>FWPV01000174.1_pt1 | contig 226097 bp, 185 predicted proteins | sample 2228371 | NCBI WGS metagenome assembly FWPV01 (sample SAMEA103939776, study PRJEB20133) | metagenome
TGGACCGATCAGGCCCCATGGGGCTGCAGCCCGCGCTGGTGCTGGGGGCTGCCATGGGGAATCAAGACGTCACTAGCATTCGCTAGAAGAGCCTGAAATTAGCCTCTAGCGCTTATTCAGAAAGCGCCAACAGCTATCATTTCAATAGCATTACTTCTTGCCACCCGTCTTGTCGCGCATGCGGTCGGCACGCGAGCCTGGGTCGGGGTGGGAGGACAGCATCTGTTCGAGCCCGCCCTGTTTGCCACTGAGCGACGCCAGCTTGCGGAAGGCCGACTCCAGCGCCTTCACGTTGTACTTGTGCTTTTGCATGAAGGCCAGGCCGTAGTCGTCCGACTCGGTTTCCTGGCTTTGCGAGAACTGGCTGTTGAACAGCTTTTCGCCCAGCGCGCCCAGTTCGGAATCGGCCAGCTTGGCTGCCGTGCCGCTGGAGGCGGCCACAGCCTTGCGGCCAGCGGAAGCCATGTAGGCGGTGCGCATCGCGCTCATGGTGTGGGCGTGCTTGACGTGGCCGATTTCATGGCCGATGACGCCCAGCAGCTCCTGGTCGTTCATCATGTCCATCAAACCTGCGTACACGCGGATGGAGCCGTCGGCCGTCGCGTTGGCGTTCACATCCTTGCTCAGGTACACCTTGAAGTTGAGCTGCAGGCCGTCTTCATTGACGTGCTTGCGCGTCAGGCGCTCCAGGCGCTGGGCATATTTGTTCTTGGGGGGGGCGAGCTTTTCGGTGCGGTCGCCATAGGCGCGGTACTGCAGCGCCACCGACTTCAGCTCCTCGTCCGAGACCGTCGCGGCCTTGAACACATCCATTGCCGCGCCTACCTTGTTTTCCGTCTTGGACCCGCCCGAGCCCGCAGCACCCGTGGTGTTCAAGGCCGAAGCCACGGCCGACAGCCCGCTGGCCGAGCCCCCCTCGGTGGTCGCGCAGCCGGTGAGCGCCAGCGCGCACGCCAGGGCGATGTACGTCATTTTTTTCATGTTGATTCCCTCGTTGAAATAAGCACCGCCACGGGCGCTGCCGCTGCCACGGTGGTCATGGCAGGGCGCGCTCACCGTGGTGCGGTGGGATGTTGTTGTCAGAACGGCGCGCCATTGTTCCATGCACCCGTGCCAAACGACTTCCCACCCCCGGGCAATTGCAACCGTTCGTATCTTTCGCCTACGGTATGCAACGCGTCGCCTTTTGTAACACCAGACGGGTGGATTGGGAGGAAAACCTCCCCCAGTCAGATCACGTTGCGTTACATATGTCACGCTTTGCGGGTGAACGGTGTGCACCCGCACCACAGCGTTTTTCCGGGCCCCTTTGATGCATTGCAAGGCACGGCCGCATACCCCGGCCCACAATGCCTGCTCCTTTTTTGCGCCAATGGCACACCCTCTCATGCACATGCACAGCGACGTACTCATCGTGGGCGCCGGGCCAGCGGGCCTGTCGCTGGCCATCTCTTTGGCAAAAGCGGGCTTTACCGCTACCGTGCTGGACCAGAACCCCACCGCCGCGCTGGAGCAGCCCGCGCCCGACGGCCGCGAGATCGCGCTCACCCACCCCAGCGTGGCCACCTTGCAGCGCCTGGGTTCGTGGGCGGGCCTGGCCGCCAGCGAGGTTGGGCACATCCGCGCCGCCCATGTGCACGACGGCCCGGTGGGCGCACACAGCGCCATGCAATTGCAGGTGGCGCACGGCGCTGGCGCTGCGCCCGCGCCATCGATGCCGCTGGGCTTCATCGTGCCCAACCACGCCCTGCGCCGCACGGCCTATGGCGTGGCCGCCAGCACGCCAGGCGTGCGCATCGTGCCGGGTGCGCAAGTGCACCGGGTGGCCACCCTGCCCACGCACGCAGAAGTCGATTACACCGACGCTGCCGCCCCCGGCCAGGCCAGCCAGCGCCTGTGCGCACCGCTGGTGGTGGCGGCCGACAGCCGCTTTTCTGCCGCGCGCCGCCAGCTGGGCATTGGCGCCCAGATGACCGACTTTGGCCGCACCGTCATCGTCTGCCGTATGCGCCACACCGAGCCCCACGCAGACACCGCCCACGAATGCTTTGGCTACGAACGCACCCTCGCGGTGCTGCCCCTGCCGGACGACGATGCGGGCCACCCGCAGTGCTCGGTCGTGGTCACGGCGCAGGCTGCCGACGCCGCACGCCTGATGGCGCTGGAGCCCACCGCATTCACGGCCGAGGTGCAGGCGCAGTTCCAGCACCGGCTGGGCGACATGGAGCTGATCGAGCAGCGCCACGCCTACCCGCTAGTCGCTGTGTACGCCCAACGCTTCACCGGCCCGCGCTGCGCCCTGCTGGGCGACGCCGCAGTGGGCATGCACCCGGTCACCGCCCATGGCTACAACCTGGGCCTGGCGGGGGTGGAGCGGTTGACGCAGGCGCTGGAGACCGCCCGCCAGCGAGGGCAGGACCTGGGCGACGCCGCCGCGCTGGCGCCTTATGCCCGCGCGCACCACCTGCACGCCTGGCCCATCTACCAGGGCACCAACGCCATCGTGCGGCTGTACACCGACGCCCGCCCCCTGCCCCGCCTGTTGCGGCAAGCGGTGCTGCAAGGCGCGCGGCACTTGCCGCCCCTCAAAGCCGCCATCGTGGGGCAGCTCACCGGCAAAACACCGGCGTGGCAAACGCCGCTGGCACGGCTGGGCACAGCCTTGGCGGCTGCCAGGCCGGGGCGCTGAAGGGCCAGCCGGGCTGGCACTTGGTAAAGCCCGGTTACGTTGATGGCGCGGTAGCCCGCGAAGGCGGCGCGCACGGGCCACTATGATCGTCAGCCGCGCGGGCAGGGCTTCTGCCCGGCCGGTGTGCTGCGGTTCTGCCGCCCTGCCCTCGGTCTTCTTCGCCTTACTTCACCGCTTTCACTGCCATGCCCACCCTCATGTCTGCCTGGCCCGCCGCGGCCCTGCTGCTGCCCGCACTGGTGCTGCTGTCGGCCGTTGTGTTCCTTGCCAAAGGCGACCGCCGGTCTTTTTCGTACCTGATGGCGCTGCTGGCCTGCTACCTGGTGGGTGCCCTGCTGATGGAGTTCTTCGTCTTCATGGCCGCCCGCATGGCACGCCCTGGCACGGCGCAGGCCGTCCCGGTGCTGGGCGCAGGCACCAAGCAACTGCTGGAGACACTGAGCAACCCGCGCTCCATCGCCGCGCCGCCCCTGTCACTGCCCGCCATCGCGGCGTATTCGGTGCTGGCGTCTTACCTCTGGGTGCTGGTGAGCTGGGGGCTGCACCTGCGCGGCAAGAAAGCGGGCTCGGGCAAGAAGAAAACCAGCAAAAGCAGCCGCAAGCCCGCCAAGGCCTGAGAACCCGTCAAAAGACCGGGGCAGTCACTTGCCCATCAGCATGCCCACCACTACGGCCACTCCGGCAGCGAAGAGGTCGCCAGTGATGGAATCTTTCGCTTCGCCGGAAAAGCGTTTTCTCTGCTGTTCGCGCTGCGCGCGGTTGCGGTCCCGCTCCAGCATCACCAAGGCGTCGGCCAGGTCAGGTGCGGAGGATGCGGCAGCGGGCGCCGCCGCCACCCGGTAGCCTTCCAGCGCTTTTTTCACAGCCTCGGGGTCAATCAGCGAGAATGCGGCGCGGCAGTGCGGGCAGGCGTGGTCTTTGCGAATGTCCACCGGCGCGCCGCAGCCGGTGCAGTAGATGGCGTCCACGCGCCGGGCCAAATCATCCACCTCCGCGCGCGTGAGGTGGCGCACAAAGCCCTTTTCGACCATGAAAGACGAAAACGCGCTGAAGCGCCCGTGCTGCTGCGCGCAGCGGTACACCATGTAGCGGCCGCTGCGCACCACGTCGAACGACTGCGCCAGCGGGCGCACGCAGCGCGGGCAGGCCAGCTGGCGCTGCAGGGGGCGGCGCTCATCCGTGCGGTGCTGGTGCAGCAGCGAGAACAGCTCCACCACAGCCTGGGGGCTGAGCTTGAGGTTTTCGCGGTGGTCAAACCAGATGCCCTGGCAGCCAAAGCAAATGTCCAGCTCCACCACGCCATGGCCCAACCCATGGTCGTGGCCGTCGAGCTGGTGAACCTCCATGGGCAAGCGGCAAGAGGGGCACAAGGGGGTGGGCTTCATGGCGGGCAGGGTGGCAGATGACTCATCTCACGCCCCAAGCGGGCGCAACGCCCCGCATCCTAACGGCTGTCCGCGCGCCCCAGGCTCCACCCGCCTGCCAGGCAGCGCCGTCACGCGGCACAACAACGGGCAGAAATCCACTAGCATCCAGCACACGAATTTTTACAAGGAATACACCATGGGATTGATGGACTGGAAAGTCAAAAGCCCCGACGTGCTGCAGCAAGGCGGTGTCGTTGGCCCGGACGAGCGCCTGCCGTGGCCGCAAACAGCGGTGATGGGTGTGCAACACGTGATTGCCATGTTCGGCGCCACGGTGCTGGCCCCCATCCTGATGGGGTTCGACCCCAACGTGGCCATTCTCATGAGCGGGCTGGGCACGCTCATCTTCTTTCTGGTGACCGGCGGCAAGGTGCCCAGCTACCTGGGCTCCAGCTTTGCCTTCATTGGCGTGGTGATTGCGGCCACGGGCTACGCGGGCAAGGGTGCCAACGCCAATATCGGCGTGGCACTGGGCGGCATCATTGCCTGCGGCCTGCTGTACACGCTGATCGGCGCACTGGTGCAGGCCATTGGCACACGGTGGATTGAGCGCTGCATGCCCCCCGTGGTCACGGGCTCGGTGGTGGCGGTGATCGGCCTGAACCTGGCAGGCATCCCCATCAAGAACATGGCCGCTAGCAACTTCGACAGCTGGATGCAGGCCGTCACCTTCGTGTGCGTGGGCCTGGTGGCCGTGCTCACACGCGGGATGGTGCAGCGCCTGTTGATTCTGGTGGGACTGATTGCCGCCAGCATCGTCTATGCGGTGCTGACCAACGGCATGGGCCTGGGCAAACCCATGGACCTGTCAGCCCTGGCCAATGCGCCCTGGTTTGGCATGCCCAACTTTGCGGCCCCCGTGTTCAGCGGCAGCGCCATGCTGCTCATCGCCCCGGTGGCCATCATCCTGGTGGCTGAGAACCTGGGCCACATCAAGGCCGTGACAGCCATGACCGGCCAGGACCTGGACCGCTACATGGGCCGCGCGTTCATTGGCGACGGCATTGCCACCATGGTCAGCGGCAGCGCTGGCGGCACGGGCGTGACCACCTACGCCGAAAACATCGGCGTGATGGCCGCCACCAAGATCTACTCGACCGCGGTATTCCTGCTCGCTGGCGTGTTCGCTCTGGTACTGGGCTTTTCGCCCAAGTTTGGCGCGCTGATCCAGACCATTCCGCTGCCGGTGATGGGTGGCGTGTCCATCGTGGTGTTCGGCCTGATCGCCGTGGCGGGCGCCAAGATCTGGGTGGACAACAAGGTGGACTTCTCGCAGAACAAGAACCTCATCGTGGCAGCCATCACCCTGATCCTGGGCACGGGCGACTTCACACTGAAGTTTGGTGAATTCGCCCTGGGCGGCATCGGCACCGCCACTTTCGGCGCGATCATTTTGTACGCATTGCTCAACCGCAAGGGTTGAGCCTCTCTCAGCCTGCCGCCCCCTGCGCGGCAGGCTCGCCCCAAGCGCCCGATCTCAGGGCGCTTTTTTCTGGGCCTTCTTTTCCTTGGCAGCCTTCTTGGACGGGGGCAGGCCCGTGCCGGGCAATACGTTGTGCTCCACATCCAGCCATGGCGGGTTTTCTGCGTACATGTCACTGACGAGCTGCTTGATGGCTGCGATGTACCAGGCGTTGTCGTTGAGCCGGTGGCTCAGGATGATGGGCGAGGTGATGCGCGGGTCATCGATCAGGCGGTAGTGCAGATCGCTGCGCAGGCGAGCTGACGCCGGAATCAGGCACAGCCCATATTCCGCCGCCACCAGGCCCAGGGCGGTCTGGATTTCCCGAACTTCGTGGATTTCTGAGGGCCGGATGTCCTGGTCGTTCAGAAAGCTCAGCACATGGTCTGCAAAACTGGGGCGGGGCTCCTTGGGGTAGACGATGAGCTTTTGTCCATTGAGCTCACTCAGGCTGATGTGTCCAGCGTTGGCAGCCAGGGGCGAATCGGGAGGAATGGCCAGCACCAGCCGTTCTTCGCGCAGCACCGTGCGGGCCACCGTGGAATCGTTGCCCCGGATGCGGCCAAAGCCCACATCAATGCGGCCTGACTTTAGGGCCCCAATCTGCTGGGTGGACGTCAGCTCCACCGGCTGGATGTCCACATCGGGGTAATGCTGGCGCAGCTTGCGCACCAGCATCGGGAGACCACCGTACAAGGTAGAGGGCACGAATCCGATGGACACGGTCTCTCGCTGCTGCAGGCCGATTTGACGGGTGGCCGTCTTGAGCTGGTCCAGCCGATTGATGATTTGCAGCGCCTGCTCGAAAAAAACGCGCCCCGCCTCGGTGAGCCGCAGCGGACGGCTGTTGCGCAGGATGAGCTGCACGCCCAGCTCCTCCTCCAGCAACTGGATCTGCCGACTCAGCGGCGGCTGGGCGATGTGCAGCACTTCAGAGGCGCGGGTGAAATTGCGCTCGTTGGCCACAGCCACGAAATATTTGAGCTGACGGATGTCCATAAGGGTAAACCATACAAATGCAGGTAGATCACCCTGCAAGTGGTTGATTTTTATTGATGTAACGCGGAACTATATCTTTTAGGTATGCCATAAGACCAATTTGGTGTTGGATTGGCGGAAGGCCAAGCTGTTCAATTCGCACCATGCAACACAGCCCCAGCCTCCATCTTCCAGCCAGTGCGGCCGTGATTGAACGGGTGGAAACCTTCCTGGTAGACCTGCCCACGATCCGGCCACACCAGTTGTCCATGGCCACCATGAACGGGCAAACGCTCATGCTGGTGCGCCTGTACTGCTCCGACGGCACCGTGGGCGTGGGCGAAGGCACCACCATTGGCGGGCTGGCCTACGGGGCGGAATCGCCCGAGGGCATGAAGCTGGCCATCGATACCTACTTCACGCCGTTGCTCGTGGGTGCTGACGCCAACCACGTGCCGGCCCTCATGGCTAGGCTCAACAAAGCCATCAAGGAAAACCGCTTCGCCAAGTGCGCGGTGGAAACCGCCTTGTTCGACGCTCTGGGCCACCGCACCGGGCTGCCCGTGTCGCAACTGCTGGGCGGGCGTGTGCGCGACAGCCTGCCCGTGGCCTGGACACTGGCCTCCGGCGATACAGCCAAAGACATTGACGAAGCCGAGCGCATGCTGGCGCTGCGCCGGCACAAGACCTTCAAGCTGAAGATTGGCCGCCGCAGCGTGGCCGCTGATGTGGCCCACGTGGCCGCCATCAAGAAAGCCCTGGGCGACCGCGGTGCGGTGCGCGTGGACGTGAACATGGCCTGGAGCGAGCTGGAAGCCCAGCAAGGTCTGGCCGGCCTGGCAGACGCAGGCTGCGAGCTGGTAGAGCAGCCCGTGGCGTCAGCCGAGGCCATGGCACGGCTCAAGGGTCGCCACCCCATCGCGGTGATGGCAGACGAATCACTCACCGGCCCCATTTCTGCATTTGCGCTGGCCCGCGACGCCGCCGCCGATGTGTTCGCCGTCAAGACCGAGCAATCCGGCGGGCTGCAGGCCGCACAACAGGTCGCAGCGATTGCCGACGCTGCAGGCATTGAGCTGTACGGCGGCACCATGCTCGAAGGCGCCGTGGGCACGATTGCCTCCGCTCATGTGTTTGCCACCTTCAAGCACCTGCAGTGGGGCACCGAACTGTTCGGCCCACTGCTGCTGACCGAAGAAATCCTGGCAGAGCCCCTGCAATACCGGGATTTCGAACTGGCGGTGCCCACGGCCCCCGGCCTGGGCATTGCCCTGGACGAGGAGCGCGTGCAGTACTTCCGACGCGACAAGAAACGCAGCGGCCTGGTCGCTGCTGCCCAACCCACACCGCAACCACAGATTGCATGACGGATGGGCCCCGTCACCGCTGGCCCGCTTTACCTTTCACAACGACCCCCAGGAGATCTCCCCATGGCCATCCAAATTTTCAACACCCCTGAAGTCCAGGACTTCCTGCGTCTGGCCAGCGGCCTGAACCAGAGCGGCGGCAACCCACGCGCCAAGCAGATCGTGCACCGCCTGCTGTCCGATCTGTTCAAGGCCATTGACGATCTGGACATCACCTCGGACGAATACTGGGCGGGTATCGCGTACCTGAACACCCTGGGCGCTCGTGGCGAAGCCGGTCTGCTCTCCCCTGGCCTGGGCCTGGACCGTTTCCTGGACATGCGCATGGACGCCAAGGACAAGGAACTGGGCGTTGAAAATGGCACGCCCCGCACCATCGAAGGCCCTCTGTACGTGGCCGGCGCGCCGGAAGCCAAGGGCTTTGCCCGCCTGGACGACGGCAGCGACAAGGCAGGCCACACACTGATCATGCACGGCACGGTGTACAGCGCGGACGGCAAGCCCATGCCCAACGCCAAGGTCGAAGTCTGGCACGCCAACACCAAGGGCTTCTACTCGCACTACGACCCCACCGGTGAGCAAAAGGCCTTCAACATGCGCCGCACCATCATCACCGACGAGCAGGGCCGCTACAAGTTCCAGAGCATCGTGCCCCAAGGCTACGGCTGCCCGCCCGATGGCCCCACCCAAGCACTGCTGAACCAGCTGGGCCGCCACGGCAACCGCCCTGCCCACATCCACTTCTTTGTGACAGCTGAAGGCCATCGCAAGCTGACCACGCAGATCAACATCGATGGCGACCCGCTGGTGAACGACGACTTCGCCTACGCCACCCGCGAAGGCCTGGTGCCCGCCCTGGTGGAGCGCACGGACGCAGCCTCCATCCAGGCCAACAGCCTGAACGGTCCTTTCGCAGAGATCGTGTTCGACTTCAGGCTCAGCAGCCTGGTCAACGGCGTGGACAACCAGCTGGTCGATCGCCCACGCCTGGCGGCCTGACCCTCCTGCGGCGGTAGCGCCACGTCGCACTACCGCCAGCTTCGCCCTTTAGCGCCCCCTTTGAAAACCGCGCCGCACGCGCGGTGGGGGTGACTGCACCCCAAGGATTTTCATCATGACCCACACCGCTGCTGTTGACCGGCACCACGATGTCGAACAACTGATTGAAGGCGCCCTGCAAGACGATCAGGGAAACGGCGTCTACCGTTGCCGCCGCGACATCTTCACCGACCCCGATCTGTTCGAGCTGGAGATGAAGCACATCTTCGAAGGCAACTGGGTGTTCCTGGCCCACGAGAGCCAGATCCCCGAAATCAACGACTACTTCACCACCTACATTGGCCGCCAGCCCATCGTCATCACCCGCGGCAAGGACGGGCAGCTCAATGCGGTGATCAACGCCTGCGCCCACCGGGGTGCCATGCTGTGCCGCAAGAAGCATGGCAACAAGGGCAGCTTCACCTGCCCCTTCCACGGCTGGACGTTCAACAACACCGGCAAGCTGCTCAAGGTCAAGGATGAAAAGACCACCGAGTACCCGGTGCAGTTCAACAAGAACGGCTCGCACGACCTCAAGAAGGTAGCCCGCTTCGAAAGCTACAAGGGCTTCCTGTTCGGCAGCCTGAATGCCGATGTGCAGCCCTTGCAGGACTACCTGGGCGAGACCAAGGTCATCATCGACCAGATCGTGGACCAGGCGCCCGAAGGCCTGGAAGTGCTGCGCGGCAACTCCTCCTACATCTACGACGGCAACTGGAAGCTGCAGATGGAAAACGGCTGCGACGGCTACCACGTCAGCTCCGTGCACTGGAACTACGCCGCCACCATGGGTCGCCGCAAGGAAGGCGGCACCAAGGCCGTGGACGCCAACGGCTGGAGCAAGAGCGTGGGCGGTGTGTACGGCTTTGAAAACGGCCACATCCTGCTGTGGACCAACACCATGAACCCTGAGGTGCGCCCCGTCTACAGCCGCCGCGAAGAACTCAAGGAACGCCTGGGCGAAGACAAGGCTGAGTTCATCGTCAAGCAGACGCGCAACCTGTGCCTTTACCCCAACGTGTACCTGATGGACCAGTTCTCCACGCAGATCCGCGTGACGCGCCCCATCAGCGTGGACAAGACCGAAATCACCATCTACTGCTTTGGCGTGAAAGGCGAAAGCGCAGAAGACCGCGCCACCCGCATCCGCCAGTACGAGGACTTCTTCAACGTGTCGGGCATGGGCACAGCCGATGACCTGGAAGAGTTCCGCTCGTGCCAGAACGGCTACGCCGGCAAGGCCGCGCCCTGGAACGACCTGAGCCGTGGCGCTCCGCTGTGGATCAAGGGCCCGGACGAAAACGCGCGAAAGATGGGCCTCACGCCCCTGCTCAGCGGTGAGCGCAGCGAAGACGAAGGGCTGTTCGTGTGCCAGCACGAATACTGGGCGCAAGAGATGCGCAAGGCCGTGGCGCAGGAGCGCAAGGGAGAACAGGCATGACCCAAGACTACAACGCCATTTGCAGCTTCCTGTACCGCGAAGCCCGTTTGCTGGACGACCGGCAGTGGGACGAGTGGCTGGACCTCTACAGCGAGTCCGTGGAGTACTGGATGCCCGCGTGGGACGACGACGATCGCCTCACCGAAGACCCGCACAGCCAGATCTCGCTGATCTATTACCCCAACCGCAACGGGCTGGAAGACCGGGTCTTCCGCATCAAGACCGAGCGCTCGGGCGCCTCCACACCCGAGCCGCGCACCAACCATGCGGTGCAAAACGTGGAAGTGCTGGAAGACCGGGGCGACGCCGTGGATGTGCGCTACAACTTCCACACGCTCAGCCACCGCTACAAGGCCACAGACCAGTTCTTCGGCACCATGTTCGTGACGCTTCAACGCCATGGCGACAGCTTCCGCATTGCCCGCAAGAAGATCGTTCTGAAGAACGACTACATCCGTCAAGTGATTGACGTCTACCACGTCTGATCGGGGCAGGAGAGCACGATGAGCAACTTTCGCATTGCCCTGAACTTTGAAGACGGGGTGACCCGCTTCATCACCTGCGGCGCCCAGGAAAAAGTGCTGGACGCCGCCTTTCGCCAACGCATCAACCTGCCGATGGACTGTTCCGACGGCGTGTGCGGCACCTGCAAATGCAAGGCCGAGAGCGGAACCTACGACCTGGGTGACGACTTCATTGACGAGGCGCTGACGCAAGACGAGGCAGAGCAAGGCCTGGTGCTCACGTGCCAGATGAAGCCCACCTCCGACTGCGTGATCGCGATCCCCGTGCCCTCCACCGCCTGCAAGACAGGCATGGCCAAGTTCGCCGGCTCGGTGGCTGCCGTGCGTCCCTTCAATGACGCAGCCTACGAACTGGAGCTGGCGGTGGCAGAAGACACCCCTGCGTTCCTGCCCGGGCAGTACGTGAACATCGGCGTGCCTGGCAGCGGCCAGCACCGCTCGTACTCGTTCAGCTCGCACTCGGGCGAGCAGCGCATGACGTTCCTGATCAAGCACGTGCCCGGTGGCCTGATGAGCGGCTGGCTCGCCAACGCGCAGCCCGGCGCCGCGCTGGAGATGACCGGGCCGCTGGGCAGCTTCTACCTGCGCCCGGTCACCCGGCCCTTGTTGTTCCTGGCAGGCGGCACCGGCCTGGCACCGTTTCTGGCCATGCTGGAGACGCTGGCGCGCCAGGGCTGCAGCCAGCCCGTGCACATGCTCTACGGCGTCACGCGCGACGAAGATCTGGTCATGGTGGACCGCCTGGAGGCCTATGCCCAGCGCATTCCCGGCTTCAGCTTCGCCACTTGCGTGGCACAGGCCGACACCACCCACCCGCGCCAGGGCTATGTCACCGACCACCTGGAGCCCAAGGCACTGCACGACGGCAACGTCGATGTGTACCTATGCGGCCCGCCCCCCATGGTGGACGCGGTGCAAAAGCACTTCAAGGCAGCCGGCATCACCCCTGCCAGCTTCCATTACGAAAAATTCTCCGCCAACGTGGCGGCAGTCCCCGCCTGAGCCAGGAGCAGCCCATGGACCAACGATTTGCAAACAAGGTGATGCTGATCACCGGAGCCGCGCAAGGCATTGGCCAGCGCGTGGCGGAACTGGCCGCACAGCAAGGTGCCAAGCTCGCGCTGGTGGACCGCTCACCACTGGTGCAGGAACTGCGCGACCGCCTGGCCGCCATCACCGATGTGATTGCGGTGGAGGTGGACCTGGAAACCTTCCAGGGCGCCGAGCAGGCGGCAGAGGCCGCATTCAAGGCCTTCCGGCGGATTGACATCCTCGTGAACAACGTGGGCGGAACCATCTGGACCAAGCCCTACGAGCATTACAGCCCCGAAGAAATCGAGGCGGAAGTGCGCCGCTCGCTGTTCCCCACGCTGTGGGTTTGCCGCGCCGTGCTGCCCTACATGCTGAAAAAGAAGAAGGGCGCCATCGTCAACGTGTCGTCCATCGCTACGCGCAGCGTCAACCGCGTGCCCTACGGCGCGGCCAAGGGCGGCGTGAATGCACTGACGGCCTGCCTGGCGTTCGAAAACGGCGAGCGCGGCATCCGCGTGAATGCCGTCGCCCCTGGCGGCACCGAGGCGCCCGCCCGGCGCATTCCACGCAATACCGCCAAGCAAAGCAAGAAAGAACAGGTCTGGTACCAAGAAATCGTGGACCAGACGGTGTCCAGCACGCTCATGAAGCGTTACGGCACGTTGGACGAACAGGCCGCAGCGATTCTGTTCCTGGCGTCTGACGAAGCGTCATACATCACCGGCACCGTGCTCCCCGTGGGCGGGGGCGACCAGGGCTGACACCGCGCCGCCGCCAGCGGCGGTGCGACTTCCATCCTGCTTTACAGCGAGGAGACAAATATGAAAACAACTGAAATCAATCCCATCATCGACAACGCCCGGTTCACCGGGTTTCACGGCATGGTCGTGCTGCTGTGCGCGCTGCTGCTGATCTTTGACGGCTACGACCTGTTCATCTACGGCGTGGTGCTGCCAGAGCTGATGAGCGAGTGGGGCCTGACGCCGGTGCAGGCGGGCGCACTGGGCAGCTATGCGCTGTTCGGCATGATGTTTGGTGCGTTTGTGTTCGGCCCACTGGCCGACCGCATTGGCCGTAAAAAAGGCATCGCCATCTGCTTCGTGCTGTTCAGCGCATCCACGTTCCTGAACGGGTTTGCCACGTCGCCCACCGAGTTCGGTATCTACCGCTTCATCGCCGGCCTGGGGTGCGGAGGCCTGATGCCCAATGCTGTGGCCCTGATGAACGAATACGCCCCCAAACGCACCCGCAGCACCCTGGTGGCCCTGATGTTCAGCGGCTATTCGCTGGGCGGCATGCTGTCGGCGGGTCTGGGTATCTACATCCTGCCCCGCTTTGGCTGGCAAGCCATGTTCTACGCGGCCGCCATTCCCCTGCTTCTGCTGCCGCTCATCATGTGGAAACTGCCCGAGTCGGTGGGCTTTCTGCTGCGCCAGGGCGAAAACCAGAAGGCACGTGACCTGCTGGCCAAGGTAGACCCTACCGTGCACATCCCAGCCGACGCGCAACTCGTGGCTGCGGACGCCAAGGGCGCTGGCGTGCCCATGCTGGACCTGGTCAAGGAAGGCCGTGCTGCGGGCACCTTCCTGATCTGGGTGGCGTTCTTCTGCTGCCTGTTGATGGTGTACGCGCTCGGCTCCTGGCTGCCCAAGCTCATGGCGGGCGCAGGCTACAGCCTGGGTTCGAGCCTGTCGTTCCTGCTGGCGCTGAACTTTGGCGGCATGGCCGGTGCGATTGCCGGGGGCTGGCTGGGTGACCGTTTCAGCCTGCCCAAGGTGGTGGTGGCCTTCTTCACGGCAGGCACCCTGGCGATTGCGCTCCTCGGCTTCAAGAGCCCCATGCCTGTGTTGTATCTGCTGATCTTCATCGCAGGCGCCACCACCATCGGCACGCAGATCCTGCTGTACGCCAACACGGCACAGTTCTACCCCCTGGCCATGCGCTCCACTGGTCTGGGCTGGGCTTCGGGCGTGGGCCGCACCGGCGCCATCGTGGGGCCGTTGTTGGGCGGCTCGTTGCTGGCTGCTGCTTTGCCCCTGCAAATGAACTTCCTGGTGTTCGCAATCCCTGGCCTGGTCGCCGCGTTGGCCATGGGTTGCTTTATTCTGTTCAACCGCCGCAGCGCTACCCCCGTGGTGGCACCTGTTGCAAACCCTGCGAGCCGACGAGCGCCAACGGCCGTCTCTGGCTGAGCGCAAAGTATTCCGCGCCCATGCATGAAATCCCCAGCGCCCCTGGCGCCGGGGATTTTTGGCGTTTGCCACCCCCTAAGAAACTGGAGAAACCATGAGCAATCCCCCAAGCCTCCTCACCACAAGCCGTGGCACCTTCCGCGTTGCCATCGACGGCAGCCCTGACGCACCCGCCCTGGTGTTGAGCAATTCATTGGGCACCACGCTGGAGATGTGGGATGCGCAAGTGGCCGCGCTGTCCGCCAGCCACCGCTTGATCCGCTACGACACGCGCGGCCATGGCGGCAGCCCTGTCACCCCAGGCCCCTACCGCATGGACGACCTGGGCCAGGATGTGCTGGCGCTGCTCGATGCGCTGAACATCGACCAAGCATATTTCTGCGGTATCTCGATGGGCGGTCACACGGGGCTGTGGCTGGGCGTGCACGCTGGCGCGCGCATGCGCGGCATTGCCGTGTGCAACAGCGCCGCCAAGATCGGCACCGCCCAGGCCTGGCAAGAGCGTGCCGCCACCGTGCGCAGCCAGGGCGCCGCCGCCATGCAGGCGCTGGCCGATTCCGCACCCGGCCGCTGGTTCACCGCAGGCTTTACCCAAACCCATCCAGACATCGTCCAACGCGCGCAGGCATGGATTGCAGGCATCGCTCCTGAAGGCTACGCCGCCTGCTGCGAAGCCTTGGCCACTTCGGACCTGCGTGAGAGCATTGGCCGCATTGCAGTGCCCACGTTGCTGCTGGCCGGCGCAGATGACCCGGTGACCACAGTGGCCGACGCCCAGGCCATGCAGGCCAGCATCGCCGGTTCTTCGTTGGCTGTCGTGCCTGCGTCGCACCTCTCCAACCTGGAAGCGCCACAGGCCTTTGAGCAAGCCGTGCTGGATTTTCTGGCACACGCGGCCAAGGCTTGAGCGCCATCGGCAGCCTTGGTGAGGGAATGAGGGCCCACCGGAACCTGGCGCGGTGGGGCAACTGACTTTGAGGCAAGTGCCAAGGGTTGACCCACCCACTCGGGTTAACCCCTAAACAAGGCGAGGCTTTTTGTTAGCATTCCGCTTCTCTGAAGCGACGCACGGATGCTCGCGCGATGCGAGCACTGTTCGATTGCCCTCTCCCCCACCCTTTCTTCGCTCGCTCCCATGTCACTTGCCGACCGGGTTTTGTACCCAGACTTTCTTTCGCGCATCGTTACTGCAGACGAAGCGGCTGCCATGATCCCCGCAGGTGCCCATGTGGGCATGAGCGGCTTCACCGGGGCGGGGTACCCCAAGGCGGTTCCGCAGGCCCTGGCGCGGCTCATCCAGCAGCAAAACGCTCAGGGCAAGCCCTTCAAGATCGGGCTGTGGACGGGTGCTTCCACTGCCCCCGAGCTCGACGGCGCACTGGCCCAGGTGGACGGCATCGACATGCGTCTGCCCTACCAGTCCGACCCCACCTGCCGCAAGCAGATCAATGCAGGGCAAATGCAGTATGTGGACATCCACCTGTCGCACGTGGCCCAGTTCGTCTGGTTTGGCTTTCTGGGCAAGCTGGATGTGGCGGTGGTGGAAGTGGCCGGGGTGTTGCCCGACGGGCGACTGATTCCGTCTTCGTCCGTGGGCAACAACAAGACCTGGCTCGACCAGGCGGACAAGATCATTCTGGAAGTGAACACCTGGCACAACCCGGGCCTGGAGGGCATGCATGACATCTACTACGGCACGGATGTTCCGCCCAACCGCAAGCCCATCCAGATGACGGAGCCCCACCAGCGCATTGGCGAACCCTACCTGCGCTGCGACCCGTCCAAGGTGATTGCGGTGGTCAAAACCCACCAGCCCGATCGCAACTCGGTGTACGCCGCGCCCGACGACACGTCCAACCGCATTGCCGGCCACATCATCACCTTCTTGCAGCAAGAAGTGAAACTGGGCCGCCTGCCCGCCGACCTGCTGCCGCTGCAGTCGGGCGTGGGCAACATTGCCAATGCTGTGCTGGCAGGCCTGAACGCCGGGCCTTTCGAAAACCTGACTGCCTACACCGAAGTGCTGCAGGACGGCATGCTGGACATGCTGCGTTCAGGCAAGCTGGCCAGCGCCTCGGCCACGGCCCTGTCGCTGAGCCCCGCCGCGATGCAGGACTTCAACGACCGCATCGATTTCTACAAAGAGCGCATCGTGCTGCGCCCGCAGGAGATCAGCAACCACCCCGAGCTGATTCGCCGCATGGGCCTGATCGCCATGAACGGCATGATCGAAGCCGACATTTACGGCAACGTGAACTCCACGCACATCATGGGCTCGGCCATCATGAACGGTATTGGGGGCTCAGGCGACTTCGCGCGCAACGCCTACCTGTCGATCTTCATGACGCCTTCGCTGGCCAAGGACGGCGCCATCTCCTGCATCGTGCCCATGGCTTCGCACGTGGACCACACCGAGCACGATGTGCAGATTCTGGTCACCGAGCAAGGCCTGGCCGACCTGCGCGGGCACTCGCCCACACAGCGGGCAGAAATCATCATTGAAAAATGCGCCCACCCGGACTTCCGCCCCGCCCTGCGCGACTATCTGGAACGCGCGCGCAAAGGTGCGCTGGGTCAGCACACGCCCCACCTTCTGGGTGAGGCGCTCTCCTGGCATCAGAAGTACGTGGAAACAGGCTCGATGCGCTAAACGCTTGATCCAAGGCGAACGCAGGGTCCGCAAAGGGGCTTGATGAAAAGCTCAGTCACTTTGTAAAATAAGGGTTAACCCTAGTTTTGCTAGGCTTGTGGCTTTTCAAGCTCTCCGATTCTTTTACGACACAGGCCGGCCTCCATCAGAGGCCGGCTCTTTTTCTTTGCGGATACAAACCATGCAACGCCGTCAATTCACCCAATCGCTGGTGGCCGCCAGCACAGGCCTTTTCTGGGCAACCTCTTCCCGCGCAGTGGGTTTGCAAGACCCCATGGACAGCAAAACGGTTTCGGTCGGCTGCTCGCTGGGCGCTACGGGCCCTCTGGCCAGCCTGGCTCGCGAACTCAAGCAGGGCTTGGATGCAGGCCTGGCACAAGCCAATGCGCGCGGCATCCACGGCCGTGAAATCAAGCTCGTGACCATGGACGACGGCTATGACGCCAAGCGTTCGGAAGAAAACGTGCGCAAGATGATTGCAGACGCCAACACCGTGGCGCTGATCTCCTGCATGGGAACGGCCAACAACCAGCGCATCATGCCGCTGGTGGATGAAGCACAGATTCCTTATGTCGCCCCCCAAAGCGGTGCCGTGTCGCTGCGCAAGGCCGAGTACCGTTCGGTCTTCCACGTGCGCGCCAGCTATTCGGATGAGGCGCAGCGCCTCACGCAAAAACTGGTGTCCATGGGCATCACCGATCTGGCCATCGTTTACCAGGACACGGCGTTCGGCCGCGAGTTTCTGGCCGATGCCACTGCCGCCCTCAAGGCCACAGGCAAGGCTGTAGCCCCCAAGGGCTTCAAGCTCGATACCGAGGGCACACAAGTCGCGGCCGTGGTCGCACAGGCCGTTGCCGCCAAGCCCATGGCAGTGCTGCTGGGCACTGCTGGCGATGTCACGGCCTTGCTGGTCAATGAGTTCAAGAAGGTGTCGCCCAGCACCCCACTGGCGGCCACCAGCGTGGCCTTGAGCGGCGACAACCTGCGCCAGCTCGGTGGCAAGACGGCGGGGCTGGCCCTGTCCATGGTGCTGCCTGACGCAGGCCGCACCAGCGTGGCCCTGGTTCGCGAATACCAGAAGGCCATGCGCGCCGCCGGATTCCAGGAATTTTCCGCCCGCAGCTTCGAAGGCTATGTGAACGCACGCGTACTGACCGAAGGCCTGGAGCGTGCTGGGCGCGAACTCACCCGCGGCAAGCTGCGCGCGGCACTCGCCAGTGTGCGCAGCCACGACATGGGCGGGATGACCGTGGACTACAGCAACGGCGCGCCGTATGTCGGTTCACGGTTTGTGGACCTGGGAATTCTCGGAGCCAACGGCCGCATGGTCGGTTAACGGAATGCGTGCCGGGTGGGCGTTCCGTCCCAGGTAGTACAGGTCTACGACGATACGGAACAACGGCGCCGAAGGCGCTGTGTCAGCAGCCCTTAACCCACAAACCGCCCGGCCCCATTCAACACGCCCATGTCCACAAAACGCGAACCTACGTAGGGGGCCTGACCGGAGTAATCAATCACCAGACCACCCAGGTCCAGGTTGCGAATCCCGGCCAGTGCGGTGCGCAGCTTGCTGCGGGTAGGGTCGGCCCCGGCGCGCTCCAGCCCCTCGGCCAGCACGCGGGTGTTGGTGTAAGACTCCAGCGTACCCAGGTTGAACTCCTGAACACCGCGCGCCCGCATGGCGGCCTGGTAGTCACGCACCAGAGCTGTCTTGGCGCGAGTGGGATCGGGCATGACCATGGTGAGGGCCAGCCCACTGCCCGCATCGCCCAGCTGCTTGAGGCCTTCACTGGTCAGCGTCACGCTCAGGCCCGCCATGAGCACACCGGGGTTGTTCGTCTTGAGCCCGCGCACCAGTTCCACCGACACGGCACCCGCCGTGGCCAGCAACACGGCGGCAGGGCGGGCCTGGCCCACCTTGGCCAGCACATCGCTCAGGTTCTTGCCATCAGTGGCCAACGCGACTTGCACCAGAGGCTTGAGGCCTTGGTCCGCCAGGAAACGGGTGGAATCCTCCAGCATTTCGCGGCCGTAGGCGTTGTCCAGGTAAACGACGCCGATGTCCTTGAGGCCCATACCGGCCAGACGTTGCACCAGGCGGCGTACTTCGTCGGTATAGCTGGCACGCACATGGAACACGTTGCGGGCGCCCTTGCGCAGGGACGAAGCCCCGGTGAATGGCGCCACATACGGGATGCCTGCGTCCTCAATCATCGGCAGAATGCCCGCGTTGTTGGGCGTGCCCACGCAGGACATCAGCGCAAAGGCACTGCCCTGGCTGATCATCTGCTGGACGTTTTCGGTGGTGCGCTGCGGCACGTAGCCATCATCCAGGATCTGCAGTTGCACCATGCGGCCGTGGATGCCGCCGCGCGCGTTGATCTGCGCCAGCGCAGCTTCTGCGCCTTGCTTGATGTCGCGCCCGAACCCGGCCAGGGGCCCCGTGAGGGAAGCCGAGCACCCAATCGTCAGGCTCTTGCTGCTGATGCCTGCGTCTTGCGCAAAAGCATTGCGCACCAGCGCAGGGGCAGCCAGGCCGGCGGCCAGGCGAGGGGCAATAGTGACAAATTGGCGACGCTGCATAAAAAACAAACTCCCGAGAATTCAACGCAAAGGCTCGCTCCCTTTTTGGAGCAACTGATCAGTGTAAGCGGGGGGGTTCCCCTGGCACCACCGAGCCAACCCTTAGAACCTGTTCAAAGTCTTTTTGGAGATTGCATTGGAGTGCAATCGGGATGAGTGGATGCTTCGGATGCGCCGCATGTGCTGGCGCCCATGCAAGCAGCCGGGGCCTCCAATCGCCCGATTTCACTCCAACCCTTCGGGCAAGTGGCTGGCCGGGCGGTCTGCGGTGTTACACCGCTTGCCAATAGCACGGGCTATTGGCCGCGCGCTGCGCCTAGCATCCCATCCCGGCCAGACACTTGTGTAACTCCAAAAAGACTTTGAACAGGTTCTTCGAGCCTGCTGATAATCTTTGCGTCGCCCCAAGCACATTCACTGCGGGCATTTGTCTTTTCATCCCCCTCGCTGGAGCCCCACACACCATGTCCATCTGGAAGAAACCCATCTCTGTTGAGCAACTGACCGCGAGCGGCGCCAACACTGCCGTCAGCCACCTGGGGATCGAATTGACAGAAGTGGGCGACGACTTCCTGCGGGGCCGCGTGCCGGTGGACGAGCGCACGCGTCAGCCTTTCGGGCTGCTGCACGGTGGAGTCAGCGTAGTGCTGGCTGAAACCCTGGGCTCCATGGGCGCCTTTTATGCCAGCCCCGAGGGCCACCGCGCCGTGGGGCTGGACATCAATGCCAACCATTTGCGTGCCGCTACCAGCGGCTGGGTCACCGGCACGGCCCGCCCGGTGCATATTGGCCGCACCACACAGGTGTGGCAAATCGACATGGTGAACGATGCGGGTGAGCTGACCTGCGTGTCACGCATCACCATGGCCGTGCTCGCACCCAAAGGCTGACGCGCTGGGGCCCCGCCCCTGCCGCCCCATGCAACAAAGCCCGCAGGCCGGAAGGTCTGCGGGCTTTGTTTCGCCATGTGCCGCCTGCGGCGGCAATAGATCAGTGTTCGCCTTGAACGGTCTGGTCAGCCTTGTGGGCGGCAATGGCTTCGGCGCGAACTTCAGCGCGGCTGCGGGCGCTGTTCACGGCGGCAGCGCTGTAGGCCACGTCAGAACCTTCTGCATCGTGGGGCATGGCGCCGTTGGCACGCGCTGCTTGCAAGTCAGCGATCACGGCCTGGCGGGTCAGTGCGCTGGCGGTGGATGCTGCAGCGGGGTAGTTGGAGTTGTCACCGAAGGCACCGGAAGACTGGGCATGGGCGGCCACGGAGCCCAGAGCCAACAAGGAGAGAGCGGCGATAGTGCGGAAGTTCTTCATGATCAAAATCCTGTCTTACAGATCAACATTCAGAAGCCGGCCCCGGCACTCCACTTTCACGGAAGCTGCCGGTTTCGACCTGCGTCGATGAGTGGCAGTTGAACGTGTCGCTCATCGATGGGAGTGACTGTATCTAGGGTTAGTACGGAGATAAACCGCCTCCCGCGGAACTAAATGTTCACCAAACTGAAATAATTCATCAGGAACTTTTTGATTCGATCCATTTTCAACATGGATAAATACCCACCTCCACTGTGGGCAACAGGGCTGTGGTAGACCCTGCCAGCCATCCAAAGTCAACGGCGCGCCGTTGCAACGCACCGCAAGACAGACATGCGAGAGCATGTGCAGACAAAGCACTGAGCCCCCCCCCAGAAAGACAGGGCATACGCATCGAACTGAATGAAAAACGCCACCCCGTGCAACCAGCGCACGGGGTGGCGTGATTCACATCAGCCAGTCGCTCTGGCGCCTAAAAACGCCCCACCAAAGAGACCCCGATCAGCGGGGCCGTCTTGAAACTCTGCTTCTTGATCAAATTGCCGGAGGCATCTTCCAGCCGCAGCTTGCCGCCCACCACGGCACCGCCGTACAGGTGCAGCGCCATTTGCGGGCCTAGATTGCGCGTGACGCGCAAGAACAGCGGCACCCCGCTTTCCTCACCCACACCCCCAGGGGCCGAGGCACGGTCATTCAATCGAAAACGCACGCTGCGGTAGGCAACGCCCACGCCTGCGGTCCAGTCGCCGTCGAAGCGGTAGTCCAGCTCCAGCCCCGCAGGGCCAGTCGGTCCGCTGGGCAGCGGATTGACCAAGCGCCAGCGGTCGTTCAGGCGCCAGTCCACGATCACCACTGGGAAGACGCTGGTCTTCTCGATCTGGTCATAGACCCCCAGGCCCACTCCCAAGCGGTTGCCGCCGCCAAACTGCTTCACCCCCGACACCATGGCGCCCCAGACGCGGGACTCGCTGTTGCTGGCACTTTTTTCGCCAAACCAGTCCACGGAAGGGGCGACGGTCAGGCTCCAGTCGTTGGACAAAGCCCAGGACACCGGCACCGATACGCCGTAGCGCCGCACGTCGCCCCAGGGGGCTTGCGCCCCAAAGGCGCTTACGTTGTCAAACGAATAGTCGTACTGGTCGTAACTCAGCGTCACGCCGATGCGGTTGCCCGCGCCCCAGGTGGTGGAAGCGCCACCGCGCACAGTCACGCCGTCCACCTTGAAGCGGCCGCCGTCGTCCACATCGCTGTTTCCCTGGTACACCGGGCTGACCGAAACAAAGGGCTGCCACGCACCGTTTTGCGCATGGGCGCTGGCTGCCAGACCCAACGTGGCACTCGCGACAAGCGCGCTGGAAAGACGAGATAAACGCATGGTTGGACGGAGATGAGTGAAGATCGGCGCATTGGAGACCAAGCCCGTGATGTCGTCAACACGGGTGCCATGAATGCCCGAGCGGCGAAGGGGCATGGGCTCGCGCGGGTCGGCGCCGCCCCAGGACGATGGCGCACTGCCGATGTGGTCAGTCCTGCCGACGGCACCAGCGCCAGAAGGTAGCGCGGCTCACACCCAGAGCGGCCGCCGCCGCGCCCGGGTGGCCTCCATGCACCTCCAGCGCCGCCAGCGCCTGCTCACGGCGGCGCTGGTGCTTGTCAGCCAGTGGCGAGAGGGTGGGTGTGAGCGCTGCGGCGCCTGAGGATGCACGCTCGGGCTGGGCCGCCAGGTCGCTGGGCGCCATCAGCAGCTCGGGGCACTCGCTGTGCAGCTCACTCCAATCCACGGTGTCCATGCTGCGGTGGGATGCCAGATGCGCCGCCAAGCGGTCGCACAGGTTTTCCAGCTCGCGCACGTTACCGGGCCAGCCGTGGCGTTGCAGGGCGTCGCCCAGGCGATGCAGCACGGCCTCTGCGGGGGTGTGCGTCACACCCAGCCGGGCCAGGCTTTGGCGTAGCAGGTGCTGCGCCAACGCTGGGATGTCTTCCCTGCGGTCCCGCAACGCGGGGAGCTGCAACCGAAGGGTGTTGAGCCGGTAGTACAAATCCTGGCGGAAGCTGCGCTGGGCCACCAGATCTGTCAGGTCCTGGTGGGTGGCGGCAATCACGCGCACATCGACCGGAATGGCGTGATTGGCGCCCAGGCGTGTGATCCGGCGTTCCTGCAGCACACGAAGCAGCCGTGTTTGCAGCGTCAACGGCATGTCGCCAATTTCGTCGAGAAACAGGGTGCCCGTGTGGGCCGCCTCGAACAGGCCGCGCCTGCCGCCACGGCGAGCCCCCGTGAAGGCGCCCTCCTCATGCCCAAACAGCTCGCTTTCCAGCAAAGTCTCGGGGAAGGCCGCGCAGTTGATGGCCACAAACGGTCGGGTGGCACGGGGGCTGGCGTTGTGGATGGCTTGTGCGAACAGCTCCTTGCCGGTGCCACTCTCGCCCGTGATCAACACATTCAAGGGCGTGGCTGCATACCTGCGCGCGCTGGCCACTGCGCGCAGCAGGGCCGGGCTGGAGCCCCGGAGGCTCTCGAAGTGGTAGCGCGCGGCATGGTCCGCTCGGCGATGCTGAATGCGCAGGCTGTTGTCCGCTTCGTGGATGGTGCTCGCGTCGTACAGCGTCAGCGCCGCACCCATGGTGCGGCCATGTTCCTGGATGGGGGTGCGATTGGCAATCCAGTCGCGGCCCTTGAGGCGCAGCACCACCCCATGCTCGGCCTGCCCCCGCTCCAGCGTGGGTTGCAGCGAAATATCGGAAGTCACCGCGCTCAGCGGCGTGCCCAGGCGCGGGGCTTGCGAAAGCCCCAGGATGCGCTGCATGGCAGGGTTGATGGCGATGATCTGCTCGGACTGATTCACCGCCAGCACCGCGTCTTGCAGCGTGCGCAGCACGGTGTTGAGTTGCTCATACCGCCCGGCCTCCAGCCGCGCAACGCGCGCCAGTTCCAGCGCATCCTCAAACCCCTGCCGGATGCTGGCGCGCGAATACGCCAGCAAGCCCACCAACCCCGCGTTTTCGGCCAGCTCCACCACCAGGCTGGAGCCCACCACCACTTCGATGCCGTCAGCGCGCAACTGCTGAATGCAGGCGCGCGCCGAATCGGGCGTGTGATAGGCGTACTGTCGCAGGTCCACATTCAGCAGGCTCTTCACGGCCTCCAGCTCTGGCAGCGTCTGGCCGTACATCACGATGCCCACACGGCTGGCCTTTTCTCGGGCGCGGATCAAGGCTTGCAGGATGTCAAAGCCGCTGAGCTGGATGGTGGCCACCGGCGCACTCACCCCCCGGCGCAGCAGGCTGGCATTGGATCCGGCACTGACGAAAGCGTCCACCTGCCCGCGCTCCAGGCGCTCCCGTGCCAGGTCCAGGGCCACATCGAAACTGCCGTCCACCACCTCGATGTCGGCGCGGTCCCGGTACTCCGCAATGATCGGCAGCGCCATCTGCCGAATCTGCCGATAGCTGACAAAACACAACCGGGGCAGCCCTGTCGCGGGGTACAGGTCAGCCCTCACGGGAACAACGGGGCGTTAGCCGCCCTGGGATTCAACACAGTTTGCATGGTGCCGCCAGATGTTTCATTTTTTTGGGTGATTCACTGTGCTAATTGTTTCACACCACCCTCAAAATGAAACACCATGAGACACAAGGCGTTTCAAAACGCCGTTTCAAGCCCCATCCAGGCTTGGCATGGCTCGTGCGTAGGGCTGGACACAAGGCTGCCGATTCCGGTGCCCCCGCAACCTTTACGTTTTTCTTCATGACCCAACACCTTGCTTCTTCCCAACCCACAGCTGCCGCACCCCGCACGCTGCGCGAGCGCCTGTCCCAACCCGGTCTGGTCACGGCGCCGGGCGTGTACGACATGGTGTCCCTGCGGCTGGCGGACACCTTTGGGTTCGATGCGCTGTACATGACCGGCTTCGGCACGGTCGCATCGCACCTGGGCCTGCCCGACGCGGGTCTGGCCACCTATTCGGACATGGTGGGCCGCGTCAAAGCCATGGCAGGCATGGCGCGCACCCCGCTCATCGCCGATGGCGACACAGGCTACGGCGGCCTGCTGAATGTTCGCCACACCGTACAAGGCTACGAGGCTGCGGGCGCGCAGGCCATTCAGCTCGAAGACCAGGAGTACCCCAAAAAATGCGGGCACACCCCCGGCCGGCGGGTCATCCCCATGGAAGACATGGTGCGCAAGATCCGCGTGGCGGTGGAAAGCCGCCAATCGCCCGACTTCCTCATCATCGCCCGCACCGATGCGCGCAGCAGCCTGGGCCTGGACGAGGCCCTGCGCCGCGCCGAGGCCTACGCACGCGCCGGGGCTGACATTCTGTTTGTGGAGTCGCCCGAAAGCGAGGAAGAGATGCGCCAGATTGGCCGCAGTGTGGACAAGCCCCTGCTGGCCAACATGGTCGAAGGCGGGCGCACCCCGGTGCTCACCCACGAGGAACTGCAGGCGATTGGCTACAAGCTCGCCATTTTCCCGGTGACGGCACTGCTCGCGGCCACCCAGGCCATGAAGCAGGTCTACACCCAGTTGCAGCGCCAGGGCTCCTCGGCCGCGGGCAGCACCGCGCTGATGCCTTTTTCAGAGCTGACCCAGCTGATGGGCTTTGAAGACGTCTGGGCCTTTGAACGCCAGTACGCCGAAACGCCCTGAGGCGCTCACGGCACTGACTGCAGCGCCGCACACCGCGCACCCCATTCCCATAAATACATCCGGAGACAACCATGAAGCTTTTGCCCCTCACGAACCGCCGGCGCCAAATGATCGCCGTGGCTGCCGCCCTGTGCACAGGCCCCTTGCTGAACACCACGGTGCACGCGCAAGACCAGTGGCCCAGCAAGCCAATCCGCCTCATCGTGCCCTTCACGCCCGGGGGCGTGACCGACACCAGCGGCCGCCTCATTGCAGAGAACCTGGGCAAGCGGCTAGGGCAGCAGGTGGTGGTGGACAACAAGCCGGGCGCCTCGGGCAACATCGGCACCGCACTGGCCAAGGCCGCCCCCGCCGACGGCTACACGCTGGTGCTGGGCTTTGACGGCACCATGGTCATCAACCCACATGTGTTCTCGAAGCTGCCCTTCGACACGGTCAAGGACTTCACGCCGGTGGGCAAGATCGGTGATGCCACCCTCATTCTGGTGGCCAACCCCGACGTGCCCGTCAAAGGGCTGGCAGATGTGATCGCGCTGTCCAAGTCGCGCCCCGGCGGGCTGTCGTTTGGCACCTCGGGCACCGGCGGAACGCCGCACATTGCGGGCGAGCTGCTCAAACTGCGCACGGGTGCCAACCTCACGCATGTTCCGTACAAGGGCGGCGGTCAGGCCATGACCGATGTGCTGGGCGGCACCATTCCGCTGGTCTACACCGCCGTGGCCGGGGCCCACGGGCATGTGAAGTCGGGCAAGCTCAAGGCGCTGGCGGTGTCCAGTGCGCAGCGCACCAGCGCCCTGCCCGATGTGCCCACCTTTGTGGAAAGCGGCGTGCCAGACTTTGTGGTGAATTCATGGGTCGGCCTGCTGGCACCCGCCGGCACACCCGCCGCCGTGGTCACGCGCCTCAACACCGAGTTGAACGCCGTGCTCAACGACGCCACCGTGCGCGAAAAGCTGCGCGTGATGGGCATTGAGCCCGCCCCCGGAACGCCAGAGCAATACCGCGATGAAATCCGGCGTGACCTGGACCGCTACGGAGCCGTGGTCAAGTCTGCAGGCATCTCGGTGGACTAACGCATTTCAGCGCAAAAAGGCCAACGCATGGAACTGAATCTGAAAGACAAGCACGTTCTCATCACCGGGGGCAGCAAAGGCATCGGCTACGCCTGTGCGGCGGCCTTTCTGGCCGAAGGCGCCCGCGTGAGCCTGGTCTCGCGCAGCCTGGAGCACCTGGAGGCCGCACGCCAGCGGCTGGGCGCAGCGGTGGCAGGCAGCCACGACCGCATCCACCTGCACGCCGCCGATCTGCAAGACCCGCAAGGGGCCAGCGCGGCCCTGGTCTCTGCCGAAGCCGCCTTTGGTGCTGTGGACGTGCTGGTCAACTCCGCTGGCGAGGCGCGCCGCACGCCGCCCGAAGAGCTGAGCGCCCAAGCATGGCACGACGCGATGAACGCCAAATTCTTCACCTACGTGCACATGCTGGATCTGGTGGTCAAGAAGATGGGCGCGCGCGGGCAAGGGGCCATCGTCAACGTGGTGGGCGCCGGTGGCAAGGTGGCCAGCCCCATCCACATGCCGGGTGGCGCAGCCAATGCGGCGCTGATGCTGGTGAGTGCGGGCATGGCTGCGGCCTACGGCCCCATGGGCGTGCGCGTGAACGCAGTCAACCCCGGCGCCACGCACACCGAGCGCCTGCAATCGGGCATGCAGGCCACCGCCCGTATGCTCAACATTTCTGAGGAAGAAGCACTGGCGCAGGCCACGCGCAAGGTGCCCCTGGGGCGCCTGGCGCGGCCTGAAGAAGTGGCGGACGTGGTGCTGTTCTTGGCATCCGGGCGCGCCAGTTATGTGACGGGGGTGGTGCTCACCATGGATGGCGCAGCCACGCCCATGGTGGTTTGATGCTGTAGCCCAGGCCTTTCACCAAGCCCTGGGCCTTACTGGCATTTGCGGAATTATTCCGATGCTTCTTGCCGCGCCAGCCGCTCGCTTTTCCAGTAAACGTCGTCACCGCCGTTCATGCGGTTGAGCACGCGGGCCAGCACAAACATCAGGTCTGACAGACGGTTGAGGTACTGGCGCGGCGCATCGTTGAGCGCCTCTTCATTGCCCAGCGCCACCACGGCGCGCTCGGCCCTGCGGGCCACGGTGCGGCAGACATGGGCCTGCGCCGCCGCGCGGGTGCCTGCGGGCAGGATGAATTCCTGCAGGCGGGGCAAAGCCGCGTTGTGCTCTTCCAGCGCCTCGTCCAGTTGCAGCACGGCTTCTTTCTTGAGCAGTTCAAAGCCCGGAATCGACAGCTCGCCGCCCAGGTTGAACAGCTGGTGCTGCACCTGCACCAGCAGCTCGCGCACAGCGTCGGGCAGGGGCTCGCACAGCAGCAGGCCGATGTGCGAGTTCAGCTCATCCACATCGCCCATGGCGTGAATGCGCAGGCTGTTTTTGGAAACCCGCTGGTTGTTGCCCAGGCCCGTGGTGCCGGCGTCTCCGGTGCGGGTGGCAATTTCGGTGAGGCGGTTGCCCATGCAATAACTCCTGAAGGGGTGTGGAACGAAGGTGGCTGCGCTGCCGGGCTCACAGGTCCTGGTGCGAATCGAGCACGAACACCATGCCCATGAAACCCACCGACACGGTGCGCCCCCGGATGCTGGTGTACGACGCCACGCCCAACGAATGGTAGTTGGACACAAACGCCGCCAGCGCGCCCAGGCCCAGGGAACCCGCCAGCGGACTGCGCTCGGCCAGGGTTTTCTGAATCTGGCTGCGGTGGCGCTCGGCAGACGGGTTGAGCAACGCGGCCGCTGCCACGAGCACAGCCACGGCTGCGAGGGCTTGAAGGGCTTTGGAGGCTTGGGTCATGGCAGCACCGGTGTAGATACAAGAGCCCGATTGTGCCCCTGCGGCTCTGCCCTTGGCGCCAGCCATGTTGCTACGCTATTGATAGCTGCTTGCGCTTATCCAGAAAGCGCTGCAGGCCAATTTGGCATCAAACCCTCGTCACAAGGACTCACACGCGCACCACACACCGCAGCAGAACCCGTTACACGGCGCTGGCAAATGTTGGTGGGGGCAACAGCCGGCAAAAGTGCTGGCCTGCATGTCCATGCTGCGCTGCAATGCAGGCTTGTTCAACTTTCCGGAGCTCTGCATCCATGAAGACGACGCAACGAACTGCACCCGCCCACGCTCGCACCTGGGCACACCATTTCGAAGCCAGCAGCGTCTTGCTGTTTGCCGCCCTGACGTTTGGCGCCGCAGGTGCCGTGCAGGCGCAAAGCGGCAGCACCAGCAGCCCGTCCCACGCTTCCAAGTCCGTCATCGGCCCTGCCAGCAGCAACCCCGCCGCACCCCAGGCCACCTTTGGCGGCGGCAAGACCACCACCAGCAGCGCAGCGGCGGCTTTTGACCGCGCTGATGCCGACCGCAACGGCATGCTCAGCCCCCAGGAGGCATCGACCTTCCCGGCGATTGGCGAGCGCTTCCAGGCGCTGGACAAGAACCAGGACAAGATGCTCTCACGCGAGGAGTTTGAAGCGGGCGCCAAGTCCTAAGAGCCCTTCCACGATCTCCAGTCGTTGGTAAGCGCACAGCGCCCCTGCCCTCTCCAGTGGGCAGGGGCGCTGCGTGCGGCAAAGGTGGCGCCCCTGCAAGCTGGCGGCAGCCATCCTAGAATCAATGCCACTGGCCCACTGCCCCTGGAGACACCGATGAACGCCCCCACCGCCGCTGCCCACCTGCTCCCGCAAATCCAACTGCGCGATGTGCCCCAGGCGCTCATTGATGCGCTGCAGGCCCGCTTTGGCGCGCAGTGCTCCACCGCCCAGGCCGTGCGCGAACAGCACGGGCGCGACGAAGGCTCGCTGCAGGCGCCCCCGCCCAGCGCCGTGGTGTTTGCCGAAAGCACCCAATATGTGGCCGATGCCGTGAAGCTGGCCAGCCAGTACGAAGTGCCGGTGATTCCGTACGGCGCGGGTTCCTCGCTCGAAGGCCACCTGCTGGCCGTGCAGGGCGGCATCAGCATCGACGTGAGCCGCATGAACCGGGTGCTGAGCATCAACGCTGACGACCTCACGGTGACGGTGCAGCCGGGCATCACGCGCAAGCAATTGAACGAGGCCATCAAGGACACCGGCCTGTTCTTCCCCATCGACCCCGGCGCCGACGCCAGCATTGGCGGCATGTGCGCCACGCGCGCCAGCGGCACCAACGCCGTGCGCTACGGCACCATGCGCGAGAACGTGCTGGCGCTGGAAGTGGTCACCGCCAGCGGCGAAATCATCCGCACCGGCACGCGCGCCAAAAAGAGCAGCGCGGGCTACGACCTCACGCGCCTGATGGTGGGCAGCGAAGGCACGCTCGGCGTGATCACCGAAGTGACCGTGCGCCTGTACCCCCTGCCTGAGGCGGTGAGCGCCGCCATCTGCTCCTTCCCCAGCATTGAAGCGGCCGTGCGCACCACCATCCAGATCATTCAGCTGGGCGTGCCGATTGCGCGTGTGGAGCTGATCGACCGCCACAGCGTACGCATGGTCAACGCGCACAGCAAGCTCACCCTGCGCGAAGAACCCATGCTGCTGATGGAGTTCCACGGCTCGCCCGCCAGCGTGAAGGAGCAAGCCGAAACCGTGCAGGACATCGCCAGCGAATTTGGCGGCAATGCCTTTGAATGGGCCAGCACCCCCGAGGAGCGCACCCGGCTGTGGACGGCGCGCCACAACGCCTACTTTGCCGCCGTGCAAAGCCGCCCCGGCTGCAAAGCCATCAGCACCGACACCTGCGTGCCCATCAGTCGCCTGGCCGACTGCCTGCTCGAATCGGTGGATGAAGCCGAAGCCAGCGGCCTGCCTTACTTTCTGGTGGGCCATGTGGGCGACGGAAACTTCCACTTCGGCTACCTGCTGGACCCCAACATCCCCGAAGAACGCGTCACCGCCGAAGCCCTGAACCACAAGCTGGTGGCCCGGGCCCTGTCCATGGGCGGCACCTGCACCGGCGAGCATGGCGTGGGCGTGCACAAGATGGGCTTTTTGCTGGACGAAGCCGGCGCAGGCGCGGTGGACATGATGCGCGCCATCAAGCGCGCGCTGGACCCGAAGAACATCCTGAACCCCGGGAAAATCTTTGCGCTGTGACTGCGGGAGGCTGAAGCCCCGCCTTCACTCCTGATTTGATAGCTGATTGCGCATACCCAGCAAGCGCTGGCGGCCTATTTTTCTTCAAGGCTGATCGCGGGCGTACACCCTGCCCAGCAACCCTGCTGCCGGGTAGCCCAGGGCATGCGCTTTTGGCGCACACGCGTTACAGTCTTGGCCAGGAGGAATCGCCTTGAAAACCCCCGATATCCCGCCGGATGAGCATGCTCGCCTGGCGGAGTTGCGCTCACTCAATGTGCTGGACACCATCGCCGAGGAGCGGTTTGACCGCCTCACGCGCATGGCCAAGCGCTTGTTCGGGGTGGACGTTGCGCTGGTCAGCCTGGTGGACGAAAACCGCCAGTGGTTCAAATCCTGCGCGGGCATGGAGCTGAGCGAGACGCCGCGCGACATCTCTTTTTGCGGCCACGCCATCCTGGGCGATGGCGCCTTTGTCATCCCGGATACGCTGCAGGACGAGCGCTTTTGCGACAACCCCCTGGTCACCGGCCCACCGCATGTGCGGTTCTATGCGGGCTGCCCCCTGCGCGGCCCCGGCGGGCGCAAGCTGGGCACGCTGTGCATCATCGACTCCAAGCCCCGCGCCTTCAGCGATGAAGACGTGGAGATGCTGGTGGACCTGGCTTTGATGGTGGAGCGGGAGTTCTCCGCCATCGAGTGGGCCACGGTGGACGAGCTCACCGGCCTGTCCAACCGCCGGGGTTTCATGATGCTGGCCCAGCACAGCCTGCAGTTGTGCACGCGCCAGAACATACCGGCGGCGCTGGTGTTCATTGACCTGGACCACCTCAAGCAAGTGAACGACCAGCTGGGCCATGCCGAGGGCGACTGGGTGCTGGTCACCTTTGCGCAGCATCTGATGAAGGCGTTCCGTGGCTCGGACGTGGTGGCGCGGCTGGGGGGCGACGAGTTTCTGGTGCTGCTCACCGACCACAGCGAAGCTGCCGCTGAGAAGGCCATGGCGCGCCTGCAGCGGGCGCTGGATGCCACCAACGTGGCGGCAGCGCGGGGCTACGACATTTCGTTCTCCTACGGGTTGGTAGAGTTCGACCCGAAGCGCCACCACACCATTGGCGCCTTGATCAGCGAGGGCGACTCGCTGATGTACAAAACCAAACACGCGCGGCGCTGAGCCTGCGCTGCGGGTGCGCAGCGCAACGCCCTCTCTCCGCGCCCTCCCCGCTCCCCCGTTCCTCCATGAAGACCTTGCTGCTTTTCATCGCCACGGCTTTGGCCGAAATCATCGGCTGCTACCTGCCCTGGCTGTGGCTCAAGCAGGGCAAGCCGGTGTGGCTGCTGCTGCCTGCGGCGGCCAGCCTGGCGCTGTTTGCCTGGCTGCTCACCCTGCACGACACGGCCGGCGCAGGCCGGGTGTATGCGGCCTATGGCGGTGTGTATATCGGTGTGGCGCTGGCCTGGCTTTGGGCGGTGGATGGCATACGCCCCACGGCGTGGGATATGGCGGGGGCGCTGGTGGCGCTGGCTGGCATGGCGATCATCATGCTGCAGCCGACGCGCTGACCCAGACTTGCGCAGTGGACGCGGCGCAGGTCAGGGCCCCCGCGCAAGGGCCGCCCCGCCGCGCTGGGGGCGTCCCCCTTCCCAAATCGCGCAGCGATTTGAGAGAAGGGGGAAGGCGCGAAGCGACTCAGGGGGTTAATTCACTTTGATGAGCCGCCAGTCAATGCGGTTGTCCGGCCGCTGCACCAGCTCCACGTTTTTCTTCATGGCCCAGGCCAGCATCTGGTTGTGCAGCGGGATGTGGACCACCTCGTCGTTGTGCAGTTGCAGTCCTTCGGTGAGCAGGCGGTTGCGCACGGGCAGGTCGGTTTCGGTCTTCACGCGGTCCACGATGTAGTCCATGCGCTGGTTGCTGTAGCGGCCCAGGTTGTAGCTGCCATCGGCGCCGGAGGTCTTGGTGCGCGCCAGCGACTGCAGGGTGTACAGCGCATCGAACGTGGGCACGCCCCAGCTCAGCAGCGCAATGCTGGCCTCGTGCCGCTGGGCCATGGGGTAGTAGGTGACGGCGGGCAACGTGCGCAGCTTGGCCTTGACGCCGATGCGCGACCACATCGAGGTGACGGCCTGGCACAGCTCTTCGTCCTGGATGATGGCATTGTTGCTGCAGGCAAAGTCCACCTCAAAGCCGTCTTTGTAGCCCGCCTCGGCCAGCAGTGCCTTGGCGGCATTGGCGTCGAAGGGCAGGCGCTTGTCCACGGCTTCTGTCCAGCCGTTGACCAGGGGCGAGACGATGGCGCCAGTGGGCTTGGACAGCCCCCGCATCGTCACGCGCTGCAGCGCGGCAGTGTCGATGGCCTGGTACAGCGCCTTGCGCACGCGCAGGTCCTTGAGCGGGTTCTTGCCCTTGATGTTGCTGCCGGGCAGCTCGTCGCGGAACTGGTCCAGCGCCAGGTACACGGTGCGGTTTTCCACCATCTCCATCACCTTGAGCTGGGGGTTGGCCTTGATGCGCGCCAGGTCCTGGATGCTGGTGTCGCGCACCATGTCCACCTCGCCCGAGAGCAGCGCGGCAATGCGCGTGGCTTCGGACTTGATGGGGGTGTAGGTGATTTCGGTGACGTTGCCATCCACCTTGCCCGCGTTCCACCAGTGCGGGTTGGCGGTGAAGACGATCTTCTGGTCGGGCACCCATTCCTTCAGCACAAACGGGCCGGTGCCCATGGCGTGGCGGTGGGAATAGGTTTCTTCCTTGCCCTTGATGTCCTTGGGTTCCACCGAGTTGTGCTTCTCGGCCCAGGCACGGCTCATCACGCGCAGCTCGGTCAGCTGGTTGAGCAGCACGGGGTTGGGGTTCTTCAGGAAGATGTCGATGGTCTCGCCGTCCACCTTGGCAATGCGGTCCATGCCCTGGGTGTAGATGGCGTAGGTGGAGGTCTTGCTCATCGCGCGTTGCAGCGAATAGACCACGTCGTCTGCCGTCATGGCCGAGCCGTCGCTGAACTTCACGCCCTGGCGCAGCTTGAAGCGCATCTGCGTGGGGCTGACCTGCTGCCACGAGGTGGCCAGCACCGGTTCCACCTTCAGCGTGCGGCTGTTGAACATGACCAGCGACTCGTACACCGCGCCGTGGATGCCGTTGCCCAGGGCACTGTTTTGCGAGTGGATGTCCATGGTCTGGATATCGCTGGAACCAGCCCACTTGAACGGTTTTGCCATGGCGGGCAGAACACTGGCTGCCAGGGCGACGGTGGCCGCCGTCAGCACAGAGCGCTTGAATTGCATAGCCTCAATTCCTTGGTAAGGAGGGTTGAATGAAAGGAACGCTGAATATGCAGCAGCCCGCCCCGGCGCCCAAGCCCCTGCACGCCCAGTGTGGCAAGAATGTGTCTTGGTCCGGTCGCTGATTGCACGCAAGCGCACACTGGGGTAGGCGCCACCGCTGCGCTGCGCCCCCGGCTACACTGCACACCGCAGGGCGAGCGGCGTGCAGCGCTTATGTACCAAAACACCCTGTAGCGCTTATCCTGATTGCGCAACCAGCTATTAAAACAGTAGCAAAAATCCGCAACACAATCCATACCGCTTTTTTCCACGGAGTTACGCATGACACCCCTGAGCTTGCACCGCAGCGCTTTCCTGGTCCTTCTGTGCGGCGCGCTCACCGCCTGCGGGGCCGAGGTGGCCACCACCGCCGTCACGGCCACCAAGTTGCAGGCCGAGCAAGCCAAACAGGCCACCGCGCAGGCCGAAAAGATCAAGGCAGGCCTGGCCGAGGCCACGCAGCGCACCGAAGCCGCCGCCTCGGCTGCAGACAGCCAATAAGAACAGCCCTGCTCCCCGCATGGGCCAAGCGGGGAGCCAACGGCGGTGATGCGCGCACATATCCACGCACATATCCGCGCACCTTCACCAAGAATCGGCGCCGGCCCACACGCGGCCGCGCAGCGGCGGCTACGATGGCCTGGCCGGTTGCAGCCTTGCCCGGCCATGCCCCGCGCGGCTGCACGCTGCGCCCCGTCACCATGCCCAACGATCTTGTCGTCCTGCGCCCGCAGGGGCTGTACTGCCCAGCGGGTGATTTCTACATCGACCCCTGGCGGCCCGTGGAACGTGCCGTGCTCACCCACGCGCATTCGGACCACGCCCGGCGCGGCTCGGCCCACTACCTGGCCCACGCAGACAGCGCGGGCACGCTGCGCAACCGGCTGGGCGCAGACATCACCCTGCAGACCCTGGCCTACGGCGAAGCCGTCACGCACCAGGGCGTGACGGTGTCGCTGCACCCGGCCGGGCATGTGCTGGGCTCCGCCCAGGTGCGCATCGAGCATGCAGGCCAGGTGTGGGTGGCCTCGGGGGACTACAAGCTGGAAGACGATGGCACCTGCCCGCCGTTTGAGCCCGTGCGCTGCCACACCTTCATCACCGAATCCACCTTCGGCCTGCCCATCTACCGCTGGCCCGCGCAGCCCGTGCTGTTTGCCGACATCAACGCCTGGTGGGCCGCGAATGCGGCGGCAGGCAAGGCCAGCGTGCTCTACGCCTATGCGTTTGGCAAAGCACAGCGCCTGCTGCACGGGGTGGATAGCAGCATTGGCCCCATCGTGGTCCACGGCGCGGTAGAGCCGCTCAACGCCGTGTACCGCGCAGCGGGTGTGCCGCTGCCGCCCACGCACCGCGTGACGGACCCGCAACTCACCAAGGCCGACCTGCGCCGTGCGCTGGTGCTGGCCCCACCCTCGGCCGCGGGCACGCCCTGGCTCAAGCGCTTTGGCGAACACTCCGACGCGTTTGCCAGCGGCTGGATGCTGGTGCGCGGTGCGCGCCGCCGCCGGGGCGTGGACCGGGGCTTTGTCATGAGCGACCACGCCGACTGGCCCGGCCTGCAAAAAGCCATTGGCGCCACGGGGGCGGAGCGCATCATCGTCACGCACGGCAGCACCGAGGTGATGGTGCGCTGGCTGTGCGAGCAAGGGCTGGATGCCCAGGTGTTTGCCACCGAGTACGGCGGGGACGACAACGACGACGACACGGACGCTGCGGCCGAGCAGCCGGCCAGCGCCCCTGCCGCAGAGGCCGCGCCATGAAGCAGTTCGCCGCCCTCTTCCAGGCGCTCGATGCCACCACCGCCCAGTCGGCCAAGCTGGCCGCGCTGGTGGCCTACCTGCGGGTGGCCGCCCCCGGCGATGCGGCCTGGGCCGTGTACTTTCTGGCCGGTGGCAAGCCGCGCCAGATGGTGCCCACCAAGCGCCTCAAAGCCCTGGCGCAACAGGCTGCGGGCCTGCCCGAATGGCTGTTTGACGAAAGCTACGAGGCCGTGGGCGACCTGGCCGAAACCATCGCCCTGCTGCTGCCCCCGCCCGCCGAGCCCGCGGATGTGCCGCTGGCCGAGTGGATGGCGCAGCTGCTGCCACTGCGCTCCCTGCCGCCCGATGAAGCCGACGCCCACCTGCGCGCGCAGTGGAACCGGCTGGCACCCGAGCAGCGGTTGGTGTACTTCAAGCTCATCACCGGCAACTTCCGCGTAGGCGTGTCGCGCCTGCAGATCACGCAGGCACTGGCCACCGTGAGCGGGCTGGACGCCAAACGCATCGCCCACCGGCTGATGGGCTACACGCAAATCGGCCGCCAGCCCCAGGCCGCCGACTACGCCGCTCTGGTGGCGCCGGCCGAAGACGATGCAGGCCAAGCCACCGATGGCGCTGCCGGTCACCCTTACCCCTTCTTTCTGGCGCACCCGTTCAGCCAGCCGGTGGCCGACATGCCCACGCTGCTGGGTCCGGTGACGGACTGGCAGGTGGAATGGAAGTGGGACGGCATCCGCGCGCAGATCGTGCGGCGCGCCGGGGCCGTGTGGGTGTGGTCGCGCGGTGAAGAACTGGTGACCGACCGCTTCCCGGAACTGGCCAACGCCGCGCTGCAAAGCCTTCCCGACGGCACGGTGATCGACGGCGAAATCCTCGTGTGGCTGCCCGGCGAACCCGCCCCGCGCCCCTTTGCCGACCTGCAAAAGCGCCTGGGCCGCAAGACGCTGACGCCCAAGCTGCTGCGCGAACTGCCCGTGGTGCTGGTGGCGTATGACCTGCTGGAACACGCGGGGCAGGATGTGCGCGAGCAGCCCCAGCAAGCCCGGCGTGCGCATCTGGAGGCCTTGCTGCAGCTGCCCTCCACCACCATCGGCGAAGCCCCGGCAGGCGCGCTGCGCCTGAGCCCGCTGCTGCAGGGCGCTGACTGGCAAGACCTGGTCCGCCAGCGCGAGGCTGCGCGCAGCCTGGGCACCGAAGGCTTCATGCTCAAGCACCGCCACGCCCACTACGGCGTGGGCCGCACCAAAGACGTGGGCGTGTGGTGGAAGTGGAAGATCGACCCCATGAGCGTGGACGCGGTGCTCATCTACGCCCAGCGCGGCCACGGGCGGCGCGCCAGCCTGTACACCGACTACACCTTCGCCGTGTGGAACGGCCCACCGGGCGACCCCGACCGGCAACTGGTGCCCTTTGCCAAGGCGTACTCGGGCCTGACGGACGCCGAGATTGCGCAGGTGGACACCATCATCCGCAAGACCACGCGCGAGAGCTTTGGCCCCGTGCGCAGCGTGGAGGCCACGCAAGTCTTCGAGCTGGGCTTTGAAGGCATTGCGCGCAGCCCGCGCCACAAAAGCGGCATTGCCGTGCGCTTTCCGCGCATGCTGCGCTGGCGGCAAGACAAGCCCGTGGCCGAGGCCGACACGCTGCAGACGCTGGCCGCGCTCCTGCCAGAAAGCAGCGCATGAGCGAAGGGGCCGCAAAGCGCTGGATGGCCGCCCGGGGCTGGCAGCCGTTTGCCTTCCAGCAACAGGTATGGCAAGCCATGGCCGAGGGCCGCTCGGGCCTGCTGCACGCCACCACCGGCGCGGGCAAGACCTATGCCGTGTGGCTCGGCGCTTTGGAGCATTTTTCGGCTCTAGCGCCCGTGGATATTGCACAAGCAGCTCCTAAAAAAGAAGCAAGCAAGGCCCCGGCGCTCACCGTGCTGTGGATCACCCCCATGCGCGCGCTGGCGGCTGACTCGCTGCGCGCCCTGCAAGAACCCCTGCCCGATCTGGCCCCGCACTGGACCAGCGGCCTGCGCACAGGAGACACCGCCAGCGGCGAGCGCGCCGCGCAAGACCGGCGCCTGCCCACCGTGCTGGTGACCACACCCGAAAGCGTGTCGCTGCTGCTGGCCCGCGCCGATGCGCATGAGCGCTTGGCCAGCGTGCAGCTGGTGGTGGTGGACGAGTGGCACGAGCTGGTGGGCAACAAACGCGGCGTGCAGGTGCAACTGGCGCTGGCGCGCCTGTCGGGCTGGAACCCGCGCCTGCAGGTGTGGGGCATGTCGGCCACGCTGGGCAACCTGCCCGAAGCACTGGCCACGCTGGTACCCGCCCTGCCCCCGCGTGCGCCACGCCGCGCCAAACCCCTGCTGGTGCAAGGCCGCATCGACAAAGCGCTGCAGGTGCAGGTGCTGCTGCCCGAACGCGTGGAGCGCTTTGCCTGGGCCGGGCACATGGGCCTGTCGCTGCTGCCGCAGGTGGTGCAATCCATCGAGGCCAACGCGTCGACGCTGGTGTTGCAGCACCCTTCGGATGCCGAAGATGGCACGCCGCCACCGGCCCACGGCGCAAGGCGCAGTCCGCCGCCAATACCGCAAGTATTGGCAAGGACTGCAACGCCGCGAGGTGGGGCGATGGCAAGTGGCAACCGGCATGCGAGGGGTGGTGCAACACTTCTCTTCACCAACACCCGCTCGCAGGCCGAGCGCTGGTACCAGGCGCTGCTGGAGGCGCGGCCCGACTGGGCAGGCACCATTGCCCTGCACCACGGCTCGCTCAGCGGCGAGGTGCGCGGCTGGGTGGAGGCGGGGCTGAAGGCTGGCACCTTGAAAGCCGTGGTGTGCACATCGAGCCTGGACCTGGGCGTGGACTTTTTGCCGGTGGAGCAGGTGCTGCAGATCGGCTCGGCCAAAGGCGTGGCGCGGCTGGTGCAGCGCGCGGGCCGATCCGGCCACGCGCCGGGGCGCACCAGCAGCATCACGCTGGTGCCCACGCACAGCCTGGAACTGGTGGAGGCCGCCGCTGCCCGCCAGGCGCTGGCCGAAGGCCGCATTGAAGACCGCCACACGCCCCGCGCGCCGCTGGATGTGCTGGTACAGCACCTGGTGACCATCGCCCTGGGCGGCGGTTTTGTGCCAGATGCCCTGCTGGCCGAGGTGCGCCGCGCACCGGCCTACGCCACATTGGCCGACAACGACTGGCAATGGGCGCTGCAGTTCGTGCGCCAGGGCGGCGCCTCGCTGGCCAACTACCCCGACTTCCATCGCGTGGTGCCCGACGAAGACGGCGTGTGGCGCATGCCCGATGCGCGGCTGGCGCGGCGGCATCGCAGCAACATCGGCACCATCGTGAGCGATGCGAGCATGCAGGTGCAGTTCGTCAGTGGCGGAAAGCTGGGCTCGGTGGAAGAGAGCTTCATTGCACGCCTCAAACCCGGCGATGTGTTCATGTTTGCCGGCCGCTTGCTGGAGCTGGTGCGCACGCAGCAGATGACGGCCTATGTGCGCATGGCCCCCAAAGGCAGCGCCGCGCTGCCGCGCTGGAACGGCGGGCGCATGCCGCTGTCCAACACGCTGGCCGATGCCATGCTGCGCCAGCTGGAGCAGGCCGAGCGCGGCGTGTTCGCATCGCCCGAGATGCGCTGCGCGCAGCCGCTGCTGGCGCTGCAGGATGCATGGTCGGCCCTGCCCACGCCCAACCGCCTGGTGGCCGAGGTGCTGCATACGCGCGAGGGCTGGCACCTGTACCTGTACCCGCTGGCCGGGCGGCTGGTGCACCTGGGGCTGGCGGGGCTGCTGGCCTGGCGCGCATCGCAGCAGGTGCCCAACACGTTCTCGATTGCCGTCAACGACTACGGGCTGGAGCTGCTGTCGGCCAAGCCGGTGGACTGGCCCGCGCTGCTGCCGCACCTGATTGGCGAGGCCACGCACAGCGCCGTGGGGGAAGGACTGGAGGCCGAAGTGCTGGCCAGCCTGAACGCCACCGAAATGGCGCGCAGGCGCTTTCGCGAAATTGCACGGATTGCGGGGCTCATCTTCCAAAGCCACCCGGGCGAGCAGCGCAGCAGCCGGCAATTGCAAGCCTCGTCGTCCCTCTACTACGACGTGTTTGCGCAGTACGACCCGGACAACCTGCTGCTGGCCCAGGCCCGGGCCGAACTGCTGGTGCAGGAACTGGACATGGACCGCCTGGCCCAGACCCTGCAGCGCATGAAGGGCCAGCAACTGTCCGTGCACACGCTGGAGCGCCCCACGCCCTTTGCCCTGCCGCTGATGGTGGAGCGCTTTCGCGAACGGCTCAGCACCGAGAGCCTGGGCGACCGGCTGGAGCGCATGGTGCAGGCGCTGGAAGTGGCCGCAGACAACACCATGGGCACGCACCTGGCACCAACGCGCGACACCACCCATTGGGACCTGCACCGGGATACGCCAGAGCGCACCGCCCGCGCCCGCCCCAAACGCCCACGCCGGGGGCAGCACGGGTTCTGACCCCGTGGCCGAGGCCATTGCGCCGCCCCAGCACACACAGCCATTGCCATCGGTATGCTCGGCGCTCCATGGCTGCCCCGACATCTCCCATCACCACGCCCAGCCCGCCCACACATGCCAATCCAGCGGGCGCGTGCCCCCTGACGCTGCCCTGCGGCACAGTGCTGTGGCTGCTGCCGGGGCGCGCCGTGTGGTGGCCCGAGGCCCACAGCCTGTTCGTGGCCGATGTGCACTTTGGCAAGGCGACCAGCTTTCGCCATGCGGGCCAGCCCGTACCCACAGGCACCACGGCCGACAACATCGCCCGGCTGGATGTGCTGCTCACCGCCACCGGCGCGCAGCAGCTGGTGTTCTTGGGCGACTTTTTGCATGCACGCGGCGGCGCCCAACCCGCCCTGTGGCAGCAACTGCGTGCTTGGCGGGCGCGGCACGCGCAAGTGGCCATGGATCTGGTGCTGGGCAACCATGACCGCCATGCAGGCACCCCGCCGGCCGATCTGAACATTGCCCTGCAAGAAGAGCCCTGGGCCCCGGTGCCAGGCGTGCCCTTGCGGGCAGCGCACCACCCGCAGGCCGTGGCAGGGAACACCTTGCTGGCGGGGCACTTGCACCCCTCGGTGGTGCTGCACGGCCCGGCGCGGGACCGCGTGCGGCTGCCCTGCTTTGCGTGGCAGCCGGGGCCACCAGGGCTACTGGTGCTGCCCGCCTTCGGCGCCTTCACCGGAACGCACGCCAACGCCCTGCCCGCAGGCGCACGGCCCTATGCCATTGCCGGCACGCGGGTGGTGCAGGTGCCCGGCGGTTGATGGATTACTGCGGTGCCCTTTCGTGCACGCGGGTGTTCAGCGCCGCGGGGCGGTATTCCGGCACAAAAGCGCAGCCCTTGCCAAAGGTGGCCTCCAGCGCCAGGCATTCGCTGGCAATGCTGGCGGGCGTGGGCCGGGTGCCCTCGTCCACCCAGCGCAGCAGGGCCGCCATCAGCGTGGGGTAGGTCGGGTCGCTCAGGTAACTGTGGCTGCTGTGCCGCGTGAAGGTCTGCACCAGATGGCCGCTGGTGCCCGCCTGCTCCATCGTGGTTTTGAATGCGGCATCCAGTTCCACGAACGCGGTCGCGTCGTCGATGCCTTTGACGGTGAGCACCGGCACAGGGATGCGGCCGGTGGGGTCGGTGTCTTGCGCAAAGCGGGCCAGCGCTGCCGGGTGGGCACGGTAGCGCAGCACACCGGCGTTCAGTGCTGCATCGTCGTCAGAACCCCGGTAGCGCACGCCTTCGTTGCCAAAGGGGCTGGCGCCCCCGGTGCGGTGCTGCACCACGTCGCGGAAGTGGAAGGTGGCCCAATTCATGTGCCCCTGGATGGAGCTTGCCGGAATGCGGATGACGTCGGTGATCACCTTCACGCGGCGCTGCTGCTCGGGCGTGCTGGCAGATGCGGGCTTGTCCAGCCCCAGGCATTCATTCACGCGCGCAGCCAGGTCGGCCTGTGTCAGGGTCGCATCAGCGGGCAGGCCGATGTTCAGCGGGTACTGCACCTCAGTGGGCCGGGGGTGGTTGTTGCAGAGGTACTGGTAGACCACGCGCAGGTCGGTGCGAAAGTCGTACGAGCGCGAGCCCCCGGCCAGCACACCGCTGGTGAGCAACACGGCGTCATACGGGCGCTGGCCTTGGGTTGTGGAAGTGAACATCTCGGCCCCCCGCGCCGCCACGCTCGCGCCCCACGACTGACCGTGCAGGATGGTGCGGCGCGGCTGCGCCACATGGCCCAGAAAGATCTGCCGCAGGCGCTCGGTGTCTTCCGCCGCAGCGCGCACTTCCACGCCGCCCTGGCGGAAGGTGCTGCCCGCCCATGCATAACCGGCCTTGACCATGATGGCCCAGCGCTCCAGGTCTGCCGCCGAGCGTTCGGGCCGGGGCGCGCCCAGGGCAGGCCCGCCGTGGGCATGCAGCACCAGGTGGCCGTTCCACTGGTGGGGCATGGCGATGAGGTAGTAGGCCCCCGCAGAATCCTGCCCCGCCAGGCAGCTCGCCAAGGCCGCGAGCGCCGGTGGGCAGGCCGCAGCCACGGGCGGGCCTTCTGACGTTTTCGCAGGCTTGGGCGACAAGGGCGCACAGGCGGCGGCAGCCAGCGCGATCCCGGTACAGGCCCAGCGCGTGGCGGCAGAGGGAATCCAATGGGGTGCAGGCATAGGCGCGGCTCCGGGGTGCAAGAAGAAGGGCCATCGTAGGGGGCGCATCCATGCGCGTCAAACCGCGCCTTGCGCTGCGCCCGGGCAACACAGGGCACTTCTTCGCATGTAACGGTTGGCAACCGCTGTGCCGCCACGCCACGGCGCGGGCACACTTCCACCACGCCGCAGCCACGGGGCCCTGCCAGCGTGCGCAGGTGGCAACACCAGGGCGTTCACATCGTTCACAACAACGCGGCAGCGCGAGGAGCGCCACGCCGCTTCAAACCATGCACTTCCAACGTTCACGTTTTCTTCCCTGGATTTCTGCGGCCTGCCTGGGCGCCGCGCTGCTGGCCGGCGCGGCCTGGGCCGGCACCGCCGAAGGCGTGCGCGCCTACGACCGGGGCCAGTTCGCCCTGGCGGCCAAAGAACTGCAACCCGCCGCACAGGCAGGCGACCCCGAGGCGCAATTTCACCTGGGGCTGATGCACGACTTTGGCAAAGGCGTTCAGCTAGACCACGCCAAGGCCGCCGCGCTGTACCGCAAAGCCGCCGAACAAGGCCATGCCGATGCGCAGTACCACCTGGCCGTTTCGTACGACGACGGCGAGGGCGTGCCGCAGGACTTTAAACAGGCGGTGTACTGGTACACCCAGGCCGCCAACCAGGGGCTGGCCAAGGCCCAGTACAACCTGGGCGTTTCGTACGACAAGGGCGAAGGCGTAGCCAAGGACCACCAGATGGCCGCGCAGTGGTACCGCAAGGCGGCGGACCAGGGCGACTCTGACGCGCAATACAACCTGGGGGTGGCGTACGACGAAGGCGAAGGCGTGCCGCAAGACCACCAGCAGGCCGTGGCCTGGTACCGCAAGGCGGCTGCACAAAACCATGTGCGCGCGCAGTTCAACCTGGCCGTGTCTTATGACGACGGCGAAGGCGTGGCGCAAGACAAGAAGCAGGCCGTGCACTGGTACACCAAGGCCGCCGAACAAGGCGACGCCGATGCGCAGCAAAACCTGTCCGTCATGTACGCACGCGGCGAAGGCGTGGCCCGTGATGCGGCCAAGTCCCGCTACTGGGCACGCAAGGCGCGCGAAGCACGAGCGCGAGGTGAGGATTGATGGGATGCAAGGGCCTCGAAAGAGGCCCTTTTTATGAAAAGTTGGTTTGGGTGAACGGCTTGGGGAGCGATGCAAAGGGTTGGGGCACTGTGTGTTGTGAGTGCACAAGAATTTCCGTCTGCTTAAACGAGGCACCCCGCTTCGTCTGCGCCTTTAAGAAGACCGGTGACGAACCTAAACGCAAAAGCGTGGTAGGCCTAGAGCTGCGCGCTTCTCGTTAAACTGGGTAATCGGTAAGCTGGTTTTAGACAGCAAGTACGTGATGGCAGGATTACGCTTCAAGCAGTCGTCAGTCACCAATGTGGGGATGACCGATCCTTGCCCAAACTGACTACCTCAAATTAGCCAGCGCCTCAACAGCAAGGGAGCCGAAGGCCCCCTAAAAGCCAAGCGCCCCCTCACCCCGCCGTCACCACCGCTGGCCGCGCCATCCGAGCCGCCAGACCCACACCAACAAACGCGGCTGACACCACGCTCAGCGCCAGCGTCGCTGCGGAGCCGAAGAAGATGCCCGAGGTCATGCCCCGGTCCAGCATGGCGCCGAACACGGGGGCGGCCAGGCAAAAGCCCAGGTCCAGGCCTGAGTACACGGTGCCGTACACACGGCCCGTGGCGCCGGGTGGCGCGGCACGCTTGATGAGCATGTCGCGCGATGGACCTGCCAGGCCCGTACCCAAGCCGGCAATGGAAGCCACCACCACGGCGGCCAGGCCCGGCAACCAGCTGGCACCGGCGCCCACCACCACCAGCAACGCGGCTGACGCCAGCAGGCACACCGAAATCACTTTCTCCAGCCGCTGCACGCGGCCCACCAGGAAGCCCCCGGCCACCATGCCGGCAGCGCCGCACAGCATGTAGCCGGTGACCACCATGGCCGTCACGCTCAGGGGCAGGCCGTACATGGACTGCAGCGCGGGGCTGGCAAAGCTCTGGATGGCGCTGAGGGCACAAGTGCTCCAGAAGAAGAACGAAAAGCACAGCCACACCGAAGGCAGCTTGAGGAAGGCCATGGGATGCTCGGGCTTGGCAGCCTGCGCACTGGCGGCGCCCTTGGCCTGGTGGGCCCATTCGCCCTGGCGGTCGTCCAGCGCGTCGCGGTTGATCACCATGATGGCCAGCACCAGCAACGCAAACGCCGCGCCGCACAGGCTGGCGGTGCGCCATGAACCCGTGGCCGTGGCAATGCCTGCCATGAACACCGGCGCCGTGGCCCAGCCCAGGTTGCCGCTGATGCCGTGCACCGCAAAGCCATGCCCCAGCCGCTGGGGAGACACGCGCTTGTTAAGGATGGTGAAGTCCACCGGGTGGAAGGGCGCGTTGCCCAGCCCGGCCAGGGCTGCAGCCACCACCAGCCCGCCATAGCCCTGCGCAGTGCCCGCGACCAGCCCCGATGCAGCGAAGCTCGACAAAGCAAAAAACATGACGGGCCGCGCGCCCACCCGGTCCACCAAGAAGCCCGACAGGGCCTGGCCCACCCCGGAGATCACGAAAAACACCGACACCAGCACCCCAAGTTCGGAATAGCTGACGCCGAACTCGGCAATCAGCCACGGGAACAGCGGGGGCAGCAGCATGTGAAAGAAGTGCGAGCTGCCATGGGCCAGGCCCACCAGCCCGATGGTGCGGGCGTCTTGCCGAAACGGCACGGCGCCGGATGAAGTGCCAGAGGATGCAGAGGTCATGGGGTTGATCTTAGGCACGCCGGGCTCGGCAGTTTGACGATAGCCGGTCAATTACTATTGCAAACATGCCAAAACCTGCAACAACCTCCAGCGCACCAGCGCCACGCCGCGCACGGCGCCCGGTGGCGTATGTCGATTCACTGACCCCGCACCTGTTTGTGCCCACGGCCCAGCGCCCGGTGCGCGCCAAGGTGCGCCAGTTGCGGGCCGACACGCGGGTGATGCCGCACAGCCACCCGTGGGCACAGGTGGCAATTTCCACCACCGGCGTGATCCAGCTGACGGTGGACCGGGGCACCTACATCGTGCCGCCATCGCGCGCGCTGTGGATACCGCCGGGCATGGAGCATGCCGTGACGATGGTGGAAGACGCCGAAATGCGCACGCTGTACTTTCACCAGCCGCGCGGGCGCTGCGGCCCAGCGGCCTTGGGCGAGCGCACTGCGCCACACGGGCAGGCTGCGTGGCGCCAGTGCCGGGTGCTGGAAGCCTCAGACCTGCTGCGCGCCGTGGTGCGTGAAATGCCCACCACCCCGGACGACGGCCCACCGCCCAACGCAGCCACGCTGCTGCGCGAACGCCACCTGAGCGCGCTGCTGTGCGACGAGCTGGCCCGCGCAGCGCCCGTGAAGCTGGGCGTGGACCTGCCCCACGACAAGCGCCTGCGCCAGTTGTGCGAAGCCGTGCTGGCCGACCCCACACGCCACACCACGCTGGAGGCCTGGGCGCAAGACACGGGCGCCAGCCTGCGCACGGTGGCGCGGCTGTTTCGCACCGAGCTGGGCAGCACCTTCACGCAGTGGCGCCAGCAGGTGATTCTGGCCAAGGCGGTGTCGCTGGCGGCGGGCCGCATGCCTGTGGGCCAGATCGCCACCGAGCTGGGCTACAGCCCCAGCGCGTTCAGTGCGATGGTGCGCAAGTCGGTGGGGCAGCCCCCGGCGCAGTTTTTGGGGCAGCGGTAGCGGTCACCTGGCTCTCACTCCATTTACAAATCATTCCTGACCAGGCGCGAAGCCGCAGACAGTGCTAACGCACGGCAAGGCGAAGCAACAACATCAGGGTTGATTTGGAAATGGAATCAGGCCGAAGAAGCAGGCAGTGGCCCTGGTTTGGCAAACAAGAAGCCTTGGCCGAGATGGCAACCCAGGGCGCGCAGCGCATCGGCCTGGGCCTGGGTTTCGATGCCTTCGGCCACCACGCTCAGGCCCAGCGAGCCCGCCAGCGCCACCACGGCGCGCACCACGGCGGCGCTGGCGCTGCCCTGGTTGGCGGAGGGGGCGGTGAGCGGGGCGACAAAGCTGCGGTCGATCTTGAGCGTGAGCAGCGGGAAGCGGTGCAGGTAGCCCAGCGACGAGTAGCCGGTACCGAAGTCGTCCAGCGCCAGCGACATGCCGTGGCTGCGCAGCTCGTTGAGCAGGTCGCAGGTGCGCTCGGGGTCGTCGATCAGGGCGCCTTCGGTGATTTCCAGGCACAGGCGCGAGGGCGGCAGGCCCGCGGCTTTCAGCATGTCCAGCAATTGCTGGCAAAAGTGCGGGTTGCGAAAGTGGCGCGGCGCCACGTTCAGGCCCAGGTAGCCAGTGAAGTCGGTCTGGGCGGCAATGGCGTGGCTGGCGGCGGCAAAAATCTGCCAGTCGATGGCTTCCATGCTGCCGCTGTCTTCGGCCACCTGCAAGAAGTCGGCCGGGGCCAGCAGGCCCTCGGTCGGGTGCTGCCAACGCACCAGGGCTTCATAGCCGAGCACCTGCCCGTCTTGAAGCGACACGATGGGCTGGAAATGCGGCACAAACTGCTGCCGTTTGATGCCCGACCACAGGGCGTTTTCGATGGTCAGCACGCGCAAGGCATCGCTGTGCAGGTGTGCGTCGTACAGCTCAAACCGGCGCCGGCCATTGACCTTGGCGCGGTACATGGCGGTGTCGGCGTTGCGCAGCAAGTCGGTGGGGGCAGCGGCCGGCTGGTCGCACATCATGATGCCGATGCTGACGGAAGCGAATAGCTGTTTGCCCTCCACCACCATGGGTTCGTCCAGCACCTGCAGCATGCGCCGCGCCGAGCGCATGGCGGCTTCCAGCATCTGGGCGTTGCTCAGCAGCACGGCAAACTCGTCACCGCCCACGCGGGCGATCATGTCCGAATCACCCAGGGTGGCCAGCAGGCGCCGCCCGATTTCCTGCAGCACCGCATCGCCCGCATGGTGGCCCATGCTTTCGTTGATGAGCTTGAAGCGGTCCACATCCACAAACATCACCGCAAAGCGGCGATGCTCGTGGCGCTGCAGGCGTGCCTGCAGCCAGGTCAGGCGCTCCAGCAGGTAGCTGCGATTGGGCAGGCCGGTCAGGGCATCGTGCATCACCTGGTGCTGCAGCTGGGCCTCGACCCGCTCGCGCACGGCGATCTGCTCTTGCAGCTGGCCTGTGCGCTCGGCCACGCGCTGCGCCAGCTCGGCGTTGGCGCGTTGCAATGAATCGGTGGTGCGGCGGCGCACCAGGCTGCTGGCGATCTGGTGCGAGACAAAGCTCAGCAGCAGGCGGTCGCGGTCGGAATACGCCACGTCGGCCAGGTAGCTTTGCACGGCAATCACGCCCAGCGCCCGCCCGTCGCACACCAGCGGCACGCCCAGCCAGGAATTGGCACGGGGCCCGGCCGTCTGGAAAACACCTTGGGCAATGAGCTCATCGGCCTCGGCCCGGCTCACCAGCAGCGGCTTGCGGGTGCGCAGCACGTATTCGGTCAGCCCCCGGCCCATGCGCCGGCTGATGCCCTTGCCGCCCTGCTCGTCCACATAGTAGGGAAATTCCAGCGCCTGCCCATCCTCCGACACCAGGGCGATGTAGCAGTTGCGGGCGTTGATGAGATCGCCCACGGTGTCATGCACAGCGCGGTAGAAATCGTCCATGCTGCCCGCATCGTTGGCGCGCTCGGCAATGCGGTACAGGGCGGCCTGCAGCCGCTCACCACGCTGGCGGCGGGTCACCTCGGCCACCAGGGCCTGATTGGCCCGGGCCAGCTCGGCGGTGCTGACCTGCACGGCCTGCTCCAGCGCCTGCTGGCTTTGCTTGCGCTGCACGGCGGTAAGCACGTGGCTGGCCACAAACTCCAGCAGCGCCTGTTCTTCGGGGCCGTAGCGATTGGGCTCGTCGTAGCTTTGCACCACCAGGGCGCCCCGCACGTGGCTGCCCTCGCGCAGGGGCACGCCCAGCCAGTCCTGCGCATGGGCGCCGCGCGCCCGCAAGGGGCCGGGCACTTGCTGTGCCAGCGCCTGCATGGAGCCGCGCCGGGGCAGGCCGTCGCGCACCAGGTACCAGGTCAGCGCCTGGGCGTAGTCGGCCATGGGAATGCGCTGGCCGCTCTGGGGCTGGTCCGGGGTGGCTTCGTCCACCATGTATATGAAGTCCAGGCTGTCGCTGGCCTCGTCGTACAGCACCATGAACAGGTTGCGCGCGTACATGAGCGAGCCCACGATGGCGTGCAACTGCTGCAGCATGTGGGGCATTTCCAGGTCGGAGTTGGACAGCTCTGAGATGGCAAACAGGGCGCGCTGCAGGCGCTCGGCCTGCTCAGCCCGGTGGACTGCGGCACGCAGACGCTCCAATTCGCTGGAGTTGACCTCTGGTTCTGGAAGCGGGGAGCGCGTGTCGTTCATGGCGGGTGGTATCCGCACATTGTTGCGCATGCCGAGGGGACGAATCGGAAAACGGGCCGCTGGCGTCGCTGCAAAACGGAACAACGTTGCGCTGACGCACCATTTTCAACGACTTTTCGGCGGCCTGCCGCCCACCATCATGACGGGGGCAAGCAGCTCCTGGGGCAGCATGGAGGCAGGCACGCAAGGGGAGTCACCCGTGCCCCCTGCCCTGCGCAGGCGGCCCAGGCGTGGCAGAGTACGCACTGCGCGGCACAAAGCCCCAGCGCCGCGCACGTGGGACGGCGCCCGCCACCTTCCTCGTTTCCCCCAGCTTTCTCCCTGATTGGCCCGCCCCATGAATTCTTCCGCTGTGCAGAGCACGCCCCGCCCTGGCCTGAGCGACACCGCCTACCCCTTGCTGTTCGTGGCCCTTTGGAGCACCGGCTTCATCGGCGCCAAGCTGGGCTTGCCGTTTGTGGAGCCGCTGACTTTTCTGGCCGTGCGGTTTGCCATCGTCACGGTGCTGATGCTGGCGGTGGCCCGGTGGTTTCGCGCGCCCTGGCCGCGCAGTGCGCGGCAGTGGCTGCACATTGCGGTATCGGGCCTGCTGGTGCATGGCGTGTACCTGGGTGGGGTGTTCACCGCCATTGGCCACGGCCTGCCTTCGGGCATCACGGCGCTGGTGGTGGGGCTGCAGCCTTTGCTCACGGCCCTGGCCGCCGGGCTGCTGCTGGGCGAACGGGTGCGGCCTGCGCAGTGGTGCGGTCTGGCTCTGGGCTTTGCGGGTGTGGCGCTGGTGGTGGCGCAAAAAATTGCCTCCGTGCCCAGCCAGGCGCTGCTGGCCATGCTGCTGCCTGCCGTGGTGGCGCTGGTGGGCATCACCTGCGGCACGCTGTACCAAAAGCGCTTTTGCCCGGCGTTTGACCTGCGCTCGGGCTCGGTGATCCAGTACCTGCCCTGCGTGGCCGCCATGGCCGTGCTCGCCAGCCTGACTGAAACCATGCAGATCCAGTGGACGGGCCAGTTCATGTTTGCCCTGGGCTGGCTGGTGCTGGTGCTGTCGGTGGGCGCAGTCAGCCTTCTGAACCTGCTGATTGGCCGGGGCAGCGCCGTGAACGTGGCCAGCCTGTTCTACCTGACCCCACCCACCACCGCGCTCATCGCCTGGGCGCTGTTTGATGAAACGCTATCAGGCCTGGCCCTGGTGGGCATGGTGGTGGCCGTGGCCGGCGTGTGGCTGGCGCGCCAGGGCAAATGATGCACACCGCAGGCACACAACCAGTCTTCGAGCAAAATCAGGCTCTAGCGCTCATGCAGAAAGCGCAAGCAGCTATGTTTTTAATAGCAAATTGACCACATAGAACAAGGACAGCAACCCATGACCGCACGCACCCTGCACAGCTACGAACCCCGCAAGGGCCACGGCCTGCCGCACGACCCGTTCAACGCCATCGTCGGCCCGCGCCCGATTGGCTGGATCTCCACCTGCAACGCGCAGGGCGCGCTCAACCTGGCGCCCTACAGCTTCTTCAACGCCTTCAATTACGTGCCGCCCATCGTGGGCTTTGCCAGCATCGGCGCCAAGGACACGCTGCGAAACATCGAGGAAACCGGCGAGTTCGTGTGCAACCTGGCCACCCGCGATCTGGCCGAGGCCATGAACCAGACCTGCGCCGCCGTGGCGCCCGAGGTGAACGAATTTGAGCTGGCGGGCCTTACCCCCCTGGCCAGCACGCAGGTGCGCCCGCCGCGCGTGGCTGAAAGCCCCGTCACCCTGGAATGCCGCCGCACGCAGGTCTTGCAACTGCAAGGGGTTGACGGCGTACAGGTGCCCACCTGGCTGGTGGTGGGCGAGGTGGTGGCCGTGCACATCGACACCGCATTGCTGAAAGACGGCGTGTACGACACGGCCAGCGCAGGCCACATCCTGCGCGCAGGCGGCCCGGCCGATTACTTCACCGTGGGGCCGGAGCAGTTGTTCAAGATGCACCGGCCGCGCTGAACGCGCAGAGAATGGCCACAAGCCAAATTGGCTACTAGCGCTTATGCAATAAGCGCTAGTAGCTACAAAACAAATAGCAATCCATCACCCCCCGGTGGGCCCCTGGTGAAACACCAGCTCCTGCACTGGCAGCCCGCCCACCAGGTGCTCGGTGATGATGCGGTCCATGTTGGCGGGGGTGACGTTGTAGTACCAGGTGCCATCGGGCTGCACGCACATCACCGGGCCGCCCTTGCAGGCCGCAAAGCAGCCCACGCGGCTGCGCTTCACACGCAGTTCTCCATCGTTCAAACCTGCAGCCTTGAACTTGGCCCCCAGGCTGTCGAACAGGTCTTGCGCGGCCCCATCGGGCGCGCAGCGTGGGCCGGTGCAGATGAGCAGGTGGCGTCGGTAGTCGCTGATCTTGGGGCGAACGACTTCAGGGGTGGCCGCATCGGGGGTGGTGGTATCGGCAGCCAGGGCCGTATTCATGTTGTCAGTGCTCATGCTTCGGCCTCTTCGGGGGCATCTTGCGCTGCGGCTTCCAGCGGGTTCTGAATGGTGTCGCGGATGTATTCCACCGGCAGGCGGTGGCGCTGGGCCAGGGCTTCGATGCTGTCACCCGCCGCATGGTCGGCAAACAAATTTTCGAGCCAGCCATTGAGCCCCGTTGAAAGCGACCGGCCAGGACGCTCGCCCTCGCGCGTGGTGCCCCCAGCCTGCACGTCGTACTTGTTGGCATAGCCGCGCGGCGTGACCATCAGGCCGTTTTGCACTACGGTGTTGCTGTTGCCGATGAGCACGGTGCTGAGCATGCCGATGTCGGCGTCGCTCATGTGGGCCAGCGTGGTGAACTCGATGCGCTCACGGCGGCGGTAGGCGCTTTTGACGATGGCCACGGGCGTATCAGGGCTGCGGTGGCGCAGAAACAGGCGCTGCGCTTCCACAATCTGCCGCGTGCGGCGGCCGCTTTTGGGGTTGTAGAGGGCCACTACAAAATCGGAGTAAGCCACAGCATCGAGCCTGCGCGCAATGGTGGGCCAGGGCGTGAGCAAGTCCGACAGCGAGATGGCGCAAAAGTCGTGCGTGAGCGGTGCGCCCACCAGGGCCGCGCAGCTGTTGAGGGCCGAGGCGCCGGGCACCACTTCCACCACAATGCCGCCTGCTTCGGGCACACCGTTGTCGTCCACAGCGGGCGGCGTCCACCCGGCCTGGAACAGCACTTCAAAGGTGGGCCCGGCCATGCCGTACACGCCCGCATCGCCCGATGAAATCAGCGCCACCTTCTTGCCCTGGCGGGCGCGCTCCAGCGCTTCGATGGCGCGGTCCAGCTCTTCGGTCATGGACTTGCGGATGATCTCCTTGCCTTCGATGAGATCGGCCACCAGTTTGATGTATGTGACGTAGCCGATGATGGTGTCGGCCTCGGCAATGGCGGCGCGGGCGCGCGCCGTCATGTGTTCCGTGCTGCCGGGGCCGATGCCCACGAGCATGATTTTTCCTGCGGTCATGGAATCAGCCCTTGTTCAGATCAAGCAGACGCCACTGCAGGCGCTGCGCGGCGCAGCAGGCCTTCGTCAATGCAGGCGGCGAGCAGGCGTTGACCCACGCGGCTGCCACGCAGACGGCCTGCCAGGGCCACCAGGCCGATGGTCAGCAGCGGCTCGATGGCGACCAGGCTGGTGTACGAGGCCGCAAACAGTGCCCAGTCGGCCACCGGGGCGGCATCGTTGCTGATGGACAGCCAGAAGCCCACCATCAGCGTCACGCCTGCGTAGTACACGGCGTCGAGCTTGAGCACATTGGCCACGCTGATGCCTTGCATCTTCTTGCCCAGAGTGTGGTGCACGGTGACCAGCGGCACGGCCAGGCTCAGGAAGTTGACGGCCAGGTGGGCCATGTCTTGCGGCTCAAACACCAGGGCTTGCACCAGCAGGCCCAGGCCAAAGCCAAACAGCGTGGGGATGAAGCCAAACAGCAGGTACACCGGCATCGCCCCCACCAGATGCAGCTCCGACGGGCCGACGGGCAGGTGCCATGCCTGCATCAGCACGCTGAAGAAGAACGCGGCCAGCGCTGTGCGCAGCCAGGCGGTGGGGCTTTTGAGCAGGCCCATGGTGTGAGCGCCTAAAAGGGCCGTGGCCGCGACGCCTGCGTAGGCCAGCTTTTCGGGGGAGATGATGCCGATTTCGATGTGCATGGAGATTTCCTTTCAAGAAACGGACGGGGATAAAAAAGGGGTGGAGGGCGCTGCGGCAATGAGGGCGATGGACACGGTGGCGTTCTTGCCATCGGGCCCGCGCAACTTGTGCTTTTCCACCACCAGGGCGCTCGGATCGGCCTGTGCCGCCAGCAGGGCAGCGGCCTCGCTCACCGAGGGGGTGCCCATGTAGCGCTGCACGGTGGCAGAGGGGTTGGGCACGGGCACAGCCGCCAGTTGCGCGGCGCTGTACCAGTGCAGAGGCCAACCATGCTGCGCGGCCAGTTGCAAAAAGGCGGCTTCGTCGGCCTTGGCTTCGATGCTCGCCAGCACCGCCACATCGGCCTGCGTGCCACCGGCCAAAACCAGGGCCTGCTGCAGGCATTGCTGCACCGTGGCCAGGGGCGTGCCCCGGTCGCAGCCCAGGCCGATGGCCAGGGTGGGCACCACCAGCGCGGGGGATTGGTTTGCCACAGCAGACATGGCTCAGGCCGTGGTGGCGTCTGCCGCCTGCCCCACAGGCGGGCGGTACACCACCAGGCGCTCGGCCCAGTCGGCCCAGAGGGTGTCGGGCACATCCGCATGGGTGACCCACAGCACGGCCTTGTGGTGGTCGGGCCGCACCTGCGCAAACGCGGTGAGGCATTCCACATTGGCGGGCAGCGGCGTGGGCCGGATCCACCAGCGGGTGCTACCCGCCTCTTGCACCAGGGCAATGGGCTCGCCATTGACCACATGGGCCGACACGCGGGTGATGTTGATCTTGGGGGCCTGCACCTGCCAGCCCAGGTGGCGGCCCAAAATGTCTACGGGAATGGTCTTGCCCACATCGGATGCGGTGGTGAGCACAGGCGTAGCGCCCAGCAAGTCGGCAATGCGCTCGCTCATGGCGTTGGCCCCGCCCACGTGGCCGGAGAGGACGGGAATGACGAACTGGCCCGCATCGTCCACCACCGTCACGCCGGGGTCTTCGTCCTTGGACTTCAGCACCGGTGCAATCAAGCGCACTACAGCACCGAGCGAGACGAAAAATACCAGCTGGTCGTAGCCCGCAAACAGCGGGGCCATCTCATCCCGCAGGGCACCTTCGTAGGCGCGCACGGGGTTGGGCAGGCCGTCAAACGCCTGCGCAAACTTGGCAGCGGTGCAGATGTGGGCCTCGGGCAGATCGCGCGCCAACTGGGCCGCCTGCGCCGCGCCGTGGCGGGTGATGGCGACGATGCAGACGCGGGCCTCCTCGGGGGGACGCGCCAGATCGGTAGGGGTAGAGGCGATGGTCATTCTTCGGTCTCCAGTGCGGTGCTGGCGTTGTCTTCTGCGGGCAAAGTCGATGTCTTTTTGAGGCAGCCCTTGATGCGCTCGCCACGAATGCGGTGCGGGTTCTTCACGATCATGAGCGAGAGGTAGCTGACCTTGGTGCCGCGCAGCGCGGGCAGGTCCACGCCGTTCACGCTGCGCTCGTCCGGGGCACCCACACGCTCGATGAACTGGGTGTGGGGCAGCAGCTCGCGCCGAGTCAGCCAGTCGATCAGGTCGTCCATCAGCGGCTTGACCTTCATGAGCACCAGGGTGTCAAAGTCGGTGAGCAGGCGGTCCACCGCGCTCACGCCGTAGGCTGCAGGCACGATGGCAATGGTGTCGTCCTGCTCGGCCAGCGGCATGCCGCGTGCGGCGCAGGCCGCCGTGAAGGCATTCACGCCAGCGATCACCGGTACATCAATGCGCGCATCCAGCGCCTGCACGGTGCGCGCAAGGTGGCCAAAGGTGGCGTAGGTGCTGGCGTCGCCCTCCACCAGAAACAGCACGTCTTGCCCGGCTTGAAGCCAGGGCAGCACCGTCTCTGCGGCGCGCATCCAGGCGCGGGCCAGCTTGTCGCCGTCGTGCGTCATGGGGAACAGCAGGGTCTGGTGTTGCGCAGGCGGGGTGAGCCCGGCGCGCTGCACGATATCGAAGGCGTAGCTGGGCGTTTTGGTGCTACGCGCGGGGTAGGTCCACACGGCATCGGTGCGCTGCAGTTGCGCCCAGGCGGCACGGGTGATGAGGCCGGGGTCGCCGGGGCCGAGGGAAATGCCGATGAGGCGGCCCAGCGCGGGAGTGGTCTGAAGCGTGGGCTCGCTCATGCGCCCTCCCCTTGCTCGGCGGGCACCGCTGGCATCGAACTACCCTCACCCCGCTGCGCGCAAACAATCCACACCGGGTTTTCTGCCGCCATGCGGTGCATGTGCAAGATGGGCTTGCTGCGGGCGGCCTGCAGTTGCAGCACATCCCACACCGCCCCTTGGGCTTGCAAGGCTTGCGTGGCGCTGGCCAGGTTTTCGAGCGTGACAAAGTTCATCACCAGCCAGCCTCCAGCACGTAAACGGCGCAGGCACAGGGCAATCAGCTCTTGCAGCTCACCGCCAGAGCCGCCGATGAAAACGGCGTCCGGGTCGGGCCACGCATCCAGCCCCTCAGGCGCCTTGCCGTGCACCAGCGTGTGGTTGCTCACGCCAAAGGCACGGGCGTTCTGGCCCGCAATGGCGAAGTCGGCCTCGTTCTTTTCGATGGCCCACACATGGCCTTGCGGGCACAGGCGCGCGGCTTCCAGCCCTACCGAGCCGCTGCCCGCGCCAATGTCCCACACGCGGCTGTCGGCACGCAATTGCATGCGGGCGAGCGACACGGCGCGCACCTCTTGCTTGGTGATAAGGCCTTTGTCGGGCTGGCGCTGGTGGTAGGCGCTGTCAGCCAGGCCCATGCGCACGGGCTGGGGGCGCACTTGGCTGCGCACCAGCACCACCACGTTGGGGTCAGCAAAGGTCTGCTGCGCGGCGTCGTGCGGTGACAGCTCGGCCACCACGCGCTCGTCGGGCGTGCACAGCCGCTCGGCTACAGCCATCTGAAAATCGTCGCCCAGGCCCTCGGCCACCATCAGGCGCGCAATGCGATCGGGCGAGTTGTCGGGGCTGGTGAGCACCAGCAGGCGGTCGTGCTGGCGCAGGCTTTGCGCCAGGGCATACAGGCCGTGGCCGGGCTCGGCCCCCACATGCCATTCGCCCGCATCCTTGCTGTGCACAGACACAATGCGCGCGTCCTGCCAGGCCAGCCCCAAGCGGGCACAGGCGAGCTGCACGGTCGAGAGGTTGGGCAACACCTCCACCGCCTCAATGCACAGGCGCGATGCGAGGTAGCTGGCAATGCCGTGGCACAGCGGGTCGCCCGTGGCCAGCACCACGCTGCTGTGGCCCGCTTCCCGCGCGGCGGCAATCCAGCCGGGCACGGCGCTGAGCTGGCCCGTCAAATCACGGCGCTGGGCATGGGGGGCGATGTCGTCGTCCAGCAGGGCCAGCGTGCGGCTTCCGCCCACCACCACATCGGCCCGGCGCAGCAGGGCCAGTGCGGTAGGGCTCAGGCTGGCAGCGCCATCGTCCAGCACGCCGATCACTCGGCAAGGTTGGGGGTCGGTCATGTCAGTGGGAAAAGAGTTGAATCGGCTTCGGCCATCTTCTGGCCGTCAAAGTCGCACACCAGCACCTGCAGACGGAACTTGCCGCCGTAGCGGTCAGGGGCCATCAGGGTGCGCACCACGGCCTGGGCAAGTGCTTCATGGAAGGCGGTGGCCAGGCCCAAGGCCTGCATGCGCTCGCCAGCAAAGCGGGCGGTTTCGGCGGCGGCAATCTCGGCGCACACCTCGGGCGGGGCACCAATGCCTGCGGCCAGTTGGGCGAGCAACTCGGTGTCTACCTCAGCACGGTTGGCATGGGTGATGGTTTCACCTTGGGCGATTTTGGTCAGCTTGCCCACCATGCCGCCAATGACGACTTCGGTCAGGCCCTGGGCCACGGCTTCATCGAGCGCATAGCGCAGGAAGTCGCCCATCTGCACAAAGCAGGCGGGGGGCAGCGCAGCGCGCTCTTTCATCGCAAACTGCTCGGTGCGCCCGCCAGTGGTGAGCACCACCACGCCGTGGCCCAGCGTGGCCGCCACCTGCACGCCCTGCACCACGCTGGCGCGGTAGGCCGAGGTGGAATACGGCTTGACGATGCCGGTGGTGCCCAGGATGGAGATGCCACCCAGAATGCCCAGGCGGGCGTTGAGCGTCTTGCGCGCCATCTCCACACCCTGGGGCACGGAGATGGTGACCTCCAGCCCCGCATGGGCCAGCAGCGGTGCCCCTGCAGCGCGCACGTTGTCTTCAATGTTGCGGCGGGGCACCGGGTTGATGGCCGGGCCGCCCACCTCCAGACCCAGCCCGGCCATGGTGACGGTGCCCACGCCAAAGCCGCCACACAGGCGCACCACCCCGGCCTCGCCGGGCAGCACGCGCACATCGGCAGTGAGGTGGGCCTTGTCGGTGCAATCGGGGTCGTCGCCTGCATCCTTGATGACCATGGCGTGGGCCGTGGCAGGGGCCTCTGGATTGCTGACATCGCAGCGCCCGTCGTTCACCGCAAAGCGCACCGTATCGCCGTTGGGCAGCAGGCAGTCCACCGCGTCAGGCACAGCGCCATGCACTAGGCCCTGCACAGCAGCCGCAGCGGCGGCGGCAGAGCAAGCCCCGGTGGTGAACCCGGTGCGGGTGCCCCGGCGAACGGTTTTTTCCATCATGGCGGTGTCAGCCCTGGGCGGTCGCCAGCTTTTGCTGCGCCTCGGCCAAGGACAGCAAAGCATGCACGGCGGCCACCACCAACGTGGAGCCTCCTTTGCGCCCGCGAATCACCAGCCAAGGCACCTCGTGCTGGCTGGCGATCAGGTCTTTAGACTCGGCCGCCGACACAAAGCCCACCGGCATGCCCACCACCAGCGCGGGGCGCACGCCCTCCTCTGCAATCAGCCGGGCCAGCTCGATCAGTGCGGTGGGCGCATTGCCAATGCCCACGATGGCGCCTTCAAGCAAGCCCAGGCGGTGGGCCTTGCGCATGGCCTGTACCGCACGGGTGGTGTTTTCGGCCTGGGCCTGGGCAATCACGTCGGCGTCCGAAATGAACTGGTGCGTGACCATGCCAAAGTGCGCCAGGCGCGGCACCGACAGGCCCGAGCAGATCATCTCTACATCGGCCACCACGGGCGTGCCACCACGCAGCATGGCGCGGATGCCGGCTTGCACGGCCTGGGGATGAAAGTCGGTCAGCCCGTTGAAATCAAAATCGGCGTTCGCATGGATCATGCGGCGCACGATGCGCCACTGCTCGGGCGTGTAGCTGTGGCCCTGCACCTCGGCGTCAATGATGGCAAAGCTGTCGTGCTCGATGGCCTGGCCTGCACGCGTGAGCTGTTCGGTGACGGTGTTGATGGTGCTCATGCGGCTTGCCCGTCGGCATGGACGGGGTGGTGGGCAGCATGGACATGCCCATGTTCGTGGTCATGCCCGTGATGGTGGGCATGGCTATGGTCGTGTGCATGGTCATGCTCATGCGCAGGCCCATGGCCGTGCACATGCACCACCGCCTCTGTGGCCGGTGCGTGGACATGCGTGTGTTCGTGGCTGTGCCCATGGCCCAGGTCGTGGGCAATCTCGCGGTATTTGCAGCCATCGCAAGGCAGCTTGGCGTCGGGCACGCCCGCGCGCAGGTCGGCCACGCGTTGCTCCAGCAGGGCAAAAATTTCTTTCTCAAACCCGAAGTACGAGGACTGGGCAAAGCGCACCTGCGGGTACTGCTGGCGCAGGTGATCCACCTGGCGGGCAATGCGCTGCATGAGCGTGCCGGTGAACAGGTAGTACGGCAACACCACCACCTGTTTCATGCCCAGCAGCACCTGCCGCTGCACGGCGCGCTCCAGGCGCGGCCAGGTGATGCCGGTGAAGGCCAGGTCCACCAGTTCGTGGTCTGTCTCCTCCATCAGCCAGCGGGCCATCTTGGCGACATCGCCATTGGCCTGGCGGTCAGACGAGCCGCGCCCCAGCAACACCACACCGGTGGTGGTGGGGTCAGGCATGTCCAGCTCGCTCATGCACTTGCGCAGGTTGCGGCGCAGCACATCCAGGATGGGGTCGCACGCAGTGAGGTGCGGGCCATACAGAAATTCGGTGCCGGGGCAGTGTTCGCGGGCATGCTCAATGGCCTCGGGAATCTCCATCTTCACATGGCCTGCCGCATTCAGGATGAGCGGCAGCACCAGCACGCGGCGGGCGTTGCGTGCGGCGTGCAGCAAGCCGTCGTGCAGGCTGGGGGGCGCAAACTCGATGAAGCACACCTCAATGTTCCAGCCGGGCTGGCGTGTGCGCCACTGGGCCACAAAGCGGTGGATTTCGTCGTTGCCCTCGGGCTCGCGCGAGCCGTGGCCGATGAGCAGGATGGTGTCTTCGTGGCGTGCGCCGTGGTGTGTACCGAGGGGCGTGGCTGGGGTTTGCATCAGGAAGTCTCCGTGGGCGTGGCAGGCACACTGGCCTTGCGAAAGCGGTGGGTGAAGCTGGCGTCGTACAGCTTGGACTTGGCGAGCGTGGGCCAGTGGCGCGCACCCAGGTTGGGGCTGGCAATCACCATGGCCTGGCTGACCACGTTGGCGTCGCGGCAGCGCTGGCGAATGTCGGCCAGCGTGCCGCGGATGATGAGTTCCTCACCCGGCCAGCTGGCCTTGTGCACCACCAGCATGGGGGCGTCATCGGCCCAGCCCGCGGCGCGCAGTTGCTCCTGCACCTTGTGCAGCAGGGTGATGGACAGGAAGATGCACAGCGTGCAGTGGTGGCGCGCCAGCTCGGCGAGCGACTCGCCTTCGGGCATTGGCGTGCGGCCTTCCACGCGGGTGAAGATCACGCTCTGCGTGACTTCGGGCAGCGTGAAACTCTCCACCGCCGCAGCGGCCGAGGCCATGGCCGAGGACACGCCTGGCACCACGCGGACGGGCACCCCGGCGGCATCTAGCGGCTGCACCACTTCAATCAGCGCGCCATACAAGGCGGGGTCGCCCGTCTGCAGGCGGATGACCACGGCGTGCTGCTGCGCCTGGGCGATGAGCCACGCGGCCATCTGCTCCAGCGTCATGTCCTTGCTGTCGGCAATGGTGCAGCCGGGCGGTGCCCAGCGGGTCACGGCTTCATTGACCAGCGAACCTGCAAACAGGATGGCTCCCGCCCGCTCAATCAGGGAGCGGCCCTTGACGGTGATGAGCTCCGGATCACCCGGTCCCGCGCCCACAAACCAGACGGTACCGACCGTCATGGCTGGCGCCAGCCCCAGCTGCCCATGGATGTGCCATGACCCGCCAAATGCTGCGCCGCTGGCTCCATCGCCAGCACAAAGAAATTCAACATGAAAACGACCCGGACTGACCCAGACCCCTGCCTCCCCGCAGGTTCTGTGAAATGGGTGGGCACGTGGCTCACCCGCTTGTCGGCCGGTCTCCGGGCTGGCGAGATGTTCCTGCGAATCCTTCCCAGGCTCTCGGAACCCAGTGGACATGTGACGCAGGCTGAAGGCATACAGCCTTCTCTCGCTTACCGTTGCGGGGGCAGCTCAGGTTAAGGGCGACTCGTGGTGGGCCGCGCTCTCCTGATTCCCGTTTAACTGTGCCGTTGCAATAACGGCACGAGCACCAACGGGGGCGAGTATAGGGCCTGCGATGAGCAGGTCAACGAAAGGTCACGCTGGCGCACAGCCCGCGCTGGGGTGCGCGGCCCCAGCCTTCCACGGCAGCCCACACCTGCTGCACACCATCCACCTCGCCCGCCTGCAGGCCATGGTTGGCACCGGCCAGGCGCAGCGCGCAGTAGGGTGCGTGGCGGTGTTGGGCACGCTGGGCAAATTGTTCGTAGGCGGCGGGGGGCACCATGTCATCGGCATCGCCCCAGGCGTGCAGCACGGGCCATGGGCCCTGCAGCAAGGGTTGTTGCACCGGCCATTGCCACAGGTCGCGCCAGTAGCGCAGGCTGCGCCCTTGCACCACCTGCGTGTCCGCACCTGGCCCGGCCTGGGCGCGGCCCAGCGCAGCCCAGTCGGCTGTATGCCCCTGGCGTTCGGCCTGCATCTGGCCGGCAACGCGCGGGTCCAGCCCACTGCCCGCCATCATCACCAGGCCCGCCAGCCCGGGGTCCGCAGTGGCCGCCAGGGATGGCAGCAGTTCCACCCCTTCCGAAATACCCATCAGCAGCCATGGCACGTCGGCATGGCTGTGACCTTGCGCAGTAGTGACCTGCTGCAGCGCGGCGCGCGCGTGGTTGGCCCATGCAGAAAGGTGATCGGCCTGCACAAAGCGCGCAGGGCAATCGGCCGCTGGCGTGGTGTCTGCAGGGTGTACGCCCGGCTTGTGCAGCACAGCCACCTGCGCGTGCAACAGGCCCCGAAAGTAGCGATCAGCAAAGGGCCCCATACCAGCGCAGCCCGAGCCGGGGATAACCACCACGCGGTAGCGCAGGGGTGGCACCAGCGGCCCACGCTGCAAGGACCACAGCTCCTCACCGTGGGCCCCTGGCAGGCGCTGCGCAGAGAATTGTTCGGGGCCACTGGCTGGCGCACCAGACCCCTGAACCGAGCAGGCTTGCAGGCTGAGCGCAGCCAGAAAAAAGGCCAGCACAAGGCTGGCCTGGGCAACGCCGGGGCGGTGGGGCTGGGTCACCTCAGCAGCGCAGGTCATGCCCACGTTGTGCAACCCGGCCCACCCCACCCATCACTTGAGGATGAGCACCTGTTCAGGCTGCTGCGGCACTGGCACAGGCTGAGCCTGGCCACCACCGGCGGGGTACCCCATGGGCTGGGGTGGGCGCACGCCGCGCGAAAGGTGCGCATCGGTGTAGCCGAGCTGGTTGGCCAGTTGCAGGTACACGTCTTGCGCGAGGCTTTGCGAGGTCTCGCGGATCACCTTGGCACGGTTGGGCGGGGCGATATCGCCACGGGTGGAGAGGATCTTGGTGTCGTTGCCTTCACCCTGGGCAGAGAACGCGGCCTTGATCTCGTAGCTCTTGGTGTTGATGAGCGAGAAGTCGGCCAGCAGTTGCAGGCCGTACTGGCGCGTGGCATTGCTGGTGCCCTGGATGGGGTGCAGTGCATCGGTGAAGTCGATGCTGGAGACCACGCCAAACAGCACGTAGTCGGCGCCGTTGAACTCGCCCTTCTTGATGCGGGCGATCACGTCAGCGACCTGGGGCTGAGCCTTGGGCGTGGCCATCTTGCCGCCCTGCACCTGGTTGAGCACCTGCTCGGCCTTGGAAGGCTGCGGCGTGCCCGCGTCAAAGCCCTTGCCCTGCACCAGGCGGAAGTAGGTGCCTTGCAGCAAGGCACCCTTGATGTCGTTGGTGTAGCCACCCAGCTCGCGCTGCTCGATGTAGCTGTAGGTACCGGCCACGTAGGTGCCGCTGGCCTGCTCGGACGCCTGCACCGACTGGCTGCCCGAATACGAGCCCCCGCCGCCGTACATGCCATGGCTGTGGCTGCCGCCCTGGCTGCTGCGTGCGCTCATCTGGGCGCTGCGCTGGTAGGTGCCTGCCACAAAGAACTCGGACACGCGCTGGGCATAGGCCAGGTCTGTCACGGCGATCTTGGGGGCCGTGTTCTGCTGGGCGTGGACAGCGGGGACCCAGGCCAGTGTGGTGGCAGCAATCACGGCCAGGGCCGTGTGCAAGGTGGTTCTGCGTTGCATGGTGTGCTCCGTCACTTCTTGCTGGTCTTGCGAATTTCTTTTTCGTCCTGCCATTCGATCGTGCCTTCCTGCACGTCGAACATCTTCAGGGTGAACTTGTAGAACACATCCTTGGTGGTGTTGTTCTGCTTGACGATGCTGGTCAGCTCGCCTTCAAGCTGGTACTTGGCCGCCGTCATCTGGCCGACCTTGGCAGTGGTGTTCTGCTTGTACAGGCCGCTCTGGTTCTGGCGCTGCAGCTCGTCCACGCCCTGCTGCATCTCGTTGATGGAGCGGGTGAAGCGCACCTTGCCCGACTTGACCAGCGCGGTCTGGATCGAGTTCATCACGTTGGTGGTGTCGATGTACTCGCTGGTCTTGTTCTTGACGGTGGAGATGGTCACCGTGGGGCGGCCCTGGAAGATGCCGGTTTCGAGCAGGCTGCCCGTCATCTTCTCGGCAATCATCTGCAGGTCAGACGAACCGAATTCGTTGGTCACCAGCTCCACGCCCTTGGCGTCGCCGTAGTTGACCTGGCGGTCAAAACGCACGGTAGGGGAAGACAGGTTCTGGCAGGCCGACAAGGCCAGGGTGCTGGCAGCAAAGGCCACGATGAGCGCGGTGCGCTGGAAGGTGTTCTTGGTCATGGTTTTGATTTCTTTCATAAGACAGGGCGGTTCACACTACCGGAGGCTCTTGAAACTGGCGCTCCCCCGCCGTAGGCAGCCGCGCAAGGGCCGCCCCGCCGCGCTGGCTGCGTCCCCCTCCCACGCGAAGCGTGAGAGAGGGGGAAGGCGCGCAGCGACTCAGGGGGTGCTTCATATCTTCAGCGCGGCTCGACGTTCATTTCCAGGCGCAGGTCCACGGCTGCGCCCGTGGGGGCCACGCTCTTGATGGTTTGCTGGCCCAGGCCCAGCACGGTGAGTTGCTTCCACGACTCGCCATCGCCCACCTGGTTGCCCACGTTGTCCAGCCACTTGAAGCGGTAGAACAGGGTGCGGTCACTGCGCACGGAGCTGGACAGGTCGGCCTGCACCGACAGGATGTCGTTCTTGCGCACCAGGCGCATTTCACGCACGGCGATGCCGTTGGCTTCACCGCGCAGGGCCACTTTGGCGGCCACGGCGGCAGGGGTTGCGGGGTCGTGCTGCTGGGCGCCGGCAGCGCCGGCCAAACCCATGCAGGCGGCGCTCAGGGCGCTCAGGAGGATGCGGTTGGTCATTGAAAAGATTCCTTCAGGCAAATCGTATGAGGGGCCGGTGCCCATCAGTTCTTGGCAGCCGGTGTAGGCGCTGCCACGGGGGACTTGGCCACAGGCTTGGCGGGGCGCGTGGCCGTGCGGGTGTTGGCGCGTGGCGCGGGCTTGGCAGCGGGGGCGGCTGGAGCGGCAGCCTCTACCGGCGCGGCGCTGGCGGGGGCCAGCTTGCCCAGGCTCGCAACGGAACCCATCAGCACGGTGTTTTCGTACAGGCGCAGGGGCACCAGAGCGTACTGGCCGTCGATCTTGACGGGATCAGGCAGCGCACGGCCGTTCACGGTGACGACGTGCTCGCCCGGAGGCAGGTAGCCGCGCGCGATATAGACACGGCCGGGCAACATGCGCCACATGCGGTCATCGGCCACTTCGGTCGCAGCCGAGGCGACAGCGCCAATCAGGCCACCCACCAGACCGCCACGCTTTTGCAACTCGTTTTGCATCACGCCCTTAGCGATGGCACGGGTCACGCCGCGCAGCACCATGCCGGGCATTTCGTCCTTGAGGGCGCGGCGGGCCATCACGTTCACGTCCACCACTTTTTCCAGCTTGAGGTCGGTGCCTGCGGCCGACAGCGTGGTCAGCAGTGGGTCGGTAGAAGGCTCGATCACAGGGTAGGAAATGCTGGCAGTGACCATGCCACGGCCTGTGGGCACGGGGATGGTGAACGCCTTGGGCTTGCGGGCGGGCGCATCACCCGCTTCCACCACGAACAGCACGTCCGTCATGCGCTGGCGGCGCTTCCAGGTGAAGCTGGTGCGGTTGTCCAGGCCGCGCAGGCCCTCTTCCAGCACGCCGGTTTCGGGCTTGAGCTCGATCGCCTTGCGGTAGCCGGGAGCGGCCAGGCCGGACTCGCCCAGCACTTCGTACATGAAGCCCGCCAGGTAGTGGCTCAGGGCGTTCTGGTAGCCATTCTTCAGCGCCAGCACTTCGGGATCGTTCAAGGTTTCGACGGGGTAGCCGTTGAGCTCCTTGCCGCCTGCCGCGGCGCCCTTGGACTTGGCTTCTTCTTCAGCCGCCAGGGTTTCCTTGGAGCGGAACTCGGCAATGATGGCCTCGCGCTCGTGCGTGCGCTTGATGTCCACCCGGGCGTTTTCAAAATCACCCAGGGCCACGCGGTTCATGGCCAGGCGGGTAGTGAGCCACACCTTTTCGTAGTCCTGACCTTCGTAGTTCTTGAGCCGCTCGCTGATCAGCGCGGCGCCCACGGTGCCCATCAGCTTGGAAGGGTTGGTCTTGGCGGTTTCTTCCCATTCCTTGACCTTGATGTCTGCCAGCAAGAAAGCGTTCGTGCTGTCTTCGTAGCGGCGATCCATGCGCAGCAACTCGCCCCGCTCCAGGTTGTAGAGCAGCGCGGTCTTGTCGTCCTCGGATTTGGCAGAGGCTTCCAGCTGGGCCAAGGCAGCGGGAATGCCGCCGGTGCGGCCTGCCGACTGCACATCGCTGGCCAGCTTGTCGTGGCTTTGCATGCTGGCGCAACCGGTCAAGGCTGCGCTCAAGGTCAAGACCCACAGCAGACGGGGGCGGAAGTGCGCAAGAGATTTCATTTTTTTCCTAGGAGAACGATGTACGGGATGTCAGAAAGCCCTGCAGCCCCCACCGCACGCTACCAGCCAAAGCTGACGCCAGCCCTGCTGCGCGCACCAAAGCGGACAGACAAGGTACGGGTTGCGAGCGGTGAAAGGTGAATCGGTGCCACGGTGCGCCCCCTCCCGGTGCGCAAGCGTGTCAGGCAGTCCCCTCAAACTGTGAGTTTTCTGGAAGTTATGTTGGCAAATGTCGCCAAGTGGGAATGTATCAAACCGCTGTGACTTTTCTACAACCCTAAGGGCCCCTCCACAAGGCTGGACAGTGAGACTGGGAAAGCACCAAGGCCATAGCGTTCACTTACTCTGCCCCCGCAAAGGCAGGCGGTAAATCCACACCACACGGCCACCCGGAGCACGCAACTGGGCATGGGGCAACACGCCGGGCACGGCAAATTCCAGACTCACCAGCCAGGTGCCAGGAAGCATCTCGGCCTGGGCCTTGGCGGCAGCGCGGGCCATGCTTTCGGGCCGCTGGAACAGGTACACCATCTGGTAGCTGCTCCAGTCGGTCTTCCACATATCGGCGCGGCGCACACGCGCCCAGGGGCAGCGCAACGCGCAGGCCACACGCAGCGGCCAGCTCCATTCGATGCCGTCCAGCGCCACCTGCGGATAGGCCGCGCGCAACGCCAGCAGGCCGTCACCCAGGCCGCAACCGGCATCCAGTACCCGGGCAGCAGGCGCCAGCGGAGCCTGGGCAGGCAGCGCCTTCAAAGCGTGGCGCGGCGTGGGGAACACGGGCGCATCGCGCCAGGCATTGAGCGGGTACACCAGCATCAGCAAGGCCAGCGGAACCAACCAGGCCCAAGCGGGCAACGCCACTCCGCCCACCAGGGCCAGCGAGAGCGGAAACCCGGCGGCGATGAGGCCGCGCCGCCACCAACTCTCGCCCCACACGCTGGCAGCCGTTCCCAAAAGGCAAGGCAGCAGCATGGCCCACAGCGGCGCCACCAGGGGCTGCAAGGCAATGAACAAGAGCCAGGCCGCAGCCCAGGCCAGCAAGGCCGGTAGCGGCCAGGGCAGGCGCAACCTCATGACTGTGCCCCCGCGGTGGCAGGCGGCACCCCGCCCCGGCACGCTGTGGGTGCAGGCAAGGCGGTGCTATGGATGAAAAGGTGGTGCATGGCCGGGGCTGGAAGAAGGCAGTACGGCACTTCTTGCGGCCGGCCTGCAGCGCAGCAGTGTAGGCGGCTTGGCTGCGCAGGCCGAGGGGTTCAGCCCCAGGCAACGGCCCGGCGCGTGGCAAAGTTCACAGTCTGGCCCAGCAGGCTGTCAACGCGGTCGCACGCCCTGCGGTTGGCCCCTCCACGCGAGGCCAAAAAACGAGGGCAGCTCAGCCCCGAAGGCGTTCGATCAGGCCGTTGAGTTCTTCCAGAGATCCAAACTGGATGGCCAGCTCGCCCATGTCTTCCATGCGCCCCGCCCGCTTCACGCGCTTTTTGACGCGCACTTCCACGGCAGCCATCAGCAGGTCGGAGAGTTCCTCCTCTACCCGCTTCATGTCGCGCGACTTTTCCTTCTTGGGCTTTTGCGGCACCAGGTTGAATTCGGCGCCGATCTTCTTGACCAGGCTTTCGGCTTCGCGCACCGACAGCTTCTTGGCCGCGATCTGGTTGCCGGCGGTGATCTGCGCGGCGCGGTCCAGCGCCAGCAGTGCACGGGCGTGGCCCATGTCGATGTCACCCGCCATCAACATGGTCTGCACAGGTTCCGCCAGGTTCAAGAGGCGCAGCAAATTGCTGGCCGCGCTGCGCGAGCGCCCCACGGCCTGCGCCGCCTGCTCGTGCGTGAGGCCGAACTCGCGGATCAGGCGCTGCAGGCCCTGTGCTTCTTCCAGCGGGTTCAGGTCTTCACGCTGGATGTTCTCGATCAGCGCCATGGCCGCAGCGGCCTCGTTGGGCACCTCGCGCACCAGCACAGGCACTTCCGCCAGCCCAGCCAGGCGAGAGGCGCGGAAGCGCCGCTCGCCCGCGATGATTTCGTACTTGCCCGCGTTCTCTCCGTCCACCAGACGGCGCACCAGAATCGGCTGCATGATGCCCTGCGCCTTGATGGATTCGGCCAGCTCATACAGCGCGCCTTCGTCCATGCGCGTGCGCGGCTGGTACACGCCGGGCACCAGTTCGGTCAGAGGCAGTGCGCTGGGCAAGCCTGCCTGAACAGCCTGGGCCTGCTCGACTTTTTCTTCGACTTTGGGGCCGAGCAATGCTTCGAGGCCACGGCCGAGGCCCTTGGGTTTTTTGGTAACCATGTCTACAAATTCCTGAAAAGTATGCGGACCATCGCTCAAGCGGCAGCCAGTTGCTGCAGCCAGCCATGCCCTTCGGCCCAATCGCCCAGGCCAGATTCCGCGTTGATGTGCCCACGTTCGCCGTAGTCCACAAAGCGGGCGCCCCAGGCCTGGGCCAGGGCTTCGGCGCGTTCCAGGCTGCAATACGGGTCATTGCGGCTGCCCACCAGCAGGGCGGGGAAAGGCAGCGGCTGGCGCGCAATGGGGGCCCAGCCGTGGATCTGTGCGGCCAGGTCAGGCCGCTCCACATCGCCCGGGGCCACCAACAAGGCGCCGCGCACCTTGGCCGCATGGCGCGTGTGGGCCGCCCACCAGGCGGTGAGGATGCAGCCCAGGCTGTGCGCCACCAGCAGCACCGGGCCGTCGGCGTCGGCCACGGTCTCTTCCAGCCGGGCCGACCAGTCGCCGCGCAGCGGGCGCATCCAGTCGTGCTGCTCCACGCGGTGGTAGCCGTGCAGCGCTTCCCAGCGGCTTTGCCAGTGGTCGGGGCCAGAGTTCTGCCAGCCGGGCAGCAGCAAGGTGTTGCGGGCGCTGATTACTATCATTTTTATAGCTTCTTGCGCTTATTCATCAAGCCTTGGCAGCCTTTTTGACTGCAATACCCATGCGCTTGACCCGGTCCACCATCTCTTTGGCGAAATCCACAAACGCGTGGCTGCCCTTGGCGGAGGGGTCGAACACCACACCGGGCAAGCCGTAGCTGGGGGCTTCGGCCAAGCGCACGTTGCGGGGAATGACGGTGTTGAACACCTTGTCGCCAAAGTGGTCCTTGAGCTGTTCGCTCACCTGCTGCTGCAGCGTGATGCGAGGGTCAAACATCACCCGCAGCAGGCCGATGACTTGCAGATCGGGGTTGAGGTTGGCATGCACCTGCTTGATGGTGTTCACCAGATCGGTCAGGCCTTCAAGCGCAAAGTATTCGCACTGCATGGGCACGATGACACCATGGGCGCTGCACAGGCCGTTGAGGGTGAGCATGGAGAGCGACGGCGGGCAGTCGATGAGCACGAAGTCATAGTCCGCATCGGCCGCGGCCAGCGCAGCCTTCAGGCGTTTTTCACGCTGTTCCAGGGCCACCAGTTCCACCTCGGCCCCGGCCAGTTCGCGGTTGGCGCCCAGCACCCAGTAGCCACACTTGTCAGACAGCACCGCTGCCTCTTTGACCGAGGCGGACTCCAGCAGCACGTCGTACACCGACAGCTCCAGCTGGCGCTTGTCCACACCCGAGCCCATGGTGGCATTGCCCTGGGGGTCCAGGTCCACCATCAGCACGCGCTGGCCAATCTTGGCCAGGCCCGCAGCCAGGTTGACGGTGGTGGTGGTCTTGCCCACACCGCCCTTTTGGTTGGCGATACAAAAAATCTTAGCCATGTGAACGAGCCCGAATTACTTGGAAATGGCCAGCTTGATGCCGAAGCCGATGAGGAAGACGCCAGCCAGTTTTTCCAACACGCGGGCAATGGAGGGATTGGCGCGCATGCGCTCGGCAAGCCGGTGGGTCAACAGCACCACGATCAGGCCATAGGCAAAGGTCAGCGCTGCGATGGTGGCTGCCATGACACCAAAGGTGAGCATGCCCTGGTGACGCGCCGGATCGACAAACAAGGGGAAGAACGCCATGTAGAAAACAATGGCCTTGGGGTTGAGCAGCGTGATCAACCCTGCCTGCTTGAAATAGTGGCGCGGCTCGATGTGGAGCACAGGTTTGGCACCGGGCTTGGCGGTCAGCATCTTGAAGCCCAGCCAGGCCAGGTAACCGGCACCCAGCCATTGCACAGCAGCAAATGCCGTGGGGTACGTGGCCAGCAAGGCCGCCACGCCAGCCACTGCCGCCCACATGAGCACCTGGTCGCCAGCGATCACGCCCAGCGTGGCCGCCAGCCCGCCGCGAATGCCGCCCTTGGACGTGGAGGTGATGAGCGCCAGATTGCCGGGGCCTGGAATGGCCAGAAACAACACAATGGCGGCGACAAAGGCGCCGTAGTCAGCAATGCCAAACATGATTTTCCCCGGTGCGCTGAAGGGCGGAGCAAAAAGAGTGCGCCCCGAATGAGTTGACGAGTTTACGCGACCCCTGTGGCGGCAACGCGCAGCAAGGCGGTGGCCGCACCACCCAGCCCCCAAAAGCACGCCTTCAGACGGGCTGCATCCAGACGATGCAGCGCTCTGCATCCAGCCCCGGCACCGTCAACTGTTCCACGTGAAACACTTTCACGTCTGCTGGCAGTGCAGCAATCTCGTCAGCGGGGTGCTTGCCCTTCATGGCCAGCCACACACCGTGGGATGCAGCCAGTGCAGAGCGCGACCACACCACAAAGTCAGGCAACGATGCAAAGGCGCGGCAGCTCACCACATCAAAGGCTCCGGTCAACGTTTCTACGCGGGCGTGCAGGCCGTGCAGATTGCGCAACTTCAAGGCCACTGCCGCTTGCTGGATGAAGGCCGCTTTCTTGCCCACAGTGTCCACACAGCTCACATCCAGCTCGGGGCAGCAAATCGCAAACACCACACCGGGCAGGCCACCGCCGGAGCCCACATCCAGCAGGCGCACCCCCCTGCCCTGCACCGCGCCACTTTGCGCCAACTGCGCCAGATGGCGGCGCAAGGGCAGCACAGCGGCCAGGCTGTCGAGCAGGTGGTGGGTCAGCATTTCCTGCGGGTCGCGCACGGCCGTCAGGTTGTAGACCTTGTTCCACTTTTGCAGCAGGGCCAGAAATTCCATCAGCTGCGCGAGCTGCGGGGCGGACAGCTCCAGCCCCATCGCAGCCGCACCTTCCTGCAGGCGTGCTTGCAGGGCTTCGGTGGTGGATGCACTCATGCAGCCACCTCACCTTCGACCTGGGCAGAGTTCAAGGCAAACTCTTTGAAACCACCCTTCTTCAGGTGCACCATCAGCAGCGAAATGGCAGCGGGCGTGATACCCGTGATGCGCGACGCCTGGCCCAGCGTTTCGGGGCGATGGCGGGTGAGCGCCTGGCGGGCTTCAATGCTCAGGGCCGTCACCTGCATGTAGTCCAGCTCGGCCGGAAGGCGCAGTTTTTCGTAATATGCAGCACGCTCCACCTCGCCCTTCTGACGGTCGATGTAGCCAGAGTATTTCGCGGCAATCTCCACCTGCTCGATCACAGGGGCGCTCAAATCACCCAGCGTTTCACGTGAAACATCGGCGCTGACGTACTTGCCGCCATCCATGCTTACCAGAGTTTCGTAGGCCACATCAGGGCGGCGCAGCAGATCGAACAGGTTGTATTCGTGCTCAATGCTCTTGCCCAGCACACGTTCTGATTCCGAAGCAGGCAGGTTGCGCGGATTCACCCAGATGGCCTTGAGGCGCTCTGTTTCACGTGAAACAGCATCACGCTTGCGGCTGAAGGCATCCCAGCGGGCATCGTCCACCAAGCCCATCTTGCGGCCTGCTTCCGTCAGGCGCATGTCGGCGTTGTCTTCGCGCAGTTGCAGGCGGAACTCCGCCCGGCTGGTGAACATACGGTAAGGCTCGGTCACGCCCTTGGTGATGAGGTCATCCACCAGCACGCCCAGGTAGGCCTCATCGCGGCCGGGCAGCCAGGGGCCGTCGCCACGGCATTGCAGTGCGGCATTGATGCCTGCAAACAAGCCCTGGGCCGCTGCCTCTTCATAGCCGGTGGTGCCGTTGATCTGGCCCGCAAAGAACAGGCCCTGGATCTGGCGGGTTTCAAAGCTGCTCTTGAGCGAGCGCGGGTCGAAGTAGTCGTATTCGATGGCGTAGCCGGGGCGCAGGATGTGGGCGTTTTCCAGGCCCTTCATGCTGCGCACCAGGTCGTACTGAATGTCGAACGGCAGGCTGGTGCTGATGCCGTTGGGGTAGTACTCGTGCGTGGTCAGCCCTTCGGGCTCCAGGAAGATCTGGTGGCTGTCCTTGTCGGCAAAGCGGTTGATCTTGTCTTCCACGCTGGGGCAGTAGCGCGGGCCCACGCCTTCGATCTTGCCGGTGAACATGGGGCTGCGGTCAAAGCCGCTGCGGATGATTTCGTGCGTGCGCTCGTTGGTGTGCGTGATCCAGCACGGCACCTGCTGGGGGTGCATGGCCGCATTGCCCATGAAGCTGAACACGGGCACGGTGCCCTCGTTCACACCGCCGGGCATCCCGTCGCCGGGCTGCTCCTCGCACTGACTGAAGTCAATCGTGCGGCCGTCAATGCGCGGCGGCGTGCCGGTCTTCAGGCGGCCCTGGGGCAGCTTCAATTCCTTGAGACGGGCGCTGAGCGACACCGCAGGCGGGTCCCCTGCCCGGCCAGCAGAGTAATTGTTCAGGCCCACGTGGATCTTGCCATCGAGGAACGTCCCGGCCGTCAGCACCACGGTGCGCGAGCGAAAGCGGATGCCCACCTGCGTCACCGCGCCCACCACCCGGTCGCCCTCCACCATCAGGTCATCCACGGCCTGCTGGAACAGCCACAGGTTGGGCTGGTTCTCCAGCATGCGGCGGATGGCCGCTTTGTAGAGGATGCGGTCAGCCTGTGCGCGCGTGGCGCGCACGGCGGGGCCCTTGGAACTGTTGAGGGTGCGGAACTGAATGCCACCTTCGTCCGTGGCCAGCGCCATGGCGCCGCCCAGCGCATCCACCTCTTTGACCAGATGGCCCTTGCCAATGCCGCCAATGCTGGGGTTGCAGCTCATCTGCCCCAGGGTTTCGATGTTGTGGGTGAGCAGCAAGGTTTTGCAGCCCATGCGGGCAGCGGCCAAGGCGGCCTCGGTACCGGCATGGCCACCGCCGACAACGATCACATCAAATTCCTGGGGGTACAACATGGGAGGGCTCCGGGGCCCTGCGGGGCCCAATCAACAAAACACCCGCGCGAGATTCGCACTGCAAGCCGGGCGGAAGGCCTCGGCAGTTCATCAGGCGCGATTGCGGGTAACCCCCGATTTTCCCACTTTGTGCGCTTTGTGTCTGTGTGGCCCTGTGTTTCACGTGAAACACACCCACGCAGGAATCCTGCCTGGCCAATGTGCTTCAATGGCGCCCATGCCAAACGCCCAACTCCTCATCTTCGCCGGCAGCACCCGCCAGCAATCGTTCAACCGCAAACTGGCCCACGCCACTGCCGCCATCGCGCGCGATGCAGGCGCCAGCGTCACGGTGCTGGAGCTGTCTGACTTTGACATCCCGCTTTACAACGCTGACCTCGAAGCCGAGGGCACACCGGCCGATGTGGTGCGGCTCAAGCAGGCGCTGTTCGACCACCCCGCCTGGATCATCTGCTCGCCCGAGTACAACGGCAGCTACACCGCCTTGCTCAAGAACACCATCGACTGGGCCTCCAGCCCGGTGAAGGGCCACCCTGAATGGCAGGACGGCACCCGCTCCTTCCGCGGCAAAGTGGTGGGCATGCTCAGCGCGTCGCCCGGCGCCCTGGGTGGTCTGCGCTCACAAAGCCACCTCGGCCCCTTGCTCACCAACCTGGAATGCTGGCTCGCGCCCAATGCATTTGCACTGGGCTCGGCAGGCAGCGCCTTTGACGAATCAGGCGCCCTGGTGCAGCAAGCCCACCGCGACCGCGTGCGCGCCGTGGTGGATCAGGTGCTGTGGGCGGCTGAACGCCTGCAAGCACCAGCCGCGTGAGCATTTCAAGCCAAAACAGGCTCTGGCGCTTATCCAGCAAGCGCCAGCAGCTATCAAAATAATAGCGATGGACTGCCGCCCCGGCTGTGGTGCCTGTTGCATCGCTCCTTCCATTTCCACCCCTACTCCGAAGATGCCCCACGGCAAGCGGGCCGGCGAGCCGTGCGCGCACCTCACGCCCACCCTGGCGTGCGATCTGTTCGGTAGCCCCGAGCGCCCCGCCGTTTGCGGCAGCCTCCAGCCCAGCGCCGAGATGTGCGGCGCATCGCGTGAACACGCGCTTTTCTGGCTGAATCGGCTGGAGCAGTTGACGCGTCCCCAGGCTTAAACCCTGTGGACAGAACCGGTTCTCAGACACCAACGAGCCACTCACGACATCCGACCCGGCCGCGAGTGGTGTTATTTACCGAGGCACGAGCACGCCTCGCACAAGAAACATAAACTCACAGTTTAAAATACGACTTTTTGTTCATTTTTCATACTTTGCGTACAAAAAACGACCCGCCTCCGACCTCTCCATGAGTTTTTCGCACACCATCACGGTCTTGGACTTCACCGCCCAAATTGGCCTGCACGCACTGGCCCAGCTGAGTGGCTCCGGCACCCTGCCCACCGCAACCCAGCAGCGCTGCTGGCCTCAGCTGGCACTGGCCCATGTGGCGGGCGCCCCGTTGGTGGACTGGCACCGGCCCGCGCAAGTGGGCGACCTGAACCAGCTACAGCCGGATGTGGCGGCAACAGCCGTGTTGATAGGGCCAGGCTCCATCCATTTGCTGGAAGCCGCACTGGGCTCCGATGTGATGCACACATCGAAGGCCGTCTGGATTTTCCTGCTGCCGAACGCCGTGGTGGCGCGCCATGCCATCGATGCGGCGCTGCGCACCCGCCCGCACCCCAACGTGCAGGTTTTTCAACTCCCCAACAGCGACCCCAAGACGCTGTGGTTCATCCTGATGGAACAACTGGGCAAGCTGCAAGTGCTGGCCCCGCCCCCATCGTTCACCGACCAACACACCATGACAACCAATCTCAAAGAATCCATGAACACCGCCATGGGCATCGACGGCGCGATGGCCGTCGCGCTGGTGGACTACCGCAGCGGCATGTGCCTGGCCCAGGCGGGCAGCGGCATGAACCTGGACCTGGCGGCCGCCGGCAATACGCAGGTGGTGCAGGCCAAACTGAAAACGATTGAGAGCCTGGGCCTGCGCAAGGGCATTGAGGACATCCTCATCACCCTCGCAGAACAGTACCACCTGATCCGCCTGGTGCCCCACATCCCTGGCCTGTTCCTCTACCTGGTGCTGGACAAGAACAAGGGCAACCTGGCGCTAGCTCGCTACAAGCTGACGGACATTGAGCGCACGATCAAGGTCTGACGCCTCTTGGAACCTGTTCACAGCACGCCCTGAAAAACCGCAGGGCTGCAACCATCGTACGTACCGCATACGATGCATGCTCCGTGATTTCCTGATCTGAGGACACACACCCATGAAGCTGTATTACTCCCCCGGCGCCTGCTCGCTCTCGCCCCACATCGTGCTGCACGAAGCCGGCCTGGCTTTTGATGCCGTGCTGGCCAGCACCAAGACGCACAAGCTGCAAGACGGCACGGACTTCTACACCATCAACGAACTGGGCTACGTGCCCGTGCTGGAGCTGGACAACGGCGAGCGCCTGCGCGAAGGCCCCGCCATCGTGCAGTACATCGCCGACCAGGTGCCTGCCAAGAACCTCGCCCCCGCCAACGGCACGATGGACCGCTACCGCCTGCAAGAGTGGCTGACTTTCATCGGCACCGAACTGCACAAGGGCCACAGCCCCCTGTTTGCCCCCGGCACGCCCGAAGACTACAAGCCCCTGGTGCGCGAACGCCTGCAAAGCCGCTTCGCCTGGATCGACAAGCAACTGGCCGACAAGGACTACCTGATGGGCAGCTTCAGCGTGGCCGATGCCTACCTGTACACCGTCTCGCGCTGGGGCCAGTTTGTGGGCGTGGACACCTCGGGCCTGCCGAACCTGCAAGCCTTCAAGCAACGCATGGAAGCACGCCCTGGCGTGCAGGCAGCCCTCAAGGCCGAAGGCCTGATCAAGTAAGCGCCGCCAGCCACCTCGGCAGTCTGGCCAGAGCTGATCCCGATCAGCGCGACCTTTGCAAAAAGGCCGCGCTTTTTTCATGGTGCTCCACCACCGACGACGTTTCACGTGAAACGTCAACCACACCGACCAGCCCTCGGGGTTAGCACAAAAAGAGAGCCCTTGTTGATGCATCCGTCCTGCACGTTTTGCGCAACGGCGGTACTCTTTGCGGGTTATCCCTTGTGTAGCCTCTTTCTCAGAAAGTGCCCATGACTTCTCTTTTCGAACCCACCCACGCTGGCGACATCACTCTGGCCAACCGCATCGCAATGGCCCCGCTCACGCGCAACCGCGCACCCGACGCCATTCCCACCGAACTCACCGCCACCTACTACGCGCAACGCGCCACCGCAGGGCTGATCATCTCGGAAGCCACCGCCATCAGCCCTGAAGGCCAAGGCTACGCTGACGTGCCCGGCCTGTACGGCACGGAGCAGCTTGACGGCTGGAAGAAGGTGACGCGCGCCGTACACGAGGCCGGCGGCAAGATCGTGGTGCAGCTGTGGCACGTGGGCCGCATCTCGCATACTTCCCTGCAGCCTGGCCATGCCAAGCCCGTGGCACCTTCTGCCATCCGCGCCCATGCCAAAACGGTGCTGCTCAAGGACGGCGTGCCCACTTTCACCGACACATCCGAGCCCCGCGCGCTCGACGCCGAAGAACTGCCCCGCATCGTGCAGGACTACCGCCATGCCGCGCGCAATGCCATTGCCGCCGGCTTTGATGGCGTGGAAATCCACGCGGCCAACGGCTACCTGATCGACCAGTTCCTGAAGACGGGCGCCAACCAGCGCACCGACGACTACGGCGGCAGCATCAAGAACCGCGCACGCCTGCTGCTGGAAGTGACCCGCGCCATCGTCGATGAAATCGGCGGCGGTCGCACCGGCATTCGCCTCTCGCCCGTCACCCCCGCCAACGACATCGTGGACGAGAACCCACAGCCGCTGTTTGACTACGTGGTGCGCGAACTGGGCAAGCTGGGCCTGGCCTATGTGCACGTCATCGAAGGCGCCACCGGCGGCCCGCGCGAGCTGCCCGACCGCCCCTTCGACTACGCCGAACTGCGCAACGCCTACCGTGCCGCCGGTGGCAAGGGCGCCTGGATGGTGAACAACGCCTACGACCGAGCCCTGGCAGAAGCCGCCTTGGCCAACGGTGCCGACATCGTGGCGTTTGGCCGCCCCTTCATCTCCAACCCCGACCTGGTGGAACGCCTCAAGCAAAACGCGCCGCTCAACGAGCTGAACCGCGACACCCTGTACGGCGGCGGTGCCAAGGGCTACACCGACTACCCCACCCTGGCAGGCTGATCGCTGCGCCCCACGGGCCAGGCAGGGCCGCTCAGCCCTGGCCCAAGGGGCTCTTCACCCGCATCACGATGCGGGTGAAGAGCCGGTCATACGCCGGGTCGCGTGGGCGACCATGGGCCAGCGGGTTCACGTTGGTGGCAAACGCGGCATCCACGGCAGCCCAGTCATCGTCATCCAGGTACGCCTGCGCTGCAGGCAACACCATGGTTTCTTCCAGGCGCATGTGCTCGCGGTAAAAGGCCAGGTAGCGCCACAGCGCCTCGGTAAACACCTCACGGCGCCCCTCCCCCATCAGCTCCCACGCCAGCAGCAAATGCTGCAGCTCGCGCACTGCGGCTTCGCCACGGGCATGCTCAGCATCCAGCCGCGCAATCACCTCAGCCACATGGGGCGCACGCTGCGCCACGCGGGGGAACAGGTGCTCGGACTCCTTGGGATGGTGCTCGCGCTCAGGAAACTCGTCGATGTAGAAAAGAATCGCCCGCGCCCCATCGAAGAACGAGGGCGGGTTGTCACCCGGCCCCTGCTCCACCAGCGCTTGCAAAGAGCGCAGCACTGCAGCAATGGAAGCGTGTTCTTCACGGATGATCTGCAGGCTGACAGCGGGCATGGATGGGCGCGACAAAAACGGAACCGACGAGAGTGCCACGCCCCCGCCCGTAGGGACATGACGCAAGTCAAAAAACAGCCGGTGCAGCGGCTTCACCCATCTGCCAAACCCGCAAGCCAATCACCAAAAAAACAAAGCCCCCAAACGGGGGCTTTGTGAGCTGACCGTGGCGGGGTTCACCCCAGCAATGCGCGTGGTGCCGGTTCGGGGGCAGAAAGGCCTTGCGGTGCGGGCGCAGAGAAGCTGCCGTGGCCTGCAAAACCCATGGAGTCTGCCAAGCGGAACTGCTGCACCACTTGCGACAGGCGGGCTGCCTGCTCGCGCAACGACTCGGCGGCAGCGGCCGACTCTTCCACCAGCGCTGCGTTCTGCTGCGTCATGCGGTCGATCTCGGCCACCGACTGGTTCACCTGACCAATACCGGCAGACTGCTCGGAAGCCGCCGCCGTGATCTCGCCAATGATGTCGCCCACGCGCTGCACGCTGCTCACGATGTCCTTCATCGCCGTGCCCGCGTCTTCCACATGGCGCACGCCACCGTCCACCGCAGTCACGCTGCTCTGGATCAGAACCTTGATGTCGCTGGCCGCAGCAGCCGAGCGCTGGGCCAGGCTGCGCACTTCCGATGCCACCACCGCAAAGCCCCGGCCCTGCTCGCCCGCACGGGCGGCCTCCACGGCCGCGTTCAGCGCCAGGATGTTGGTCTGGAAGGCAATCGAATCGATCAGTCCAATGATGTCGCCGATCTTGCGGCTGGAGGCCGAAATCTCGTGCATGCTGGACACGGCTTGCGCCACCACCGAGCCACCGCGCGTTGCCGTGGTGGATGCCGATGCCGCCAGCTGGTTGGCCATTTGCGAAGACGATGCCGTTTGCTGCACCGTGGCGGTGATTTCCGACAGCGAACTGACAGCCGCCTGCGCGTTGCTGGCCGTTTGCTCGGTGCGGTGCGACAGATCCTGGTTGCCCGTGGCGATCTCCTGGCTGGCCGTGGCGATGTTGCCGCTGGCGTCGCGCACCTGCGCCACCAGGGTTCCCAGGCCTCGCTGCATTTCGTCCAGGGCGCGCAGCAGGTCTGCCACCTCATCGCGCCCTTCCGTGCGGATGGACTGCGACAAATCCCCACCCGCAATGGCCTTGGCCAAGCGCTGTGCCTGGTCCAGCGGCTTGCAGATGGAATGCATGTTCAGCAGCGTGAGCGGCACCACCACCACCACGGTGATCAGCACCGCCAGCGCAAACAGCCACTTGGTCTGGTTAGACACGCCCTGCTGTTCGGCCACCGATTTCTGCACCTCGTTGCGCAACACTTCGTCCAGTTGCTTCATCAGCTTGTCGGCCTCGGCAAACTCGGCCACGGCCTTGCCGCTCATGCGGTTGGCAATGGTGGCGGTGTCGTAGCCACCGGCTTCCAGCTGGCGTGCTACGTGGGCAAAGGCTTCCTTGTAGCTATCCAGGCGCTTGATGATGTCGCGCACCACGGCGTTGTCCACATCCTCTTCACCTTGCAGGAACTGGTTGGCCACCTTCTTGGCTTTCTCCTGGCTCTCCAGCCACTTGGTGTGCGCGGCCTTCACGGCTTCGGGCTTCTCGTAGCCAATGATCATGTCCTTCTCATGCTGGCGGATGGCGCCCATCTCGCTGTGCAGCTGGGCCATGTAGCCCACCTCCTGGAAGGAGCTGTTCATGAAGTCCTCGCTCATGGAATAGATGCGGAACATGCCGAACATGCCCGCGCCCCCCAAAAGGCCCAGCAAGACCAGCACCACGGCGATGGCCCCCAACATGCGAAACCGGATGGTGAACTGCCGCATGAGCGAAAAGAGATTCATGATTAGGTCGTCCTCAATGGAATGCTTGGGCCAGGCCCGTGTTTGCGCGAACTAGTTTACAGTTTTGAAACTATTTGTTGCAGTTTGCCAGACATCCAGGCCGCCGACCATTGCGGTTTATCACATGCGCCAGCGTTTGAGTAGCAGGGCGTTTGCCATCACGCTCACCGAACTGAGGGCCATGGCCGCCCCCGCCACTACGGGGCTGAGGTAGCCCAGCGCGGCCAGCGGGATGCCCGCTACGTTGTACGCAAACGCCCAGAACAGGTTCTGGCGGATCTTGCTCACCGTGCGGTGGGAGATGTCCAGCGCCGCAGCCACCAGCATCGGGTCGCCGCGCATCAGCGTGATGCCCGCCGCATGCATGGCCACATCGGTGCCATTGCCCATGGCCATGCCCACGTCGGCAGCGGCCAGGGCCGGGGCATCGTTCACGCCGTCGCCTACCATCGCCACAATGCAAGGCTGGGGGGCAGAGCCCACCCCACTTTTTACCTTTGCAGCGTTGCCGCGCTGCAACAACTGGATCTGCGCCGCCTTGTCGCCGGGCAGCACCTCGGCCATCACCTCGCCCGCAGCGGGGTCGAGCCCCAGGCGCCGGGCCATGGCCTCGGCCGCGCCCCGGTTGTCGCCTGAAATCATCACCGTACGAATGCCCCGGGCCTTGAGCGCCGCCAGCGCTTCACGCGCGCCGGGCTTGGGCTCGTCTCCAAAGGCCAGCAATGCCAGCACCCGCAAGCCCTGCGGCGTGGGCCCGGCCACGGCCGACACGGTAAAGCCCTCTTGCTGCAACGCCAGCGCACGCTGCGCCAGCGGGCCCGCGTTAGCAGCGCCCTCGCCAGCGGCTGCAGGCAGCACGGGCACTCCCAGCTCCTGCATCCAGCGCAGGCTGCCAATGTGCCAGGCCTGGCCCTGCACCACCCCTTCGGTGCCACGCCCTGGCACGGCACGCACGCCATCGGCCGCTTCCGGTGCCACGCTGCGCTGCGCAGCCGTTGCCACCACGGCGCGCGCCAGGGGGTGTTCACTGCCGCTTTGCACACCGGCCACAGCCGCAAGCACAGCGGCTTCGTCTGCACCCGCCGCCAGCTCCAGCGCCACCAGCCGGGGCTGGCCCACGGTCAGCGTGCCCGTCTTGTCAAACGCCACGGTGTCCACCCGGTGCGCCACCTCCAGCGCCTGCACGTCCTTGATCAAGATGCCGTGCTGCGCCGCCACGCCCGTGCCCGCCATGATGGCCGCTGGTGTGGCCAGCCCCAGGGCGCAGGGGCAGGCAATCACCAGCACTGCCACGGCGTGGATCAGCGCGGCTTCCGTGCCCGCACCTGCCCACAGCCAGCCCAGCAGCGTGATCAATGCCAGCACCAGCACCACGGGCACGAACACGGCAGACACCTTGTCCACCAGCCGCTGCAGCGGCGCCTTGGCGGCCTGCGCGTCTTCCACCAGGCGGATGATCTGGGCCAGCACGGTTTCAGACCCCACCGCCTGCACCTGCATCACGATGCGGCCATCGCCGTTGATGGAGCCGCCCGTCAGCCGCCCGCCCAGCTCGCGCGCCACCGGCAGCGGTTCGCCGGTCAGCATCGATTCATCCACCTGCGTCTGTCCCTCGGTCACCACCCCATCGGCCGGAATGCGCTCACCGGGGCGCACCACCAGGCGGTCGCCCACCATCACCTCGGCCACGGGCACGTCCACCTCGCCGGCTTTCGACAGCAAATGCACCACATCCGGCCGCAGGGCGTGCAGCGCGCGGATGGCAGCAGTGGTCTGCCGCTTGGCGCGCGCCTCCAGCCACTTGCCCAGCAGCACCAGCGTGACCACCACGGCCGACGCCTCAAAGTACAGGTGCGGCACATGGCCTGGGTGATCGGTCGGCGCCGTCAGCCACAGCCACATCGACAAGCCCCAGCCCGCGCTGGTGCCCACCGCCACCAGCAAATCCATGTTGCCGCTCAGCGCCTTGGCCGCCGCCCAGCCTGCTTTGTAAAACCGCGCCCCCAAAATGAACTGTACCGGCGTAGCCAACGCAAACTGCGCCCAGGCGGGCAGCATCCAGTGCTGGCCAAACAGGTCTCCCAGCATGGGCAAAACCAGCGGCGCCGAAAGCGCCAGCCCCACCGCCACGGGCAAGAAGCCCGCCCAGGGCGAGGCGTCCTCCGGCGCATCGGTGGCGTCGGCCGCACGTGGCTCATAGCCCGCATTGCGCACCGCCCGCCGCACCAGTGCCTGCAGGGCAGCAGCGTCGGTGCCATCGGGCACGGTGTAGGCAATGCGCGCCGATTCGGTGGCCAGGTTCACCGTCGCATCCTGCACGCCGGGCACCTTGCGCAGCGCGCGTTCCACACGGCCCACGCAGCTCGCGCAGGTCATGCCGCCAATGCCCAAGTCCAGCGACTGGGCCACTTCGGGGGTAGGTTGGGTGGTATTCATAGGCCCGACAGTAATCCTTGACGCCGTGGCAAGGTCAAGGCATTTTTAAAGGGGCTTGACCATGACATGATGTAAAGGTTCATGATCGGATGCAGGGTGATTCCCACCCGCCAACCATCCACAGGAGTTTTTCCATGCAAACGCAAACTTTCCAGGTCCAGGGCATGACATGCGGCCACTGCGAGCGGGCCGTCACGCAAGCCATCCAGCAAGTGGACCCTGCCGCCACGGTGCAGATCGACCGCGCCAGCGGCCAGGTGCAGGTGCAAAGCGCCGCCCCGCGCGAGCAACTGGCCGCTGCCATTGCCGAAGAAGGCTACGCCGTCGCCGCATGAACCCGCTCAGCCCACGCCGCAGCCCCGCCCCACAGGCCTGGCCCGTGCCCATCAGCGAAGCGGCGCGCCTGGCCGGCGTGTCGGCCCGCATGGTGCGGCATTACGAATCGCTGGGCCTGCTGCAAAGCGTGGCCCGCTCTGAAGGTGGCTACCGCCAGTACACCGAGGCCGATGTGCACACCCTGCACTTCATCCGCCGCGCGCGCGACCTGGGCTTCTCCATCGAAGAAATCTCCACCCTGCTGGCCCTGTGGCACGACCGCAGCCGCACCAGCGCGCAGGTCAAGCGCATCGCGCAAAGCCACATCGACCAGCTCACCCAGCGCATCGCCGCCATGCAGGCCATGCAACGCACCCTGCAAACCCTGGTGGGCTGCTGTCAAGGCGACGACCGACCGGACTGCCCCATCCTGGACGACCTGGCGGGTGGCAAGCCCCTGAGGTGAATCAATGCTATTGATTCAATAGCACGTCGCGCTTGATGGGAGAGCGTTAGCGCCCAAAATGGCTTGAAGCAATCACCGGCCCGCAGCAACACGGCCTGGGCCCAGCACGCCATGCATCAGCGTGCCAATGCACTGCTCGGCCACCTGGGCGGCGGTGTATTCGCCGCCGCTGTGGTACCAGCGTCCGATCCAGCTCAGCGCACCGGCAATCACAAAGGCGGTCATCTTCGGGTCGCACGGGGCGAGCGTGCCTTCCTGCACGCCCTGCGCCACCAGGCGGCGAAACGCCTGGTCGATCTCGGCCTTCATGCGGCGCAGCTCGGTGCGGCTGGGCTCGGGCACCTCTTCGTCGCCGATGCGGATGATGCACATGCCAAACGGCTGGGTGACGATGTCGGCATACACCTGCATGCACGCGCGCAACTGGTCCACCGCGTTGCCGCCTGCCTGGCGCGAGGCCTCGATGCCTTCCAGAATCAGGTGCAGGCCTTTCTTCACGCACTCCAGCAGGATCTCGTCCTTGTTCTTCACGTAGTAGTACAGCGTGGGTTTGGAGACCTGCAGCCGCGCGGCAATGTCGTCGAGCGACGTGGCATGGAAGCCGCGTTCGTTGAACATCTGCGCCGCTGTGGACAACACCGCGTTGCGCTTGGCCTCGCGCTGCTGTTCGCGCGCGGGGGCCTGCGGCCAGGGTGATGGCTGCGCCAGCGCACGCGGGCGGCGCGCGCCGGGCTTGGGTGCCGCGCGGGGGGTGGAAGGTGGAGCCATGGGGTGTCTTCTGGTCGGTGTACCGGGTAAATCCTGATGCCGCCGGGGGCGGACGCTTCAAAAATCTACTTTCAAGTAACTAGTCTACGTAAAAGTAGCCCCCACCCGACTGCAAGAAAACCCGCAGAGGCCAACCCCGCAGGTGCTGAAGCGCCTGCCGCGTTCAGAAATGGCTGGATGGGCACGGCAGACCAGGGCAGTGGTTCCCACGGCATCAATGTTTTTGCCCACCGGCCCTGATCTGCCCAGCCACGGCGCACCCCCTTTTTCATTTCCAGGAGTTTTTTCATGACCCACCGTGACGTCTTCGTCGTCAGCACCGCACGCACCGCCATCGGCACCTTCGGCGGCAGCCTGAAGGATGTGCCCAACACCCAGCTCGCCACCACCACCGTGAAGGCCGCCATCCAGCGCGCCGGCATCGCGCCCGACGCCGTGGGCCATGTGGTCATGGGCAACGTCATCCCCACCGACACCAAAGACGCGTACCTGAGCCGCGTGGCGGCGATTGACGCCGGTTGCCCCATCGAGACACCCGCCTTCAACGTCAACCGCCTGTGCGGCTCCGGCCTGCAGGCCATCATCAGCGCAGCGCAGGCCATTGGCTATGGCGACTGCGACGTGGCCGTGGGCGGGGGCTCGGAAAGCATGAGCCGCGGCCCCTACTTCGACCAGGGCGCGCGCTGGGGCGCCCGCATGGGTGATAGCAAGAGCATCGACTACATGCTCGGCATCCTGCACGACCCCTGGCAGAAGATGCACATGGGCATCACCGCCGAGAACGTGGCCGAGCGGTACAAGATCAGCCGTGAGATGCAGGACCAGCTCGCCCTGGCCAGCCAGCAGCGCGCCGCCGCCGCCGTCGCTGCGGGTTACTTCAAGGAGCAGATCGTCCCGGTCGAAATCTCCACGCGCAAGGGCACCGTGCTGTTTCAGGAAGACGAGCATGTGCGCGCCGCCACCACGCTGGAGGTGCTGGCCGGCATGAAGCCCGCGTTCAAGAAAGACGGCGGCACGGTGACCGCTGGCAATGCCTCGGGCATCAACGACGGCGCCGCCGCCGTGGTGCTGGCCGGCGGCGACCGCGTGGCCGCCCTGGGCCTCAAGCCCCTGGCGCGCCTGGTGGGCTACGCGCACGCAGGCGTGGAGCCGGCCTACATGGGCATAGGCCCCGTGCCTGCCACGCAGAAGGTACTGCAACGCACCGGCCTGAAGGTACAGGACATGGATGTGATCGAAGCCAACGAGGCCTTCGCGGCCCAGGCCTGCGCCGTGGTGCAAGAGCTGGGCCTGGACCCCGCCAAGGTGAACCCCAACGGCTCTGGCATTTCGCTGGGCCACCCCGTGGGTGCTACCGGCGCCATCATCACCACCAAGGCGATTGCCGAGCTGCACCGCACGGGCGGACGCTATGCACTGGTGACCATGTGCATTGGCGGCGGCCAGGGCATCGCCGCCATTTTTGAACGGGTTTGAGTCTTTTTGGCCTCCAGCGCTTATCCAGAAAGCGCTGGCAGCTCCTACATTCATAGCAACCATGCTTCCCAACACACTCCTCACGGCCGAGCAGAAAGCCGAACTGCAAGTCTTCACCGAATCGCTGGAGCGCTTTTGCGATAGCGAGATCGAGCCCCATTACCGCGACTGGGAAAAGGCGGGCCTCGTCCACCGCGAGCTGTTCCGCAAGATGGGCGAGAACGGCTACCTCTGCGCCGACGTGCCGGAGCAGTACGGCGGCGCGGGTGCCAGCGTGCACTTCTCGTTCGCTGTGGTGGAGGTTCTCTCGCGCCGGGGCTATGGCGGTTTTGTGGGCGGGCTGCAGGTGCACAACGACATCATCCCGCCCTACCTGCTGCACTGCGGCACTGAGTCGCAGCGCGCATACTGGCTGCCGCGCATGGTCAGCGGTGAAGCAGTGGCAGCGATTGGCATGACCGAGCCCGGCGCGGGCAGTGACCTGAAAGCCATCCGCACCACGGCCAAAAAAGATGGAGATGGCTACGTCATCAACGGCAGCAAGATCTTCATCAGCAACGGCCAACACTGCGATCTGCTGGTGCTCGCCGCCAAGACCGACCCGGCGGCCGGCGCCAAGGGCGTGAGCCTGTTCCTGGTCGATACGAAAAGCCCCGGCTTCACGCGCGGCCAGAACCTGGAAAAAATCGGCCAGCACGCGGGCGATACGTCGGAGCTGTTCTTCAACGACCTGCGTGTGCCCGCAGACGCCTTGCTGGGCGGCGTAGAGGGCCAAGGCTTCGTGCAGATGATGCGCGAGCTGCCACGCGAGCGCCTCATCATCGGCGTGCAGGCGGTGTATGGCGCCAAGGGCGCGCTCGATGCCACGGTGAAGTACGTGCAGGAACGCCAGGCTTTTGGTCAGGCCATTGGCCAGTTCCAGAACACGCGCTTCACGCTGGCACAGTGCGCCAGCGACATCGCCGCCGCCGAGGCGTTTTTGAATGCCAGCGTGGCGGCCTACGAACGCGGCGAACTCACGCCCGAGGCCGCGAGTGCGCTCAAGCTGCACACCACTGAAGTCATGGGCCGCGTTACCGACGCCTGCCTGCAGCTCTTTGGCGGCTATGGCTACATGGCTGAATACCCCATCTCGCGCTTCTGGACCGATGCACGCGTGCTGCGCATCTACGGCGGCACATCAGAAATCATGAAAGAGCTGGTGGCGCGCTCGTTGCTGGGGCGCTGAAGGGGAACTGAGAGGGGCGCTGAAAAAAAGAAGCAACAAAGCACCCCCGTCGCACGGCAAACGTCCAGTTGCCAGTGGCCGCGCAGCCCGCACAAAATGCGTCACGTTACTTTCACACAGGGCCGCGAATATCTTTTGTTTTCTACAAAACGAGGAGAAGCGTATGCAAGTTCGAAAAGTACTGCTGGCCATGGCGGCCACGGTGGTGATGACCACAGCCTGCGGCGGCAGCGACACACCCGCCTGGCCCCCCACCCCCACCGTGATTGCCCACCGCGGGGCTTCGGCACTGCGGCCCGAACACACGCTGGCTGCGTACCAGAAGGCGATTGACGACGGTGCCAACGTCATTGAGCCCGACCTGGTCATCACCAAGGACGGCGTGCTGGTAGCCCGCCATGAGAACGCCATTGCCATCCTCAACGCCGACGGCAGCGTGCGCGAGGCCACCACCGATGTGATGGACCGCCCCGAGTTTGCCGCCCGCAAGACCACCAAGACCATCGACGGCACGGCCATCACCGGCTGGTTTGTGGAGGACTTCACCCTGGCCGAACTCAAGACCCTGCGCGCACGCGAACGCATTCCGGCCATTCGCCCGGCCAACGTGGCCTACAACGGCCAGTTCGAAGTGCCCACGCTGCAGGAAGTGATCGACCTGGCCAAGGCGCAGTCCAGCGTAAAGGGCCGAGTCATCGGTATCGCGCCAGAAACCAAGCACCCCAGCTTCTTCCAGTCGATTGGCATGCCGCTGGAGCCCGCACTGCTGGCGGTGCTGACCAAGAATGGCTGGAACAGCAAGGATGCGCCCGTGTTCGTGCAATCGTTCGAGGTGGCCAACCTGAAGGCGCTGCGCAAGCAGAGCACGGTGCGTCTGGTGCAGTTGCTGTCCAACGGCGGCCGCCCATATGACTTCACCGCCTCGGGCAACCCCCAGACCTACGCCAACATGGCCACGGCCGCCGGGCTCAAGGAAATTGCCACCTACGCCGATGTGGTGGGCGCACACAAGGACCTGGTCATCCCCGTGAAAGACGGTGCCCTGGGCACCCCCACCACGCTGGTGAAAGACGCCCACGCGCTGAACCTGGCTGTGCACATCTGGACACTGCGGCCTGAAAACGCCTTCCTGCCCGCCGCCTACAAAAAGGCCCCCACCACGGACAACACCGTGCGCGGAGACAGCGTGAGCGAGATCCAGACCTTCCTGAAGGCCGGTGTGGATGGCTTCTTCACCGATGACTCGGCCGTGGGCCGCCTGGCGGTGGACAGCCTGAAGTAAACCGCAGCGCCCCCAATGAAAATGCCGAGGTCACCCTCGGCATTTTTGTTGGCGCACCGGCAGCGCGCCAGGGCTCAGAACGGAGCCGATTCCGGGTCGGTATCCACCGGCGCAGTGGCCGGGCCGGTGACCACGCCCGCGCCCGACTTGCGGGGCGGCAGCATGGCGGGGGCTGTTGCAGGGGCTGCTGTCGGTGGGCTAGCCGGTGCGGAAACTGCAGGCGCCCTTTGGGGAGCCGCCGCAGGGCCACCCGCCGCAATGGCTTCGGCCGCGCTGGCCACGCCGCTTTCGGCTTCGCCGCCCAGGGCTTCGATCAGGTCGGGGATGAGCTTGACCAGCTCGCCCGTGGCAATCGCCACATCGGTGTCAAAACCGCCGTCATCGGCTTTGGTGCCTTCAAACACGGTGTCCAGAAAAGCCACCTTCTTGAGCTGCATGCCCTCGGTCAGCATGAACGAAACGCGGTCGTCCCAGGTCAGCGCCAGCTTGGTGGGCAGCTTGCCGGCGGCAATGTGGGCCTGGATTTCTTCGATATCGAGCGGGTGGCGCGCATAACGCACCACGGCCTTGGCTTCGTCGGCGCTTTTGAGTTCGCACTCGCGGTCAATGCTGAAGCCCACGGGCGGTTCTTGCGTGGCCAGCCAGTGCGCCATGGAGGCCTGGGGGCTGGTCTGCGTGCTGATGAGCGACACCGCGAGGCCAGGCAGCGAATCCACCAGCAGGCTCACCACCTCGTCGGCGCGGCCCTGGGAGGAGGTGTCCAGCACCAGCAGGCGCGATTCGGTGTCGATCCACACCCACATGCTGCCCTGCTTGGTGAAAGCCATGGGCAGCAAGTCCAGCTTGGCTTCTTCCTTCAGCTCCTTGCTTTCCTTCTTGCCGGGCTTGCGGCCGGTTTCCTGCTCGATGCGGGCGGCCTTTTCCTTCACGCGGCGGTTGAGCACCGGGCCGGGCAGCACCTTGGACTCGACCATGAAACGCAAAATCCACTGCCCGCCCACCGATTCGGCCAGCGCACCATGCTGCTCGCCGCGCGGTGGCACCCAGCCCAGCGATTTTTCCTGGGTGGCCCCGCACTCCATGAAAGGGGCCTTGGCCAGGGCTTCTTCCACCTGCACCAAATCCGCCTGCCAGCCGGGGGCAATGCGGTACACGATCATGTTCTTGAACACGGCAATCCTTCGCTTCGTTGTCTGACTGGGGGTAATTGTCGGCGCTGGCGCGGGCCCCGCCGGCCCACTCGCCAAACAGGGTCGCCGCGCCCCACCCTAAAGATATCCACAGCCTGCAGCAATCGCTATCAATTCAATAGCTGCTTGCGCTTTCTTGGATTGGCCTAGAGGCACTTTTGGCAAAAAACTGCGGCGGCTCCACCCGCGCGCCGTACACCCCGGCTTGTCACAACTTTACACAGGCTTCAATCCTGCTCACGCAGGCGATACATGGGCGGCGCACACTGACTTCAACCGCTGCAACGGTCGTTGTGGCGGAGAACTTCACCCCCTGTGAAAGGACTGATTCCATGACCGCTGCATTTTCAAGCCGCCGCTGGGTAGCCACCGCCTTGCTGGCCGCACTCGCTTTGCCCGCCCTGGCCCAAACCCAGGCTCCTGCACCCGCTGCCGCACAGGCCGCCAGCGCCCCCGCCCGCAAGGCCGGTGACATGGCGCAGCGCTACCAGGAACGCATGGCCCAGCGCCAGGCCGCCCTGAAAGAAAAACTCAAGCTGACCGCCGCCCAGGAAAGCGCCTGGACCCAGTTCACCGCCGCGATGCAACCTGGCGAGCGCCCCGCCCGCCCTGACTTCAAGGAACTGGACAAGCTCACCACCCCCGAGCGCATTGACCGCATGCGCGAGCTGCGCGCCCGGCACACCGCCCAGGCCGACAAGCGCGATGAAGCCGTGAAAACCTTCTACGCCGCCTTGAGCCCCGAGCAGCAAAAGACGTTTGACGCCGAGTTCCACCGCCAAGGCCCCGGCAAGCACCGGGGTGGCCGCGACCACGGCGGCATGCACGGCCACCACCACGGCCCCGATGGCCACGGCGCCCGCGGCCCAGGCGGCCCCGCACGCTGATCTGGCGTCTCCCCCACCCCTGGGGGCCATTTCTGCCCCCAGCAGCCCGCAATCCACCCGGATTGCGGGCTTTTTTCATGGTGCTGGCAGCAGCCTGTGGATAAAGCTGTGCTTTCTGGCGGAGCAACTAGCCAGTTATCCACACAAAAATCCGCCGCGCCAAAGTTGTTGTCTGTCAGCCAGCGATTTCATACAGACCAGCGCACATGGTTTTTTGCAACGCAAGTGCGCGCAGCCATTGGAAAAAATGCAGTTGTCCACAAAAAAGCCGTTGCTCTACTACTACTGCTATTTCAATATAAAGCTTTTAAAGAACAACCTATCAACCGCCGGGAGGCAAACCGGGCAGGGTTGTGAATACCTGAAAAGTGGCGGGGCGGTGTGCGGGGTGTAGAAAAAAGGGTGGATTGGCCAGCGCATGGGGTGGGCTTGCCCGCACGAACCTGGGCAAACGCGGGCGGGTGCCCCCCTTTTTTTGCGGCAATGACCCGTTTTGCTATTAAAAAATGAGCTGATTGCGCTTGCTGGTAAAGCGCTAGCCTGCGTTTTGGCTGAAAACAGGCGTTACCGACGCGGTGCTGCATAAAACTGGGGATATTTCTGGCACAAGTGCTGGCTTATCCACAGAAAAAGTCGATGTGCCCGTTTTGTCCCCGCTGGCGTGACAGCGCCAACAGGGTTTGGCGCACAGGGTTTGCATCCACGCAAGTGCCTGTGGCGCAACGAAAAAAATGGGTTGTCCACACCCAGGGCCCTGCTCTACTACTACGACTATGTTTTTATAAAGACATTAAAGAAGAAGACAGAAGAACAACCGGGAACCCGCAGCGCAGGCCCATGCAGTACGCCGGGTACGCGCTGGCGATGGAAAGGACAGGAAACACCAGCGTTGGCAGCCAGGTTTGGGGGCTCCTGGGGGTTTCAGGGGTCTTCAAAGGCCGTCAGGCAGCCCACAGCGCGCTGGATGACATCAACGGCTGGGGGGGTGGCGCTGCAATGGCGCAGTGCGCGCAAGGCCCCTTGGCGGGGCTGGAAGGGTGGAGCAAGTGGTGCGCACTGCCCACAGAAGACAAAAGCTGTGGGCGCGGTGGGGAAAACCGGCACAGGGTGCCGGCAACACGCTCAGCCCTTCAGGGCTTGCGTGAGGAAGGCTTCAAGGTCTGCCACAGGCAGCGGTTTGCTGAACAGGTAGCCCTGGTACAGGTCGCAACCGGCCTCGCCCAGGGAAATGCGCTGCTCTTCGGTTTCAACCCCTTCGGCGATCACGTCCAGCCCCAGGCTGCGCGAGAGCCCGATGATGGTGTGCACGATGGCGGCGTCGTTGGGGTCGGAGAGCACGTCGCGCACAAAGCTCTGGTCGATCTTGAGCTGATCGAGCGGCATGCGCTTGAGGTAACTCAGTGAGGAATAGCCGGTGCCAAAGTCGTCCAGCGAAAAACCCACGCCATAGGCGCGCAGGGCTTCCATGGTGGCGATGGTGCTTTCCATGTCTTCCACCAGCACGCTTTCGGTCAGCTCCAGCTTGAGCTGGCCTGAAGGCGCCCCCGTGATGGCCAGCACGCGCGCCACGTCATCCACAAAGCTGGGGCTGCGGAACTGGCTGGAGCTGACGTTCACGGCCATGGTCAGGTCGCGGCGCAAGGGGTCGTTCTGCCAGCTGGCCAGCTGGCGGCAGGCGTTGTGCAGCACCCAGCGGCCCAGCGGCAGGATCAGGCCGGTTTCCTCGGCCAGGGCAATGAAGTCAGAAGGCGGCACCATGCCGCGCTGGGCGTGCTTCCAGCGCAGCAGCGCTTCCACGCCCGCAATCGCGCCGCTTTGGCGCACCTGGGGCTGGAAGTGCAGAAAAAACTCGTCTTGCGCCAGGGCCGCGCGCAGGTCGGCCTCCAGCGCTGCGCGCGCCGTCACCACGGCCTGCATCTGCGGGTCGAAGAACCGCAGGGTGTTGCGCCCTGCAGCTTTGGCCTGGTACATGGCCAGGTCGGCCTGCTTGAGCAGCTCGCTCACGGTGGTGGACTCGGTGCCGGTGAAGGGCGCAATGCCAATGCTGGGTGTGCTGCGGTATTGGTAGCCCTGCAGCGGGTACGGCATGGACAGCGTGGACAGGATTTTTTCGCCCACGCTGCGCGCCTGCAGCACCAGGTCGTCGCCCGAGGCGCTGAGTTCTTCGAGCATGACCACAAACTCGTCGCCACCCAGCCGCGCCACGGTGTCCACGCTGCGCACGCAGTGGCCCAGCCGCTTGGCCACTTGCTGCAGCAGCAAATCGCCCTGGTCGTGGCCCAGGGTGTCGTTGAGCTGCTTGAAGTTGTCCAGGTCGATGAACAGCAGCGCCCCGCCTTGCTGGTGGCGCTGCGCAGCAGCCAGGGCATGGTGCATGCGGTCCATCAGCAGCATGCGGTTGGGCAGGCTGGTCAGCGCGTCGTAGAAGGCCAGGCGCTGGATTTCCCGTTCGGTGGCCTTGCGCTGGGTGATGTCGGTGTTGATGGCCAGGATGGACTGGGGCTGCCCGTCTTCGCCGCGCACCAGGGTCCAGCGCCCTTCCACATCGATGGTGCGCCCGTCACGGTGGCGCTGCACCAGCTCGCCCGTCCATTCGCCATGTTCCAGGGTGGCTTCGGTGGCGCGGTAGAACTGCGCGTTGTCTTCGTACAGCAGGGTGTGCACGGGTTGGCCCAGCACCTGCAGCTGGCTCCAGCCGTACAGGTGCTCGGCGCTCTTGTTCCAGTAGATGATGCGGTGGTCCAGGTCGCGCACCAGGATGGCGTCCTGCGCCTTGTCCAGCAGCGACGCCTGGTGGCGGATGCGGGCATCGGCCGCCTGGCGCTCGATCTCTGCCGAGGCCCGGGCCGCAAAAATCTGCAGGGTGGAGGTGACGAAGTCCGGGTCGGTCAGCGCCTGGCGGAACAGCACAAAAATGGCGCCAATCACCTGCCCGTCGGCACTGCACAGCTGCTGGCCCGCATAGGCGCGGGCTCCGATCTTGCCGCCCAGGTAAGAGCGCGGGTAATGCTGCAGCACATGGTCGGCCACCACGTATTGCCGCTGCGTCAGCAGTTGCATGCTGGGGGCGCCTTCCATGGGCATGTCGAACGCGGGCTGCTCTACCCCGTCAATGACGGTGGCCAGGCTGATGGCGCGGGGTGGCTGTCCAGGGGGCTGGCTCATGCGCATCACGCAGCCGGCCTGCGCGCCCAGCGCCTCGGCCATGTTGGTGGCCAGCTGCACAAAAAATGCCGTGCCGGTGCTGGCCGACACCGCCGCCGCCACCTTGATGACCGAATCCTGAATGCGCTGCTGCGCCTTGTGGGCACGCAAGCTGGTGATGCCGAACGCCAGGTCGTTGGCCAGGTCTTGCAGCAGCGCGGTTTCCTGCGGGCTGATGTGCAGGATTTCCGGGGCGTACAGGTACAGCAGGCCAAAGGTCTTGCCCTGCGCGCGCAGGGGCAGGCAAATCACGCCATGAAAACCGTTGTCCAGCATGCGCTGGGTCCAGTCGCCCAGGTCGTTGCTCTTGCGCAGGTCGTGCACGATCACGGGCTGGCCGCTGCGCACCGCCTGGCCGGCAGGCCCTTGGCCGGTGGGGCTGTTTTCGTCCCAGCTCACGCGCAACTTGTCCAGATACTCGTGCGTGTAGCCAGCATGGGCCACGCGGGCAATCGTCTTGTGTTCGTCGTCGTGGGCAAAGCCCACCCAGCCCATGCGGTAGCCGCCAATGTCCACCGCGATCTGGCAGATGGCCTGCAGCAAGGCAGATTCAGACGTCGCGCGCACCAGGGTTTCGTTGCAGGCACTCAGCAGCTTCTGGGCACGCGCCATGCGGGCAATCTCGCGTTCGGCCCGCAGCCGCTCGGTCACATCCACCGCCAGCACCTGGCGTGCGGCCACGCCGTTGAAGCTGATGCTGCCTGCAGTCACTTCTGCGTCAAACAGGCTGCCGTCCTTGTGCAACTGCAGGCATAGCGACGGCACATGCCGACTTTCTGAGGCCGTGGCCTGCACGATGGACCGCACGTTCTCACGCTCCGAAGCAGGAAACAGGTCCAATAGCGTCAACTGCAACGCCTCGGCTTCGGTATAGCCGTATTGCAAAAGCATGGCCCGGTTCACCGCCAGCAGGCGCAGGCTTGCGCTTTCGTACACCCACATCGGGTGCGGGTGCTCGTTGAACATCAGGCGGTACTGCCGCGCAGACGCTTCGAGCTGGCTGGTCACATGCCGCAGTTGTACCGTGGTGCCGAGTGATTCGGTGAGTATTTCCAGCCGGTCCACATCGTTGCGCGAAAAGGCATCGGGCTGGTCGGATGTGACCTTGAGGCTGCCCACGATGTGGTTGCCCGCGCGCAGCGGTGTGGCCATCACCGAGCGAACGCCCCAGCGGTGCGGCATGGAGGCCATGTCCCAGCCCGCCGCCTGGGTGTCGTTGCACCACACCGTGCGGCCTTGGTGCAGCGCAGGCCACAAGATGCTGTCGTGTACCGACAGCAGGTTGCCTTCAGGGCGCACCATGTCGCCCACCGACGCCTTGGCCACCAGTTGCTCGGCCTCCAGCAACTCGATCATGGCCCCGCGCGCGCCCGTCTGTTTTTGCACGGTGTGGGCCACCAGCCGCAGGGCGTCGGGCAGCGCCATGTCCAGCGACGAGATTTGCTGCTGCACCTGCAGCAGCTCGGCGTGGTGCTGTGCGTTGCGCTGGGCCTGCATTTCGGCCTGGTGCTGCGCAGAGATGTCCTGGAACGCGCCTTCGACCCGCACGATGCGGCCCGCTTCATCGCGCACGGCATGGCCGCTGGTGCGCACCCACAGCCGCTGTCCTTGCGGCAGCGCCACCTCGGCCACCTCATCCAGGTCGCGCCCGGTTTGTATGCAGGTAGCAAAGGCCTGCTGCATCCGTTCGTGAAAGGGGGGCTGGAAGGCTTTCAACACCTCGTCCAGGGCGTACGTGGCAGGGCGGTCTTCGCTGGTGGACTCTTCTGCGCGGCGCATGCCAAAGGTGCTGGCAATGCTGGAAGACAGCGTGAACGCCCGGCTGGGCAGTTCCATCACCCAGCCACCCAGGCGCGCCACGCGACCCGCGGCCTGCAGCACGTTGTTTTGCGCTTGCAGCGCGGCACGCATCTGTTCGCGCTCTTGCAGCGCCAGGGACAGCTGCAGTTTTTGCCTGCGCAGTTCCAGCTGGTCCATGGTCTGGCGGGCCAGCATCTGCAGCGCTTGCAATTCCTCCGCCGCCAAGCCCCGGCTGCGCGTGTCCATCACCGCCAGGGTGCCCAGGGCATGGCCTTCGTCCGTGACGAGCGGGATGCAGGCGTAAAAGCGGATGTGGGGCTCACCCACCACCGAAGGGTAGGTGGCAAAAATGGGGTGCCGGGTCGCGTCTTCCACCACGGTGGGCTGGTGCGGGTTGCGCAAGGCGTGGTCGCAAAACGCCACAGCGCGCGGCGTTTCGCGCATGGGCAGGCCCACGGCGGCCTTGAACCACTGCCGCTCGGCATCCAGAAAATTCACCACCGCCATGGGCGCGCTGCACAGCCGCGCCGCCAGCAAGGCCAGCTGGTCGAAAGAATCTTCGTGCTCAGTGTCCAGGATTGCGTACTCTGCCAGCGCCCGCAGCCTGGCGGCATCGGTGGAGGGCAGGGGCGGGGACTGCAAGGCGGCCATGGTCACACAGACCTCCATGGGGATGGCCTGCGGTGTATCGGCAATGGTCGATCAGAAAAATTCACCAGCATGGAATGGCCTGGGCCCCGCCAGGGAGGGATGGACAAGCTTGGGGGCGCTTGGCGTCAATGCTACACCTTGAAACAAGTGCGCGCGCACATTGGGGGTGGCAGACGCTCTGCCCGTTCCTGGCCCTCTTGTTCCCTTCCGCCAGTGAGGCGGTTGGGCACCGCCCGCCTCAGGCGTTTATGCCGCTGCGCGTTGGGCTCGGCGGGCGCGTACGGCGGCGGCCAGTTCCTGCAGCACCGGCACGGTCTGGGCCATGCTGATGCAGGCGTCCGTCACCGACACGCCCTTTTGCAGCGCCTGGCCGGGCACGATGTCCTGGCGGCCTTCCTGCAGGTGGCTTTCAATCATCAGCCCGGTGATGCGGTGGTCGCCCGCGGCAATCTGGCCAGCCACGTCTTGCGCCACGGTGATCTGGCGCTGGTGCTGCTTGCTGCTGTTGGCGTGGCTCACGTCGATCATCACCTGCTCGCGCAGGCCAGCGGCCTTGAGCACGGCGCAGGTGGCGTCCACATCGGCTGCGCTGTAGTTGGGCTGCTTGCCGCCGCGCAGGATCACGTGGCAGTCCTGGTTGCCGCGGGTTTCAAAAATCGCGGCCTGGCCCATCTTGGTCATGCCCATGAAGGCGTGCGCCGCCTGCGCGGCCTGGATGGCGTCGCTCGCCACCTTCACGCCACCGTCGGTGCCGTTCTTGAAGCCCACGGGGCAGCTCAGGCCGCTGGCCAGCTGGCGGTGGCTCTGGCTTTCGGTGGTGCGCGCACCAATGGCGCCCCAGCTCACCAGGTCGCTGATGAACTGTGGCGAGAGCAGGTCCAGAAACTCGGTGCCCACGGGCAGGCCGGTGGCCAGCACATCCAGCAGCAGCTTGCGCGCCAGCTCCAGCCCTTCGTTGATGGCGAAGCTGCCGTCCAGGTGCGGGTCGTTGATGTAGCCCTTCCAGCCCACGGTGGTGCGGGGCTTTTCAAAGTACACGCGCATCACGATCAGCAGGTCGTCCTGCAGTGCATCGGCCTGTACCTTCAGGGCATGGGCATATTCCATGGCCTGGGCGTGGTCGTGGATGGAGCACGGGCCCACCACCACCACCAGCCGGTCGTCCTGGCCGTGCAGCACGCGCGAGATGGCGGCGCGGCTCGATTCCACCAGCGCCAGAGCGGCTTCGGTGGGCGGCAGCCACTCCTGCAGCAGCGCGGGCGTGATGAGCGGGCGCACGGCCTTGATGCGCGTGTCATCAATGCGCGTGGTGTCGTGGGTGGAAACGGGGGTGGCGGAGCGGTGTGCGTGGGTCATGCCCCCGATTGTCGCGCGGCGCGGTGAAGCCGCTCAGAGGGGCTGAATTCAGGGCCTGCGAAACGATGCGTTTTGCTTCGCCCAGTATTTGGATTCCAGGTGGTCCATGCGCACCTCGCCACCGGTGGAAGGCGCATGCACGAACCGGCCTTCGCCCACGTAGATGCCAGCGTGCGACGGGTTGCGGCCCCGGCCAAACACCACCAGATCGCCGGTGCGCCGTTCGCTGCGGTCAATCACCTGGCCCCAGCTGCTCAGTTGCGCCACGGTGCGTGGTGGCGCGGAGCCCACCTGGTTGCGGTACACATAGCCAATGAGCCCGCTGCAGTCAAAGCCCGAGTCTGGCGTATTGCCCCCGTAGCGATAGGGCGTGCCAACCAAGCCCAGGGCGTGGATGGCAATGCCGTGGGCCTGCTCGTCCGACAGCGTGGGCGCTGCCGAGCGCTGGGTGGGCCAGGCCCCCGTGGCGCTGGGCGATGGGGTGGGTGGAGTGCTGCAACCGACCAGGGCCACAGTGGCCGCCAGCAGCAGTGAACAGGAAAGGGCTCGCATGGGCCGAAGGGTAACGGATGCCGTGGGCCCTTGCCAATCCTGCCCGGGGCTGCAGGGTTATTGAATGAAAAAAGGCTGCAGCGCTTGCTGGGTAGGCGCTAGCAGCTATGTTTTATATAGCGGCAGTAGGCCGATGGTTCAGGCGTGCGCAGCAGCAGCGCCAGCCTGGTGCGGCTGCCGTTGTGCCAGGCGGTTGGCCACGCTCACAATGGCCTGCACCGATGCGGTCACGATGTTGTGGCTCATGCCCGCGCCAAAGGTGGCACCGTTCACGCCCTGCATGGCGGCTTCCACAATGGCCAGCGCCTGGGCGTTGGCACCGCTGCCGGTGGCGCGTTCTTCGTAGTGGTCTATGCGCAGCGGCAGGCCCAGGGCGTCCACCGTGGCGGCAATGGGGCCGTTGCCCTGGCCGCGCAAGGTCTGGCGCACGCCCTGCACCGTCACATCCAGCTCAATGCCCTGGCCGTCTTCGTCCAGCCGGTGGCTGTGGCACACCACGGCAGGCGCGGCGGGGGCGCGCAGGTAGGTGGCCTGGAACAGTTCCCACAGCTGCGCGGCGCCCATCTCGGTTTCACTCGCGTCGGTGTGGCGCTGCACGGTGGCGCTGAACTCCACCTGCATGCGCCGGGGCATCACCACGCCATGTTCGCGTTCCAGCAAGAACGCAATGCCGCCCTTGCCCGACTGGCTGTTCACGCGGATCACGCTGTCGTAGGTGCGGCCCAGATCGGCCGGGTCGATGGGCAGGTAGGGCACTTCCCACAGCGCATCCGGGTCTTGCGCCGCAAAGCCTTTCTTGATCGCATCCTGGTGCGAGCCCGAGAACGCGGTGAATACCAGGTCGCCCGCGTACGGGTGGCGGGGGTGGATGGGGATGCCTGTGCATTCCTCGGCCACGCGCGCCACGGCGGTGATGTTGGAAAAATCAAGCTGCGGGTGCACGCCCTGGGTGTAGAGGTTCAGCGCCATGGTCACGATGTCCATGTTGCCGCAGCGCTCGCCATTGCCAAACAGGCAGCCTTCCACGCGCTGCGCACCCGCCATCACCGCCAGCTCCGCGGCGGCCACGCCGGTGCCCCGGTCGTTGTGGGTGTGTACCGACAGCACGATGTGCTCGCGCGGGCTCAGGTGGCGGTCCATCCACTCGATCTGGTCGGCAAACACGTTGGGCGTGGCGTTTTCCACCGTGGTGGGCAGGTTGATGATGATGGGACGGCCGGGCCCGGCGTTCCATGCGGCAATGGCGGCCTGGCAGGCTTTGAGCGAGACATGCAGCTCGGTGGCGCTGAAGGTTTCGGGGGAATACTGCAGCGTCCATTGCGTCTCGGGCCGCGCATCGGTGAGCTGCTTGAGGTAACCCACATGGTGGGCGATGAGCTGCATCACCTGCGTGACGTTCATGCCAAACACCATGCGCCGCCACGCGGGCGCGGTGGCGTTGTACATGTGCACGATGGCGCGCGGTGCGCCTTTGACCGCTTCGACGGTGCGCGCAATCAGGTCCTCGCGCGACTGGGTCATGACCATGAGGGTCACGTCCTCGGGGATGAGGTCTTCGTCGATGAGGCGGCGCACAAAGTCAAAGTCGGTCTGCGAGGCGGCTGGAAAGCCCACTTCGATTTCCTTGAAGCCGATGCGCACCAGCTCCATGAAGAGCTTCATCTTGCGCTCGCCGTTCATGGGCTCGAAAAGCGCCTGGTTGCCGTCGCGCAGATCGGTGGAAAGCCAGCGCGGCGCGCGGGTGATGCTGCGGCTGGGCCACTGGCGGTCGGGCAATGCCACGGGGGCCATGGCTTGGTATTTGGTGGCGGGTTTGGCGATCATCATGGTCAGGCTCCACTTCGGTGGTGCCGGGCTGCGGTAGCACTTGGAGTGCGTTGTGGCAGCAGTCCCGGCACGGGTCATCAGAAACAAATCGGATGACGTCCCCTGCAGCCCCTTGCGCATGGCACAAGAGCTGGTGTGGGGGCCGGGGTCAGGGGGATGTCGGGTGGTTCAACGGCTGCGCGAGGTGGCAGCCGGGTGTGCGAACGCGTGCAGACCCCGGCCAAGCACTAGTAGGCTTAGCGGTAGTGGGGACAGGCGCAGGGTGCGTTGCATAGTGGGCGATGCTAGCACAGGCTCCTGGGCATGGTGCCTTGCGGGCTGCGCACGGTCATGCGCAGTGACACATGCAATGCCGTCAGTGCGAAGCCTGCAGTTCCACAAACTGCTGCACGGGCATGGGCCGCGCAAAGGCATAGCCTTGCAGCACATCGCAGCCCTGCTCCACCAGGTACTCGGCCTGCTCCAGCGTTTCCACGCCTTCGGCGGTGACTTCCAGCCCCAGGCCGTGTGCCAGCGCCAGGATGGCGGTGACGATTTTGCGGCTGTGCTCTTGCGCGGGCAGGTCGCGCACGAAACTGCGGTCGATCTTCAGGCGCCGCATGGGCAGCTGGCGCAGGTAGGCCAGCGACGAATACCCGGTACCAAAATCGTCAATCGCCAGGTGGATGCCGAGCTGGCTCAGGCGGTGCAGCGTGTGCGCACCGGCTTCCATGTTTTCCATCAGCACGGTTTCGGTCAGCTCGATCTCCAGCAGGTCGGCTGGCAGCTTCTCTTCGCGCAGGATGTCCATGACCTGCTCCAGAAACTGCGGGTCGCCCAGCTGGCGGGCCGAAATGTTCACGGCCACACGCAGTGGGTGGGCGTGCCTGCCCTGCCAGCGCGATGCGTCACGGCACGCCGTGCGCAGCACCCAGTAGCCCAGCGGCACGATGAGGCCGCAGTCTTCCGCCACTGAAATCGCCTCCAGCGGGGGCACGTTGCCCAGGTCGGCGTGCGTCCACCGCAGCAGGGCTTCGGCGCCCACCAGCCCGTTGTCGCGCGCGCTAAACAGCGGCTGGTAATGCAGCGCCAGGCCGTGGCCGCCTTCCAGCTCGGCGCGCAGCGCTTGCTCGATCGCCTGGCGGCGCACCATGGCCTGGTTCATCGACGCGTCAAAGCGCACGCAGCGGTTCTTGCCCAGCTCCTTGGCGCGGTACATCGCCGTGTCTGCGTTGCTGACCAGGGCATCCATGTCCGGAGCGTCGTCGGGAAAGGACGCAATGCCGGCGCTGCACGTCACGTTCACCTGCTGACCGGCTTCGGTATAGGGGAGCTCAAAGACGCTGATGATCCGCTCGCCGTACTGACTCAGGGCCTCGTCATCCATGTTCTGGCGCAGGATCACGGCGAATTCATCGCCACCCATGCGCGAGATGCTGTCGCTGCGGCGCATCACCGACTGCAGGCGGCTGGCCACCTGGCGCAGCAGCCCGTCGCCCGCTGCGTGGCCGAAGGTGTCGTTGAGCGTCTTGAAGTTGTCCAGGTCGATGTACACCAGAGCCACCCGCTGGTCCGTGCTGCGTGCCAGTTCAAGCTCTGCGGCCAGCCGCTCGTTGAAGGCATGGCGGTTGTTCACGCCGGTGATGGCATCGGTATGGGCCAGCTCCTGCAGGCGGTTTTCGGCCTCGCGCACCACTGCGCGGCTGCGCAGCACAATGGCCGTGGCCAATGCCATCACACAGGCGGCGATGAGCGAAGCGCTCACAAAGCGAAAGCCCAGGCGCTTGTACACAGCCTCCATCGACTTGCGCACGTACAGGGTGCCCACTTCGGCATCCGCGCTGTGGATGTGGTGCGTGATCTCCAGCATGGTCCACCCGGCGCGCTCGGCAATGCGGTCCATGCCCGTGGCGCGCAAGGTGGTGGGGAAGTGGGGGTCGCGCGAGCGGGCGTAGTGTGCAAACAGCACGCCGTCGCGGTCATACACACCGGCACTGAGCACCATGGACGATGAGCGCAGGGCCGACAGCATCTCGGTGGCGGTTTCGGTGTCGCGGAACACCACGGCGGCCGAGACGTTGTCGGCCACGATGGCGGCCTCCACGGCGCTGTCTTGCAGCATGGAGGCGCGTGCACTCCAGTAATCCACCGCCGTGAGCGCCAGCACCACCGTGAGCAGTGCCAGCCCAGCCGTCCAGATGCCCGTGACGACCAGCTTGGACGACAGCAGCAGCGGCTGCAACTGCAGGGCCACGGTGGATGTGGGGGAAGCCTTGCTTTTCATCGGGTGCCTTTTGCCAGTCGCAACAGCCGGGAACTGATGGTGAGGCCGGCTTTGGTGGCCGCATCGGCGTGGATGTGGAACACCAAGCGCCCTTCGGATTGCGCCAGCGCGATCACGATGTCGGGGTCCACGAAAGTCATGTCGTCGGCAATCGTCAATACGCCGTGGCCCGGCGGCGCGGCCCGCAGAGCGCGCAAGACATGTTCGGCATCAGGGTTGTGCACGATGAGGACTTCGCACTCCCGCAGGGTGGCGGCTTCCAGGTGCCGGATCTTGATGGTCTGGCCCCGGGTGGTCTGCTTGTTTTCCAGTGCCGTGAGCGAGCGCTTCAACGGGCTGAAGGGCGATACACAGACGGTGAACTCGTTGCCGCTTCCCTGCTTTTCGGGCCATTCGATGAACTGGATGAAGTTGAAGATGTAGGCGGCCTTCAGGTCCTGCTCTGCCACGGGCTCTGCGCTGTGCGCCGCAGTCCAGGCGCCGCACAGCAGGCCCAGCCACCACAGTGGCTTGCCGCAGGAGCGCAGGAAGGTGTGCATGGCTCAGAACGCGTAAGTGAGCTTCACGCGGAAGGTGCGCCCGTCCTGCCGCAGGGCGTCGTCCCGTATTTCCAGCGATGTGGCGCTGTAATGCCGCTGGTTGAACAGGTTGTAGATGCCCAGCGACACATCCACCTGCGAGATGCGCATGGAATAGTTCACATTGGTGAGGAGATGCCCCGGCAGGTCGGTTCCGCTGGAGGTGCTGCGTGGCCCCACACCAATGGCTTCGATGGCATAGCGGCCCCGGCCCCAGGCGCTGGCGGGGGTTGCGCTCACCGTGTCAGACCACTGCACTTTGAGCAAATGGCGGGGCGAGTTGCTCAGCGTGCCATCCACGGAAGAGTCGCGCGCCTTTTGCCAGCCATACACCAGGCGCAGGCGCTGCCCGGCCTGCCAGCGCTGCTCCAGCTCGGCTTCCACGCCGTGCACCTTGACCGAGCGCGTGTTGTCCAGCATGAAGCGGTCGATGCTGGCCGCAGCGCCTATCGAAATGAGGTCTTTCACTTCCGAGCTAAAGGCCGTCAGCAGGTAGCGGGTGCCGCCGGAGGGGGCATGCTCCAGCGCCAGCTCGGTGGTGCGCACGCGCTCCGAGCGGACATGCTGGCTGTCCACAATGCCGCCGGGCAGGTCCACGCGGTAGTCGCGCTCGTATGCGTTGGGTGGCCGGTATGCGGTGCCGTGCAGCAGCTTGATGGCGGTGACCGGGTTCCACCAGTACACCAGCCCCAGCCGCGGGTTCAGCGTGCCGGAGCTGCCCGTCTGCTTGCCCCAGCGCAGGCCGGTGTGCAGCGTCAGGTTGGGTTGCAAGGCGAATTCGTCCTGCACATACACGCCTGCCACGTCGCCTGTGCGCCGGGCGTTCAGGTACTCGGCCGGTGGGTCCAGGTCGGCGTTGGTCTGGGTGATGCGCGTGTCGCGCCGGTAGTCCAGGCCCCACACCAGCTTGTGGCGTGCCAGGGCTGTGCTCACCCACTGCAATTCACCGCCCCACCACTGCCCGGTGCCCACGTCGCGGTTGACGGTGAGCGGTGGGTAGTCGTACACATAGTCGCCCACGTACTGGTAGCGCGCTGCGTGGGCACGGCCGGTGAAGGCCAGCGTGGGCGAGACCTGCGCGGTGTATTCGGCCGCCAGGCGGGTGCTCTGGTCAGTGAACTGGGAGCGCGGGTCGTTGAACACCTGCGAGAACGCGGCCGTGGGCACGCCCTTGTGGCGCTCGGCATGTGCCAGGGTCAGCGCCAGGCCATCGCGGCGCATGCGGGCAAACAGCTGGGTGCTGCGGTCAAAGTCCAGCCCCTGGGCCACGCCATGGTTGCTATTGGGGGCGTCGTAGCTTGGGAAGTAAAGGTCTGCGCCCCGGCGCGTGGCCCGGGTGGCTGCCACCAGCCAGTCGCCGCCATAGGCATCCACGGTGCCCACCGACAGGCGCGCCTTGGCACTGCCCTGGCTGCCCGCTTCCACCGCCACCTGAGGCCCGGGCAATTGGTGCCCGTCGCGCGTGATGACGTTGACCACGCCAAAGAAAGCGTTGGCCCCATACACGGCCGAGCCCGGGCCGGAGACAAACTCCACCCGCTCGATCAGGTCCAGATCTATCGGGAAGTCGGTGCTAATGTTGGCCTGGTCGTAGAGGTTGTCGTTAAGCCGCACCCCGTTGACCAGCAACAGCACGCGCGTGTTGTAGTCGCCCGGCGTGGCAAAGCCCCGGGTGCCGAGGTAGTGGTAGGCGCGGTCGTAAGACACATACAGCCCGCGCATGCTGGCCAGCACCTCGGCCAGCGAGCGGTAGCCAAAAAGGCGGATGTCCTCGGCGGTGACCACGCTGACGGCCGCCGGGGCTTCCAGCGCGGTTTGCGCGTAGCGGCTGGCGGTGGTCACCTGCATCTGCATCAACTGTTCCAGTGGCAGATCAACCATGTCTGCCTGCGCATAGGCGCTGGTGATGCCAGCGAGCAGCCAGGAAATGACCAGGGGCCACAGCGTGCGCTGTCGATGGGGTGAGCCTCGTTTCATGGGCGTTGCACAGTCAGTGGCTGGCCGGTGGTCTGTCAAACAGGGTTAAACAGGGCGGCTGGCTAGTGGAAAAACATTTTTATCAGAATTGTCAAAATTGTAGCAAATGACCTGTGCGTGCTTTGCTGCTCATACCCGTGTTGTAGCTGAATGTGGGAGGGCTTGGAGCGAATGCAGACCCCAGTAGCCACACTTATGGATGGCTGAGAGGAACGCGTTTTTAGGCGAAAAGTGCCTATAACGCTTGTGGATCAAGCGCCAGCAGCTATCAAAATAATACTGATCTGCGCCCCTGGCCGCCGCACGGCGGAGCGCCGTCAGCTGCTGGTTTGCCGGTGGTGGCCCAGGGCGCGCCCGGCCTTGCGGTACAGCGGGCACCACACCACCAGGTACAGCACCACCGCGCTGGCGGCCAGGGTCAGGGTGGGGCGGGTGGCTTCCCAGGCGAATTGCCAGGCCCAGTAGGCGTCGGCAAAGCCCACCAGCACAAAGGTGCCCAGCCCGGCTTCGGGCCCTTCGGCCAGCCACACGGCCACCGAGACGATGGTGTGCAGCGCCACGGCCAGCAGGCTCAGCAGGGCATGCAGCGCAGACGCGACCAGCGGCCGTTGTTCCAGCCAGTGCACCAGGCCCCGCGCGCTGGCGGGGTGGCCCACGGCGCTGCGCAGCACGGTGCCCAGCAGCCACCAGGCCCATGGCGTGGCTGCGCGCCCGTGCGGGGTGCCTGGGTATGGGTGGCGGGGGGGCTCTGCAGGGGGCTGCGCACGGCGCTCTGCTTGCAACGGGCGTGGTGCAGGCATGGCCGCTGCGCTGGCAGCGGGCTGTGCTTGGGTAGCCTGGTCCAGGGCCATGACCATGGCGGGTGGAACGTCCTCAGGCCGTTTCACGCCCACACGCAGCGCCACGGCGTAGTGGGTGGGCGTCATCAGCCGCTTGGGCACCCAGCGCACCGTGGCGGGGTCGGCCGCCAGGGCCGCATCCACCATGGCGGGGGTGATGCGCGCACGCGGCATGTCGGCCAGGGTTTGCGGGTGCTGCGCCAGCTGGCGGATGAGGGTGGCTTCATCGGCGTGGCCCATGTGCCAGCGCGCCAGGGCGGTGAGCCAGCCCGTGTCTTCTGTGGGGGCCCATGCTGGCCGGTAGGGCGACTGCAGCGACTGCAGCGACTGCAGCGACTGCAGCGACAGCACGCTGCACGCGGCGAGCGCTGCCTGCGCGGTGTGGCCCAGCGCCTGGTAGGCGCGGGCCAGCACGTAGTGGGCGTGCTGAGGCGCTGGCACATGGGGCAGGCCCCGCAGGGCGTCGTCCACAGCCGCCTGGGGTTGGTTCACGGCCAGTTGGGCCCAGGCCCGGGCCACATGCCAGGCGCTGCCTTCGCGGGGTGCGCCTTGCTCGCGGGCGCGTGCCAGGTCGTTGTCGATCAGCGCGGTGGTCACCGCCACTGCCAGTTCGGTCGGCACCTGGGGGAAGAGGTCGGGCTGGTCTTCCAGTGCGGCCACGCACACTTCCAGGCTGCGCAGTGGCTGCGGGATGTCTTGCAGCGTCAGCCCGTTGGCCTGGGCGGAGGCCAGGCACAACGGTGGAGTGAGCAGCTCTGCCGGCACATGCCGGATGAGGCGGCCGTTGGCGTGCAGCACGGCGCGCTGGGCCATCGCGGGCGTGATCTGGCTGGGGGCCAGGTGCACCAGGTTGGCGATGTCAGCGTCCAGCGCCGCCTGCTCCAGGGCATTGGTGCGCAGCCAGTGGGGCACATCGCACAAAGGCACACCGGCCCGCACCGCGTGCAGCGCCTGCTCTGGCGTGAGCAGGCAGCCCCACACGGGCGCCGTGGGCTGCGCCAGGGGCTGGCTGCAACGCTCGTCCCGTGCGTCCCAGGTGGGGGCGCCCGCGTACAGCTCGCGGGCCAGCAGCAGGGCGTCGCGGGTCATGCAGTGGGGCGGGATCTGCACCGCCACGTCCACACCCCGGCGCAGCAGGGCCTCCAGCCGCGCAGGGGTTTGCAAGGCAGCAGGCACCTGCGCCAGCGCGGCGGGGTGGGCTTGCAGGGCAGCATCGACCATGGCGTCGTCCAGCCACGCGGCGGGCACCTGGCCCAGGGCTTGCGGCTGGTTCAGCACAGCGGCCAGCCACGCTGCGCGGGTGGTGGGCGCCTCGGTGCTGTCTGCCTCCTCGGCGGTGTTCAGCAAGGGGGCAGCGGTGTGGGCCAGCACCGCATCGCGCGCGTGCTGTGCGGCCAGCAGGGCGTCCACGCTGGGGGCGGCCATCAACCACAGCGACCACCAGGCGCCGCTTTCGTCGGCACCGGTCTGCGGGTAGAGGCTGATCCACAGCGCATTCGCTTCCGGCAGGTTCACCCACTCGCCGCTGGTGGGGCTGGGGGCCAAGGGCGTTTGCAAAGGCCGCTGCCATGCGGCCAGGGGCGTGCCCAGGCTCTGCGCGGGCGCTGCGTGTTCAGGGTCCGGGTCTGCCACGCCCCATTGCGCCTGCAGGTGCTGCACCAATGCCTGCCGGGCGTGGGCCAGTGCTTCGTGCAAGCTTGCTTCCATGAACGGGTAGGCCCTGCGCTGCGCCGGGCCCAAGTGGGTGTGCACCACGCGTCGCTGGGCCAGGGGCTGCGCTGCATAAGGCTCCTGCGCCTGGGCCCATGCGTGCAGGCGGCTTTCGGCTTCGTGTGCCAGTGCCGTGGCTGCGGGGACGATGTGGTCCAGACCTGCCAGGTGTTCCAGCCAGTCTGCCGCGCGGGGCTGGAAAAACGCGCGTGGGGTGTGGTGGCTGGCGGCGACCGGGCTGCGCCACAGAATCTGATCTTGCGCGTTGCAAAAAATGACTTGTCCGCCCCCGTAACGGGCGCGCCACACCACCTGCCCTTCCCTGTCGATCCACACCACCTGCCCATCGCTGGCCAGAAAGGGCACCAGCGCGGTGTCGGGCTGGGTGGGGGGGATGGAGCCATCGCTCTCCGTCAGCGGCTCCCGCAGGCCTTGTGGCGCGGGCACCAACCGGCCGTCGGTGTGCAGCAAGCCCCAGGGGTTGGCATCGGGTGATGTCGCACTGGCAAGCCTTGCCACAGCGCATTCCAGCTCGGGCTGAAAGTCGGTGGCGTAGCTCAGCGCCGGGCCTGGCATCGGGGCGCCGTGCAGGTCAAAAAAACGTGTTTCGTGGGTACGGTCTGCCACCAGCCCGCACGCCATCTGGTGCGACAGGCCCTGCCCGCCCCGCACCGCCACCTTGCCCCGCGTGTTCAGGTAGCCGCAGGGGCCGTCGCCCGCGGCGTCGGCGTAGTAGGCCAGCGCTTCGCTGTTGAATGCATCCATGCGTGCGTGGCAGGGCTGCAGCACCCATTGCCCCTGCGCGTTAATGAGGCCCCAGGTCTTGCCGTTGGCCGACACCGCTGCCACGGCCTGTTCGTCGAAGCTGTGCGCCTGCGCAAAGCGCGGCGCCACCACCCACTGGCCCCGGTGGTCCACATCGCCCCACAGTGGCAGGTCGCGGTCGGGGTCCCAGGGCTGGGCCGGGGCCAGCCCCACCGCGCCAAAGTTGCCCAGGTCGGCAAACGTGGCGGCGCATGTGAACTGGCCATGCAAGTCAATGATGCGCCAGGCATGCGGCCCTGTCTTGACGGCAGCCAGGCCATTGCGCATGGGGCGTGCGTCGTCAAACTGCGGCGCGATCACTTCCTGCCCCAGCAGGTTGAGGTAGCCCCAGCGGCCACCCCGGCAAAAGCGGGCCACACCGTCTTCGGTGAAGCCGCGCGCGTTGTCCAGCGTGGGCGGCACCCGCCATTGGCCTTGTTCGTTGATGTAGCCCCAACCCCCGTCGTGTGCTTGTGCAGCGCTGATGAAGCCGCCGTGCGGCGTGCTCTCAAACTCCACCACCTGGCGCAGCGCGGGCTGGGGCGCGATGGCGTGGTCGGCATGCACGATGAGCAGCGCGTACGCCTGGCGGTCCGCGTCCAGCGGGACCTTGGCCAGGCAGGGCGTTGCCGGGGCGGTCTGGGTCATCGGGTTGGGGTCCTCCGGGCGGCATCGTAGCCAGCGCCCGCCGCAGCCGTGGTAACCATTTGCACCCGTAGGCAAGAACCCGACACCTGGGAACCTCACCCCCAGTGCACCGCACGCCTCAGCCCCAGTGATTTCAATGAAAAAGGCCACCAGCGCTTATGGAATAAGCGCCAGCAGCTATCAATCAAATAGCAGCGACATTTGCGGCGTGGCCGCCGTTGCACGGGGGCTTGCCTTCGCCGCGCTGGCGGCGTGGGCGTTGTGGGCCTGCCGGGCCAGCCATTGCGCTAGGGTTTTGCGGGTGCAGCGCTGCACGGCTTGCAGCTGTGCAAAGTCTGCGCTGGGCAGTTGCCACTGGGTGGTCAGGTCGTGCTGCATGCGGGCCAGCAGCGCGGCGGCCATCTCGGCATCGGCCAGCGCCCGGTGGGCGCGCTCGGCCCGCGGCAGGCCCAGGTGCTGCACCAGCGGCCCCAGCTTGTGCGTGGGGGCATCGGGGTACAGGCGGCGCGACAGCAGCACCGTGCAGGCAAAGGGCTGTGGCGCGGGCACATCGGCGAGTTGCAGCTCGGCCTGCCAGAACTTGCTGTCAAACGATGCGTTGTGCGCCACCATGGGCGCCTTGCCCACAAAGCGCGCCGCATCGCGCATCACGGCGTCTGCACTGGGCGCATCCTGAAGCATGGCGTTGCTGATGCCCGTCAGCTCGGTGATGAAGGGCGGAATCCACGCCCCGGTTTTCATCAGGCTTTGAAAACGGTCCACCACCTGGCCGCCCTCCAGCAGCACGATAGCCACCTCAGTCGCCCGCGCGCCCTGGCTGGGCGACATGCCGGTGGTTTCAAAGTCGATGACAGCAATGGGGGGCATGGGGAAGGCAGGCAAACGCAAGGGGCTGGCCCCAAGGGTACAACGGCAGGCCTTCCGCGCGGCGGGCGGGGTGCGCAGGGGCGCTGTCCGCCCCCTGTGGGCTCGTCGCCTCAGGGCATCGCCAGTTCCTTGTGCTCACCCAGGCTGCGCGGTGGTTCGCCGCTGACCACGGCCTTGGCCATCTTGAACAGCTGGGTGATCTTGGCTTCGTCCACATCCCAGTACTCGGCGTGGCGCACGCGCACCACCAGCAGGGCGAGGTCCGGGTCCGACACGCCGCCTGGGAACCAGGCCTGCGCAGCGGGCGACCACAGCGCTTCTTTCAGCGCCATGTCGTCTGAAAAACGTGCCTGGCCTGACAGCGAAACATAGCTGTCTGCGCCGGGGTCGGCATACGAGACATTGACCTCCCCGTCGGTCAGCAGGCGCTCGTACAACTCGCCCGATTGGGGGATGAAGAAATACAGCTCGCCCTTCTCATCCACCTTGCGGTTCTGCGTGGTCAGCGGGTGGGCGTGCAGCATGCCCGATGACGTGCGGTGGGTGAGCATGGCAAAACGAATGTCTTTGATCAGCTTCCAGAGCGTTTCGTGGGCGGGGGAATCGTGTGTCATGGGCAGGTGCCTCCAGCAGTGTCAAAGGGATGGTGCGTGGCGATGGCCAGGCACTCCAGTCCACTGTAGGAGGCAGCGCGGCGCGGCGGCGTCGGCAGCCCGCGCGCCTGCCTGTGGGGCGTTGTCTGACACCTGCGCACACCGCGTGGCAGTGGCCTGCGCCGTCAGGCCTTCTTCAAAAACTCCGACTTCAGCAGCATGCTGCCCAGGTCCGTCTTGCAGTCCACGTTGTGGCCGTCGGCGCCATCGACCAGGCGGATGCTCTTGATCTTGGTGCCCTTCTTGAGGGTGGAGGACGAGCCTTTGACCTCGAGGTCTTTCACCAGGATCACGGCATCGCCGTCGGCCAGGGGGTTGCCGTTGGCGTCACGCACCACGCCGTCGCCTGCGTCGCTGGCATCGGATTCGGCGGTATCCGCCACCTGCAGCCATTCAAAGGCGCAATCGGGGCACACGTAGTTGGCGCCATCGGGGTAAGTGTTTTCCAGGCCGCATTGGGGGCAGGCAGGCACGGTGTGGGGCATGGGGTTCTTTCTGGTTGTCGTGGTGAAACGGGGTGGCGACTTTACAGCGCTCACAGCGGCGCGCGTTGCTCCAGCGCAAACGGCGGCAGCCCTTTGAGCAGGCGCTGCCCGTAGCTGGTGCGCGTCAGGCGCTTGTCGTAGCAGTACACATGCGCCATGTCTTCTTCGGTGCGGATCGCGCGGCCCACCCATTGCGCCAGGCGGATGGCGGTGGCGGGCACCACCAGCTCGCTGAAGGGGTCGCGCCCCACGGCGCGCAGCCACTCGGCGCGGGCCTCGCCCACGGGGTCGTCGGGCGGGGCAAAGGGCAGTTTGGTGATGAACACCGATTCGCACAGCCGCCCCGGTAGATCCAGCCCCTCGCCAAACGACTGCATGCCAAAGATGACCGAGGGTTCGCCGTTCTCCACTCGCTCGCGGTGGCGGCGCAGCAGCTGCGTGCGCGGCAGCGCGTTTTGCACCAGCACCACGCTGCGCATGGCGGTGGGCAGCGCATCCACGGCCTGGCGCATCTGCTCGCGCGAGGTGAACAGCACCAGCGCGCCGTATTCCACGCGGGCAATGTCGTGCAGCAGTGCATCGACCATCTCGGTGGTGAACTGTGCGGCGTTCTTGGGGTCAGCACGCGTCTCGGCGGCAATCAGCGTGCCCTGCGCGGCGTAGTTGAAGGGGCTGGGCACTTCGAGCGTGGTGGTGGCTTCATCGCCATGCAGGCCCGCCTCGCGCAAGAAGAAATCAAAGTGCCCGCAGCTGGTGAGCGTGGCCGATGTCAGCACCGCACCGCGCACCGCGCTCCACAGGTGGCTGCGCAGCGTGGTGCCGGGCAGTATGGGGCTGGCGTGCGCCTTGACCACGATGAAGTCGCCATCTATCTCCAGCGTGAACCATTTGGCGGCGGGAACAAACGTGCGATCAGCGCCCTCGGGCGCATCCTGCAGCAGCAGTTGCGCGGTGGCGTGCAGCTCTTCCAGGCGCGGGGCCAGCATGCCGATTTGCGCATACAGCGTGGACAGGCGCTTGGCCTCGTCCGGCTTGTCCCGCATCTCGGCGCGCAGGGCTTTGCTGATGGCGCGCAGGGCTTCCAGAAAACCGTCTGCACTGGCGGCGAGCAGGCCCAGGGGGGCGATGAGTTGTTCGGGCAGTTCACCGCGCGGCACACGCACGCGCGCCGGTCCCCAGGCGCTGGGCTGGCTTTTCAGTTGTTCTCCATACACTTCCATCACGATGCGCGCCAAGTCCTGCAGCGTCTGCCGCAATTGGGCCGAATGCTTGGGGATGTCGGCAATCTCTTCCACCTCCAGCAGCGCCCCAATGCGCAGGCCACGGCTTGCAAGGCGCTCGATCCAGGTAATGCGCGACAGGTCCATGCTGCACGCGAATTGATCCAGCGCGGTCGATGGCAGGTGGTGGGCCTCATCCAGCACCAGCAAACAGTTGTCCAGCTCGGGCAGCACGCGTGCGCCCAGTGACGACAGCAGCAAATCATGGTTGGCCACGATCACCTGCGCGCCCACCAGCTCCTTGCGCTTGTCGTAGTAAGTGCACTGGCTGAAGGCCGGGCAGTGTTTGCCCGTGCACGAGGCGCCCTCGGCCGCCACGGGGCTCCACACCTCGGGCTCGGGCGGCGTATCGAGGCTGTCGCGGTCACCATCCCACGCGCCTTTGGCCAGCGTCTGCGCCATCGTGGAATAGAACTGGATGCGCGCCTCGGTCTCGTGCCGGGGGCGCTTGGCGCGGGCGGCGGCTTCTTCCTCGGCAAACAGGTCGTCTTCGCCCTCTTCTTCCGCCTCGCCATGGCCTGCCAGGCGGTCGAGCTTGAGCTTGCACACATAGCGCCCGCGCCCTTTGGCCAGCGCAAATTTGAAGGGCTGCGGCATCAGCGCGGCCAATGCAGGCAGGTCCTTGTTGACCAGTTGCTCCTGCAGCGCCACCGTGGCGGTAGAGATCAACACCCGCGTGCCCCGCGCCAGCGCCAGCGCAATGGCGGGTGCGCAATACGCCAGCGACTTGCCCACGCCCGTGCCCGCCTGGATGACGGCGATGGAGCGCGTGGGCGCGGGCTCGCCACCTTCTTCATCCACCTTGCCCAGCGTGGCCCGGCTGAAGGTGCGCGCCACCTGCTCGGCCATCAGCCGCTGCCCGGGGCGGCTGCGGAAACCTTCGGTGGCGCTGACCACCGCATCAAACGACTGCAGGGCCGCCTGGGCCCATTCTGTAGAAGACATAACCACCTGCTTTGAGGGGTGAGAGTGTGGCACGGCCGGGGAATTTTTACTGTATGCATGCCCAGGTTTTTTGGCGGACGGGGTTGCCTGTGCCGGGCAAGCCCCCTGTTTCGCGGCGATTTCGCGTTTTTTCGTGTTGCTGCGCGAACAGCCGCCCTCCCTTTTCGGTTTGCTGGGGTGCGAACTTTTCCCAAGAGCCTGGGTGATCAGCCCCTTCCTGCCGGTGACCCCCTCTTTGGGCCCCTTTCCCCTACTTTTGGAGCCCTGTTTTGATTAATGAAAATTATTAAAACGAGGGTTTTGGATTTTTCAGAAGGCGATCCAGGATTTTTTGAAAAATCCTATTTAAAATTTTTATTTTCATTCCATGGAAAATATGAAAATTTTTCTGAATTTTATAATTTGCGCCAGATGAGTTTTAATCAAAATCATGAAATATCCAGAGAAAATTCAGATCCTGCGCATGATTTTCATGAAGCTATATCCGTTAGAAATAGAGGAAAGCAGATATTGCGGCCCACCTCAGAAAATCGGAAGTCCATAAAAACACCTTGGTGAAATAAACCTTGATCAGCAATATCAAGGAAGCATTCCGGTGTCTTTCTGATCACCTGGTAAAAATAATCAAATTGCACCGCAGTGAGCATGAGCTTATCGTTTGTGCCATTTGTAGGCTATAAACACTGTTACCTTCGACTACCCCGGGCCCCATGTCGAACTACACGCTCACCGCTTCACTGCTGGATTCCCTGACGATAGGTATGTGCGTTTTTGACGCGCAGGACCGGACGGTGCTGTGGAACGAGCATTTCCTGCGCTTCTTTCCAGAGCATGCAGACCACATCCATGCCGGGGAGCCCTACCAGGAGAACCTGCGGCGTTTTTACCGTGTGCGCCTGCCGGCAGAACCTCAGACCTCGATAGAACGCTACGTTGAGGACGGTATCAAAAGGCATAGAGAGCAAGTAGGTGCTTACCTTTTTGCGCACCGGGGCCGCCAATTGCGCGTGGCCTGCGTGGCCCAGCCCAATGGCGACAGGGTGCGCGTGTGGCAAGACCTCTCGGCGATGGAGTCCGTTTTGCTGAACCTGGCGGGCAAGCAGGACTCTGCCCTGCCGCAGGGGGTGGGCCCGACGGCCCAGCAGGCGCTGCGGATGTTTGACCAGCTCAGCGATGGCATTGCCGTCCACGACGAGCAAGGTCGTATCATTTTTGCCAATGATCGTTTTCTGGCGATCTACGGTTTGCGCACGCAGGAAGACGCCTGGGGCAAGACGCTGGAAGACATTGTTCGGCTCCACTGGGCGCGTGCGGGGGAGGAGGTCAGCCCCCAGCTGTTGTTTGACATGCAAGCCGCGTTGCAGGACGGCATTCACTTCTTGGGCATTCCGTTCGAAGTGCCCTTGGCCGGCCACCGGTGGGTGCGCGCTACCTTGAGCGCGGGCCCTGGCAAGCAGTCGTGCAGCTCGCATGCGGACGTCACGCAGGAAAAGCGGGCGATTTCCGAGATGGTGCAGCTCAACAAAAAGCTGTTGTTGGAGAGCCACCGGGACGCTCTCACCGGCCTGTTGAACCGCCGCGGGCTGTTGCCCTTGCTGCAGCAGGCCACCGACACGCCGGGTGAGCACGCCTTGCTGTTCATTGATCTGGATGGCTTCAAACAGGTCAACGACACGGCCGGCCATGCCCAGGGCGATGTCGTCTTGTGCCAGATGGCTGCGGCGTTGCAAGGCTGCGTGCGCAGCGGCGATGCCCTTGCGCGCATCGGGGGCGACGAGTTCGTTCTGCTGCTCACGTGCTGCACCCCTCAGCAGGCCGTGGCGGTGGCTGAAAAAATGGTGCAGGTTGTGCGTTCTACCCCCGTGGTGATCGATGGCCAGGTGTTTCAGGTGGGTGCGAGCGTGGGCGCACGCAGCTTCAGCGGTCGTGCCGATGGGGCCGATGTGTTGCTGAACGACGCGGACGCGGCCTGCTACGAAGCCAAGCGCCGAGGCAGAGGCCGTGTGTCGCTTTTCAATGCAATTGCTTGATCCGGTATTCGGAAAATAATGCTCCGGTGAGGTAGTACATTTTTTTGAGGGGCGAAATGTGGCTCCCATGAAATAATCACTGAAAATCGCTGGCCACGACGAGGATATATGCGCTTCCCCGTATTTTTAAATTCTCCGAAGTGATTTTCCTGCGCACAGAGTGCGTCCCCACCTACAGGCCCGACTTAAATCGGCTTTTAGCGTGGAGGCCATGAAAAACCCTCCACACCCTACCTCTTCGCCCGCCACCTTCCCCGGCCCCGCGCAAGATGCCCTGCCCGACGAGCGCAAAGAGCCTGCCTCGCCCGTGCCGGTGCGCACCGAGCGGCGGGTGGACACCACCCAGCGCCCCGAAGCGCAGGCGCAAACGCCCAAAAGCCACCCGGAAGCCTTGCAAGAGCCAGAAGCCCGCTTGCCGCACGAACGCGATGAAGCGACGGACATGACGGGCGGCATTCCGTCGCGCGAAGTGCGCCAGGCCTATGAGGATGTGACCCGGGGCCTGACCGACACCGACAAGGGCCCGCCCATGCATCGCGCCTACCAGCAGCAAAAGAAGTGACGGGATCAATCAGGGCCTGCACGGCCCAGGCGTGTGCCCGAGTGCCGAGGCGGTCAAGATGCTATTAATTTAATAGCTGGTAGCGCTTGCTATGCGGGCGCTACAGGCCAAAAAGGCTCAAAACCGCCGGGTGCGGTCAGCCGCGCTCCCGCAGCGCGCGCTCAATGCGGTCGCGTCGCACCGTGGTCTTGGGCACCTTGAACGGGAACCACAGACGCACGTCTTCTTCCAGCCCGATGCCGTGCATGTAGTTGTAGATGGCTTTCTTCAGGCCCGCGCCCAGCGCGTCGTGGTCCACGCCCGTGGGGTCGATGAAGGCCACATCGTTCTTGGCAAAGTCGCCCGGCGGTAGCGGGGCCAGGGTCACGCCGTATTCCTCGGGGTTTTTGCCGACGGGTGAATGCACGGTGCAGGCAAAGCGGTGAAAGAACCCGCTCTGGATGCAGCCATTGGCAAACAACTGGCGCACATATTCGAGCGCGTCCACAGTGTCCTGCACTGTCTGGGTGGGGAAGCCATACATCAGGTACGCATGCACCAGGATGCCTGCGTCAGTGAAGGCCTTGGTCACGCGCGCCACCTGGTCCACCGACACGCCTTTTTTCATGAGGCTCAGCAGCCGGTCTGATGCCACCTCCAGCCCGCCGGAGATGGCAATGCAGCCGCTGTCCGCCAGCAGTTCGGCTAGGTCGGGCGTAAAGGTTTTTTCAAACCGCACATTGCCCCACCAGCTGATGCCAGTGCCCCGCGCAATCAGCTCGGTGGCCAGCGCCTTGAGCGCCTTGGGCGGTGCGGCTTCGTCCACAAAGTGAAAGCCGGTCTGCCCTGTTTCGCGCACGATCTGCTCAATGCGGTCGGCCAGCACGGCGGCACTCGCGCCCTCGTAGCGGCTGATGTAGTCCAGGCTTACATCGCAAAAACTGCACTTCTTCCAGTAGCAGCCATGCGCCACCGTGAGCTTGTTCCAGCGCCCATCGCTCCACAGCCGGTGCATGGGGTTGAGCATGTCCAGCAGCGACAGGTAGCGGTCCAGCGGCAGGCCGTCCCAGGTGGGGGTGCCTAACTCGGCAAAGGCAATGTCGGCTTCCATCATGTTGATGTACTGCACCTGCCCCTCATCGTTGCGCACAAAGGTGCGCACCAGCCGCTGCCGCCCGCGCTCGCCGCGCAGGTGTTCCAGCAGTGCCAGCAGCGGGCGTTCGCCAGAGTCGAGCGTCACGTAGTCAAAGTGGTCGAACACGCGCGGGTCGGCCAGCTCGCGCAGCTCGGTGTTCACAAAGCCGCCGCCCAGCACAGTGGTGATGTGCGGGTGCCGCGCCTTGATGGCCTGCGCAATGCGAAACGCCGCATACACCGAGCCGGGGAAGGGCACCGAGAGCAGCACCACATCGGGCCGATGCCTGGTGATGGCCTCGTGCGTGAGCTGCTCCAGCAGCTCATCCACCAGCGTGGGCGGCGCAGCCAGTGCGTTTGCCAGCGGGTCGAACGTGGGTTGGCTGCCCGCCAGCGATTCGGCATAGCGCACAAACTCAAAGCGCTCGTCCACCGCATCGCGCAGCACATCGGCCAGGTCGTTCAAATACAGCGTGGCCAGGTGCTTGGCCTTGTCCGTCAGGCCCAGGGCGCCAAAGGCCCAGCCCAGCGGGTCGCCGCCTTCATCGTCCACGTACACATCCAGCGATGCAAAGCGGGGCCCCTCGGGCAGGTAGTGGCGGCCCACGATGCGGTGGGCGAGCGTGCTGTCGCGCCCCTGCAAAAAGGCGATGGCGGGGCCGATGGTGGCGAGGTAGCGGTCTTGTTGCTCGGCAAAGCTCTGCACAGCAGCGCTGCGCTTTTTGGGCGGCAGCGCATCCACCTTGGCTGCAATGGCGCGCAGCCCTTCGGGTGAAAGCAGGCGAAGCACCAGGGCCAGCGCCAGGTCTTCCTGCACCGCATCCACCCCGCGCGAACGCAAGAACCCCGTGAGATAGGCGGTAGACGGGTAGGGCGTGTTCAGTTGCGTCATCGGGGGGATGACGGACAGGACGCGAAGGGCGGGTGGCGTTGGCGTGACGGCGGACATGGTGGATACGGAGGGCAAGCGGTGCCGCCGTGAAAAGGTCGGTGCAGGTCCCGGATTATCCGGGTGTGCCTTGCCCCTTGCTGGCCGCTGCCTCTGGCAACGGTGCGGCGGGGTTGCCTGCCAGGTAGTTGTTCTTCACGCGCACGTAGTGTTCGGCCGAATACTTCAGGTAGGCGATCTCCGCTTCGGTCAGCGCGCGCTGGCGCAAGGCGGGGCGGCCGATGTAGAGGTGGCCGCTTTCCAGCACCTTGCCCGGCGGCACCAGGCTGCCCGCGCCCAGCATCACGCGGTCTTCGATCACTGCGTCGTCCATCACGATGGAGCCCATGCCGATGAGGCATTCGTTGCCAATGCGGCAGCCGTGCAGGATGACCGAGTGGCCCACGGTCACGTAGTCGCCAATCACCAGCGGCGAGCCTTCGGGCTTGCTGGCGTTGCGGTGCGAGACATGGCCCATGGTCAGGTCCTGCACATTGCTGCAGCGGCCCACGGTGATGCGGTTCACATCGCCGCGCAGCACGGCGTTGCACCACACCGAGCTGTCATCGCCCAGTTGCACATCGCCAATCACCTGTGCGCTGGCGTGCACGAAAACATGGCCGCCCCGCTGGGGCGTGGTGTCAAGGTAGGGTTCCAGGGGCATGGGTATCAGAGGGAGGTTGAAAAAAGCCTGGCGCGCAGCGCCGTGGTGCCACAGCGTAGTGCAAAACACCGCCGCGGGGTGGTGCCCGGCTTTATCCTTGGCGCCCCAGGAGACCCCCATGCACACCCACCCCACCGACCCCGCCACACGCGCTGCTGCCGAGCACGCGGCCGCTTTGCTGGAGCAGGCCGACGCCCTCATCGTGGCCGCTGGTGCCGGCATGGGGGTGGATTCCGGCCTGCCCGACTTCCGGGGCAATGAAGGGTTCTGGCGCACCTACCCTGCGCTGGCGCAGGCGCGGCTGGACTTTGCCTCCATCGCTTCGCCCGCAGCGTTTCGTTCAGCGCCTGAGCTGGCCTGGGGCTTTTACGGCCACCGGCTGGCGCTGTACCGCCGCACGGTGCCCCACGCGGGCTTTGGGCAACTGCAGCGCTGGGGCGCGCGCATGCACCAGGGCCTGAGCGTGTTCACCAGCAATGTGGACGGTCAGTTCCAGATTGCAGGTTATTCCGCCGACGCGGTGCATGAATGCCACGGCTCCATCCACCATCTGCAGTGCCTGGAAGGTTGCAGCGACGCCATCTGGCCTGCCGACGACTTTGTGCCTGATGTGGACGAAGCCACCTGCCGCCTGCGCAATGCACCCCCGCGCTGCCCCCACTGCGGGGGCCTGGCGCGGCCCAACATCCTCATGTTCAACGACTGGGACTGGCTGGAGGCGCGCACCGCCGCCCAGCACGCACACCAGCAGCGCTGGCTGCAGGGCGTGCGCCGCCCGGTGGTGATCGAGCTGGGCGCGGGCACGGCCATTCCGTCCGTGCGCCACTTCAGCCACCGCATTCTTCACGCGCACGGTGGCCGCCTCACTCGCATCAACCCCCGTGAATGCGAGGTGCCCACCCGCAGCGACGTGGGGCTGCGCCTGGGCGCGGCGCAAGGGCTGGCGCTGGTGGAGCAGGCCCTGAGCGCTGCGTGATCGGTGAGTGTTCAGGCCTTGCTAGCGCGCCGCGCCAGCGCCCCCACCACCCGCGCTGCAGCGCGAATGTCTTCATCGCCATAGCCCGCGTAGCCAAACAGCCAGCCACGGCGGTCTGATTGCACGGCGTAGCGCGACAGCGGGGCCAGCATCACGCCCGCCGCCTGCGCGCTGCGGGCCAGGGGTTCGTCGTCGGTGCCCGTGGGCGCTTCGTGCAGCAGGTGCATGCCCCGGTCGCTGGGCTGCAACTGCAGCGCGCCGTCGCTGGCATCGGCCAGGGTGTCGATCAGCCATTGCTGGCGGTGCAGGTACAGCTCGCGCACGCGGCGCAAGTGGCGCAGCAGGTGCCCTTCGGCAATGAAGCGGGCCAGCACGGCCTGTGTGTCGCCGGGGGCGTGCCGGTCGGTGATGGCGCGGGCCATGGCAAAGGCTTCGACCAGCGCAGGCGGCACCACCACAAAGCCCAGGCGCAGGCCGGGGTGCAGCGTTTTGCTGAAGGTGCCCACGTACAGCACGCGCTCGGACCCCGGCAGGCTGCACAGGGCAGGCACGCGATGGGCGGCATTTCCGTATTGAAACTCGCCGTCGTAGTCGTCTTCCACCACCCAGGCATCGTGCTCGCGCGCCCATTGCAGCAGGGCCTGGCGGCGTGGCAAATCCATGCGCACGCCGGTGGGGAACTGGTGCGTGGGCGTCACCACCGCCATGCGCGCTGCAGGCCACTGCGCCGCGCCCTGAGCAATGCACAGGCCGCTTTCATCCAGCGGCACCGGCCGAACGAGGGCGCCGTGGCCCAGCAGGCTGGCGCGGATGCCGGGGTAGCCAGGGTCTTCCACCAGCACCTCGTCGCCCACATCCAGCAGCAGGCGCGCAATCAGGTCAATGCCCTGCTGCGAACCCGAACACACCACCACCTGCGCCGCATCGCACCGAATGCCGCGCGACGCCCACAGCCACTGCGCCACGGCCTGGCGCAGGTCGGGGTCGCCCGCCGGGTCCAGGTAGTGGGCGCGGGCGGTGCGCTGGGCCTGGCTGGCCTGGCGCGCCAGGCGGTCCCACACGGCAAACGGAAAACTGGCCACCTCGGGCGCGCCAATGCGAAAGGCCCGCGCCGGCACCAGCGGCGGGCGCCAGCGTGCGGCCGTGTCGGCCACCAGTTGCCCGCGCTGCGACAGGCCCCGGGGCGGCATTGCCAGCGCGGGGGCGCTGGCACGCGGGCGCGGGGCCAGGGCTTGCGCCACATAGGTGCCATCGCCCACGCGGGCCTCGACATAGCCTTCGGCCAGCAGGCGCTGCACGGCCCACAGCACCGTGTTGCGCGATACGCCCAGCAGCCCCGCATGGGTGCGAGAAGGCGGCAGCCGCGTGCCCGCAGGCCAGCGGCCCTGCTCGATGGCGCTGCGCAATTGCGCGTACACCTGCTGGCGCAAGGTGGCCGATGAAGGCGCGGCGCTGGGTGTGGAATTGGCTCTGGCAATGGGCACGAATTGGCTCCCTATAGATGCCCTGTGGCACCTAAACTGAAGAACCATTGTAGAAACCCACGCCGGAGCTTTACCCCATGGCCGCACCGCACACAGCCACCGTCGTCTGGACCCGTGGCACCGATGACTTTCTGGACCAGCGCTACCACCGCAGCCACCAGTGGCGGTTTGATGGTGGTGCCACCGTGGCGGCGTCCTCGTCGCCCCATGTGGTGCCCCTGCCCTACTCGGATGCCGCGGCGGTGGACCCTGAAGAGGCCTATATCGCTGCCCTGGCCAGTTGCCACATGCTGTGGTTTTTGGACATTGCCAGCCGCGCGGGCTGGCGCGTGAACCGCTACACCGACGCAGCCACGGGCACCATGGCCAATGATGCCGAAGGCCGCCTGGTGGTCAGCCATGTGCAGTTGCGCCCGGTCACGGTGTTTGATGCAGCCCACGCGCCCACCGCGGTGGTGCTGGCCGACCTGCACCACCAGGCGCACGCAGCGTGCTTTCTCGCCAACTCGGTCAAGACGCAGATCGACTGTGCGCCCGTCTTGCAAACGGAAGGTGCTTGACATGGCCAACGCCAACCGCCAGTTTCAGGTGACGGACCCTGCCACCCTGCAGGCGCTGGTGCGCACGCAGCCGCTGGCCACCCTGGTCATTGCGCACGAGGGGGCGCTGCACGCCAACCACATCCCTTTGTTCCTCGACCCGCACCAGGGCCCGCACGGCACGCTGCTGGGCCATGTGGCGCGGGCCAATGGCGTGTGGCCCTTGCTGCCGCAGCAGGCCGTGGCCGTCTTCCACGGGCCGCAGGCGTACATCTCGCCGTCGTGGTATCCGTCCAAGGCGGTGGACGGCAAGCAGGTGCCCACCTGGAACTACGCCGCCGTGCACGCCCACGGCACCCTGCGCGTGCTCGACGGCGAAGGCCCTTTGCGCGACATGCTGCACCGCCTGAGCGATGCGCAAGAAGCCCACCGCCCGCACCCCTGGCGGGTGGACGATGCCCCGCCTGATTACCTGGAAAAAATGCAGCGCGCCATTGTGGGCGTGGCGCTGGAAGTGCAGCGCTGGGAAGGCGTATGGAAGGTCAGCCAGAACCGCACCGACGAAGACCGTGCGGGCGTGGTGCAGGGCCTGCAGGCCGAAGGCACCCCCGCCGCCGAAGACATGGCGGCGCTGGTGCTGGGGCGGTTGATGGGCTGAGGTGTGTGGTGAGGTTGCTATTGAATCAATAGCTGCCAGCGCTTGATGGTAAAGCGCTGCAGCCTGTTATGGCTTCAAGGTGGTGCAGGGCGGCGGCACCCCGCCGCCACGCCCTTACCCCTCCAGCCATTCCACCCGTAGCGTCACCACCGGCCCCGCCACCGCAGGGTGGTCGGCCAGCGCGTGCATGGCGCTGTCCACCGTGGCCTGGGCCACGGCGTCGGTCAGCACCAGCACCTGCGCTTGTGCCTCGGGGCCGCTTCCAGCGGGCAGTGCCTGGTCGCAAGCCAGTTCCACGCGCTGCACCGGCACCTGCTGCGCTGCCAGCCATGTGCTCACCTCTTCCACCTGCTGCGCAGTGTGCACGGGCACGCGCAGGTAGTGGCGGGTGTGCACGGCCGCGCGTGGCAGCACGGCCAGTTGCTCATTCACCGCGTGGGCGTGAAAGCCCTGGTGCGGCACGCGCTGTGCGGGCGTGGTGCCCTGCAGCCGGGCCACGTCCACCAGGTCGGCAATCACGGCCGATGCGGTCTGCTCGGACCCTGCGCCCGCGCCGTAGAACATCGTCACACCCGCCGCATCGCCCTTCACCATCACCGCGTTCATCGAGCCATTGACCTGCGCCAGCAAATGCGTGGCGGGCACCAGCGCGGGCTGCACGCGCAGTTCCACGCCATCGGCATCGCCCTCCTTGCGCCGCCGCGCCACGCCCAGCAGCTTGATGCGATAGCCCAGTTGCTCGGCACAGGCCACGTCCAGCCCCTGCAGGCGGGTGATGCCCTCCACCTGCGTATCGGCAAAACGCACCGGCATGCCAAACGCATTGGCTGCCAGCAGCGTGATCTTGTGCGCTGCGTCGATGCCTTCGATGTCGAAGGTCGGGTCTGCTTCGGCATAGCCCAGCGCCTGCGCTTGCGCCAATGCCTCGGCAAAGCCCAGCCCTTCTTCGCGCATCTTGCTCAGAATAAAATTCGTGGTGCCGTTGATGATGCCCGCCACCCACTCGATGCGGCTGGCCGTGAGGCCCTCGCGCAGCGCCTTGATGATGGGAATGCTCCCGGCCACCGCGCCTTCATACGCCACCGTCACGCCGTGCTGGCGGGCGGCGGCAAAGATTTCGTTGCCGTGCGTGGCCAGCAGAGCCTTGTTGGCCGTGACCACGTGCTTGCCCGCGCGGATGGCGGCCAGCACCCATTCGCGTGCGGGGCTGGTGCCCCCGGCCACTTCCACCACCACATCCACATCGGGGTGCGTGGCCACCAGCATCGGGTCGTTGGTCAGCGCCGCGTCTCTGCCCACCACGCGCATCGCACGGGCCAGGCTGCGGGCGCACACCATCACCAGCTTGATGCCCCGCCCCGCGCGCCCCGCAATCTCCGCCTGGTTGCGCGCCAGCACGCGGAACGTGCCCGAGCCCACGGTGCCAATGCCAATCATGCCCACGCGCAGCGGGCGGGGTGCTAACGCGGCGGCGTGGCTGGACTGGGGCTCAAGGCTCTCGACAGGATCGCGGTACATCGGCTTCTCCAAACATCAAACGAACGAACAAAGAAAAAAACCCAGCTGCCAGAGCTGGGTTTCGTGCATTCGTCTTGTGGGGGAAGAGAGAGCGATCACCAGGTGGCTGCCGAAACGGCCACCTGCGCTGCGCTCAGGTGGCCGCGGTGGTAATGGTGATCATCATTCGTGCACCCATCGCCCGCGTGAACGCAGGCAGCATCATGCCCATGCACGCAAAGGCTGCGGCAGGTGCGATGACGGCGGATGGAGTGAACGACATGAGGCAGCCAGTGTAGCGCACCGCCCCAGCCACGTCACCTGCGCACGGCGCGAGGGCGCTTGCAGGCAATCGTTGCTATTGTTTTGAGAGCTAGCATCGCTTGCTATGCGGGCGCCGGTGGCTGTTTTTGCTTGAAGCCGCTGTGGCCCGCGCCCGTTCAGGGCACCAGTTGTGCTTCCAGCGTGATCTCTGGCACCGCAGCCAGCGCTTTCGACAAAGGGCAATGGGCCTTGGCATCGGCCGCCAGTTTTTGAAAGGCCGCGTCGTCCAGGCCTGGCACCTTGGCCTTCAGTGTGAGCGCAATGCGGTCAATCACAAAACCGTCGCCGTCCTTGCTCAAGCGCACGCTGGCGGTGGTGTCCACAGATTCGGTGGCCACGCCCGCCTTCTCTGCCGCGAATGAAAACGCCATCGTGAAACAGGCCGCATGGGCCGCGCCCAGAATCTCTTCCGGGTTGGTGCCCTTGCGGTCGTCGCCAAACCGGCTGGCAAAGCCGTAGGGGTAGCGGTCCAGCGCGCCCGTCTCGGTGCTGATCTGGCCCTGGCCTGCCTTGCCGGCCCCTTCCCAATGAACGCTGGCTTTCTTTACAGACATGGTGAACTCCTTGGTGTGCTGGAGCCCTGGGGCTCCCAAAGGCCCCATCTCATCACGGCTGCGCTGGCTTGGCTGTGGGACAACGCCGCATAGCAATCGCATCAAAAGGGCAGCGCACCGCACACAGCGCACAGCCCGTGCAGCCCTGCGCATCGTCCAGCACCGACTGCTTTGGCCCCCAGCGGCTGTCCCCCGGCACCTGCAGCGACAGCACATGCGGCGGGCACACCGCCACGCACCAGCCACAACCCGTGCACCGGGCCGGGTCAATCACCGGCAGGGCGACTGCCTTCATGGCCGTGGTGGTGTGCCGAGGATCACCTCAGGCCCCGCGCCGCCCATACGCGCAGTACCCCGGCTTGGGGCTCTTCTTCTGCGGGTGCAGGCGGCACGTTTCGGGCCGCTGGTCGTACACCGTGCACAGCCGCGTCTTGGGGTCGAGAAAGTTGCAATCCCCACTGGCCCGCCGCGCCATGGTGAACACCACGTTCTTGTGGTTGAAGTGGTCAATCAGCCGCGCCTTCTGCAGCCGCTTGGCAATGTGCCGGGGCTCCTCATGCTCGGCCTCAAACGCATCCACGAGCCCCAGCCGCACCAGGTCTGACAGCTGCACTTCCAGCGGCATGGTGCAGCAGTTGGCCGCACAGGTCTCGCACAGGCCCGCGCGGTAGCGGGACCAGGTGTCCAGGCGGTCAACGTCGACGATGGAGATGGGGGAGCGCATGGGTTCAATTGTGCCTGCGCTGGTGGACGAGAGATGCTCGTCCATTTCATTCCTCAAAGCTTTGTGTGAAGGAATGGGATAGAAATTCAGGTTGCATTCCTGCGAAGTGAGCTTGAGCGTTTCACACGCCAAGCTAATGCAGTCATCAACATGAAAAGTACTATTTGTCCCCATTCCGACAATGTCGGAATTGCAGCGACTCCGGTGCCTGCCGCGCTGGCAACGAGTGCGGGTCCGCCCGGATCAAGAATGACCGCATTTGCTTGCAAGTCATCGTCACCTTGCTGGCCGTCTACGACGGTGAGTGTGATCGTATTGCCCGAAATTACCGCACCGGGGAACGCATACCAGTGCGGTGTGGAGTTTCCAGGGGTGGGGCCGAACTTCCAATACTGGGTTCCCGGAGGCAGAGCAGTGGGGTAGGTCAGTTTCACCGTAAAAGACGAGCCCGGCACGCCGCTGATAGCCACCAGATTGAAGAGTCCCAGAGGGAAAGTCACACCAGTAGGTGGAGGCTCTGACGGCGATTTTGGATGTCCAGTGAGCGGCATAAAACCAGCGTTTTGGAATTTGCCTGTGCCCGGCTCTGCAAATACCCACGCCGGTGTGGAGATGTCTGCCGATGCGGGGCCGGAGGGCGTACTCCCATTGACGGATGAGCCTGCTGTAGGTGGGGGAGACACCGTGAACGCTTGACTCACGACTACAGCAGCGCCGTAGCTGGCGTCACCGTTTTGCGAAGCAATCACACGACAGGTGCCCATGCCTGAGAGGCGCACAGTGCTGCCTGCCACTGTGCACACCAGCGGGGTATCTGTGCTGAAGCTCACCGCCAGTCCTGAACTGGCAGTGGCTGATACCGTGAAGTCGGGGGCGCCCAGAACCTTGTTGCCCAGCGCGCCAAAGTTGATGGTTTGCAGTGCCTTGCCCACCGACACCATGACCGTAGCGGAGGTCCCTTCATAGTTGCTATCGCCAGCCTTGGTGGCGGTTATTTCGCACGCGCCGACGGCTGATCCGGTCAATGTGTTTCCAGCCACGGAACACACACCTGTACCGGTGGTAACGGAGTAGTTCACCAGCCCAGTACCTGCGCCACCTGAAGTTGACAGCGTCGCCGTGCCATTGAGCATCAGCGAGGAAGGCGATACCGCAACCGATAGGGCGGGCTGGGTTGCTTTGGTGACCAGCACGCCTACCGTGGCTGTAGCTGCCCCATAGTTGATATCGGCTGCCTTGGTGGCGGTGATGGTGCATCCGCCGACGCCAATACCCGTCAGCAAGTTTCCGGTCAGTTGACATTGCCCTGCCCCGACTGTGACGGCAAAGCTAACCGTCCCGGTACCTGATCCCCCCGTCGTGGCCAGCGTGGCTGAGCCCAGATAGGAAATGGTGGCTGGTGTCGCCGTAGCAGCCAGAGGCGCTTGCGCAGCTTGTTCGACTTGGATATCCACTGTGGCTGATGCAGATTCGTACTGCGTGTCAGCCGCCTTGGTGGCCGTCACTGTGCACGTACCGGGCGTCACGCCGGTGACCACGTTGCCCGATAGAGAGCAAGATGGTGCGCCCGATGTGATGGCCAGGCTAACTGCTCCAGAGCCGCTGCCCCCGGAAGTCGACAGCGTAACCGTTCCGTTGACGGAAACGGTGGCAGAGGGGGTACCGCTCACAGCCCAGCCGGTCTGCAACGCGCGGCCTACCGTGACCACCACCTGCGCCGAAACATCGTTGTACAGGGCATTACCCGCGCGGGTGGCAGTGACGGTGCACGAGCCTACGTCCAGACCGGTCAGCAGGTTGCCTGTCACGCTACAGAAGTTTGTGCCCGCCGTTACTGCAAAGCTCACTGCACCCCCGCTCGAGCCGCCGATGGCGTCAAGTGTGGTCGTGCCATTGAATGCAATGGTGGAGGGCGATGCCGAGGCAGTCAACGATGTTTGGTTGGCCTTGTTGACGTTGATATCCACTGTGGCAGTGGTTTCCAAGTAGTTGGCATCTGAGGCCTTGGTGGCCGTGATGGTGCAAATGCCCACGCCCGTGCCCGTGACCGTACTGCCCACGACGGAGCAATTAGATGCGCCCGCGGTCACTGCGTATGAGACAGTGCCAGTGCCGGTTCCTCCGCTGGAAGACAGGGTGGTTGTTCCGTTGTAGGTGATGTTGGTCGGGCTTGCCGAAGCTGTCAGTGCGGCTTGGGAGCCTTTGGCATTGGTGAGAGTCAGTGATGCCTGTGCGCCCCCCGCTGCGGACATGATGTTGTAGGTACCAGCCAGCATGTTTGCTGTGGCGTTCAGCGTGGCGATTCCCGAAGCGTTGGTTGTGGCCGAGCCACCGGCGTCCAGCACGGCTGACGCCCCGGTGTTCGGCGCACTGAAGGTAACCACGATGTTGGATAGAGCACGGGAATCGACATCAAACACCTGTACCTGCAGAGGTGTAGAGAAAGTTTGGCCGATAGGTGTGGATTGCGTTGCGCCTGAAACCACATCAATGCGATGGGGTGGGCCGAAAGGATCAATGCGCAACACCAGTCCATTGGCTGCCGTGGTGCCGTTGGATGCACTGGTAGTGGGATTGGTGAGCCCTGCTGAGCCCGAGGTAGTTACCCCACCCACCGAAAGGATGGTATCTGTGTCCATCAACGTTGCGGACAACGCATGCATGGCGTCGGCCCCGCTTGTCCCCAGAAAGCCCGAGTACACAAAGTTACCCGGCGTGGCCAGCGCGATCTTGCTGAGGAAGCCATCCTGTTGCCCCGGCCGCGCAGTGGCAATGCCGCTCTGGGCTACCACTGGGAAGCCCGTGCCCGTGCTGGTAGATCCCGTAGCGTAAAGAGAGCTACCGTCTTCCGCCAGCGCGGCAACATAGTCGTAGCCTGAGCCTCCGAGGTATGTAGCAAATGGTGCGGTGGGATGTAGTCGAACGATAAAGCCGTCCATGCTCCCATTGGCGGTACTTTGTGGGCCGCCCGACAGGAATCGCGAACCAGTGTTGTCAGCAGGAAAGTTAGGTGAGTTGGTTTCACCTGCGACTAGCAGCCCTCCGTTGGAATCTGGCATCACAGCCAGCGCACGGTCAATGCCGACCTCACCATTGCTGGGTGTCGAGCCTGTCAGTATCTGCATCTGTGCGCTGGATCCGTCGTCTGAGACAAAAGCCACAAACGCGTCGACTGCGTCTTGGGAACGAGATACTAGTAAGGTACGCGCTCCTGTGAGTGTTGGCAGTCCTGCTGTGGAGTCTGTGGCACCGGCTACAGCCAACCTCCCATCTGGTAGCAGCGCCAGCGCATTGCCCATCTCATCGCCGCCGTTGCCGCCAATAAAGCCTGCGTATTCCAGAGTCCCACCGTTGGCCGCCACGCGTGCCACAAATGCATCCATTCCGCCCGTGCCTAATTGATCGCCTCCGTGGCTCAGACTAGGCCCTACGAAACTCGGGAAAGCTGTGGAATTCGTGGTGCAGCCAGCGGCTGACGTAGTGGTGCATGACGAAAAGCCGGTGACATAGGCTCGGCCCAGCCCATCAACCACGATTGCGTTGGCTTGGTCATCTTCTGTGCCCCCAATGAAGCCCGAATACTCGACTGTGGTTCCACTGCTGCCTAATCGCATCACAAAGGCATCGCGGTCTTGGAGCGTCTTGGAACGGCGAAAGCGGTTGTTCGGATCAGTACCTACAGTGGGAAAGTCGGCGGAATGGGTGGCCCCTGCGAGGTAGATGCGTCCACCGTCATCTAGCGCCAATCCATGGCAGGCATCGTTGCCAGTGCCCCCCACATACGTTACGAATTGCGCCGCACCCTTGGAATCGAACTTCACCAAAAAGGCGTCATCTGCCCCCCTGGTACCCACCGTGCTTGAGCCAGGGATCAAGCTGGAAGACTCTGTCGCACCGCATGCAAAGGTATTTCCGTTCTCGTCGCGGGTCACTGCAAACACCTGATCGTCCGCGTTGCCGCCAACTAAGCCTGAATAGCCCGTCCAGGCCGGATCGATGATCAGAGGTTTGCTGGGGTCGTGCGGTGCAAGAGCGAAGCGCACACGCCAGCTGCGCGCGGCTGTCTGTTCCACTTGGTAGCTCGCAGCCACCGGGGTGCGCCCTTGCCCCTGCGGCTGATACACCACGGGAGCAGCGTCGGTCAGCATCTCATCACCCACGCGCCACTGCAGCGAACCGTCGGGCTGGATGTTCAGGCTATCTGCCCCATCTACTCGCCAAATCACATGGGCGGGGTTTGCTCCTGCTGCCAGCTCGAACTGGTACTTGAAGCCGCCTGCATCGCCCGCAAAGATGGCATCGATGCCTGGCCATACACTGCGGTACGCCACAGCGCCGTAGCTTTTGAGACCCACCTGCCACTGTGAGCGATCGCCCACCAGCCAGTGGTACACGGTGGAAGAAGGTCGCGCGCCCTGGGGTATGACGCCTGAGGTGCCCTCGAAGCTGTAGCGCAGGCCGCTCTCGGTTGCTGTCTTCTGTGTAGTTCCGATCTTTGCCGTTGTGGCTTGGCTGCGGCGGGGCTGGAGTAGTACGCCAGTGTTTTCAAAAGCAATTTGCCTTCCCGCTGCAGCGGCGCGAAACCGTGCCGAGCTATCGCTGGCTGGCATGGCAACGAAACGGTTCTCCCGCCCTGCGAATTCGCGTTGCACGACAGGCTTGATCTGCTGCGACCAAGAAGGCAGAGCGCTAGCAGACAGCACTAAGGCTAGAGCCAGAACGGTACAACGCATGGTGGGGTCAGTTAATGAGGATTGGGGAGTGCCCGCTTCTGGTTTCGGTGAGCGCGCAATTCACAGGACTAGGTCCTTGGTGGGAAGACGCCTTGCAAAGCGATGATGAAATACGCCGTCAAATAGGGCGGCATGTTGTTATGGGGTTGACTGCTGCCAGTCTGACCCACCGCTTCGAAAGACATTGATTCGCTAGCGGTGACGTTACTGGCATAGCTGCGTGCTGGCGATGAGCCCAGGCTTGCATTTTCTGGGGAGGCCACAGGCGCTCCCCCAGGGTCTCCACCCCGCAATGCATGACTGTGGACGGGAATTTGCGATTCCTGCAGATTGACTGTTTCTGATCCCCCTGTCTGTCCAAGATCGTAAAGAGACAGGCCGGGGCCTTGCCCCGGCATCAAGGGTGCTCGCCCTTGTAGGTCAGGCAGCGCAAAATTGGATTGTCCATTGCCCCCGTAGGTTGTCCCTAGTAACGAAAAAAGTGCTGTGTTCTGCGATAGGGGCAGGATCTGTCCATCACACCACGCCCATCCTCTGGGCGCAAAATTGAAAGGAACGATGCGGATTTCCGCGACAAATGGGTCAGCCATGCGGGTCTCTCGTCGTACTTGGTCAGGTGGGTGAAGGAAAGATGCCCTGCAACGCGATTACAAAATTGAGCGTAAGGAAAGGAGGCATATTCAAGTGGGCTTGCGACCCGCCAACGGACGTAATGGTCGCTGGGTGCGTGGTGGTAGTAGCGGATGCCGCGTAGCTTCCGCGCGATGCCGCGAACACATTGCCCGCAGGTGCCGTGGCACTCCCTACCGCTGTCGCCGCCTTTGCGACGTGGGTGTGCGCTGGCAGTTCGTTCACCGAGAGGGTGTGGGCCTGTGCCCCGCCACGCTCGCCCAGGGCATGACTGCCTCCCACGTGAATAGGGATGCGCCCACGAAAATCTGGCAACGCAAAATTCACACGTCCATCCCCACCAAAAGTGGTGCCAAGGAGGGAGAAAAGTGCTTGGTTCTGGTTGATGGGCAAGAGCTGCCCGTTGCAAAGCGCCCATCCTTTGGGAGCAAATACAAACGAGACGATACGAATCTCGGAAAGGAACGGTTCTGCCATGGCGTCAGGTGGGAGACGGGAAAATGCCGAAGAGCGAGATGATGAAATTCACGCACAAGAATGGCGGCCGGTTCTCGTGTGGCTGACTGCCGCCGACCGGGGAAAGCGTAGACACGTGCATGCTCTGCGCTGCAGGCACAGCATTCAAAAAAGTTTTGTAGTCGCGGTGTCGAGCGGGCAGCGCCCCTGCTGGTGATGCGATGTAACCCGTTCCTGCCGAAGCCCGCAGCGCATGGCTATGGCTCGGGATCTGATTCACGGTCAGCGTAACCTCTTCCGCACCGCCTGTTTCTGCCAAGATGAAGCCGTTGCCTTGATGGATGGGGATCCGGCCACGCAAATCAGGCAGAGCGAACGTGGATTCCCCATCGCCGCCGTAGGTAGTCCCAATCAATTGATAAAGCGTTTGGTTTTCGGAGATGGGTAGTAATTGCCCTTCACACAGGGCCCAGCCAGCCGGAGCAAAATTTCCGGCGAACATGCGAATTTCGCCAACATAAGGTTGTGCCATGGAGCGCAATGGGCACGCGGCCCGCAAAAACTGAGGAAGGAAAGACGTTGCGTAGCCACTTGCCATGGGCAAGCGCGCCTGCGGCTCTCTTCGCAGGCATGGCGGAATATAGGAGGCTGTTTGATGCGGCGCAAGACAAATATGGCGCCATATTCAAAACTGAGGCAAGATCCCCGCCGTCTGCCAGAGAACTGCCCCAGTGGGATCGGTACCATTTCTATGTTGAATCACCAAAGACGCACTTTGCTCAAGGCCGCTGGCCTAGCCCCGGCGGTTGCGGCCGGCTCAGTGCTAGTACATGCTTCCTCTCTGCCTGAGCAGGGCGGCGATGTCACGCTGCTTCGGAGCCATTTTTTACCGCTTGTGGGAGGGGAGTTTTTCTTCAGCCATCCCAAAGGACGGGAATGGCAAGGCACATTGCTGGAGATCAGCCCATTGCCTGGTGGCGGCAATTTTGAACAAAGTTTTCGTCTCGTCTTTGCTCCTACCAGTCGCTTGGTCCCAGAGCAAGAGACGTGGGACGTTTTTCATCCGGATCTGGGTAGGCATCCGATCTTCACCAGTCCCAATGATGCGCGAGGCCGTGAAGTGGAGGCAATTTTCAATCGTTACCATCCAATGATCTAGCTGGAGTGTCAAAGGCGCATGAAGCGGGGCGTCGCATACGCACGTAGACGCCCTCCAAGCCCTCTGACAGGAAGCCGTTACGTAGGTATAAAGCGTAGGCCGGATTGCTGGATTCAACAAACAGCAGTGTCTCTAGCCTTTCCCGATCTGCGTGGTCTAGTACAACCCGCACAACTGAAGAACCCCAGCCGCGTCCCCGGAAATGGGGCATAAGAGCAAGATCCATTAATCGCAATTGGTTTGCTACTCTGGCCAGATAGACCCGCCCCGCCGGCGCACACTGGTGCTGAATCACCAGAAACTGGGCTCCGGGATAGTACTTTCTGTAGTGTTGGTCCTGCAGGGAAAACTGCGAATCTGAAAAAGCCTGCTTTTGTTCTTCTGACCACCCAGTCAACGCGAGCTCAGGGTCGCGCACCGTACGGTACAAAGTTTTCAAGAACGGCAAGTCACTGTCTGTAGACAGCCGCAAGCTTAGATCAGGCGCTAGCAGCGAGGTGTCTAGATCACACCACATGTGTGAAACAGGCCTCGTATTCAACACCTGAAGATGTGCGCCCCACCGGGGTCATGAAGACAGCAAAATCCCCGAGCTCTGGATGAACCAAGTGATAGGTTCCTTGGCCCAATAACGTATCCGCAGGGCCATGAAAAACAATGGTGAATTGATGGGTGCCGGGTGCGGAGGGTGATTCCGTCACTCGTAGTACCCGAAGGCAAAGCATCTGGGCATTGGCTCTTTCCTGAAGTCGCACATGAATATCCCGTTTCTCGAACCGTTGTGCATCAGACCAAGTGAGTTGGCGAGAAAACAAGTCGGGGTCGAGTGCGACCGTTTCGGTTGCGGGGGCGAAAGGGTACTTTTCCATTCGTCAGCTCGCGAGTTTTTCGATGACAGCCAATTTACCGTTCTGCTTTTCGCTTGACGCTATCGCTCAAACGTCAATATTCCCCGCCCGCAGCGCATTCGTCTCAATGAAGTCCCGGCGGGGCTCAACCTCGTCGCCCATCAGCATCGTGAACACGCGATCCGCCTCGATCGCATCGTCGATCTGCACGCGCAGCAGGCGGCGCACGTTGGGGTCCATCGTCGTTTCCCACAGCTGCTCGGGGTTCATTTCGCCCAGGCCCTTGTAGCGCTGGCGGGCGGTGGTGCGTTCGGCTTCGCTGATCAGCCACTTCATGGCCTGGCGGAAGTCGCTGACCTTTTCTTCCTTTTGCTTCTCACCCTCGCCGCGCATCGCTTTGGCGCCTTCGGCCAGCAGGCCGCGGAAGGTTTCGGCGGCTTCGGCCAGGGCGGCGTAGTCGGCGCCGTGCACGAAGTCTTGGGTGATGACGCTGCTCTTGATGTTGCCGTGGTGGCGGCGGCTGATGCGCAGCAGGGGCTTGTCGGTGCGCACGTCGAATTCACCGGCCACTTCGGCGGGGGCGCCGGTGGTGTTCAGTTCGCGCAGCTTGGCTTGCAGGGCCACGGCGCTGGCTTCGGCGTCTTGCACGGTGTCGAGCTTGAGGCTCACGCCGTCGGCAATGGCGCGCAGGGCTTCAGCGTCCATGAAGTTGCCCAGGCGGGCGATGACACTTTCGGCGATCTGGTGCTTGCGCGCCAGTTCGGCCAGGGTCTCGCCGGTCAGGGTTTGCGGGTTGGCGCCGCCGGTGGTCACGCTGGCGTGGTTCAGCGCAATGCGCAGCAGGAAGCTGTCGAGCGCGGGGCCGTCCTTCAGGTACAGCTCTTCCTTGCCCGCCTTGACCTTGTACAGCGGCGGCTGGGCGATGTAGATGTGGCCGCGCTCGACCAGTTCGGGCATCTGGCGGTAGAAGAAGGTGAGCAGCAGGGTGCGGATGTGGGCGCCGTCCACGTCGGCGTCGGTCATGATGATGATGCGGTGGTAGCGCAGCTTGGCCACATCAAAGTCGTCGCCCCCGGTGGTGCCGCCCGCCTTGCCGATTCCGGTGCCGAGGGCCGTGATCAGCGTGAGGATTTCGTTGCTGGTCAGCAGCTTTTCGTAGCGGGCTTTTTCCACGTTCAGGATCTTGCCGCGCAGGGGCAGGATGGCCTGGAACTTGCGGTCGCGGCCTTGCTTGGCAGAGCCACCGGCGGAGTCACCCTCGACGATGTAGATCTCGCACATCGCAGGGTCTTTTTCCTGGCAGTCGGCCAGTTTGCCGGGCAGGCCCATGCCGTCGAGCACGCCCTTGCGGCGCGTCATTTCGCGGGCTTTGCGGGCGGCTTCGCGGGCCTTGGCGGCTTCCACGATCTTGCCGCAGATGATCTTGGCGTCGTTGGGCTTTTCTTGCAGGTAGTCGGTCAGCAGTTTGCCCACGATGTCTTCCACGGGAGCGCGCACTTCGCTCGACACCAGCTTGTCTTTGGTCTGGCTGCTGAACTTGGGCTCGGGCACCTTCACGCTGAGCACGCAGCACAGGCCTTCGCGCATGTCGTCGCCGGTGACTTCGACCTTGGCCTTCTTGGCCAGCTCGTTCTCTTCGATGTACTTGTTGATGACGCGGGTCATCGCAGCACGCAGGCCGGTCAGGTGGGTGCCGCCGTCACGCTGGGGGATGTTGTTGGTGAAGCACAGCACCTGTTCGGTGTATGCGCTGTTCCACTGCATGGCCACTTCCACGCCGATGTGTGTGCCGGGGATGCCGCCGTAGCTCTCGGCCGGACGCTCGCCGGCGGCGTAGAACGAGGTGGGGTGCAGAACGGTCTTGCCCTTGTTGATGAACTCGACGAAGCCGCGCACGCCGCCCGCGCCGGAGAAGTCGTCTTCCTTGCCGCTGCGCTCGTCCTTGAGGCGAATGCGCACGCCGTTATTCAGGAACGAGAGTTCGCGCAGGCGCTTGGCCAGGATCTCGTAGTGGAAGTCATTGTTCTCTTTGAAGATTTCCGTGTCGGGCAGGAAGTGCACTTCGGTGCCGCGCTTGTCGGTCTCGCCAATCACCTTCATGGGGCTGACTTCAAAGCCGTCCACGGTGTCGAGCAGGCGGTTTTGCACAAAGCCGCGCGCAAATTCGATCTGGTGTACCTTGCCTTCGCGGCGAACGGTCAGGCGCAGCCATTTGGAAAGGGCGTTCACGCAGCTCACGCCCACGCCGTGCAGGCCGCCGGAGACTTTGTAGCTGTTCTGGTTGAACTTGCCGCCAGCGTGCAGTTCGGTCAGTGCGATCTCGGCAGCACTGCGCTTGGGCTCGTGCTTGTCGTCCATCTTCACGCCGGTGGGAATGCCACGGCCGTTGTCGGTCACGCTGATGGAGTTGTCGGTGTGGATGGTGACGACGATGTCGTCGCAGTGGCCGGCCAGGGCTTCGTCGATGGAGTTGTCCACCACCTCGAACACAAGGTGGTGCAGGCCGGTGCCGTCGCTGGTGTCGCCAATGTACATGCCGGGGCGCTTGCGTACGGCCTCCAGGCCTTCGAGGATGGTGATGGCGCCTTCGCCGTAGCTTTCGCTGGCGCCAGCCTGGTTAGTGTCGATCTTGGTGAGTGTGGGCTCAACATGGCCGGAGACGCCGGTGGCTTCGGGCTCGGAAGGAATGTTGTCAACGGTCATGGTGGGCCTTGGAATCCGTGGAGACTTTGGGAGTCTCGCAATTGGTCAATAAGAGTCAAATCAGCTTCTAGGGCAGGTGGAATAAGCGCTAGCAGCTACAAAATAAATAGCGATTACGGTGGCTTGCAAAAGGGGATACGGCACCCGAAGGTGCCGCATCACGCATGGCGCGCCGGTCAAATGCGCATGGGCATCACCACGTATTTGAAGGTGTCGTTGTCGGGGATGGTCATCAGCGCGGAGCTGTTGCCGTCCTGCAGGTCGATCTTGACCATGTCCTGGCCCATGTTGGCCAGGGCGTCGATGAGATAGGTCACGTTGAAACCGATCTCGATGGTGTCGCCGCCGTAGTCGATGTCGAGCTCGTCCACCGCCTCTTCCTGTTCGGCGTTGTTCGATGCAACGCGCAAGGTGCCGGGCTCGATGTTCAGGCGCACGCCCTTGAACTTGTCGCTGGTCATGATGGCGGTGCGCTGCAAGCTGGCCAGCAGAGGGGCGCGGCCCAGGGTCACGCTGTTCTGGTGGTTCTTGGGAATGACGCGGTTGTAGTCGGGGAACTTGCCCTCGACCAGCTTGGTCACGAACTCCATGCCGCCAAAGGTGAACTTGGCCTGGTTGTTGGCGAACTGCATCTCGATGTGCGGCTGGTTCTCGCCACCCGCATCACTCAGTAGGCGCTGCAGCTCGATCACGGTCTTGCGCGGCAGGATGACTTCCTGCTTGGGCACTTCGACATCCAGCGTGGCGCTGGCAAAAGCCAGGCGGTGGCCGTCGGTGGCGACCAGGCTCAGGGTCTTGCCCTCGGCCACGAACAGAATGCCGTTGAGGTAGTAGCGAATGTCTTGCACCGCCATGGCAAACGACACCTGGCCCAGCAGGTCTTTTAGCGTCTTTTGTGGCACGGCAAACACGGGGCCGAAGGCGGCAGATTCCTGCACCAGCGGGAAGTCTTCAGCAGGCAGGCTTTGCAGCGTGAAGCGGCTCTTGCCACCCTTCAAGATCAGTTTGGACTGCTGGGATTCCAGGCTCACGGTCTGGTCGCCGGGCATGGTCTTCAAGATGTCGATGAGCTTGCGTGCGCCCACGGTGGTGGTGAAGTCGCCCGTGTCGCCACCCAGTTCGGCCGTGGTGCGGATCTGGATTTCGAGGTCGCTGGTGGTCAGCTGCAGCGCATTGCCGGTTTTGCGGATCAGCACGTTGGCCAGGATGGGCAGCGTGTGCCGACGCTCCACGATGCCCGCCACGGACTGGAGTACCGCGAGAACCTTGTCTTGTGTTGCCTTCAGGACGATCATGTCATCAACCTCTTGTGGTTTTTAGGACGGTGCTTGGACAGCAGCGGCGCCGGTCGCGCCTCCCCGTGCTGCACAGCACGCCATTTTGCCCTTGAACAGGGGCAGCAAAGTGTTTGTAGTGGGCGTGGTTTGCACGGAGGCGTCAGCCTTTGAGCGTCTGCTCCAGCACATGCAGCTGCTGGTTCAGCTCTGTCAGCTGCTGGCGCTCCGCAGAAATCTTGCGAACCGCATGCAACACGGTGGTGTGGTCGCGCCCGCCGAACAATTCTCCAATTTCTGGAAGGCTTTTTTGCGTCAGCTCCTTGGCCAGGTACATCGCAATCTGCCGGGGCCGCGCAATGCTGGCCGGGCGCTTCTTGCTGTACATGTCGGCGACCTTGATCTTGTAGTAGTCGGCCACCGTTTTTTGAATGTTTTCCACAGAAATTTGCCGGTTCTGAATGGACAGCAGATCTCTGAGCGCTTCGCGCGCCAGCTGGATCGAAATTTCCTTCTGGTTGAAGCGCGAATACGCCAGGATTTTGCGCAGCGCGCCTTCCAGTTCGCGCACGTTGGAGCGCACGTTCTTGGCCACGAAGAAGGCGACTTCCTCGGGCATTTCCGTGCCTTCAACGCGCGCCTTGTTGATCAGGATGGCCACGCGCATTTCCAGCTCGGGCGGCTCAATCGCCACCGTCAGGCCTGAATCAAAGCGCGACACCAGCCGCTCGTGGATGTTGGCCAAGCCCTTCGGGTAGGTATCCGAAGTCATCACGATGTGGCTCTTTTTGGCCAGCAGCGCCTCGAAGGCGTTGAAGAACTCCTCCTGCGTGCGGTCCTTGTTGGCAAAGAACTGCACATCGTCGATCAGCAGCAGATCGAGCGAGTGGTAACGCTCCTTGAACTCGTCAAAGGTGCGGCGCTGGTAGGCCTTGACCACGTCGGACACGAACTGTTCGGCGTGGATGTAGAGGATCTTGGCGTCGGGCTTGTCTTGCAGCAGGCGGTTGCCCACAGCGTGCACCAAGTGGGTCTTGCCCAGGCCCACACCGCCGTAGATGAACAGGGGGTTGTACAGGTGCCCAGGCATGCCGGCGACGTGCATTGCTGCAGAGCGCGCCATGCGGTTGGCTGTGCCTTCCACCAGGGTTTCAAACGTGAGTGCGGGGTTTAGCCGGTTGCGGAATGCGCCTGCGCTGCTTTCATCGCTGCCTCCATTGCTGGCCCCTGGCGCGCTTTGCCCGCCTTGTCCGTGGGTGGTGTCAGAGGCTTGGCTGGAGGATGGTGCTGCGCGCTGGTCTTGGGGCTGCGATGCCGGGCGCACGTAGGTGCGGGTGACGGCCTCGCGCTGGGCAATGGCCAACTCCAGCGTGACTGGCTGGCCATACAAGCCTTCAAGCAAGGCGGCGATGCGGCCTGCGTACTGGGCGCGGATCCAGTCTAGTTTGAAACGATTGGCCACCAGCAAGGTGACCTTGGAAAAATCTTCCGCCACCTGGGCCACCAGCGGCTTGATCCAGGTGTTGAATTGCTGCTCAGGAAGGTCTTGGGCCAGTTGTTCCACGCACGCCTGCCACAGGCCTTGTCCGGCATCTGAGCCCGAGGGTGCGTTGGGATTGCGGTGAGGTTCCTCGGTCATTGCAAGAAGTGTTTTTATTGTGGATAGGAGGAACGGGAAGAGGCGCGCAATTGTAGCTTGTCAAGGAGTTATCCACAATTTACCGGGCGGTGACTTGGGGGCTGTGCTGCGGGGCTTTGTGGGCCATGTTGAGTCCGCGAAGGGCTTTCATGCGACGGCCAGCAAGCGCAGGAATCGAATGGAAATTCCACCGATCCCCGATGGCTGGAGGGAAGGAAAATTGCCAGGGGCATTGCCAGAACCCAAAGAGGCTGCGATAATTTTGGGTTTCCCTGAATGTGTTCAGGGTGATTTGACCCGGCGCGCCGTTATTTCTGCCCCAGAGGTCTGTGCACACCGCACTGCAATTGCAGCTGCCGGGCACGGGTTTGAGGGGGTTCAAGAGCAGCAGTCCGGAACTGAACCTCAAGGAATAGCAACATGAAACGTACTTACCAGCCTTCCAAGACCCGTCGCGCCCGCACCCACGGCTTCCTCGTTCGCATGAAGACCCGCGGTGGCCGCGCTGTGATCAACGCACGCCGCGCCAAGGGCCGCAAGCGCCTGGCCGTCTAAGGCCAAACCACCCACCGGCCTGCTCCCCGGTTTGTACCGTCAGGTCCTGAACGGGGTGCTCGCATGCAACGGCTGAAAACCCGTCCGCAGTTCCAGGCAGCCATGGCGGGGGGCACTGTCTCCCGTACAGCGCATTTTGCGTTGCACCGCCTGGCACTCACTGCCAGCGACTCGCCAGTGGTTTCCGCGCCACCTTCAGGGCCCGGTTCTTTGCTTCTAGAGCAAGGGCCGCAGGCCCTGTTTGGCGTTTCTGGCGTTTGGCTGGGCGCCATGGTGCCCAAGCGTTGGGCCCGGCGTGCTGTCACGCGCAACACCATCAAGCGGCAGATTTACGCGGTGGGTGCTTTATTCGAAGCCCGTTTGCCGCAGGCCGCCCATGTGGTGCGCCTGCGCACGGCGTTTGATCGCAAGCAATTCGTCAGCGCCAGCTCGGACCAGCTCAAGCGGGCTGTACGCGCTGAACTTTTGCAATTGTTTGGTCAGGCAGCCAAGCGTCCGCCGGGTGCTGGCAGCAGTGCACAGCGGGACACCACGGCAGAGACTGCGCCATGATGCGAGCCCTGCTGATCGGTGTGGTCAAAGGCTATCGGCTGATACTCAGTCCCTGGCTGGGATCTGCCTGCCGGTTTGAGCCCACCTGCTCAGCGTATTCTTTGCAAGCCTTGCAGCAGTATGGCGCTGCCGCTGGCAGTTACCTCACGCTGCGCAGGCTGGTACGCTGCCACCCCTGGTGTGACGGCGGCTGCGATCCCGTGCCTGCGGAATTACCGCGTGGCATGCGATTGTTTTCGCGGCTGAATCCTTCCAACACCCAACCATCTTCACCAAAGAAGTCTTCATGAACGACATTCGCCGCACCATCTTGTGGGTGATTTTTGGCTTTTCCATGGTTTTGCTGTGGGACAAATGGCAATTGCACAACGGCAACAAGGCCACATTCTTCCCGTCGCCTGCCGCGGTGGGAGCCGCAGCCCCGGCAGCCGGAGCCTCGGCGCCGCTGGCCGGTGCAGCCAGCGTGCCAGCTTCCACCGCGCCTGCAGTCGCGTCCATCGGCGCCTCGGCCGTGCCCGGAACGCCTGCGCCAGCAGCTCCTGCAGCGCGTGAAAAAATCGAAGTCACCACCGACGTCTACCGCTTGACGTTTGACGGCGAAGGCGGCTCGCTCACGCACGCTGAGTTGTTGAAGCATGCGGACATGACCGACAAGGCGAAGAACTTTGTGCTGTTCGACGAGAGCACACAGCGCGTCTACGCCGCACAAACGGGCCTGATCGGTGGCAGCTTCCCCACGCACAAAACGGTGATGACCGCCGTGCCTGGCCCCCGTTCTCTCAAGGACGGTGAAAACGAGCTGACCATTCGCTTTGAATCGCCTGAGCAAGGCGGCGTCAAGCTGGTCAAGACCTGGACGCTCAAGCGTGGCGCTTACGACATCGCCGTCAAGCATGAAGTGGTGAACGTGGGCAGCACCGCAGTTTCGCCACAGCTGTATCTGCAACTGGTGCGCGATGGCAACAAGCCGCCAGGAGAGTCTTCGTTCTACTCCACCTTCACAGGCCCTGCGGTGTACACCGATGCCAAGAAGTACCAGAAGATCGAGTTCAAGGACATCGAAAACGGCAAGGTGGACATTCCCAAGGAGTCCCCCAACGGTTATGTGGCCATGGTGCAGCATTACTTCGCCAGCGCCTGGCTGCTGGCCGATGGCGTGCAACGTGAGCTGTTCACCCGCAAGGTGAGCGATAACCTGTACTCGGTCGGCATGATCACGCCACTGGGCAACATCGACCCTGGCACGACCAAGGCGGTGGATGCCCGCCTGTTTGCAGGCCCCCAGGTCGAAACCATGCTGGAGAAACTCTCCACAGGTCTGGATCTGGTCAAGGACTATGGCTGGCTGGCCATTCTGTCCAAGCCGCTGTACTGGCTGCTCGACCAGCTGCACAAGCTGCTGGGCAACTGGGGCTGGTCCATCGTGGCCCTAGTGCTGTTGCTCAAGATTGCGTTCTACTGGCTCAATGCCAAGGCTTACGCCAGCATGGCCAAGATGAAGGCCATTAATCCCAAGATCATGGAGTTGCGCGAGCGCCTGAAGGACAAGCCGCAGCAGATGCAGCAAGAGATGATGCGCATCTACCGTGAGGAGAAGGTCAACCCCATGGGGGGCTGCTTCCCGATCATGATCCAGATCCCCGTGTTCATCGCCCTGTACTGGGTGCTGCTGTCCAGCGTGGAAATGCGCAATGCGCCCTGGATTGGCTGGATCCACGACCTGTCGGCTCCCGATCCATTCTTCATTCTGCCGCTGCTGATGACACTGTCGTCGCTGCTGCAGACCGCCCTGAACCCCGCACCGCCAGACCCGATGCAGGCCAAGATGATGTGGTTCATGCCACTGATCTTCAGCGTGATGTTCTTCTTCTTCCCAGCCGGCCTGGTGCTGTACTGGCTCACGAACAACATCTTGTCGATCGCCCAGCAGTGGATCATCAACACCCGCATGGGCGTGCCACCGCAGTTCAATCTGCCCAAGTTCAAGTGATCATTTGTTGATCGCGAGAATGCGTTCTCAGAACCTCCAAGGCCGCGCAAGCGGCCTTTTTCATTCCCGCAGGGCCTGCCGCACAGCGCTGGCAATGGCCTGCCTTGTGTAAAGTGCCTGCCATGCTTGCCCGTCATGTTGATCCCATCGTTGCCATCGCCACCGCTCCCGGCCGGGGGGCTGTGGGTATCGTCCGAGTTTCTGGGAAAGGCTTGGGGGCCCTGGTGCAGAGCCTGTGTGGCCGAGAACTGCGCCCGCGCGAGGCCACCTACCTGCCGTTTCGTGATGCGCAGGGCCAGGCAATTGACCAAGGGTTGGCACTCTACTTTCCCGCCCCCCACTCCTACACGGGCGAGGACGTGCTGGAGTTGCAGGCCCATGGCGGGCCGGTGGTGCTCCAGTTGCTGCTCGCGCGCTGCCTGGAAGCAGCGCAAGGCACCGCGAGCGCAAGCCCGGTGCTGCCGGGGCTGCGTGTGGCGCAGCCAGGCGAGTTCACCGAGCGTGCGTTTTTGAACGACAAGATCGACCTGGCCCAGGCCGAGGCAATTGCCGACTTGATCGACGCCAGCACAGAGGCTGCAGCGCGCAGCGCCAGCCGGTCTTTGACCGGCGCGTTTTCGCACGAGATTCACGCACTGCGCGATGCACTGATCCACCTGCGCATGCTGGTGGAGGCCACACTTGACTTTCCGGAAGAAGACATTGATTTCCTGGAGAAAGCCGACGCCCGAGGCCAGCTAGAGCGCCTGCAGGCCACCTTGGCCCAGGTGCGCCAGCGTGCGCAGCAAGGCGCGTTGCTGCGCGAAGGAATCAAGGTGGTCATTGCCGGCCAGCCAAACGCGGGCAAGAGTTCGCTGCTGAACGCGCTGGCGGGGGCAGAGCTCGCCATCGTCACCCCCATCGCGGGCACGACCCGCGACAAGGTGCAGCAGACCATCCAGATCGAAGGCGTGCCGTTGCATGTGATTGACACAGCTGGCCTGCGCGACAGCGATGACGAGGTGGAGCGGATTGGCATTGCGAGGGCATGGTCAGAGATTGAGGGGGCGGACGCCGTTCTCTTCTTGCATGATTTGTCGCGCATGGACCAGCCTGACTATTTGGCTGCAGATGCGGCCGTGACGGCTTCCATGCAGCAAAAGATTCCCGCTTCCGTCCCGGTGATCGATGTGTGGAACAAGACCGATTGCACTAGTGCCGCCGTGGCGGATGCGGCTGGCTCTGGAGCTGTGAATCGACGTTCGGTTCGAATTTCTGCGCGTACGGGCGATGGCCTGGAAGCCCTGCGGCGCATACTGCTAGAAGTCGCTGGCTGGCAGTCGGCGCCTGAGGGGGTCTACATCGCGCGCGCGCGCCACGTGCAGGCGCTGGCGCAGGTGGACGCCCATCTGGAGCAAGCGGCAGCCCAGTTGCTCATTCCCTCGCCTGCCCTGGATTTGCTGGCAGAAGAGTTGCGGCTGGCCCAGAACGCTTTGGGCGCGATCACCGGAGAGTTCTCCTCCGATGATCTGCTGGGCGTGATCTTCTCCAGCTTTTGCATTGGCAAGTAGCGCTCTCCACCGGGCAGCTTCTTTGTAAAGGGACGTAAGCGGTGCTTGTGTCCGCGCTGTAACGCAGGTACTTTCAGACCCACTATGAATGCCCTAATGTCCACATCCCCTCGCGTTGATCTTCGCGGCCTGATTGATGCCATCGCCCAAGCCAGCGCAGACGATGCCATGACCAACCCTCTGTCGCCTGCGCAGTGGGAGGTGGTTGCGCCTTACCTGCAGCCCACGGTGTTCCCGGCGAGCCACACCGTGTTCAGCCAGGGAGCGCAAGACCGCACCCTGTATCTGGTGGAAAGCGGCACCCTGAGCGTCCACTACCAGGACGAAAAAGAACGTTTGCGCCTGGCCGTGGTGGGCCCTGGCTCGGTGGTGGGCGAAGGTGCATTCTTCTCGCACCGCCCACGCTCTGCCACCGTGCAGACCAGCGCGCCGAGCAAGCTGTGGGCACTGCACGCCTTGCGCTTCACCGAGCTGGCCAATCGCCAGCCAGCCGTTGCTTTGGCGTTGACGATGGCGGTAGGGTCTGTTTTGGCCAAACGCCTGGGCAACCGCAAGCGCCGCGTTGCCGCCACCTGACATTACCGACGTTGATGGCGTTGCTGCCGAGGCAAAGTAGGCAAGCTGTCCGTACCCCCAGTTACACTCGCACCGGATTGATTACGAGCGCCCCTTCGAAGAAAGCAAGCCATGTCTCTGTTCAGTTGGTTCAGTCGCAAACCTGCACCACCCAAGGCCAAACCTCGCAGTGCGGGGGCTGAACCATCCGGTTTGTTGAATGCCGATGCCACCGTGCCTCTGGCTCCGGGGCGGCCAGGGCAGCCGCTGCTTCAGCCCGTCCCGCCAGAACATGCGGCCAACCGCAAGAACGAGCGCATGGAGCGCCGAGAATTGCTGTACACCGTGGTGCGCGATGCCATGGTGCGTGCAGGCGTGCTTTCGGCCAGCTATAAGTTCAAGGTCTTGTCGCTGGATCAGCGGGGTCGCCAGTTTCTGGTGATGATGGATTTGGCCCGCGAGTACGGCGGTGAGACTGCCCGTTTGAGCGAGATCGAGGCGCTGATTGCCCAGACTGCCAAGACCCGCTATGACATTCTGGTCACTGCGGTCTATTGGCGCATCAATGACCACGTGGCCGTGGGTCTGCCGCAAAAGGGCATCACCCCCACGACGGTGCCGTCTGCTGCCGCGCCACAAGGGGTCGTGCGCAAGCCGGTGCCAGCGCCCGTCCCAGCAGCCCCCGCACCGGTGGCCGCGCCAGCATCGTCGCTGCTGTTTCCGGCCGAGCCCGCTGCCCGTTTCCCCACCACGCCCACTGCGCTTGGCCGTACGCCCTCGGGCACCACTGCGCCCGCCCCGTTGCTGCCCGCGTCCAACACCGGTCCTGCTCCTTTGGCGCCCGCCAGTGCGCCAGCGCGGTTTGAGCCGATCGAGGCTGACGAGGTGGCCGCCTTCAAGCGAGCACTGGCCGACGCTGCGGGCCGTGCGCCGGTAGCGCCTGCGGCCGCTGCGCGCCCCGGTGTGGCCGTGCGCTCAGGCCCCTTGCTGCCACCGTCCCATTCCACTGATTTTGCAGACACGGAAATGCCGGGATCGGATGGGCAGAGTACCGCGCTGAGCACCACCCAGTACGGTGAGTTGAACTGAACGTCTGCGTTCCTTGCCCGCTGTGCTGGTAAAAAAGGGAGCCCACGGGCTCCCTTTTTTTATTAGTCGTGCTTCAGTGATGTGGCGAGGTGCTCAAGCCTTGGTGTCGAGCAGCGCGCCCATCATCCGGTCATTGGTCTTGAGCACTTGCACATTGGCCTTGAAGGCATAAGTAGCGGCCATCTGCTCAACCGCGTCCTGTTCAAGGGCTGAGCCTTCCTGCGGCGACCGCTGCACGCTGGCTTGCACGCCAGTGCCGCCAGGGCTTTCGGTCTGCTCGACCACCTGGCGGCGAAAGCCGGGCGTGTTCAGGTTGGCGACGTTGTGTGCCGACGCATCCAGCCGCAATTGTGCTGCCTGCAGGCCAGAATTGCCAATCGATGAAAGACTTGCCACGGTGTGACTCGCAAAGGGTGGATTGAACCCAGATTGTCCGCCCCCTCACGGGCGCTGGCAAGCGGCTGGCGCACTAGCGCTGAGCGGCATGGGCACGGGCCAGGCAGTCCTGAAATGCTTGCGTGGCCCGCGAGGGGGTGGGAGAGCGCCGCACCATGCTCACGAACTTGCACTCGTAGTGGAACTGGTCGGGCTGCACGGCCTGCATGCGGCCGGTGCGCTCAAAAGCTTCTGCGTAATGGTCTGGCAGAAAGCCGAGAAAACGGCCCGACAGGATCAGCGTGGCAATCGACTCCTGGTCAAACCCGGTGGCGGTGCGGGTCAGTTCTGCGCGGTGACTCAGCTCCATGTTGGGCGAGTGGTAGCCCAGCCCCGCAAACGGATAGCTGCGCAGGCTGTCCCAATCCAGTGCCGGGTGCTGCGCGCCATACAGGGGGTGGCCCGCACCGCAATACAGCAGCATGGTTTCGGTGAACAGGTCGGTGTAGATCAGGCTTTGGGAGCTGCGGTGGGCCGGGATGATGCCCACGTGGTAGCTGCCGTCCATCACGCCCCGCTCAATGGTGTTGATGGAGCCCACATGCAATTGCAGGTTGACCCCCGGTGCCTGCTCGGCAAAGGCCGCAATCGCTTCACTGATGCGCGCGGCCGGGTTGCTGGCGGTTTTGTCAAACACCGCTACCGCCAGTTGCCCCCCCATGCGCGAATGGATGTCGTCGATGCTGCTGCGAAAAGCGTCCACAGCGCTGAGCAGCCGCAGAGTCTCGTCGTACACCCGCTGTCCCTCGGCCGTCAGGGCAAACCCCGCGCGCCCGCGCCGGCACAGCGTCAGGCCCAGCCGCGTTTCCAGGTCTTTCATGTGGCGGCTTACGGTGCTGGTGCCAATGTTCAATTCCAGCTCGGCTGCAGCCATGCCGCCGCACTCGGCCACGCTTTTGAAGACCTGCAGCAGGCGCAGGTCCATGTCGCTGAGCTGACCCAGCACGGCGCGGTGTTTGGCGGGGGCTGCCACGGGCAGTGCGGCGGGGGCTTTTACTTGCATAAATCCTCAAGTAAACATGGATATTGCTTCATTTGAGAGATTAACACCGCCCCCAACAATGGCGCTTCGTGACCACCGTGTCCGACCGTTTCTATTGCCAGGATATTGCCAGGAGAGAGCCATGAGCTTCGCCGTCACCGACCCTACCCCCACAGCCCCCGTGCGCACCGACGCCGCCTGGCTCGACGCCCACTGGATGCCCTACACCGGCAACCGCCAGTTCAAGGCCAACCCGCGCATGATCGTGGAGGGCAGCGGTGCCTACTACACCGACTCCGAAGGCCGCAAGATTTTCGACGGCCTCTCTGGCCTGTGGTGCGCGGGCCTGGGCCATGGCCGCCGCGAGATCGCCGAGGCCATCGGCAAGCAGGCGATGAAGCTCGATTACGCGCCCGCCTTCCAGTTTGGCCACCCGCTGTCGTTCGAGCTGGCCAACCGCGTCAAAGAGCTGACGCCCGCAGGGCTGGACTATGTGTTCTTCACCGGCTCAGGCTCCGAGTCGGCCGATACGTCCCTGAAGATGGCCCGCGCCTACTGGCGCGCCAAGGGCCAGGGCACCAAGACGCGCCTCATCGGCCGCGAAAAGGGCTACCACGGCGTGAACTTCGGCGGCATCTCGGTGGGCGGCATCGTGGCCAACCGCAAGCTGTTTGGCCAGGGCGTGGAGGCCGACCACCTGCCCCACACCCAGCCGCCCGCAGGATCGTTCCACAAGGGCATGCCGCCCACGGGCAAGGAACTGGCCGACCGCCTGCTGGAAGTGATTGCGCTGCACGATGCATCGAACATTGCCGCCGTGATCGTCGAGCCCTTCTCGGGCTCGGCCGGTGTGGTGATCCCGCCCGTGGGTTATCTGCAGCGCCTGCGCGAGATCTGCACCCAAAACAACATCTTGCTGATTTTTGATGAGGTGATCAGTGGTTTTGGCCGCTCGGGTGCGTTCACCGGTGCCGAAGCCTTTGGCGTGACGCCCGACATCCTGAACTTTGCCAAGCAGGTCACCAACGGCGCGCAGCCCCTGGGTGGCGTGATTGCCAGCAAGGAGATCTACGACACCTTCATGGCGGCAGGCGGCCCCGAGTACATGCTCGAATTTCCGCACGGCTACACCTACTCGGCCCACCCCGTGGCGTGCGCTGCAGGTATTGCGGCGCTCGACATCCTGCAGAAGGAAGACATGATCGGCCGCGTGAAGGCGCTGGCACCGTACTTCGAGAACGCCGTGCACAGCTTAAAGGGTGCCAAGCATGTGGCCGACATCCGCAACTTTGGCCTGGCTGCTGGCTTCACCATTGCCGCCGTGCCCGGCGAACCTGCCAAGCGCCCTTACGAGATTGCGATGAAGTGCTGGGAAAAGGGCTTTTACGTGCGCTACGGTGGCGACACCATCCAGCTCGCCCCCCCGTTCATCAGCACCGAGGCCGAGATCGACCGACTGGTCAGCGCCCTGGGCGATGCCCTGCACGAAACCGCCTGAACTCCTGATTTGATAGCTGCTGGCGCTTGCTGGATAAGCGCTGGCGGCATTTTTTATTTGTAATCATCATGAACCACGACAAGAACGTCACCACCACCATCGGCCACCTGATCGACGGCAAGCTCGTTGCAGACACCGAGCGCACGCAGCCCGTGTTCAACCCCGCCACCGGCCAATCGACCACCAGCGTGGCGCTGGCCAGCAAGGCCACGGTGGAGGCCGCGATTGCCTCTGCCGAGGCCGCTTTCCCCGCCTGGCGCAACACGCCCCCGCTCAAGCGTGCCCGTGTGATGAGCAAGCTCAAGGTGCTGCTCGAAGAAAACGCTGACAAGATCGCCGCCCTGATCACCGCCGAGCACGGCAAGGTGCTGGCCGATGCGCACGGCGAGCTGCAGCGCGGCATCGAGAACGTGGAATACGCCAGCTACGCGCCCGAGCTGCTCAAGGGCGAGCACAGCCGCAATGTGGGCCCGAGCATCGATAGCTGGAGCGAATTCCAGGCGCTGGGTGTTACAGCAGGCATCACGCCCTTCAACTTCCCGGCCATGGTGCCGCTGTGGATGTGGCCCATGGCCGTGGCCTGTGGCAACACCTTCGTGCTCAAGCCTTCCGAGCGCGACCCCACCAGCGCGCTGTTCATCGCCCAGCTGGCGCTGGAGGCGGGTTTGCCGCCCGGCGTGCTCAACGTGGTCAACGGCGACAAGCTGGCCGTGGACACTCTGCTGCAGGACCCGCGCGTGAAGGCCGTGAGCTTCGTCGGCTCCACGCCGATCGCCGAATACATCTACAGCGAAGGCTGCAAACACGGCAAGCGCGTGCAGGCCCTGGGCGGAGCCAAGAACCACGCCGTGCTCATGCCCGACGCCGACGTGGGCAACGCCGTGAGCGCCTTGATGGGCGCGGCCTACGGATCGTGCGGCGAGCGTTGCATGGCCATCCCGCTCTTGGTGGCCGTGGGCGACGAGGTGGGTGACGCCGTGATCGCGGGCCTCAAAACCGAAATCGCCAAGATGAAGGTCGGCCCCGGCACCGACAACAGCAACGACATGGGCCCGCTGGTCACCAAGCCGCACTTCGAGAAGGTGAAGGCTTATGTGGACAGCGGCGTGGCCGAGGGCGCTACGCTGGTGGTGGACGGCCGCGGCGTGAAGGTGGCGGGCCATGAGGAAGGCTACTTCCTGGGCGCCTGCCTGTTCGACAACGTCAAGCCCGGCATGAAGATCTACCAGGAAGAAATCTTCGGCCCCGTGCTGGGAGTGGTGCGCGTGAAGACGCTGCAGGAAGCCATGCAGCTCATCAACGATCACGAATACGGCAACGGCACCTGCATCTTCACCCGCGACGGCGAGGCCGCCCGCTACTTCACCGACCACATCCAGGTGGGCATGGTGGGCGTGAACGTGCCCCTGCCGGTGCCCGTGGCCTACCACTCGTTCGGCGGCTGGAAGCGCAGCCTGTTCGGCGACCTGCACGCCTACGGCCCGGACGCCGTGCGCTTCTATACCAAGCGCAAGACGATCACGCAACGCTGGCCCAGCGCCGGTGTGCGCGAAGGCGCGGTGTTCAGCTTCCCCAGCAGCCGCTGAGCACGCCAGTCGCAGGCACGAACGGCCCCTCGCGGGCCGTTTTTTCATGGCTGATTGGTGGGGGCGCTTGGGCCCTATGCGCTGGCGGCGGCAGTCCATAGCTTTTATGCATCGGCCCCACCCGAAAACCCGCCCACACAGGAGCACAATGCGTGCCCTGCCCTTTGAGCAGGCGCTTATCCCGTAAGCAGATACGCTTACTAGGGTTTTCACGTAACGGCGCCTACAATCGCAGACCCTTACAGAGCTGACAGCCTTCGCCGGGCATGTGTCCGGTGGTTGCTGCACCTTACCCCCAAGCTGGAGACACTGCATGCCCGAGAACACCACGGCCCAGAACAACAACCCAGACAAACGTGCCCAGCTGCGCCGCGCGGCACTCGAATACCACGAGTTCCCCAAGCCCGGCAAGATCGCCATCGCTGCCACCAAGCAGATGGTTAACCAGCACGATCTGGCACTGGCCTACTCGCCAGGGGTCGCAGCGCCGTGTGAAGAAATCGTCAAGGACCCCAACGCCGCCTTCAAGTACACCAGCCGCGGCAACCTGGTGGGCGTGGTCACCAATGGCACTGCCGTGCTGGGGCTGGGCGACATTGGCCCGCTGGCCGGCAAGCCAGTGATGGAGGGCAAGGGCGTTCTGTTCAAGAAGTTCTCGGGTATCGATGTGTTCGACATCGAAATCAACGAGAAGGACCCTGAAAAGCTGGTCGAAATCATCGCCAGCCTGGAGCCCACGTTCGGTGGCATCAACCTCGAAGACATCAAGGCCCCCGACTGCTTCTACATCGAACGCAAGCTGCGCGAGCGCATGAAGATTCCGGTCTTCCACGACGACCAGCACGGCACCGCCATTGTGGTGGGCGCGGCCATCCTCAACGGCTTGAAGGTTGCGGGCAAAGACCCCAAGAAAGTGAAACTGGTCACTTCGGGCGCTGGCGCAGCCGCCCTGGCCTGCCTGGGCTTGCTGGTCAAGCTCGGCATTCCGCGTGAAAACATCTGGGTGACCGACCTGGCGGGTGTGGTGTACGAAGGCCGCACCGAGCTGATGGACGAGGACAAGCGCCAGTTTGCGCAAAAGACCGACCTGCGCACCCTGAGTGAGGTGATCGACGGTGCCGACGTGTTCCTCGGCCTGTCTGCGGGTGGCGTGCTCAAGCAGGACATGGTCAAGAAAATGGCCACGCGCCCCCTGATCTTCGCCCTGGCCAACCCGAACCCAGAAATCCAGCCCGAAGACGTGAAGGCCGTGCGCGACGACGCCATCATCGCCACGGGCCGCACGGACTACCCCAACCAGGTCAACAACGTCCTGTGCTTCCCGTACATCTTCCGTGGCGCACTCGACAGCGGCGCCACCACCATCACGCTGGAGATGGAAATTGCTGCCGTGCACGCCATCGCCGAGCTGGCCCAGGCCGAGCAAAGCGAAGTGGTGGCCGCCGCCTACGTGGGCGAGCCCCTGGCGTTTGGCCCCGAATACCTCATCCCCAAGCCGTTTGACCCGCGCCTGATGATGATGATTGCCCCGGCCGTGGCCCAGGCGGCTGCCGACAGCGGTGTGGCGCTGCGCCCCATCGCCGACATGGATGCCTACCGCGAGCACCTGCAAACCTTCGTGTACGCCTCCGGCACCACGATGAAGCCCATCTTCAACGCTGCCAAGAGCGCCGCCAAAAAGCGCGTGGCCTATGCCGAGGGCGAGGAAGAGCGCGTTCTGCGCGCCGCGCAAATCGTGGTGGACGAAAAAATTGCCCGCCCCACGCTGATCGGCCGCCCCAAGGTAATCGCCGAGCGCGTCGAAAAATTTGGCCTGCGCCTGCAGGAAGGGCGCGACTACGACGTGGTCAACGTCGAGAACGACCACCGCTACCGTGATTTCTGGCAAACCTACCACCGCATGACCGAACGCAAGGGCGTCACGGTGCCGATTGCCAAGATCGAAATGCGCCGCCGCCTGTCACTGATCGGTGCCATGCTGCTGCACAAGGGCGAGGTCGATGGTCTGATCGCCGGTACTTGGGGCCACACCAGCCTGCATTTGAACTACATCGACCAAGTGATCGGCAAGCGCGCAGGCGTGACCACCTACGCCTGCATGAACGGCCTGATGCTGCCTGACCGCCAGGTCTTCCTGGTCGATACGCACGTCAACTACGACCCCACCGCCGAGCAGCTGGCTGAAATCACCGTGATGGCGGCCGAGGAAATGATGCGCTTCGGTATCAAGCCCAAGGCGGCGCTGCTGTCGCACTCCAACTTCGGCTCCAGCAACCAGCCCAGCGCCGTCAAGATGCGCCAGACGCTGGAACTGCTGCGCGTACAGGCCCCCTGGCTGGAAGTGGATGGCGAGATGCACGGCGACGTGGCGCTGGACAGCAAGGCCCGCGCGGCGCTCATGCCCAACAGCGACCTGATTGGCGATGCCAATCTGCTGGTGCTGCCCAACATCGACGCGGCCAACATCTCCTACAACCTGCTCAAGACCGCCGCGGGCGGCAACATCGCCATTGGCCCCGTGCTGCTGGGTGCCGCACAGCCCGTGCACATTCTCACGGCCAGCACCACGGTGCGCCGGATCGTGAATATGACGGCTTTGACCGTTGCTGACGCCAACGCGTCGCGATAAGGCATTAAAAGATAGTAAAGACCAACTTTGTTTGGTCTTGCCCCCTGCAGCGCCTGCCCAATATTTGGGCAGGCGCTTGCTTTTTGGGGGGTATTGCGTCACACTACGGCCTCGAAATTTCGGGGTTTACCCGTGGTTTCTGAAAGGTGTCGTTGATGCTGAAGGCTATTGCCGCACGGGTTCGCAAGGCTGGAGTTTTGTGGGTTCTTTGTGCTGCGTTTGTGTTGGCTCCGGTGGCGGGTCAGGCCCGCCAAAATCCGTCGGATGCTGGTTCGCTCTCCTCCATTGCGTTGGCCGATCTGCCTGCACAAGGGCGGGCTACCTATGCCCTCATCCACGAGGGTGGGCCCTTTCCCTACGAGAAAGACGGCACAGTGTTTGGTAACCGCGAACGCATCTTGCCGGCACAAAAGCGCGGTTATTACCGCGAGTACACCGTCAAAACGCCAGGTGCGCGTAACCGGGGTGCACGCCGCATAGTGTGTGGAGGCCAGCAGCCCCGGATGCCGGACGCCTGCTACTACACCAGCGACCACTACGCCAGTTTCCGCGTGATCGTCAATTGACCTTCCCCCGCAGCGGTGTGTGCCAGCCAGTTTTTGGCGGTGCGCGGCGTGACCTTTGATTTCCCCCGACCGCCAGGTGCCTGCACGGCCTTGCGGAATGCCAGAAGTTTGTGGACTTTATTTAGAAAGAGTAGCGGAGATGCAAACGCCACTTCGTAAAGACCTGGAAACGCCCCTGCGTGGCGTGCGACCCAACATCGTGCAGTCCATTCGCGCCTTTCGCGTGCAAGACCTGCAGGATGCCGCCACTTCCATCGGTCACCATTTTCTGTATGCCAATTTGGCCCATGCACAGACCAAGCAGGATGTGCTGGACCTGATTGCCACGCAGTTCACCTTTCCAGCGCACTTTGGCAAGAACTTTGATGCGTTGTATGACTGCATGACAGACCCCTTGCACAAATCGGGCCCACAGCCTGGTTTCATCGTGGTTCTGGAACAGATTCCTACGACCGCCAAGTTTGACAAGGAAGCGCGCGAGCAGCTGCTGGACATCTTCCGCGACGCGGCGGACTACTGGAGTGACCGGAAAATTCCCTTCCGGTGTTTCTATTCTTTTCTGTAGCCCGTTCTGCATCCAACAGCCAGGCAGAACGGGCGAACGAGGCTAGTGAAGCACCCAAGGTCCAACGGATTGAAATTGCAGCAGAGCCTGAAGAGAAGATGCCTACCGACAAACTGGTCGATGTGTCGCCCCTGGCGTTGCGCATGAGCAGTCCGTTCAATGCGGGGTATTGGCTCAGCGCAGCCTGAACTCGGTAAATCCCTCTGAGGCGCTTTGCGCCTTCCCCCTTCTCTCGAATCGCTGGCGCGATTCGGAAAGGGGGGCGATGCCATCGCTGCAGGGCGGCGCGGCCGGCGTAGGCCCTTGCTAGGCATCCCTGAACCCGCTTTGCTGAGTGCATGAGGGGTTCAACGCCTGCGCTCTTTTTTCGCACTGTGCTTGCCAAAGCACTTGCTCAAGGCGACAGGTGCATGCAGTTCTTTTTGGTCAAATAGGGCTCTAGCGCTTATTCAACAAGCGCCAGTAGCTATCAATTTAAGAGTAAATTCACGCCTGCTGTGCCAGTGCGACGTATTCGTCCACGGGCACTTCTTCGGCACGGCGTTGGGTGTCGAAGGTACCGGTGAACTGGCGGGCTTCCAGCCAGCGGCCCAGGGTGTGGCGCAGCAGCTTGCGGCGCTGGCTGAAGGCGACTTGCACCAGTTCTTCCAGCAACGCGACGTTCACCGGCGCAGGTGACTCGCGCGGCACCATGCGCACCACGGCGCTGTCCACGCGCGGGGGCGGGTCGAAGCTCTCTGGCGGCACGAACAGCACGTTTTCCATCGCGTAGCGCCACTGCAGCATCACCGACAGCCGGCCGTAGTCGCCCGTGGCGGGGCTGGCCACCATGCGGTCGATCACTTCCTTTTGCAGCATGAAGTGCTGGTCCTGGATGGCGTCCACATGTTCCAGCAGGTGGAACAGGATGGGTGTGGAGATGTTGTAGGGCAGGTTGCCCACCACGCGCAGGCGCAGGGTGGGCTGGTTCAGGCGCTCGCGAAAGGTTTGGGCGAGTGCGGTGAAATCGACCTTGAGCACGTCCGACTCGATCACATCCAACTGCCCGTGTGAGCGCAGCCGCGCAGCCAGGTCCCGGTCCAGCTCGATCACCGTGAGGCGGCCAAGGCGTTCCACCAGGGGCTGCGTGAGGGCGGCGAGACCGGGGCCGATCTCGACCATGGGGTCGCCCGGCTGGGGGGCAATCTCCTGGACGATGCCGTCGATGATGCCCTGGTCGGACAGGAAGTGCTGCCCGAAGCGTTTGCGTGGGATGTGTTTCATGGTTTTGTCGCCGGGCCGCCCCAAGGCAAAATGCAGCCCCCTCGGGGGGCATGGAGCCACACGCAGTGGGCGACAGTGGGGGTCACGTTCATTGCGGGGGCTCGCGGTATTCCACGTAGGCGCGGCCACGCAGTTCCTGCGCCCAGGTGGCGTAGGCTTCTTCCAGCTTTTTCTCGCGCACGGCGTCGCGCAGCATGTCGCGCTGCTCGCGCTGGTTCAGTTTGGCCTCGCGGCGGTCCACCAGCTGGATCAGGTGCACGCCAAAGCGCGATACCAAGGGCTCGCTGATTTCGCCGGGGCGCAGGGTGCTCAGGGCCTGTTCAAACTCGGGCACGTAGCGGCCAGGGTTGGCCCAGCCCAGGTCACCGCCCTGCTTGGCGCTGCCGTCTTGCGAATGTTCGCGTGCCAGCGTCGCAAAGTCGGCCTGACCGGCCTGGATGCGGCGGCGGTATTCGTTCAGGCGCTCTGCAGCCGCAGCTTCGGAGAGCTGGGGCCCGGTGCGCAGCAGGATGTGGCGGGCGTTGGTCTGCACGACCGTAGGCCCGGAGCCCGCAGCGGAGCGTTCCACCACCTTGAGGATGTGGAACCCGGCAGGCGAGCGCACGGGGCCCACCACGCCGCCCACGGGCAGGTTCTGGGTGGAGGTGACGAACAGCTCGGGGTAGCGGTCGGTCGGCCGCAGGCCCAGCAGGCCGCCATCGCGTCGGCCTTCGGGGGCGTCGGAGTATTCCCGGGCCACCTTGGCAAAGTCTTCGCCCGCGCGCACCTTGTCGGCCGCCTGCTGGGCGCGCGCCTGCCGCTCGGCCACCACGTCGGGGCTGGCGTCTTCGGGCACGCGCACCAGCACGTGGGCCAGGTTGATTTCTGCCGCGCTGACTTCGCTGCCCTGCTGTTCACGGATGAACTGGTCAATGTCGAGGTCGCTCACGCGAACCTTGGCGTCCACCTCGCGCTCACGCACGCGCTGAAGCAGCAGCTGGTTGCGCAGCTCTTCACGGAAACGGTCGCGGTTCAGGCCTTCACTGACCAGGCGGCGTTGCAGCTCGCTCACCGTCAGGCCGTTTTGCTGGGCCACGGCCGCCTCGGCCTGGTTGACGGCGTAGTCGTCCACCTTGAGGTTCATTTCGCGGGCCAGTTGCAGCTGGGCCTTTTCCTGAATGATGCGTTCCAGCACCTCGCGGGCGATCAGCTCACGTGAGGGGCGGGGGGCGTTGCCACCCTGCTGTGCCAGTTGCTGCTCAATGCGGGCCACGCGCGAACGCACTTCATAGTTGGTGACGGGCTCGGAGTTGACGATGGCCACGATGAAGTCGGCCGAGCGGGGGCCGGTGTCTGCCGCAGAAGGGGTGGGCAGTGCCAGGGGTGCCTTGCCGGCTGGCGCGGCGGCACCCGGGGTTTGCGCCAGGCCCTTGCTGGCACCACTGGAGGGGCGCAGCCCCTGCGCCAAGGCGCTTTGGGATGCGAGGCAGGCCAGGCTGGCCGCCAGGGCCAAGGTCATCACGCGGTGGTTCATGGCTGTGTTGGTTTAGTCGTAGTTGCTGAAACGGCTGGGCGCACTGACCTGGTCTCGCAGGTACTGGTAGCGCGGCACGTGTTGCCTGAAGGTTTCCAGCGGGCTGGCGCCAAGGCTCAGGCGCGAGAAGCCCACAAATTCAATCTGGAAGAGCAGTCGGGTGTTGGAGGTGGAGGTGCTGTTTTGCAGGCGTTCGAGCACCATGCGGCCAATCCAGCAGCAGCTGTCGTATTCCAGGCCCACCACGGTGTCCACGAGCTTGCGGTCCTGCATGCTGTAGTTCAGGCGCGCCACGCTGTACCAGCGGCCGCCACCTTGCCCGCGCCCGGCACCCAGGTCCTGGCCCTTGTCGCCCCACAGGTCGTTCAGCGGCCATTGCCAGCCAATGTCGATCTGCTCGCTGGTGCCGCGCTGGAAGCGGTAGGCGGCGCTGACGGTGCGGTAGTTGCCAGGGCTGTAGCGGGCGCTGAGGGTGGAGCGGATGGAGCGCTGCGTCTTGGGGTTGTACTGCACCAGCGAGTCAAACGCCCACTTTTGCGTCCAGTTGATGCCCGCGCCCACCAGCACGTCCGACAGGCGCTCGCTCACCGGTGCCATGCCCGGCAGGGTCACGTCCTGGTCGGAAAAGCGCAGGCGCTGGGCCACGCCAAAGCGCACGTTCTCGGCCCCGGTGTCGGGGTCGAGCAGGCGGGTGGTCACGCCCAGCGTCAGCAGGTTGTTGTCGGCGATTCGGTCATTGCCGCCATAGGCGTTCTCGGTGTAGACCGTGGCGAAGTTGAAGTCGTTGGCGGCGGTGTCATACACCGGCAGGCGGCTCTGGTCGCTGAAGGGCGTGTAGGTGTAGAACGCCCGGGGCTCCAGCGTTTGCAGGAACGAGCGGCCGAAGAAATTCGCGTCGCGCTCAAACACCAGCCCGCTGTCCACACTGAACGTAGGCAGGGTGCGGCTGGCCGAGCGCGAGCCGTTGGAGAGGGCGCTGTCGAACTGGTACTGCGTGGTGTGCAGCTGCAGCTTGGGCGTGACGAAGCCGCCGGGCGACAAGAAGGGGCGGCTGATTTGGGCCAGTGCGTACGAGCGGTCGGCATTGGGCTGACCGGTCAGCGCGCGTGCCGCTTCAAAGCGCGTGGTGTCCAGCTCCACACTGGCGTCCAGCCCGCCGGGCAGGGCGGATGGCGTGTAGCGCCAGCTCAGCTGCGGCATGCGGTCATACGGCGGGACGATGGGCGAGGTGACATCCTGCAGCGTCTGCCACTTCAGAGTGCGCACCTGAGCCGAGTAGTCGCCCGAGCCCCAGCTCAGCATGGCGTCGTTGGGCAGCAGGCGCTGGCGCAGCGGCTCTGAGGCGCGGCCAAAGTCGCGCCAGTAGTTGTCGTCGCTCACGCGGTTGAGGTTCAGATTCAGACCCAGCCCGCCAATGCTCGAATCAATCACGCCCTGGTGCTTGGCGGTGATGCCCCAGCGTTCGCGGTCGCGCAGGCGGTCGCTGGGCATCACGTCGGCGTTGATCTCGCCCTGGTACGTGGGCTCCAGGTAGCGGAACTCGCCGCCAAGGTTGGCGCCGCGCTTGGACATGAGCGCCGCGCGCAGCGTGGCGTCGCGGTTGGGGGCAATGTTCCAGTAATAGGGCTGCGTGTAGTCCAGCCCGTCGCGGCTGTCCAGCCCGATGGTGGGCGGCAGCAGGCCGGACTTGCGCTTGTCCGACAGCGGGAAGGTGATGTACGGAATGGGCAGCACCGGCACGCCCTGGAACTCCAGCACCGCGCCCTCGGCTGTGCCCACCTCTTCCTCGTTGTCGATGCGGATCTTGTCGGCGCGCAGCACCCAGGCGGGGCTCCAGCTGGCTTCGTTATCGCGCTGGCAGGTGGTGTAGGTGGCGCTGTGCACCAGCGCGCGGTCGCGGTCAATGAAATCGACCCGGTTCGCCTCGCCGTGGGCCTGGGTGGCCAGCAGGCGGTAGCGGGCGTCGGTGAAGAAGCCTTCAAACGCATCCACCCGCAAATCCAGGGCCGAGCCTTCGTAGCTGTTGCCTGCGCGGTTGATCCGCACGTTGCCGCGCGCCTTGGCCAGGTCTTCAGGCACGTTGTAGTCGAGCCGGTCGGCGCGGATGACGGTATCGCCCCGGCGCAGTTCGGCATTGCCCTCGATGGTGGCATTCAGATCCGTCTGGCCGCTGATGCGGTCACCGGTGACGAACACCGGCAGTTGCGTGCGCACTGATTCGGGAATGGTTTCCTGCAGCGCGGGCGACTTGCGCAGCGTCAGCGGCTCGTCCCAGGCGCTGGGGGCAGCGGCCTGCGCTTGCGCGGCCAGCGGCAGCCCGCACCAGGCCAGCGCAATGCAATACGCCAGGGCCCGGGGAACGGGCGGGCGCAACCGCAAAGCGGCTGCCGCAGCGGGCCGGGTCCGGGGGGGGGAGGTCTGCGCGGTGATGGGCTGGCTGCGTGGCACGTGGGCGTTGGGGGCGAGGGCAGATGGAATCACCCGCGCCGGCCGCAGGGGCCGCGGGGCGGGTTTTAAAATCCGATTATCCATGAGCCACCCCTCTTCCCCCCTTTCTCCTTCCCGCCCTGATTCTTCCGCCGCTGGCAGCGCTGCTGCGCCTGCCCCGGTGGTCTGGGCCGACCCTGCCCGCCGTGCGGCTTTTGAGGCCTGGCTGGCTCCGCTGGTGGCCAGCCACCAGCTGCTGCCAGCCACGCTGCGCCCCGCCTCGGCCGACGCGAGCTTTCGCCGCTACCTGCGCATCGACACGGCCCAGGGCGCCAGCTGCATCGTCATGGACGCCCCGCCCGACAAGGAAAACTGCCGCCCCTTCGTGCAGGTGCAGGCTCTGATGGCCGAGGCCGGGCTGAACGTGCCGCAGATCCTGGCGTGGGACGAAGCCGGGGGCTTCATGCTGCTGACGGACCTGGGCAAGCAGACCCTGATCGAGCTGCTGCAGCCCGAGAACCCCCAGGCCGCGCTCCAGTGGTATCTCCAGGCCACCGATGTGCTGCTGGATTGGCAAAAGGCCTCACGCCCCGGCGTGCTGCCCGTGTACGACGAAGCCCTGCTGCGCCGCGAGCTGTCGCTGTTCCCGGACTGGTACCTGGCCCGCCACCGCAGCGTGACGCTGACCGACAAGCAGCAGGCCACGCTGGACAACGCCTTTAACCTCATCGTGGCGCACAACCTGGCCGCGCCCAGCGTCTTTGTGCACCGCGATTTCATGACCAGAAACTTGATGGTGCCGTTGCAAGAGGGCGGCCCCTTGGCGGTGCTGGACTTTCAGGATGCCGTGTACGGCCCCATCACCTATGACATCGCCAGCCTGTTGCGCGACGCGTTCATCAGCTGGGAAGAGGAATTCGTCATCGACGTGACCGTGCGTTACTGGGAAAAAGCCCGCAAGGCCGGGCTGCTGGGGGCCAACAGCGCCAGCGGCTGGGGCTCGGACTTTGGCGAGTTCTACCGCGCGGTCGAATGGATGGGTCTGCAGCGCCACTTGAAGGTGGCCGGCATCTTTGCCCGCCTGACCCTGCGCGACGACAAGCCCAAGTACCTGGCCGACGCCCCACGCTTTTTGCATTACATCCGCTCCACCGCCAACCGCTACCGCCAGCTGGGCCCGCTGCTGCAACTGGTGGACGAGATCGAAGGCACCACGCCCGTCACCGGCTTTGCCTACGGGCGCATGTAGCCCGTTTTGCGCTCCAGACAGAGTTTTGAGTCAAATTGGCCTCCAGCGCTTATTGAGTAAGCGGTGGCAGCTATGAAAGTGATAGTAGATGCCCCGCTTCCACTGCCCCGCTGACCTGGCCCCCGGTGCCGAAATCGACCTGCCCCCCGGCGCTGCGCGCCATGTGCAGGTGCTGCGCCTGCAGCCGGGCGATGGCATCACCCTCTTCCACGGCGGGACCGATGGCCCGGGCGGCGAATTCGAGGCCACCGTGCTGCGCATGGGCCGCAGCGACGTGCGGGTGCAGGTGGGCACCCACCACGCCATCGAACGCGAGGCGCCTCGCGCCATCCACCTGCTGGCGGGCATCACCGCCAACGAGCGCATGGACTGGCTGGTCGAAAAAGCCACCGAACTGGGCGTGGCCAGCATCACCCCGCTGGTGGCCGAGCGCAGCGTGCTCAAGCTCAAAGGTGAACGGGCCGACAAGAAGCTCGCCCACTGGCAGGCCGTGGCCGTGGCCGCGTGCGAACAATGCGGGCGCAACCGTGTACCGGTGGTGCACGATGCGGTGGATTTGGCGGGCTGGGTGCGCGCCCACCCGCAGCCGCCTGCAGACCCTGCAGCCCCCCTGCGCCTGCTGCTGTCGCTGCGCGAAGGCACGCGCCCCCTGCTGCAGGCCGCGGCCGGGGCGGGCCCCGTGTGGTTCCTCTCGGGCCCTGAAGGCGGCCTGAGCGCCGCCGAAGAAGCCCTGGCCGTGCAGCACGGCTTTGCGCCCACCACGCTGGGCCCCCGCGTTCTGCGTGCCGAAACCGCGCCGCTGGCCGCCCTCGCGGCCCTCACGCTGGCCTGATTCGTCCATCGACCTGGCGCTTGCGGCGGCGCAGGCGGCCACGGAATGGCGTTGCGCCAGGGTGTTAGCCCTGCTTGTTCTGACAGCCGTGCTCCGTAGAATTTCACGCAAGCACCGATCGTGCTGCAGCGCGCCGCGCGCAGCCAAGCCCCGGGCCGCTATCGACCACGCGACGGAGACCCCCCTTTGCAGCTGCGCCCCTATTTCCGCCGTTGGGCCGACTGGATGCTGACCACCGACAAGCGCCAGCGCATCCGCCTGGCCATGTCGGGGCTCGCGGCGTTGCTGATGGTGTGCTGCCTGGTGGTGATGAACTCCGTGGCCGCTGCCGGTCTGGCATCCACCGCCGAGGTGCGCGTGTGGACGGCGTGCTCGGTGTTGGGGCTCATCGCGGTGTACGCAGCCATTCGCAGCGGCTGGTCGCGCCGCTTCAAAGACCCGGCCCTTACCCTGGCGCAGATCCTCTACGCCATCACCTGCTGTGCGGTGGCGTTTGTGATTGCCGGGCCTGCACGGGGCGTCACGCTCCCCATCCTGGCCATCATCCTCATGTTCGGCATCTTCGGGCTCACCACCCGCCAGATGCTGGGCGTGCTGGTGTACAGCCTGGTGGCGTTTGGTGTGGCCTCGGGCGTGGTGGCCGCGCGCGACGAGCCTGATTACCCCACTGTGGTTGCTGCGGCTTACGTGGGCATGGTGGTCGTGGTGCTGCTCAGCAGCACCTTCCTCACCACCCGCGTGCAATCCACCCGCGATCACCTGCGCCGCCAGAAGGCCGAACTGGCGCAGGCGCTGGAGCAAATCCGCCAGCTGGCCACGCACGATGACCTGACCGGCCTGCTCAACCGCCGCGCCATGCTCGATCGCATGCAGCTCGAGCAGCGCCGCAGCCTGCGCAGCGGCTCGCCGCTGCTGATTGCCCAGCTGGACATTGACCACTTCAAAGTCGTCAACGACACCCACGGGCACGCCGCTGGCGACCTGGTGCTGCAGAGCTTTGCCGACACCGTGCGCCGTAATGTGCGCGACACCGATGTGCTGGCCCGCTGGGGGGGCGAAGAGTTTGTGCTGCTGCTGTGCGACACCCCCGCCGCAGACGCCGTGGCCCTGATGGAGCGCCTGCGCCAGGCCGTGCAGGCCATGCAGGTGCCCGTGCCGCAGGGCGGCCAGCCCATTACCGTGACGGTGTCCATTGGCCTGGCGCGGCACACCCCTGCCGATCCTTTGGCGGGCACCCTGGAGCGTGCCGACCAGGCGCTCTACGCCGCCAAGGCCGGGGGGCGCAACCGCGTGGTGCCTGCACCTTGCCTGCGCTGATGCCTGTCATCGGCATGCGGTAGCGTGGGCCCCCGTGGCGCTGGGCCACAATGCCGCCTCGCAGCGCCGCACCCATCCCCTGGCCGTTTTCACCTTCGCCCCCATGACCGAAAGCACCTCTCCGTCTGAATTCCAGTGCGACACCCACGGCCCTGCCGAGGCCACCTACCTCTGCGCCCACCTGCTGGAGCAGCCCGTGCAGACCTGGTACTGCGCAGCACCTTCTGCCGACAAGCCCCACCCCGATGCCTGGTGCGCCGCGTGCGAGCGGCTGTTCCAGCAAGAGGGCGAATGGAACGAGCGCAACGAAGGCGGGCTCGACATTCGCGCCGTGTGCCACCACTGCTACGAAGATGCCCGCGCCGCCAGCGTGAAGGCCATGTCCTCCGAAACCCAGGCCCTGTGGGTGGATGCCGTCACCGCCTGCCACGAACGGCTTGCCGAACGCCAGGCGCTGCTTACCGCCGCGCATAAGCTGGCCACCCACGAGCGCTGGGATTACGACCAGGAAAGCGCCACGCTCACCTTCTCCAACGCGGGTGTGCCAGCGGTGGTGGCTGATGTGGAGTTCATCGGTTCCATCTCGAACACCAGCGGCACCTGGCGCTGGTCGTGGGCCAACTTCCACCTGCACCCCAACGTGGTGGGGCGCATCAGCGCCGTGCGTGAATACGGGCGGGAACACCACTTTGCCCCACTGGTGGTGCCGCAGTGGAAGGCCGATGTGGTCGATGCCTGGGAGCTGGCGGGCGTGGCCGCCTACGTGCTCGAGGCCCAGGGCGTGTACCGCGCGCCCACCGACAACGGCTACCTGTTCATGGCCATCATGGGCATCCGCAGCGCTGCGTAGGCGGGTGGGTCAGCCCGCCTCTTCCGCGTCTACCGGAAACCGCACGCTGAAGCGCGCCCCCGGCGGGTTCTGGCCGGGGTTGGCGTCTTCCAGCAGCACCTCGGCATGGTGCTTGGCCGCAATCTCCATCACGATGGGCAGGCCCAGGCCCGAGCCATCGGCCTCGCTGCCCAGCGCCCGGTAAAAGGGCTGGAAGACCAGCTCGCGCTCGGCCTCGGGCACGCCGGGGCCTGAGTCTTCCACCTGCAGCATCAGCACCTGGCCAAAGGTGTCGGCCAGCACGCGGGCCGTGACCACGCCCGGCTTTTCAGCGGTGGACGGGGTGTAGTTGATCGCGTTGTCCACCAGGTTGCGCACCAGCTCCTTGAGCAGCGTGGGGTTGCCGCTGAGCTGCACGCCGGGCGAGCCAGGCTCGGCACCGTCGTAGCCCAGGTCGATGTGCTTGTCCATCGCGCGGGGCACGGAATCGCGCACCACCTCAATCGTCAGTTCGGCCAGATCACACGGCTGGCGTGCAATGCCCGCACCGCTGCCTTCGGCCCGCGCCAGCGCCAGCAACTGGTTCACGGTGTGCGTGGCGCGGATGCTGGAGCGCCCGATGTGCTGCAGCGAGCGCTTGAGTTCTTCCGTGCTCGTGCCCTCGCGCTGCGCCAGGTCGGCCTGCATGCGCAGGCCCGCCAGCGGTGTTTTCAGCTGGTGGGCGGCGTCGGCCAGAAAGCGTTTTTGCGTGGCCAGGGATTCGTTCAGCCGCGTGAGCAGGTCATTCACCGACGACACCAGCGGCGCCACCTCCAGCGGCACGGTGCGGTCGTCCAGAGGCGATAGGTCGTCCGGGCTGCGCGCGCGAATGCGCTGCTCCAGCTGGTTCAGCGGCTGAATGCCCCGTGCCAGCGCCAGCCACACCAGCAGCACCGCCAGCGGCAAGATGACAAACTGCGGCAGCATCACGCCCTTGATGATTTCCGTGGCCAGCACGCTGCGCTTCTCGCGCGTCTCGGCCACCTGCACCAGCGCCAGCGGGCCGCCCTGCAGCGGCAGCCGCACCCAGATGTAGGCCACGCGAATCTCCACCCCGCGCAGCTCCGCATCGCGCAGGCGCACCTCGCCGGGCAAGGGGGTTTCTTCGGCGGGGGGCTCGGGCAACTCGCGCTCGCCCGAGAGGAACTCGCCCCCCGGCCCCATCACCTGGTAGTAAACGATGTCGGAGTCATCCGCGCGCAGGATCTCGCTGGCCGGCTGCGGCAGGTTGAACTGCACCCCGCCCTTGCCGCCATCCGCGGGCACGCCCACCAGCTGGGCGAGTGCGTGCGCGTTGTATTCCAGCGCGCGGTCAAACGGCTTGTTGGCCAGGCCCTGCGCCACCAGCCAGGTCAGCGCCAGGCTCACCGGCCACAGCAGCAGCAGCGGCGTCAGCATCCAGTCCAGGATTTCGCCGAAGAGGGAGCGCTGCTCGCGCTGGAAGATTTTCAAGATTTAAAGCCTTTTAGCCTTTGGCGCTTGTCTGCAAAGCGCTGGCAGCTATCATTTTTGATGCAATGGGCTTCTGGGCTACGTACCGCCGTTGCCGCTGACACTGGCGCGGCCCAGGCCAGCGCACCCGTTGAGCTGGCTTTGCCAGGCCACCGGGTGCGTCCCCTTGGGGGGAAGGCGCAAAGCGACTCAGGGGGGCCTCCTATCCAGGGATCTTTTCCAGGCAGTAGCCCAGCCCGCGCACTGTGGCAATGCGAATCGGGCCCTTCTCGATCTTCTTGCGCAGGCGGTGGATGTAAACCTCAATCGCGTTGTTGCTCACCTCTTCGCCCCACTCGCAGAGGCGCTCCACCAGCTGCTCCTTGCTCACCAGGCGGCCGGCGCGCTGCAGCAGCACCTCCAGCAGGCCCAGCTCGCGGGCCGACAGCTCCACCATCTTGCCGTCAATGGTGGCTACGCGCCCGGCCTGGTCGTACACCAGCGGCCCGTGCTTGATGGCGCTGCTCGCCCCGCCCATGCCCCGGCGCGTGAGGGCACGCACCCGCGCTTCCAGCTCCTGCAGGCTGAACGGCTTGGCCATGTAGTCATCCGCGCCATAGTCCAGCCCCTTCACCCGCTCTTCCACGCTGTCGGCTGCCGTGAGGATCAGCACCGGCAACGCCGAGCCGCGACTGCGCAGCTTCTTGAGCACTTCCAGCCCATGCATCTTGGGCAGGCCCAGGTCCAGAATCAGCAGGTCAAACTCGTTGTTGGTCAGGAGCGCCGCATCGGCCTCACTGCCACTGGCCACATGGTCCACCACCGCCCCCGAAGCCCGCAGCGTGCGCAGCAGGCCATCGGCCAGCACTTGGTCGTCTTCGGCGATAAGGATGCGCATCGGGTGTCTCCTGGGGCGTGGGGCCGTGCTGCTGGAGTGCTGCGGGCGGCATGGTGTGTGGTGGATTTTAGGGTGGCGAACGCAGCATGAACCAGGTTACTCGTTCGCTGCTACCACTGTGTCTTTCGAGACAGCACAAGCTGGCGATTTGTGTCCGTTCGCCGTCTGCGGCAGGTGGACTAGCTTTGGCGCAGCATGTAAGTGGTGCCCAGCATTACCCACCCCAGACATATTGCACTCACCCCCGCACGATAGAGAAAGATATATGCATGGCGAAAACATTTCGCCGAGAAGGTCAGGTCGTTAGAAGTTAATTCCAGTTCGGCAGATTTTGTGTTGTACGCCTGCCAGGGGCGGGATGTGAAGCTGGCACGGCGAAGAACCAGGGATTTAACAACCATGGTCATTAGCATTAACGGAATCGAGAGCGCCACCAGAATGCCACCCATGATGTAAAGAGCGCTGTCGATAGCCATGACCAGCATCGTTGCCAAGGTAAGCCCGGCGATGACGATCCCTGTGCCAATCGACACAAGCCAGCTCAGTTTTTGAATACTGAATTGAGGTCTGTTCACAAGGGCTTCAGTCGTGCTGCCCAGAGTTTCGTAGACAGAGAATTTCTGCTGAATATGTTGAGTTAGGCTTGTGCAATGGGTTTTCTTCGTCAAGGTGATTTAAGGCGTCTCACGCCAACCACTGTGCTCGGTTGGGTCGTGATGGCATTTGCTATTTACAGTGGGCTCAATCGGCATAGCTTCGAGCCAAGCGACGCTGTATCTACTGCAGCCCCATTTTTGGCTGGATTGGTCTGTTTATTTGCCACCGTTGCCTATTGGCGAAGCGACAACCCTGATGCACCCCACAACAATGCCGGTTTGATTCGCGGCGCATTGGCGATAGTCTGTTTTGCTGCGTGCGCGTTTGTGATGAGCTGGATGGCGACCTTTGGTGTATCAGCAGTATTGATGCGCGCGGTAACTCCTGAGCTTGCAGTACGCGTGGGTGTTGTGTCGGTATATCCGGAGGGTAAGGGCAAGGGGTGTCACTACCGTCTGGAGTTGCATGCCCCGGCCCTTTCCACTCCCGTGAGTCCTTGTGTTTCTGAAGAACTTTGGCGAGCACTCAAACCCGGAGACACGATCACTTTGGTGATCGCTGCTGGCTCACTCGGTACACAAATTCTTGATGTGCGTGATTCCAAGTGAGGCGCCGAGTCTGGGCTTGATTGGGGCGGCACAAGTCTCTTTTACTGACGGGTGGATACAAGCGCTGCTCCCTGCCCTTGAACAGGGTTAAAAGTCGCGCGGATCCGTCCCCAACAACTTCTCCGTCAACGCCTTCAAATCCCCCTGTAGCCGCGCCATGCCCTTCGGGTGCATCGCCAGCGTGCCTTCATCCATGTACAGCTTGCGGTTGATCTCCAGCTGGATGCTGTGGCGGTGCTGGGCTGGGGCGCTGTAGCGGCGCACCAGTTCCACGCCTTTGTAGGGGTGGTTGTATTCCACGCTGTAGCCGCACGCGCGCAGGTGCTCGCACACCAGGGCCGAGAGGGCGGGGCTGGCAGTGGTGCCGTCGCGGTCGCCCACCACAAAGTCGGCGTGCACCAGGCCCGGAAAGTCGGTGGCGTGGCTGGCCGAGATGGCGGGCATGGAGTGGCAGTTGATGTGGATGCTGTAGCCGTGGCGCGCGTGGGCGGCGTCAATGGCCTGGGCCACGGCGGCGTGGTAGGGACGCCAGCAGCGGTCGATGCGGGCGCGCACCTCGTCCACGCTGAGCAAGCGGTTGTAGATGGCTTCGCCTTCGTCGGTGAACTTCCAGATCAGGCCCTTGCCCAGGCGCACTTTGTTCAGCACGGCGGGGTCTGTCGCTACGGGGTCGGGCCAGGGGGCGTCAAGCAGGGTGGTGTCCAGCTCCAGGGTGTCGCGGTTGGCATCGAGGTAGATGCGGGGGAAGTGGGCTTCGACCCAGGCCACGCCCAGGGCGGGGGCGAAGGCGTAGATTTTTTCGACGTGCGTGTCTTCGGCGCGGCGCAGGGTGGGCAGGCTGCAGGCGGAGCGGAAGTCGGCCGGGTAATGCGTGCCACTGTGGGGCGAGTCAAACACCAGCGGCGTGGTGCCGGGCACGGTGCTGACCATGGCGGGCTGCCCAGGCGTGCCGGTGGCGCCGGGCTGGGCTTGCTGGAGGGGTGGGTGAATCAATGGGAAGGCTGCATGCATAGGCAAGGCTGTGTGGGTGGGGGCGGCTGGCCGGGCCGCCCGGACCGGTATCGGGGCATGAACTGTGTTGCCCAGTATGCCGGTTTGTGGCCAGGGGGGTGATGGGGTTAATTGGGGGGTATGGGTCAGTCGCTGCCCCCCGCATAGGCCTCCAGTCCAATCGCCACCACGGTGGCAACGTCGTCGCCCACTTCGGCGCGGAATTCGGCTTCAGCCTGCGTTACGGCATCCCGAAACCCTTGCAGCCACGCCAGCCCGGTGGGGGTGAACAGCACGCGGCGCGCCCGGGCATCGTGCGGGTCTGGCCCGCGGGTGACCAGGCCCCAGGCCTCGCATTGGTCTACCAGTTGCGCCATGGATTGCTTGGTCATGCCCGCGCGCTGGGCCAGGTCGGTCAGCCGGTCGCCCCCCAGGGACAAGTGCCGCGTGAGGTGGATGTGCGCGGCGCCCACCTGGTCGCGTGCGGCCAGGTTGGACAGGGCCAGGGGCACTTCCACATTGCGCGCCATGAGCTGCAGCACCCGCGCATCAAAGCGCCGCATGGCGTGGCCCAGCAGCCGGCCCAGGTGGGTCTGGCGCCAGGCGTCGTCGGGCGGGGTGGTGCCGGGGGGCGTGGGGTGCATGGTGGGCTAAATAGGTGGTTGGCAAATGGTAAGGCAAACTGACTAAAAAATTGTTTACTTGGTCATTTTGCGCATCTACATTACTGGTCAAGCAGCCAGTGCTGTTGTTAATAACAGTATTTTGATCACTGGCCCACCGATCACTTCGTTTTATTCAGGAGCCCTTCCATGGACGTCAAAGGTACCAACCCCGCCCTGCCCGTGAACACCGAAAAGGCCAAGGCTTTGGCCGCAGCCCTGGCGCAGATTGAGAAGCAGTTTGGCAAGGGCACCATCATGCGCTTGGGCGAAGGCGAGGCCATTGAGGACATCCAGGTGGTTTCCACTGGCTCGCTGGGCCTGGACATTGCGCTGGGCGTGGGTGGCCTGCCCCGTGGCCGTGTGATCGAAATCTATGGCCCTGAGTCGTCGGGCAAGACCACGCTGACGCTGCAGGTGATTGCCGAGATGCAAAAGCAGGGTGGCACCTGCGCGTTTGTGGATGCCGAACATGCGCTGGATGTGCAATACGCCCAAAAGCTGGGCGTGCAACTGTCTGACCTGCTCATCAGCCAGCCCGACACTGGCGAGCAGGCGCTGGAGATTGTGGACAGCCTGGTGCGCTCGGGCGCTGTGGATCTGATCGTGGTGGATTCGGTGGCAGCGCTCACCCCCAAGGCCGAAATCGAAGGCGAAATGGGCGACGCCCTGCCCGGCCTGCAGGCCCGCCTGATGAGCCAGGCGCTGCGTAAGCTCACGGCCACGATCAAGAAGACCAACTGCACGGTCATCTTCATCAACCAGATCCGCATGAAGATTGGTGTGATGTTCGGCAGCCCCGAAACCACCACGGGCGGTAACGCGCTGAAGTTCTACGCCTCGGTGCGTCTGGACATTCGCCGCACCGGCACCATCAAGAAGGGCGACGAAGCCATCGGCAACGAAACCAAGGTGAAGGTGGTCAAGAACAAGGTCAGCCCCCCCTTCAAGACGGCGGAGTTCGACATCCTGTTTGGCGAGGGCATCAGCCGCGAGGGCGAGATCATCGACATGGGCGTGAGCGCCAAGATCATCGAAAAGAGCGGTGCCTGGTATGCCTACAACGGCGAGAAGATCGGCCAGGGCCGCGACAACGCCCGCGAGTTTCTGCGCGAGAACCCTGACTTGGCGCATGAGATTGAAAACAAGGTCCGTGAGCAACTGGGCATCGCCCTGTTGCCTGCGGCATTGGCGGCAGCCAGTGCTGCAGACGAGGCGTAAGCCGAGTGGACCGCAGTTTCACTAAAACAAGGTGCGCGAAGGCCTGGGCATTGCCCTGCTGCCCGGCGCGTTGCAGGCCCCTGCCGCTGCTGGCGAGTGAACGGCTGCGCCTGAGTTTTAAGAAAAATAGCCCGCTAGCGCTTGATTTGTAAGCGCTGGCAGCTATCAAAAAAGAAGCATTCCTCTGCCATGGGTTTCACCACGCTATCGCTCACGGGGCGCGCGCTGCGCTTGCTGAGCCAGCGGGAGCATTCACGGGCCGAGTTGCAGCGCAAGCTCAGGCCCCATGTGCAAGAGGGCGAGGACTTGAACGCAGTGCTCGATGGCCTGCAGGCCAAGGGCTTCATCAGCGAGGAGCGGGTGGTCGAATCGGTGCTGAACCGGCGCGCCAGCCGCTTGGGCGCGGCGCGCATCCGGCAAGAGCTGCAGGCTAAGGGCTTGGGTGCAGAGGCGGTGCAGCAAGCCGTGGCCCGGCTGCAAGATACTGAGCTGGAACGTGCCCGCGAGGTGTGGCGCCGCAAGTTTGGCGAGCCTGCCGCAGACCCGCAAACCCGCGCCAAGCACATGCGGTTTTTGCTGGCCCGAGGGTTTTCTGGCGACGTGGTGCGCCGTGCGGTGCAGGGCGCTGGGGATGCCGACGATGCTTGACCCCGTGGATGCGCAATGCATCCACGCCCGGCGCCAAGGGGCTTTTTAAACGCCCAGCATCAATTGCAGGTTTTGTACGGCAGCGCCACTGGCGCCTTTGCCCAAATTGTCCAGGCGCGCCACGGCCACGGCCTGGCGGTACTGCTCGTTGGCGAACACGCGCAACTCCAGCTTGTTGGTGTCAGCCAGCGTGTCGGCGGCCAGTTTCAAATCATCGGTGGGGGGCAGCACGCTGACCCACTGCTCGGGTGTGTTGGTGCGGCGGTAGTGGCTGGCGAGCGCGTCGTGCAGGTCGCTGGCCTTGGGCGCGCCGGGCAGCAAGTCCAAATGCAGCGGCAGTTGCACCAGCATGCCCTGGCGGAAATTGCCCACCGCCGGGATGAACACAGGGCGGCGTGTGAGGCCGGTGTAGCGCAGGATCTCTGGAATGTGCTTGTGGGCCAGGCCCAAGGCATAGGCCTCGTACGGTGCGGCCGTGCCTGCCTCGTAGGCTTCGATCATGGTGCGGCCGCCACCCGAGTAACCTGACACCGAGGGCAAGCTCAGGGGGTAGTCGGCAGGAATCAAGCCGGCATCCACCAAGGGGCGCAGCAGTGCGATGGCGCCCGTGGCATAGCAGCCAGGGTTGGAAACGCGCGAGGCTTCGCGCACAGCCTGGGCTTGCGCGGCGGCCAGTTCTGGAAAGCCGTACACCCAGCCATCGGCCGTGCGGTGCGCGGTGCTGGCATCAATCACTTTCACCGTGCGGCCCGTGCTGCGCTCGATCTCATCGACCATGGCCACGGTCTCGCGCGCTGCGTCGTCGTGCAGGCACAGCACCACCAGGTCCACGCCCGCAATCAGGTCGCGCTTGGCGGCGGGGTCTTTGCGCAGTTCGGGGGCAATGCTTACCAGCTCGATTTGCGGCATGGCTTGCAGGCGTTCACGGATCTGCAGGCCCGTGGTGCCGGCTTCGCCATCGATAAAGACTTTGGACATGGGGGGTGCTCCTGCGAAAAAGAGAGTGGGCTGCGACAGCCGCCTGCCCTGTATGACTTGCCCGGGTGCGTGGGGACCGTAAGTTTCCCACAAGGATGGTGCGTTGCAGCATGATACAGTCGCAGGTTGCCATGTCCCAAGCCCGCGGCCAGACAATCTGTTCATGGCAAACGGGTAACTACCATCCTTCCCTGAGAGAGACCTCATGAAGATTCACGAATACCAAGGCAAGGAAATCTTGCGTCAATTTGGTGTGCCCGTTCCGCGCGGCATTCCCGCTTTCACGGTGCAAGAAGCCGTGGAAGCTGCACAAAAGCTTGGCGGCCCTGTGTGGGTGGTCAAGGCCCAGATCCACGCCGGTGGCCGTGGCAAGGGCGGCGGCGTGAAGGTTGCCAAGACCATCGATGACGTCAAGAAGCTGGCTGAACAAATCCTGGGCATGCAGCTGGTCACGCACCAGACGGGCGCCGAAGGCCAGAAGGTTCGTCGTCTGTACATCGAAGACGGCGCCGACATCAAGAACGAGCTGTACGTGTCCCTGGTGACCGACCGCGCCACGCAGAAGGTGGCCCTGATCGCTTCGAGCGAAGGCGGTATGGACATCGAAGAAGTGGCTCACTCCACTCCTGAGAAGATCGTCACCGAGATGATCGACCCGCTGGTCGGCATCACTGCCGAGCAGAGCAAGAAGGTGGCAGCCGCCATCGGCCTGACTGGCGCTTCCATCGACCAAGCCGTAGACATCTTCGCCAAGATCTACAAGTGCTACATGGACACCGATGCGTCGCTGGTGGAAATCAATCCCCTGAACTGCGACTCCAAGGGCGACCTGATGGCCCTGGACGCGAAGTTCAACTTTGACGCCAACGCCCTGTTCCGTCACCCAGAAATCGTGGCCTTCCGCGATCTGGACGAAGAAGACCCTGCCGAAGTGGAAGCTTCGAAGTTCGACCTGGCCTACATCAGCCTGGACGGCAACATCGGCTGCCTGGTGAACGGCGCAGGTCTCGCCATGGCCACCATGGACACCATCAAGCTGTTCGGCGGCGAGCCAGCCAACTTCCTGGACGTGGGCGGTGGCGCTACGGCCGAGAAGGTGACTGAAGCCTTCAAGATCATGCTGAAGAACGACAAGGTCAAGGGCATTCTGGTCAACATCTTCGGCGGCATCATGAAGTGCGACACCATCGCCACCGGCGTGATCACCGCCTGCAAGGCTGTGAACCTGTCTGTGCCACTGGTCGTGCGCATGAAGGGTACGAACGAAGAGCTGGGCAAGAAGCTGCTGGCCGAATCTGGCCTGCCCATCATTGCTGCAGACACCATGGCCGAAGCCGCGACCAAGATCGTTGCTGCCGTCAAGTAAGCCCGGAGAACATACATGTCGATCTACATCAACAAAGACACCAAGGTCATCACCCAGGGTATCACGGGCAAGACTGGCCAGTTCCACACCGAAAAGTGCCAGGAATACGCAAACGGCAAGAACTGCTTTGTCGCTGGCGTGAACCCCAAGAAGGCTGGCGAGTCGATCTTCAACATCCCGATCTACGCCTCCGTGAAGGAAGCTGCGCAGCAAACCGGCGCCACCGTGTCGGTGATCTACGTGCCTCCAGCAGGCGCTGCGGATGCCATCTGGGAAGCTGTGGAAGCCGATCTGGACATGGCCATTTGCATTACCGAAGGCATTCCTGTCAAGGACATGCTGATGGTGCGCAACAAGATGAAGGCCAAGGAAGCTGCTGGCGGCAAGAAGACCCTGCTGCTGGGCCCCAACTGCCCTGGCCTGATCACGCCTGACGAAATCAAGATCGGCATCATGCCCGGTCACATCCACCGCAAGGGCCGTATCGGCGTGGTGTCCCGTTCGGGCACGCTGACGTACGAAGCCGTGGCCATGCTGACGGAAGTGGGCCTCGGCCAGTCGAGCGCTGTGGGCATTGGTGGCGACCCCATCAACGGCCTCAAGCACATCGACGTGATGAAGGCGTTCAACGACGATCCAGACACCGATGCCGTGATCATGATTGGCGAAATCGGTGGTCCTGACGAAGCCGAAGCTGCCCAGTGGTGCAAGGCCAACATGAAGAAGCCTGTGGTGGGCTTCATCGCTGGCGTGACGGCTCCTCCCGGCAAGCGCATGGGCCACGCTGGCGCGCTGATCTCTGGCGGCGCTGACACGGCTGACGCCAAGCTCGCCATCATGGAAGAGTCGGGTTTCGTCATCACCCGCAACCCTTCGGAACTGGGCAAGCTGCTCAAGGCCCAGCTGAAGTAATCCGGCGGTTCCAGGCCAGCCCATGGGTTGGCCTGCCCCGTACCGTTGACTGCACCCGCCACCGTTTGGTCGCGGGTGCTTTTTTTTGCTGTTCAGGCAGACCGGAATGCTCGGACAAGCTTGAGAGATCATTATGACAAATTTGTCGCTACAAGGGTGGGGGGCGACAAAGAGCGGCACCGCCAGAGTGTCGGGCGCCCTGGTAAAGCTGGTGGGGGAGCACCTATCCGCCGTGTGGTGAACGGGCTTAATTTTTGCTTTTTACATCCACTCACAGAATGGAACGTGGATTGCAGTGGCCAGAAAATTACCGGAGCGCAGGGCAGAACCAAGGCGGTGGACAGGATGGATCAGCGCCGCCACGGCCCTGGCTTTGACGGGAGGCTTGTGGCTTGCGGGAGTGTTGCCTCAGGCCCAGCAGATCTTGTACGACGCTGCCGTGGCCCACGCTTCGCCCGGCGCGATGAGCGAGGCGGTGTTGGTAGACATTGATGCCCGTAGCTTGGCAGCCGCTGGTGGTAACTGGACCTATGACAACCATGCCGCATTGATTGACCGCTTGGCCCAGGTTGGCGCCAGCACCGTGGTGTATGCCGTGCCATTGGCCCCGCCTGCCACGCCGACCGATGCACAAGCGCTGGTGAGCAGCATTGCCCAGTCCCAAAACGTGATCTGGCCAGCGGTATTTGCGGACAAAGGGCCAGCCGCTTCACTGCCACCGGTTTTTTATCGCAGTACCTTGGCAGCCCTTGGCGGTCGTGGGCCAGCCATGGTGCCTGTGCAGATGGGGCCTTTTGCGGAGGCCGCTGCAGGGGTGGGGCATTTGCAATGGAGGGCTGACAGCGACGGCATTCTCCGGCAGGTGCCTCTGGTACTAAGCCACGATAACGTGGGAGTGCCTGCGCTTGCGCTGCTGGCTGCCCAGCGTGTGTTGCATCTCAGCGCCGAAGATATTTCTTGGAGAGGCGGCAGTTCCAGCCCTGGTCTGCTGCTGGGCAGCTTGGCGGTGGGGGTGGATGCGGGTGCGGTGATGCGCCCTGTGTTTGGCGCATCCCTGCCTCGGTTGGCGGCAGCCGATGTGGTGGCTAGCAAAGTGCCACCGGCAGCCCTGCGCGACAAGACCGTGGTGGTAGGAATGACGGCAGGGCCGCAAGCCGCTGTGTGGACCGTACCGGGGGGCTCGTCTTTGCGCGCATCCGATGTGGTGGCCCAGACCTTGGTCGGATTGCGTGTGGCTCGCTCCGTGACAGCTCCGAACTGGGCCCACACCCTGGCATGGGGTGCGGTGCTCGCCATGGCTTTGGTGGTTGTGGCGCTGCCCGGTTTGCGCACAAGAGTGGCTTGGGGCGTTGCAGTGGGGCTCGCCACGTTGCTGCTTGCCATGCAATGGTGGTGGTTGCAACGCGCCTTGCATATGGTGCCTCTTATGGCCGCCGCCGCAGTGGTGCTGTGGGGGCAGTTGCTGTGCAGTGTTTGGGCTGCATTACCAAAACGAACGCCGGGTGAAGTGCCGCAAGGCTCTGCCAATGCAGAGCGCATGATGGCGCTGGCTCTGCATGGTCGTGGTGAGTTGCAGCAGGCCTTTGAGCGCTTCAAGTTACTGCCGACCAGCGACGCATTAAAGGAAAACCTCTACCACTTGGGCAAGGACTTGGAGCGCAAAAAAGACTTTGCTCTGGCCAAGAAGGTGTTCAAGCATCTGGTGCATCGCGATGCCGAATACAAAGATGCGCGGGCACGCTACCGCCATGCCAAGACCCACTTGCTGGCCCAGGCTGGCATTTCGCCAGGCCATGGCGCTGGCAGTAGCTTTGGCGAAGGTGCTTCGTCACTGCCTGCCTCCGTGCAAGAAACGCTGCCGCGCCAAAAGGCCTCCGGTGCATTTGCGCACTATGAGCTCAAGCACGAGTTGGGCAAGGGCGCGATGGGGGTTGTCTACCAGGGACGAGACTTGCGCTCAGGCCGAATGGTGGCGATCAAAACCTTGGCCCTGCGCCAGGAGTTTGAGGGGGCTGCGCTGGTGGATGCCCGCGAACGTTTTTTCAAAGAGGCAGAAGCCGCAGGGCGGTTGAAGCACCCGAACATCGTGGCTATCGATGGCTCTGGTGAAGCGCAGGGGCTCGCCTACATCGCAATGGAGTTCGTGGCCGGCACGGACTTGACCGCTTTCACCAAACCCGCCCACCTGTTGCCTGTGGCGCAGGTGTTGGCCATTGGCGCTCGGGTAGCAAGTGCCTTGGACTATGCCCATGCTCACCATGTCGTGCACCGCGATGTCAAACCCGCGAACATCATGTGGGACCCTGCCACCGACACGGTGAAGGTGATGGATTTTGGAGTAGCCCGTATTACCGATGCGAGCAAGACGCGCACGGGCATCGTGTTGGGCACGCCCAGCTTCATGTCGCCTGAACAGCTGTGTGGCGCCAAGGTGGATGGGCGAACAGATCTGTACGCGCTGGGTGTGACCTTGTTCCAGCTGCTCACGGGCGCATTGCCGCTGCGAGCCGAGTCGATGCCAGAACTCATGCACAAGATCGTTCATGTGCCAGCGCCAGATGTGCGCACGCTGCGCCCCGACTTGCCCGAGGCCGTAGCAATACTGGTGGCCAAGGCGTTGAACAAGCGGCCCGAGGATCGCTACCAGACAGGTGCGCAGCTGGCGCAAGCGCTCACGCACGCCATGGACAACGCTCTGCAACAAAGTATTGGCGAAGTAACTGCGGCAGTCGTCTATGATCCAGACCGCTCCCCTGCAGAGCAAAACATGTTGCTGACAAAAACCACGGTGCTGGAGCACCCACAGCAACAAAGCCCAGCATCCAGGCCTGTGGCTGCCCCTGTGGGATGACGCGCTTCCCAATCCATGACTTACGAATTTTTCGCCCAAACCGACCGGGGGCGCGTGCGCGCCAACAATGAAGACGCCGTGGCTGTCGATCGGGAAGCCCAGGTAGCCGTCTTGGCTGACGGCATGGGCGGCTACAACGCGGGCGAAATTGCCAGCGGAATGGCCATCACCTACATTGGCACGGAAATGAGTCGCTGGCTGGCACAGGCCGGGACTACGCCACCCGCCACGGATGTGCGGCGGGCGCTGGAGTTGTGTGTGGAAAACGCCAACCATGCCATTTTGGGCGCTTCGCTGTCCAACCCGCAGTACTCCGGCATGGGCACCACGTTGGTGGTGGGCGTTTTTCAGTGCGATCGCCTCATCCTCGGCCACATCGGGGATTCACGCTGCTACCGCTTGCGCGCAGGGGTGTTGCAGCAAATCACGCGAGACCATTCCTGGTTGCAGGAACAGGTCGATGCAGGCATATTGACCCGGGAGCAGGCAGCCGCGTCGTCCAACCGCAACTTGGTTACCCGCGCGTTGGGTGTAGAGCCGCATGTGCAAATGGAAGTGAACGAATTTCAAGTGGCGCCCAGCGACCTGTTTGTGATGTGCTCTGACGGTTTGACCGACATGGTCAACGACGAAGAGCTGGCAGAGTTGCTGTGCACGCCTGGCTCTCTGGAAGAAAAAGCAGGACGGCTCATTGATACGGCCAATGCCCATGGCGGTCGTGATAACGTCAGCGTATTGCTGGTGCAGGCGGCTGCCGGAGGGAAAAAACGCAGCCTCATGTCCCGTCTTTTGGGCTCTGCCTGACGGACAGCAACACAACAAATCATCAAATCAGGAGTAGATCATCATGCCCAGAATGATCGTTTCGATCGACGGCGTCGTCATCAAAGAAGTGCAACTCACCAAAGAGCGCACGACGCTGGGCCGCCGCCCGTACAACGACATCGTGATCGACAACCTGGCGGTGAGCGGCGAACACGCGGCCATCCACATGGTGCCTGATGGTGTCGAGATTGAAGACCTGGGGAGCACGAACGGCACCTACGTTAATGCCAAGGCGGTCAAGCGCCAGGAACTGCGCAACGGCGACACCATCGAGGTGGGCAAATACAAGATTCGCTTCTTGCAAGATGCAGACGCCCAGAACTTCGAGAAGACCATGGTGTTCAAGCCGGGAATGGCTCCGGCGCTGAATGCGGCGGCAAGGCCCGGTGGTGTGGTCGCGCCTCCTGCCCCTATGAATGCCGTCATCCGGGTGCTGTCGGGCGCAGCGGCTGGCCGTGAAGTCGCCTTGCACAAGGTGGTGACCACCATCGGCAAACCCGGTGTTGCCGTGGCGTCCATCACCAAGCGCATTCAGGGCTTTGTGCTGGCCCATGTGGAAGGCCCGGACATGCCTCTGCTCAATGGTGTGGCGATTGGCTCCAGCCCTGTCCCGCTCAAGAGCGGCGACAAGCTGGAACTTGCGGGCACCGAAATGCAGTTCGAGCAAACCTGACCGATGTGACGGCCTGGCCTCTGGCACCTTGCCCGGGCTTGGTCAGTTGAGCCCATGCGCAGCTCCTTGTTGTTTCGCCGCTGGCGCCGCGTGCTGCTCACGTTGATCCCGCTGGCACTGGCGCTTTTGCATGTTTCGGCCGCCATGCCCCTGCCGCTGCTGGAGCGGCTGGACCAGTTCATCTACGACGCCCGCCTGCGCCTGGGAATGTCGCGAACCCTTGACGAGCGCATCGTCATTGTGGATATCGATGAAAAAAGCATCGATCGCATCGGGCGCTGGCCCTGGGGTCGAGACAAACTCGCAGACCTGACCCAAGAATTGTTCGCACGCCAGCGTGTGTCCGTGGTGGGCTTTGATGTGGTGTTTGCTGAGCGCGACAACAGCTCCGGGCTGGCATCCCTGCGCGCTTTGGAGCGAGGGGCCTTGGCCAGAACCCCAGGCTTTGCCGAGCAGGTGTCTCGCTTGGCCCCTTCCCTTGACCACGATGCCTTGTTTGCTCGCAGCCTTCATGGACATGCGGCGGTGCTGGGCTACTACTTCACCAGTGATCGGCAGGGGCACACCCAAGGTGCGCTCCCTCTGCCGGTGGTGACTGGCGCCCAGCTGCGCGGCAGGCCGTTGGCAGCCACCACCTGGAATGGTTACGGAGCCAATCTCAGCGAATTGAATCAGGCTGCTGCTCAGGCTGGGTTCTTCAACACCATCGGCGACAGCGATGGTGTCGTTCGCAGCTTGCCGCTGCTGGCCGAATACCAGGGCCAGTATTACGAGTCGTTGGCTCTGGCCATGTTTCGCGCCATGATGGGAGGGCCCACCGTGGAGCCCGGCTTTCCGGCGACGGCTTCTCTCGGCACCCATGACACACTGGAAAGCGTAGTTTTGGTAGACGGCGCGCGCCGCATGGCTTTGCCGGTGGATGAGCGGCTGGCCATGCTCATCCCTTTCCGAGGCCCCGGCGGCCCTGAGGGCGGTTCCTATGCCTACATTTCTGCCAGCGACTTGCTGGAAGGAAAAATTGCGGAAGGTACCCTGGCGGACAAAGCCGTCTTGATCGGCACCTCGGCCCCGGGGCTGCAAGATGTGCGTACGACCCCGGTAGGCCCGGTGTATCCCGGCGTAGAGGCCCATGCCAGTATGCTGACGGCACTGATGGACGGCAGCACCATCGCTATCCCGGATTACGCACGCGGTTTCGATGTTCTTCAGCTTGTGATGGTGGGGCTGGTTCTTGCGTTTGGGCTGTCAGTGCTGCCGGCTGGCCCCGCGTTGTTGCTGAGCGCAGCGGTGTTCTTCGCTCTGACCCTGCTCAATTTCTGGTTGTATCGGACGCACGGGCTGGCAATGCCGCTGGCAACCGCCCTTGCGCTGGTATTCACAGCCACAGCGGTCAACATCGCCCACGGCTACTTGTTTGAAAGCCGGGCCAAACGCGCTCTGGCTTCGCGTTTTCGCTCCTACGTGCCGCCCCCACTGGTAGATGAGATGCTCAAGCATCCCGAGCACTACAGCATGCAAGCAGACAGTCGGGAACTCACGGTGATGTTCTGCGACATGCGAGGCTTCACGGCGCTGTCTGAATGCATGCCCCCGCTGCAACTGCAAGCGCTTTTGAACCGGGTGTTCACGCGGCTGACCGAAGTCATCCAGGGTGAGCGGGGCACCATCGATAAATACATGGGCGACTGCGTGATGGCCTTCTGGGGCGCTCCTGTGCCCGACCCAGACCACGCTGCCTGCGCTGTGCGTGCGGCTTTGGGCATGGCCCGGGCAGTCGAGCAACTCAACCAGGAGCATCGCGCGCAAGGCTTGCCGGAAATTGGCGTTGGCATTGGTCTGAACACCGGGCTCATGTGCGTTGGTGACATGGGCTCCAACATTCGCTTGAGCTACACCGTCATCGGTGATGCGGTCAACCTGGGTTCGCGCCTTGAAGGGCTGTGCAAGACCTACGGCGTTGCCATCATCGCCAGTGCATCTACCCGAAGCATGGCACCTGGCTTTGTATGGCAAGAACTGGACCGTGTGCGCGTCAAAGGCAAAGCCCAAGCTGTGAACATCTTCACGCCGTTGGCCGACCAAAGCCAAGCGTCTGCGCTGAATGCAGATGAATTGGCCTGCTGGCAGCAAGTGCTTGCGCACTACAGGGCCCAAGACTGGGCACAATGCGGCCAAAGCTTGGCCGCTTTACGGCGCCAAGCGCCCCAATCCGTGCTCTATGCCCTGTACGCGTCCCGCCTGGAAGAGATGATGTCCCGCCCTCCTCCTTCGGATTGGGACGGTGCCACCCATTTCGATACCAAATGATGGATGGGAAAGTTCTCAGCATGCCCATGAGAGGAACACTTCAGTGAAAGTCCGCGTTCTCGGCTGCTCAGGCGCCATCGCCCGCGATTGCCGAACCACGTCTTTTCTGGTCAATCACAACATCCTGATCGATGCAGGCACTGGCGTGGGGGATTTGACGCTGGAAGAAATGCGCCAGATTGACCACGTCTTCCTCACGCACTCCCACCTCGATCACATCGCCGCATTGCCGCTGATGCTCGATGCCGTCTCATCGCTGCGCAGCCAGCCTGTGCAGGTGCATGCACTGGCAGCCACCATTGCTGCGCTGCAGGCGCATGTCTTCAATAACATCATTTGGCCTGATTTCAGTTGCGTCCCCTCTGCGCAGTCGCCGTTTTTGCGGTACGTGCCCCTGGCCGCTGGTGAGACCGTCACTGTTGCTGGGCTGGTGGTGTGGGTGCTGCCAGCCGTGCACAGCGTGCCGGCTGTGGGCTATGCGTTGCGAGGCCAGCGCGGGTGGTGGGCCTTCAGCGGAGATACCGAGCGCAATCCGGAGTTGTGGAGCGCACTGGAGCAGCTTGCCGAAGCCCCGCCGCCCCAACTTCCCGTCGCTGCGCTGGTCATTGAAACCGCCTTCAGCAACCGCGAAAGCGACCTCGCGCGCCGCAGCCAGCACCTGTCGCCCACCACACTGGCTGCCGAACTGGCTTTGAGAGCACCCACGGCCAGCTATCCTATTTACATCACCCACACCAAGCCATCCGAAACCGAACTCATCCTCCAAGAGATCAACCAGTTGGAACTTGCCGGGGATGTGGAGATTGGCTGGTTGCAGGTGGGGCAGGTGTTTGATGTGTAACTAACATGCGTTGGCTGACATTCCTGGTCGAACAAAAATGTCAGTGCAGGGTCTGAATTTGAGGCGAATCGCTCATGGGTACCCCTTTTAGCTCTGTATACAAGCCGTATCCTGTGGCCCAGATAACTTCTGAAGTGTCTAAGCAAGTTGGCACGCTATCTGCTCCATCTCAATCAACCTGAAGAGCATTCGACAGGGATACATTGCAACTTACCCCGAGGAGAGATTTATGAAGCGTTACATGCAACAGGGTTTTACCCTGATCGAACTGATGATCGTGGTGGCCATCATTGGTATTTTGGCTGCGATCGCGCTGCCTCAGTATCAGGACTACACCATCCGTACCCGTGTGTCGGAAGGCCTGACACTGGCTTCTGCCGCGAAAACAGCAGTGGCCGAAACGTTTGCCAATACGCCCTCTGGCAAAATCATCGCCTACGCAGGTAATGGTGTTCAGGCTGATCCCGGTGCTAATGAAGCAGTTTATGGATTTGAGTACACGAAGGGTACAACTGTCGAGAGCATCGCAATTGCTGAGATTGCCGACGTCGGTGCACCAGCAGCAGATGCTGGTAAGATCACAATTGGTTACGTTGCTGCCAGCCAAGTCGGTAAAGCGCTGGGCGGCAAGTCTTTGATTTTGACTCCCGGCACCGGCACTGTGACAAACACAGCGACTCCTTCCGATACGCTCAAGGCCGGCAATCCAGTGGTTTGGGGTTGTGGTACGGATGGCGAGACCAAGATTTTCAAGTATCTGCCCGCCAACTGCCGCTTCAAGAAGTAATTAAGTAGTTACTATCAAAAGGGCCTCTTTGAGGCCCTTTTTTGTTTTTGTAGCCATGAGTCTTTCATCTATCCGGGCGCATGTTGCTCGTGCATTGAGAGTTTTCACCGTTCATTTGACGTTGAGTGCCTTGATCGCAGGTATTGCGGCCTATGTGGTCTTGGGGCGTTGGTTTGTCTACCCCTACCATGAGCTTCTGGGGGGGCTGCACCTGTTTTGGCTGATGGTCGCTGTGGATGTGACTTGCGGCCCGTTGCTGACGGCTATTGTCTGGCGCCCAGGTAAATCTCGAATGGCCTTGTGGCTAGACGTATCGGTGATCGCTTTGCTGCAAGCCGCTGCACTCGGCTACGGGTTGTACAGCCTTTCGTTGGCTCGTCCGGTTGCATTGGTGTATGAGGTCGATCGTTTTGTCGCAGTGACGATGGCTCAGGTGAGCGCGGAAGAGCTTGCCAAGGCGCCTCCGGGTTATCAGAGCATTTCACTCATGCACAAGCCCTGGCTGCTGGGAGTACGGCAACCTGCCAGTGGGGAGGAAGCCCTGCGCAGCATTGAGTTGTCTATGCAGGGCATGGAGCCCAGCGTTCGGCCTGACTGGTGGCAACCTTATGAGCGCAGTCGTACAGAAGTCCAGGCGCGCATGAAGCCCACGACTGCTCTGCACGCTTCGCCCAGTCAAAGCCAAGTGCTGCAGAAGTTAGATTTTCTGCAAACCCGCTCTATGGACAGTGTTTACTTCTTGCCGTTGGTAGCCAAAGACAAGCTAGATGAATGGATTGTTATTCTGGATGCCAATGCGTCGATTCTGGGGTTCGCGCCTGTGGGTGGATTCATCGAATAATGAAATAGGGTAAGCGGGACGTGAACCGGGTTGCTTGGCCCGCAGATGCTTGCATGGAATCTGCGGCGACTGAAGACCCGTAATCCCGTGAGCGAGCGGATGGAAGTTGGAACGCCTGCCCCACAAAAGTCTTATGAAAAAAGGTGAGGCGGCGTTCCAGAGCTCTCCTTCACTCGTGCGCCATGGCTAGCAGCAGCATGCGCTGCTTTTGGTAAATGCCTTGCGATCTGACGTTGGCTCCATAGTGGCTTTCCATCTCTGCCAGTTCTTTCCACCGACCTTGGTGTGCATACGCCAGCAGAAGGTGCGACAAAGCCACCTGATCAAACTCGTGGCGTAGCGCAGGATTTGCCGGCGGGTTCTCCAGCCAGGCGACAGCCTGCTTTTGCATGGCTGCGTAATCGCGCTGGCTCAATGATTCCAGCAGCTCCAGCGCTGCGGCATAGCCCTCCGGCAGGTTTTTGCAAGGCAACCATTTGGGCTGGCTCCACACCCCTTCCAGCATGGCGGGGGGCAAGAACGTGATGGTTCTGTCCGCCATCTGCCGCAATCCAGCCGCAAATTCCAGATGCTGCTGTTGAGCACTGGGCTTGCTGCTGCAAATGGTAGAGGCCAGATTTTTCATCAAAATGGTTGCAGACAGGGGTTGAGCGCCCAGGCCTGGCGTCCATTCAGCGGCGGAGTCCCCGCGCAAATCGGCCGCCATCGCCCGTGCGAGCCTGCTGGCTGTTTCTGGCGGGAAGGGACTATGGGCGGATGGTGCAACCTTGTTCAGCGGCTTGCGCACACCCAGGGCTTCGAGCAGTGGGGGGCCTAAGTGTGCCAATTCAGGAAGATCTGTCGCCTGGTCTTTCGTAAATCGCGTCTTGGGAGCCTCCAGGCCGAGCACGGGCAAGTAGTCGGAGTTCACCGGCTTGGTACCGTGCAGGCGTGCCAGCCCGCGCAGTACCCGACCGTCGGCTACCTTTCTGAAAGCGATTTGTTCTTCAGATGCGAGGCCAACATGCTCCAGTTCCGCGCGCAGGGGCCCTTTGAGCAGGTGGGAAAAGTCAGGTTGTCCGATCTGTCCGTGGGGGCTGGCAATGATCAGCATGTCTGCGTAGTTGGCGAGCCAGGCCCCGTAGTCGTTGAATGCGGGCGTCAGACCACCGAGGACTGAGCTGATCAATGCTGCATCGATCTCATAAAGCTGAACCCACTGTACAAACAATCCATCCTTGCTCATCTGGCGTGGAATGAACTGGTAAAACTCTTTGGAAAAAAGTGTGCCCACGCCGCTGATCCAGGGGTTGGAGGGCTCGGAGATGATGATGTCGTACTTTTGCTTTTGGCCTGCAAAGTAGGTTTTCGCGTCATCAATGACAATGTTGGAGCGAGGATCGTTGTAGGCGCGCTCCACGCGGGTGCCGAAAGCATGTGCGCCCGTCACCATGGCAGATTCAATTTCTACCGTATCGACACGTCCTACCCGTGCATCGCCCAAGATCGTATGGGTGGTCAGGCCAGAGCCGAACCCAATCACGCCGACGCGCTCGGGTTGTGCATGCAGGGCCAAGGGCAAGGACCCCAGCATGGCCATGGTCGGCTCATCTGTTGCAGGCGGGCTACCTTCCCGCATCATCACGGCCGCATCGGGTTTGCCGTTGGTGGCGATCGCAACGATGCCGCTGGGCTGGGCTGTGACGGACACGCTTGCCGTTTTGCCATCGCGCATATAAAGCACTGTGCTTTCTTTGGACAGTGACGGATTGCCATGGCGGAACACACCGGAAGCCAGTAACAGTGGGTCAAACGGAATACGCAGCGCAACCACCAAAGCCAAACTGGCCAGGGCAAAGCCTACACCGAAGCCGCGCATGGCACGTGGAGATTCCACTTCGCGGCGCAGCAAGACCAGCCCTATCAGCAAATCGAGAAAAGCAGCTGCGCACAGGGTCAGCTTCAGTCCCAGCGTAGGAATCAGCACATGAATGGCAACAAAGACGCCTGCGATGGCTCCCAGGGTATTCCACGCGTAAATACGCCCTATGGCGCGCTCGCCCAGCCCCGCTCGCAGCAGTGTGACGGTGAACAACGGTAGCGTTGTGCCCGCAAAAAAAGCGGCGGGTAGCATGATCGCGATGGCGATGGAGGCTGTGCCAAGGTTGAACAGTACATAGCCGCCTTCCGTGGGGGCCAGCGACTGGATCAGCCAGCCCACCCATGAAAACGCATTGGCGTACACCGCCAGAGACATGAGTGCGGCGATTCCCATGCAGATTTGCATCCAGCCAACCAACCGGAGAGGGTTGGCCGTCCGGTCTGCGCGTTTGCGAATCCACAGGCCACCAAAGGCAATGCCTGCGATGAACGAAGCGAGCATCAATTCAAACGCGTGCATCGTGCTGCCCACCGCCATGCTGAGCATGCGGATCCACACGATTTCATAGACGAAAGATGCTGCACCTGACAAGGCTGTGCCCACAAGCACCACGCGCAGCAGCGGGTTGTGGCGAAGGCTCTGGTGGACTGGGGTGGTGTGTGAGGGCTGTTGTGGTACAGGTTCGGGCTCGCGTGCCAGCCACCAAGCCAGAGCTGCCACCACAAAATTCAATACCCCGGCGACCACCATGGCTCCAGGCAAGCCTACCCAGGGCAACAGCACGAAAACTGCCACCAAGGCACCCAAGGCCGCGCCAATACTGTTGGTGAAATACAGCCCTCCCAGGGTGTCGCCATCACTGCCTGAAAAGCGGCGGATCAACCCTCCGCTCATCAACGGGAATGTCATGCCCAGCATGATGGTCTGGGGGAGGATCATGGCCGCAGCAATGAACCAGCGCACAAGATCAATAGCCCAAGGGCTGGACAATGAAGGTATCAGTGCCTCGTAGCTGAACGATGCGACACCAGTGAATAGATAGTGGAACAGCAGGCCGAGTACACCAATGACTGCTTCAATGATCGCGTACCCACGAATCAGGTTGCGCCATTGCTGGCCTGCATGGGCAATCCAGGCTGCACCGATGGCCATGCCTCCCATGAAGATGGCAAGCACCAAGGCCTGTGCGTAGGCCGCATGGCCCAGAAACAAGCCGAGGTAGTGCGACCAGATGGATTGATAGATCAACCCCGCGAAGCCGGAGAGGACAAAAATGGCTAACAGGCTTGTCCGAAGACCTTTGGGCGACAACCGGTTCAATGCAAAGCTCCCTTTATTGTTTCTGATGGGTGATTGCAAGCAAATTTGAGTCCAGTCGGCCTGACGTAGCCGCTGCACTTGTCACCACTTCTATTAGTCAGCTTGGCGTGCAAGTGTTTGGCGGGAGTCACCAGAGGTCCAGTGCCCGCTTTTGCCTCCCCGCTTCTCCGTCACCATCACATCCCGAATCACCATCCCCCGATCAACCGCCTTGCACATGTCATAAATCGTCAGCAGGGCGATCTGCACCGCGGTGAGTGCTTCCATCTCCACGCCGGTTTGTCCTACCGTTTCCACGGTGGCTGAGCAAAATATGCCGCAAACGCCCTGCGTACGTGCGCTGGCAGCTTCAAATTCGATAGCAACCCGCGTCAGGGCAAGGGGGTGGCATAGCGGGATCAGGTCGCTGGTTTTCTTGGCGGCCATGATGCCGGCGATGCGGGCGATGCCCAGCACGTCGCCTTTTTTGGCGGTGCCCGATTCGATCAGCGCGAGGGTTTCGGGCTGCATTTCGATGCGGCCGGTGGCCACGGCGATGCGGTGTGTGGCGGCTTTGGCGCCGACGTCCACCATGTGGGCCTGGCCTTGGGCGTCGAAGTGGGTGAGGGGGCTGGCGCTGGGGGTTTCTGGGGTTTTGGATGTCATGGTCGAGGGCTCTCGGTGCACTTGGTAGCAACCACGTGCGAAACAATTCGCGGGTCGGGGGCATCATACGGTGCAGTGCGCCGCAGTTGGCGCTGTCGCCACCAATGGCGCCAGGGAGACCATGAGTGTTGATATTGGGTAAAAAAAGGCGTCTAGCGCTCGCCAGTCAAGCGCTGGCAGCTTCTCTTTTGATAGCGTTTGGGGTCGCAAGCCCCTTGCCTGCTCACGCACAGGGGGGGCTTCCAACCCTGGGGGATGGCAGCGACCTGACCAGCAGCGAGGAGCGGCGGCTGGGTGATCGCATCATCCGCGAGTTGTACCGCGACCCGGACTACATCGATGACCCGGTGATTGGCGAATATGTGCAGGGCATCTGGCTGCCGTTGATGGCGGCGGCGCGGGCGCGGGGCGAGTTGTCGCCCGAGCTGGACGAGCGCTTTGCGTGGGAGGTGCTGCTGGGGCGTGACCGCACCGTGAATGCCTTTGCCCTGCCGGGCGGCTACCTGGGCCTGCACCTGGGCTTGATCGGGGTGGTGGGCACGCGCGACGAGCTGGCCTCGGTGATGGCGCACGAGCTGAGCCACGTGACGCAGCGGCACATTTCACGTTTGCTCACGCAGCAAAGCCGCCAGACGCCGCTGCTGCTGGGCGCGATGGTGCTGGGCGCGCTGGCGGCCAGCAAGAACCCGGGCGCCACGCAGGCGCTGGTGGTGGGCGGGCAAGCGTTGGCCCTGCAAAACCAGCTCAATTTTTCGCGCGACATGGAGCGTGAGGCCGACCGTGTGGGCATGGGACTGATGGAGCCAGCGGGCTTCGCACCCGAGGGTTTTGTGGGCATGTTCGACAAGCTGCAGCAGGCCAACCGCATCAACGACAACGGCAGCTGGCCGTATCTGCGCAGCCACCCGTTTACCACGCAGCGCATAGCCGACATGCAGTCGCGCCTGCCCTCGGGCGGGTTGACGGCGACCAGCCCCTCTGTCTTGCAGGCCGAGCATGCCATGGTCACCGCGCGGGCACGGGTGCTGTCCAGACCCGGTGTGGATGTTCTGCGCCAGTGGGTGGCTGAGCCGCAAGGCACTGGCTTTGCAGCGCTGCCGCCAGCGCGGCAGGCGGGCGTGCTGTATGCGGCGGCGCTGGGCTCCAGCCAGCTGCGGGATGCGGCAGGGGCGCGGCGCTGGGCGGGGCAGTTGCAGCAACTGGTCAAGGGCGATGCTGCGGCCACGCGGTTGGCAAAACTGCTGAGGGCGGAGCTAGAACTGGCAGCAGACGATGCCCCCGCTGCGCTGGCGGCCATGCCACCGGGGGATTTACGCCGGCCCGAGATGCTGCTGCGCACGCAAATTGTGCTGCGCACCGGCCAGTCGAAAGAGGTGACGGGGCCGCTGCAGACCTGGCTGGCGACCCACCCGCGCGATGCTTCGGCGTGGCAGGCCATGGCAGCTGTCTGGAATGCGCAGGGCCAGCCACTGCGTGCAGTGCGGGCAGAGGCGGAAGTACATGCGGCGCGCTACGACTACGCTGCGGCGGTGGACCGCTTCAAGGCCGGGCAGGATCTGGCGCGGCGCAGCACTTCGGCCGATGACCACTTCGAGGCGTCGATCATCGACACCCGGCTGCGCGCCGTGCAATCACTGCTTCGTGAACAGGCCGCCGAGCGCTGACTCGATCACCAAGCCCAGGGCCGAGTAGATGAGCGAGCCGAGCAAGGCCGCCATGAACCCGTTGACGTGAAAGCCGTCCAGCACGCCCGCCGCTGCCCAGAACATGAGCGCGTTGATGACGAACAGGAACAGGCCCACGGTGACCACGGTGACAGGCAGGGTCAGGATCACCAGCACCGGGCGCAGCACGGCGTTGAGCAGGCCAATAACGAACGCGGCGATCAGAGCCGAGCCAAAGCTCTGCACCTGCACGCCGCCATAGACATAAGCCACAAACAGCAGCGCCGCGGCGCTGAGCAGCCATTTCAGGAGGAGTTTCATGGCCGAAGAATAGCACCGGCCGTGGAGCAGGGGCGCAGCCCTGCACCGAGGTGGTTTAGTCCAGCGCCAAGGCCCACAAAGTGCTGCAGCCGGTGAGCACGCTGCCCAGCACGCCGGGCCAGGAGGATGGTGGTGATGGGCGCTCAGCGGAGGAGTTGACGCCGATTTGCGCTTCGGTGCCCATGCGGGGCTTGCGTGCATCCAGCACCCGGGCGGGGCGGCCGCAGGCCTGTTGGGTTTGCGATTGCAGTTGCTCGGTCAGCTCCGCCAACGGGATTTTGGCCAGCACGGTCGTCACCTGAGAAGGCTGCAGCCCAGCGCCGGGGATGATCTGTGCAAACAGCTTGTCAGCCCATTTGTTGCGCCAGCTTTCGCGGGCGCTGTGGCTCACCCATTTGCTGACGCGGTGCGTCATGCGCGGCGCACAGGCCACCAGCACCCAGTGGCGCTGGTGGGCGGGCTCCTTGGCTGCCAGGGGCGCAAGCAGCTGCTGCGCATGGTCAGCGTCGTCCACGTACACAATGATTTTGTCCATTTCGCAGGCCCTGTGGGTGGGTGAACGGGGTGAAACAGAAAGCAAAAAGGGCGTTGCCCTGCCCGTGCGGCGGGCGGAGGTCAACGCCCCTGGGGGCCGCAGCCTGCATGCAGGCTGCGAACGGCGGGAGCCGCTGTGCAGGCGCGAGGTCAGCCGTGGGCTGCGCCACCTTCGCCGCCGTCGCCAGCGCGGCGGGACACGATGAACTTGCCCACTGCCAGCACCAGCAAGGCACCCACGATGTGCGATGCCCAGTACAGGGTGTCGGAGATGACAGCCAGGCCCTTTTCATCCACGCTGCCCCACTTGGGCATCCAGTCCATCACGGCGGGGTTCACGAACGCAGGGTCGGTGACCAGCATGCCGCCAGCAATCCAGCCCAGCAGCATGCCGCCGAAGGTGATGATGAACGGGAAGCGCTCCATCAGCTTGATGACGAGCTGGCTACCCCAGACGATGATCGGGATCGAGATCAGCAGGCCCAGCACGACCAGCAGGAACGAGTGTTCGCCTGCGTTCTGTGCGGCACCGGCGATGGCGATCACGTTGTCCACGCTCATCACCAGGTCGGCCACGATGATGGTCTTGATGGCGGCCAGCAGCTTGTCGCTGCCTTGCACGTCGCCGTGGCCGTCTTCATCAGGGGCGAGCAGCTTCACGCCAATCCACACCAGCAGCAGTGCGCCAACGAACTTGAGGAATGGCAGCGACAGCAGGGTCATGGCGAAGGCGATCAGCACCACCCGCAAGACGATGGCACCGGCGGTGCCCCAGATGATGCCCTTGGCGCGTTGCGCAGGGGGCAGCTTGCGGCAGGCCAGCGCGATCACGACGGCGTTGTCTCCGCCCAGCAAGATGTCGATGATGATGATCTGGCCCAGTGCTAGCCAGAATTCGGGTGAAGTCAAAAAGTCCATGAAGTCCTCGGTGTCCTAAGGCAAAAGGAGTTTCCCGCTGCTGTGATGGCAAAGGGTCTGTCCTGGCGAGTCAGGCCTGCGGCGGAGGACCTGGAACCTGCCCGCGCGCTGGTGCGCAGGAGCGAGGGACGGCCTTGATCACCCCGCTGCGGGGCCATCAAAGGTCTTGCTCAGTCGGTGTGGCCACGGTGGCTGCACTGACCCGGACCGCCGGAAGCGAGACGCTTCGTACTGACGACGGTACGCTGCCCGGATGCTGCTGCGCGTGCTGGGTGGCGCGTGCATGGCCTGGGCGGGAACTACTCCCCTTCGAAGGGGGTGATTGGAACACCGTCAGGCGGCCGGTGCAAGGGCGCGGGGGTTGTGGGTATTGCGTATGTTCCGAAGGGGTATCAGGGTTTAGCAGTGGGTGGGCAGATACCCCTGCATCGCTGTTTGGCGACCTGGGGTCGCTATCATCCAGCCCCCGCAAGCCTCTGCCTGCCCAGGGCCCCTTGCGCTGCACCCCCATCTTCATGACTGCCATCCATATCACCGACATCGAAGCCGCCATCAATCACTGGCGCCAGCGCTTGCCTTCCAGTGCGGGCATGGCCTTGGCGCCGCAGGTGCAGGCACTGGCCGAGGTGTATGCGCTGATGGTGTACCGCCACGAAGATACGGTGGAAGAAGCCGGCCTGCCGCTGGAGGCCCTGGATGCCTGGCTGGGCTGGTACGAAACCACGCCCGACACGCCCTGCATTGCCATCTGCTCCACCAGCCAGGGCGACGATCTGTGCAAGGGCTGTGGCCGCACGTTCGATGAAGTGCAGCACTGGCCTGCCATGGGCCCAGCCGCCAAGCGCCAGGTGTGGCGGCGCATCACGCTGGAGCACACGGCCTGGCGGTTCACCCGCTATGCCGAGCGGGCGGCGGAAGGCGCTTCCAAACCGCCTGCGGTGTAGTCCGCAGCGTTCCCCCGGGGGGCTGTACGCGCGGCTATCAAACCGCTATGGTGGCCCCTATGCTGCGCCTGACCCAAGCCCCCAATATCGCCATCGCCACCTTGTGGGCCGACTTGCTGTGCGAAGCGGGCATGACGGCGTCGGTGCAGCGGCAATACCTGGGGGCTGCGGCCGGGCACCTGCCGCCGGACGAGTGCTTGCCCGAAATCTGGCTGGATTACGACGAACATGCCCCCCGTGCACGCGCGCTGCTGCAGGAGCTTGAGGATTTGCCACAGCGCCGCTGGGCTTGCCGGTGCGGGGAGATCGTCGAGGGCGGGTTTGAGCAGTGCTGGCAATGTGGCGCGCTGATGCCACGCGACTGAGCATTGCTATTGTTTCAGTAGCTGCTGGTGCTTATCTGCAGGGTGCTAGAAGGCTTTTTAGCTGATATTCCCGTCACTTCCAGCGCACGGGCTCCAGGTGCACGCTGCCCAGGTTGCTGCTCAGCGTCAGCGCGCCTTCCTGCACCGTGGCCTGCAGCTGCATGCTGCGCTCGGCCATGGCCGCCATGGCCTGCGAGGCTTCGGTGGGAATGCGCCAGACCTCGAGCTTTTCCAGGCGCGTCAGCTTGGATTCAATGCCCTTCCACCACACTTCAGACGCGTGGTTGAAGCAGTACACCAGCACCGAGTCGGCCTTGCTGCAGGCCTTGGTCAGCGGCTTGTCTTCGGGCTGGCCCACTTCGATCCACACGCGCTTGCGGCCGGTGAAGTCGGTGAGTGAGGCGTCCGGGTCATCGGGGTCGGACAAACCGGCACCAAAAGCCAAGGTGGCGTCGCCGTTGCACAAGGTTTGCAGCTGGTGGGCCTGCAGGGCCAGCGCGGCCAGCCGCACCATCATGCGTTCATCCGTCTCGCTGGGGTGGCGCGCCAGGGTGAGGGCATGGTCGGCGTAGTAGCCGTGGTCGATGTCGGCGATTTGCAGGTTCGCCTTGAAGATGGTGGATTTGATGGCCATGCAGCCTCACTATTAATTTGATAGCTGCCAGCGCTTATCAGGAAAGCGCTAGAGGCAAAAAGTATTGAAAGCCCGCCAGTGTTCGCCACAGGCGGTGCCCTGGTCAGTGCAACCGTGGAACCGGCTTTACCGGGCCACGGCTTGCGTCCCCCTTGGGGGAAGGCGCGCAGCGCCTCAGGGGGGTTACACCCTTCGGGCCAGCTCAGCAGCCTTGCCGGTGTAGCTGCCGGGCGTCATGGCCAGCAGGCGGTCTTTCTCCGCCTGGGGGATTTCCAGCGACTGAATCAGCGCGTGCAGCGCTTCGGCCGTCACGGTCTTGCCGCGCGTCACTTCCTTGAGCTTTTCGTACGCGCCTTGCACACCAAAGCGGCGCATCACTGTCTGGATGGGCTCGGCCAGCACTTCCCACGAGGCGTCCAGGTCAGCGGCCAGGGCTTCTTCGTTGATTTCGAGCTTGTTAAGCCCGGTGAGCAGCGAGGTGTAGGCCAGCGCTGCGTAGCCCAGGGCCACGCCGATGTTGCGCAGCACGGTGCTGTCGGTCAGGTCGCGCTGCCAGCGGCTGATGGGCAGCTTTTCGGCCAGGTGCTTGAGCAGCGCATTGGCCAGACCCAGGTTGCCTTCGGCGTTTTCAAAGTCGATGGGGTTGACCTTGTGCGGCATGGTGCTCGAACCAATCTCGCCCGCCTTGAGGCGCTGCTTGAAGTAGCCCAGGCTTACGTAGCCCCAGATGTCGCGCGAGAGGTCGATCAGGATGGTGTTGGCGCGGGCCACCGCGTCGAACAGCTCGGCCATGTAGTCGTGCGGCTCGATCTGGATCGAGTAAGGCTGGAAGGTCAGGCCCAGGCCCAGCGGCTCGGGCGTTTCAATGACCTTCTTGCTGAAGGCTTCCCAGTCAAACTCGGGCCAGGCGGACAGGTGCGCGTTGTAGTTGCCCACCGCGCCGTTCATCTTGCCCATGATCTTGACGGCGGCGATCTTCTCGCACGCGGTTTGCAGGCGCACCAGCACGTTGGCCATTTCCTTGCCCACGGTGGTGGGGCTGGCCGTCTGGCCGTGGGTGCGGCTGAGCATGGGCACGTCGGCAAAGGCGTGCGACATTTCGCGCAGCTTGAGCACGATGCGGTCCAGGCCCGGCAGGATGACCTGGTCGCGGCCCGAGCGCAGTTGCAGCGCGTGGCTGGTGTTGTTGATGTCTTCGCTGGTGCAGGCAAAGTGCACAAATTCGGCGGCCTTTTCCAGCTCGGGGCGGGCTTCAAACTTGCTCTTGATCCAGTATTCCACGGCCTTCACGTCGTGGTTGGTGGTCTTCTCGATTTCCTTGATGGCGGCGGAATCGGCCTCGGAGAAGTTCTTTACCAGGCCGAGCAAGTAAGCGCGTGCTCCGGTAGTGAGGGGCTTGAATTCTGCAAAGCCTGCATCAGACAGGGCGATGAACCACGCCACCTCGACCTGCACCCGGCGGTGCATGTAGCCGTGCTCGCTCATGATGGGGCGCAGCGCGGCAAGTTTGGGGGCGTAACGGCCGTCAAGCGGCGAGAGGGCGGTGATGGTGGACAGGCTCATGGCGCGCAATTGTAGGTGGATGGGCGGCGCAACGCCTGTCAGGCACGGGTGGGCGGGTGCCGATAGAATCGCCTGCCCAGCCAGCGTGCGCCGTTTGCGTGCGGGCATTCACTTCCTGCTGACCCATGAAACTGATCGGATCCACCACCAGCCCCTATGTGCGCAAAGTACGTATCGTGCTGGCCGAAAAAAAGCTCGACTACCAGTTCGTGCAGGACAACGTCTGGGGGGATGACACCACGGTGACCGCCTCCAACCCGCTGGGCAAGGTGCCCTGCCTGCTGATGGAAGGCGGCGAGGCCGTGTTTGATTCGCGCGTGATCGTGGAATACCTCGACACCCTCTCGCCCGTGGGCAAGCTGATTCCCTCCTCGGGCCGCGAGCGCGCCGAGGTGAAGACCTGGGAAGCCCTGGCCGATGGCGCCATGGACGCCGGCATTCTGGCCCGCATGGAAGCCACCTGGGTGCACCGCTCTGATGAACAGCGCTGCCAGGCCTGGATCGACCGGCAAATGGGCAAGGTGAACGCGGCCCTCAAGGCCATGAGCCAGGGGCTGGGCGACAAGCCTTATTGCAGCGGCATCCACCTGAGCCTGTCGGACATTGCCGTGGGCTGCGCCCTGGGTTGGCTGGAGTTCCGCTACCCCGAGCTGGCCTGGCGCACCGAATACCCCAACCTGGGCAAGCTGATGGACAAGCTGATGCAGCGCGCGAGCTTTGCGGACACCAAGCCGGGCGCCTGACGCCCTGGGCCCCAGGGCCCTGCCCACCCCGGCGCAAGCTGGCGCGGTCTCCACGCTGCGGGCGGCGCGGGTATCCTGGGGGACGAAGCTGGCTGTGGTTCGCTTATGCTTGGCTGGCTATGAACGAACCGGTTAGAACCCCTTTGGTGGGCGAGCCTGCCCCCCGCCGTACCGCGCGCAAAGCTTCCGCAGCGGCGCCGGAACGTGGCCGGGTGAACGACCCGGACCGCACCATGGCCAACATCCTGGAAGTGGCCACGGCCGAGTTTGCCGACAAGGGGCTGGCTGGCGCGCGTATCGACGAGATCGCCGCGCTGACCCACACCAGCAAGCGCATGATTTACTACTATTTTGGTAGCAAAGAGGGCTTGTACCTGGCGGTCCTCGAAGAGGCTTACCGGCGCATTCGCCAGATCGAGACGAGCCTGCGCCTGGAAGACATGGAGCCGGAGGCCGCGCTGCGCACCCTGGTGGGCTTCACCTTTGACTACCAACTGGACAACCCCGATTTCATCCGCCTGGTGATGAACGAGAACATGCACCGGGGCGAGTTCATCCGCCGCTCCGCCACCATCCAGGAGCTGAACGTGCCCGCCATCAACGCCGTGCAGGCGGTGTACGAACGCGGCGTGGCCAGCGGGGTGTTTCGCCCGCACATGGACCCGATTGACCTGCACATGTCCATCTCGGCCCTGTGCTTCTTCAATGTGGCCAACCGCCACACCTTCAGCGCGATCTTCAAGCGCTCCCTCGACGAGCCCGAGGCCCTCACGCAGCGGCGCGATTCCATCATCGACATGGTGGTGCGCTTCGTGCGCGCCTGACTGACCGCTTCGCTGCTCCCCGTTGTGCTCCTGCGCTTCCCGCAGGCTGCTGTCCGCGTGTGCAATTCCGCACCCGCCATGCACCAAGGGTTTGCCCGAATCATTAAAACTAACCAGTTCGTACAAAATAATTCCAGCAGCCGATAACGTTTTGACTGGAGACAACCATGTTCGATTTGGTGGACCGCGTGTTGCGGGGCTACACCCGGGCGCTGGACATGCTGGGGGGCTTGTTCCTCGCCATCATGGTGGTGCTGGTCTTCGGCAACGTCGTGCTGCGCTACGCCTTCAACTCGGGCCTGACCATGTCCGAAGAAGTCTCGCGCTGGCTGTTTGTTTGGCTGACGTTCATGGGCGCTGTGGTGGCCCTGCGCGAGCACGGCCACCTGGGCACTGACGCGCTGGTGTCCCGCCTGCCCCGCCTGGGCAAAAAAATATGTCTGGTGCTGGCCCAGCTGGCCATGCTGTATGTCTCTTGGCTGCTGCTCAAAGGCAGCTGGGTGCAGGCAGAGATCAACTGGGACACCGAAGCGCCCGTCACCGGCGCGTCGGTGGGCATCTTCTACGCCAGCGGCGTCATGCTGGGAATTTCCTCCATGGCCATCTTGCTGTGCGACTTGCTGCGCACGCTGCTCACCCACCCGAGCGACCAGGAACTGGTGATGGTGCAGGAAAGCGAAGAAGTGGCCGCGCTGGAACAGCGCAACCTGGGCGATGTGTCGCCCCATTTTTCGCATGGCCCCATCGTGGCCAAAGACGATCCGCCCCCCGCGCGCAAGCCTTGATGGCCCACGCCCACCGCCCCCTCTTTCCTGAGCACCGCCGCCCATGACCGTCGCCATCTTCCTCGGCTCCCTGCTGATCGCCATGGCGATTGGCATTCCCATCGCCTACTCGCTGCTCCTCAGCGGCATTGCGCTGATGTGGCACCTGGACCTGTTCGACGCGCAGATCCTGGCGCAGAACGTCATCAACGGCGCAGACTCCTTCCCGCTGCTGGCGGTGCCCTTCTTCATGCTGGCGGGCGAGATCATGAACGTGGGCGGGCTGTCGAAACGCATCGTCAAACTGGCGCTGGCCGTGGTGGGCCATGTGCCGGGCGGCCTGGGCTACGTGGCCATCATGGCGGCGGTGATTCTGGCGGCAGTGTCGGGCTCTGCGGTGGCCGATGCGGCGGCCCTGGCCTCGCTGCTGCTGCCGATGATGGTGGCGGCCGGGCACGACAAGGCGCGCTCTGCGGGGCTCATCGCATCGGCGGGCATCATCGCCCCGGTCATTCCCCCGTCCATCGGTTTCGTGATTTTTGGTGTGGCGGCCAATGTGTCCATCAGCAAGCTGTTCCTCGCTGGCATCGTGCCCGGGGTGCTGCTGGGCATCGCGCTGGCCATCACCTGGTGGTGGCTGGTGCGCCGTGAAAAAGTGGCGCCACCCGCCCGGGCCAGCCGCGCGGAAGTGCTCAAGGCCCTGCGCGAATCGGTGTGGGCCCTGGGCTTGCCCGTCATCATTCTGGTGGGCTTGCGCATGGGGGTGTTCACGCCGACTGAAGCGGCCGTGGTGGCCGCCGTGTACGCGCTGTTCGTCGCCATGGTGGTGTACCGCGAGCTGAGCTTTCGTCAGCTGGCCGACATCTTCCAGGCCGCGGCCCGCTCCAGCGCGGTGGTGATGTTTCTCGTGGCGGCGGCCATGGTGTCGGCTTGGCTCATCACCGTGGCCGACTTGCCCAGCAAGATCATTGGCATGCTGGAACCCTTCATGGGTAACCAGACGCTGCTGCTGGTCGCCATCATGCTGCTGGTGATGATTGTGGGCACGGCCATGGACATGACGCCCACCATCCTCATCCTGACGCCTGTGCTCATGCCCGTGGTGAAGGCCGCTGGCATCGATCCCGTCTACTTCGGCGTGCTGTTCATCATCAACAACGCGATCGGCCTCATCACCCCGCCCGTGGGCACGGTGCTCAACGTGGTGGCAGGGGTGGGGCGCATTTCCATGTCGGATGTGACGCGTGGTGTCATGCCCTTCATGCTGGCGCAGTTCATCGTGATGTTCCTGCTGGTGGCCTTCCCATCCATCGTGATGGTGCCGCTGCGCTGGCTGGGCGGCTGAACGCCCTCGCCACCCTTTTTTCTGTTTCGGCCTTGCTTCATCCATCCCTACCAAGGAGCCTTCCATGACCCTCTTGAAAACCCTGCTGGCCACGGCGCTGGTGGCTGCCTCGCTGGTGTCGGGCGCGCACGCCCAGGACCGCACCATCAAGTTCGCCTTCCAGAACCAGAAGGACCACCCCCAGGCCCAGGGCGCGCAAAAGTTTGCCGACCTGGTGGCGGCCAAGAGTGGCGGCAAGATCCAGGTCAAGCTGTTCCCTGGCGGCACGCTGGGCGGCGATTTGCAGACCGTGTCGGCCCTGCAAGGCGGCACGGTGGAGATGACGGTGCTCAACGCGGGCATCCTGTCGGCACAGACCAAGGAATTCGGCATTTACGACTTCCCGTTCCTGTTTGCCTCGCCGCAAGAGGCCGATGCCGTGACCGACGGCCCCTTCGGCAAGAAGCTGCTCGACAAGCTCAAGGCCAAGAACCTGGTGGGCCTGGCCTACTGGGAGCTGGGCTTTCGCAACGTCACCAACAGCAAAAAGCCCATCACCAAGGCTGAAGACCTGGCGGGCCTGAAGATACGCGTGATCCAGTCGCCCATCTACATCGACATGTTCAACGCCCTGGGCGCCAACGCCGTGCCCATGCCCTTCCCCGAGCTGTACACCGCGCTGGAGCAAAAGGCGGTGGACGGACAGGAGAACCCAGTCACCACCATCCTCTCGTCCAAATTCAACGAAGTGCAAAAGCACCTGGCCATCACGCGCCACATGTACAACCCGCAGGCCGTCATCGTCAGCAAGAAGTTCTGGGACGGCCTCTCGCCCGCCGAGCAAAAGTGGATCAACGACGCCATGGCCGAAGCCACCACGTTCCAGCGCGGCGTCTCGCGGGTGCAGTCAGACGTGGCGCTCGACCAGCTCAAGAAGTCTGGCATGCAGGTGACCGAATTCCCTGCCGCCGAGCTGGACAAGCTGCGCGCCAAGATGAAGCCTGTGATTGAAAAGCACAGCGAAAAGGTGGGCGCCGACACGGTGAAAGAGGTGTACGACACCCTGGCCAAGCTGCGCGCTGCCAAATAAGCGCTGGCCTTGCACACGCACCTGAGGCAAGCCCTCGGGTGCGGGCGTTGGTATAGCTGCCGGGCCGGTGGCGGCCATTGGGCAGACAATGCCGTATTTCCCTCGTTACGCTGATTCCACCGCCATGAGCATTCTTCTTCTGAACGGCCCCAACCTGAACCTGCTGGGCACGCGCGAACCCCACATCTATGGCGCCGACACCCTGGCCGATGTGGAGCGCCACTTTGCCGCCGAGGCGGTGCGGCTGGGCACCACGGCTGCCTGCTTTCAGAGCAACCACGAAGGCCACCTGATTGACCGCATCCACGCTGCACGCCTGGATGGCACGCGCGGCATTGTCATCAACCCCGGTGGCCTCACCCACACCAGCGTGGCCCTGCGCGATGCGCTGGCGGGCGTGGCCCTGCCGGTGGTGGAGGTGCACATCAGCAACGTGCACAAGCGCGAAGAGTTTCGCCACCACTCCTACATTTCGGGCATTGCCGATGGCGTGATTGCAGGCCTGGGCATCCAGGGCTATGAGATGGCGCTGCACTACCTGGTGCGCAAGCTGGCCAAGGCGGCTTAGCTGGTTTTTGTTGCTTTGAGGCTCTTCCCCATCCATTGAGGGCGTCGGCATCCTTGAACTTTAAAAGTCCGTTCAGGCTGAGCCTGTCCAAGCCCTGTGCCGCGCTTGGACAAGCTCAGCGTGAATGGTTCAAGGAGGCTGTACCGGATCAATGATCAACTGTTGGCGCGGCGCTTGAGCCAGCGCATCAGAGCGCCCACCACGGGCAGCTTTTCGTACAGCTCTTCAGCGGCGTCCCAGTAGTCGCGGTGCAGCGTGACCAGGCCTTGCGCGTCGAACACCAGGTGCGATGCGCCGCGCACCGTCTGCGTCACGCCCTTGTGAAAGTTCTGGAAGGCGAACAGGAAATCCCAGGTCAGAAAGCACTGCTGGCCTTGCACCACACGGCCGGTGACGATGAAGCGCGGTTGCTCCAGCGCCTCGAACATGTGGGAAAAGATGCCCTGGATGGCGGGCACGCCCTGCACCTCGTTGAAAGGGTCTTTGAAGCGCGCCTCTGCCGCGTAAAGCTCGCCCAGTTGCGCCACGCCTGCGGGCGACAGCGTTTCAAAAAAGACGATGACGCGGCTGACGGCTTCTTCTGTCGAGGCCGCGGGGGGGCTCAGAGGTTGTTCCATGGCGAGGGTTTTACAGGCCGGTAAAGCGGCGCACCGCCGGAAAGTACCACCGGTAGGGCAACAACCGCAGCCATTTCATCCAGCGGGTGAAGCGTTTGGGGAAGTGGATGTCGAACTCGCCGTCTTCCCAGCCGCGCACGATGGCTGCTGCCGCTGCTTCGGGCGTGATGAGTGCGGGCATGGTGAAGTCGTTGCGCGCCGTCAGCGGCGTGGCCACGAAGCCGGGGTTCACCACGCTCACGCCCATGCCCAGGGAGTGCAGGTCCAGATACAGCGCCTCGGCCAGGTTGATGAGGGCCGCCTTGGTGGGGCCGTAGGCCAGGCTCTTGGGCAGGCCGCGAAAGCCCGCCACGCTGCTGACCAGGCTCACGTGCCCCGGCCGCCCCATCTTGGCCGATGCCACCATGGCGGGCAGCACGCCGGCCAGCACGCGCAGGGTGCCGGTGTAATTCACGTCTTCGTGGCGCAGGGCTTCGGTCAGGTCGAAGTCGGTGGCGCGCATATCGCGGTAGTGGCCGGCGCAGTAGCACACCAGGTCCAGCGGGCCGCCCGCCAGCACCTGCTGCGCAGCGGCCTTGACCTGGGCGGTGTGGGCCGTGTCCAGCGGCACGGCCACGCTGCCGGGGTGCTCGTCCACAAAAGCTTGCAGGGCTTGCGCGTTGCGGGCCGACACAATGACCTGCGCCCCCCGCGCATGCAGCAGCGCCGCCGTGGCACGGCCAATGCCGCTGGAGGCGCCCACCAGCCACACGCGTCGGCCCTGCCAGTAATGGATGCGGGGATTGAGACTCATGGCGTGGCTCAGGTGCGCTTGGTGAACGACAGGGTGATCTCACCCAGCCGCACGCCAAACTTGCTCATCGTGGCGCGGTTGAGCATCACGCGCTCGTCGATCAGGTACATCCAGTCGTCAAAGTCCACGTGGTAGACCTTGCCATCCACCGGCAAGGCCAGCGTGTAGCCCCAGCGAAAGGCATTGCCCTGCGTCTGGCCCCTGGCTGTGCCCACCACGTCGTCGGCTGTGCCGGTGTAGTGGCCATCGGCATGCTTGGTCAGACGCCAGATGCGCCGCTGGGTGGTGCCGTCGGAATAGGTGAAGGCTTCGTCCAGCACGCCCTCGTTGCCTTTCCAGCTGCACTCCATCACCACCGTGAAACGTTTGACGATCTGGCCGCTGCGCCCCTGGAAGATGCCGTGGGCATCTACCGTGCCCTTGAAGTACTGGGTCAGATCCAGCACGGGCTTTTCGCTGGCGTATCCGGCCAGGTTCTGGCTGGCGCACCCCGTCAGGGCCGCAAGCGGCGCCACGGCGGTGGCGCTCAGAAGGGTTCGGCGTTGGATCATGGGAAGGCCTTGGTGGTGGGTGAGGTGCAGGGTTGCATTGAGAAAAATCACGGGGCCTGGAACGCAGCGCTGCCAGGTGTGCGCCGCACCACCAGCAGGTACAGTGCGGCAGCCGCCGCCAGCTTGAGCAGGCAGGGCAGCACGGCATACGCCAGGCTCAGGGTTTGCAGGCCGGCTTCGCTGCGGGTGCCGGGGGTGTAGCCCAGCAGGGCCAGCAGTGGCAGCGCCAGCCCGGCGGCCAGGGCCAGGTTGAGCTTGGTGGCAAAGTTCCACCAGCCAAAGTACGCGCCTTCGTGCTGGCCGCTGTCGCCTTCGTAGGCAATCACGCCCGCCAGCAGGGCGCTGGGCAGGGCCAGGTCGGTGCCCAGCGCCACGCCCGAGAGGGCGCACACCACGGCAAAGGCCAGCGCATCGCCGCTGCCGAGCAGCGCCGTCCAGGCAAACACGGCCACGGCCAGCAGCATGCCCATGAGCCAGGTGCGGGCCAGGCCAAAGCGGCCCACGGCGCGCAGCCACAGCGGTATCGACAGGGCGGCGCAGACGAAGTAGGCGCCCAGGAACAGCGGTTCCTGCGTGGATGGCGCCTGTAACCGGTCTTGCACGAAGAACAGCACCAGCGTGGCCGGGATGGCGCTGGCAATGCCGTTGAGCATGAACACCGCCAGCAGCCGGCGGAAGGCCGGGCGCCCCCAGGGCCGCCACAGGCTGGCGTGCTGGGCGGGGTGGTACACGCCATGCATGTCGGCACCCTGCGCCGCGGGCCGGGGCGCGCAGGCCCAGGCCCACCAGCCCAGCACCAGCGTGGCCGCAAACACGCCCAGCATGGCGGGCAGGCCCAGCAAGCTGGGCAACAACGATGCCAGCACCACCCCCACCAGGGCCGCGCCTTCGCGCCACGCCACGATGCGGCTGCGCAGGGCCTCGTCGCCACCCAGGCGGGCGCCCCACGACTGGTGGGCAATGCTGAGCTGGCTGTAGGCCAGGTAGGTGGCCAGCAGGCACAGCAGCGCCCACCAGGCCAGGGCCTGCTGGCCCTGCACGGGCGGGAAGAACAGCGCCCACATGCCCAGCGCCAGCACCACGGCCGACCCGGCCCCCGCGCCCAGCACGGTGCGGGTGGAGCGGCCAAACAGCCGGTCGCTCAGCCGGCCCAGCAGCGGGTCGGTGGCGGCGTCGAACAGGCGGGCCGCCAGCAGCACGGCCCCCAGCGTGGCCAGCGGCATGCCGTAGGCGCGCGCATAGTGGTTGGGCAGCAGCACGTACAGCGGCAGCGCCACAAAGGCCAGGGGCAGGCCCAGCAGGCCATAGGCCAGGCCTTGGCGTGCAGGCAGCGTGCCGGGGGCGCCAGGTGCGGTCATGGCGATCCTGCCGTGCTACGGCTGGCCAGCAGCGCCTGGCGCAGCGCGGGCTCTGACGTGTTGGGCGAGAGCCAGATGCCGAAGAACAGGCGCGCAAATTCAGGGTCGGCCACCTCGCCCACCACCTTGTCGCCCATGCGGAAGACGGCACCGCCACCTGGGCGGTAGATGCCGGTGAGGGTGTCGCCCGGCTTCACATCGGGCAAGGAGGCTTGCAGCGTGGCTTGCCAGCGTTCGGCCTGCTCGTTGCTGAACGGGGCCACGCGCCGCATTTCTTCGATGGAGCGCTTGGCAATGGCCTGGGCGGTGAAGTTGCGCTGGTAGGTCAGCGCCAGCGCCAGGGGCTGCTCGCCGTAGCGCTCGGGGGCAAAGCCGGGGCTCACCCACAGACGGGCCTGGTACACCTCCAGCCCAAAGAAGCGCATGGTGCCCTGGCCTGCCAGCACAGTGCCGGGCAGGGGCGTGGTTTCGCTGCCCTGCGCGGGGTTTGATAAAAAAGTGGCTGTAACGCACGCCAATAAAGCGCAAGCAGCTATCTTTTTCATAGTAAATGGCCCGGCGGTGGAAGGAGGTGGTCAGGCAGCGGCGCTGTCGTTCACCAGCGTGTACTGCACGAGGTCGATGTTCTGCATGGCAAACGCGGCTTCGCAGTAGGCGAGATAGAACTCCCAGATGTGCATGAAGCGCTCGTCAAAGCCCAGCTTCAGGATCTCGGCGCGCTGCGCCAGGAAGCGCTCGCGCCAGCGCTTGAGGGTTTCGGCGTAGTCCTGGCCAAAGGCGAATTCGTCCACCACGCGCAGGCCTGCGGCTTCGGCCTCGCGGCGGAATTCGCGTGGGCAGGGCAGGCAGCCGCCGGGGAAGATGTACTGCTGGATGAAATCGGTGGAGCTGATGTAGCGCTTGAACAGGCCGTCGTCGATCACGATGCTCTGAATGCAGGCCTTGCCGCCGGGCTTGAGCAGGCGCTTGATGGAGGCAAAGTACGTGGGCCAGTATTCGCGCCCCACGGCTTCCACCATTTCGATGGAGCAGATGGCGTCGTACGGGCCGTCACTGATGTCGCGGTAGTCCTGCAGCCGCAGGTCGGCCTGGCCCGCCACGCCGTGCTGCGCCATGCGCTTGCGGGCAAACGCCAGCTGTTCGGTGGACAGCGTCACACCGGTGAGCGTGGCGCCGAATTCGGTGGTGGCCATCTCGGCCAGTGCGCCCCAGCCGCAGCCAATCTCCAGCACCCGGTCGCCCGGCTGCACACCGGCCATGCGCAGCGCGCGGCGCACCTTGGCGAGCTGGGCGGTGCGCATGTCACCACCCGCATCGCCCTCGAACCAGGCGGACGAGTAGTTCATTGTGTCGTCCAGCCACAGCTCGTAAAACGCATTGCCCAGGTCGTAATGCGCGTGGATGTTCTTCTGGCTGTTGGCCTTGGTGTTGCGGTTGAGCAGGTGCTTGATGCGGTACAACAGCCGCCCGGCCCAGGTGCCGTAGATCACGCCTTCCACCTGCTGGCGGTTGGCGATGAGCAGCTTGAGCAGGTCGGTCAGGTGCGGCGTGGTCCAGTCGCCCGCGATGTAGCTTTCAGCAAAGCCGATGTCGCCCGACTTGAGGGCCGCGCTGCACACGTTCCAGTTCTTGAAGGCGATGGCTGCCGAGGGGCCGCCCCCCTGGCCAAAGTGCCGCTGTGTGCCATCGGGCAGCTGCACCGTGAGGTGGCCGTGCTGCAGGCGCTGCAGCAATTGCAAAGCGGTGCGCGCGGCAGCGGGCGTGCCAGCGGGCAAGGCCAGGGCAGAACGGGGTGCGGTGGTGGAGTTCATGGCAGTGGTCTCGCAGGTGGGTGCGGAATACGGGTTGTGCATCTCAACGGGTCACGATCGAGGCCGGGGCCTCGGGCTTGCGATGAAAGCGCACGCGCTTGAGCCACAGCTGCAGCGCGTGCCAGTGGATGCGGGCGATGATGGCCAGCGTCATGGCCGGGTAGCCCCACAGCGCCTGGCGCAGGGTGCGGGCGGTGGCGGGTTGCAGGGTGCCGCTCACGCTGGTCTGGATGAGAGGGCCGCTGGCGTCGTCGTAATCAATGCGCACCACGGTGCGGCCGGCATCCTGCGGGCCGGGGGCTGTGCGCATGAAGCGGAAGCGGTAGCCGCCCGCCACTTCGCAAAACGGCGACACATGGAACATCTTGCGCGCCTGCTGCTCCACGCCGTACTGCGGGGCGTCGAGCAAATAGCAATGGCGCTCGCCAAAGGTGTTGTTCACCTCGACCAAGATGGCACGCAGGCTGCCATCACTGCGGTGGCAGTACCAGAAGCTCACCGGCTTGAAGGTGTAGCCCAGCACGCGCGGGTAGGTGTGCAGCCACACCTCGCCCGTGGCGTCGTCAATGCCTTCGGTGCGCAGCAGGTCATTGAGCCACGCCAGGGCGCCGCCTTGCTCGGCGCTGCGGCCATCGCCATGGTCCACGTCGTGAAAGCTGATGGCCCCGCGCCGGTTCACGGCCAGCGCGCCATCCCGCCCACCTTGCGCCAGCGTGCGCATGGGCAGCATCAGGAAGAACGTGCCGTAGGCAAACGCGTGCCTGCGCGGCCGCAGCCGGGTGTGGCGCACCTGGCCAAAGCCCAGCAGGGGCTCAGCCTTGGTGGTGGCGCGGGGCTCGGTAGTCATGCGGCCAGCCTTTGGGGCGCTTGCAGCAGCGGCGCCAGTTGGCGCGCGACGGCCAGGCCGGACTTGAGCCCGTCTTCATGGAAGCCGTAACCCGTCCACGCGCCGCAGAACCAGGTGTTGTGCTGGCCTTGCAGCGCGGGCACCTGCTGCTGCGCGGCAATGGCGCCCAGGTCGAACACGGGGTGGGCGTATTCGTACTCACCAATGATCTGGCGCGGGTTGATGTTGCGCACCGGGTTGAGCGACACCACCACGGGCTGCGCAAACGGCAAGGGCTGCAGCTGGTTGAGCAGGTAGTGCAGGCACACACGTGCGCTTTCGCGGTCGGTCTGCTGGGCGCGCTCGTAGTTCCAGGCGGCCCAGGCAGCGCGGCGCTGCGGCAGCACGGTGGTGTCGGTGTGCAGCACGGCGCGGTTGGGCTGGTAGCGGATGGCGCCCAGCACCTCACGCTCCTGCGCTGTGGGTTGCGCCAGCAGCGCCAGGGATTGGTCGGAATGCGTGGCCAGCACCACATGGTCGAAATGCTCGGTGCCCTGGTCTGTGGACACGCGCACACCGGCAGCGTCGCGCTCGATGCGGCGCACGGGGGTGTTCAGGCGCTTGTCGGGCACGCCGGCCAGGATTTTTTCGACATAGTTGCGTGCGCCGCCGGTCACCGTCCACCACTGCGGGCGGTTGGCCACTTGGATCAGGCCGTGGTTGTGGCAGAAGCGGATCATCGTTGCCACCGGGAACTTCAGCATCTGATCAGTGGGACAGCTCCAGATGCAGCCCAGCATGGGCAGGAAGTACCAGTCGCGGAAGGCATCGCCAAAGCGGTGTTCTTTGAGGAAGTCGCCCAGCGGCTGCATCAGCGCCTGCTCGGCATTGGCCTGGGCAATGCGGGTGCACAGCTGGTTGAAGCGCAGCAGGTCAGTCAACATGCCCCAGAAGCGGGGGTTGACCAGGTTGCTGCGCTGGGCGAACACGGTCGAGAGGTTGGTGCCGCTCCACTCCAGTGCCTTGCCGCCGCGTGCACCGGGCACCTGCACCGAGAACGACATGTCTGACTTGGCCGTGGCCACGCCCAGCTCGGCCAGCAGCGCGATCAGGTTGGGGTAGGTGCGCTCGTTGAAGACCAGAAAGCCCGTGTCCACCCCGTGGGTGACGGCCTTGCCCGCCGCGTTGGGCAGGGTCACGTCCACTGTGTGGGTGTGGCCGCCAAAGTAGCTGCCGGATTCAAACAGGGTGACTTGCGCCTGGCTGCGCAGCTGGTGCGCCACCGAAAGCCCGGAGATGCCGGAGCCGATGATGGCGACTTTCATGGCCGGCCCCCTCTGGCCGACTCAGCGAATAAAAAGGTTGCGAAGCATCCCGAAACGAATAAGAGAGGGAGGGAGGAGAAGCGCTCCAGGAGGGCAGTCGGAACCCGAGGCTCCGAAAGGCTTCGCAACGTTAAACCGGGAGAGCACGTACCGCGCTCTTGCAGTGGATAGAGTGGGGCCCCTTTGCAGAAGTTCCAGAGCTGATCGCGCATTTTTTTTAAAGAAAAGTAAAGAAGGGTTGCCGCTCAGCGGGGCGCCGCCAGCGCGAGCTGCTGCTCAATGGCCCGCACCAGGCTCTTGCTGTCGGGGGCGGTCATGCTGGAATAGTTGTCCACCAGCCGGCCATCGCGGCCCAGCAGGTATTTGTGGAAGTTCCACTTGGGCGCCGTGCCCGAGAGCTGGGCCAGCTGCTTGTACAGGGGCGACGCGTCGGCCCCGCGCACGGCGGTCTTGGCAAACATGGGGAACTTCACCCCGAAGGTGTTTTCGCAAAAGTCGGCAATCTCCTTGTTGCTGCTCTTTTCCTGCGCGAAATCGTTGGACGGGAAGCCCAGCACCACCAGTCCCTTGTCCTTGTAGCGGCTGTACAGCTCTTCCAGCCCCTTGTACTGGCCGGTGAAGCCGCAGTAGCTGGCCGTGTTCACCACCAGCACCACCTTGCCCGCGTACTGGCACAGCGACTGGGGCTTTTCGTCCTGCAGGCGCAAATAGGTGTGCTGTAGCGTGGCCGGGCAGGCGGCAGCGCTGGCGGAAGCAGGCGCATCGGCCGCGTGGGCGGCCGGGTTGGCAAACCCCCATAGACCCACCATGGCCAGCGGGGCGACGATGTAACGAAGGGTCAGTGTGGCGCGCATGGTTTTCTCTGAAGTGATGGGTAGGCAATTTAACCGCTGAATCATCTTTTGTCCATGTGGGTTTTTATTTGTACTGATTGGTATACGGTTGACCTGCGTGGTTGGATTCAGCACGCGTGTCTGAGCACCTGGCGGGCCAGGGATCATCGGTTTTCAAGAAAAAAATGGGCGTAGAGCCCGCCGGATAAGCGCAGGATGCTATGTTTTTGATAGCTGTTGGTCGGCGCAGGCGCAGAGATACCTGGGCCCAGCGGCTGCTGGCGACGCGAACGCCCTCCAGCCAAAGCCAGGCGCCGGGTAGGGGGTTGCGAGAGGGGTGCGGGGGCTTGCGGCCGCCGCAGGGCGTCAGACCAGCGGGAGCAGCCGGTCCAGCGCGATCTTGACGCGCACGTCCTTGTGGGCGACCACGCCGGTGATCTTCCATTGCGGCTGCGATGTGTCGCGGGGGATGAACTCGCCCGTGGGCATGCCCAGGCGGTTGGTGACGATGGCCACGCGCGGGGTGGTGGCGCTGATGCCGCGGCGCAGCACCACGCCCACTTCCTCGCTGGCCAGGCGCACAAAGGCGCCGGGCGGGTACACGCCCAGGCCTTTGACGAGGGCGGCGCCCGCTTCGTCCACCTTGTTTTCCTCGTCGTAATAGCTGGCCTTCATGGCCGCAGTCACGGGCATGGGCCAGCGCGAGGCGCGGGGTGAGATGCGCGCGCCAAACACGTCAGCGCGCTGGATCAGGCGGGCCATTTGCTCGCCTTCGGTCTTTTCGGCGAAGGGGCCGGGCTTGCGGTGGTGGTGGTGGCGCACGGCCTCCAGCCACACCTCGTCGGTCACCCCCAGCTCGGCCAGCATCGCGGCCGAGCGGGCGGCGTGGTCTTCCACGGCGGCAATCTGGCGTGCGGTCAGGGGCTGGGTTTGCTGTGCGAGCTGGTCTTGCAGCTCGGTCATGGCAATGTTCATCGTCAGGCCCGCAGCGCCCAGGCGGCGCACCTGGGCGGGCGACCACCGCAGCATTTCGCGGGCCACCACCATGCAGACGCAGCTGACCAGCATGGCGTGGGTGCCGCTGTACATGCGGGTTTCCTGGGCCGACAGGAAGATCAGGGCCAGCAAGGTGGCGTCTGGCGCCTGCTCGCAGCGGCGGGCCAGGTCTTCGTGCAAGGCCTGCAGGCGCTCCCGAAAATCCACCGCCCTGGGCGCCCGCAGCACCTGCGTCACGCGCAGTTGCAGCTCGGACCAGTCCAGGGGCCCGCGCTCTTCGCGGTTGCGGGCAGGGGCAGGCGCCGGTGCAGGGGCGCTCATCTTCACAGAGGCCAGCTCGCCCAGCGAGGTTTCTGCCATCAGCATCTGCTGCAAGCGGCCCACGTAGGCGCGGTAGCTGTCGCCGGATTCGTCCACATCCACGCACAGTTGAATGCCCATGCCCGTGATGTCGTTCAACGCTTTGGCATCACTCACCACAAAGCCTTTTTGGGCCAGCAACGCGCCATTGGCTGAACGCAGCGCAAAAGGCAGGGGTTGGCCGAGGGGCACCGACTCGGAATTGATGGGGACGAGGTTCATAGGCGGAGGCCATTATCCCGAGAACTGCAACTGTCAAAAGCTTGCAAACCCCCGGGCTTGCCCCGTAGTTCGGGCCTTCAACGGGCTTCAGGGGTGTTGGCCGACCCTCCCGTCACGCGCCGCCAGAGCTTTCCGAACTTCAGCCCCAGGTCGTCCACCCCGGTGAACACGGCCGGGATGACCAGCAGGCTCAGGAAGGTGGAGGTGATGAGCCCGCCAATCACCGCCACCGCCATGGGCGAGCGGAAGCTGCCGTCCGCCGCGCCCAGCCCCAGGGCAATGGGCATCATGCCCGCGCCCATGGCCAGGGTGGTCATGATGATGGGGCGCGCGCGCTTGTGGCAGGCGTCCATCAGCGCCTCAAAACGCGTCATGCCCTGCTCGCGCCGCGCCAGCATGGCGTATTCCACCAGCAGGATGGAGTTCTTGGTGGCAATGCCCATCAGCATGATGAGCCCGATGAGCGAAGGCATCGAGAAGCTCTTTTGCGCAATCAGCAGGCCCACAAACGCCCCGCCCAAAGACAGCGGCAGCGCCGCCAGGATGGTGACCGGGTGCAGGAAGTCCTTGAACAGCAGCACCAGCACGATGTAGATGCACAGCACGCCCGTGAGCATGGCCAGGCCAAAGCTGGTGAACAGCTCGCCCATCATCTCGGCATCGCCAATGGTGATCTGGCGCACGCCCGGTGGCAGGTTGGTGATGGAGGGCAGCGCGGCCACGGCCTGCGTCACGTCGCCCAGCGGCTGGCCCGAGAGCTCGATCTCGAAGTTCACGTTGCGCGCGCGGTCGTAGCGGTCCACCACGGCGGGGCCGCCGCTGAACTCCAGCGTGGCCACCTGCCCCAGCAGCACCGGGCCCTTGGCGCCGGGCACGGGCAGGCGTTCCAGCACCGACAGGTCCTTGCGCGCATCGTCTTGCAGCTTGACGACGATGGGCACCTGGCGCGAGGCCAGGTTGAGCTTGGGCAGGGCCGTGTCGTAGTCGCCCACGGTGGCAATGCGCAGGGTCTCGGCAATGGCGCTGCTGGTCACGCCCAGGTCGGCGGCGCGGGCAAAGTCGGGGCGCACGGCGATTTCCGAGCGCACCAGGCTGGCGGTGGACGAGATGCTGCCCAGGCCGGGAATGGTGCGCAGGTCTTTCTCTACCGCCAGCGCGGCCGTCTGCAGCGCCTGCGGGTCGTCGCCCGTGAGCACCAGCACGTACTTCTCGCCCGAGCCGCCCAGGCCCACCTTGGTGCGCACGCCGGGCAGGGTCTCCAGCGCGGTGCGGATGTCGGCCTCAATGCCCTGCTTGCGCGGGCGCTCGCCGCGCGCATCGAGCGTGATGGTCAGCGTGGCCTTGCGCGTTTCTGCATTGCTGCCGCCCGCGAACGGGTCCGACCCCGCCGAGCCGCCGCCGATGGTGGTGTACACGCTCTTCACATGCGCCACTGCGGCCACGCGCTGGCGCGCGTCTTCGGCCACGCCACGGGTCTGGGCCAGCGTGGCGCCAGGGGGCAGCTCCAGGTACACCTGGGTTTGCGAGTTGTCGTCCGGCGGGATGAAGCCCGTGGGCAGCAGCGGGATGAGCGCGAGCGAGCCCACAAAGAACGCAATGGTGGCGGCGAAGGTGATCCAGCGGTGCTTGATGCACCACGCAGCCCAGCGCAGGTACACGCCCATCCAGCGCGGCTCGTCGTGGGCGGTGACGATGGGCTTGAGGATGTACGCCGCCATCATGGGCGTGAGCACCCGCGCCACCACCAGGCTGGCAAACACGGCGAGCGACGCCGTCCAGCCAAACTGCTTGAAGAACTTGCCCGCAATGCCGCTCATGAATGCGGTGGGCAAAAACACCGCAATCAGCGTGAAGGTGGTGGCCACCACGGCCAGGCCGATTTCGTCCGCCGCCTCCATCGCGGCCTGGTAAGGCGTTTTGCCCATGCGCAGGTGGCGCACGATGTTCTCGACCTCCACGATGGCGTCGTCCACCAGAATGCCCACCACCAGCGACAGCGCCAGCAGCGTGATCACGTTGATGGAAAAGCCCAGCCACTGCATGCCGATGAAGGCCGGAATGACCGACAGCGGCAGCGCCACGGCCGACACAAACGTGGCCCGCCAGTCGCGCAAAAACAGCCACACCACCACCACGGCCAGCAGCGCACCTTCGTACAGCAGGTGCATGGACCCGTCGTACTCTTCCTGCACCGGGTCCACAAAGTTGAAGGCCTCGGTCACCTCCAGCCCGGGGTGGGCTGCGCGCAGTTCGGCCAGCGCCACTTTCACGGCGGCGCCCACTTCCACTTCGCTGGCGCCCTTGCTGCGGGCCACTTCAAAGCCCACCACGGGCTTGCCGTTGAGCAGCGCCAGGGCGCGGGGCTCGGCAATGGTGTCGGTCACGGTGGCCACCTGGTCCAGCCGCAGATGGCGGCCATCAGAAAGGGCCAGGGTCAGGCCCGCCAGCTCTTGGGCGGTCTGCACCGTGGCCAGCGTGCGCACGGGTTGCTCGCTGCCGCCCAGGTCGGTGCGGCCACCGGCGCTTTCGGTTTGCACCAGGCGCAGTTGGCGCGATACATCGGCCGCCGTGGCGCCCAGCGCCTGCAGCTTGAGCGGATCGAGCGCCACATGCACCTGCCGATCCACCCCGCCCACGCGGTTCACGGCGCCCACGCCGGGCACGGTGAGCAGCTTTTTGGCCACGTCGTTGTCCACAAACCACGACAGCGCTTCGTCGTCCATGCGCGGCGAGGCCACGGTGAAGGCCAGCACCGGCTGCGCGGCCAGGTCCATCTTGGTGATGATGGGGTCGCGCACATCGCCCGGCAGGTCAGCGCGCACGCGCGCCACGGCCGAGCGCACATCGTCCAGCGCCTCTTGCGTGGGCTTCTCCAGGCGGAACTCGGCCGTGATGGTGGCGCCGCCGTCTTGCACCTTGGTGTAGATGTGCTTGAGGCCCTGCAGCGTGGCGATGCTGTTCTCGACCTTGCGGGCCACATCGTTTTCGAGCTGCGTGGGCGAGGCTCCGGGCAGGCTCACCGTCACCGAGATGGTGGGCAGGTCCATGTCCGGAAAGTTTTGCACCTTCATGGCGTTGAACGCGATCAGGCCGCCGAAGGTCAGCAGCACAAACAGCATCAGCGCCGGTATCGGGTTCTTGATCGACCAGGTAGAGACATTCATGCAAATGCTCCTTATTTGCTAGCTGCTGGCGCTTGCGGGGCGGGCGCTGGAGCCTGTTTTTGCTTGGAGTCTGCGGTGTCGTTGGCCACGCGCACCACGTCGCCATCGTTCAGAAAGCCCGCGCCACGCACGGCTACGGTGGCGCCCGCGTCCAGCCCGGCAGTGATCTCCACCCGGTCGGCCACGCGGCGGCCGGGCTGCACCTTGCGCTGCTGCACGCGCTGCTGGCCGTCCACCACAAACACGTAGAAGAAGCCGTCGCGCACCACCACGGCTTCTTGCGGCACGGTCAGCGCCTGGCCCTCGCCCAGCGCAAAGTCGCCGCGCGCAAACATCCCGGCGCGAATGTCAGGGTTCGCAGGCAGGTCTACATAGACCAAGGCGTTGCGCGTTTGCGTGTCCACGGTGGGCGCCACCATGCGCACAGTGCCTTCCACCGCCGCGCCGCTGGCGGCCGTGACTTGCACCTTGGCGCCAGGGCGGATGCGGGCCAGCTCGGCCTGCGTGACCTCGGCGCGCCACTCCAGACGGCCCTTGCGCACCATGCGGAACAGCTCGGTTCCCGAGCCCACCACCGCACCCACGGTGGCGGTGCGGGCGGAGATCACGCCGCTGTCGGGCGCCAGCACCTGGGTGAACTTCAGCCGCAGCTGCTGCGCGTTGAGCTGCGCGCGGGCGGCCTCCACGCGCGCCTTGGCCGTCTGCTCGGCAGTGGTGTATTGCTGGATTTGCTGCTGGCTCAAGGCGCCCGAGGCTTGCAGGCCCCGCGCACGCTCGGCGTTGGCGGCGGCCTCGGCGGCGTTGGCCTCGGCTTCCATCACGCTGGCGCGGGCCTGGGCCACATCGGCCTGCACGGTGTCGGCCGCAAAGGTGGCCAGCACCTGGCCCGCCTTGACCACATCGCCCACGTTCACGTTCACGGCCGTCAGGCGCAGGCCGTTGCTTTCAGCGCCCACGCTGGCCTCTTGCCAGGCCGCCACATTGCCGTTGGCCGACAGGCGCTGGGGCACGCTGGTGCGCTGGGGTTGCGCCGTGGTCACCGTGAGGGCGGGGCGGGGTTGGGCGGCGGCAGGTTGGTCCGCCGCGCGCGAGGCATCGGTGTGCAGCAGCGCGGCACCGCCGGTCAGCACGCACAGGGCGACCAGGGCCAGGGCGACGGGAGAGAGTTTGAATGCGGGCATGTGCATCGTCCGTTTCTTCAAAAAAGGGGCTCGGGTTTGGGGCGCTCAGAGCGCCGGGGCGGCTGGCGTGTTGTGGGCTGTGGGGTTGGCTGCATCAAAGCCACCCCCGGCTGCGCGGTACAGCGCCACCCAGGCCGACTGGCGCTCGTGCTGCAGGGCCACCAGCGTGGTCTGCGCGGCCAGCAGCGTGCGGCGAGCGTCTTCCAGCTCCACCAGGCTGGCCAGGCCACCACGCCAGCGGGCCTCGGTCGCGTCAAACGAGGTGCGGTAGCCCTGCACCGCGGCGCGGGCGCTGTCAGCGCGCTCGGCCGTGCTTTGCAGGCGCACCAGCGCTTGCTCTACCTCGCTCACGGCCTGGCGTACGCGGCCCTGGTACACGGCCACGGCCTCGTCATAACGGGCGCGGGCAGCATCCACCTGGGCCGCGCGGCGGCCACCGTCGAGCAGCGGCAGGCTCAGCGCCAGCGGGCCGAAGGACCAGGTGGTCAGGTCGGTGGTGGTGCCCGCCGCGCGGCTCCAAGCCGTGCCCACGGTGCCGGTGAGCGACAGGCGTGGCCAGCGCTGCGCCTGGGCGTTGCCCACTTCCGCGCTGGCGGCGGCCACTTCGCGCTCGGCGTTGTACACATCGGGCCGCTGTGACACCACCTGCACGGGCAGTGCGGCGATGCTGAAGCGGGCCTCGTCAAAACCGGGCACGGGGGCGGTGGTGATCTGGTTGCGCAGGGCGGGCTCGGGCTCGCCGGTCAGCGCCACCAGGGTCTTGAAGTCCACATCGCACTGCATGCGCTGCTGGGCTGCGCGGGCCGTGGCCTCGGCCGCGCTGGCGTTGGCCAGGGCGGCGGTGGCGGGCGCGGTAAAGCCTGCGCGCTGGCTGTCTTGTGTGAGGCGCGCGGTGGCCGCGCGTGACTGGGCATCGCGCTCGGCCACATCCAGCTGCTGCAGGCAGGTGCGCAGGCTGCTCACTTGCAGGGCCACCTCGGCGGCCACGCTCACGCGGGCCTCGTGCCACAGGGCCTGGGCACCGGCCAGGCGTTCGGTGGCGGCATCGCGCGTGGCCTGGTTGGCGCCGAACAGGTCCATCTCCCACCCCGCCTGCAACCCGGCCTGGGCGGTGGTGGCGGGCGTGGTCATAGGGGGCGTCACGCCCCGGCTGGCGCTGGCCTGCGCATCCAGCGTGGGCAGCAGGGCCGCGCGGGCGGTGGTCTGCGTGGCGCGGGCCTGCTCCACCCGGCTGCGTGCCTGTGCCAGGCTGGGGCTGATGCGCTGGGCGGATGTGATCAGCCCCACCAGCACCGGGTCATTGGCGCGCGCCCACCAGTCGGTGAGTTGCTGCAACTGCCCGTCGTGCGGCAGCGGGGCCTGCCAGCTGGTGGGGGTGGCGGGTGCAACCTGCGCGGGCGGGCGCGTGGTGGTGCAGGCCGTCAGGGCGGCGGCCAGGGGCAGCAACCATCCCAGGCTGCGCAGTGGGGTAGGGCGCTTGCGGGGCGCGAAGGAGGTGGGTGCAGTCACGGGGCATCTCCGGCTGGGGTCTGGCGGCGGCGGGTTTCGCCCGCAATCAGGTGGTGGGCAAAGTCGATCAGCCTGCGGGTGGTGGCTTGCAGACATTCGGGGTCGTTCAGCAGTTGCGGTGCCATCTGCTGGATCAGGTCGCGGTGGGCGTAGTACTGCAGTGGCAGGGCCGAGATGGCCAGCGCCAGGCGGTGGATGTCGTCGTCGGGCGCGGGCGCGCCCACGGCCTGGCACAGCAGCCGGATGAGGGTGCTGTGCAGGGGCTTGATTTCGCTGTCCAGCTCCTGCTGCCACAGGCCGGTGGGGTCCAGCATCTCGCGAAAGTGCAGGCGCATGCACAGCTCCACCTGGTCGCCCATGTCCAGCGGGCGCATGAAGCCGGTGAGGAACTGCTCCAGAAAAATGTCCAGCGAATTGCCGTCGGGCCCGGCGTCGGCCTGCAGCGGCCCGCCCAGGGGCTCGGCATAGGCCGCGTTGTACAGGCCCTTCTTGTCGCCAAAGTAATAGCTGATGAGGGCGGTGTTGGCCCCCGCCGCTTCGGCGATCTGGCGGATGGAGGTCTTGGCAAACCCGTGTTCGGCAAACAGCCGCAGCGCGGCGCTGAGCAGCCGTGCGCGCGAGTCGGCCGCATCGGGCGTGGCAGGGGAAGGGTGGGGGGCTGGAACCATGGTGCGGGATTACACCACGGGTTAATCAATTGATTAATTAAATTTTTGTGTCAGAACGCTGCGGTGGTGTTGCAGCGCATTGGACACGCCCGATGGCCCTGCGCTTGCAGGACGCCGCCGCGTGGGTGGGTAGGGCTGCGGGCATGGCACAGCGCCGCCGGGGGCAGCCTGACTTGCCGCCAGCCTTGCGGCTGTGACCGGATGCCGCAGAGTGTGTGCTATCAAAAAAGTAGCTTCTGGCGCTTATCCATTAAGCGCCAGTAGCCATTTTGGCTTGAAGCGCGGTAGCCTCAGTGCCCGGCCCCAAACACTGCCTGCCACAGCGCCAGCACGGCATCGCGCTCGGCCTGCAGGGCGGGGGGCTCGACCTGGGTGGGGGCTTCGTCCAGCCGTGCGCGGTGTTGCACGCGGCGCAGTTCGCGGTAGGCGTTGGCGGCGGCGTGGCCCACGCCCCCGGGCAGCAGGCCCACTTGCTCGGCCCGTTCCAGCAGGGCGATGTTGCCCAGGTTGCCGCGCAGCTCGGGGTGGGCGCCAGATTGCGACAGCACCAGGTACTGCACGGCAAATTCGGCATCGACCATGCCGCCCGGGCTGTGCTTGACCTCAAACATGCCGCTGGGCACCGGGTGGGCGGAGCGCACGCGCTCGCGCATGGTGACGATCTCTTCCTTGAGCGCGCTGGCGTCGCGGGCGGAGGTGATGACGGCTTCGCGCACGGCATCAAAGCGGGCCTGCAGCTCGGGGCTGCCCAGCACGAAGCGGGCACGGGTCATGGCCTGGTGTTCCCAGGTCCAGGCGGTGTTGCTGCCGCGCTGCTGCTGGTAGTTGGCATAGGCCTCAAAGCTGGTCACCAGCAGACCCGAATTGCCGTTGGGCCGCAGCGCGGTGTCGATCTCGTACAGGTCGCCCTCGCCGGTTTTGACGGTGAGCCAGTTGATGAGCTTGCGCACAAAGGCGGCATAGACCTCGGGGGCGCGCTCGTCGTCGTCGTCGAACACAAAGACGATGTCCAGGTCGCTGCCGTAGCCCAGCTCTTTGCCGCCCAGCTTGCCGTAGCCAATGATGCCGAACTGGGGCACGTCGCGGTGGCGGTTCTTCAGGCGGTTCCAGCACCACTGGGTGGTGATGCGCAGCACGCTGTCGGCCAGGGCGCTCAGGTCGTCGGCCACTTGCTCGACGGTGATGCGCCCGCCCACGTCGCGCGCCAGGGTGCGGAAGGTCTCGGCATGCTGGGCACGGCGCAGCAGGTTCAGCAGGGTTTCGTCGTCGTCTTCACCGGTGGACTGCAGCGATTTGAGCCGCTGCGCCAGTTCGCGTTCAAAGTCGGCCACCACAAAGCGCTCGGCCATCAGCGCGTCGCCCACCAGCTCGTCAATCACGCCGGGGTGTTGCAGCAGGTAGCGGGCGGGCCATTTGGCGGCGCCGAGCAGGGCCAGCAGTTGCTGGTGCACGGGCGGGCGCTCCAGCAGCAGGGCCAGGTAGCTTTCGCGGCGCATCAGGGGTTCGAGCCAGTTGGTCAGGCGCCCGGCAGCTTCCAGGCTGCAGCGGCCTTCGCCCAGCCACTGGGCGGTGCGCTGCACGATGCGGAACAGCCGCGCGCGGGCCTCGTCGCGCAGGTTGGCCACGCGCGGGTTGTTGCGCCACTCGGCCACGCGTTCGCGAAAGTCTTCGGGCAGTTGTTCCAGCAGGCTTTCCAGCTCGGGTGGGGGCGGGGCCGATGCCTTGGGGCCGCCGCAGCCGCCGCCGCTGCATTGCTTTTTCTCGTTGCCGCCCAGCAGGGTGTCGAATTCTTGCGCCACCAGCTCGCGGTGGGCGTCCAGCTCGTGCAAAAAGGCGCAGCAGTCGGGGTAGCCCATGGTGCTGGCAATCCAGGCCAGGTCGTCGTCGCGGGTGGGCAGCACGTGGGTTTGCTGGTCGTCCAGGTATTGAATGCGGTGCTCCACCTGGCGCAAAAAGACGTAGGCGCGGGCCATGGCGTCGGCCGTTTCCTGCGGCATCAGCCCGGCCTGGGCCAGGCGCTGCAGGGCCTCCAGCGTGGGGCGGCGGCGCAGCTCGGGGAACTGGCCCCCGCGCACCACCTGCAAGAGCTGTACGGTGAATTCAATCTCGCGGATGCCGCCGCGCGAGAGCTTCACATCGTTGGCACGCTCGGGGTGGCCTGCGCTGCGCTTGGCGGCGTGGTCGCGGATCTGGCGGTGCAGTGAACGCAGCGCATCGAACACGCTGTAGTCCAGGTAGCGGCGGAAGACAAACGGCAGCACCACACCGCGCAGGGCCTGCACCTCGGGGCTGCCAATGCAGCTGGTGGGGGCCACGACGCGGCTCTTGAGCCACGCAAAGCGCTCCCACTCGCGGCCTTGCACCTGCAAATACTCTTCCAGTGCCGACAGCGAGATGGCCGCCGGGCCGGAGTTGCCGTTGGGCCGCAGGGCCAGGTCCACCCGGAAGACGAAGCCGTGCTCGGTGGTGTCGCCCACCAGGCTGTAGATGGCCTTGACGGCGCGGGCGAAGTATTCGTGGTTGGAGATGCGGCCCCGGCCGCCCTCGATGCCTGCGGTGTCGCCGTCGTGCTCATACACATAGATCAGGTCGATGTCGCTCGACACGTTCAGCTCGCGCGCGCCCAGCTTGCCCATGCCGATGATCCACAACTGCACCGGCTGCCCTTGCGGGCCCTGGGGTGCGCCGTGGCGGCTGTCCAGCTCTTCGCGGGCGTGGCGGCAGGCGTGGTCCAGGGCCAGTTCGGCCAGCTCGGTCACGGCGCGGGTGATGTCGCCCAGGGGCGCACGCGCTTCGCAGTCCAGGCGGATGAGCCGCTCCATGACCAGTTGCCGCACCGTGCGCAGGGCGCTGGCCATGTCCACACCCCGCGCGCGCAGGGCGGCCATGGCCTCTTCCATCGTGGCCCGGGTGGGAGCGCCCGGCGGCAGCAGGGCCAGGTCCTGCCCATAGCGGCGGTGCAGCCGCTGGAAAAAGCGCGAATGCTCGGCCTGCCCGTCACTGGGAGGAATGGTGGCGCAGGGGGAAAGGGCGGAGGCAATGTTCTGCATGGCAGGCGCGGCGATCGAAGAAGGCGGAAGGCTGTGGGTGGAACACGTCAGGCTCAACAAGGCCTGCAGGCCGGGCGCAAAGTGCCGGTCAGGGGTGGCAGTACGGGCGTAACAGGGGCTAACACGCTGGCAAGAACCTTCCGGAACCGAGCCCCTAGGGGCGGGTCATAATTCCGGCCACCTTCACGCGCAACATGACCGAATCGACCCCTCGCCCCACCCGCTTGCTCAAAATCGTGGCTGGGTTTGCGCGTTGGTCTTTGGGATTGATGCTGGCCCTGTGGTTGTTGCTGGCCATCGCCTGGGGTGCCCTTCATGGCTGGATTGTGCCGCGAATCGGCGAGTTTCGCCCTCAGATCGAGGCGCAGGCCACGCGGGCATTAGGGGTGGCCGTTCGCATCGGCGAAATCTCGGCCCGTTCCGAGGGGTTGATCCCCTCCATCGAACTGCTGGATGTGGCGCTGCTGGACGGCGAAAACCGGGCCGCGCTGCGCCTGCCCCGCGTGGTGGTGTCGCTGTCGCCGCGTTCGCTGCTGCACTGGGGTTTTGAGCAGCTGTATATCGCCTCGCCCGATCTGGACATTCGCCGCGCCGCCGACGGCCGGATTTTTGTGGCCGGCCTGCCTGTCTCGCGAGGCTCGGGCGACAGCAGTGCGGCCACCGACTGGCTGTTTTCGCAAGGCGAGGTGGTGATCCGCGAGGGCACCGTGCGCTGGAACGACGAGATGCGCGGCGCCCCCGAGCTGTCGCTGCAGAAGGTGGATTTGGTGCTGCGCAATGGCAACTGGCGCCACAGCCTGCGCGTGGATGCCACGCCGCCCGAGGCCTGGGGCGACCGCTTCACGCTGGTGGGCATGTTTCGCGCGCCCCTGCTGCGGGTGCGTGACAGCAACTGGCAGCACTGGAACGGGCAGTTGTTTGCCCATTTCTCCCGGGTCGATGTCTCGCGCCTGCGCCACCATGCCGATGTGGGCATTGACGTGGCGCGCGGCCGCGGTGCCCTGCGGGCCTGGGCCGATGTGCAGCGCGGCCAGATCGTGGGCGGCACGGCCGACCTGGCGCTGGCCGACGTGCACGCTACCCTGGGCGCGGGGTTGGAGGCGCTGCAGTTGCCCTCCATCCAAGGCCGCCTGGGGGGGCGCCGCCTGCAGGGGGGCTTTGAGTTTTCCACCCAGGGGCTGCAGTTCGTGGCCGACGACGGTCTGCACTGGCCGGGTGGCAACCTCAAGTTGCAGTACACCGAGGCTTCTGGCAAGGCGCCTGCGCAAGGCGAGTTCCGCGCCGACAAGCTGGACCTGGCCGCGCTGGCCCAGATTGCCAGCCGCCTGCCCCTGTCTTCTGCAGCCCACGATGCTATTGCCACCTATGCCCCCCAGGGCATGGTGCAGGAAATCCAGGCCACCTGGAAAGGGCCGCTCGATGCATTGCAGCAATATCAGGTGCGGGGGCAGGTGCAGGGTCTGACGCTGGCCGGGGCCGCCCCGAAAGAGGCGAACCGTACGCTGGGCTTGCGCAACGCCAACGCGGAATTTGACCTGAACCAGGCCGGCGGCAAGGCCACGCTGGCCATCGAGGCGGGTGCCCTGGTGCTGCCCGGCGTGTTTGAAGACCCCGTGCTGCCGCTGGACGAATTCGGCGCCAGTGTGCGCTGGCAGCTGGAGGGCGAGCGGATTGCGGTGCAGGCCAGCGACATCCACTTTGCCAATGCCGATGCCCAGGGCCAGGCCCGCGTGTCTTGGCACACCAGTGACCCTGCCCGCGTGGCGCACGGCTCGCGCTTTCCGGGCGTGCTGGATTTGTCGGGTGCGCTCACCCGGGCCGATGGCACGAGGGTGCACCGCTACCTGCCGCTGAGCATTCCGGCCGAGTCGCGCCGCTATGTCGAGCAGGCGGTGGTGGCGGGGGTGGCCAGCCATGTGGATTTCAAGGTCCGGGGCGACCTGCACGAGATGCCCTTCAACGACCCCAAGCGGGGCGACTTCCGCATCGCCGCTAAGGTGAAGGACGTGACCTATGCCTACGTGCCGCCCAGCCTGCAGCCGAACGAAGCGCTGCGCTGGCCCGCCCTGACGCAGCTGGCGGGCGAGCTGATCTTTGAGCGCTCGTCCATGCAGGTAAAGGGGGCGACAGGCACCTTCATGGGCTTGCCGCAAACGCGCCTGACCAAGGTGGATGCGCAGATTCCCAACCTGGATCGCACCGTGGTGGGGGTGAACGCCGAGGCGCGGGGGCCGCTGTCTGAAATGCTGGGCCTCATGGCCACCTCGCCCCTGGCGCGCATGACGGGCAACGCCCTGGCCCAGGCCAGCGGCACGGGTAATGCCGAGCTGCAATTGCGACTGAGCCTGCCGATCAGCGAAATTGACAAATCCAAGGTGCAGGGCAGCGTGACGCTGGCTGGCAACGAGGTGCGTATCACCCCTGACACGCCCGCCCTGAGCCGCGCGCGGGGCGTGGTGCAGTTTTCCGACACCGGCTTCACCCTGAGCGGTGTGCAGGCCCGCGCGCTGGGCGGCGATGTGCGGCTGGAAGGCGGCATGCGCGCCCTGCCTGCCGGGGCGCCGCCGTCGGAGGCCGCCATCCAGCTACGCGCGCAGGGCGTGGCCACAGCCCAGGGGCTGCAGCAAACCCCTTCGCTGGGGTTTGTGTCGCAACTGGCGCAAAGCGCCACCGGCAGCGCGCCCTACAGCTTGGCGCTGTCGTTCCGCCGGGGGGTGCCCGAGCTGCAGGTCAACACCACCCTGCAGGGCATGGCGCTGGACCTGCCCGCACCCCTGGGCAAGACGGCCGACGCCCAGCAGCCCCTGCGCTATGAACAAATGGTGGCGCGCGAATCCCTGGTGCCCGTTGCCGCCGGGGTCACGCCGCCGCCGCTGCGCGATCAGGTCACGCTGGACCTGGGCAGCATCGGCTCGGCCACCTACCTGCGCGATTTGGCTGGCGCCCAGCCTCGGGTGCTGCGCGGCTCGATGGGCGTGGGTCTGTCGGCCGGTGAATCTGCGCCGGTGGTGGCCGAGGGCGTGGCCGCCAACATCCGGCTGGGCCGGGTGGACGTGGATGCGTGGGAGCGTCTGTTGACCCAGTCCACCAGCGCGTCCACCAGCGCGTCCACCAGCGCGTCCGGCGGTGCTGCAGGTGGGGCTGCTGGCGGTGCACGCCCCGGCGCCACCGCCGTATTGGGCCCCGGCCCGGCTCCGTCCCCGGCCATGGACTACCTGCCCAACGTGGTGGCCCTGCGCGCCACCGAGCTGTCGGCCCAAGGCCGTACCCTGCACAACCTGGTGGCCGGTGGGCTGCGCGAAGGCAACCTGTGGCGTGCCAACCTGGACGCCTCTGAACTCAACGGCTATGTGGAGTTTCGCCAGCCCGCAGCGGGCGACATGGGCAATGGCCGCCTGTTTGCGCGCCTGTCGCGCCTGAGCATGCCGCAGAGTGAAGCCACGCAGGTGGAGAACCTGCTGGCCGAGCAACCGGGCTCGCTGCCTGCAGTGGACGTGGTGGTGGATGACTTCGAGCTGCGCGGCCGCAAGCTCGGGCGCATCGAGATCGAAGCCCAGAACCGCAGCGCCGAAGGGGCCCAGCGGGAGTGGCGCCTGGGCAAGTTCAACATCACCACGCCTGAAGCCAGCCTGACCGCCACGGGCAATTGGGCGTTGCTGAGCCGTGCCCGGGGTGTGGCCGAGCCGCGCAGCCCCGAGCGGCGCACGGCGCTCAACTTCAAGCTCGACGTCCGCGACTCGGGCGACCTGCTGGCGCGGTTTGGCATGGTCAATGTGGTGCGCCGGGGCAAAGGGCGCATGGAGGGGCAGGTGGGCTGGATCGGCGCGCCATTCAGCCCTGACTTTCGCACCATGGCCGGGCAGGTCAACCTCAACATCGAATCCGGGCAGTTTCTGAAGGCTGACCCGGGCCTGGCCAAGCTGCTGAGCGTGCTCAGCCTGCAGTCCCTGCCGCGCCGCCTCTCGCTCGATTTCCGGGATGTGTTCAGCGAAGGCTTTGCGTTTGACTTCGTGCGCGGCGACATGCTGATCGACCAGGGCGTGGCATCCACCAACAACCTGCAGATGAAGGGCGTGAACGCCGCCGTACTGATGGAAGGCAAGGCCGACATCGAGAAGGAAACCCAGGACCTGCGTGTGGTGGTGGTGCCCGAGATCAACGCAATGACGGCATCGCTGGTGGCCACAGCCATCAACCCGGTGGTGGGGCTGGGCAGTTTCCTGGCGCAGGTGTTCCTGCGCGGCCCGCTGATCGAGGCCGCCACGCAGGAGTTCCATATCGACGGCGGCTGGGCAGAGCCCCGCGTGGTGCGCGTGCCCCGCCGCAGCCGCGAGGCCACGGCACCCGCGCAAGGTGCCAGCGGTGCCGGCCCTGCAGCGCCAGGGTCGCAAAATGCCACGCCTGAGCCCCCTCGCACCGGAGAACCCTCATGATGAAAGTCGCTGCGATCCAGATGGTGTCTGGCCCCCGGCCCGAAGACAACCTGGCCACCGCCCGCGGTCTGCTGGAACAGGCCGCGCAGGCCGGTGCCGAACTGGCCGTGCTGCCCGAGTACTTCTGCGCCATGGGCCTGCGCGATACCGACAAGCTCGCCTACCAGGAGACCTGGGGCGAGGGCCCCATCCAGAGCTTCCTGGCCCACACTGCGCGCGAACTGGGGCTGTGGATTGTGGGCGGCACCCTGCCCCTGCGCACCACCGACCCCCAGCGCGTGCGCAACACCACGCTGGTGTTTGCGCCAGATGGCCGCTGCGTGGCCCGCTACGACAAGATCCACCTCTTCTGGTTTGACAACGGACGCGAGCAGTTTCATGAAGGCCGCGTGATCGAAGCGGGCGACAACGCTCCGGTGCAGTTTGACCTGCCCGCGCGCGACGGCCACCGCTGGCGCGTGGGCTTGTCAGTGTGCTACGACCTGCGCTTTCCCGAACTGTTCCGCGCCCATGCCCGCGCGGGTGCGGATGTGTTGCTGGTGCCCAGCGCCTTCACCCACGTCACCGGCCAGGCGCATTGGGAAGTGCTGCTGCGCGCCCGCGCCATCGAGAACCTGGCTTACGTGGTGGCACCCGCCCAGGGCGGTGTGCACGAAAACGGCCGCCACACCTGGGGCCAAAGCCTGGTGGCCGACCCCTGGGGCCAGGTGCTGGCGCAGCAGGGCCAGGGCCCCGGCGTGGTGCTGGCTGACCTGGATCCCGAGCGGCTGCGCAGCGTGCGCCAGCAGTTGCCGGCACTCACCCACCGCGTTTTATGAGCACCATTTCGCGCGCCATCTGGCGCCGCTGGCGCAGCGCGTGGCGGCGCTGGTCGCTGTGGACCGCCCTGATCGCCCTGGTGGTGTCCATGCTGGTCACCATGGTGTGGCTCGCGGGGCGGTACGAAGCCAGCCAGGTGCAAACGCGGCTGGAGCGTGATGCGGCCGATGCTGTCTCTGATGTGCGCGTGGCGCTGAACCGCAACCTGCAGAGCCTGCAGGCCCTGCACGCGTCTGACCCCGGCCTGCTGGCGTGGGAGGTGGAGGCGGCCGAACTGCTGCGCCTGCAGCGCGAACTGGTGCGCCTTGAGTGGCGCGACAACGCCATGCGCCTGCGCGCCCATGTGCAAACACCCTACCGCGCCCTGATGTGGGACCGGGGCATGCGCGAGAACAGCCATTCGGAAGCCAACCAGGCCTGCAGCACCGCGCGGCGCCTGAGCGCCCCTGCGTATTCCGGCAGTTACTACCAGCCTCATGCAGACGGGCTCGGCTCGGAGCTGATGGAGCTGTGCCTGCCGCTGAGCGTCAACGGGCGTGCATCGGGCTTTTTGATCGCCACCTATTCGCTGCAATCGGTACTGGCCGACATGGTGGGTGCCAGCCTCACGCGCAGTCAGGAAGCCTCGTTCACCGAGCCCGACGGCACCCGTCTGGCCGTGCTGGGCGCCTCGCGCCGGGGCACGCGCATGTTCACCGCGCAGCAGCTGCTGGACCTGCCGGGCACCACGCTGGTGTTGCGCCTGGACACCTGGCACACCGCGCCCAGCGTGTTCCCGAACGTGCTCACGGCCCTGGTCACGGCCATGTCGATCGCGCTGGTCACGGTGGTGGGCGTGCTGGTGCGCGACAACCGACGCCGCCTGCGCGCTGAGCGCGACCTGGGCGATGCGCTGGCGTTTCGCAAGGCCATGGAAGACTCGCTGGTCACCGGCCTGCGCGCGCGCGACCTGCAAGGCCGCATCACCTACGTCAACCCCGCGTTCTGCGAGATGGTGGGCTTCACGGCGCAAGAGTTGCTGGGCTACAGCACCACCGTCCCCGCCTCGGCCCCGTACTGGCCCCCGGAGCGGGTCGAGGAATACCGCCAGCGCCAGGCCCACCGCTTTGCCGGCAGCGTGCCGCCACGGGAGGGGTTTGAGTCCGAATTCATGCGCAAGGATGGAACGCGCTTTCCGGTGCTGATCATCGAGGCCCCACTCATCAACGCCCAGGGCCTGCACACCGGCTGGATGAGCGCGTTTCTGGACATCAGCGAACAGCGCCGGGTGGAAGAGCTTTCGCGCGCTTCGCAAGAGCGCCTGCAGGCCACCGCCCGCCTGGCCACGGTGGGCGAGATGGCCTCGCTGCTCAGCCACGAGCTGAACCAGCCGCTGGCGGCCATCTCCAGCTATGCCACGGGTTCGCTGAACCTGCTGGAGTCGGTGTCCGGCGACCAACCGGTGCCCTCAAGCCAGGACCTGGAAGACGTGCGCATGGCCATGCGCCAGATTGCGCGCCAAGCCGAGCGGGCGGGCCGAGTCATCAAGAGCGTGCACGATTTTGTGCGCCGCCGCGACCAGGCCCGCGAGGCCGTGCCCGCCCAGCAGCTCATCGAGGCCATCTGGCCGCTGGTGAACCTGCAGGCCCGCAAGCTGGGCGTGAGCGTGCGCACCTCGGTCGAGCCCGACCTGCCCCCGGCCCTGTGCGACCGCACGATGGTGGAGCAGGTGCTGCTCAACCTGGCGCGCAACGCCATGCAGGCCATGGACGACCCCACCATCACCCCCCGCGTGCTGGACATCCGCGTGCGGCGTGCAGCGTCCAACGGGCACAGCGGGTGGCTGGAGTTTTCGGTGGCGGATGGCGGCAGCGGCATCCCGGAAGAGGTGGCCAAGAAGCTGTTCACCCCGTTCTTCACCACCCGCACCGAGGGCATGGGCCTGGGGCTGAGCCTGTGCCGCACGGTGGTGGAGCAGCACGGTGGGTACTTTGGGTTCGCGCCAAACGAGCCGCGTGGTACGGTATTCACTTTCACCCTGCCGGTCAAAATATGACATTCCCGGCGCGGGCTGCGCTGGCGTTCGAGTGGGCGTAACGAACGCAACACCCTCCCAACTGATATTTGCCATGGAACCCGTATCCAACGCGACTGTGTACATCGTTGACGACGACGCCGGCGTGCGCGAAGCGCTGGCCTGGCTGCTGCGCTCACGCCGCCTGCCCAGCGAATCGTTTGACAGTGCCGAGGCCTTTGAGGCCATGCTGCAGACCCGGCCGCCCCAGCGCCAGCCCTGCTGCCTGCTGCTGGACGTGCGCATGCCCGGCATGAGCGGGCTGGCCTTGTTTGATTTGCTGGTGGCGCGGGGCAGCTTGCACACCATGCCCGTCATCTTCCTCACCGGGCATGCCGATGTGCCCACGGCGGTCGATGCCGTCAAACGCGGCGCCTTCGACTTTTGCGAAAAGCCGTTTTCCGACAATGCCTTGGTGGACCGCATCGAGCAGGCCCTCGCCCAATCGGGCGAGCGGCTGGCCGAACTGCGCGAGCGCAGCAGCCTGCAAGAGCGGCTGCGCGAGCTGACCGACCGCGAACGCGACGTCATGGACCTGGTGGTGGCCGGCTTGCCCAACAAGCTGATTGCCGATCAGCTCGACATCAGCGTGCGCACGGTGGAGGTGCACCGCTCACGCGTGTTCGACAAGATGCACGTCAAGTCGGCTGTCGAGCTGGCCAACCTGCTGCGCACCGGCCATTGAGCGCTGGTTCAAAACAGCGCTGAACTGCGCCTGAGCGCAGCACCGCCTCAGCGGGCGCGCTCACCCACAAAAATTTCCACGCGTCGGTTACGTGCGCGCCCTTCGGCGGTGTCGTTGCTGGCAATCGGGTAGCGCTCGCCCATGCCGTCGATGGCAATACGGCGGCCGTCCACCCCCCGGTTCACCAGGTAGTTGCGGGTGCTGGCGGCGCGGTCTACCGACAAGGGGTTGTTCACCGCGTCGCTGCCCGTGCTGTCGGTGTGGCCCACGATGCGCACGTCCGAATACGGGTTGTTGCGCAGGCCCATCGCAAACTGGTCCAGCACCGGCGCAAAGTTGGGCTGGATGTCAGAGCGGCCCACGGCAAACGAGATGTCGCTGGGGATGTTCAGCATCAGCTGGTTGTCCGCCGTTTGCGACACGGCAATGCCTGTGCCGCGCGTGGCCTGTTCCATCTCGCGCTTTTGCCGCTCCATGTTTTGCGACCAGATGTAGGTGCCCAGGGCACCCACGCCTGCGCCCAGCACGGCACCCGTGCCCGCGTTGCCGCCAGTGGCCGAGCCGATCACCGCCCCCGCCAGGGCACCCACGCCCGCGCCTGTGGCCGTGCGGCGCTGCGTGTCGTCCATGCTTGCGCAGCCCGTAGCCAGAATGACAACGGCGCTGACGCCCAGAAGAATGTGTTTGCGCATGTGTGTGCTCCTTGAAATATCGGCAGTGCAAGGGTGGCATCGGCACAGGGTGCGCGGTACGCCTCGCTGCCCGCAATGATCGCGCACAGTGGCCGCGGGCGCCATCAGCACAGGCAGGCAAGCTTTGTAGGACAACGCCGCATGTGCTGACGCAGGCGGCGCGGCGCGCCTCAGCCGCCTGGCGTGGGCGGTTTGCGATCGTCCGGGGCTTCGGGGTTCGGCTCCTGGGCGGGCAGGTCCAGCTCGCCGCCTTTGCGGCCCGAGAACATCGTCCACCACACAATGGCAATCAGCACTACCAGCGCCAGCAGCGCTTCAAGCAAAATCAGCCCCATGAAATTGACACTCCTGCGCCTGGTCGTTACGGCGCTGATTGTAGGAACGCTCGTTGCCTGCTCCACCCCGCCCGCGCCATCCCCTTCGGCCCCTGGGGACTTGCCGGCCACCCGCCCCACGGCGCCCATGGCGCTGCCCGGCGACACAGGTCCGCTGCCGCCGCCCCTGTCGCAGCCCAAGAGCCGCTGGACGCCTGTGCGCTGGGCCGAACTGCCCGGCTTTACCGAAGACGCGCTGCACGAGGCCTGGAACGCCTGGATCAAAAGCTGCGAGCGGCCCGTGGCGCCGTTCACCGCGCTGTGCAGCGAAGTGCGGCAGCTCAGCATTGCCAGCGGCGACGAACAGCGCGCCTGGATGATGGCGCGCCTGCAGCCCTACCGCGTGGAAGCTGCCGACGGCAACCCTGACGGCCTGCTCACCGCCTACTACGAACCCCTGATGGACGCCGCCCGCCAGCCCGGCAACGGCTTCAACGTGCCCATTTACCGCACGCCAGCGGGCTTTGGCGCCCGCAAGCCCTGGTACACCCGACAGCAGATCGAGACCCTGCCCGAAGCCCAGGCCGCGCTGCAAGGCCGCGCCATTGCCTGGCTGCGCGACCCGGTGGAATCGATGGTGCTGCACATCCAGGGCTCGGGCCGCCTGCGCGTGATGGAGCCCGACGGCTCCACCAGCCTGGTGCGCGTGGCCTATGCCGGCACCAACGACCAGCCCTACGGCAGCATTGGCCGCTGGCTGCTGGACCAGGGCTACACCCGCGACGCCACCTGGCCTGGCATCCGCGCCTGGCTGGCCGCCAACCCGCAGCGCACCAACGAGCTGATGTGGACCAACCCGCGCTACGTGTTCTTCAAGGAAGAACCCCTGGCTGGCATGGACGCCGCCTTCGGCCCCAAGGGCGCGCAGGGCGTGCCCCTCACCCCCGGTCGCTCCATCGCGGTGGACCGCCAGAGCATTCCCTACGGCACGCCCGTGTGGCTGGCCTCCAGTGGCCCCCAGGTGCAATTGAGCCGCCTGGTGCTGGCGCAAGACACGGGCAGCGCCATCCTGGGTGCAGTGCGGGCCGACTATTTCACCGGCTGGGGCCAGGAAGCGGGCGACATCGCCGGGCGGCTCAAGCAGAACCTGCGGCTGTGGGTGCTCTGGCCGCGCTGAGCGCAACCCGGGCGTCCATGCACGAGCCTCTGCACAACTGCTCCATTAATTGCTATTAATTTGATAGCTTCTGGCGCTTGATTGGATTGCGCTGGAGGCTATTTTTAGGCTCTTCTAGCGAATGCTAGTGACGTCTTGATTCCCCATGGCAGCCCCCAGCACCAGCGCGGGCTGCAGCCCCATGGGG
>FWPV01000175.1_pt1 | contig 225620 bp, 220 predicted proteins | sample 2228371 | NCBI WGS metagenome assembly FWPV01 (sample SAMEA103939776, study PRJEB20133) | metagenome
CCATGTTTGCGACCCCAAAAACGCCGGATTCGTCATCATCTGGAATATCTCGTCTCAGTGGCCGCCGCCACGGGCGTTTTGAACACCATCCTTAGCTGCTTGGTCAGAGCTGCGTGTATGGCAGCCGGAAAGCCGAGCTCTATTTTTGCTGCTGGCGCTTGTGGCTCTGCTAAAAAAACGGAGATCTCTTTTACAAGGAAATCAGCATCAATGTCTGCCAAACTGCGATGTGCTACGCCGAAACGCTCAGCAAGCGAGTGTACTTTTCCACGACCAAGGGTGTAGTCGATAGCCACCGTTGGCACGCCCAGGCCCAGAGCGAAGACCACTGAATGGAATCGCATAGTCAAGGCGGCTGTCGCCTCGCCATAAGCTTCACAGTAAGCCTTTGGTGCCAGTTCTGCGCCCAGTAGCGACATATCCAAGTTGGGAGTGAGGTGGTGCTGGCCCCGGAACAAACGCCGGTAAAACCATCGGTCATCATCGCCGAAATGATTGGTGCACATGGGCAGTGGCCGTATCACCAGACCGGGATACAGCTTGACGAGCTGGGTCAAAGCCTCCAGCACCGCGCGCTCGTAGCGCAACTTGGCAGTTTCGCATTCTGCACTGCTGAGGTGTCGCGCGTATTGCGAATGCGGGAAGTCTCTGAGACCAAGAAGGAGAATTTTCGGTGCATTAAGGTCTTTCGCTCGCTTTATCTCTTGCGCCTGTACGGCCAACCAGGTGAAAGCTGGATCCTCGGCCACCTGATCACTCGTAGTGTCAACGCCAAGCCGTGCAGCCAATTCTCGGGAGCGTTCATCGCGGAATATGCGTACATCCGCCAATTTGAGCAGTTGACTAATTGCGGCGTTTTGCCATTGGTCACCAAGTGGCCCCACACCGCACCCAGCCACTAAAGTATGTCGCCCAGCTTTTTTGGCAGTTTCGAAGATCGCCAACATTTCAGCAAGTTGGTCAATATCAGCCATTAACGGACCACCGCCAAAGACCACAAGTTCAGCCTCAGCAGCCAATTGAACGCCTAATTCTGGATTGACGATGTGCGCATCCGCTAGTTCAATCATTTGTCGGCGCGACATTTCGCTTACGTATGGAAATAGTGAAACAAGTACGACGTCGATTACACCCGACTCAGTTCGGAGCGAATGCAAAATTCCACCAAGGATGGCCTTATCACCCAACGTCTCGGTTCCGTACCAACCGCAAACGAGAATACGTTTGCCGCGCCCACCTGCTGGCCAAGTTTTGGAAACTTGCCCAAAAGTTCGAAATTTTTCAACCCGCTTTTCAAAACGCCGCCTCAAGTACCCAGTGACACGGGCTGACTTACGGTAAGCATTGCGTAGAAAGTGTTCTGCATGCAGTTTTTTTACCGCATGCATCGCCAGTTGCCTCACAAACTGCCCACGCGGTGGAATACCAACATAGTCGTGTAGGCAACTGTCGCAGTGGTTATGAATGATGTCTTTGAGGTGGTCTTCGTTGCCGAAGTAAGCCCGCTCGGCGTCCTGATCGGTAATCTTGCCGAGCACTTTGCTCTGCACCGCACAATACAAAAGCTCCCCCTTGGATGTGATGGTGGCACCGCGATGTTGCCAATCACAACCTGCCTTTCGAGGTGCATTATGCAGTATCTGGTCAATCAATGAACGATAGAAGAACTTCTGCTGTTCACTAGGTTCGTAGTGCGCAATCAATCCTTCCAAAAATTCAGCGATGTGATATTTTTCGTCCAAAGTAAGTGCATAGGGTTCATTCAGGTTCTTCGTGTATAGCCGCTGGTGCGGGATGCCTAGACGGTATTTGATATAGAGACCGCGAGCTTGGCAAAATTCAAACAGATCAGCCAATCCATAGACATTTTCTTTAATGATCGTGCAGCCAATTCGCACGTTATGAACAAGAGGTGATGACAACGCGTAATCAATCACCTTTTGCGCTCGATCAAAATTCCCTGGCTTACCCCGGACACGATCATGTACCTCGCCATAACCATCGAGCGACACCATCACGTCCAAATACCCACCATGGGCCTGAACCACCTCACCAACTTCGCCAATACGCTGGATTACTTCTTTATAGTTATAAGCGTTGGTGATAAGTGAAATAGAGCGCAGTTTGGGCAATTCCTCATAGAGTACAGCCGCCAGAACCGCCAAATCTTTACGAAGCGTCGGCTCACCGCCATTCAACCCAACCCCGGTCACTTCGCTGAACAGCGGATTGCGTAAACCAAGACGTAACTGATCTGGGGTGATGTCATCCGATTTTTTGTTTTCCCAGATGCGGCACATCTGGCATGCTGAGTTGCAGATATCAATAACAGGGAACTGAAGAACAATTGGTTTTTCTAAGCTGTATGGTCTGGCCTTTATTAGAAGAGTTAAATTTTTAACTAGGCGGTTTGGCAAACTGAACATCATGTTAATGGCGCCTTCTAGTGTCGCAGACTGTTGCAGTTATATTCATCTGTTGGGCATGAATTTTGATATAATTTTCTTGGTTAGCGAAGATCTGCATATCTTCTTTTTGTCATATTTTATGTTTGGGACAATTAGTGTTGGGTGAACAATTGAAGACGTTAAACTCTCAACCGAATTAGAAATGTCTATAGCAGAGAGTGTATGTGTAGCATCGACCCCAAAACCAATATTCTTGATTAAATTATTTTTTGGGAATATTGTAAGCATGGCTTCCGAGACACATGTGAATGACCATTGGTAATCCCATGTATCTACCTTTTTTTCGAAAGCTCGCTGATATGTTGCCGCCAAATATTTGGCAACTCCCTTGTCAACACCAAAACTATCGAATCCTTTCATTTTTTTAAATAAAGGCCATTTATTCATCTCAAGGTCATATTTGAGCCACGCTCTTCGCCATGTTGCCCAACCCCAAATTTGCACCAGCCTACTATAGGAGTACGAAGCATCACCTTCATAAACGGCGTCTGCCATTCTTGTCCCCCCTATCATGCCAATGCGACTATCTTGCCGATAATGCGCCAGAAGCCCTTCACAGAACCAAAAAAAACTCAGGTCCGGCAAGCAATCATCCTCAAGAATAATCCCCTCTTCTTCATGCTCGAAAAACCAGTTTATTCCCCCCGTTACCCCCATTTTGCAACCCAAGTTGGCTTCTCGAAACAGCGTCTTCACCTCACAGGGCCAATCGACATTCGTGGCAATGCGCCGTACTTCCTCGCAGCGCTCGTCCTCGGCGGGGCGATTGGGCCTGGGGCCGTCGGCCGCCACATACAGCCTGGGTGGTTTTGCTTGACGAATGGCCTCGAACACCTGCCGGGTGGTGTCCGGTCGGTTGAAGACGAGAAACAACACCGCGGTGTTGAGTGGGCCTGGGGGGGTGAAGGTTTGGGCTTGGGTTTGGGTCATTACGGATTCTCAAAAGTCGGCGATGGCGGGACGGCGCTTCGCACATTCACCTCGCCAGCAGCTTTCTGAAATAGGCCACGGTTTCCTTCAGCCCATCTTCGAGGGCAACCTCCGGCTCCCAGCCGAGCTTCTCTTTTGCCAAAGTGATATCCGGCTGGCGCTGTTTGGGGTCGTCGGTGGGCAAGGGGTGAAAGGCCAGCTTTGATTTGCCGCCAACCTGCTGCAAGACTTTTTCTGCAAGTTCCAGCATGGTGAACTCACCCGGGTTGCCCATGTTGACCGGGCCGGTGAAGCCACGCTCGCTAGTCATCATGCGCACGAACCCTTCCATCAGGTCGTCCACATAGCAAAACGAACGCGTTTGCTGACCGTTGCCATAGATGGTGATGTCTTCACCCTTAAGTGCCTGTACAATGAAATTGCTGACCACGCGCCCATCATTCGGGTGCATGCGCGGGCCATAGGTGTTGAAAATGCGCACTACTTTGATATCCAGATCGTGCTGGCGCTGGTAATCGAAAAACAGAGTCTCGGCGCAGCGCTTACCCTCGTCATAGCAGGAACGCGGCCCAATCGGATTCACCCGCCCCCAGTAGCTCTCAGACTGCGGATGTACTTCAGGGTCGCCATACACCTCACTGGTCGAAGCCTGCAAGATGCGCGCCTTGGTGCGCTTGGCCAGCCCCAGCATGTTGATGGCACCATGCACGCTGGTTTTGGTGGTTTGTACCGGGTCATACTGATAGTGGACCGGACTGGCCGGGCAAGCGAGGTTATAGATTTGATCCACCTCAACATACAAGGGAAAGGTGACATCGTGGCGCATCAGCTCGAAACGCGGGTGACCCAGCAGATGGGCAACATTCTCTTTTGTGCCTGTAAAAAAGTTGTCCAGACAGAGGATGTCGTTGCCTTCGTTCAGTAGGCGCTCGCACAGGTGCGAGCCGAGAAAACCGGCGCCGCCGGTTACGAGAATGCGATTGCGAGTATTGTAATTTTTCATCCGCGATCACTCTTCAAGAATTGCGACGATATTCTGGTACGCGTAAATTTCGCAGCTCAATGGGGAATAACTTTTTATTTCAAGCATTTCATTGGGCAGCAATCGATAAAGTCTATACCCATCAAGCATTCGCCAAAAGTCTTTAAAGAAAACCCTTGAGGCAATATTCATTTCATTGAATTCAAAGTGAATAGCCTTTATCTTTCTCTTCGAAAGCGTATCCACCGCCCCCTTAAGCACCTCAAACTCATTCCCCTCTGTATCCACTTTCAAAAGGGAAATCTCATGGATGTTTTGCGATTCAACCAATGCATCAAGGGTGGTCAACTCAACCTCATGTGCCACCGAGGCGCCAGCGCCATGAATCTCAGTGATTACATCTTCAAACAATGAAGCATGGGCAGAGCCATCTTTACTTGCATAGTCAAAAAGCTTCAGGCGACCATCCTTGCTGGACAACCCTTTATTTATTGCGACGACATTTTTATGATTTTCCAAATTGTCTGATAATCGCTTAAATGTTTCAGGATGTGGCTCAAGCGCATAAATATTCATATTCGGATTGTATTGCAGCGCCTCTTTACTATAAGCCCCTTGATTTGCACCCACATCAATTAAGCTCCCCTTCTGTCCGGGAAGGTATTTCTTAAGAAACGCGCGCTCGCCACTGACGGCAGATGTTTTATAGTTCAACACACCCAAGCCCCCCAAAGACAACCTAAACAGGAACTTATTGAGTTTCTCAAACGTTTTTCTTGCAAACAAAAATACATAAATCTGGACGATTTTTTCTAGCATTTATTCAGCCTTTGAATGAGAATGGGATTGAAACTCGAAATGGATTAATCGCAGCGAGCTTCATGAAAAACATAGGTCGAGTAACTGCTTGCAGGGGGTCAAACAACCAGGCAGCAATCACTTGCGATACAACGGTAGCGATAGCCGCTCCAACCGCCCCATAGAGGGGAATCAACCAGAGATTCAAGCCAATATTTGCAACCGCACCCAAAACCGTTCGTTGCAAGCTCAGCATTTGGCGATTTTCTGCTAGAAACCATTGTTCACTCGCAACACCGAGAAACACAAAGACTGAAGCCCAGATATGGATTGCCAAAACCGTTCCGGCTACGGCATAGGTTTCGCCGAACAATAATTTAACAATTGGTGTCGCTAAAAACGTCATCGGCAATGCCACTGCAACGCTCATCAACACCATCAGGTCGTAAAGTTTTTGCAGGCGTGCGTAGTATTCTGCCTCGCTGCGTTTTTTCGCTTCGAGGATGGCTGGGAAAACGGAGGCCACGATCGCCATGGGGATGAAATACCAGACCTCGCTGATGCGCACGGCAGCGCTGTAGATGCCAACCGCCTCATCGCCAACCATCTGGCCGAGCATGATCTGGTCGATCTTCATGTATACCGTAACGGCAATAGCCGACAGGGTAAGTGGCCAGCTATCGCGCAGCAAGATTTTGGCGCGGTTTGCGCTTACGCGCAGGCTGGCGAGCGCCGGGCCTTGTTTTCCCAGGACGATAAGCAACACCCAAGCCACAACTGCCGCTTCGGCAACCGTGGTCCATACAAAGGCGATGAGCGATGCGCGCTGCAGGATCAACGTGACTTTGACGGCGGCAAAGACAAGAAAGACGCTGTTTTGCACCCAGACGGTGTATTTCGACTGCACCTGTGATTCAAACCAAAACACCGCGATCTGGCTGGCGTTCAGCAGCATCAACGAGCCGAACATGGCGACGATGGTGCGGGCCAGTGCGTCGTCTGGCCGCAGGTAGGCAATGCCAACAAGAATCGCCAAAAACGCCACCAGCCCGCCGATGAGTTGCAGCACGGCGGCGGTGCCCAGGGTGAGGGGTGCGCCTTTAGGGTCGTGCACGAGGTCACGCACCACAATGCCTTGCAGACCCAGACCAGCGATGGCGCCGAAGAGGGCGGTGAAGGCCAGCGCGAAGTTGAGCAGGCCAAACTGCTCCGGGCCGAGATAGCGTGCCACCCACACGCCCACAAGCAGCCCCACGCCCATACGCAAAATCTTGTCGAAAAACAGCCAGCCGATGTTGTTGACAATCTTGACCAGATTGGGCCGATGGGCAATACGGCGGTGGATGAAGGCGGGGATGAGGTTCAATGCTCTGGATTACCGGGGGTCAACTGTCGCTGCCGAACAGGTCGCGGCTGTAGACCTTGGCGGCCACATCGTGGATGTCGGTAGTCATTCGGTTGGCAACGATGACGTCTGACTCGCGCTTGAAAACGGCCAGGTCGTTTACCACACGTGAACGGAAGAATTCCGCCTCTTTCAGCACCGGCTCATAAACGATGACCTCAATGCCCTTGGCCTTGATGCGCTTCATGATGCCCAGGATGCTGGAAGCCCGGAAGTTGTCGGAACCGGCCTTCATGATGAGGCGGTAGATGCCCACCACCTTGGGGTTGCGGCGGATGATCTCGCTGGCAATGAAGTCTTTGCGCGTGGTGTTGGCCTCCACGATGGCGTGGATGAGGTTCTGCGGCACATCGCGGTAGTTGGCCAGCAACTGCTTGGTGTCTTTGGGCAGGCAGTAGCCGCCGTAACCGAAGCTGGGGTTGTTGTAGTGGGCACCTATGCGCGGGTCCAGGCAGACGCCGTCGATGATCTGGCGCGTGTCCAGGCCATGGGTGGCGGCGTAGGTGTCGAGCTCGTTAAAGTAGGCCACGCGCATGGCGAGGTAGGTGTTGGCAAAGAGCTTGATGGCCTCGGCCTCGGTGCTGTTGGTGAACAGCGTGGGAATTTCCTGCTTGATGGCGCCTTGCTGAAGCAAGTTCGCGAAGGCTTGTGCACGTTCGGAGCGTTCGCCCACCACGATGCGCGAGGGGTGCAGGTTGTCGTGCAGCGCCTTGCCTTCGCGCAAGAACTCGGGCGAGAAGATGAGGTTGCCCGTGCCCAGCGCCTGCCGGGTTTTGGCGGTGTAGCCCACCGGCACGGTGGATTTGATGACCATGACCGCGCGGGGGTTTATGGCCATCACGCCCCGGATGACAGATTCAATGGAGCGCGTGTTGAAATGATTGGTTTCGGGGTCGTAGTCGGTGGGGGTGGCAATGACGACGTAATCGGCCCCTTGGTAGGCGTCGTTCGGGTCCAGCGTGGCACGGAAGTTCAGCGGCCGGTTCTGGAGGTAATCCTGGATTTCGGCGTCTTCTATCGGGGATATTTTCCGGTTGAGCAGCGCCACCTTTTCAGGAGCGATGTCCAGCGCCACCACCTCGTTGTGCTGCGCCAGCAGAATGGCGTTGGACAAGCCGACGTAGCCGGTGCCAGCGATGGCGATTTTCATGCCTGAGGCAGCTCCCGGTTACTCGTGGTAGTCCATGGCCTTGTAGCCGTGGTGTTTGATCAACTCGTCGCGCTCTGCGGATTTGAGGTCTTCACGCACCATTTCGGCCACGAGTTCTTCGAAAGTGGTCTTGGGCGTCCAGCCCAGCTTGGCTTTGGCCTTGGACGGGTCGCCGAGCAGGGTTTCGACTTCGGTGGGGCGGAAGTAGCGCGGGTCCACGGCGACGATGAGCTTGTCGCCCTCGGGGGTTTTCCAGTAGCCTTTCTCGTTCACGCCTTCGCCTTCCCAGCGGATGGCCATGCCCAGTTCCTGGGCGGCGGCGTTGACGAAGTCGCGCACGCTGTATTGCACGCCGGTGGCAATGACGAAGTCTTCGGGTTGCGCCTGCTGCAGCATGAGCCACTGCATTTCCACGTAGTCTTTGGCGTGGCCCCAGTCGCGCTTGGCGTCCATGTTGCCCAGGAACAGGCAGTCTTGCAGGCCCAGCTTGATGCGCGCCAGGGCGCGGGTGATCTTTCGGGTGACGAAGGTTTCACCGCGCACGGGGCTTTCGTGGTTGAACAGGATGCCGTTGCAGGCGTAGATGCCGTAGGCCTCGCGGTAGTTGACGGTGATCCAGTAGGCGTAGAGCTTGGCCACCGCGTAGGGGCTGCGCGGGTAGAAGGGGGTGGTTTCCTTCTGGGGGATTTCCTGCACCAGGCCGTAGAGTTCGCTGGTGCTGGCCTGGTAGAAGCGGGTTTTCTTTTCCAGCCCGAGGATGCGGATGGCCTCCAGTATGCGCAGCGCGCCCAGCGCGTCGGAGTTGGCGGTGTATTCGGGTTCCTCGAAGCTCACGGCCACGTGGCTTTGCGCGGCGAGGTTGTAGATTTCGTCGGGCTGGGTCTGCTGGATGATGCGGATGAGGCTGGAGCTGTCGGTAAGGTCGCCGTGGTGCAGGAAGAAGCGCACATCCTTTTCGTGCCGGTCGCGGTAGAGGTGGTCGATGCGGTCGGTGTTGAACAGGCTGGTGCGGCGCTTGATGCCGTGGACGATGTAGCCCTTGTGGAGCAGGAATTCGGCCAGGTAGGCACCGTCCTGGCCGGTGACGCCGGTGATAAGGGCGACTTTTTGGGTGACTTGGGGTGTATCTGTTGTCATGTATCAGGCTAGGCCGTGACTGGCCCAGGGGTTGGTGACCGGGGTGGCCAAATCGTCGAAGTGGCGGGTGTTGCGTGTGGCAAGCGTGGCACCCTGGGCCAGCGCAATGCCGGCAATGAAGGTGTCGCGCATGTCGACTGGCCTGCCACGGGTTTTGCGCTCGGCAGCCAGTTCGGCAGCTAGATGGGCAGCACGTACATCGAACAGGACCACCCGGTTGGCCAAGTCGGTTTGCACGAGTTGCTCAAAGCGCTGTTGCAGCAGGGATTTGCGCTGGCTTTCTGGCAGGAGAGCCAAACCGTAACGGGCCTCAAATAGGGTGATGCTGCTGATCCAGATGGCTTCGGCCGCTTGAGCATCCAGCCAGTTCACGACAACAGGGTCGGGCTGCTGCTGCATGAGAGCCGAAAGCACATTGGTGTCGAGAATGATCATGCACCAAAGCTCATGGGCGAAATGGGCTGGCCACGCAGTTCAGGCAAGGGTTCGGTCAGCCCGACATCAGCAAACCGGGCCGCAATGCGCGACCCCAGTTTACTGGCGGTGAACTCTTCATTGACAGCACGCCGAAGAATGTAACGAACCTCTTCTTCCATGCTCCAGCCGTGCTGGCTAGCACGTTGTTTGAGCGCCGCCTTGATGTCGACTTCAAGGTTTCGAACAATGACTTGTGCCATGGCTTGCTCCAACTCAAGAACACAACATGAACGATATCATGATATCGAAAATTCATCAAGAAAATCTTGGTAAGCAGATCTGAGGCCGGCCTCCAAACCCACCTGCGCCTGCCAGCCCAAGGCGTTGAGGCGGGTGCTGTCCATGAGCTTGCGCGGGGTGCCGTCGGGCTTGGTGGGGTCGAAGGCGATGTCGCCCGCGTAGCCGATGACCCGGGCAATGGTTTCGGCCAGTTCCCGGATGGTGATGTCGTGCCCGCAACCCACGTTGATGTGGCTGAGCATGGGCTGTGTGTGCTGGCTGTAAGTGGACAGTGGCAGGTTCATGACGTGCACGCTGGCGGCGGCCATGTCGTCCACGTAGAGGAATTCGCGCCTTGGGGTGCCGGTGCCCCAGATGGCGACGCTGGGCGCTTGGTTGGTCTTGGCCTCGTGGAAGCGGCGGATGAGCGCCGGGATGACGTGGGAGTTTTCCGGGTGGTAGTTGTCGCCGGGGCCGTAGAGATTGGTGGGCATGACGCTGCGGTAGTCCACCCCGTGGCTTTGGCCATACTGACGGTTGTAGCTTTCGCAGAGCTTGATGCCGGCGATCTTGGCGATGGCGTAGGGCTCGTTGGTGGGCTCCAGGGTGCCGGTGAGCAGGGCGTCTTCGCGCATGGGCTGGGAGGCCAACTTGGGGTAGATGCAGCTGGAACCCAGGAACAGCAGCTTTTGCACGCCATGGCGAAAGGCCGCGTCGATGACGTTGGCCTGCATCATCAGGTTCTGGTAGATGAATTCGGCCGGGTAGGTGTGGTTTGCGTGGATACCACCTACCTTTGCGGCGGCCAGGTAGACCTGGTCGGGCCGTTCGGTGGCGAAGAAGGCGCGCACGGCGGCCTGGTCGGTGAGGTCGAGTTCGGCGTGCGTGCGGGTAACGATGCGGTCGGCCGGATGACCTTGGGCCAGCAACTGGCGCACGATGGCCGAGCCCACCATGCCACGGTGGCCAGCCACGTAAATCTTCTGTGGAATGCTCATGCTTGGCTACGCCCGTAGTGGTCTTCAAAACGGACGATGTCGTCTTCGCCCAGGTAGCTGCCCGATTGCACCTCAATGATTTCCAGCGGGATGGTGCCGGGGTTGGCCAGGCGATGCACCTCGCCCAGCGGGATGTAGGTGGACTGGTTTTCGGTAAGCAGCAGCTTTTTGTCGCCGCAGGTGATTTCGGCCGTGCCGCTGACGACCACCCAGTGCTCTGCGCGGTGGTGGTGCTTTTGCAGGCTGAGGCTGGCACCGGGCTTGACCTGGATGCGCTTGACCTTGAAGCGCCCGCCTTCGTCGATGCTGTCGTACCAGCCCCAGGGGCGGTGAACCTTGCGGTGCAGGGTGTGCTCTTCGCGCTTTTGCTGCTGAAGGGCGTTGACGATGTGCTTCACATCTTGGCTGCGCGACCGGTCGGCCACCAGCACGGCATCGGGCGTTTCCACCACCACCAGGTTTTGAACGCCGACCAAGGCCACCAGGCGGCTGGTGGCATGCACCAGGGTGTTGCGGCAGTCGGTGGCCAGCACATCGCCCACATGGGCGTTTCCGTGCGGGTCTTTGGGCAATACGTTCCACACGGCGTCCCAGGCGCCCAGGTCGCTCCAGCCGGCGTCGAGCGGGGCCATGCGGATGGGGAAGCGGCTTCCTGGGCAGCGCTCCATGACGGCGTAGTCAACGGAGTCACTGGGTATGGCGGCAAATTCGACCGCACCGGGGCGCACGAACGCGGCATCGCTGCTGCGCTGGGCCCAGGCGGTGCGGGTGGTGGCCGCGATATCGGGCCGAAAGCTTTCGATGGCCTGGAGCCAGACGGACGCCTTGAGCACGAACATGCCGGCGTTCCAGTAATAGCCACCCTCTGCCAGGTACTGCTTGGCGGTGGCCTCATCGGGTTTTTCGACAAACCGCTCAACCACCAGGGTGGGCGTGTGCGCCACAACGGCCTGGATGTAGCCGTAGCCGGTTTCGGGGCGGTCGGGGGTGATACCCAGGATCACGATGGCGCCCTCGGCCGCCTGGCGTATGGCATCGTGCATGGCGCCATTGAACGCCGAAGCGTTTGCCACGGTCTGATCTGCCGGCGTGACGACCAGCACGGGGTCGTCGCCGTTTTCAACCGCAGCCAATGCGGCCAGCGTGAGGGCGGGCGCGGTGTTTCTGCCCACCGGCTCCAGCAGGGCGGCACCCGGTTCGACGCCGATTTCACGCAACTGCTCCAGCGCCAGAAAGCGGTGAGCTTCGTTGGTGACGACGTAGGGGGCGGCAACGGCAATGTCGGCGTCGGCCAGCGCCGCCAGGCGTTGGGCCGCTTGCTGGAACAGGCTTTCCAGGCCCGTCAGGCACAGGAACTGTTTGGGGAAACCGGCGCGCGAGAGCGGCCACAGCCTGGTGCCGGAGCCGCCGCAAAGGATCACGGGCCTCGTCTGAATCATGGTTTATTTCTGAGGCTTCAGGCACGCTACCGCAATGCCGTTACGCGATCGGCATGCGCGATAGGAGGGATCTAACAAGAACGATCCGAACCAGCAGAAGCGGCGCTGCGCTACGCTGCCTAATTGCCTGACGGATCTTGTCATTTTGCCATACCACCCGGAGCCCCCTCTGAGCAGCAGGCTGGGGCTTACCGCCGTCTGAAAACAAAATTACCGCAGGCTTGGTCGTAGGCGCTGTTCGTGATCCACGCCTGCACGGCCTCCAACGTGATTTCCGTATTCAGATCTTGAATGGAAAAGATCTTGAAGCCGTTCTCACTGAACAGCTTGAAGGTGTCAAGGAAGTGGGGGTTCTCATCTTTTCGGTGTTTCTTGAGTTCGATCTCCACCACCCAGGTGGCATCCAGCTTATCATTGGCCAGCAACGCCTTGCCCCCAAGCAGCGCGAAGTATTCGTAGCCTTCTACATCCATGAGAAACAGTGGTTTCTCGCCCAATGCTGCGGGGACCACCACATCGTCCAAAGCCACAACGGGAACGGTGTGCGCCAGCGTGAGTGGATTGCGTGCCCAATGCGCCACCAATGAAGCCCCCGTGCCCTCGCCATAGATTTGCGTCACGCCCGGCTTATCGCCCACGGCCACAGGCAACACCGTGATGCTTGACCAGCCATTGGCCTGCACATTGCGCAGCAACACCTGGCAATTGGACGGCACCGGCTCAAACGCCAAGGTCTTAACGCCCATCTTTTGGGCGAGGCAGCAGTAATAGCCAAAGTTGGCACCGATATTCACAAAGCCCGTGCACTTGGCCAGCTCCGCTGTGAGGAACTGGGTCTCGACTGGCTCGAACCGCCCCTGCACCATCACATCAGGACCCACGAAGCGAAAACCCAAAGCGCTAACGCGTGGCTGCAGTTGCGTCACCCCACGCTTAATCAAGCGCCTGCGATTCCATGCCCTCACGCGGTCCATCCACAACATCAGGCCACTGACGCTGGCCTCTTGCCTCTCGGCATTGCCTGCAGGCTTCATCTCTGTTCTCCAATAAGTCCCTGGCTCTGGCTTCTCACGCGACGGGTCCGTCTTCAGTAGCACTTCAACCGGCCTTGCGCAGGCTGGTGGGGGGAACGTGCACGCGCACCGGCTTGCTCAGGAGTTCGATGAGCACCATGACCCGGCGCTCGCCGTCGGCCATCTGGTAGATGCCTTCGATACCGGCAAATGGCGCTTCCGTCAGGCGCACACGCTCGCCGGGGCGGAACAGACGTTGCGGCACAGCCTGCACAGCAGCCTCCCGCGCCCGCAAGGCCTCGATGAGGCCATCGGCCACCTTGGCGGGTTCGGCACCGAAGCGGACCAGTTGGCTGACCCCCTTGGTGGAACGGATGGGCGCCCAGCTTTGGGCCGATGCCCCCTGCCCCAGCTGGATGAACAGGTAGCGCGGAAACAGGGGCTCGCTCGCCACCGTGAGCGTGCCCTGGCGCAGTTTTTCGGCGGGCAGCGTGGGAAGATAGCAGGGATAGCCCTGCCGCTGGAGATTGTCCAGGGCACAGTTTTCCTGCCTTGGTTTGGTATGAACAAGATACCAATGCATGACCACCCCCTACGTTTATCTTTATGGGTGGGATTCTAATGCGGGGGTGACGGTGGCTTTGCCATTCTCAGGGCGAACCACTACAATTTGCAAATCTAAATTTAAACTTTCGATTTGCAATGATCCCCCGTGCCGCAACTGCCACGGCGCTGCGCCTGGCCCAAGGGTTTCCGGTGCTGGCACTGACCGGCCCACGCCAGTCGGGCAAAACCACGTTGGCCAGAGCGGCATTCCCTGGCAAGCCTTATGTGTCGCTGGAGAACCCCGACGAGCGGGAATTTGCACTGACCGATCCCAAGCGCTTTTTGGCCCGGTTTGCGCAAGGTGCCATCCTGGACGAAGTGCAGTGCTGCCCGCAACTGCTGTCGTGGCTGCAGGCCTTGGTGGACGAACGGCGCACCATGGGGGATTTTGTGCTGACGGGTTCGGCACAGTTGGATCTGGTGGCGGGCATCACTCAGTCGCTGGCCGGGCGGGTGGCCCGAATCGAGCTTTTTCCCCTGAGCGCCCAGGAACTCAGTGACGCCGGTCTGCTGCCCGACACACTGGAACAGACCCTGCTGCAAGGCGGCTACCCTGCCCTGTACGACCGCCCGGTGACCCCGCACGACTGGCTGGCCAACTACGTGGCCACCTATGTGGAGCGGGATGTCCGGCAACTGGTGGCCGTGCGCGACCTGGGACAGTTCCAGACTTTTGTGAAAATGTGCGCAGCCCGCACGGGGCAAATGCTCAACCTGGCGGCGCTGGGCGCCGACTGCGGCATCAGCGCGGTCACGGCCAAGCACTGGCTGAATGTCTTGGAAACCTGCTACATCGTCACGCTGCTGCGCCCTCACCACCGCAACTTCGGCAAACGCCTGGTCAAGACCCCCAAACTGTATTTTCTGGACTCGGGCCTGGCCGCCTGGCTCATGGGCATACGCGACACCCAAACGCTGCAAACCCATGCCTCGCGCGGGGCCTTGTTTGAAACCTGGGTGGTGAGCGAACTCTACAAGCAGCGCCTGAACCTGGGCAAACCCCTGGACCTCTGGTTCTGGCGCGACAGCAGCGGCACCGAAGTGGATGTGCTGATCGAACGCGCCTCGGGCCTGCAGCCCGTTGAGATCAAATCGGGCAGCACCTGGGCCAGCGACTGGGCCGACAGCCTGCGCAAGTGGCACAAGTTCGCACTGCCGGAAGGGCAGAACCCGACGATCATCTATGGCGGTGAATCGAGCCATGAGCGCCAGGACCACAGGCTCTGCGGTTGGCGGGACATGGCGAACTGGCCCGGCGATCAAGACACGATATAGGCCCCCGCCCCCGTGGACAGCAGCTTGCCGTCGGGCCCGTGGAAGCCCATGCGGGTGGAGGCCACGCGCGAGCCCAGGCGCAGCACCTCGGCCTGGAGTTCGAAATGCTCACCGATGCCCGGGCGCAGGTAGTCGATGCGCAGATCGATGGTGCCGAGCTTGGCGAAGCGGTGCAGGCGCTGTTCGGGGGGCTCGTCCATGTGGCGCGCGCCGATGGCGGCCATGACGGCCAGCCCGCCCATGGCGTCGAGCCCGGCGCTGATGACGCCGCCGTGCACGCGGTTGTAGGCGTAGTGGCCCACGAGTTCGTTCCGCATGTCGACACGCGCGCTCACACGGTCGGGGCTCAGGTGCGTGATCTTCAGGCCCAGCACGGTGTTGAAGACGATCTTGCGCTCGAAGATATCCCTGAGGCCCTCGATGAACTCGGGCTCGAACGCGATGGGTTGTGCAGGGGGGTGGATGATGGTCTTGCTCATGTACGGGAAAAATCCGGGGCACGCTTTTCCATGAAGGCGCTGAAGGCCTCGCGCGCGGCCGGCTCGCGCAGCATGCGCCCGAAGGTGGCGCCCTCTTCGGCCATGCGTTCGAGCACGGCGGACTCCTGCCCCTGCTTGAGCAGGCGCTTGGTGACCATGAGGGACGACAGCGGCTTGGCCGCCAGCTTGCGCGCCACGCCCTGGGCGTAGCCGTTGACCTCGGTGGGCGGCAGCACGCGGTTGACCAGACCGACTTCGAGCGCGGCCTCGGCGTAGAAGGCCTCGCCCAGCAGCAGGGCTTCGGCGGCGCGGTGGTAGCCGAACATCTGCGGCGCCAGCAGAGAAGAAGCCGCCTCGGGGCAGATGCCCAGGTTGACGAAGGGCATGGAAAACGCCGCGTTGTCACCGGCGTAGACCAGGTCGCAATGGAACAACAGGGTGGTGCCTATGCCCACGGCCGGGCCGCACACCGCCGCCACCAGCGGCTTGGGGAAGGTGGCGATGCCGCGCAGGAAGCGGAACACGGGGGCGTCTTCGGTGGCGGGCGGGGCGTTGAGGAAGTCGGCGATGTCGTTGCCGGCGCTGAAGACGGCCTCGTCGCCCTGGACCAGCACCACGCGCACGGCAGCATCTTCACGCGCCTGCGCCAGTGCGTCGGCCAGCGCGGCGTACATGGCGGCGGTGATGGAGTTCTTGCGCGCCAGGCGGTTGAAGGTGATCGTCATCACGCCGGCTTCGACGTGGGTGAGGATGTCGGACATGGGGGAACGTCTCCTGGTTGCGGCTGGGATTATCGCGGACGGCAGCGGGTGCTCAGACGCGCTCGAAGATGCCGGCGGCGCCCTGCCCCATGCCCACGCACATGGTGACCATGCCGTAGCGCTTATTGTGGCGGCGCAGCGCGTGCACCACTGTCGCGGAACGGATAGCGCCGGTGGCGCCCAGCGGGTGGCCCAGCGCGATGGCTCCGCCCATGGGGTTGACCTTGGTCGGGTCCAGCCCCAGCGTGTTCATGACCGCCAGCGACTGGGCGGCGAAGGCCTCGTTGAGTTCGATCCAGTCGAGGTCGTCCTGCTTCAGGCCGGCGGCCTGGAGCGCGACCGGAATGGCCTCCACGGGGCCGATGCCCATGAGGTGCGGCGGCACGCCCCGGCTGGCGTAGCCGACGAAGCGCGCCAGCGGCGTGAGGCCGAAACGCTTGACGGCAGACTCACTTGCGAGGATCAACGCACCGGCGCCGTCCGACGTTTGCGAGCTGTTGCCGGCGGTGACGGAGCCCAGGCCGGTGGGCGTGCCGTCGGCGCGGCGCGGGATAGCGAAGGCCGGCTTGAGCCTGGCCAGCCCTTCGAGCGAGGTGTCGGGGCGCGCGCCTTCGTCGAGGTTCACGGTGTGCTGGCTGAGGCGCACCTCGCCGCTGGCCAGGTCGAGCTCGCGCTGGTCCACCTGCACCGGCGTGATCTCATCGGCAAACTCGCCAGCGGCCTGCGCCTTGAGGGCGCGCTGGTGCGACTGCAGGGCAAAGGCGTCCTGCGCCTCGCGGGTGACCTTCCATTGCCGGGCCACCTGCTCGGCCGTGAGGCCCATGCCGTAGGCGATGCCGTAGTCGTCCACGTTGTCGGTGTTGGCAAAGATGGTGGGCGACAGGCTGGGCGCGTTGCCCATCATGGGCACCAGGCTCATGCTCTCCACGCCGGCGGCGATCATGACGTCGGACTCGCCCACGCGGATGCGGTCGGCCGCCATCTGCACCGCGCTCAGCCCGGAGGCGCAGAAGCGGTTGACGGTGATGCCGCCCACGCTCTTGGGCAAACCCGCCAGCACGGCGCCGATGCGCGCGACGTTGAGGCCCTGCTGCGCCTCGGGGATGGCGCAGCCGCAGACCACGTCCTCGATGGCGGCGGGGTCGAGCCCCGGCACTTGGGCCAGGGCCGAGCGCAGCACGTGCGCGAGCAGATCGTCGGGGCGGGTGTGTTTGAAATACCCCTTGTGCGACTTGCCGATGGGCGTGCGGGTGGCCGCGACGATGTAGGCGTCTTGAACTGGTTTCATGTCGGTGTTCCGCTTCAGTTGCGCAGGGGCTTGCCCGTGCTGAGCATGCCCAGGATGCGCGCCTGGGTTTTGGGGTGCACGATGAGCGAACAGAAGGCCTCGCGCTCCAGCTTCATGAGGTATTCCTCGTTCACCATGGTGCCGGCCCCGACGTCGCCGCCGGTGACCACGTGGGCGATCAGGCCGGCGATGTGGAAGTCGTGCTGGCTGATGTAGCCGCCGTCGCGCATGTTGACGAGCGAACCCAGGATGGTGGCCTTGGCCGAACGGCCGGCCACGGGGAACAGGCGCCTGAGCGGCGGGCGGTAGCCGGCCTCGGCCATGGCCTTGGCCTCGCGGATGGCCACGTGGAGCAGTTCGTCCTTGTGGGGCACCACCAAGTCGCTGTCGAGCAGGTAACCGAGCTTTCGGCTTTCCAGCGCGCTGGTGCCCACGGTGGCCATGGCGGCGGCCTTGAAGCCTTCGGAGAGGAAGGGCAGCAGGTCGGTGCCGGTGGAGGCCCGGGCGTTCTCGGCCGCGCGGCGGGCGATGTAGGTCAGGCCCCCGGCGCCGGGCACCAAGCCCACGCCCACCTCCACCAGACCGATGTAGCTTTCCATGTGGGCCACACGGCGCGCGCAGTGCACCGCCAGTTCGCAGCCCCCGCCCAGCGCCATGCCGCGCACGGCGGCGACGGTGGGCACCTGCGCATAGCGCAGCTGGAGCATGACGCGCTGCAGTTCGGCTTCCACGTCGTCGATGGCGCTGACGCCGGCCATCATGAACGCGGGCATGACGGCCTGCAGGTCGGCCCCCACGCTGAAGGGCTCGTCACCGGACCACACCACCAGCCCCTGGTACTGTGCCTCGGCCATGGCGACGGCGCGCCCCAGCCCTTCGGCTACGGCCGGGCCGATGGCGTGCATCTTGGACTTGATGCTGGCGATGAGCACGCCATCGAGGCCACCCTGCTCCAGCGTCCACAGGCGGATGGCATCGTCCTCGTGCAGGGTCTGGCCGGCGGTCTGGAACACGGGGCCGGCTTCGCCCAGCAGGCGCTCCGGGAATGCCTGGCGCTGGTGCACGGGCAATGCACGCCGGGGTTCAAACACCCCCCGGGTGGGGTTCCATGAGCCTTCCGGCTGGTGCACGCCGCCGCGCTCGGCCACGGGGCCGTGAAACACCCAGTCGGGCAGCGGCACGTTGCACAGCGCCTTGCCGGCATCAATGTCTTCCTGCACCATCCGGGCCACGTCAAGCCAGCCGGCCTCCTGCCACAGCTCGAACGGGCCCTGCTGCATGCCAAAGCCCCAGCGCAGGGCCTGGTCCACGTCGCGCGCGGTGTCGGCGATGGCTGCCAGGTGCACGGCGGCGTAGTGGAAGCCGTTGCGCAGGATGGCCCACAGGAACTGGCCCTGCGGGCCTTCGGCGTGGCGCAGCAGCTTCAGGCGCTCGGCGGCGGGCTTTTTGAGCATGCGGCCATAGACCTCGTCGGCCTTCTGGCCCTTGCCGTCGCCGGCCAGCACATAGTCCCGGGTAGCGGGGTCGAAGCGGTGGATGTCGCGCCCGACCTTCTTGAAGAAGCCAGCCTTGGTCTTCTGGCCCAGGTGGCCCAGATCCAGCAGGGTCTGGAGCACCTGGGGCGTACCGAAGCTGGCGTGGAACGGGTCGGTCTCTGGGCTGAGCGTGTCCTGCAACGTTCGGATGACGTGGGCCAGGGTGTCTAGGCCCACCACGTCGGCGGTGCGGAAGGTGCCGCTGCTGGCGCGCCCCAGGCGCTTGCCGGTGAGGTCGTCGACCACGTCGAACGTCAGGCCGAAGCGCTCGGCCTCCTGCATGGTGGACAGCATGCCGGCGGTGCCGATGCGGTTGGCGATGAAGTTGGGCGTGTCCTTGGCGCGCACCACGTTCTTGCCCAGGCCGGTGGTGACGAAGGTTTCGAGCTGGTCGAGCACCTGCGGCCGGGTGGCCGGGGTGGCGATGAGTTCCACCAGCGGCATGTAGCGCGGCGGGTTGAAGAAGTGGATGCCGCAGAAGCGCGGGCGCAGGGCTTCGGGCAAGGCCTCGGACAGCGCCCCGATGGACAGACCCGAGGTGTTGGAGGCCAGCAGGGCATGATCGGCCACGAACGGCGCGATCTTGGCGTACAGGTCGCGCTTCCAGTCCATGCGCTCGGCGATGGCCTCGATGACGAGGTCGCAGCCGCGCAGCAGATCGAGGTGTTCCTCGTAGTTGGCGGCCTGGATGAGGTCGGCATCGTCGGCCACGCCCAGGGCGCTGGGCTTGAGCTTTTTGAGGTTGGCGATGGCCCGGGTGACGATGCCGTTCTTGTCAGCGACGGACCCGCCGCCGGGCCGTCCCAAGGCGGGGCCAGCCCCCTCGGGGGGCAGCGCAGTCGCGTTGGCGGCAAGCGTGGGGGCCTTCGGTATATCGGGCAGGTCGAACAGGATGACCGGCACCCGGCAGTTGACGAGGTGCGCGGCGATCTGCGCCCCCATGACGCCGGCGCCCAGCACGGCGACGTGTTTCACGGTGAAACGGGACATGGTGTTTCCTTTGCGGCCGGCTCAGGCCAGGGCCAGGTCGGTGTCCATGAGCGGGGCGGCACCGGCGCGGGCCGTGCGCATCAGCGTGGCCGTTTCGGGAAAGAGCTTGGCGAAGTAGAAGCGCGCCGTCTGCAGCTTGGCGGGGTAGAACGGGTCGGTGCTGCCCTCGGCGATCTTCTGCAGCGCGACCGAGGCCATGCGCGCGAAGAAGTAGCCGAACACCAGGTGACCGGCCACGCGCAGGTAGTCGACGGCGGCGGCGCCCACCTCGTCGGGGTTCTGGAAGCCCCGGAAGCCGATCTCGGTGGTGAACTTGGTCATCTGCTCGCCCAGGTAGGCCAGGGGGTTGATGAACTCGGCCATCTTCTCGTTCACGCCCTCCTGCTCCACCAGCGCGGCCACGAGCTTGCCGAACTTCTTCAGTGTGGCGCCGTTGTTGCCTAGCACCTTGCGACCCAGCAGGTCCAGGCTCTGGATGGTGTTGGTGCCCTCGTAGATCATGTTGATGCGGGCATCTCGCACGTACTGCTCCATGCCCCATTCCTTGATGTAGCCATGGCCACCGAAAACCTGCTGACACATCACGGTGGCCTGGAAAGCGTTGTCGGTGATGAAGGCCTTGACGATGGGGGTGAGCAGCGAGAGGAGTTCGTCGCTGTCCTTGCGCACCTTCTCGTCCGGGTGGTGGTGAACCTTTTCCAGCAGCACCGAGCAGAACATGGCCAGGGCGCGGCCGCCCTCCGCGTAGGCCTTGGCGGTGAGCAGCATCTTGCGAACGTCGGGGTGCACGATGATGGGGTCGGCCGGCTGGTCTTTCGCCTTGGCGCCGCTGAGGCTGCGCATCTGGATGCGGTCCTTGGCGTAGGCCAGGGCGTTCTGGTAGGCCACCTCGGTCAGGCCCAGCGACTGGTTGCCCACGCCCAGGCGCGCAGCGTTCATCATCACGAACATGGCCTGCATGCCCTTGTGCGGCTGGCCGACCAGGGTGCCCACCGCGCCGTCCAGCACGATCTGCGCCGTGGCGTTGCCGTGGATGCCCATCTTGTGTTCCAGCCCACCGCAGTAGAGGCCGTTGCGCGCGCCCAGCGTTCCGTCGGCGTTGGTCAGGAACTTCGGGCAAACGAACAGGCTGACGCCCTTGATGCCGGGGGGCGCGTCGGGCAGGCGGGCCAGCACGAGGTGCACGATGTTGGCCGCCATGTCGTGTTCGCCGGCGCTGATGAAGATCTTGTTGCCGGTGATCCGGTAGCTGCCATCGGCCTGGGGTTCGGCCTTGGTGCGCATGAGGCCCAGATCGGTGCCGCAGTGGGGTTCGGTCAGGCACATGGTACCGGTCCACTCGCCGCTGACGAGCTTGGGCAGGTACACGGCCTTCTGTTCGGGCGTGCCGTGGGCGTGCAACGCGGCGTAGGCGCCGTGGCTCAGGCCGGGGTACATGGTCCAGGCCTGGTTGGCCGAGTTCATCATCTCGTACAGACACTGGTTGACCACCAGCGGCAGGCCCTGGCCGCCGTATTCGGGGTCGCACGACAGCGCCGACCAGCCACCGTCGGTGTAGGTCTTGTAGGCGTCCTTGAAGCCGGTGGGGGTCTTGACCTCGTGCGTGCCCGGGTCCAGCGTGCAGCCCTCGGCGTCACCGCCGATGTTGAGCGGAAAGATCACCTGCGAGGCGAACTTGCCGGCCTCTTCGAGCACGGCGTTGATGGTGTCGGCGTCCAGATCGGCATGCTGCGGCATGGCCTGGAAATCGGCGCTGACGTCGAGCACCTCGTGCATCACGAACTGCATGTCGCGCAAGGGGGGGGTGTAGCTGGGCATGGTGGTCTCTGGTGGAAATGGGGTGAGCGGAAAGCTGGTTCAGGGCTGGTTGTGCGCCAGGATGTTGTCGAAGCCCTGGCGGGCGCGTTGCAGCCCGTCGGGGTGGCGCAGGAAGCGCGCCTCGTAGTGCAGCGCCAGGATGAGGCCGTGGATTTCGAAGGCGATCTGGCCGGCGTCGGCCTGGCGCGACAGGTGGCCTTCGGTCTTGGCCATCACCACGGCGCGGTGCATGGCCTCCTGCCAGGTGTTGACGGTGGCCACCAGGGCGTCGCGCACGGGGCCGGGGCGGTCGTCGAACTCCACCGCGCCGCTGATGTAGATGCAGCCCGAGTCGATCTCGGTGGTGGTGCGGCGCATCCAGTTATTGAACAGTGCCCGCAGGCGGGGCAGGCCGCGGGGCTCGCGCAGGGCCGGGTAGAACACCTCCTGCTCGAAGCGCTGGTGGTACTCGCGCACCACCGATATCTGCAGTTCCTCGCGGGAGCCGAAATGGGCGAACACGCCGGATTTGCTCATCTGCATCATCTCGGCGATGGCGCCGATGCTCAACCCTTCCAGGCCGACCTGGGAGGCCAGCGCCAGGGCGGCATCGACGATGGCGGCCTTGGTCTGCTGGCCCTTGTGCATGGGTTTGGTCGCGCGCTCACCGGCAGGCAGGGCGCGGGTGGGGGAAGCGGTGTGCATGGGCTAAAAATAAAACGAACGGTCGTTCTATTTTAGAGGCAAAGTCCAGGGCGTCAATATCCACGCCATGGCATGGGTATGGCGGTCAGTGGCCCAGGATCAGCTGCAGGCAGTCGTCGATCTGCTCGGTGGGGGGGTGCCGAAACCCGCTGCGGGCATGGCGCTGCAGACGCCCCATCACGAAAGCCGCCAGCACGGCGGCGGTGGCCACGGGGTTGGCCCGGCCGGCCTCGCGCAGGCGCAGCTTGAGCGCGGACTCCAGCTTGTCGAAGAACAAATTCATGCGCGCCTGCAGGCGCTCGTTTTCCAGCACCAGGGCATCACCGGCCATCACGCGGGCCATGCCGGGGTTCTTCTCGCCAAACTGAAGCAGCGTGGCGACGATCACCCGCACCTGTGCCTGCGGATCGGGCTCGCGGTCGGAGATCTGCTGGATGAGGCCGAAGATGCTCTGCTCGATGAAGTCGATCAGGCCCTCGAACATCTGGGCCTTGCTGGCGAAATGGCGGTACAGCGCGGCCTCGCTGACGTCCAGGCGCGCGGCCAGGGCGGCCGTGGTGACGCGCTCGCCGTCGGGGCGCTGCAGCATCTCGGCCAGGGCCTGCAGGATCTGCAGCCGCCGCTCACCGGGTTTGGGGCGCGAGCGCCGGGTCGGCGGCTCTGGCGTGTCCTGTTCGCTCATGCGCGGGTCTCCGGACTCGTGGGGATGGGGCGGCCGTTCGCCGTGCCGGCTCAGTGCGATCGGATCATGGTGCCGTAGGCCTGATCGCTCAGGATCTCCAGCAGCATGGCGTGGGGCACGCGCCCGTCGATGATGTGCACGGCATGGACACCGCTCTTGGCCGCATCCAGCGCGCCAGCGATCTTGGGGATCATGCCGCCGCTGATGGTGCCGTCGGCGACGAGCTCGTCGATGCGCTTCATGGTGAGTTCGGTCAGCAACTGCCCCTGCTGGTCGAGCACGCCGGGGATGTTGGTGAGCATGAGCAGCTTCTCGGCCTGCAGCACGGTGGCGAGCTTGGCGGCCACCACATCGGCGTTGATGTTGTAGCTCTCGTTGTGCTCGCCGAAACCGATCGGGCTGACCACGGGGATGAACTGGTCGTCCTGCAGCGCCTTGACGACAGACGGGTCGATGCCGACGATGTCGCCCACCTGGCCGACGTCGTGCTCCACGCTCGGGTCCTTCTGGTCCACCATGCGCAGCTTGCGTGCACGGATCAGGCCGCCGTCGCGCCCGGTCAGGCCAACCGCCTTGCCACCGGCCTGGTTGATGAGGCCGACGATGTCCTGCTGCACCTCGCCGGCGAGCACCCATTCGACCGCCTCCATGGTTTCGGGGTCGGTCACGCGCATCCCCTGGATGAACTGGCCCTGCTTGCCCAGGCGCTGCAGCAGCCGTTCGATCTGCGGACCACCGCCGTGCACCACCACCGGATTGATGCCTACGAGTTTGAGCAGCACCACGTCTTCCGCGAAGGCGGTCTGCAATTCGGGGTCTGTCATGGCGTTGCCGCCGTACTTGATCACCATAGTCTTGCCATGGAACTTGCGGATGTACGGCAGCGCCTGCGCGAGGATCTCGGCCTTGTCGCGGGGCTGGAGGTGGGTGAGGTCGCGGGAGGTGTGCGTCATGGTCGGAAGGATATGCGTGCAGCGGTGTGACAAATTGTGCCGGAAAGTCGAACCGGCCCGCCAACGGGCCTTCCGGCCACCGCTGCACCCCTCTGGTCGGCAGGCCCTGGAAGTGCGACACTCCAACCCTGCTGTGGCCCGACCGGCCCCATCGCCACCCCCCACGATGACGGAAATCGAGCTCAAATTCCTGCTGCCCGGTGCAGACCCGAACACCATAGGGCGTCTGCTGGCCCGCCACCCACAGCTGGCCCGGCGCCGGACGACCGAACGCTGGCTGCTGAACCGCTACTTCGACACCCCCGACCGCGACCTGCAGAAACAGCGTTCGGCCCTGCGCCTGCGGCTTGAACGCGGCGCCCCCGGCCCCGGAGGCAACGGCCGATGGTGTCAGACCTTCAAGACCGCGGGGGTCTCGCGCGGCGGACTGAGCCAGCGGGGCGAGTGGGAAAGCCCGACCGCCGGCGGACAGCTCGACCGGACCGCGCTGGACCCGACGCCCTGGAGCCAACTGGACCCCGACGACAGCCTGTTCCGGCGCTTGCAGCCCTGTTTCGAGACCCATTGCCACCGCACCACCTGGGTGGTTCGCCGCCGGGACGGCAGCGCGGTGGAGGTGGCCCTGGACGTGGGTGAGGTGCGCGCGGGCGGACGCACCGAAGCCCTGGTCGAACTGGAGCTGGAACTGATGGCCGGCCCAGCGGAAGCGCTCTTCGAACTGGCACGGGCTTTGGGTGAGCGCGTGGCACTGCTGCCCAGCGACACCAGCAAGGCCGAACGCGGATACGGCCTGGCCGCGCAGACCTTGCATGCCCCCACCCGGGCGAGGCCGCCCCGGCTGAAGAAGACGTCGCCGCCCCTGCCCGCCGCACTGAACGCGATGGGCGAGATGATGAGCCAGTTCACACGCAACCTGGCCAGCATCGCTGCGTCGGACGACCCCGAAGGGGTGCACCAGGCCCGCGTGGCCTGGCGGCGCTGGCGCAGTGCCGCCAGGCTGTTCAGGCCCTGGCTACCGTCCGCCCCCGACACCAGCGGCTTGCGCCCCCTGCTCGATGCGCTGGGGCAACAACGCGACCTGGATGTGGCGCTGGGCGAGACCCTGCCACGCTGGGCCGCCCCCTATGCCGGGGACGATGCCGAACGCCTGCGGGAAGTGGCCGAGGCCCAGGCGGCCCTGCAGCGGGCCGGCCTGGCCCAGCGCAAGGCGTTGCGCGAATGCCTGGCCCGTCCGGCCAGCGGCCTGGCCCTGCTGGAGCTGACGCAGTGGCTGCACGGCCTGGAGACTTTTTCCGCCCCGCCGGCCCGAGACGCCTGGGCACACGAGCGCATCGATCGGCTTGGCCGGCGGCTGCAACGCGGCCTCAAGGCGGCACGCCGGCCCCGGGCCGATGTCCAGCAGGTCCACGAAACCCGGCTGCTGGCCAAACGGCTCCGGTACAGCGTGGAGGCCCTCGACGGCCTGCTGCCCCGAAACGACAGCCGGCGATGGCTGGCGCAGGCCACCGAGGTGCAGACGCGCCTGGGCACCGACCGCGACCTGCAGCAGGCCGCGACATTGCTGCACACCCTGGAACAAGCTCCCGGCCTAGTCGCGTTCCTGCATGGGGTGGCGGCAGCACGCGCCGGCTGACGGGCGCCACCGATCCCCGCCCAAAGCGGCATTCCGTTATATGGAAAACCGCAGCATTTGCGTGCGACTTAGATAAAAAACTATATTCGCTGAGCTTCACCCAACGTCCTGTTGGTTGAGCGGCCGGTCTTGTTGTCGTTCTTGTCTCCAGGCATTTGGGTGTGATTTCGCAACCGGTGGCCCCGCGCGCCCCGGACTGCCCCAACACCTACCGGAGGATCCCGCTCAATGCCCCGCCCGCTCACCCTTTTCATCGCCGCCATCGCGGCCGCCCTGTCGCTCGCCGCCTGTGGCGACAAGGAAGAAGCCCCTACCGCCACCACCCAGACCCCGTCCAGCGCGGCATGCGGCAAGGTGACCGTGGCGAGCATGAACTGGCAATCGGCCGAGGTGCTGGCCCAGATCGACCGGCTGATCCTGAGCAAAGGCTACGGTTGCGAGGTCGAGATCGTGCCCGGCGACACCATGCCCACGCTCACCTCCATGATGGAAAAGGGCCAGCCCGACGTTGCCCCCGAGGCGTGGATCAACGCCGTGCGCCAACCCCTGGACGCCGCCGTGGCCGAAGGCAAGCTGCACTATGCGGCCGAGTCCCTTCAGGACGGGGGGGTCGAGGGCTGGTGGATCCCCCAGTACGTGGCCGATGCCAACCCAGGCATCAAGACCATCGACGATGCGTTGCAGCACCCCGAACTGTTCCCCGCACCGGAAGCCAGCGGCAAGGGTGCCGTGCACAACTGCCCGTCGGGCTGGAACTGCCAGATCACCACCGGCAACGCCTTCAAGGCCTGGGGCGCGGCCGACAAGGGATTCGTTCTGGTGGACACCGGATCGGCCGCCGGCCTGGACGGCTCGATTGCCCGGGCTTATGAGCGCAAGGAAGGCTGGCTGGGCTACTACTGGGCCCCGACCTCGATCCTGGGCAAATACCAGATGGTCAAGCTCGACGCGGGTGTGCCGCACGACCAGCAAGCCTGGGAGAACTGCAACAGCAAGACCGAATGCGACAACCCCACCAAGAACGACTGGGCCCGCGCCGAGGTCTACACCGTGGTCACCGACCACTTCAAGACCGCAGGCGGACCCGCCTACGACTACCTGAGCCGACGCAGCTGGGGCAACGACACGGTCAATCAGCTGCTGGCCTGGATGAGCGACAACCAGGCCACCGGTGAAGACGGTGCCCGCCATTTCCTGAAAAACAATGCGCAGGTGTGGGCCGGCTGGGTCACGCCCGAGGTGGCCCAGAAGGTCCAGTCCGCGCTTTGACAGCCACCATGAGCTGGCTCAAGGACTTTCCCGCCATGGGGGCTGAGCAGCTCAGCGCCCTGCGCCGCACCATCGACGCCGCCTTCAGGCAGTTCACTCGCGACCACGGCAGCACCCTGGAGCGGATGTTCGATCCGCTGCGCGACTTCCTACTGATTTCGGAGCGGCTGCTGACGCAGTCGCCCTGGCCTGTGGTCATGGGGGGCATTGCGCTCATCGTGTGGCTGGCTTCGCGTTCCCGAAAGATCGTCGCCGGCACCCTGATCACGCTGGTGTTGATCGGCTACTTCGGCATGTGGGACGACACCATGAAGACCATCTCGATGATCTTCGTGTGCACGGTGGTCGCGCTGGTGCTGGGTCTGCCGATCGGCATCGCGATCAGCCGCTCGGATCGACTGCAACGCATCGTCAACCCCGTGCTCGACGTGATGCAGACCATGCCCAGCTTCGTCTACCTCATCCCCGTGGTGATGCTGTTGGGCATCGGCCGGGTGCCGGGCCTGATCGCGGTGGTGATCTATGCCATTCCGCCAGTGATCCGCTTCACCAACCTGGGCATACGGCTGGTGGACAAGGACCTGCTGGAGGCCGCCGATGCGTTCGGGGCATCGGTGTGGCAGAAGATGCGCAAGGTCCAGCTGCCGCTGGCGCTGCCCACGATCATGGCCGGCGTGAACCAGACCATCATGCTGTCGCTGGCCATGGTCGTGATCGCCTCGATGATCGGTGTTCAGGGCCTGGGCCAACCGGTGCTGCGCGCCATCTCCAACCAGTACTTCACCATGGGCATGTTCAATGGACTGGCGATCGTCGGCATTGCCATCGTCTTCGACCGGGTCTCGCAGGCCTACGGCAAGCGGCTTCAGAAGCACCTGGAGGTCCAGCATGGCTGAAACCGCTGCGACCGGCATCACCATACGCCGTCTCTTCAAGATCTTTGGCCCGACCCCCGAGAAGTTTCTAGATCCGGTGCGCAACGGCATGACCAAGGAGGAACTGCGGGATGCACACGGCCACGTGCTGGGCCTGCGCGACATCAACATCGACATGCCTGCCGGTGGCATCCAGGTGGTGATGGGGCTGTCCGGTTCGGGCAAGAGCACGCTGATCCGGCACATCAACCGGCTGATCGACCCGACCGCCGGCGAGGTGCTGGTCAACGTGGGGGGCCGTGAAGTGGACGTAGTGAAGATGAACGACCGCGAGTTGTTGCGGTTCCGGCGCGAACAGACGGCCATGGTGTTCCAGAAGTTCGCGCTGTTCCCCCACCGCTCGGTGCTGGAAAACACGGAGTACGGCCTGGAGGTTCAGGGCATCCCCCGCAAGAAGCGGCGTGAGGCCGCCCTGCGCTGGATCGAGCGTGTGGGCCTCAAGGGCTACGAGGACCACTACCCCAACCAGCTTTCGGGCGGCATGCAGCAGCGTGTGGGCCTGGCCAGGGCACTGACCAACGATGCCCCGATCCTGCTGATGGACGAGGCGTTTTCGGCCCTGGATCCGTTGATACGCAGCGACATGCAGAGCGTGCTGCTGGACCTGCAGCAGGAGATCGGCAAGACCATCGTCTTCATCACGCACGATCTGGACGAGGCGCTGCGCCTGGGCGACCGCATCGCCATCCTTCGCGATGGCGAAGTGGTGCAGCAGGGCACGGGCCAGCAGATCGTCCTGCACCCCGCCGACGAATACATCGCCAGCTTCGTGCGCGACGTCAACCGGGGACGGGTGATCCGTTGTCGCACCCTGATGCAGACGGCGCCCCCCACCCAGGGACCGACGGTGGACGCCAGCCTGGTGATTGAGGAAGCGGCCAGACTACTGAGCGCCGAGGGCGCCGAAGCGGCCAATGTCGTCAACAGCAAGGGGAAGCACCTGGGCACGGTGAGCATGAGCGACATCATCGGCGCCATGGTTCCCCCGCGTGAGCCGGAGGCTCCGGCCGAAGCCGACGCCCCCACCGCCACGGCTTGAAAAGCGATGCCACCCAGTACGGAAGGCCCCCGGTAAAATCGGGGGCTTTTCCTTTTACGACAGCCTCTGGATCAACACCACGAACCGCTGCACCCCCATGAGCAAAAAAGTCTTCATCAAAACCTTCGGCTGCCAGATGAACGAGTACGACTCGGACAAGATGGCCGACGTGCTGGGCGCCGCCCAGGGGTACGAGCCCACGCAGAACGTGGACGAGGCCGACCTCATCCTCTTCAACACCTGTTCGGTGCGCGAGAAGGCGCAGGAGAAGGTCTTCAGCGACCTGGGCCGCATCAAGCACCTCAAGAAGAAGGGCGTGCTCATTGGCGTGGGCGGCTGCGTGGCCAGCCAGGAGGGCGAGGAAATCATCAAGCGCGCGCCCTACGTGGACGTGGTGTTCGGCCCGCAGACCCTGCACCGGCTGCCGCAGTTGCTGGAAGAGCGCGAACGCGCCGCGCGCCCGCAGGTGGACATCCGCTTTCCCGAGATCGAGAAATTCGACCACCTGCCCCCGGCCAAGGTCGAGGGCGCCAGCGCGTTCGTGAGCATCATGGAAGGCTGCAGCAAGTACTGCAGCTACTGCGTGGTGCCCTACACCCGGGGCGAGGAATTCAGCCGCCCCTTCGAGGACGTGCTGGTGGAAGTGGCCGGCCTGGCCGACCAGGGCGTGAAGGAAGTGACGCTGCTGGGCCAGAACGTCAACGCCTACCGCGGCAGGATGGGAGGCAACACAGGCGTTGCGGGCGACAGCGGCGAAATCGCCGACTTCGCCCTGCTGCTGGAGTACGTGGCCGAGATCCCCGGTATCGAGCGCATCCGCTACACCACCAGTCACCCCAACGAGTTCACGCCCCGGCTGATTGAGGCCTACGCCCGCATCCCCAAGCTGGTGAGCCACCTGCACCTGCCCGTGCAGCACGGCAGCGACCGCATCCTCATGGCCATGAAGCGCGGCTACACCGCGATGGAATACAAGAGCACCATCCGCAAGCTGCGCGCCATCCGCCCCGACCTGTCGATGAGCAGCGACTTCATCGTTGGCTTCCCCGGCGAGACGGAAGAAGACTTCGAGAAGATGATGAAGCTCATCACCGACGTGGGCTACGACACCTCGTTCAGCTTCATCTTCAGCCCGCGCCCCGGTACGCCCGCGGCCAACCTGCACGACGACACGCCGCACGAGGTGAAACTGCAGCGACTGCAACACCTGCAGGCCACCATCGAGGACAACGTGCAGCGCATCAGCGCCAGCCGCGTGGGCACGGTGCAGCGCATCCTGGTCACCGGGCCCTCCAAGAAGAACCCACAGGATCTGATGGGGCGCACCGAATGCAACCGCATCGTCAACTTCGACGGTGGGCCAAACGGCACACGCCTGGTCGGTCAGATGATGGACGTGCGCATCACGCAGGCGCTGCCCCATTCGCTGCGCGGCGAGGTGTGGGTTGAAGAGAAAGCGCTGGCCTGATCAGGCACCGGGGCGGTCGGGTGGCCGGAGATAGCGGTCGTCCGACCAGGTCGCCAGCCACTGCGGCACAAAGGCGACGAAGATGGCCGCGAACAGCCCCGTGAGGAAGGCGTCGCCCCAGGCCATGAGCCAGCGCGCCACCAGAGCCTGCTCCATGGCCACGCCCCCCAGCAGACGGTAGAGCCCCTCGTAGAGGAAACCCGACAGGAACATGGCGACGGCGGTTCCCAGAAAGCCGCGCCCCAGGGTGTAGATGAACGGGTTGGGCGGCAACCAGCGCCGCAGCGCGGCCCCCAGCAGCATGGCCAGGGTGGCGGGCACCAGCCCCACCCATACCCACTGGGACAACACCGCGGTCGCATCGGCCTGGCCGAGGATCCAGACCACCAGGGCCACCAACGCCAGCACGGGCACCGCCAGCGGCCAGCCCAGCATCAGCACCAGCAGGCTCGCTCCGGAGAGCTGGACCGAAAGCCCCTGCGGCAGGTGCTGGGGCAACAGCCAGAACCAGGGCAGCAAGGCCAGCGCGGCCAGCGTGGGGGTCAGCAGGTGCCCGCGCAACATGCGCCAGGGCTTGAGCGCCAGCGCCATCACCAGTGCCAGCACACCGGCACCGGCCTCAAGCACGGTCAGCCACCGAATCGCTTGGTCCATGGCGGCCCCGGGCCTGCTTCACATGCCCGGCAGCTTGGGCATGCCTTTCATGCCCCCCATGCGCTTCATCATCTTCATGAGACCACCGCCCTTCATCTTTTTCATCATGCCCTGCATCTGCTCGAATTCCTTGAGCAGGCGGTTGACCTCCTGCACATGGACGCCGGCACCGGCGGCGATGCGGCGCTTGCGTGTGGCCTTGATGATCTCGGGCTTGCGCCGCTCCTTGGGCGTCATGCTGCAGATGATGCCCTCCTTGCGGCGGATGTCCTTCTCGGCGCGCGAGAGGTCGGCCTCGCTGGCCTTGCCGGCCATCTGGGCAGGCAGCTTGTCCATCAGACTTCCCAGCCCCCCCATCTTCTTCATCTGGCGCAGCTGCTCAAGAAAATCCTCCAGGTCGAAGCCGTCGCCGCTCTTGACCTTGGCGGCCAGCTTCTGGGCCGCTGCCATGTCGACACCGGCGGTGACCTGCTCGACCAGGGCAAGGATGTCGCCCATGCCCAGCACACGCCCGGCGTGGCGCTCGGCGTCGAACACTTCCAGCCCGTCGATCTTCTCGCTCACGCCGGCGAACTTGATCGGTGCCCCCGTGACCGAGCGCACCGAGAGGGCCGCACCGCCACGCGAATCGCCATCGAGCTTGGTGAGCACGATGCCCGTAAGCGGCAGCGCCTCGCTGAAGGCCTTGGCGGTGTTGACTGCGTCCTGGCCCTGCATGGCGTCGACCACGAACAGGGTCTCGACCGGCTGGAGCGCCTTGTGCAGCTGCTGGATCTCGGCCATCAGGGCCTCGTCGATCGCGAGGCGGCCGGCGGTGTCGACCAGCAGGACGTCGACATGGTGCTTGCGGGCGTAATCCAGCGCCGCGCGCGCGATATCCAGGGGTTTCTGGTCGGGCGTGCTCGGGAACCATTCCGCACCGGCCTGGCGGGTCACGGTCTTGAGCTGCTCGATGGCAGCCGGACGGTACACGTCGCCCGAGACGGTCAGCACCTTCTTCTTGCGCTTCTCGATCAGGTGCTTGGCCAGCTTGGCGGTGGTGGTGGTCTTGCCGGCGCCCTGCAGGCCGGCCATCAGGATCACCGCTGGCGGCTGGGCGGCGAGGTTGATGTCGCTGACCCCCTCGCCCATGGTGGCGGCCAGCTCGCGGTGGATGATGCCGACCAGTGCCTGCCCGGGCGTAAGCGAACCCACCACCTCCTGGCCCAACGCCTTGTCCTTGACGCGGGCGATGAAATCGCGCACCACGGGCAGGGCGACGTCCGCCTCCAGCAGGGCCATGCGCACCTCGCGCAGCATGTCGGTGACATTGCTCTCGGTGATGCGGGCCTGGCCGCGCATCTCCTTGACCAGGCGGGACAATTTCTCGGTAAGGGCTGAGGCCATGGTGAGCTCGGTGGGGCGGCGAAACCGTGGGGCGGACGATGGCCCCCGGCGCCTGATGAACAACGGGACCGGACGGATGCGCAACGACCCGATCGGCCGTTAAACTCCAAGGAATGATTTTAGCCGCGAGCCCCTGGTGGAATGCCGCCCCCCTGCTGGGAGCGGCACTGGGCTATGTGCTGCTGGCCACGACGGCCCAGCGGCTTGGTCGCCGAGCCACTGGGGGGCTGATGGGCCTGGTCTGGGTGCTGCACGCCCTGGCACTGGTCGCGTCGCTGGCCCAGCAGCCCCCGCGCTTCGGTTTTGCGCCCGCCCTGTCCCTGATGGCCTGGCTGGTGTTCTCCGTGCACGCCATCGAAAGCCGCCTCTACCCCCAGCTTCAGACCCGCTGGGCGCTGGCCGGCCTGGGCGCCCTGGCCGTGCTCCTGTCGCTGGTGTTTCCGGGCACGCCCTATCCGGGTCTGCGCTCGAACTGGCTGCCCCTGCACTGGGCGCTGGGCATAGCCGCCTACGGCCTGCTCGCGGTGGCGGTGGTGCACGCCTGGCTCATGCAACGCGCCGAGAAATCGATGCGGCAGGCCACGCCCAGCGATACCAGCATCCCTTTGCTGGCGCTGGAACGGCTGACCTTCCGTTTCGTGACTGCGGGCTTCATCCTGCTCACCGCCACCCTGCTGGCCGGATGGTGGTTCGCCGAACTGCTGCACCCGCAAGGCTGGGCCTGGACGCACAAGACCGTCTTCACCGCCCTGTCGTGGCTGGTCCTGGGGGCGCTGCTCCTGGGCCGCTGGCGCTGGGGGTGGCGCGGCCGGATCGCGGTCCGCATGCTTTACGCCGGCATGGCCCTGCTGCTGCTTGGCTACGTGGGTTCCCGATTTGTCCTGGAAGTGGTGTTGCAGCGCTCATGAAATACCTGCTCGTATTGGCCGTGGTTCTCGTGGCCTTCTGGATCTGGCGCAACAACCGCCTGCCCCACCGCTCCGATGCCTCGGAACGTCCCGCAAGGCCCCGGCCTCAGGCGCCCAGTGCGCCGGATGAAATGGTGGCCTGCCGCCATTGCGGTGTGCACCTGCCCCGCGCCGACGCGGTGCGGGGGGCGCTGGGGCTGTACTGTGGACACGAACACCGCCGCCTCGCCGAGGGCTGAGGCCTGAGCCGTGCAGCACCCCACCCCCGACACCGGATTCTCTCCCTCGTGGTTCCTGCCCCCGGGTGAAAACACCTCAGCCCTGACGAAGTTGACGGCCTGGCCCGCGGCCCGACTCTGGGCCCATCTGATGCGGGCGCGGGTCTTCATCGCCACCGTGCTGCTGTTGCTGCAGGTTTTCGTCTTCCTGCAAGGCGGCTCGAAGCAGTGGCTGGTCGCGCTTTGCACGGTCTATCTGCTGGGCACCGTGGCGGCCCTGATCTGGGCCCGACCGCCCTCCCCCTTGTCGATCTGGTCGCCCCGCTGGGCCATGACGCTGTGGCTGGACCTGGCCGTCTTTGCCCTGCTGCAGTGGTTCCAGCAGGGGGGCATCAACTACACGCCCCTGTTTGCTTTGCCGGTCCTGCTGGCCTCGATCCTGGGTCCCATGGTGCTGGCTTTGGGCAGCGCCGCCATGGCGGCGCTGGCGCTGCTGGGCGAGGCGTGGTTCAGTTCGCTGCAGAACCCGGCGGTGTCCGCGTCGCGCTTTCTTCAGGCGGGCCTGACGGGAACCGGCCTGTTCCTGGTGGCCCTGCTGGCCAACCAGCTCTCGCTGCGCCTGGCCCGCGAACAGGTGCTGGCGTCCAGCAGCCACGCCGCTGCACGCACCCAGACGGAGGTCAACGAACTGATCGTCAAGGGGCTCAACGAAGGCATCCTGGTGCTGGATGCGCACGGTCATGTCTGGCACGCCAACCCGGCCGCCCGCACGATGCTGGGGCTGCCGGAGGACCGCCCGGGCGGCGACACGAAACCGATCACCGCATCCCCATCCTGGCCGATGTTGCGCGAATGGACGCGCCAGTGCTTCTGGCTGAGGCAGGGCCTGGAGCAGGAACTGACGGTGGACCAGGGCCATGGCGTGCTGCGCAGGCTCCACGCCCGCGCACTCCTGACCCCACCGCACGACGACGACCAGGAAGAGATGTGCGTGATCTTCCTCAAGGACCTGCGAGAGATCGAAGCCCGGGTGCGGACCGAAAAGCTCGCGGCCATGGGCCGCATGTCGGCCGCCGTGGCGCATGAGATCCGCAACCCGCTGGCCGCGATTGCCCAGGCCAACGCCCTGCTCGCCGAAGACGGCCCCGCCCCCAGCCAGCAGCCCCTGATCCAGATGATCGGCCAGAATGCCCGGCGCCTCTCGCGCACCGTGGACGACATCCTCAACCTGATTCGGCTCGAGCCCCGTCCCGAGGCGCACGCGCAAACCACGATCGTTCTGGACGAAACCGTGCGGGAGCACCTGAACGACTGGCTGCAACAGCACCCCCAGGACGAACGGCTGACCTCCGACCTGCACAGTGCCACGACCCGCGTGCACTTCGATTCGGAACACCTTCGCAGGGTACTGGTCAACCTGCTGGACAACGCCAACCTTCACGCCTCCCAGACCGCAGGTGCCATCCAGGTGCTTACCGACACCAGGCCCGACGGCCGTGCCACCCTGCTGGTCTGGAGCGAAGGCGCACCGCTGGAGGCCGGCGTGCACCAGCACCTGTTCGAACCCTTCTTCTCCTCGAGCAGCCGATCCAGCGGGCTGGGCCTGTACATCAGCCGCGAACTGTGCGACCGCTACCGGGCCGAACTCACCTACGAACGACAGGAACGGCAAGGCCGCCAGGGCAATGCCTTCCGGGTCTGCATACCCGCCTGGCAACCAGCCTCATTGGAGACATGAGCACCGCCCAGATCACCCCCAGTCTGCTGGTCGTGGACGACGAGCCCGACCTGCGCACGCTCTACGAGCTGACCCTGCTGCGCGAGGGCTACCGGGTCGACACCGCCGCAGACCTGCTCTGCGCCCGCGAACTGCTGGCCCAGAACGCCTACGATGCCGTCATCACCGACATGCGGCTGCCCGACGGCGATGGTCTGGACCTGGTCCAGGAGATCGGGCAACAGCAACGCCGCGAGAAAACCATCGTCATCACCGCCTACGGTTCGGCGCAGAACGCCGTCGATGCCCTCAAGGCCGGGGCCTTCGACTACCTGACCAAACCGGTCGACCTCAAGCAGTTCCGCTCCGCCGTGGCATCGGCCCTGCGCAGCAGCCGCGAACCGGCGACGGGCGGGGGCGAGCGTCCTCCCAGACTGCCCCCACCTCCGGCGGTGGCCGGGGCCCAGGCGCTGGCGCGCATCGTGGGAGATTCGCCGCTGATGGTCCAGGTGCGCCAGCGCATCGAACGGGTGGCGCGCAGCATGGCGCCCGTGCTCATCCAGGGCGAATCGGGCACCGGCAAGGAACTCGCCGCCCGCGCCCTGCACACCTGCAGCCACCGTGCCGACGGTCCGTTCATCGCGGTCAACTGCGGCGCCATTCCCGACAACCTGCTGGAAGCCGAGTTCTTCGGCGTCCGCAAGGGGGCGTATACCGGCGCCACGCACGACCGCCCCGGCTACTTCCAAGCGGCGCAGGGCGGCACCCTGTTCCTGGACGAGATCGGCGACCTGCCCCTGCCCATGCAGGCCAAGTTGCTGCGGGCCGTGCAGGAACGCCAGATCCGGCCCCTGGGCTCGGCACACGAAGAGGCCATCGATGTGCGCTTTGTCAGCGCCACCCACAAGGACCTGGCGCAGGCGGTGCGCGACGGCCGGTTCCGCCAGGATCTGTTCTACCGCATCAACGTGATCGAAATCCGGATTCCCCCCTTGCGCGAACGCCGCGAGGATCTGCCCACGCTGGTACAGGCCCTGCTGCACCGCCTGTGCCAGGAAACCGGCCATCCCCAGATCCACCCGTCGCAAGCTGCCATGGACTGGCTGCTCCAGCAACCCCTTCCCGGCAATGTGCGCGAACTGGAGAACCTGCTGCACCGCGGCTTGGCCTTGTGCAATGGCGAGACCCTGGAGTTGCAAGATCTGTGCGAATCCCTGCCCCCCATCACCGAGCCACAGCCAACTGTGGCCATGCGCGACGGTACGCCAGCGCCGGCCAGGGCACAGAGTTCCGCTCCGTCCGACAGCGGCCTGCTGCCCTACCTGGACCAGCGTGAACGCGACCTGCTCGTGCAGGCCCTGCAATCGAGCGACAACAACCTGGACCTGGCGGCCCGCACGCTGGGCCTGACGCCCGCGCAACTGCGGTTTCGGCTCCAACGCCTGTCGATCGACTCGCCGGACACGCCCCAGCCCCCCTCACCATGAGCGCCTCTGCGAACTGGCAACAGGGCTGGCTGAGGCAGGCCAGACGGGTGCCCTCCCCCAATTTCGGGCCCCGCCCGGAACAGGCGCTGATCGACCTGATCGTGGTGCACTCCATCAGCCTGCCGCCCGGCGAATACGGCGGCCCCTGGATCGAACACCTGTTCACCAACACCCTGGACTGGGAGGCGCTCCCCTACTTCCAGTCCATCCGCGGCCTGGAAGTCTCGGCACATTTTCTGGTGCGACGTGACGGAGAGGTCATTCAATTCGTCGACTGCGATCAGCGCGCCTGGCACGCCGGCGCCTCATCCTGGCGGGGGCGCCCCCAATGCAACGACGATTCGATCGGAATCGAGCTCGAAGGCCTTGAGGGCGACACCTTCGAGCCGGCCCAGTACGACGCCCTCGCCGGTCTCTGCCGCCGTGTGGCCGAGCGCTATCCGGTTGCCCATGTCGCGGGGCACGAGCACATTGCTCCCGGGCGCAAGCGCGATCCGGGGCCGGGGTTCGACTGGGCCCTGCTACAACAAAAACTGGGGTGGCCGACTCGGTGTTTCCCCCAAGGCCCGGCGGCATAAAAAATCCGTTTTTTTGGGTCTGGGTCGACACAACCGGCCCTCAGGTCTGTACACTACCCCTAGCGTTTGACCAACCCTTCAGACACTATATGTAGTGTCTGTCGCGCCTGCAGGCGCCACCCGACTGCAGCCTTGTTTCAACAGTGCCCGGCCTGCGCCGGCACAGGCATCCGCCCCACAAAAACCCGCGAGTGAGGACCCATGCAACACACCACCCATGCCCCCCAGTCCGCCACCGGAACTGCCCTTTCAGCCACTTCCGGCGGTGACGCTCCCGGCCGCATGACCCATGCCGCCATGCTGACCAACTACCAGATCATCCGCCGCAACGGGGCCGTGGTTCCCTTTGAGCCCAACAAGATCGCGGTCGCCCTGATGAAGGCCTTCCTGGCCGTGCACGGCACGCACGGCGCCGCATCGGCCAGCGTGCGCGAAACCGTCGACGAACTCACCCAGGCCGTGGTGCGCGCCCTCATGCGGTCCCGCCCGGGCGGCGGCACCTTCCACATCGAGGACGTGCAGGACCAGGTCGAGCTCGGCCTCATGCGCAGCGGCCACCATGAAGTGGCCCGCGCCTACGTGCTGTACCGCGAGCGCCGCGCCCAGGAGCGCGCCGCCCAGAAAAGCGAGGTGGCCCAGACCGCCGCGCCCCAGATCCATGTGCTCGACGGCGGCCAGAAGGTCGTGCTCGACCTCGGTCACCTGCAGTCCCTCATCACCGCAGCCTGCTCGGGCCTGGGCGCCGACGTCAGGCCCGACCCGATCGTGGCCGAGACGATGCGCAACCTCTACGACGGCGTTCCCATGGAAGAGGTCTACAAGGCCTCTATCCTGGCCGCGCGCACGCTGATCGAGAACGACCCCGACTACACCTACGCCACGGCCCGCCTGCTGCTGCACACCATCGTCAAGGAGGTGATGGGCGAGGAAGTGCCCGCAGCCGAGATGGGCCAGCGCTACGCCGACAGCTTCCCCCACTTCATTAAGAAGGGGGTCGAGAACGACCTGCTGGACGAGAAGCTGCTGCAGTTCGACCTGCAGCGCCTGGGTGCCGCGCTCAAGCCCGAGCGCGACCTGCAGTTCGACTACCTCGGCCTGCAGACCCTGTACGACCGCTACTTCCTGCACGTGCGCAAGCAACGCATCGAACTGCCGCAATCGTTCTTCATGCGCGTGGCCATGGGCCTGGCGCTCAACGAGGTGGACCGAGAGGCGCGCGCCATCGAGTTCTACGAGGTACTGTCGTCCTTCGACTTCATGAGCAGCACCCCCACGCTGTTCAACAGCGGCACGCTGCGCTCGCAGCTCTCCAGCTGCTACCTGACCACCGTGCCCGACGACCTCGACGGCATCTACGAATCCATCAAGGAAAACGCGCTGCTGTCCAAGTTCGCCGGCGGCCTGGGCAACGACTGGACCCGCGTGCGCGCGCTGGGCAGCCACATCAAGGGCACCAACGGCGAATCGCAGGGCGTGGTGCCCTTCCTGAAGGTGGTCAACGACACGGCCGTCGCCGTGAACCAGGGCGGCAAGCGCAAGGGCGCGGTCTGCGCCTACCTGGAAACCTGGCACCTCGACATCGAGGAGTTCCTGGAGCTGCGCAAGAACACCGGCGACGATCGCCGCCGCACGCACGACATGAACACCGCCAACTGGATCCCCGACCTGTTCATGAAGCGCGTGATGGAAAAGGGCGAATGGACCCTGTTCTCCCCGTCGGACGTACCCGACCTGCACGACAAGTTCGGCACCGCGTTCGAGCAGGCCTACGTGGCCTACGAGGAAAAGGCCCGGCGCGGCGACATCAAGCCCAGCAAGACGGTGCCTGCGGTGGATCTGTGGCGCAAGATGCTCTCGATGCTGTTCGAGACCGGCCATCCCTGGATCACCTTCAAGGACCCCTGCAACATCCGCAGCCCGCAGCAGCACGTGGGCGTGGTGCACTCTTCCAACCTGTGCACCGAGATCACGCTCAACACCAGCGACACCGAGACCGCCGTGTGCAACCTCGGGTCGGTCAACCTGGCGCAGCACCTCAAGGACGGCCCCAACGGCAAGGAAATCGACCACGACAAGCTCAAGCGGACCATCTCGACCGCGATGCGCATGCTCGACAACGTGATCGACATCAACTACTACGCGGTCAAGAAGGCGCGCGACTCCAACCTGCGCCACCGCCCGGTGGGCATGGGGATCATGGGCTTCCAGGACGCGCTGTACCTGATGCGCACGCCGTACGCCTCCCAGGCCGCCGTCGAGTTCGCCGACCGCTCCATGGAAGCCGTGTGCTACCACGCCTACTGGGCCTCCACCGAGCTGGCGGCCGAACGCGGCAAGTACTCCAGCTACAAGGGTTCGCTGTGGGACCGCGGCATCCTGCCGCACGACTCGCTTGACCTGCTGGCCCAGCAGCGTGGCGGCTACGTCGAGGTGGACCGCTCCAGCACGCTGGACTGGGACGCCCTGCGCGCCAAGATCGCGCGCGACGGCATGCGCAACTCCAACTGCATCGCCATCGCGCCCACGGCCACCATCTCCAACATCATCGGCGTCGATGCCTCGATCGAACCGTGCTTCGGCAACCTGTCGGTGAAATCCAACCTGTCGGGCGAGTTCACGATCATCAACGGCTACCTGGTCAAGGACCTCAAGCGCCTGGGCCTGTGGGACGAGGTGATGATCATGGACCTCAAGCACTTCGACGGCTCGCTGCAGCCCATCGACCGCGTGCCGCAGGATGTGAAGTCGCTGTACGCCACCGCCTTCGAGGTGGAACCGCAGTGGCTGGTGGAAGCGGCCGCGCGCCGCCAGAAGTGGATCGACCAGGCGCAGAGCCTCAACATCTACATGGCCGGCGCCTCGGGCAAGAAGCTCGACGACACCTACAAGCTCGCGTGGCTGCGCGGCCTCAAGACCACCTACTACCTGCGCACGATCAGTGCCACGCACGCCGAGAAATCCACCGTGCAATCGAGCCGACTCAACGCCGTGTCCTCCTCTGATGGCGGGCCCTCGGCCAGCGCTGCGGCGCCTCTGGCCGCCAGCGTGGAATCGCCCACGCCAGCCACCGACATCAAGTTCTGCGCCATCGACGACCCCGGCTGCGAGGCCTGCCAGTGAGGCCGCAACGCAGCGCCTGACACCCACGGCACACCGCCTCATGCGAACGGCCATGCGATGTTCCGATGCAAGCGCGCAACACAAACGCGCCACTTGCATCGGCATCGCTTGCTTTTCTTCCAAGCGCTTCGATAATTCACCCGATTGGACATCCGTATGTTGACCTGGGACGATCAAGTCACTCCTTCATTGCAACCCGTGCGTCAGGTTCCTGCCGCCACCCCGACGCCCTCCTCTTCAGGATGGGTCAGCCCCCCCACCTCCTCTGCTTCAGCAGCCACATCGTCGGCGGCATCCACCGAGCGCGCCCACCGCGTCAACGCGGCCGACAAGCGCATCATCAACGGCCAGACCGACGTCAACCAGCTCGTCCCCTTCAAGTACAAGTGGGCCTGGGAGAAGTACCTCGCCACCTGCGCCAACCACTGGATGCCGCAGGAAGTGAACATGAGCCGCGACATCGCGCTCTGGAAAGACCCCAACGGCCTGAGCGAAGACGAGCGCCGCATCATCAAGCGCAACCTCGGCTTCTTCGTCACCGCCGACTCGCTCGCGGCCAACAACATCGTGCTGGGCACCTACCGCCACATCACCGCCCCTGAATGCCGCCAGTTCCTGCTGCGCCAGGCCTTCGAGGAAGCGATCCACACCCACGCCTACCAGTACATCGTCGAGTCGCTCGGCCTGGACGAAGGCGAGATCTTCAACGCCTACAACGAGGTCGCCTCGATCCGCGACAAGGACCAGTTCCTGATTCCCTTCATCGAGGCGATCATGGACCCGGCCTTCAAGACGGGCACCCCCGAGAACGACCAGAAGCTGCTCAAGAGCCTGATCGTCTTCGCCTGCCTGATGGAAGGCCTGTTCTTCTACGTCGGCTTCACGCAGATCCTCGCGCTGGGCCGCCAGAACAAGATGACCGGCGCTGCCGAGCAGTACCAGTACATCCTGCGCGACGAGTCGATGCACTGCAACTTCGGCATCGACCTGATCAACCAGCTCAAGCTCGAGAACCCGCACCTGTGGACGCCCGAGTTCAAGGCCGAGATCAAGGCGCTGTTCCTGCACGCCGTCGACCTGGAATACCGCTACGCCGAGGACACCATGCCGCGCGGCGTGCTGGGCCTCAATGCCTCCATGTTCAAGGGCTACCTGCGCTACATCGCCAACCGCCGTGCCACGCAGATCGGCCTGGAAGCCCTGTTCCCCAACGAGGAAAACCCGTTCCCCTGGATGAGCGAGATGATCGACCTCAAGAAGGAACGCAATTTCTTCGAAACCCGCGTGATCGAGTACCAATCGGGAGGCGCGCTGTCCTGGGACTGAATCCCCGGAAACCGCTCTGAACCACATTTCCAACTCATGCGGCCTTCTTTTGCAAAACCCCCTGTCCGGATGCCAGTGGCCTCTGTCGGGTTTTGTGTCCCCATTCAGCGCATTGGGCTCATCGGTGTGATGCATCCATCCGAGCCCAATGTGCTGAATCGCTTGCCCGGAATCGTCCGAGGTCGAGCGCTCTTTGCAACTTGATCAAGGAGAACAACATGGCAACTGCGAAGAAGGCCGCCCCGGCCAAGAAAGCCCCCGCGAAGAAGGCCGCTCCGGCGAAGAAGGCCGCTCCGGCGAAGAAGGCCGCACCGGCGAAGAAGGCCGCTCCGGCGAAGAAGGCCGCACCGGCGAAGAAAGCTGCACCGGCGAAGAAAGCTGCACCGGCGAAGAAGGCCGCACCTGCGAAGAAGGCCGCACCTGCGAAGAAGGCTGCACCGGCGAAGAAGGCCGCACCTGCGAAGAAGGCCGCACCTGCGAAGAAGGCCGCACCTGCGAAGAAGGCCGCACCTGCGAAGAAGGCTGCTCCTGCGAAGAAGGCTGCTCCTGCGAAGAAGGCCGCTCCTGCGAAGAAGGCCGCACCTGCGAAGAAGGCTGCACCTGCGAAGAAGGCCGCTCCTGCCAAGAAAGCTGCCCCGGCTAAGAAGGCCGCTCCTGCGAAGAAGGCCGCCGCTCCGGCCCCTGCCCCTGCCCCTGCGGCGCAGACCAAGCTCAACCCCCAGGCAGCCTGGCCTTTCCCGACCGCCAAGAAGCCCTGAAGCTGCGCTTCAGTGCCACGACGGCAAACGGCCCCGGGTCTGACCCGGGGCCGTTTTTTCTTGTCCTTCAGCCCAGCTGGGCGTCCGTTGGTCAGTCGGCCGCCAGATCCGCGTCAAAGCGGTAATTCTGTCCGCCCCGTGTCGCGATCTTGGAGGCCCCCATGCGGTTGCCGAGCGCCACACAGCGCTGCAGCGGCCACCCCTGTTGCAGGCCGTACAGCAAAGCGGCACGAAACGCGTCGCCACAGCCCGTCGGATCCACCACCTCGGCAGCAGGCTCACCAGGCACCAGCGTTCTGCCCCCCTGCTCCCAGACCTCGCAGCCACGCTCGGCCAGCGTGATGACCAACCCGCGCATCCGCAGCGACAAGGCCGCATAGTCCAGCCCCGTCCGGTCGCTGAGCATGCGGGCCTCGTAATCGTTCAGCGCCGCCCAGTCGGCCAGCTCGACAAAGCGCCGCAGTTCCTCACCACCGAACATGGGCAGCCCCTGGCCGGGGTCGAAAACAAAAGGAATGCCAGCGGCATGGAACTGCTCGGCGTGCTGAAGCATGGCGTCGCGGCCATCGGGAGAGATGATGCCCAGGGAGGCGCCGTCAGCGGAGGAGATCGGATTGAGGTGGGCCTGCGACATGGCACCCGGGTGGAAGGCGGTGATCTGGTTGTTGTCCCGGTCGGTCATGATCATGGCCTGCGCGGTATAGGCGTCGTCCACCACACGGACGCCACGGGTGTCCACGCCCAACGACTTCAAGCGCTCAAGGTACTCCTGCCCGTCGTTGCCGAGCGATGCAACGGGCCGTGCCTCGGCCCCGAGCTGTCGCAGTCCGTAAGCGATGTTGCCCGCACACCCCCCGTATTCACGACGCAAGCCGGGAACGAGGAAGGACACGTTCAGGATGTGGAGCTGGTCGGGCAGGATCTGCTCGGCAAACCGCCCTTCAAACGTCATGATGGTGTCAAAAGCCAATGAGCCGCAGATGAGTATGGACATGTTTTTTCAATCGTTCAGGGGTAAAAAAGCAGGGCACGGTATCCCGTCATGGCCTGGAGCGCCTGCGCCTCGAAAGCCAGCTCAAGACGGGCTTGCAGGGCATCCTGTGCACCCAAAGCGGCATCGGCCCCGGTCCACTCGGCTGGCAGGAACACCCGGCGCACCAGCACGCGGTCATCCGCATCGGTGAGACTGAGTTCCAGTGCGGGGACCGCCACCGGAACCGGGGAGACATTGCGGATCTGCACGTCGAACACATAATGCTCGGCGCCACGGCGCCACAGCGCTGTGCTGTCGATGAGCACGGCATCGATCTGCCGCAGTGGCTCGACCACGCACCCCAACGGCAGACACAGGCGCTCGACCCAGGGACGCAAGGGCGGATAACCGGCCACGAGCCGATCGCGCTCGTGCAACACCCATTGCAGCGCCAGCCCAGCGAGCAAGACCAGGGCCAGTGCCGTCAGCCCGGTACGCACCCAGGGACGGCGCCAGAAGGCCCTGCGCCGCGCCTGGCGTATGAAGGACAGGCTTTCTGGAGAGACGGCCTCAACCTCATCAGGCGATCCAGAAGGCGTAGGCAACGCCTCCGGTGCATCGCTGCCGGGCTCAGGCTCAGGCTCAGGCTCAGGCTCAGGCTCAGGCTCAGGCTCAGGCTCAGGCTCAGGCTCAGGCTCAGGCTCAGGCTCAGGCTCAGGCTCAGGCTCAGGCTCAGGCTCAGGCTCGGGCTCGGGCTCGGGTTCGGGTTCGGGTTCGGGTTCGGGTTCGGGCACCATAGCGTCCACCGCAGGGGCCTCGGAGGCAACGGGCGGAAGGGTCTCCACGGGCACGGCGTCGGGTTCCTCGGCAGAGGGATCGTCGCCGGTCGGGGGCGGCGAGGCGGCTTCGGCCGGCAGCGGCGGCGAAGGCGGCACAGGCAAGGCACCCGGCCAGCCCGGCTGCAGGTCCAGGGTGGCGTCGAAGACCTCCTGGCACTTCCCGCAACGCACCCAGCCCTCCGAGATCTTGAGCTGATCGGGCACCACCCGGAAGGCGGTGCCGCAGGCCGGGCAGCGCGTGATGTAACTCATGGGCCGATTATTGCAGGCCCCGCGAATACAGCCCCACTCAGGCGGCCGCGCGCGCGTGCATGAGTATCCAACCGTCCTCCCGGTCCAGGACGGTCAGATTCAGCCAGGGGCGGTAGGCCTCCTGCAGCTCCTGCGCCTGGCGATCCAGGATGCCCGCGAGCACCAGTTGCCCACCGGGCGCCACATGCCCGCACAGCAAAGGTGCCAGCACCTTGAGCGGGGTGGCCAGGATGTTGGCCAGCACCACATCAAAATGCCCTTGCGCACGCTCCGGCAGGCCGGCTTGCACGCTGACGTGGTTGTTCGCCGCGTTGACCTGCGTGGAGGCCACTGCGGCAGGATCGATGTCAACGGCCACGACCTGCGCCGCCCCGAACCGGGCCGCTGCTATGGCCAGGATGCCCGAGCCACATCCGTAATCGAGCACCGTCCGGTCAGACAACGCCTGCCCTGCGATCCAGCGCAGGCACATGCGGGTGGTCGGATGGGTGCCGGTGCCGAAGGCCAGGCCGGGATCGAGCCGGATGATCTGCCGGGCGGCCTCGGGCGGTTCGTGCCAGCTCGGGACGATCCAGAATGTCGGGGTAATCTCGACCGGCTCGAACTGGGACTGCGTCAGGCGCACCCAGTCCTCGTCGGCCACGGGCCGGATGCCCACCGTCTCGCAACCGTCAAAGAAGTCCTGCAGCGCCAGCAGCGCCACTGCCTCGCGGGCCTCGGCCTCCTTCGGGTAGAGCGCCACGACGCGAGAACGCGTCCACCCCGGCTGGGGCGGGGGCATGTCGGGCTCGCCGAACAGGGCCTGCTCGGCGGGCGTCTGGGCATCGGCATCCTCGACCGAAACGCTCAGCGCCTCCAGGGCCTCCAGCGCATCGCTGACCAGCTCCACCCGGTCCTGGGGCACCAGGAGCACCAGTTCGTGCAGGGCGGCCTCAGCGGTCACGTTGCTCCAGCCATTGCTCAAGGTAGTGGATGTTGGTGCCACCGGCCTCGAAGTTGGCGTCGACCATCAGTTCGCGGTGCAGCGGCACATTGGTCTTGATGCCCTCGATCACCGTCTCGGCCAGCGCGGTGCGCATGCGCGCCAGGGCCTGCTCGCGCGTGTCGCCATGCACGATGATCTTTCCGATCATGGAGTCGTAGTTGGGCGGCACCACGTAGTTGGTATAGGCGTGCGAGTCGACCCGCACACCGGGCCCGCCGGGCGCGTGCCAGGTGGTGATGCGCCCCGGAGAGGGCGTGAACTTGTAAGCATCCTCGGCGTTGATGCGGCATTCGATGGCGTGCCCGCGCAGCTGGACCTGACGCTGCGTGAACGGCAGCTTCTCGCCGGCGGCCACGGCGATCTGTGTGGCCACGATGTCCACCCCGGTGATCCATTCGGTCACGGGATGCTCGACCTGCACACGGGTGTTCATCTCGATGAAGTAGAACTCGCCGTTCTCGTACAGGAACTCGAAGGTGCCGGCACCACGGTAGCCCATCTTCTTGCAGGCCGCAGCGCAACGCTCGCCGATCTTCTCGATCAGGCGGCGGGGAATGCCCGGGGCCGGCGCCTCCTCGATCACCTTCTGGTGGCGGCGCTGCATCGAGCAGTCCCGCTCGTGCAGGTAGACGGCATTGCGGTGCTGGTCGGCCAGCACCTGAATCTCGATGTGGCGCGGGTTCTGGAGGAACTTCTCCATGTAGACCGCCGGGTTGTTGAACGCCGACTGCGCTTCGGTCTTGGTGGTCTGGACCGCGTGCAGCAAGGCCGCCTCGGTGTGCACCACGCGCATGCCGCGCCCGCCCCCGCCACCGGCGGCCTTGATGATCACAGGGTAGCCTATCGACTTGGCGGTCCGCTTGATCACGACCGGATCATCCGGCAAGGCACCTTCGGAACCGGGCACGGTCGGCACCCCGGCCTTGATCATCGCCTGCTTGGCCGAGACCTTGTCGCCCATGAGCCGGATCGACTCGGGCGTGGGACCGATGAACACGAACCCGCTCTTCTCCACCCGTTCGGCAAAGTCGGCGTTCTCGCTCAGGAAGCCATAGCCCGGGTGGATGGCCTCGGCGTCGGTGACCTCGGCCGCCGAGATGATCGCCGGCATGTTGAGGTAGCTCTGCCCCGAAGGGGCCGGGCCGATGCAGACCGCCTCGTCGGCGAGCCGGACGTACTTGGCGTCGCGATCCGCTTCGGAGTAGACCATCACGGCCTTGATGCCCATCTCGCGGCAGGCGCGCTGCACCCGCAGGGCGATCTCGCCGCGATTGGCAATCAGGATTTTCTTGAACATGTAGGGCCCGCCTGCGACTTCACTCGATCACGAACAAGGGCTGGCCGTATTCGACGGCCTGCCCGTTTTCGACCAAAATCTGAGTCACGGTGCCGGAATTGTCGGCTTCGATCTCATTGAGGATCTTCATGGCTTCAACGATGCAGACCGGCTCGCCCTCCTTGACCACCGAGCCCAGTTCGACAAAGGGCTTGGCGCCGGGGCTGGCCGCCCGGTAGAAGGTGCCGACCATGGGCGACTTGATCACATGGCCCTTGGCGACCGGCGCGGCGGCGGGGGCCGGCGCGACTTCGGCCGTCACGGCAGGCGCTGGGGCGGCGGCCACCACCGGGGCCGGGGCGGCGGCCACCGTCTGCACCGTCACGGGGGGGGTCTTGACGATGCGCACCTTGCCTTCGGCCTCGGTGATTTCAAGTTCAGAGACGTTCGATTCGGAGACCAGGTCGATCAGGGTCTTGAGTTTTCGCAGATCCATAATTTCTCCAGTATGTGCACCTAAAATGCAGCAAACTTTCTTCAACAAGTTCAAATTTTCACGGAATATACACGAAGCCCGGAACCCGACACGGCTTTTCAATGTGGTAAAAGGGACCTTAGATCCGGACAAAACCCAGGGATAGACCCGCATGGCCGACCAGGACGACACCACCATCACCATGGCCCTGCCCGGCCTCGCCCGGGCCTTGGTGGCCGCCGGCAAGCTCCCCCCCAAGACGGCGCAGGACCTCTACAGCAAGGCCCAGAGCAAGCGCAGCAGCTTCATTGCCGAGCTGACCGGCAGCGGCGCCGTCTCGGCCGCCGACCTCGCGCACACCATGTCGCGGGCGTTCGCTGCCCCGCTGATCGACCTGGATGCGGTGGACGTGAACCGCCTGCCCAAGGACGCGCTCGACGCCAAGACCTGCCAGCAGTTCCGCATCATCCCGCTCAACAGGCGCAGCAACCGCATCACCGTCGCGACGGCCGACCCGTCCGACCAGCAGGCGGCCGAAAAGATCAAGTTCGCGACCCAGCTCGGTGTGGACTGGGTCATTGCCGAATACGACAAGCTCACCAAGATGGTCGACACCCTGTCGGCCTCTGCCGGCGAGGCCCTGGGCCACATCGTGGGCATCGACTTCGAATTCGACGAAGCCTCCATCGCCGTGGCCAGCGCCGAGCCCGAGGACACCGGCATCACCGAAGTCGAAGATGCGCCAGTTGTCCGTTTTTTGCAGAAGATGCTGCTTGATGCCTACACGATGCGCGCATCAGACTTGCACTTCGAGCCGTTCGAGCATTTCTACCGGGTCCGCTTCCGGATCGACGGCGAGCTGCGCGAAATCGCCACCCCACCTCTGGCGATCAAGGAAAAGCTCGCTTCTCGCATCAAAGTCATCTCAAAACTCGACATCTCAGAGCGGCGCGTGCCGCAAGACGGGCGCATGAAGCTCAAGGTGGGGCCGGACAAGGTGATCGACTTCCGGGTCAGCACCCTGCCGACCCTGTTCGGCGAGAAGATCGTGATCCGGATTCTGGACCCGAGCAGCGCCCAGATGGGCATCGACGCCCTGGGCTACGAACCCGAAGAGAAGGCCAAGCTGCTCGAAGCCATCGGCCGCCCCTATGGCATGGTGCTCGTCACCGGGCCGACCGGGTCGGGCAAGACGGTCTCCCTCTACACCTGCCTGAACATCCTGAATCAGCCGGGGGTGAACATCTCGACGGCGGAAGACCCGTCCGAAATCAACCTGCCCGGCGTCAACCAGGTCAATGTCAACGAGAAGGCCGGCCTGACCTTTGCCGCCGCCCTCAAGGCCTTCCTGCGGCAGGACCCGGACATCATCATGGTGGGCGAGATCCGCGATCTGGAAACGGCAGACATCTCGATCAAGGCGGCACAGACCGGCCACCTGGTCCTGTCCACCCTGCACACCAACGATGCACCGTCCACCCTGACCCGCATGATGAACATGGGCATTGCCCCATTCAACATCGCCTCCAGCGTGAACCTGATCACCGCCCAACGCCTGGCAAGGCGCCTGTGCAAGGCATGCAAGGAGCCGATCGACCTCCCGGAGAAGGCGCTGCTGGATGCCGGCTTCACGCCCGAGGAACTCGATGGCAGCTGGAAACCTTATCACCCGGTGGGCTGCCAGGCCTGCAACAACGGCTACAAGGGCCGGGTCGGCATCTACCAGGTCATGCCGATCAGCGAGGAGATGCAACGCATCATCCTCGCCGGTGGCAGTTCCCTTGAAATCCAGACCCAGGCCCGCCGTGAAGGCGTTCGCACTTTACGCGAATCGGGCCTGCAAAAGGTTAAACTGGGCATCACTTCGCTGGAAGAAGTATTGGGTTGCACCAACGACTGAACAAGCGCACACCACGAGGGACACCATGGCCACGGCAAGCAAAGTGAAGGATTTCGTCTTCGAGTGGGAGGGCAAGGACCGCAACGGCAAGGTGGTGCGCGGGGAAACCCGGGCGGTGGGCGAAAACCAGGTGCTGGCCACCCTGAGGCGCCAGGGCATCCTGCCCAGCAAGGTGAAAAAACGCAAGGCCCGCGCCGGCCGTGCCATCAAGCCCAAGGACATCGCCGTCTTCACCCGCCAGCTGGCCACCATGATGAAGGCCGGTGTACCCCTGCTGCAGTCGTTCGACATCGTCGGGCGCGGCAACCCCAACCCGAGCGTGACCAAGCTGCTCAACGACATCCGCACCGATGTGGAAACCGGCACCTCCCTGAGCGCCGCGTTTCGCAAGCACCCCCTGTACTTCAACACCCTCTACTGCAACCTGGTGGAAGCGGGCGAGGCCGCCGGTATCCTGGAAGAGCTGCTCGACCGCCTGGCCACCTACATGGAAAAGACCGAGGCGCTCAAGAGCAAGGTCAAGTCCGCCCTGATGTACCCCACGGCCGTGATCGTGGTTGCCTTCGTGGTGGTGGCCGTGATCATGATCTTCGTGATCCCCGCCTTCAAGGAGGTGTTCAGTTCCTTCGGGGCCGACCTGCCCGCGCCCACCCTGTTCGTGATCGCCATCAGCGAGTTCTTCGTCGCGTACTGGTGGCTGATCTTCGGCGGCCTGGGCGGCGGCCTGTATTTCTTCTTCCAGGCCTGGCGCCGCAACGTCAAGGTGCAGCGCGCCATGGATCGCCTGCTCCTGAAGCTCCCGATATTCGGTACCCTGGTGGAGAAGTCGGTGGTGGCACGCTGGACGCGGACGCTGTCGACCATGTTCGCCGCCGGTGTTCCGCTGGTGGAGGCGCTCGACTCTGTCGGCGGCTCGGCCGGCAACAGCCTGTACGCCGATGCGACCGAAAAGATCCAGCAGGAGGTCTCCACCGGCACCAGCCTGACCGCGGCCATGACCAACGCCAACATCTTCCCCTCCATGGTGCTGCAGATGTGCGCGATCGGCGAGGAGTCGGGCTCGATCGACCACATGCTGGGCAAGGCGGCCGACTTCTACGAGGCCGAGGTCGACGACATGGTCGCCGGCCTGTCCAGCCTGATGGAGCCCATCATCATCGTGGTCCTGGGCACCATCATCGGCGGCATCGTCGTCTCGATGTACCTGCCCATCTTCAAGCTCGGTCAGGTGGTCTGACCGTCCTTCTTCAGGCACGCGCACCCGCAGCCCGGTCCCACAAGCAGGCGGTCTGCCCTTGCGCGCCCACACCGGAATCCCTCCATGCCTCCCAACCTGATGGATGTCCTCAATGCCCCGATGGGCCTGGTCCTCGCGGGCGTGCTGGGCCTGCTGGTGGGCAGCTTCCTGAACGTGGTGATCCACCGCCTGCCGAAAATGATGGAACGGCGCTGGGCCCAGGAATGCGCGGAACTGCAGGGGCAGGCGGCCCCGGACGATCATCCGGCCCTCAACCTCGTCACGCCCCGCTCACGCTGCCCGGCCTGCCAGGCCCCGATCCACTGGTACCAGAACATTCCGCTGTTGAGCTACCTGCTGCTGCGGGGCCGCTGCGGCACATGCGGCACCCCCATCGGGCTGCGTTATCCGCTGGTCGAAACGCTGACGGGCGCCCTGTTCGCGTGGTGCTTCTGGCAGACCGGCGCCAGCCTGGCCACCCTGGCCTGGTTCGGTTTTGTGGCGGCGCTCGTCGCACTGGCCTTCATCGACTGGGACACCACCCTGCTGCCCGACGACATCAACCTGCCCCTGCTCTGGGCGGGTCTGATCTGTGCGGCCTGGGGCCTGACGACCGTCTCGCTCAGCGATGCGCTCTGGGGCGCGGTGGCGGGCTACCTGTCCCTGTGGCTGGTGTACTGGGGTTTCAAGCTGCTGACCGGAAAGGAAGGCATGGGCTATGGCGACTTCAAGCTGCTGGCCGCCCTGGGCGCCTGGTTCGGCTGGCAGGCCCTGATCCCGTTGCTGCTGATCGCCTCGATCGTCGGTGCGGTGGTGGGCATCGCCATGAAGTTCACCAGCGGCTTGCGCGAAGGCGGCTATGTGCCCTTCGGCCCCTTCCTGGCGTTTGCCGGTCTGATCGCGCTGGTGTTCGGGCCCGGCACAGTGCTGCAGTGGGTCGGTCTGTGAGCGGACCCGCGGTTCGGCTCGGGCTCACCGGCGGCATCGGCAGCGGCAAGAGCACGGTCGCCGGCATGCTGCAGGCGCTGGGGGCCACGCTCATCGATGCCGACGCCATCTCGCGCTCCAGCACGGCGGCCCAGGGCCTGGCCATACCCGAGATTCGCGCCGCCTTCGGGCCCGAATTCATCTCCCCCGACGGCGCCCTCGACCGGGAGCGCATGCGCGCCCTGGTGTTCGCCGACCCCGATGCGCGGCAACGGCTGGAAGCCATCGTCCATCCGATCGTGCGTGCCGAGATCGACCGGCGCTGCGCCGCCATGGCGGGAGGGTGCGCGGTGCTCGATCTGCCCCTGCTGATCGAATCAAGCGCCTGGCGCCAGCACGTCGACACGGTCTGGGTCGTCGATTGCAGCCCCGAAACCCAGGTTCGGCGCGTGATGCAGCGCAACGGCTGGGACCGGGAACAGGTGCTTGCCGTGATCGGCAGCCAGGCCAGCCGTGAACAGCGCCTGGCCGCCGCCGACACCGTCATCCTGAACGAGGACGTCGGACTGGAGGAACTGCAGATCGAAATATCGCTCCAGTATGCACGCCTGTGCCAGCGCTTCGGGCTATGATGGCACGGATGTCCTGTACACCCCACCCGCCGCGCGCCACGTGATCGTCTACGAGTACCCTTTCAACGAACGCATCAGGACCTACCTGCGCCTGGAACACCTGCTCGGCCGCCTGGTCGAGCTGTCCACCCGTGAGCATCCGCTGGATCACCACTTTGCCATCCAGACGATCTTCGAGATCATGGACGTGGCGGCGCGCTCCGACCTGAAATCCGACATCCTCAAGGATCTCGACCGCCACAAGCTGATCTGCAACAGCTACCGCGGCAACCCCGCCATCTCCGAAACCGCCCTGGATCAGCTCATGGCCCAGTTGGAGCGCTGTTTCACGGCATTGCACGAAGCCCCAGGCAAGGCCGGCCAGGCCTTGACCGAGAACGAATGGCTCATGGCCATCCGCAGCCGCATCTCCATTCCTGGGGGAACCTGCGAATTCGACCTGCCCGCCTACCACGACTGGCAGCACCGGCCGGCATCGACCCGGCAACAGGATCTGGCCCTCTGGTCCCAGGAGCTCGCCGGCCTGTCGGCCTCGGTGCACCTGCTGCTGCGGCTGCTGCGTGAATCGGGGGTGCCCCAGAAGGTCATGGCCAGCGGCGGCCACTACCAGCAGAACCTACCGCAAGGCCGCACCTTCCAGCTGCTGCGCCTGCGGCTCTCGCCCGACCTGGGACTCATTCCGGAAATCAGCGGAAACCGCCTGCTGTTTTCCGTTCGCCTGCTGCAGCAGGGCGACAACGGGCGCCTGCATCCCTGCACCGAACAGGACACACCGCTGGAACTGACCCTGTGCGCCTGAAGCCATGACCAGCGCTGCCCCCGGCGATCGGGCACCCGCCTTTGCCCCCCGCACCGTGACCTGCCCGGCCTGTTCAGGCCCCAGCCGCTACGCGCCCGACAACCCTTACCGGCCCTTCTGTTCGCTGCGCTGCAAGCAGATGGACCTGGGGGCCTGGGCCAGCGAAACCTTCCGGGTACCCACTTCACCTCCGCTCGATCCGGGATCACCGGACAACGGTCGACCCGACTGAATCCTTCGGCCCCTGGCCGTTGGACTTCAGACGCTGCCCCGCTCCTGCGCCAGCCACTCCAGCACCGGCACCGTGCCCGGCAGCACGGGGGTCACCGCGACCGGCAGCCCGGTCCAGATGCCCTCCTGGCCCTCGTGCATGTGGAGCCTACCCGTCCAGTCGAACACCTTGCAGAAATGAAGGTGGACCAACGCGTGAGGGTAGTCGACAAAGCTGTCCCGCCAGGGGTGCACCGTACCGATGGTCACGCCGATCTCTTCCCGGAGTTCGCGCCGAAGGGCATCGGAAACCGATTCGCCGGTCTCGAGCTTGCCACCGGGAAACTCCCAGTAACCCGCGTAGGCCTTGCCCGGGGGCCGAGAGGTGAGCAGGAAACGTCCATCGGGAGCAATCAGCACCCCGACCGCCACCTCGGTCACCGGGCGCTCAACCGGCCCATGGCGTGGCCGGTCGGCGTCGGCGACCAGCACCTCAGAGAGCGGGCCGGTTGCCGGCATGGTCGCGCGCGAACTGGTAGGCCACCCGGCCGCTGCGTGAACCCCGTTCCAGCGCCCACACCAGGGCCCGCGGACGCGCCGCCTCGAACTCGGAGGGCGGCACCCCATAGTGGCCCAGCCACTGGTTGACCACACTCAGGTACTCGTCCTGGCTGAAGGGGTAGAAGCTCACCCACAGACCGAAGCGCTCGGACAGGGAGATCTTCTCCTCGACCGCCTCGCCCGGGTGCACCTCGCCGTCGTCGGTGTGTGTGTAGCTGAGGTTTTCCTTCATGTACTCGGGCAGCAGGTGGCGCCGGTTGCTGGTCGCGTAGATCAGCACATTCGGCGTGGCGGCGGCCACCGAGCCATCGAGAATGGACTTGAGCGCCTTGTAGCCGGCCTCACCATCCTCGAAGCTGAGGTCGTCGCAGAACACCATGAACTTCTCGGGCCGGCCCGAGACCACATCGACGATGTCGGGCAGGTCGGTCAGGTCGGCCTTGTCGACCTCGATCAGGCGCAGGCCCTGCGACGCATAGGCGTTGAGACAGGCCTTGATCAGCGAGCTCTTGCCGGTGCCGCGCGCCCCGGTGAGCAGCACGTTGTTGGCGGGCAGGCCCTGCACGAAGTGCTCGGTGTTGCGCTGGATCTTTTCCTTCTGGTCGTCGATCTCCTGCAGGTCGCTCAGCGCAATGGTGGCCACGTGGCGCACCGGCTCCAGCACACCGTGCGCGCCACGCTTGCGGTAGCGAAAGGCCACCGAGGCGGACCAGTCGGGCTCACCCAGGGGCTGCGGCAGGATGGATTCGATCCGGTCGATCAGGGATTCGGCCCGCTGCAGCAGGCGCTCAAAGGCTTCGTTCATTCAGGCAACGCAGGCTCAGCTGCGGTAATCGGCGTTGATGGTGACGTAGTCGTGGCTGAAGTCGCAGGTCCAGACGGTTTCGCATGCCCCGCCCCGGCCCAGACCCACGCGCACGGTGATCTCGCTTTGCTGCATCACGCGCGCGCCGTCGGCCTCCTGGTAGGCGGGGTGGCGCCCCCCCTGGGTGACCACATGCACGTCATCGAGATGCAGCTCGATGCGGGTCTGGTCCAGGTCGGCGATGCCGGCGTAGCCCACCGCAGCCAGGATACGGCCCAGGTTGGGGTCGCTGGCAAAGAAGGCCGTCTTGACCAGCGGCGAATGGGCGATGGCATAGGCCACCTTGAGGCATTCGTCCGCGTCGCGGCCACCCTCCACGCACACGGCGATGAACTTGGTCGCGCCCTCGCCATCGCGCACGATCGCATGCGCCAGCGTGCGGGCCACCTCGGCCAGCGCGGCCTGCAGCGCCTGCCCCTCGGGGCTGGCCAGGTCGGTGATCTCGGGGTGCGTGGCCCGCCGCGTGGCCACCACCACGAAGGAATCGTTGGTGGAGGTGTCGCCATCGACCGTGACACGGTTGAAGGACACATCGGCCAGCGCCTTGGCCAGGCCCGGCAGCAGGCCGGAGGCGATGTTGGCGTCGGTGGCCAGGAAACCCAGCATGGTGGCCATGTTGGGCCGGATCATGCCGGCGCCCTTGGCGATGCCGGTGATGGTCACCGCCTGGCCGCCGATCTGCACCCGGCGGCTCGCGGCCTTGGCCACGGTGTCGGTGGTCATGATGCCTTCGGCCGCCTTGAGCCAGTTGGCCGGCTGTGCATCGGCGATGGCCGCAGGCAGCCCGGCAACGATGCGCTCGACCGGCAGCGGCTCCATGATCACGCCGGTGGAAAACGGCAGGATCTGCGCAGGATCGACCTGCAGCAGGCCAGCCATGGCGTCGCAGGTGGCCCGCGCATGCGCCATCCCCGTCGCCCCCGTCCCGGCATTGGCGTTGCCCGTGTTGATGACCATGGCGCGGATCCCGCGGCCCAGCTCAAGGTGCTCGCGGCACACCTGGACCGGCGCCGCGCAGTAGCGGTTCTGCGTGAACACCCCCCCCACGGCACAACCCTCATCCAGCAAAAAGACGGTGAGGTCCTTGCGGTGGGCTTTTCGAACACCCGCCTCTGTCACGCCAATGCTCACCCCTGGAACGGGCAAGAGGCTCGCCGCATCGGGCGCGGTCCAGTTCACGGCCATGGTCACTCCTGGTGATGGGTCAATCTCGATGACGGCTCAGCTGAGCTTACCGTGGCAGTGTTTGTACTTCTTGCCGCTGCCACAGGGGCAGGGGTCGTTGCGGCCCACGCGCGGCACCTCGGCACCGGTTCGGCCCAACAGGCCCTGGTCGGCCGTGGTCTCGGCGTCACCGCTCTCGTTCGGGGCGGTGTAGGTCACGTGACTCAGCTGCTCGGCGCGCTCCTCCAGTTGGTGCGCGGCCTCGCTCACCTGCTCGCCCGTCTGCACCCGCACGTTCATGAGCAGGCGCGTCACCTCGTTGCGCACCACGTCGAGCAGTTGGCCGAACAGCAGGAAGGCCTCGCGCTTGTACTCCTGCTTGGGCTGCTTCTGGGCATAGCCACGCAGATGGATCCCCTGACGCAGGTAGTCCAACGCACTCAGGTGGTCGCGCCAGTGGCTGTCGATGGTCTGCAGCAGCACCACGCGCTCAAAACCGGTGAAGCTGTCACGACCCACCAGCTCGACCTTGGCCGCATAGGTGGCATGGGCGGCCGCCACCACCTTCTCGACGATGTCCTCGTCGGAAACGGATTCCGCCTCGCTAACGAACGCCGCCAGGGCCACCTGGATCCCCCATTCGTCGGCCAGCACCCGCTCCAGAACCGCCAGTTCCCACTGCTCCTCGACGCTGCCCGGCGGCACATGCTCGTGCACCAGGTCGGTGAAGCAGCCCTCGCGCAAGGCGGTGATCTGCGCGCTGAGGTCGTCGGCATCGATGATGTCGTTGCGCTGCTGGTAGATGACCTTGCGCTGGTCGTTGGAGACGTCGTCGTATTCCAGCAGCTGCTTGCGGATGTCGAAGTTGCGCGCCTCGACCTTGCGCTGCGCGCTCTCGATGCTGCGCGTGACGATGCCGGCCTCGATCGCCTCGCCCTCGGGCATCTTGAGACGGTCCATGATGGCGCGCACGCGGTCGCCCGCAAAGATGCGCATCAGCGGGTCGTCCAGGCTCAGGTAGAAGCGCGAGGAGCCCGGGTCGCCCTGGCGGCCTGCGCGCCCGCGCAGCTGGTTGTCGATGCGGCGGCTCTCGTGGCGCTCGGTGGCGATGATGCGCAGACCGCCCAGCGCCTTGACCTTCTCGTGGTCCTGCGCCCACTGGGCCCGGGCCGCCTCGATCTTCTTCGCCCGGGCCGTCTCGTCCAGGCTTTCGTCGGCCTCGATGGCCGCGACCATCTTCTCGAGGTTGCCCCCGAGCACGATGTCGGTGCCCCGGCCCGCCATGTTGGTGGCGATGGTGATGGCCCCGGGCCGGCCGGCCTGCACGATGATGTCGGCCTCGCGGGCGTGCTGCTTGGCGTTGAGCACCTCGTGCGGCAGCTTCTCTTTCCTGAGCAGCTCAGAAATGATTTCCGAGTTCTCGATCGAGGAGGTCCCCACCAGCACCGGCTGCCCGCGCTCGTGGCACTCGCGGATGTCGGCGATCGCGGCGGCGTACTTCTCGGGCGTGGTCTTGTAGACGCGGTCGAGCTGGTCGTCGCGGCGGCTGGGGCGGTTGGGCGGCACCACCACCGTCTCCAGGCCGTAGATTTCCTGGAATTCGTAGGCCTCGGTGTCGGCCGTACCGGTCATGCCCGCGAGCTTGGCGTACAGGCGGAAGTAGTTCTGGAAGGTGATCGAGGCCAGCGTCTGGTTCTCGGGCTGGATGCGCACCCCCTCCTTGGCCTCCACGGCCTGGTGCAAACCGTCGCTCCAGCGGCGGCCGGCCATGAGGCGGCCGGTGAACTCGTCGACGATGACGATCTCGCCATTCTGGTTCACGTAGTGCTGGTCGCGGTGGTAGAGGTGGCGGGCCTTGAGCGCCGTCACCAGGTGGTGCATGAGCGCGATGTTGGACGGGTCGTAGAGCGATGCACCCTCGGGCAGCAGACCCGCCTCGCCCAGGATGCGCTCGGCGTTCTCGTGGCCCTGCTCGGTCAGGAAGACCTGGTGCGATTTTTCGTCGACCGTGAAGTCGCCCGGGACGATCACGCCTTCGCCGGTGCGCGGGTCGGCCTCGCCCTCCTGGCGCGTGAGCAGTGGCACCACCTTGTTGATGGCCTGGTACAGCGCGGTGTGGTCCTCGGCCTGGCCGCTGATGATGAGCGGCGTGCGGGCCTCGTCGATCAGGATCGAGTCGACCTCGTCGACGATGGCATAGTTCAGTCGGCGCTGGACCCTGTCACCGGCCTCGTAGACCATGTTGTCGCGCAGGTAGTCGAAGCCGTACTCGTTGTTGGTGCCGTAGGTGATGTCGGCGTTGTAGGCCGCCTGTTTGTCCTCGCGCGACATCTGGGGCAGGTTGATGCCCACCGTCAGGCCCAGGAAGTTGTACAGGCGCCCCATCCACTGGGCGTCGCGGCTGGCCAGGTAGTCGTTGACCGTGACCACGTGCACGCCCTTGCCTGGCAAGGCATTGAGGTAGACCGGCAACGTGGCGGTCAACGTCTTGCCTTCGCCGGTGCGCATCTCGGCCACCTTGCCGTGGTGCAGGGCAATGCCCCCCAGCAACTGCACATCGAAGTGGCGCATCTTCATGACACGCTTGCTGGCCTCGCGCACGGTGGCGAAAGCCTCGGGCAGCAGCGCATCAAGCGTTTCGCCTTGCTCCAGGCGCTGGCGGAACTGGGCCGTCATGGCCTGCAGGTCGGCGTCGCTCAGCTTTTCCAGCTGGGACTCCAGGGCATTGATGCGCTCGACCGTCTTGCGATAGCCTTTGAGCAGGCGGTCGTTGCGACTGCCGAAAATTTTGGTGAGTAATTGGATGGCCATAGCTGCATGATCCACGCGCTGTTGCGCGGCACAGGCGGAATCGGGGAAGGGTCTATCGATCAAGGCTCGCTTGGCAACGCCAAGCCGTCTGCGGCACGAAGCGCCACTTGTGGCCATTTTAACGGGGCCGGCCACCCGCCTTTGTTGGTCGATGACCGCTGGCGGCGGGTGGCACGCCCCCGCGCCGCAACCATCGGCTCACCTCAAGCCCACCGGGGGTGGCTGCGGTGCCTGTACCACCGACGCCTGCTGCCGCACCAGCGCCTCGCCGGCATCCAGGAAGCGTTTGGGGTCCTGCTGCACACCAGCGACCAGGACCTCGAAATGCAGGTGCGGCCCCGTGGAGCGACCGGTGGAGCCGACCTCGGCAATCTTTTCCCCCCGACGCACCAGATCCCCCTTCTTGACATGCAGCCGGGAGGCATGGGCATAGCGGGTCATCAGCTCATCGCCGTGGTCGATCTCGACCATCCGGCCATACGCCGGGTGCCTGTCGGCAGAAACCACCACCCCGCCGGCGGCGGCCAGTATCGGCGTGCCGACGTTGGCCGGAAAATCCAGCCCGCTGTGCAGGGCTTTCTGCCCGGTGAAGGGGTCCAGGCGCCAGCCAAACCGAGAGCCCAACGCTACCCCAGGGACAGGCGACTCGGTGGGAACCATGTATCGCCGTATCCGCTGGTCGTACAGGCGCGATTCGATCACGGTGAGCCAGTCGGTCTGGGCCAGCGTGGCGCTGTCGATGGCTTCAAGCACCGCATCGAGCTCCTCGGCCGAAAGGGTCCGGGGGCTCAAGAGGGTGCCGCCGCCGGCCGAGTCCTGGGCCGCCGGCAGGGGCTCCACGCCGGCCAGGCCCGCCACACGTTCGCCCAGGGACTCGAGCTGTGCCAGGCGGGCCTGCATCTGCCCAAGCCGGCGGGCCATCACGTCGAGCCGCTCGCGCATGTAGGCCTCCTGACTTCCGGCACCCTCGTTGAGCAGCCGGGCCACCCGGTCGAACACCGGCCAGCCGTTGCGCGCGCCTTCCAGGAACACCCAGTGGTACAGGCTCACCGACGCGATGGCCACCAGCATCCCGGCCAGGACCAGTCCGGCCACGAGCTTGTAGCCCCCCAGATGGATGGCTCTGCGCCGTGCCAGCCAGGCGTCAGTGATAATCAGATGCATCCACTTCGCTCCTTGTCTTCCTTCGTCGGCACCCCGAACGGCCCATGACCACCTACAGCCTGCAGCAAGCGGCCGATGCCGCTCCGGTTCTGGCCCGGATGGCCGAACGCATCCGCCTGTCAAGCGACATGCTGGCCACCGTGCTGCCGCTGATCCCCAGCGGCCTGCGCAAACAGGTGGTGGCCGGCCCGGTGGACGAAAACAGCTGGTGCCTGCTGGTCGGCAACCCGGCCGTGGCCAGCAAGATCCGGCAACTCGCACCCGCTCTGCTGAACGCCCTGCACGCCAAAGGCCATGCGGTGGAAAAACTGCGCATCCGGGTCCAGGGGACAGCCCCGGCGACACCCATCTGATGGGTGCCGTCCAGGCAGGGGTGGTGCCGCTTGTCGGATTCGAACTGACGACCTACCGCTTACAAGGCGGTTGCTCTACCAACTGAGCTAAAGCGGCACTGGGGAAATATTCTACTTGACCCTTTTGAGGGCCGGTCGGCCACCGCCCGGCTCCGGAGGGGGGTCGTCCTCGCCGTCCGGCCCTGGGGCCGGGACAGCGCTGTCCTGCGGATTGCTGGCCACCAGTTGCAGGCTCTTGCCAGACTGACCGACCTCTGCCCCCTGTGCCGATGGGCTTCCGTCGGCCCCGGCCGCCGCAGCCGCAGGCGGCGGAAACGCCATGCCCTGGCCGTTCTCCCGGGCGTAGATGGCGACCACATGGTCCACGGGCACGATGATGTCGCGCGCGATGCCACCAAAACGGGCCTTGAACTCGATGAAGTCGTTGCCCAGCTGCAGCTGACCGGTGGCGTCGTAGCTGACGTTGAGAACGATCTCGTTGTTCTTGACGAACTCCAGCGGGACCTGGACCGAGGCGTCCACATGCACCGCCAGATAGGGAGAAAACCCGTTGTCGGTGCACCACTCGTGGAGGGCCCGGATCAGGTACGGGCGTGTGCTGGGCATGTCGTCTCAGCTCATGATCGCTCGGGAAAAACGCAACCGACCGCCGGCCTTACTTGCGCATCACCTTTTCGGAGGGGGTCAGCGCCTCGATGTAGGCGGGCCGGGAGAAGATGCGTTCTGCGTACTTGAGCAGCGGCGCGGCGTTCTTGCTCAGTTCGATGCCGTAGTAGTCCAGGCGCCAGAGCAGAGGCGCAATCGCCACGTCCAGCATGGAGAAGTTGTCTCCGAGCATGTACTTGTTCTTCATGAACACGGGGGCGAGCTGGGTCAGACGGTCACGGATGTGCCCCTTGGCCTTTTCGATCGCCTTGTCGTTGCCCTTGCTGCTGCGCGCCTCCAGAACGGAGACGTGCGTGAAAAGCTCTTTCTCGAAATTCAGCAGGAACAGCCGCACACGGGCGCGGTCGACCGGGTCGCCCGGCATGAGCTGCGGGTGCGGAAAACGCTCGTCGATGTACTCGTTGATGATGTTGGACTCGTACAGGATGAGATCGCGCTCGACCAGGATGGGGACCTGGCCATAGGGGTTCATCACCGCGATGTCCTCGGGCTTGTTGTAGAGGTCGACGTCACGGATCTCGAAGTCCATGCCCTTTTCGAACAGCACGAAACGGCAGCGGTGGGAATAGGGGCAGGTCGTCCCCGAATAAAGAACCATCATGACGGAAACTCCTCGTTCACGAAAACAAAAAACAGTGGATTGCCGTTGTCATCCCCTGGGGGAACGGCAAAGCCACTGTGATCGACACCGGCCCCCAGGGGCCGGCGCGGCGGATTACTTGATGTCTTTCCAGTAGGCGGCATTGAGGCGCCAGGCCACGATGGTGAACAGCCCCAGGAAAAGCATGACCCAGGCACCGATGCGCACCCGGGTATTCTGCCCAGGCTCGCCCATCCATTCCAGAAACGCCACCAGGTCGCCCACGGCATGGTCGTATTCGGCCGGGCTCATGGTCCCGGGCGTGACCTGTTCCCAGCCGCGCAGCACCTGAATCTCATGCCCATGGCTCATGGCCGTCTCGAACACGGGACGGCGCTCACCCTGTAGCTGCCACAGCGGATGGGGCATGCCGATGCTGGGGAAAACCAGGTTGTTCCAGCCGGTGGCCTTGGTGTCGTCGCGGTAGTAGGTGCGCAACAGGGTGTAGAGGTAATCGGCACCGCTGTGCCCCTGGCTTGCCCGCGAGCGGGCGATCAGGGTGAGGTCGGGCGGGTTGGCGCCGAACCATTCCTTGGCCTGTTTCGGGTTGATCGCGGCCTTCATGGTGTCGCCCACCTTTTCGGTGGTGAACATCAGGTTGTCGCGGATCTGCCGCTCGGTCAGGCCGATCTCGGTCAGGCGGTTGTAGCGCATGAAGGAGGCGGAATGGCAGCTGAGGCAATAGTTGACAAACAGCCTGGCACCGTTCTGCAGCGCCTCCATGTCGTTGGTGCGCGCGGGCGCCTTGTCAAGCGGAAAACCACCGCCCGCTGCGGCCGCATGCGTGACCACACCCAGAGCCATCAGGCAACCGACAATCCATTTTTTCATTTGTCCTTACTCCTGCGGCTAGGGTATCAGTGGGCACTGAAGTTGACACGGGACGGCTCGGGCTTGAACTCGCCCAGACGGCTCCACCATGGCATCAGCAGGAAGAAGCCGAAATAGAACAGCGTTCCGACCTGGGACACGCGCTCGCCGATCGGCGACGGCGGCAGCACGCCGAGGTAGCCCAGGATCAGGAAGTTGATCACGAACACGCCGTACAGGACCTTGTGCCAGGAGGGGCGGTAGCGGATCGACTTGACCGGGCTGTAGTCGAGCCAGGGCAGGAAGAACAGGATCACGACCGCGCCGCCCATGGCCACGACGCCCCAGAACTTGGCGTCGATGGCCAGCATCAGGGCGATGGCCACCACAGTCGCTCCCAGCACCAAGCCCTTGCCCAGGCTGCCGAGGCGGGCCTTGGCCAGCCCCAGGACCGCGCCCAGCACCGCACAGGCGATCAGCACGTACATCATCTCGGTGGTGATGGCGCGCAGCATCGAGTAGAACGGCGTGAAGTACCACACCGGCGCGATGTGCGGCGGCGTCTTGAGCGGGTCGGCCGGGATGAAGTTGTTGTACTCCAGGAAGTAGCCACCCAGCTCCGGCGCAAAGAACACGATGGCGGAGAAGGCCATCAGGAACATGCTGACAGCGAAAATGTCATGCACGGTGTAATAGGGATGAAAGGGAACCCCATCAAGCGGATGGCCATTGGCATCTTTGGGAGCATTCGGGCCTTTGATTTCGATGCCGTCGGGGTTGTTGGAACCCACATCGTGCAACGCCAACAAGTGCGCCACCACGAGCCCCAGCAGCACCAGCGGCACGGCGATCACGTGGAAGCTGAAGAAGCGGTTCAGGGTGGCGTCGCCCACCACGAAGTCGCCACGGATCAGCAGCGCCAAGTCGGGGCCGATGAAGGGAATGGCCGAGAACAGGTTCACGATCACCTGGGCGCCCCAGTAGGACATCTGGCCCCAGGGCAGCAGGTAGCCCATGAAGGCCTCGGCCATGAGCACCAGGAAGATGGCGCAGCCGAAGACCCAGACCAGTTCGCGCGGCTTGCGGTAGGAACCGTAGATCAGGCCACGGTACATGTGCAGGTACACCACCACGAAGAAGGCCGAGGCCCCGGTGGAGTGCATGTAGCGGATCAGCCAACCCCAGGGCACGTCGCGCATGATGTATTCGACACTGGCGAACGCCACCGGGATGCCTGCGGCGTTGACCGAGGCATCGGGCTTGTAGTGCATGACCAGGAAGATGCCGGTCACAATCTGGATCACCAGCACCAGCAGCGCCAGCGAGCCGAAGATGTACCAGAAGTTGAAATTCTTCGGTGCGTAGTACTCCGACATGTGCACGCGGTAGGCCGCAAATGCCGTCGGGAAGCGGTTCTCGAACCAGTTGACGAGCTTCTCGCCGGTCGGGGCGTTGGGTGAGACTTCCTTGAATTCAGCCATGATGGTCCTCGGGTGCTTTCAGGTCAGGCTTTGGGCTCTTCGCCGATCAGCACCACCGAATCCGACAGGTAGTAGTGCGGCGGAACTTCGAGGTTGTCGGGCGCGGGCTTGTTCTTGAACACGCGGCCGGCCACGTCGAAGGTGGAACCGTGGCAGGGGCACAGGAAGCCGCCCTGCCAGTCATCGGGCAGGGAAGGCTGGGCACCGGGCTGCAGCTTGTCGACCGGCGAGCAGCCCAGGTGCGAGCAGATGCCGACACCGACGAACAGCTCGGGCTTGATCGAGCGGTGGCGGTTCTTGGCGTACTCGGGGGTCGGGTAGGCCTTGCGGTCGGAGTTGGGGTCGGCCAGCTGGTCCTCGACCTTCTCGAGCGTGGCAAGCTGCTCGGGCGTGCGGCGCATGATCCACACCGGCTTGCCGCGCCACTCGACCACGACCTTTTCACCGGGCTGCAGAGCGGACACGTCGACCTCGATGGAGGCACCGGCGGCCTTCGCGCGTTCGGAAGGCTGGAAGGAACTGACAAAGGGTACGGCCACAGCGGCTGCACCCACGCCACCCATGGCGCACGAGGTGATCAGCCAGGTTCGGCGGCCGTTGTCTACGGTTGCTTCGCTCATGGGGATCTTTCAATGACTAAGCTTGACGATGGGGTGACCACGGTATGCCACTGGGGTCCACATGGAATTGTACCGGAGGGTAACAGCCCCCCGAACCGGGCTTGCGCCTCATGGCGTGGAAACGGCGTCCATGGCCGCCCGGACGGCGGCAATCAGGCTGTCGGGGCCTGCCTGGCCAGAGCCCGCCAGATCGAAAGCGGTGCCGTGATCGGGGCTGGTGCGCACAAAAGGCAGGCCCAGGGTCGTGTTGACACCGTGCTCCAGCCCCAGGTACTTGACCGGGATCAGGCCCTGGTCGTGGTACATCGCCACCACCACGTCGAACTCGCCGCGGCGCGCGCGCATGAACACGGTGTCGGGCGCGTGGGGGCCGCTGGCGTCCAGGCCCTGCGCCTGCGCCATGGCCACGGCGGGGGCGATGACATCGATCTCCTCCCGCCCGAACAGCCCGCCCTCGCCGGCATGCGGATTGAGCCCGGCCACCGCGATGCGGCAGCGCGCCGCCCCCCCGCCGGTGCCCCGCCGCCCGAAATGCGCCGCCGTGATCCTGAGGGTCTGCAGCACGTTGTCGCGTGTCACGGCCTCGATGGCCTCGCGCAGGGACACATGAATGCTGACGAGCACCGTGCGCAGCTCGTCGTTGGAGAGCATCATGCGCACCGGAATGTCGCTGACCGGACAGCCCAGGTGGTCGGCCGCGATCGCCTGCAGGTATTCGGTGTGCCCGGGATGGCCCACCCCCGCGGCCGCCAGGGCCTCCTTGTGCACGGGCGCGGTGACAACGGCCGCCACCTCGCCACGCAGCGCCGCGCGCGCCGCCCATTCGATGGCGTGCGCGGCGGCGCGCCCCGCCCGGGCATCGATCCGCCCCCACGGCACTGGGCGATCAAGGTCGACAACCGGCAGCACGGGCAGGCAGCGCGGCGGCAGGGTGGCAACGGCCTGCGGGCTGTCGATCACCGCCACGGGCAACAGCCCCCCGGTCGCTTCGGCCGCCCGGCGCAGGGTCGGCACATCGCCGGCAACGAAACAGCGGCGCGACCATTCGGGATGCCGCCGGAACACCTGCGCAACGATTTCCGGGCCGATGCCGGCCGGGTCACCCATGGTGAGCGCAATGGGGCGCGGCGCCGGGGGCTCTGTCATGCCGGGTTGTCGATGTCGATGAAGCGGTGCTCGATCCCGAGCTGCTGCGCCAGGTGGGCCGCCACCGCCGGGGCCCCGTAGCGCTCGGTCGCGTGGTGACCGCAGGCCAGAAAGGCGCCCCCGCATTCGCACGCAATGTGAGCCTGGGGCTCGGAGATCTCACCGGTGATGAAGGCGTCGGCCCCCGCCGCGATGGCGGCCTCGAAATACCCCTGTGCCCCGCCCGTGCACCAGGCCACACGGCGAAGCGGGCGCTTGGCCTCGCCCACCACGGTGACCGGCCGGTCCAGCACCCGCTCCACGTGGCCGGCGAGTTCGGCCACCGTGCCCTGCGTCGCCGTGCCGGCAAAGCCCAGATCCTGGTCGCCAAAGCGACCCCACCCGTCTTCAAACGGCGCAAAGCCCAGCACGTGCCCCAGCTGGGCGTTGTTGCCCCATTGCGGGTGTGCGTCCAGCGGCAGGTGGTAGGCCAGCAGATTGATGTCGTGCCGCAGCAGCAAGGCCAGGCGCTGCTTCATCCACCCTGTGACCGTGCCGTCCTGCCCGCGCCAGAACAGGCCATGGTGGACGAAGAGGGTGTCGGCCTCGGCCTCGATCGCGGCCTCGATCAGCGCACGGCTGGCCGTGACGCCACTGACCATGCGGCGAACGACCGCACGCCCTTCGACCTGCAGGCCGTTGGGCCCGTAGTCCTTGAAGCGCCCCGGCTCCAGCAGGGCGTCACAGGCCCGCAACAGGCTCTCGCGGGAGCACCCGGCGGACAAGAAATCGGAAGGCGGGGTCGGATCGGACATGGCTGAGAGCGGGCGTGGGAAACCGGCCACATTGTCCCTCACGGGATGCCCGTGACGGGCATCGGACCGGGATCAGGAAGACGAATTTTTTGCCGACTCGTCGATCTTGCGCAGGAAAAAGCGCAGGAACCACACAGCGATGACCACCGTGAACACGATCACGCCGATGCTGAACAAGCCGTAATCGGTGGAAAAAAGATCGACAATCGCTTTCATCCGGTTCTCCTGAGCCTTGTACCTGTTTGCGACGCTTGATTTCACCCGAACCTGCCCTCAGGTGAATTGATCCAGGTCAAATTGCGATCGGCTCCGTGCCGCCCATGCCATGAAACGCTTTTGGTTGTTGTTTTCCCAGACGGTCACGGTCTTGCTGGCCGTGCTTTTCGTCGTTGCCACGCTCAAACCCCAGTGGCTCGATCGCAAGCCGACCTTCACCTCCATCGTCCCCGTGTTCGAAATCCTCGACACCGAGCGCACCCCGGATGTGCGCGCCAACAGCTTCAGTGCGGCGGCCAAGCTGGCCTCGCCCGCGGTGGTGAGCATCAGCACCAGCAAGACGGCCCAGAACAGCCCGCTGGCGGCCGACCCCTGGTTCCGCTTCTTCTTTGGCGACCAGATCCAGCAACCGCAAAACGGCCTGGGCTCCGGTGTCATCGTCAGCCCGGCCGGCTACATCCTCACCAACAACCACGTGGTGGCCGAGGCCGACGAGATCGAGATCCAGCTCAGCGACGGCCGCAAGGCGCGCGCCGAAATCATCGGCACCGATCCGGAAACCGACCTCGCCATCCTCAAGATCGGCCTGACCGAGCTGCCCGTGATCACGCTGGGCAACTCCGACCTGCTTGAGGTCGGGGACGCCGTGCTGGCCATCGGCAACCCGTTCGGGGTGGGACAGACCGTGACCAGCGGCATCGTCAGTGCCCTGGGCCGGACCCAGCTTGGCATCAACACCTTCGAGAATTTCATCCAGACCGATGCGGCCATCAATCCCGGCAATTCGGGGGGCGCCCTGGTCGATGTGCAGGGACACCTGATGGGCATCAACACGGCCATCTATTCGCGCTCGGGCGGCTCCATGGGCATCGGTTTCGCCATCCCCACCTCCACGGCCCGCCAGGTGATGGAGGCCATTGTGCGCGACGGCGAGGTCACCCGGGGCTGGATCGGCGTCGAGCCTCAGGAACTGACGCCGGAGCTGGCGCAGCACTTCGGCATTGAGGCCCAAGGGGGGGTCATCATCACCGGCGTGCTGCAGAACGGGCCGGCGGCGCAGGCAGGCATACGCCCGGGCGACGTGATCGCCTCGGTTCAGGGCCAGCCGGTCCGCGATGTTCCCGGGCTGCTCAGCGCGGTGGCGGCCCTCAGGCCCGATCGGCCCAGCACGGTGGAGGTGGTGCGGCGCAACGGCAGGGAGTCGATCCAGATCACCCCGGGACGCCGCCCGCCCTCAGGCGTGGCGCGCTGAACCGGGACCCCAAGAGGCCCACAGGCCGTTCAGGACGCGCTGGAGTCGGCGCTGTCGCCTTCGGCCTCTGGCGCCTTGCTGACCCGGGAGAACCAGCGCGACCCCCATATCCCGACCTCGTACAGCAGGCACATCGGTATGGCCAGGGCAAGCTGCGAGATCACATCGGGCGGGGTGACGACGGCGGCGATGATGAACGCCACCACGATGAAGTAACCCCGGAAGGCCTTTAGCTTGTCGACCGTGACCATGCCGAAGCGCACCAGCAGCATCACCACGATGGGGACCTGGAACGCCAGACCAAAGGCGAGGTACAGCGACAGGATGGCCTCCACGTAGGAAGCGATGTCGGGCGTGGCCGCGACGCTCTCGGGCGTGAAGTTCTGGATGAAGCCGAACATCTTGTCGAGCACGAAGAACTGCACGAAGGCGATGCCCAGGTAGGCCAGCAGGCTGCCGAAGACGATGAGCGGCAGGGCGAATTTCTTCTCGTGGCTGTAGAGGCCCGGTGCCACGAACGCCCAGGCCTGGTACATCAGCCAGGGCAAGGCGAGCAAGATGGCGGCCATCATCAGGACCTTGAGCGGCACGAAGAACGGCGAGAACACGCCGACGGCGATCAGGCGGGCGTCGGGCGGCATGTGGGCGCGGATGGGCACCGCGATCAGGTCGATCAGGCCGCTGGGGCCTGGCCAGACGGCCAGCAGCACCATGCAGATGCCCACGCCGGCGATGCTGTAAAGCAGACGGTCGCGCAGCTCGATGAGGTGCTGCACGAAGGGCTGCTCGGTGCCTGCCAGGTCGTCTTTGTTGTCGGGGGATGCTGACATGCGGTGCTCAGTAAAGGCTCAGACCCTGGGACGGAACCGGGCCACACGGGCCGCGCCGGACAAGGCCCGCGTGCGGGTCCCGCTACGGGCCTTGAACCACTGCGGGACGGCCTTCTGCTTGAGCCTGAAGTTCTTCTTCGGGTGCCGGTACTCGGGGTACACCGAAGAGCCGATCGATGCGGCGTCGTTGGGATCGAAGGTGCTCGTGCCGCTGGACTCCAGACCGGCCGTGGCCTCCGACCAGGACTTCTCGAAGTCGGTGGAGGTTTCGTGGATGGAGCTTTCGACATCGCGTGCCGCCGTCTCCATCGACTCCTTCATCTTCTTGAGCTCTTCGAGCTCCATGGTCCGGTTGACCTCCGCCTTCACGTCGGCGACGTAACGCTGCGCCTTGCCCAGCAGCGTTCCGACGGTCCGGGCCACGCGCGGCAGCTTCTCGGGGCCGATCACGACCAGCGCGACCGCCCCGATCAAGGCCAGCTTGGAAATGCCCAGATCAATCATGGACCGCTCTTGAAAAGAAAAACCGGAAACGGGGCACGCTCAGGCACCCGGACCACGCGCAAACCGCCCAATCAACTCTTGGTCTTGGCTTCGACGTCGATGGTGGTTTTTTCGGCCGGCTTGTCCTGGGTGACCTGCGCGGCGGGGGCCGAAGCCTGATCGGCCTCGGAAGTGCCGCCCTCCTTCATGCCGTCCTTGAAGCCTTTGACCGCGCCACCGAGATCGGAGCCCAGATTCTTCAGCTTCTTGGTGCCGAACACCATCACCACGATCAACAGAACGATCAGCCAGTGCCAAATGGAAAAAGTACCCATGAATTACTCCTGAGCCCGGGCAGAACGTGCCCAAGCATTGTTTTCGATTCTACGCCGAGCCAGGGGGTTCACTCGACGAAAAGCGCAGATTGTCCCAGATATGCGAGGCGATCCGCCGGAATGCAAGACAGGGGCAAACCCGCAGGCTCGGGCGCGCTCAGCCTTTCTTCCAGGGGCGCGGTCCGCCGATGACATGGACGTGCAGGTGGTGCACCTCCTGCCCCCCCTGCACACCGGTGTTGGAGACGATGCGGAACCCGCCATCCGGGTAGGGCTCGCAGCCCTGCTCCATGGCCAGGCGCGGGGCCAGCACCATCATGCGGCCCATCAGCCGCTCGTGCTCGGGCGTGAGCTGGGCCATGGACGGGATGTGCAGCTTCGGGATGAGCAGGAAATGCACCGGCGCCCAGGGGTGAATGTCGTGGAAGGCGTAGAGGTCGTCGTCGTCGTGGACCTTGCGGCTTGGGATCTGGCCGGCGACGATCTTGCAGAAGATGCAGTTCGGGTCGTGGTTCATGGTTTGACGGGCATGGGCTTGCGGTCGTTCCAGTTCAGCCAGCCCTTGACCAGGCGGTAGATGGACCAGACCGCGGTGGCGAACAGGATGGCAAAGCCGACAAAGACCGGAATGGTCAGTACCCCGAGCACGCACCACAGCAGCGCCCACCAGAAGGTGCGGATCTGCCAGGTGAAGTGGCTCTCGTAGAGCGTGCCGGCCGCGTCCTCGCGCTTGAGGTAATTGATGACGATGGCCACGATGGCGCTGATGCCGATGAGCCAGGACAGGGCGTAGAGGATGTAGATCACCAGGGTGAGCTGACGCAGGCTGGCCAACTGCTCCGGGGTCTTGGCCACGACGTCGATGGTCGAGAAATCGTTCATTTTTCGCCCTCCTCCTGTTCGTGCTGGCGCACCTTGCGCAACGCCTTTTCCTCCAGGCCGCCCAGGCCTTCGCGTCGTGCCAGCTCGGCCACCACGTCGGCCGGGCCCAGGCCGAAATGGGCCAGCGCGATCATGCTGTGGAACCACAGGTCGGCCACCTCGCCCACCAGGGCCTGGGCACTGCCCTGGCCATGCTGAAGGTCCTTGGCGGCCATCATGGCCTCGCCGGCCTCCTCGCCGATCTTCTTGAGGAAGGCGTCGGGCCCCTTGTGCAGCAGGCGGGCCACGTAGCTGGTTTCGGGGTTGCCCCCGTGGGCGGGCTTGCGGCTCTCGATGACGGCGGCCAGCCGGTCCAGCGTGTCGGTGCAGGGTGTGTCGCTCATGGCCTCACCTGTAGATGGATTCGGGGTCTTTCAAGACCGGATCGACCGCCTGCCACTGCCCCCCTCCACCCTGCGTGTCGGGCACGAAACGCTGGAAGAAGCAGCTGTGGCGGCCGGTGTGGCAGGCAATGCCGGGTTCGTGGCCGAGCTGGGTGACCTTGAGCAGCACGACGTCGTTGTCGCAGTCCAAGCGAATGTCGTGCACCGTCTGCACGTGGCCGGATTCCTCGCCCTTGAACCAGAGCTTGCCGCGTGAGCGGCTGAAGTAGACGGCACGGCCCAGTTCGGCGGTCTTTTGGAGGGCCTCGCGGTTCATCCAGGCGAACATGAGCACGTCGCCGGTGGCCTGTTCCTGAGCGATCACGGGCACCAGCCCCTGGGCGTCCCATCGGACTTCGTCGAGCCAATCCATGTGCCGTTCCCTCACAGGCGCACGGGTATGCCACGCTCGGCCATGCGCCGCTTGGCCTGGGCGATGGTGTATTCGCCGTAGTGGAAGATGCTGGCCGCGAGCACCGCGTCCGCGCCGCCCTGCTGCACGCCGTCGGCCAGATGGTCGAGATTCCCCACGCCGCCAGAGGCGATGACGGGGATGTCGATGGCGTCGCTGACGGCGCGCGTGAGTTCAAGGTCGAAGCCGGCCTTGGTGCCGTCGCGGTCCATGCTGGTGAGCAGGATCTCGCCCGCGCCGTGCCCGGCCATCTGGCGCGCCCAGGCCACGGCATCCAGCCCCACGTTCTTGCGCCCGCCGTGGCTGTAGACGTCCCAGCCGGGGCCTATGGGTTGGCCCTCAGCGTCCAGCCGGCGCTCGTCGTCGGGCGTGCGTCGCTTGGCGTCGATGGCCACCACGATGCACTGGGCGCCGTACCTGGCCGAGGCGTCCCGGATGACCTGCGGGTTCGCGATCGCGGCCGAATTGAAGCTGACCTTGTCGGCCCCGGCGTTGAGCAGGCGCCGCACGTCCTCGACGGTGCGCACGCCACCGCCCACGGTCAGGGGGATGAAGACTTGGCTGGCCACGGCCTCGATGATGTGCAGGATGAGGTCGCGTCCGTCGCTGGTGGCCGTGATGTCGAGGAAGGTGAGCTCGTCGGCGCCCTGCTCGTTGTAGCGCGCCGCGATCTCGACCGGGTCGCCGGCGTCGCGCAACTCGACGAAATTGACGCCCTTGACCACGCGGCCACCGGTCACGTCCAGGCAGGGAATGATGCGCTTGGCGAGCATGGGGTCCTTGTCGGGTTCGGGCTCAGCCGTTGAGCTCGTCGGCCAGGCGCTGGCCGGCCGCGAAATCGAGATCGCCGGTGTAGATCGATCGACCGCAGATCACGCCCTCGACGCCCTCGTCCTCCACCGCGCAGAGCCGGCGGATGTCTTCCAGGTTGGACAGGCCGCCGGAGGCGATCACGGGGATGCTCAGCGCCTGCGCGAGCTTGACGGTGGCCTCGATGTTGATGCCGCTGAGCATGCCGTCGCGGCCGATGTCGGTGTAGATGATGGACTCGACGCCGTAGTCCTCGAATTTCTTGCCCAGGTCGACGACCTCGTGACCGGTCAACTTGCTCCAGCCGTCCGTGGCGACCTTGCCGTCCTTGGCGTCCAGACCCACGATGATGTGCCCGCCGAAGGCCGTGCAGGCGTCCTGCAGGAACCCGGGGTTCTTGACCGCGGCGGTCCCGATGATGACGTAGCGCAGGCCGGCGTCGAGGTAGCTCTCGATCGTGTCGAGATCGCGGATGCCGCCGCCGAGTTGGACGTCGACCTCGGCCCCGACCTCCTTGAGGATGGCACGGATGGCGGTCTCGTTCCTGGGCTTGCCCGCGAAGGCGCCGTTGAGGTCGACCAGATGCACGCGACGCGCCCCCTTGTTGACCCAGTTGCGCGCCATGGCCGCGGGGTCTTCGCCGAACACGGTCGACTGGTCCATGTCGCCCTGTTTCAGGCGCACGCACTGGCCGTCTTTCAAGTCAATGGCAGGTATCAGAAGCATGGCATTGCAAGGGTAGGAGGACGCAAGGCGTCAAGGGTTCCAGTGGAGAAAGTTTCGATAAAGCGCCAGCCCCTGGTCGGCGCTCTTCTCGGGGTGAAACTGGGTGGCGAAGAGGTTGTCGCGCGCGATGGCCGAACTGAAGCGCAGACCGTATTCGGTTTCGCCGACGCTGTGCACCGGATTCACCGGCCGTGCATAGAAGCTGTGGACGAAATAGAAATAGGCGCCGTCGGCAATACCTTCCCAGACGGGATGGGCCGGGCCGCGTCCCAGGTCATGGAAGACCCGGTTCCAGCCCATCTGCGGGACCTTGTAGCGGCTGCCATCGGGCTGCGTCTTCCCCTCCAGGCGGAAACGCGTGACCTCGCCGGCGATCAGACCCAGGCCCGGCGTATCGCCTTCCTCGCTGTGGTCGAGCAGCATCTGCATTCCGACACAGACCCCGAACAGGGGCTTGCTGGCTGCGGCATGCAACACGGCCTCGCGCAGGCCGGAGCGGTCAAGTTCAGCCATGCAGTCGGGCATCGCCCCCTGGCCGGGCAGCACCACCCGGTGCGCGTTGCGCACCACTGCGGGGTCGGACGTGACCGCCACGTCGACGTGGTCCACGGCGGTCGCGGCGTGGATCACCGCCTGCGCCACGGAGCGCAGGTTGCCCATGCCGTAGTCGACCACGGCGACAGTCTGTCGGTTCATCTGCACTCTCGGATCAGGCACTGGCTGCGCTGACTGGACGGACGGTAAGGCTGGCACCCCGGTTCACAAGGAACCCTTGGTGGAAGGAATCGCATCGCCCAGGCGGGCGTCGCGCTCGAGGGCGGCGCGCAGGGCCCGGGCAAAGGCCTTGAAGACGGTCTCGCACTGGTGGTGCGCGTTGACCCCCTTAAGGTTGTCGATGTGCAGGGTCACGGCCGCGTGGTTCACGAAGCCCTGGAAGAATTCGAAGATCAGCTGGGTGTCGAGCTGGCCGATCATGCCGGCGGTGAATTCAACGTCCATGTGCAACCCGGGACGGCCGGAGAAGTCCACCACCACGCGGCTGAGCGCCTCGTCGAGCGGGACGTAGGCGTGCCCGTAGCGGCGGATGCCCTTCTTGTCACCCACGGCCTGCGCCATCGCCTGGCCCAAGGTGATGCCGATGTCCTCGACCGTGTGGTGGCCGTCGATGTGCAGATCGCCCGCGCACTCGATTTCCAGATCGATCAGGCCGTGGCGCGCGATCTGGTCGAGCATGTGATCCAGAAAGCCGATGCCGGTGCTGAGCCGGGACTGCCCCGTGCCGTCCAGGTCGAGTCGCACGCGGATCTGCGTCTCGGCGGTGCGGCGCTGGACCTCAGCCTTGCGGTGGGCCGAAGCGGGAAGTGTGGCGGGCAGGTGCGTGGTCATAGGGCTTGGTGCAAGGCGGCGAGCATCAGGTCGTTTTCGGCGGGGGTTCCCACCGTCAGGCGCAGACACTGTGCCAGCAATGGGTGCATTTTAGAAACATTCTTGACCAGAACGCCAGCGGCCTTCATGCCGGCAAAGGCCCGCTCGGCATCGGGCACGCGCACCAGCACCATGTTGGCCTCGCTCGGAAAAGGCTGCACACCCGGGGTCTGGGCCAGCCCTTCGATGAGGCGGTGGCGCTCGGACTGGATCAGTTTGGCCTGTTGCGCAAACACATCGGCGTGCTCCAGCGCGAACAGGGCGCACTCGGCGTTGAGCACGCTGATGTTGTAGGGCGGGCGCACCTTGTCGATCTCGGCCACCAGCGCCCTGGCGCCGATCATGTAGCCCAGACGGACGCCGGCCAGCCCGAACTTGGACAGCGTGCGCATCAGCAGCACATGCGCGTGGGCCTGCGGGTCGGCGCGGATCTCGTCGAGCCAGGTTCGGCTGGCAAAGGGCTGGTAGGCCTCGTCCATGACGACCAAACCACCGACATCGGCAGCTGCCGCGATGAGGCGCCGGATCACGGCGGCGTCCCAGAGGTTGGCCGTCGGGTTGTTGGGGTAGGCCAGGTACGTGATCGCCGGCCGGTGCCGCTGCATGGCATCGAGCATGGCGCCTTCGTCCAGCTCGAAGTCGGCCGTCAGGGGCACGCCATGGAAGGCCAAGCCCTGCAGCTGTGCGCTCATGGCGTACATCACGAAGCCGGGCACCGGTGCCAGGATGGAGGCACCGGGCACGTCGCAGGCCAGGGCCAGCAGGGCGATCAGTTCGTCCGAACCGTTGCCGAGCATGAGGGCGTGCCCGTCGGGCAGGCCGACGTGGTCGGACAGGGCCTGCCTGAGGTCGTCGATCCGGGGGCCGGGGTAGCGGTTGATGGCCACCCGCCCGAGCCGCTCGCCCAGCGCGGCCTGCAGAGCCGGCGGCAGACCGTAGGGATTTTCCATCGCATCGAGCTTGACCATGCCGGTCGCGTCCTGGACGGCATAGGCGTGCATGCCCTGGACATCCTGGCGGATGCGCTGGGCCAGGAGATCGCTGAGGTTCGGCGTCATGGCCTGAGCCTCATTTCAGCCGCCTGGGCGTGTGCCTGCAGGCCCTCGCCATGGGCCAGCACGGAGGCGATCCGGCCCAGTTGCTGGGCGCCGACCTCGCTGACCTCGATCAGACTGGAGCGCTTCTGGAAATCGTAGACCCCCAGCGGCGAACTGAAACGGGCCGTGCCGCTGGTGGGCAGCACGTGGTTGGGGCCGGCGCAGTAGTCGCCCAGGCTCTCGCTGGTGTAGGCCCCCAGGAAGATCGCACCGGCGTGCCTGAGCAGCGGCTCCCAGCGGTGCGGGTCGCGGCTGGAGACTTCCAGGTGCTCGGGCGCGATGCGGTTGCTGATGGCGCAGGCTTCTTCCATGCTGCGGGTGTGGATGAGCGCGCCGCGGCCGTTGAGGCTCCTGGCGATGATCTCCGCGCGCGGCATGGTGGGCAGCAGGCGGTCGATCTCGCGCTGCACGGCCTCGATGTAGGCCATGTCCGGGCACAGCAGGATGCTCTGCGCCAGTTCGTCGTGCTCGGCCTGGGAAAACAGGTCCATGGCGACCCAGTCGGCCGGCGTGCTGCCGTCGGCCAGCACCAGTATCTCGCTGGGACCGGCGATCATGTCGATGCCCACGGTGCCGAAGACGTGCTTCTTGGCGCTCGCCACGTAGGCGTTGCCGGGACCGGTGATCTTGTCGACCTGAGGCACGGTGGCGGTGCCATAGGCCAGCGCCGCGACGGCCTGGGCGCCGCCGATGGTGAAGACGCGCGTGACGCCGGCCACGTGGGCGGCAGCCAGCACCAGGGCGTTGCGCTCGCCGCGCGGGGTCGGGACCACCATGATGATCTCGGCCACACCGGCCACATGGGCGGGAACGGCGTTCATCAGCACCGAAGAAGGATAGGCCGCCTTACCCCCCGGCACATAGATCCCGACACGGTCCAGCGGCGTGACTTTCTGGCCCAGCAGGGTGCCGTCCGCGTCGCGGTAGCTCCAGCTTTCGCCGCTAGCCCTCTTCTGGGCCTCGTGGTAGGCACGCACCCGATCGGCGGCCTGCTGCAGGGCGTTGCGCTGGGCATCGGGCAGCCCCTCGAAGGCCGCACGCAGTTCGTCTTGGCGCAGTTCGAGTTCGGCCATGCCCGCAGCGTCCAGACCATCGAAGCGGCGGGTGTATTCCAGCACCGCTGCGTCACCGCGGGTGCGCACGTCGGCCAGAATGTCGGCCACGCGTTGCTCGATCGCTGCATCGGTGTCGGCCGACCAGTGCAGCCGGGCCTGGAAACGGGCGTCGAAATCGGCGTCGGTGGTGCACAGGACGAGGGGCGTAGCGTTCATGATGCGTTCTCAGGCAGTGGCGCGCTCAAACGCCTCCATGATGGGGCGGATGGCCTCGCGCTTGACCTTGAGCGCGGCCTGGTTGACCACCAGGCGCGAGGAAATGTCCATGATGCGCTCGACCTCGACCAGGTGGTTGGCCTTGAGCGTGTTGCCGGTGGAGACGAGATCGACGATGGCGTCGGCCAAACCGGTCAGTGGCGCCAGTTCCATGCTGCCGTAGAGCTTGATGAGGTCGACATGCACCCCCTTGGCGGCGAAGAATTCGCGTGCGATCGCCACGTACTTGGTGGCCACCTTCAGGCGCGATCCCCGGCGCACGGCGCTGGCGTAATCGAAGTCGGCGCGCACGGCCACGCTCATGCGGCAGCGCGCGATCTTGAGGTCCAGCGGCTGGTACAGGCCGACATGCGCCGCTCCACCCCACTCGGCCTCGTGCTCCAGCAGGGTGTCCTTGCCACACACCCCCATGTCGGCCCCGCCGTATTGCACGTAGGTGGGCACGTCGGAGGCGCGCACCAAGACCACCCGGACATCGGGCCGGCTGGTGGGCAGGATGAGCTTGCGCGAGGTCTCCGGGTCCTCCAGCACCTCGATGCCGGCGGCGCGCAGCAGCGGCAGCGTTTCCTCGAAGATGCGCCCCTTGGACAGGGCCAGCGTGATCTGGGCGGCACTCATGCGGTTCTCTCGATGTGGGCGCCCAGGGCGCGCAATTTCACTTCCATCCGGTCGTAGCCGCGGTCGAGGTGGTAGATGCGGTCGACAGTGGTCTCGCCGTCGGCCACCAGCCCCGCGATCACCAGGCTGGCCGATGCCCGCAGGTCGGTGGCCATGACGGTGGCGCCGGAGAGCCGGGGCACGCCTTCGACCAGGGCCACCTTGCCCTCGATGTGGATGCGCGCACCCAGGCGCTGCAGTTCCTGCACGTGCATGAAACGGTTCTCGAAGATGGTCTCGGTCACGCTGCTGGCGCCCTGTGCCACCGCGTTGAGGACCATGAACTGGGCCTGCATGTCGGTCGGGAAGCCTGGGTACTCGGTGGTGCGGAAGGTCTGTGCCTTGAGGGAACGTGAGCCGGGCGAAGCCACGCGCAGTCCGTCGGCGAGCACCTCGACCGTGACCCCCGCGTCACGCAGTTTGTCTATCACGGCCTCGAGATGATCGCCACGGGCGCCGCGCAGCACGACCTCGCCCCCGGTGGCGGCCACGGCGCACAGGAAGGTGCCCGTCTCGATGCGGTCGGCCACCACCTCGTGCTCGCAGCCGTCGAGCCGCTCCACACCCTGGATGCGGATGCGGCTGGTGCCATGGCCCTCGATGCGCGCACCCATCTTGATGAGCATCTCGGCCAGGTCGGTGACCTCGGGCTCCTGCGCCGCGTTCTCCAGCACGGTTTCGCCTTCGGCCAGCGCCGCGGCCATGAGGAAGTTCTCTGTGCCCGTGACGGTGACCATGTCGGTGGCGATGCGCGCGCCCTGGAGCCGCTGACGGCCACGCGGCAGGCTGGCGACCATGTAGCCGTGCTCGACCGCGATCTCCGCGCCCATGGCCTGCAGGCCCTTGATGTGCTGATCGACCGGACGCGACCCGATGGCGCACCCGCCAGGCAGGGACACCCTGGCGCGACCGAAACGGGCCAGCAAGGGCCCCAGCACCAGCACCGACGCCCGCATGGTCTTGACCAGGTCGTAGGGTGCCTCGGGGTTGATGGGGTCGTGCGCCTGCAGGGTCATGCCGCCGCGCTCGCCATGGGTCTGGACCTGCACCCCCATGTGCTCCAGCAGGTGGCGCATGGTGGCGACGTCACGCAGGCGCGGCACGTTGCGCAGCATCACGGGCTGGTCCGTCAGCAGGGCGGCACACAGCTCGGGCAGTGCGGCGTTCTTTGCACCGGAGACGGCGATCTCACCGTGCAGCGGCTGGCCGCCAATGATGCGCAGCTTGTCCATGTTCAGCCTTGGGCGGCCCACTCGGCCGGGGTGTAGGTCTTCATCGACAGGGCGTGTACCTCGTCGGTGTGCATGCGCTGGCCGAGCGTGGCGTAGACGATCTGGTGGCGTGCGATCAAGCGCTTGCCTTCGAAGGCCGGCGAGACGATGACAGCGGCCCAGTGGCGGCCATCGCCCGTGACCTCGATGTGGTCGCAGGCCAGCCCGGCGCTGATGAGGGATTGGAGTTCGTCTGACGTCATTTCAGTGTCTGATCTTGTAACCGATGCGCAGCAGGTGCAGGGCGATGCCGCCGACCGCCAGGAAGGACAGCCCGACCACGGTCAGGCTGATCCACGGCGAGACGTCGCTGACGCCGAAGAAGCCGTAGCGGAAGCCGTCGATCATGTAGAAGAACGGGTTGAGGTGACTGACCTGCTGCCAGAACGCCGGCAGGGAGTGGATGGAGTAGAACACGCCGCTGAGAAAGGTCATGGGCATGATGATGAAGTTCTGGAACGCGGCCATCTGGTCGAACTTGTCCGCCCACAAGCCCGCGATCACCCCGAGCGACCCCAGCAGGGCCGCGCCCAGCAGGGCAAAGACGGCAATCCAGAGCGGCGCGACGAAGCGCAGATCGGCAAACCACACCGTGACCAGCAGCACCCCCAGGCCCACCACCAGGCCGCGCACCACCGAAGACCCCACGTAGGCCACGAACCAGGCCCTGGGCGACAGCGGGGTCAGCAGCACGAACACCAGGTTGCCCATGACCTTGCTCTGGATCAGGCTCGACGAGCTGTTGGCGAAGGCGTTCTGCAGCACGCTCATCATGATGAGTCCAGGCAGCAGGAAGGCCGTGTAGCCGATCGTGTCGTAGACCTGCACCCGCCCTTCGAGCACATGGCCGAAGATCAGCAGGTAGAGGATGGACGTCATCACCGGCGCGGCCACGGTCTGGAAGCCGACCTTCCAGAACCGCAGGATTTCCTTGTAGAACAGGGTCTGCCAGCCGCTCATGCCACATGCTCCCCGTTAGCCACGGCCTGCGACGGGGCCTTCATGAGGTCGAGGAACACATCCTCCAGATCGGGCTTGCTGATCTCGACGTCCTCCACCGCCACGCCGGCCTCGCGCATGCGCGCCAGGATGCGCTCGACCTCATAGGCGTCGTGGGCCGGCAGCTGGACGAAGCGCCCGGTCACGCGGGCCTGCCCCGCCAGATCCGCTGGCAGTTCATGGTCGGTCTTGAAGCGCAGCACGTTGGACGAGGCGCGCTTGAGCAGGTCGGAGGTCTTGTCCAGCGCCACCACCTCGCCGCGTTTGAGCATGGCAATGCGGTTGCACAGCGCCTCGGCCTCCTCCAGGTAATGCGTGGTCAGAAGCACGGTGCTGCCCTGGCGGTTGAGCTGGGAGACGAACTGCCACAGGGTCTGACGGAGTTCGACATCCACACCGGCGGTGGGTTCGTCGAGCACGATGACCGGCGGCTTGTGGACCAGGGCCTGCGCCACCAGGACGCGGCGCTTCATGCCGCCGGAGAGCTGGCGCATGTTGGCGTTGGCCTTGTCGGCCAGTCCCAGGCCGTCAAGCAGGTCGTCGATCCAGGCCCCGTTGTTGCGGATGCCGAAGTAGCCGGACTGGATGCGCAGCGTCTCACGCACGCTGAAGAACGGGTCGAACACCAGCTCTTGAGGCACCACCCCCAGGCGCCTGCGGGTCTGTGCGTAATCGGCTTGCACGTCGCTGCCGTGCACCTCGATGCGACCACCGCTGGCGCGCGTCAGGCCGGCCAGGATGCTGATCAGGGTGGTCTTGCCCGCCCCGTTGGGCCCCAGCAGGCCGAAAAACTCACCGGGCTCGACATCGAAGCTCACGCCCCTGAGGGCCTGCAACTCCCCGCGCGCGGTGACGAAGCTCTTGGAAACGTTGAGGAAGGAGACGGCGGAGGACATGAGACCCGAGATTTTACCCGGGCAGCAGGTTGCTCACGCCATAGAGGCCGGCCAGATCCCGCAGGCGCTGCGGCATATCGCGCACCCGCAGGGTACCCCCCCGGGCGAGCACGGCCCGGCGCACACCCAGCATCAGGGCCAGCACCGAGGAGTCGAACTCCTGCAGGCCGCTGGCGTCAAGCAAGACCTCAGCGCCGACCATCGCATCGCGCTCCAGCGCAGCCACACACCCGGCCAGGACGTCATCGGCCTGGGCCTGGGTGAGCCGGGCCGGCAAGGCAGGCAGGGTCGAAGCCATCAGCCCGCCTTGCCCGCATTGCTGCGGTTGCGCTGGGCCAGGGTCTCGATCAGGCCATCGATGCCGCGGGCGTTGATTTCCTGCGAGAACTGGGTGCGGTAGGTGTCCACCAACCAGACCCCCAGCACATTCAGGTCGTAGACCTTCCAGCCGCGGTCGGTCTTTTCCATGCGGTAGTCCAGCTGCACCGGATCGCCGCGTCCGCGCAGCTCGGAGCGCACCACCACCTCGGTGTCCTCAGGACGCGAGCGCATGGGCTTGAGCACCAGGGTCTGGTCCCGGACCTGCCCCAGGGCGCCGGCATAGGTGCGCACCAGCAGGATCTTGAACTCGGCCTCCAGGCGCTGGCGCTGGGCCGGGGTGGCCTGGCGCCAGAAACGACCCACGGCAGAAGCCGTCATGCGGGTGAAGCTCACGTACGGCATGATCTTGCCGTCGACCAGGGCCACCACCTTGCCGATGTCGCCCGACTGGATGGCCGGGTCGGCCTTGACCGCATCGATCACCTCGGTGGCGATGCGCTGGATCAGTGCCTCAGGGGCCTCGGTCGCCTGTGCCTGGAAGGCCATGAACAGCCCCAGGACCCAGGCCACTGCGGCAGCCCGCCAGGCCCCGCTGCACAAGCGTTGTGTCATTGCAAACATCGTCTATTCCTTCCTCACCTGCATCGGATCATCCGGTGCGGGGGTGCGTTGGGGATCAGAACACGAAATCGGGCACCCCGTTCCACCCCGTTACAACTTGTCGCGGATGATTCAGTCGTCGTACCGCTCCTCGGGCGCCTGCAGCCCGATCTGGCTCTGGCGCCGCTGCAGGTAGGCATCGCGGGTGAAGCTGTACTTGTCCAGCGCGGCCTCCTCGAGCAGCTCGCCGGCGCGCAGCAGGCCCGCGCGGGTGTCGACGACACGCAAGCCATACAGCGTGTTGCGCGTGGGCACATGGTCCACGCCCTGGACCACGAGGTCGCCCTGCCGGTCGGCCAGCAGGCCGGTGGCGTCGCGCACCGAGGACGGCCCGAAGAACGGAAGCACCACGTAAGGCCCTGCAGGCACGCCCCAGCGGCCCAGGGTGTGCCCGAAATCCAGGGTGGTGCGCTCGATGCCCATCTCGGTGGCGATGTCGAGCAAGCCGCCCAGCCCCAGGAAGGTGTTGACGTTGAAGCGCATGAAGTTCTCGACCGCCTCGCGCGGGCGCGCCTGAAGCAGCGCGTTGACGGCCGACCAGGCGTCGCGCAGGTTGCCGAAGAAGTTGTGCACGCCCGTGCGCACCGGGCTGGGCACCGCGTCCCGGTAGGCCGTGGCCACCGGCTTGAGGACGGCGTCGTCCAGCCCGTCGTTGAAGCGGGTCATGCTCCGGTTGAACGGCTCGAACGGGTCGTTCGGGTTGGCCTGGGGGCCGGTCGCGCAACCGCCCAGCACGGCCAGAACAGCGGCCAGACAGGCGAACACGCCCCAGCGACGTGCCGTGAGCAAAAAGGTGTTCATGGTTCTTTCTCCCTCGTCTTTGATTTTGGCTCAGTCCGTCCCGCCCCCGGCGTCGGCCGCCTGGTTGAAAAGGAACTGCCCGATCAGGTTTTCCAGCACCACGGCGGATTGTGTGCGGGTGACCACATCGCCCTCGGCCAAATTGCGGTCGTCCCCCCCGGGCTCGATGCCCACATACTGCTCGCCCAGCAGGCCGCTGGTGAGCACCTTGAGCGAACTGTCCTTGGGAAAGGCGTAGCGCGACTCCAGCGCCAGCACCACGCTGGCCTGGAAGGTCTGGTCATCGAAGGCGATCGACTCGATGCGCCCGACCACGACCCCGGCGCTGCGCACGGCCGCCTTGGGCTTCAAGCCACCGGCATTGTCGAACTTGGCCGTGACCCGGTAGACGGGCTGGAAGCTCAGACTGAGCAGGTTGGCCGACTGCAGGGCCAGGAACAGGATGGCCGCGCCGCCGATCAGCACGAACAAACCCACCCAGACATCGATTTTCGAGCGCGGCAAGAGACTCTCCTTGTGATCCTCAGATCGTGAACATCATCGCGGTCAGGATGAAATCCAGACCCAGTACCGTGAGCGACGCCATGACGACGGTGCGTGTGGTGGCGCGCGAGACGCCCTCGGGCGTCGGGCTGGACTCGAAGCCCTGCAACAGCGCGATGAACGTGACCGCGAAGCCGAACACGACGCTCTTGATGATGCCGTTGCCCACGTCGGCCCACACATCCACACCGCCCTGGATCTGGCTCCAGAACGAACCGGCGTCGACGCCGATCATGAGCACGCCGACCACCCAGCCACCAATGATGCCCATGGCGCTGAACACCGCGGCCAGCAGGGGCATGGTGATGACGCCGGCCCAGAAACGTGGGGCCAGCACCCGGTCGATCGGATCGACCGCCATCATCTCCATGACGCTGATCTGCTCTCCGGCCTTCATGAGGCCGATTTCGGCGGTCAGCGAGGTGCCGGCCCTGCCGGCGAAGAGCAGCGCCGTGACCACCGGCCCGAGCTCGCGCACCAGGCTGAGCGTGACCAGCAGGCCCAGCGCCTCCGACGAGCCGTAGCGTTGCAGCGTGTAGTAGCCCTGCAGGCCGAACACAAAGCCCACGAACAGGCCCGAGACGGCGATGATGGCAAGCGAGTAGTTGCCTAGGAAATGGATCTGGTCGCGGATCAGGCCGAAGCGCCGGAAACTGCCCCAGGTGCCCAGGGTCAGGCGCAGGAAGAGCCGCGCGCCCATGCCCATGTCGGCCAGCCGGCTGCGCACCGCGGTGCCCACCTGCGCGGGATGCCAGCGGCTCATGCCACCGCCCTTTCAAGCGGCGCGCCGAAGTCGTCCTCCACCGGCGGACCGGGGTAATGGAAATGGACCGGACCTTCGGGCGAGGCCGTCACGTACTGCCGGATCAGCGGGTTGTCGCTGTGGCGGACCTCGTCGGGCGTGCCCTGCATGGCCACCTTGCCGTTGGCCAGCACGATGATGTGGTCGGCCACGTTGAAGGTGGACTCCAGCTCGTGCGAGACCATGATGCTGGTCAGCCCCAGGGTGTCGTTGAGCTGGCGGATCAGCCGCGCGGCGGTGCCCAGCGAAATCGGATCGAGACCGGAAAACGGTTCGTCGTACATGATCAGCTCGGGGTCCAGCGCGATCGCGCGCGCCAGGGCCACGCGCCGCGCCATGCCCCCCGAGAGCTCGCTCGGCATGAGGTCGCGCGCGCCCCGCAGACCCACGGCGTGCAGCTTCATGAGCACGATGTCGCGGATCAGGGGTTCCGACAGCCTGGTGTGCTCGCGCAGCGGAAAGGCCACGTTGTCGAACACGTTCTGGTCGGTGAACAGGGCCCCAAACTGGAACAGCATGCCCATGCGACGGCGCATCGCGTACAGGCCGTTGCGGTCCAGCGCCCCCACGTCCTGGCCATCGAACAGCACCTGCCCGCTCACGGCCTTGTTCTGCCCGCCGATGAGCCGCAGCAGGGTGGTCTTGCCGCCACCGGAGGCACCGATCAGCACCGTCACCTTGCCCCGAGGGACGTGCAGGTCGACGTTGTCGAGCACGGTGCGGCCGTCCCCGTACCCGAAGGTCAGGCCGTGCAGTTCGACAAGGTTGGCGGAGGGCATGGGCGGTAAAAAAATGACAAAAGCCGGGAAAACCGGCCTTTGAATGATAAGGGATAACCCCAGATCAGCGCGGCAGGTCGCTGCAACCCATCAGGAACTCGTCGACGGCACGCGCCGCTTGACGGCCCTCGCGGATCGCCCAGACCACGAGGGACTGGCCGCGCCGCATGTCGCCGGCTGCGAAAACCTTGGGCACGTTGGTGGCGTAGCCGCCCGTGAAGTCGGTCGTGGCCCTGGCGTTGCCACGGCCATCCTTGTCCACCCCGAAGCCGTCCAGGATGGTGGCCACCGGGTTGGTGAACCCCATGGCCAGCAGCACCAGGTCGGCCTTCCAGTGCTGTTCCGTACCGGGAACCTCGACCAGCTTGCCGTCCTGGAACTCGACGTGCACCGTCGTCAGGCCCGTGAGCTTGCCCTTTTCCCCGGTGAAGGCCTTGGTCGAGATGGCGAACTCGCGCTGACAACCCTCCTCGTGGCTGGAACTGGTGCGCAGCTTGATCGGCCAGTACGGCCAGGTCAGCGCCTTGTCTTCCTGCTCGGGGGGCATGGGCATCACCTCGAACTGGGTCACGCTGGCCGCACCGTGGCGGTTGCTGGTACCGACACAGTCGGAGCCGGTGTCGCCGCCGCCGATCACGATGACGTGCTTGCCATCGGCGCGCAGGGGTTTCTTGAGCTTGTCGCCCGCATTGGCCTTGTTCTGCTGCGGCAGGAACTCCATCGCGAAATGCACGCCATCGAGTTCGCGCCCGGGCACCGGCAGGTCACGGCTCTGCTCGGAACCGCCGCACAACAGCACCGCATCGAAGTCCTGCTGCAGCTGCTCGGGCGAGACCGTGGTCTTGGCGTCGTTGGTGACCTTGCTGGCCGCGCCCTCGCTCGGCAACGCGCCCACGATCACGCCGGTCTTGAAGACCACCCCTTCGGCACGCATCTGTTCGACACGGCGGTCGATGTGCGTCTTCTCCATCTTGAAGTCGGGAATGCCATAGCGCAGCAGGCCGCCCAGGCGGTCGTTCTTCTCGAACACCGTCACCTCGTGGCCGGCGCGCGCCAGCTGCTGGGCCGCAGCAAGGCCGGCGGGGCCGGAGCCCACCACGGCCACCTTCTTGCCTGTGCGCACCTTGGCCGGCTGCGGCTGCACCCAGCCGCTGGCCCAGGCCTTGTCGATGATGGCGTGCTCGATCGACTTGATCCCCACGGCATCGTCGTTCACGTTGAGGGTGCAGGCCGCCTCGCAGGGCGCCGGGCAGATGCGTCCGGTGAATTCGGGGAAGTTGTTGGTGCTGTGCAGCACCGCGATCGCGTTCTTCCAGTCGCCCCGGTAGACCAGGTCGTTGAAGTCCGGAATGATGTTGTTGACCGGGCAGCCGTTGTTGCAGAACGGCGTGCCGCAGTCCATGCAGCGGGCGCCCTGGACCTTGGCCTGGCTCTCGTCGAGGCCCACCACGAATTCCTTGTAGTGCTTCAGGCGCTCCTCGACGGGGCGGTAGCCCTCCTCGATGCGCTCGTACTCCATGAAGCCGGTGACTTTACCCATGATATGTTTCCTTGGATTCCTGCGATGGGTTCAAACCTGGGCCGCGACCGGGGCCGCAGCGGCACGGCGCTGGGCATCGAGTTCGCCCAGGGCACGCTTGTACTCGTTCGGGAACACCTTGACGAACCTGGCGCGGGCCTGCGTCCAGTTGTCCAGCATCTCGCGGGCCTTGGTCGAACCGGTCCAGCGGATGTGGTCCTCGAGCAGCTTGCGCAGCTGGGCTTCGTCGGTCTGGCCCCGGTGCCAGACCGCGCGGTCCATGCCGGCTTCCTGCTCGGCCGCGGTCAGCACCTTCTCCAGGCTGACCATGGCGGTGTTGCAGCGCTGCGGGAACAGGCCGTCCTCGTCATAGACGTAGGCAATGCCACCGGACATGCCGGCAGCGAAGTTGCGCCCGGTCTTGCCCAGCACCACCACCGTGCCGCCCGTCATGTACTCGCAGCCGTGGTCCCCGGTGCCCTCGACCACCGCCGTCGCGCCCGAGAGGCGCACCGCGAAACGCTCGCCTGCCACGCCCCGGAAGAAGGCCTCGCCGGTCGTGGCGCCGTACAGCACCGTGTTGCCCACGATGATGTTGTTCGACGGATCGCCCCGGAAATCGATGCTCGGACGCACCACCACACGGCCGCCCGAGAGGCCCTTGCCGGTGTAGTCGTTGGCGTCACCGATCAGGTACAGCGTGATGCCGTTGGTCAGGAAGGCACCGAACGATTGCCCGCCCGTGCCTTCGAGCTGGATGCGCAGGGTGTCGTCCGGCAGGCCCTGGGGATGCACACGCGTGACTTCGCCCGAGAGCATCGCCCCCACGGTGCGGTTCACGTTGCGCGCCACTTCCATGAACTGCACCTTCTCGCCCTTGTCGATGGCCGCACGCGACTTCTCGATCAGCTTGACGTCGAGCGCCTTGTCCAGGCCATGGTCCTGCACGTCCACATGGCGGTTCGGCACATCGGACGGCACCTCGGGCTGGTAGAACAGGCGGCTGAAATCCAGGCCCTGCGCCTTCCAGTGCTCGATGCCCTTGCGTGTGTCGAGCAGGTCGACGCGGCCCACCAGTTCATCGAAGGTGCGGATGCCCAGCTGGGCCATGATCTGACGCACCTCTTCGGCCACGAAGAAGAAATAGTTGACCACGTGCTCGGGCTTGCCTGCGAACTTGGCGCGCAACACCGGGTCCTGGGTGGCCACACCGACCGGGCAGGTGTTGAGGTGGCACTTGCGCATCATGATGCAGCCCTCGACGACCAGCGGCGCGGTGGCGAAACCGAACTCGTCGGCGCCCAGCAGCGCACCGATGACGACGTCGCGGCCGGTTTTCATCTGGCCGTCGGCCTGCACGCGGATGCGGCCGCGCAGGCGGTTGAGCACCAGGGTCTGCTGGGTCTCGGCCAGGCCGATCTCCCAGGGCGAACCGGCGTGCTTGATCGACGACCAGGGCGAGGCGCCCGTGCCACCGTCGTGGCCGGCGATCACCAGGTGGTCGGCCTTGGCTTTGGCCACGCCGGCCGAAATGGTTCCCACGCCCACTTCCGAGACCAGCTTGACCGAGATGTCGGCGCGCGGGTTGACATTCTTGAGGTCGTGGATCAGCTGGGCGAGGTCCTCGATCGAGTAGATGTCGTGGTGCGGCGGGGGCGAGATCAGGCCGACGCCCGGCACCGAGTAGCGCAGGAAGCCGATGTAGTCGGACACCTTGCCGCCCGGGAGCTGACCGCCCTCGCCCGGCTTGGCGCCCTGGGCCATCTTGATCTGGATCTGGTCGGCACTGACCAGGTACTCGGCGGTCACGCCGAAACGGCCGGACGCCACCTGCTTGATCTTCGAGCGCAGGCTGTCACCGGCCAACAGCGGGATGTCGGACTCGACCTTGTCGCCACCGATGATGGACGCGAGCGACTCGCCCTGCTGGATCGGGATGCCCTTCAACTCGTTGCGGTAGCGCGCCGGGTCCTCGCCGCCCTCACCGGTGTTGCTTTTTCCCCCGATGCGGTTCATCGCCACGGCCAACGTGGCATGCGCCTCGGTGGAAATGGAGCCCAGAGACATGGCGCCGGTGGCAAAGCGCTTGACGATCTCCTTGGCCGGCTCGACCTCGTCGAGCGGGATCGCCTTCGCGGGATCGACCCGGAACTCGAACAGGCCGCGCAGCGTCATGTGGCGACGCGTCTGGTCGTTGATGATCTGCGCGTATTCCTTGTACGTGCCGAAGTTGTTGGCGCGCGTGGAGTGCTGCAGCTTCGCGATGGCGTCCGGCGTCCACATGTGTTCTTCGCCCCGGGTGCGCCAGGCGTACTCGCCGCCGGCGTCCAGCATGCCGGCCAGCACCGGATCGTCGCCGAAGGCGGCCTTGTGCATGCGGATCGCTTCCTCGGCGATCTCGAACACGCCGATGCCCTCGACGCGGCTCGGCGTACCGGTGAAGTATTTTTCGACCGTGCGGGTGTTGAGGCCAATGCACTCGAACAGCTGCGCGCCGCAGTAGCTCATGTAGGTGCTCACGCCCATCTTGGACATGATCTTGGACAGCCCCTTGCCGATGGCCTTGATGTAGTTGGCGATCGCCTTCTTGGCCGACAGATCGCCCGGCAGGTCCTTGTGGATCGCCGTCAGCGTCTCCATGGCCAGGTAGGGGTGCACCGCCTCGGCGCCGTAGCCGGCCAGCACGGCGAAATGGTGCACCTCGCGTGCACTGCCGGTCTCGACCACCAGGCCGGCTGTGGTGCGCAGCCCTTCACGCACCAGGTGCTGGTGAATGGCGGACAGGGCCAGCAGAGCCGGCACGGCGACCTGCGTGGGGCCCACGGCGCGGTCGCTCACGATCAGGATGTTGTGCCCGCCCTTGATGGCATCGACCGCCTCGGCGCACAGCGAGGCCAGCTTGGCCTCGACGCCTTCCTTGCCCCACGACAGGGGATAGGTGATGTCGAGCGTGGCGCTGCGGAATTTGCCCTGGGTGGTGCGCTCGATGTCGCGCAGCTTGGCCATGTCATCAAAGTCCAGCACCGGCTGACTCACCTCCAGCCGCATGGGTGGGTTGACCTGGTTGATGTCGAGCAGGTTGGGCTTGGGGCCGATGAAGGACACCAGCGACATCACGATCGCCTCGCGGATCGGGTCGATCGGCGGGTTGGTGACCTGCGCGAACAGCTGCTTGAAGTAGTTGTACAGCGGCTTGTTGCGGTCCGACAGCACGGCCAGCGGGCTGTCGTTGCCCATGGAGCCGGTGCCTTCCTCGCCGTTCTGGGCCATGGGCGCCATCAGGAATTTGATGTCCTCCTGCGTCATGCCGAAGGCCTGCTGGCGGTCCAGCAGCGTGGCCGAAACCGTCTCCAGCCCCACCTGGGCGGATTCCTCGGCGCTGTCCGGTGCCGTGCCGGCATCGGCTTCGCCTGCCACCGGGTGCGTGACGTCGTCCAGCCGGATGCGCAGGTTCTCGATCCACTGCTTGTAGGGCTTGCTGTTGGCGAGGTTGGCCTTGAGCTCCTCGTCGTCGATCATGCGGCCCTGCTCCAGGTCGATCAGGAACATCTTGCCGGGCTGCAGGCGCCACTTGCGCACGATCTTGCTCTCGGGCACGGGCAGCACGCCGGACTCGGACGCCATGATCACAAAGTCGTCGTCTGTGACGCAGTAGCGCGAGGGGCGCAGGCCGTTGCGGTCCAGGGTGGCACCGATCTGGCGGCCGTCGGTGAACACGATGGAGGCCGGGCCGTCCCACGGCTCCAGCATGGCGGCGTGGTACTCGTAGAACGCCTTGCGGCGCTCGTCCATCATGGTGTGCTGCTCCCACGGCTCGGGGATCATCATCATCACGGCCTGGCTGATGGGGTAGCCCGCCATCGTCAGCAGTTCCAGGCAGTTGTCGAAGGTGGCTGTGTCGGACTGGCCGGCGAAGCTGATCGGGTAGAGCTTTTGCAGGTCGGCGCCCAGCACGGGGGAAGACATGACGCCCTCGCGCGCCTTCATCCAGTTGTAGTTGCCCTTGACGGTGTTGATCTCGCCGTTGTGGGCCACGTAGCGGTAGGGGTGGGCCAGCGGCCACTCGGGGAAGGTGTTGGTGGAAAAGCGCTGGTGCACCAGGCCGAGGGCGGAGACGCAGCGCGGGTCCTGCAGGTCCAGGAAGTACTCACCGACCTGGGTGGCCAGCAGCAGGCCCTTGTAGACCACGGTGCGGCTGCTCATGCTGGGCACGTAGTACTCTTTGCTGTGCGTGAGCTTGAGGCGCTGGATGTTGGCGCTGGCCGTCTTGCGGATGACGTAGAGCTTGCGCTCCAGGGCGTCCTGCACGATCACGTCGCTGCCACGGCCGACGAACACCTGGCGGATGATGGGCTCGGTCTTGCGCACGGTGGGGGACATGGGCATGTCCTTGTTCACCGGCACGTCGCGCCAGCCCAGCAGCACCTGGCCTTCGGCCTTGATGGCGCGCTCCATCTCCTGCTCGCAGGCCAGGCGTGAGGCATGCTCCTTGGGCAGGAAGACCAGCCCCACCCCGTACTCGCCGGCCGGTGGAAGGGTCACACCCTGGCGGCCCATGTCTTCGCGGTAGAGCTGGTCCGGGATCTGGATCAGGATGCCCGCGCCATCGCCCATGAGGGCATCGGCACCGACCGCGCCGCGGTGGTCGAGGTTTTCCAGGATCTTGAGGCCCTGCTCCACGATGGCGTGGCTTTTCTGGCCCTTGATGTGGGCCACGAAGCCCACACCACAGGCGTCGTGTTCTTGGGCAGCGTCGTACAGACCGTGCTGTTGCAGCTGCGCGATTTCGGTGGGACGGGTCACGCCATACTCCTCAAAACAATGCATGAATGCCCCGAGGATAGTGCAATGCAGCATTTTGCTCAAGCAAATTAAATGGGGTCAGGTACCAATATAAGAAAGAAGTTTTCGCTCTTAAATTTATTGGGGACAGATTAAAAGACGCCACTCCCTTTCTACGAACCAGGCCGCCCTCAGATGGAAGAGGGGCGGTCCAGGCGCGGACGACCCGGCCGGGCCTTCACCAGCCGCCGTGGGGTACGTTCGCGCAGACGCGCCAGGAAGCCGGCATCGCCCAGCACCCACCCGCTGAGCGCCGTTGCCTCCAGGGCCTGCTGCACCCCCGGCGGCAGCCCCTCTTGCAACAGCCGCGCATAGGCGGCCTCGCGGGCGAACGGGGTGTTGCCCAGGGCCCAGACGAGCGGATGGGGCGTGACCCACCTGTCATGGCGCAATCCGGTGTAATGGCCGTGACTCGACCACGGGTAGGCCTGCGGCCCCGTCGCCCGCCCGGCACGCACGGGATCAAGGTCCATGAACACCATGACGGGCAGCAGGTAGCGCTCGGGCTGGATCACCGCAGAGCGGAAACGCCCTTCCCACAACGTCCCGCTGCGCCCATGGCGACGGTTGAAGCGCCGCCCGTACGAGCGCCCCACCCCCTGCATGCAGCGCGACAACGCTCCCTCCTCCTGCGGCGTGAGCAGCAGCAGGATGCGCTCGTCCATCAGGGCATAGGCATGAACCAGCACCCGCTCGCGCTCGGCGTGCTCCGCCAGCAGGGACAGAAAGGCCTGTCGGTCCTCGCCATCGACAAAAACCGGTTGGCCATTGTGGCCCCGCAGGGTCACCAGGTGCGCCTCATGGGGCAGGGAAAGCCGGGGCAAACGGGCCAACGACGCCTCCCTCAGGCCGGCCGCCGCTGCGACAGGCGCTGCAGCAGGCCGGCAAACACCAACCCCACGATCGAACAGGCCACCGTGAACCACCAGGTCAGGTGCCACCCACCAGCGAAGGCCGCCAGCCAGGCCACCACGGGCGGCCCCAGGAACTGCCCCAGCGAGGACAGCTGCTGCACCCAGCCCACGGTGGTCGAGACCGTCTGCGGACTGGGCGACAGGCGAACGGCCAGGCTGAACAACGTGCCGGGGATCAATCCCCCCACAGCCGAAAACACCAGCACCGCCAGGTACTGCGCCAACGGGTGCCCCACCCAGGCAAAGGCCACCACAGAGCCTGCGGCCATCGTCAGATAGGCCGTCCACAGCAGCACCCCGGGCTGCACGCCGCGCGCGAGCAGGCGACCCGCCCCGATGTTGCCGACCAGGTTGATCCCGGCGGCCAGGGCCGTGAGCCCACCGATGAGCCCGACCGACCAGCCCGCCTGGGTATAGATCGTCGGCAGGAAGCCCACCACCGCCAGCCACTGGCCGGAGTACATCAGAAACGCCAGCGCCACGCACCAGGGCCCCGGTGCGCTCAGGGTCTTGGCCAGCCTGCTGCCCATGGACCATCCGGCAGACGCCCGCCACTGCGCCTCATCGCGCGGCACCTGGCGCCACACCATCCACCAGGTGCCGGCACTCAAGAGCGCCAGTCCCACCCAGCTCCAGCGCCATCCCAGCAAGGCAAAGGCCCAGGGGCCCAGCAAAAGCGCGGTGGCCGTGCCGATCGGCATGTAGGCCCCCCACAGCCCCAGGAAACGGCTAAGCGCGGCGGGTTCGTGAACCAGCCGCCGGATCAGGCCGGGCGCCGGCAGCACGGCCAGCAGGAAACCCATGCCCTCGACGGCCCGTGCCAGCAGAAGCGCCCCCACCCCGGGCGAGGCCGACCCGGCCGCGCTGGCCACAGAAAGCAACAGCAACCCGGTCAGCATCACGCGGCGCGGACCCAGACGGTCGGCCAGCATGCCGGCGAGCGCCCCCAGCAGCATGCCGGCAAGCTGCACCAGCGACAGCAAAAAGCCGGCCTGCACCAGCGTGACCCCCAGCGTTTCACGCAGCACCGGAATGGCCGGCGGCAGCTTGCCCACATGCAGGGCCGAGACCACACCGGCGACGATGACCAGAAAGGCCGCACGCTCTGGGGATGATCGGGACGGCGCCATGTCTCGGCCCACTCAGTCGAACAGGCGCAAGCCGGTCAGGCGCTCGTGCTCGCGCAGCGCGAAACGGTCCGTCATGCCGGCAATGTAGTCGGCCACCCGGCGCTGCAGGCGGCCACCGAGCGGTGTCGGTGCCCCGCCGCCGGGCATCTGGGCCGGCGCATCGCAGTAAGCCCGGTACAGGTCCGCCACCACACGGCGGGCCCGCCCCGTCGTCTCCATGACCCGCTCGTGCCGGTACAGGTTGAGGAGCAGAAAGCGCTTGAGCTCCGAGGAACGCTGCCGCATGCCGGGAGAGAACCGCACCAGCACAGGGGCCTGCCGCACCTCCTCCACACTGGCCACACCGGCATCCCGAAGCGCGCTGCGGGTGGCGTCGATCACATCGTAGACCTGGGCACTGAGCATGCGCCGGATCACCTCGAACAGCAGGCGCCGCCCCCCCAGACCGGGATGCGCCTGCAGGGTCGCACGGTGGTGCTCCTCGAACAGCGGCACCGCCAGCAACTGATCCAGACCCAGCAGGCCGGAGCGCACACCGTCGTCGATGTCGTGCGCGTTGTAGGCGATCTCGTCGGCCAGGTTGCACAGCTGCGCTTCCAGCGAAGGCGAATGCCCCGCCAGGAAGCGCTGCCCCACCCCGCCCGGCTCACGCGCCTCCAGCCACTGCGCATTGGCCCGCGAGCAGTGCTTGAGCACCCCCTCGCGGGTCTCGAAACACAGGTTGAGCCCATTGAAATCCGGGTAGCGCTCTTCCAGTTCGTCGATCACCCGCAGGCTCTGCATGTTGTGCTCGAACCCCCCCACCGGCTGATCGGCATCGTCGCCGTCGCGGTTCGACGGGTCTTCGTGCAGACAGGTGTTGAGCGCATCCTGTCCGGCATGACCGAACGGCGTGTGCCCCAGGTCGTGGGCCAGGGAAATGGCCTCGACCAGGTCTTCATTGAGCCCCAGGCTGCGCGCAATGCTGCGCCCGAGCTGGGCCACCTCCAGGGAGTGCGTCAGGCGCGTACGGAACAGGTCGCCCTCGTGGTTCAGGAACACCTGCGTCTTGTAGACCAGCCGACGAAACGCCGTGGAGTGGATGACGCGGTCGCGGTCGCGCTGGAACTCGGAACGGGTCGGTGCCGGGGCTTCCGGGAAGCGCCGGCCACGCGTCAGCGCCGGATCGCAGGCACAGGGCTGCAAGGCCCTGGAATCAGGCACAGCCGGCATCGATGACCTCTGCCACGAGGGCATCCGCCACCGGGCGCACCAGGGCTGCACCTCCCGGCCGGATCAGCACGAACCGGATTTCGCCGGCCTCGGCCTTCTTGTCCACCCGCATGAGTTCCAGGTAACGCGCAGCGTTGCCCTGGGGCGAGAGGACCGGGGCCACCGTGGGCAACCCGGCGGCCGCGACGATGCGTTCGATCCGGTCGGCGTAGTCCGCGTCGATCAGGTCCAGCCGCTGCGACAGTCGGGCCGCCAGCACCATGCCGCAGCCGACGGCCTCGCCGTGCAGCCATTGGCCGTAGCCCAGACCCGCCTCGATCGCATGCCCGAAGGTGTGTCCGAAATTCAGGATCGCCCGCAGTCCGGCCTCCCGCTCGTCCTGGCCGACCACCTCGGCCTTGATTTCGCAACTGCGCCGAACGGCATGGGCCAGGGCTTCGGGGTCGCGCGCCCGCAGGGCCGACATGTTCGCCTCGATCCAGTCCAGGAAGGCCACATCGGCGATCGGGCCGTACTTGATGACCTCGGCCAGTCCGGCGCTGAGCTCGCGCTCCGGCAGGGTCTTGAGCGTGTCCAGGTCGCACACCACCCGCACGGGTTGGTAGAAGGCCCCGATCATGTTCTTGCCCAGGGGGTGGTTGATGGCCGTCTTGCCCCCCACCGACGAATCCACCTGCGCCAGCAGCGTGGTCGGCACCTGCACGAACGGGATGCCCCGCATGTAGCACGCCGCCGCAAAGCCGGTCATGTCACCGATCACCCCACCCCCCAGCGCGAACAGCACGGTCTTGCGGTCGCTGGCCTGCGCCAGCAAGGCATCGAAAACCCGGTTCAGGGTCTCCCAGGTCTTGTGGGCCTCGCCATCGGGCAGTGCGATGGCGTGCACCGCAGGGTAGTGGCCCGCGATCGCTTCCTGCAAGCGCCGGGCATAGAGCGGGCCGACCGTTTCGTTGGTCACGATCCACGCCGCGGCGGCGCGCGGCAGCCCCGACCAGGTGTCCGGCTGGTCGAGCAGCCCCGGCCCGATCAGGATGGGATAGCTGCGCTCATCGAGCGCTATGGACACGGTGTGGGAAACGGGCGAGGATGAACTGGACATCCCGCTAGTTTAGGCCAGAGCCGGCCCAGGCCAAGCCGGATTCAGCCGCGTGGCAGTTCGCCCGCGAGCTCCAGCTGCATCACGATCATGTTGACCAGCGTCGGCACCGAGGGGCGCCCGGTCTCGATCACGTAGTGCGCCACCTCCCGGTAGAGCGGGTCGCGCTGGGCATAAAGGTCCCGCAGTCGTTGCAGTGGGTCGGCGACCTGCAGCAAGGGTCGGTTGCGGTCGTGCCTCAGCCGGCGAAACACCTCTTCGGGCATCGAGCGCAGGTAGACCACCCGGCAACGCTCGCGAAGGTGCGCGCGGTTGGCATCGCGCAGAACGGCGCCGCCACCGGTGGAGAGAACACAGGGGTTTCCTGTGGTGACCTCGTCGATCACGGCCGACTCGATGTCGCGAAAGCGGTCTTCGCCCTCGCGCTCGAAGAACTCGCGGATCGAACAGCCCAGCCGCTGCTCGATCAGGTGGTCGGAATCGACGAAGGGCAGGGCCAACCGGCGCGCCAACTGGCGCCCGATGGTCGATTTGCCCGACCCGGGCAGGCCAACGAGCGCAATCAAGGGACGTTCAGCGGCCAGATGCCAGCCCCGCCCCTTCGGGCAGGATGCGCGGCGTGATGAACACCAGCAGCTCGGATTTCTCCAGGCTCTTGCGCCGCGTCTTGAACAGATTACCAAACACCGGCACGTCACCCAGCACGGGCACCTTGTCCACGCCCGAGCTTTCTTCCTGCAGGTAGATGCCACCGATCATGACCGTGCCCCCGTTCTGCACCAGCACCTGGGTCTGCACGCTCTTGGTCTGCACGGCCGTCTCGCCGTTGAAGACGATGGGCGAGTCGTTCTTGACGTTGAGCTCCATGATCACATCACCGTCAGGCGTGATCTGCGGCGTGACGACCAGCATCAGCGAAGCGTCGATCCACTCGATGGTCGTGTTGCCGTCCGCGTCCTGCTTGAGGAACGGGAACTTGCGGCCGTCCTCGATCTTGGCCTCTTTCTGATCGGCCGTCACCACACGCGGGCTGGCAATCGTCTTGAGGTTGCTGTCCGACTCGTTGGCCTCGATTTCCAGATTCAGCAGGCGCGTGACGTTCGGACTGAACAGGGACAGGGCAAACGTGCTGCCGCCGCTGTCCGTCTGGGGAATGCTGGTCACGTTCGTGCTGGACGTCCCACCCAGCGAGCCAAAGCCGAAGGTGGTATTGAGGCGGTTGCCGTTGTTGCGCAACAGCGTGACCGGCTCGTTCAGGCGGGCCCCGAAACGAACCCCGAGATTCTTGCTGAAGTCGTCGCTGGCCTCGACGATGCGGGCTTCGATCAGCACCTGCTTGACAGGGACGTCCACCTTCTTGATCAGGCCCTCGATCTCCGCGAGCTTGGAGGAGATGTCGGTGACGAAGAGCTGGTTGGTGCGCGGCTCGGCAAAGACCGAACCCTGGCGGCTAAGGATGCGCACGGCGTTCTCGCCCGTGCCCACCGAGGCACTCAGCTGCTTGGCCACGTCATCGGCCTTGGCAAAGTTCAGCCGGAAGCTCTGGGTGCGCACCGGCTCCAGGGTGCGGATCTGCTGCTGCGACTCCAGCTCGGTCTTCTCCTTGGCCAGGATTTCCTCTTTCGGGGCGATCCAGATCACGTTGCCATTCTTGCGCATGCCCAGGCCCTTGGCCTGCAGGATGATGTCGAGCGCCTGGTCCCAGGGCACGTCCTTCAGGCGCAGGGTCACGTTGCCCGTCACGCTGTCGGAGGTCACGATGTTGAAGTTCGTGAAGTCCGCAATCACCTGAAGCAGGGATCGGACCTCGATGTTCTGGAAGTTCAGGGACAGCTTCTCGCCCGCGTAGCCGGCGCCCTGCGTGAGCTTGGTGGGGTCCTCCTTCAGGGTCCGGACCTCCAGCACGAACTGCCGGTCGCTCTGGTAAGCGCTGTGCTCCCACTGGCCCGTGGGCTCGACCAGCATGCGGACCCGGTCTCCGACCTGGGTCGTGGTGATGGTCTGCACCGGCGTGCCGAAATCCACCACATCCAGGCGCCGGCTCATGCCCTGCGGCAGGGACGTCTTGAGAAACTCGACCACCAGATTCTTGCCCTGCTGGCGGATATCGACACCGACCTGGCTGTTGGCCAGGTTCACGATGACCCGGCCCGTGCTGTCGGCGCCTCGGCGGAAATCGATGTCGCTCAGGGGCAGCACGTCCTGGTTGGCGCTTTCGGCGAAACGGTCTGCCGCAGCGGGCGAAGGCGCGGCGGCGGGCTCCAGCACAACGAGAAGCACACCTTCCTCGATGCGCGTCTGGTACTTCACCGACTGGTTGAGGTTGAGCACGACGCGGGTGCGGTCACCGGCTTCGACCACGTTGGCCGAGCGCAGGTTCCCCTGGTTGAGTTCGACCAGGTTGCGCCCGAGGCCGTTGCTGGCCCCGGCAAAGTCCAGCGCGATGCGCGCCGGGGTCTGGGTCGCAAAGCCCGACGGCATCTGCCGGATCGGCTCGCTGGCCTGAATGCGGATCACCTCGGCGCCTCCCTGGGTGGCGGCCGAAACCGACTGGATGGCCAGTTGGGCCTGCGCCCAACCCGCGGCCCAGACGGCCGACAGCAGCACGACGGCACGCCCGACCCCGGACCACCGCCGTCCCCCGCGCTTGACTGTTTGATGGTGCTTGGTCATTTGCTCGTTCCCTCTTGTAGCTGCAAGGTGGCTGTGCGTTCGGTCCATTCGCCAACCGCGTCCTGCGCAATTTCCCGCAATGTGATTTCGGTTTCACCGATGCGCATGACGCGCCCGTAGTTCTGCCCGAGGTAGTGGCCCACCTCGACCTGGTGCAGCAGCCCCCCCACGCGCACCAGCGCGACCTTGCGGCCCGCCTTGTCGAGCAGGCCGACCATGCTCATGGTGTCCAGCGGCATCATCTCAAGCGGTTGCTTGGGGCGCTTCATTTCCGCCGCCACCAGCGCAGCGTTGCCCGACGTTGCGGTCTGCTGCCGCAGCGTCGACGTGAACTTGTCCGAACTGAACGGAGAAACGGCCGAGGCACTGGAATAGCCCTCTGGCACGAACTCCTTGGGGGCCTTGACCGGTTCGACCTTGGGCCGTGCCGACTGGCGCTGCTCGGCCACCCACTGCTGCAACTCGTCGGTCGAAGCCTGAGAACACGCCGCCAGCGAAACCACCAGCCAGCCAGCCATCGCCCACCGGGAACCCGAAAGCGCGCGCGTCATTTCTTCGCCCCCGTCTTGGTTTTCTGCTGTGCCAGGACCTCGTCCGGATCCAGGTACCTGAACGTCTTGGCCGTCGCATCCAGCGTCAGCACACCGGGCCGGTTCTGCACCGGGGTCAGCGAGATGTTGTTGAGCGTGACGATGCGCGACAGGTGGGCCACGTCGCTGGCGAACAGGCCAATGTCGTGGTAGCTGCCGGTGACCTTGAGGGCAATAGGCAACTCGGCGTAGTACTCCTGAAGATTGATCTGCCCCGGACGGAACAGCTCGAACTGCAGGCTGCGCCCCAGCCCCGCCTGGTTGATGTCGGAGAGCAACGCGTCCATCTCGGCCTTGCTGGGCAACTGCTTCTCGAGTTGGGTCACATACTGCTGCACCTGCACCAGCTGCTCCTTGAGCACGTCGAGATTGACCGCCTGACCCAGCTTTTTCTGGTACTCGGTGCGCAACTCGGTCTCGCGTTGGGTTTCGGCCACCAGCTGGTCTTCGTAGGTGTTGAGCCAGGCAAACCACAGCCCGGCGACCAGCGCCACCGCAGCGGCCACCAGCAGCAGGTAGCGCGGCAGGTCGGGCCACAGGGAAGGGTCATTGGGGTCCAGGCCCGTGAACTGGGCCCTGACCTTGTCCTGCCAGGCGGCAAAGTCGATGGAGGATTTGCGGGGTTTCTTGGCCATGGTCATTTCATCCGGACAGGCGCATCAACCCTTGGAGCCCGCTGCTGCGGCCGCCGCGGGCACATCGGCATTGGCGGTCCCCCGCACCAGGGACAGTCGTATCGTGAAGTTCGCCACCCGGCGCTGGTCCTGGGGCGTCAGGGCCACGGTTTCGGCAACGATTTCCACCAGCTCGGGCCGCGTCAGCCAGGGGCTGTTGCCCCCGAGGTTGCGCAGCAATTCGGACACCCGCTCCTGGGACTGCGCCACGCCGGTGATGGTGATCAGCTGGTTCTGCTGGCGCAGGGTACGCAGGTAAACCCCCTCAGGCAGCTGCTGCACCATCTCATCGAGCAGATGCACCGGCAAATTGCGGTCGGCCTGCAGGTCTTCGACCGCCGTCTGGCGCGACTGCATGGCAGAGAGCTGCCCTTGCAGGCCCGCGATGTCCTTGATCTGGACATCGAGCTTGGCGATCTCGGCGCGCAGGAAGTTGTTGCGACCCAGTTGAGCGTCAATGCGGGCCTGGTACCACATGAAGATGCTACCGGCCACGACGCCGCCGGCGACGAAAGACAGACCCAGCTGCGTGAAGAACAGCTCGCGGCGCTTCTTGCGGGCCGCCTCGCGGTGCGGCAGGAGGTTGATCAGGATCATTGGTGGAACCTCCGCAGTGCAAGACCCGTCGCCACGAGGTAGGAGGTCGATTCGCTGGCCAGCTTGCGCGCCTGGATGGCGGGTGCCAGGCCCATGCCGTCAAACGGGTTGATCACCTTGCAGGGGAAGGTGGTCTGGGCCGCGACCACCTCGGGCAGGCCGGTCAGGGCCGCCGAGCCGCCCGACAGCAGGATGTAGTCGACCTTGTTGTGCGGCGTGCTGGTGAAGAAGAACTGCAGGGCCCGGCCGATTTCCTGGGCCAGGTTCTCCATGAACGGCTTGAGCACACGCGCCGGGTAGTCTTCGGGCAACTCGCCCGACTTCTTCTTGGCGTCGGCGTCCTCGAACGACAGGCCGTACTGACGGGCGATCTGCTGGCTCAGCAGCATGCCCCCGAACATCTGGTCGCGCTCGTAGATCACGTCGTCGTTGCGGATCACCTGCAGGCCGGTGTTCTGCGAGCCGATCTCGAACAGGGCGATCACCATGTCGCGCCCCCGGTTGGGCAGCGACTCGATCACGCGCCCGGCCGCCATGCGCGAAGCATAGGACTCCACGTCCATGACCACCGGGTTGAGCCCGGCGGCCTCGGCCAGTCCCTGACGATCGGAAACCTTCTCCTTGCGCGAGGCGGCCAGCAGCACGTCGACGTACATCGGGGAATCGGCCGTGGGGCCGATGACGCAGAAATCGAGGCTGACCTCGGCCAGCGGAAAAGGAATGTACTGGGCGGCCTCGGACTCGACCTGCACCTCCATTTCCTGGTCGTTCAGGCCGGCCGGCAGGACGATCTTCTTGGTGATCACGGCCGAGCCGGGCAAGGCCATGGCCACGCTGCGGGTCTTGGTACCGGCCTTGCGCACCAGGCGGCGCAGGACATCGGCCACCTCGTCAAATTTCTCGATGTTGCCGTCGGTGATCCAGCCGCGCTCCAGCGGCTCCATGGCGCAGTGCTCCAGGACCAGGGTGCCGTCGCGGCCACGGCCCAGTTCCACCAGCTTGACCGTGGTCGAACTGATGTCGATGCCCAGCATCGGTGCCGGACCCTTGCCGAATAAGGAACCCAATGAAATCAAGTCAGTCCCCTGATGGAATGCGTCGCAAACCCGTCAATTGTTGACAGTCCACTTTAATCCTAGCAGTAAAGTGCTTGATGTTCCAAATCAAAATCCAGTGAAATGGAGTAGCAACGTTGTCAAAATCCGACGGCGGACCGCAGATGCAACGCCCTCAGTATCCGCGATTTTTCGCCCGCCGGGGGGCTGCGTGCCCCGCATCACACCCCCCAGCGCAGCAGCCACGGCGCGGTTTTTATAATCGGGCCTGCCCCCAGTAAAGGTTTGCATGCCCAAGACCGACGCGCGACGCGCCCCCGACAAAGCCTCCACGCACGCCGCACGTCGGCCCCACCGGATCGTCCGGCTCGTGGCGTGGCTGGCCGGCCTGGCCGCAGCGGGCGCGCTCACGCTGGCCCTGGCGCTCGGTCTGGCCCTGGCGGTGGCCTATCCCAACCTGCCCGACGTCGCGGAACTGGCCGACTACCGCCCCAAGCTGCCCCTGCGCGTGTATTCGGCCGACGGCAAGCTGATCGGCGAGTTCGGCGAGGAGCGGCGCAACCTGGTGCCGTTCGAAGACATCCCGCCCGTCATGGTCAACGCCGTGCTGGCCATCGAGGACGCCCGCTTCTTCGAACACAACGGCGTGGACTACCGGGGCATGCTGCGCGCCGCATTGGCCAACCTCGGGCAGGCCAAGAGCCAGGGCGCCTCCACCATCACGATGCAGGTGGCCCGCAACGTCTACCTCTCGTCCGAGAAAAGCTACCTGCGCAAGATCTATGAGGTGTTGCTCACCTTCAAGCTGGAACACCTGCTGACCAAGGAGCAGATCCTCGAGATCTACATGAACCAGATCTTCCTGGGCCACCGGGCCTACGGCTTCGCGGCCGCCTCGCAGGTCTATTTCGGCAAGCCGCTCAAGGACGTGACCATCGCCGAGGCGGCCATGCTCGCCGGGCTGCCCAAGGCCCCCTCGGCCTACAACCCGATCAGCAACCCGCGACGGGCCCGGGCACGTCAGTTGCACATCATCGACCGAATGCTCGAAAACGGCTTCATCACGGCCCTGCAGGCCACCGCCGCGAAGGACGAGCCGATGCAGCTCCGGCGCGCGGCGGTGCAGCCCATGGCCCAGGCCGACCACCTTGCCGAGATGGTGCGTCAGTCGATCTTCGCCCAGTACGGCGAAGCCACCTACACCCGCGGACTCAACGTCTACACCAGCGTCGACACGCGGGCCCAGGACGCAGCGTACCGTGCCTTGCGGCGCGGGGTGCTCGACTTCGAGCGGCGCCAGTTCTACCGTGGCCCTGAGCGCTTCATCGAACTGCCTGCCGATCCCATTGCCCGCGAGGCGGCCATCGACGAGGTGCTGGCCGAACTGCCCGACAACGGCGAACTGCTGAGCGCGGTGGTGCTGGAGGCATCGCCGCGGCGCGTGGTGCTCACGCGCGGTGAAGACGAGCCCATCGTCGTCACGGGCGCCGGCCTGCAGCCCGTGCAGTCGGGGCTGGCGGAACGGGCGCCACCACGCATCAAGCTGCGCCCGGGCGCCGTGGTCCGGGTCGTCCGCACCCCCCGCAACACCTGGGAAATCACGCAGTTGCCCGAGGTCGAGGCCGCCTTCGTGGCCCTGGACCCCCGCACCGGCGAAATCCGCGCCCTCGTCGGTGGCTTCGACTTCCAGCGCAACAAGTTCAATCGGGTCACGCAGGCCTGGCGCCAGCCGGGCTCGAGCTTCAAACCTTTCATCTATTCGGCCGCCCTGGAAAAAGGCATCGGCCCGGCCACCGTCGTCAACGACCGGCCGCTGTTCTACAGCGCCACCGTCACGGGGGGCAAGCCCTGGGAGCCCAAGAACTACGACGGGGAATTCGAAGGGCCCATGACGGTGCGCACAGCGCTGGCCAAGTCCAAAAACATGGTCTCGATCACCATCCTCGAGGCGGTGGGCACCGGCAGCGCGCAGGAGTGGGTCACGCGTTTCGGGTTCGAGGCCGACAAGCACCCGCCCTACCTCACCATGGCGCTGGGAGCCGGTACCGTCACCCCCTTGCAGATGGCCACCGGCTACGGGGTGTTCGCCAACGGGGGCTACCTGGTGCCGCCCATGCTGATCACCCGCATCACCGACCACAAGGGCAAGGTCCTGCTGGAGGTGCCACCGCGCTGGCCCGTCGAGTCGCAGCGGGTCATCAGCGAACGCAACGCCTTCGTGATGAACCAGCTGCTGCAGGAAATCACCCGCAGCGGAACGGCCGCGCGGGCCCAGTCCACGCTGCAGCGACCCGACGTGTACGGCAAGACCGGCACCACCAACGACGCGGTCGATGCCTGGTTCGTGGGCTTTCACCCGTCGGTGGTGGCCGCCGCCTGGGTCGGCTACGACAACCCGCGCAACCTGGGCCGACGGGAAACCGGGGGCGGGCTGGCCCTGCCGATCTGGCTGTCGTACATGTCGGAGGAACTGCAGGGGGTTGCGGTGGTCGAGCCCACGGTCCCGCCCGGCGTGGTCCAATTGAACAACGAGTGGTACTACGAGGAATACACCCCCGGCTACGGGGTGGCGCAACTGGGCATGGACGCGCCCCCGGCGACTCAGGACGGCGTGCAGGTGCTGCCCCCCATGGAGGGCAGCGACCGCCGCAGCATCCTGGACCTGTTCAGGAACTGAAGGCCAGCGGCATGCCGGCCTGCAGGCTGGCCTCGCGGGTGAGGTGATCGAAGAATTCGCCCGCGCCCTTGGTGTCCATCCAGCGCGTGCCATCGAAGCGATAGTGGTAGCCCCCGGAGCGAGCGGCCATCCAGATCTCGTGCAGCGGTTTCTGCAGGTTGATCACGATCTGGCTGCGGTTGGCAAAGGTGAGCGTGATCATGCCGCCGACGCGCTGGTTGTCGATGTCGGCATCGGTCTCGTCGTTCAAGCGGTCGCAAGTCAGCTCGATCGCCTTGAGCACCGCCTCGGCGCGGTCCAGGTATTCCAGGTCGGTCATTACAATTCCGTGATGTTCAGTCCAAGCCAAATTCTAGGCCGCTCGCGCGCCCAACCTGGTGACCTTGCCCATCGCATGGACAAGCCGCCCCATGCGCGCCACGCCCTGCTGACCCTGGCGACCGCCGCTGGCCTGCTGGCGCTGGCCGGCTGCGGCCAGAAAGGCCCGCTGTACCTGCCGGAGCCGCCCACCCAGGGCGCCACCGATGCCCCGGCCACCGGAACGTCCGATGCCGACGGCCGGCGCTGAACCCCGCTTCGCCCCCATTCCACATCGCCAGCCATGACCTCGCCGACCGCCCTGCCCGGCCACCCCTTCATCGCCTACCGCAACGGCCAGCTCATGGTCGAGGACGTCCCCGTGGCCGACCTGGCCCGCGAGCACGGAACCCCGCTGTTCGTCTATTCGCAATCCGCCATGCTCTCGGCCCTGGCGGCCTACCGGCGTGGCTTCGGCGAGCGCGAGGCCCTGGTCTGCTACGCCATGAAGTCCAATTCGTCGATGGCGGTGCTGCAGACCTTCGTCAACGCCGGCTGCGGGCTCGACATCGTCTCCGGCGGCGAGCTGGAGCGCGCGCTGCGCACCGGCATCGATCCGGCCAAGGTGATCTTCTCCGGCGTGGGCAAGACGCGCGCCGAGATGCGCCGTGCGCTGCAGGCCGGCATCGGCTGCTTCAACGTGGAGAGCCTGCCCGAACTCGACGTGCTCGACGAAGTGGCCCGCGAGCTGGGGATTCGCGCGCCGGTGAGCCTGCGCGTCAACCCCGACGTCGACGCCGGCACCCACCCCTACATCTCCACCGGCCTCAAGGACAACAAGTTCGGCATCGCCCACGGCGACGTCCTCGCGGCCTACCGGCACGCGGCGGCGCTGTCCGGCCTGCGGGTGGTGGGCATCGACTGCCACATCGGCTCGCAGATCACCGAGGTCGCGCCCTACCTGGACGCGCTGGACCGCATCCTGGATCTGGTCGAAGCCATCGAGGCCGCAGGCATTGCGCTGGCGCACCTGGACTTCGGGGGCGGCCTGGGCATCGAGTACCACGGCGAAACCCCACCGGCGGCCGACACCCTGTGGCACACCCTGCTACAGCGGCTCGATGCGCGGGGCCACGGCCATCGCAAGCTGCTGATCGAGCCCGGGCGCTCCCTGGTGGGCAACGCCGGCCTGTGCGTCACCGAGGCCGTCTTCCTCAAGCCGGGCGAGCACAAGAACTTCCTGATCGTGGACGCGGCCATGAACGACCTGCCGCGCCCCGCCATGTACGAGGCCTACCACGCCATCGTGCCGGTGCTGCCGCGCGACGCGCCCGCCACGACCTGGGACGTGGTGGGCCCGGTGTGCGAGAGCGGCGACTGGCTGGGCCGAGACCGTACGCTGGCGGTACGCCCCGGCGACCTGCTTGCCGTGTGCTCGGCGGGCGCCTACTGCATGAGCATGTCGAGCAACTACAACACCCGCGGTCGGGCGGCCGAGGTAATGGTCCGTGGCGGCACGGCGCAGCTCATCCGGGCCCGCGAGTCCGTGGATGACCAGTTGCGCCTGGAGCGCCCTCTGGCACCCGGCTTCTGAACGGCAACCGTGACAGCAACAGCGCGGCCATGAGGCCGCCGTACAGGGCCACATCGGCGAAGTCGTTCTTGCCGGCGCGCATCCAGAAGAAGTGCAGTACCGCCAGCAGGCCCACAGCATAGACCGCGCGGTGCAGGGCCCGCCAGCGCACCGGGCCGAGCCAGCGCACGGCGCGGTGGGAAGAGGTCGCGGCCAGCGGCAGCATCAGCAGCACCGCCAGCATCCCCACGGTGATGAAGGGCCGCTCCAGCACGTCGCGCGCAATGTCTTCCAGGTACAGGCCCATGTCCAGCCAGGCGTAGGCCGACAGGTGCAGGACGGCGTAGGTGAAGGTCCACAGGCCGAGCATGCGGCGAAAGCGCAACAGCGCCGCCCAGCCGGTCAGGCGCCGCACAGGGGTCACGGCCAGGGACAGGCAGAGCAGGCGCAGCGTCCACAGGCCCAGGCCACGGATAAGGGCCTCGGCCGGGTTCGGCCCCAGTTGCCCAGCCAGGGCGGCCCCCCACAGCCATGCCGCCGGGGTCGCACACGCCAGCATGAGCAAGGGCTTGGCCCAGGTGGTCGCGAGCCAGCGGTGGAGGCGTGGCGTCGGGTTCATGGCGGGCGGTGGTCGTGCCGCGACAACGGGCTCAGAAGAACTTGCGCAGGTCCATGCCGGCGTAGAGCTGCCCCACCTGGGGCCCGTAGCCGTTGAACATCAGGGTCTTGCGCCGGCGGGCGAGCAGACCGTCCTCGCCGATGCGCCGCTCGGACGCCTGGCTCCAGCGCGGATGCGGCACATCCGGGTTGACGTTGGAATAGAAACCGTATTCCCGGGGGGCGGCGACCTGCCAGGACGTAGCGGGCTGGCGCTCGACGAAGCGGATCTTCACGATCGACTTGCCGCTCTTGAAACCGTACTTCCAGGGCACCACCAAGCGCACCGGCGCGCCGTTCTGGTTCGGCAGCACCTCGCCGTACATGCCGAAGGTCAGCAGCGTCAGCGGGTGCATGGCCTCGTCGAGCCGCAGGCCTTCCAGATACGGCCACAGCAGCACGCTGGAGCGCAGGCCGGGCATCACCGATTCATCGGCCAGGGTCAGGAACTCGACGTACTTCGCGCTGCCCTGCGGCTCGACGCGGCGGATCAGTTCGGCCAGGGAGTAGCCCACCCAGGGGATCACCATGGACCAGCCCTCGACGCAGCGCAGGCGGTAGATGCGCTCCTCCATCGGACTCAGCCGCAGCAGCTCGTCGATGCCGTAGGTGCCGGGCTTGTTGACCAGGCCCTCGACCTGCACCGTCCAGGGCCGCGTCTTCATGGCGCCGGCGTGGCGCGCCGGGTCGGCCTTGTCGGTGCCGAACTCGTAGAAGTTGTTGTACGTGGTGGCGTCTTGAAGGGTGGTCAGGCGCTCCATGGTGGCGGCACCGGCCAGCCCCGACTTGGCGCCCGGCAGCGCGGGCAGCCGCCCGGGCAGGGGCGATGCCTGGGCCTGGGCCTGGGCCTGCGCTGCGCCGGACCAGCCCAGCGCGGTGCCGGCGGCCACGGCGGCCAGGCCCCCCATCCACTGCCTTCGCCCCAGGTAGGCCGAGCGCGGCGTGATCTCGCTCGGCACCGGGTGCACGTGGCCGTTGTCGTCTGTTCGGATCAGCATGGTGCCAGCTTACCTGCAGGGCTTCGACAACGGTGGCGGTGTGGGTATCAGAGTTCCCCGTAGCTGTGCAGGCCGCTGAGGAACATGTTCACGCCCAGGAAGGCAAAGGTGGTCACCGCCAGGCCCACCAGCGCCCACCAGGCCGCCACGGTGCCGCGCAGACCCTTCATGAGGCGCATGTGCAGCCAGGCCGCGTAGTTCAGCCACACGATGAGGGCCCAGGTTTCCTTCGGGTCCCAGCTCCAGTAGCCGCCCCAGGCCTCGGCCGCCCACAGGGCGCCGAGCACGGTGGCAATGGTGAAGAAGGCGAAGCCGACGGCGATGGCCTTGTACATCACGTCGTCGAGCAGCTCGAAGCTGGGCAGGCGCTCGGCGATGCGGCGGCGCGCCGCCAGGATGCCGCCGACGATGAGCGCCGACAGGCCGAAGTACACGAACCAGTAGCTGCCGCCCTGCGACGACTGGCGGAACACCAGCGGCTCGAAGCACAGCACCACGCCCAGCACCCACAGGGGTGCGAGCTTCCACCAGCGGGTCTCGGTCGCGCTTTGCTTGATCAGGTAGGCGAACGCCAGCATGGCCGCCAGGGCAAAGGTGCCGTAGCCGATGAAGTTGGCCGGCACATGCAGCTTCATCCACCAGCTCTGCAGGGCCGGAACGAGCGGCTGGATCTGGTGCGCCTCGCGCACCACGGTGTACCACAGCAGGAAGCCCACGGCGGCACTGACGACCAGCATCACGAACGCGCCCATGCGGCGGGTCTGGTAGGTGTCCTCGTAGTAGAGGTAGTAGGCCGCCGTCATCCAGCAGAACATGATGAAGACCTCGTAGAGGTTGCTCACCGGGATGTGGCCGATGTCGGGGCCCAGCATGTAGCTTTCGTACCAGCGCACCATGGTGCCCACCAGCGCCAGTGTCACGGCCACCCAGGTCAGGCGCGAGCCCAGCAGTTCGAACGTGTCGCCCTGGCTGCGCGAGAAGATGCCGGCCCAGAAAAAGGCCGTGGCCATGAAGAACAGCATGCTCATCCACAGGATGGCCGACTGGCTGGAGATGAAGTACTTGAGCAGGAAGGCCTCGTCGGCCCGCGCCATCTGCGCCTGCCCGTCGACTTGGTAGAGCCAGATCGCGAGCAGCGACAGGGCCGCCACCACCACGGTGAGCTGGCGCACCGGGCGCCAGAACCAGGCCAGCGCGATCATGCTCGGCACGCTGCCGGCAAGGATGGCCTGCTCGTAGCCGTCCATGAAGTTGCCGTACTGGAAATAGGTGTATGCCCCCCCGGTCACCACCAGCAGCGCATACAGCCAGTCCCAAACGTTGCGGCGGGCGAAATAGCCTGGAGCAAGGCTTGCTGCGGCCTCGCCCTGGCCCTTTTTGAGGTCGATGGTTTGGGTGGCTGTGTTCATGGTTGTTGCACCTTCAGCAGACGGGTAGTGAGGGTATCGAATTCTCGGTCGTTGTCCAGCAGCTTGCGGTTCGACGACAGGGCCATGGTGGCATGCACGCCGCCTTCGCTGCGGGGCGCGAGCCACACCCACAGGCGGCGTTCGCGCACGTACAGCATGGCGAACACGCCGATGATCAGCAGCAGGCAGCCGAAATAGACGATCGTCTTGCCCGGGGCCCGGGCCACCTGGAACACGCTGGCCTGCACCTGCTCGAAGTCCTTGAGCTGGAAGGTCATCGGGGCCGGGTAGAAAAACGCGTCGCTCAGGCTCAGCACCGCCTGGGTCATGAAGTCGGCGTTGGCCTCGTTGCGCTCGGCCGGGGCCAGGCCGGCGCGCTCGCGGCTGATCTGGAACAGCTCGAACAGCGTGCCGTTGAGGATGCGCAGCAGCACCTCGCCGGCCCGTTCGCGTTCGGCCTGCGGCACATTGACTTCCATGAAGGCCGACACCGCCTGCAGCCCGCCCAGACGGCCGCCGAAGCCCTGGGTGGGCAGGGTGTCGATGGCCGGGTCGGCCCCGGCAAACAGGTCGATGGCGCGCTGCGCCGAGGCCGTCAGCGCCTCGACCACCGCCGGCTGCTGCGCCTGCGAGGCCTGCGCCACATAGCGGCGCACCGCCTCGTCTCGCCAGGCCGCGTTGGCCAGCGCGGCACGCAGGCGCATGAAGCCGTCGAGGCTGTCGTTCTCGTCCACCGGCACGCGCAGGTAGCGGAACGGCTCGCTGGAGGTTTCGCGCACACCCAGCAGGAAGACGCGGTTGCCGTCGATCTCGATGGGCAGCATGTAGTTGTGGTATTCGGTCGCCTGGCCGGCCTCGTCACGCAGCTTGTAGGTCACGCTCGGGCCCACGTTGCGCTGCTCACGCTGCGTCACGGTCTTGTGGGCCGAGCCCAGGCGGCTCTCGATCGCCTCGCGCAGGTCCACCTTGCGCACGTCCACTCCGCCCATGCCGCCCACGCCGTCGTTGCCGGCGAAGTTCTCCACGTTGATCACCCGCAGGCCGGTGAATTCCAGCAGCAGGCGCTGGTCGCCGTTGGTCAGGGCGGTCGACTCGCCCACCCGACCCTCGACCTCGAAGGGGTTGGTCAGTGCCCCCATCGGCAGGGCCTTGAGGGTCAGGCGCGAACCGCCATCGTCAAAGCTGGACTGGTAGATCTCGATGCCCCGGTGACTGGCCGGGTGGTTGACCTCGACGCGCGCCTCCTTCTTCTCGCCCGTGTAGCGGTCGTGGATCACGATGTCGCTGGCGAACAGCCTGGGCATGCCGGTGGAGTAGTACTCCACGATGAAGCGCTTGAGCTCCACCTCGAACGGCAGCTCCTGCAGCATCACCCCGGTGGGCTGGGCCAGGATCGCGGTGCCCGACTGGGTGCCCTCGGTCACCAGCAGGTTGCCCCGGAACGTGGGGTTGCGGTCCGACAGGCGGTGCTGCTCGGGTACGTCGGCGATCATGCCGCCGCCGGTGAACGGCGTCTTGTCGTGGAGCCACATCTGGGCGCGCACCATCAGGTCGCCGTCGAGCAGGCCACCGATGCACACCAGCACGATCGCGCTGTGCGCGGCCAGGTAGCCCAGCTTGTTGGCGGCACCGGCCTTGGCGGCCACCATCCAGCCCTCGCCACCAGGGGTGTCGCGCTTTTGCAGCCGCACCTTCCAGCCCGAGCCGGCCAGCGTCTGGCCGATGCGTTGCGCGGCCGCTTCGCCGGTTTCGTCCAGGCCGGCCTCGGCCCGGTGGGGAAAGGCCCTGAGGCTCTGCTCGCGGATGTTTTCCTTGTAGAGCTTCAGGTCGGCAAAGATCTTGGGCGTGTTGCGCAGGATGCACAGCGAGGTGCTGATCACCAGGAAGGCCAGGATCAGCAGGAACCACCAGGCGCTGTAGACCGCATACAGGTTCACGGCGCCGAACACCTCGGCCCAGAAGGGGCCGAACTGGTTGATGTAGTTGTTGATCGGCTCGTGCTGCTTGAGCACCGTGCCGATCACAGACGCGATGCAGATCACCGTCAGCAGCGAAATGGCAAAGCGCATGGACGACAGCAGCTCCACCGCTGCACGCAGGCGTTGCGATCCCTTGTTCAATTCGAAACCGGCGGTGGAGGCACTCATGTCGGGCATCAGAAAACAGCAAAGGCAGGTCGTGGCGCCGACCTGCCTTCACTGAGAGTGGAATCGTGGCGGACGGTTCAATGCGAATGACACAAAATCCGCATTGTCGCGCCGAATATTAACGTTGGCTTATATACCCCCGAAACACCGGGGGCTTGTCGGATGACCGGGCCAGGCACCGGATCAGCGCAGGCCGGCGATGTAGTCTGCCACCGCGGCAATCTCCACATCGGTCATGTGGGCCGCGACCTGGGTCATCTGCAGGTTGTTCTTGCGCGCGCCGGAGCGGAACTGGCGCAGCTGGTCGGCGGTGTAGTCGGCGTGCTGTCCGCCCAGGCGGGGGTACTGCGCCGGGATGCCGGCCCCGTTGGGGGAATGGCAACCGGCACAGGCCGCGATCTGGCGGTCGGCAATGCCGCCGCGGTAGATGCGCTCGCCCAGGTTGACCAGGTCCTTGTCGCGGGCCGCGCCCGGCTTGGCCTTCTGGCTGGCCAACCAGTGGGCGATGTCGGTCATGTCCTGATCGGACAGCGCGGAGGCAAAACCCACCATCACGGCGTTGGCGCGCTTGCCGGACTTGTACTCCTTGAGCTGCTTGACCAGATACTCGGGGTGCTGCTGCGCCAGCTTGGGGTTGGCCGGGATCGACGAGTTGCCGTCGGCGGCATGGCAGGCCACGCACACCTGGCCGAACAGGGCAGCGCCCTTCCTGAGATCGGGTTTGACCGCCTGCGCCTGCGCCTGCGCGGCAAAGGACAGGGCAGCGAGCGCAGAGGCGCCGAGGAGGGATGCGATCAATTTCATGTCGTGTGCAGGTGGCGTCGGGTTGCTACGAACGCGACTGCGACCCAAGGGCCGCAAGGCGCAAACCGCAACAATTTTACAATGCCGGACAACGTCACCCTTTTCAATGACCGACCACCCCACCTCCCCCCCCTCCTCCGCCCCTGTGCCGGCCGCCTCGGTGGACCCCAAGACCGCCCACAGCTGGCTGCACACCGCGCGCTTTCTGACCACGGCGCCCCAGCTCGAACACCTGCCCGCCCTGGACGTGCCCGAGATCGCCTTCGTGGGCCGCTCCAACGCCGGCAAGTCCACCAGCATCAACACGCTCACCCAGCAAAAGCGCCTGGCCTTCGCCTCCAAGACGCCCGGGCGCACCCAGAGCATCAACCTGTTCGCGCTGGGCAAGCAGGGGGCGGTGGACGCGGTGCTGGCCGATCTGCCCGGCTACGGCTACGCGGCCGTGCCGCGCGAGGCCAAGCTGCGCTGGCAGCGTGTGATGGGCAACTACCTGCTCACCCGGCCCAACCTGCGCGGCGTGGTGCTGCTGTGCGACCCCCGGCTGGGCCTGACCGAACTCGACGACATCCTGCTGGAGGTGATCCGCCCCCGCGTGGAGCAGGGCCTGCAGTTCCTGGTGCTGCTGACCAAGGCCGACAAGCTCACCCGCGCCGAGGCCAACAAGGCCCTTTCGATCGCGCGGCTGCAGGCCGGTGGCGGCCAGGCCCTGCTGTTCTCGGCGCTCAAGCGCCAGGGCCTGGACGACGTGGCCCAGCTCCTGTGGGCCTGGGCGCACCCCCCCGCCCCCGACGCCTCCGCTCCGGTACCCACGCCCGACGCCCCGCTGCCCGCATGAGTCCCATCGCCACCCACCTCGTGGCGCTGCCACACGGCATCACCCTGCACTGCCGCACGGCCGGTGCGCCGGGCCGGCCGGTGCTGGTGTTCCTGCACGGCTTCCCGGAGGCCGCCTTCGTGTGGGACGACCTGCTGGCGCATTTCGCCCGGCCCGAGCACGGCGGCTACCGCTGCGTGGCGCCCGACCTGCGCGGCTACGGGCACTCCAGCGCCCCGGCCGACGTGTCCGCCTACCGCGCCAAGCACCTGGTGCAGGACATTACCGCGCTCATCGACGTGGAAACCGCCGCCAACCCCACCCCGGGCCAGCTCGCCGCGCTGGTGGCGCACGACTGGGGCGGCGCCGTGGCCTGGAACCTGGCCGCGCTGCAGCCCGAGCGGCTGCGCCGGCTGGCCATCGTCAACGCGCCGCACCCCGGCGCCCTGTTGCGCGAACTGCAGCACTCGCCCGCGCAACAGGCCGCGAGCGCCTACATGAACTTCCTGGTCCGGCCCGACGCCGAGGCCCTGCTGGCCGAGAACGACTACGCCCGCCTCTGGCCCTTCTTCACCGGCGACTGGGGTGCCGGTGAACAGGGCTGGCTCACGCCCGAAGTGAAGCAGCAGTACCGCGACCTGTGGAGCCGGGGGCTGAGCGGGGGCCTGAACTACTACCGCGCCTCGCCCCTGCGCCCCACCACGGCCGGCGATTCGGGCACCGCCAACGTGAGCCTGCCGCCCGAGCTGCTGCGGGTGCACCGCCCCACGCTGGTGGTCTGGGGCGAACGGGACCGCGCCCTGCTGCCCGGCCTGCTCGATGGCCTGGACGCCTGGGTGCCCGATCTGCGCATCGAGCGGGTGCCCGAGGCCTCGCACTGGATCGTGCACGAGCAACCGGAGCGGGTGCGCACCCTGCTTGAAGGGTTCCTGTCCGGGGCCTGAAGCGTCGGCTTGCTGCTCTCAGTCGCGTCCGTAGACCGAAGGTTCCCCCGGCGGACGGGTCTTGAAGCGCTTGTGCACCCAGTAGTACTGCTCGGGCGCCTGCGCCACCAGGGCCTGCAGGCGCTCGTTCATCAGGGCCGTGTCGGCCGCCACGTCGGCACCGGGGTAGCCTTCCCAGCGCGGCAGCACCTCCACGTCGTAGCCCTGCGGGGTCAGGCGCGAGACCACCGGCACCACGCGGGCGCGCGCCAGCTGCGCAAAGCGCGGCAGGGACGGTATGGTCGCCGTCGGCACCCCGAAAAACGGCACGAAGAGCGAATCGGCCGCGCCATAGTCCATGTCGGGCAGCAGGTACAGCGGTTCGCCCGCGCGCAGGGCCGCCACCACCGGCCTCAGGCCCTGGCGGCGCGGCACCAGGTGAGGGTGGCCGAAGCGCATCCGCCCGGCATGGATCCAGCGGTCCACATCGGGGTTGAGCTGCTCGGCGTAGATGGTCGAAAACCGCCGGGGGAGTTGCTGCGTCAGAGCCGTCCAGCCGGCGTCCAGGCCCACGAAGTGGGGTGCGAAGATCACCGCCGGCCCCTCGTCGCGCAGCGCCTCCAGGGCCCCGTGCAGGCGCAGGCGGCGGCGCACCACCTCGGGCCGGCCATGCCAGAGCCAGCTGCGGTCCAGCCAGGCCTGCGCAAAGGCCACAAAGTGGTCGCGCACGGCGCGGTGGCAGCGCACCACACTGTCCTGCGGAAAGCACAGCGCCCAGTTGGTGCGGGCAATGCGCCGCCGGCGTGCGGCCACTGCATGCAGCACGCGGCCAAACAGCCAACCCAGGCCCCGCACCAGTGGCAGCGGCATCACTGCCAGCGCGCGCATGGCCAGCAAACCCAGGGCATTGAGCAGACTCATGCGTTCACCACCCGGCGCGCGGAGCCTTGTAGCGCGCATAGCCCCACAGGTACTGCTGAGGACAGCGCCGCACCAGCGCCTCCATCGCCCGGTTGATCTGGCCCGCCGCGGTCACCGGGTCCGTGGCCAGCGGCTCGGGCAGCGCCCGCTGCAGGGGCTGCACGTGCACGACGTAGCCGCGCCCCCAGGGCAGGCGCTCGCCCCAGGCCAGCAGCGTGGCCGTGCGGGGCAGGCGCGCCAGCCGGGCCGACAGGGTCATGGTGTAGGCCTCGCGGCCAAAGAACGGCGCCCACACGCCCAGCCCTTCGGGCGGCACCTGGTCGGGCAGCAGGCCCACAGCCTCGCCCTGGCGCAGCGCCTGCAGCAACTGGCGCACCCCGGCCAGCGTGGTCGGCGCCGTCTTCAGGCCCGCCCGGTGGCGCGCCCCTTCGACCACCTTGCGCCAGGCGGCCTGGCGCGGCGGGCGAAACAGCGCCGTCATGGGCCGGTCCCCGTGTTGCGTGGAGGCGGCAAAGCGGTGGGCATAGGCCTGCGCAGTGATCTCGAAGCAACCCAGGTGCGGCGTCAGGAACAGCAGGCCCTGGCCGTGGTCCAGCGCCGCCTCGATGTGCGCCGCCCCTTCCCAGCCCACCGTCACCGGCGGGCCGAACCAAAGGCGCGGCAGCTCGGCCACCTGCTTGCCCGCCTCGCCCACCGAGGCCCAGCGCTCCCAGCCGCGCACGCCGGCCAGGCGAGTGTGCCCGTACCAGCGGCGCCGGTAGCCCGGCGAAGCCAGCCACGTGAGCCAGCCCAACGCCCAGCCCAGCGCGTGCAGCAGCGGCAAGGGCCACCGGGCCAGGAAGCGAAACAGCAACAACATCGGATAAAATGGGCTACATCGCCGAGTTACTGAACAACTTGCGGGCGATTCACAAATTCAGCTAAAGCGTTCGCCTAAGCTCCAAAGCCCGGCGACCGCCAGGCAGTTCTACTGGAGTGTATTCAAATGGCGAACGACTTTCTCTTCACGTCCGAATCCGTGTCCGAAGGCCACCCCGACAAGGTAGCCGACCAGATTTCCGACGCGATCCTCGACGCGATCTTCGAACAGGACCCGCGCAGCCGCGTGGCCGCCGAAACGCTGACCAACACCGGGCTGGTGGTGCTGGCTGGCGAGATCACCACCAACGCGCACGTCGATTACATCCAGGTCGCGCGCGACACCATCAAGCGCATCGGCTACGACAACACCGACTACGGCATCGACTACAAGGGCTGCGCGGTGCTGGTGGCCTACGACAAGCAGAGCAACGACATCGCCCAGGGCGTGGACCACGCCTCCGACGACCACCTCAACACCGGCGCCGGCGACCAGGGCCTGATGTTCGGCTACGCCTGCGACGAAACCCCCGAGCTGATGCCCGCGCCGATCTACTACGCACACCGGCTGGTCGAGCGCCAGGCCCAGCTGCGCAAGGACGGCCGTCTGCCCTTCCTGCGCCCGGACGCCAAGAGCCAGGTGACGATGCGCTATGTGGACGGCAAGCCGCACAGCATCGACACCGTGGTGCTGTCCACCCAGCACAGCCCCGACCAGTCCGAAACCCCGACCAAGATGAAGCAGAGCTTCATCGACGCCGTGATCGAGGAAATCATCAAGCCCGTGCTGCCCAAGGAATGGCTGCAGGACACCAAGTACCTGATCAACCCGACCGGGCGCTTCGTCATCGGCGGCCCGCAGGGCGACTGCGGCCTCACAGGGCGCAAGATCATTGTCGACACCTACGGCGGCGCCTGCCCGCACGGCGGCGGCGCCTTCAGCGGCAAAGATCCGTCCAAAGTGGACCGCTCGGCCGCCTACGCCGCGCGCTACGTGGCTAAGAACATCGTGGCCGCTGGCCTCGCCAAGCAGTGCCAGATCCAAGTGGCCTACGCCATCGGTGTGGCGCGGCCCATGAACGTCACGGTCTACACCGAAGGCACCGGCGTCATCCCCGACGCACGCATCGCCGAGATCGTGGGCGAGGTGTTCGACCTGCGCCCCAAGGGCATCATCCAGATGCTGGATCTGCTGCGCCCCATCTACAGCAAGACCGCCGCCTACGGCCACTTCGGCCGCGACGAGCCCGAGTTCACTTGGGAGCGCACCGACAAGGTCGCGGTGCTGCGGGACCTGGCCGGCCTGAAGTGAGGCGCGGCGCGGCCCGGGTTCACGCCTTGGAGGCCTGAGACCAGGACAGGCCCGCGGCGTCCTTGTTCGAGAGCGTGGGTGTCTGCGTCCCGCAACGGTCCAGCGGCCAGGCGATGCCCAGAGCCGGGTCGCTCCAGAGCAGGCTGCGTTCGTGCTCGGGGTACCAGTAGTCGGTGGTCTTGTAGAGGCATTCGGCCGCTTCGCTGAGCACCAGGAAACCGTGTGCGAAGCCGGGCGGCACCCACATCTGCTTCTTGTTGTCGGCACTCAGAATGTCGGCCACCCATTGCCCGAAGGTGGGTGAGCCCTGGCGCAGATCGACGGCCACGTCGAACACCTCGCCGCGCACCACGCGCACCAGCTTGCCCTGCGGGTGCCGGATCTGGTAGTGCAGGCCGCGCAGCACGCCCCGCGCCGAGAGGCTGTGGTTGTCCTGCACGAAGCTGGCCTGCACACGGGTGGCCTGCTCGAAATCGCGCTGGTTGAAGCTTTCGAAGAAGAAGCCGCGTGTGTCGCCAAAGACCTTGGGTTTCAGCACCAGGACCTCGGGGATGGCGGTGGGTGTGACGGTGTAGGGCATGGAAGACCAAGGCTTATTTCAAGAGGCCCAGCAAATACTGCCCATACCCGCTCTTGGCCAGCGACTGGGCCAGGCGTTCGAGTTGTTCGCCATTGATGAAGCCACGCCGCCAGGCGATTTCTTCGGGGCAGGCGATCTTGAGGCCCTGGCGGCGCTCCAGCGTGGCGATGAACTGGCCGGCCTCGAGCAGGCTGTCGTGGGTGCCGGTGTCTAGCCAGGCGTAGCCGCGCCCCATGGTCTGCACGCTGAGCTGGCCCTGCTGCAGGTAGGTCTGGTTGACGGTGGTGATTTCGAGCTCGCCGCGCGCGCTGGGCCGGATCTGCTGGGCGATGTCAACCACCTGCGGGTCGTAGAAGTACAGGCCGGTGACGGCGTAGTTGGACTTGGGCTGCATCGGTTTTTCCTCAATGCTGACCGCCCTGCCCTGCGCGTCGAATTCGACCACACCGTAGCGTTCGGGGTCGTGCACGTGGTAGGCGAACACCGTGGCGCCGCTGGGCTGTGCGTCGGCCGCTGCCAGCAGGGGTTCGAAATCGTGCCCGTAGAACAGGTTGTCGCCCAGCACCAGGGCACTGGGGGCGTTGCCGATGAAATCGGCGCCGATGATAAAGGCCTGGGCCAGGCCGTCGGGACTGGGCTGCACCGCATACTGCAGGTTCATGCCCCACTGGGAGCCGTCGCCCAGCAGTTGCTGGAAGCGGGGCGTGTCTTGCGGAGTGCTGATGACGAGCACGTCGCGCAGGCCCGCGAGCATGAGGGTGCTCAGCGGGTAGTAGATCATGGGTTTGTCGTAGACCGGCAGCAGCTGCTTGCTGACGGCCAGCGTGGCCGGGTGCAGGCGGGCGTTGCGACCACCGGCGAGGATGAGGCCTTTGCGGGAGGTCACGGACGGCTCTTTCGCTTCAGAGGAGTTCGGCCAGCAGGCGGTTCACCCCCTGCTGCCAGTGCGGCAGATGCAGCCCGAAAGTCTGGCGCAGCAAGGTGGTGCTCAGCCGGGAGTTGCGCGGGCGCGGCGCGGGCGTGGGGAAGGCGCTGCTGGGCACCGCCTCGATGGCCCCCACCTTCCAGGGCAGATCGTGCCGCAGGCGGCGGGCGGTGTCGATGACGTGCTGCGCGTAGCCGTGCCAGGTGGTCTCTCCGGCCGCAGCCAGGTGGTAGGTGCCCTGCCCGGCGCCTGTGCGCAGCACATGCCCCAGGGCGTGCGCCGTGACGTCGGCCATGAGTTCGGCGCCGGTGGGCGCGCCCCACTGGTCATCGACCACCTTCATGTGTTCGCGCTCCTGCGCCAGGCGCAGCATGGTTTTGGCGAAGTTGCCACCACGCGCCGCATAGACCCAGCTGGTGCGCAGGATGAGGTGCTTCCGGCCGGCTTGCACGATGCGCTGCTCGCCTTCGAGCTTGGTGTGCCCATAGACATTGAGCGGGCCGGTGGCGTCGCCTTCCTGCCAGGGGGCGTGGCCGCCGCCGTTGAAGACGTAGTCGGTACTGTAGTGGACCAGCCAGGCACCCACCTCGTGCGCCGCCTGGGCCAACACCTCGGGCGCTTCAGCGTTGATTCTTTGCGCGAGCGGGCGCTCACTCTCCGCCTTGTCCACCGCTGTGTATGCGGCCGCGTTGACGATGGCCTGGGGCCGCAGTTGCCGCACCGTGCGGGCCAGCCCTTCCAGATCGGTCAGGTCGCCGCACAGGGGCGGAGCGTGGGGGTCGAGCGGGTCGGGCAGACCCTGGCGGTCCAGCGCCAGCACCTCGCCCAACGGCGCGAGGCTGCGCTGCAACTCCCAGCCGACCTGGCCGTTCTTGCCGAGCAGGAGGATTTTCATGCCTGGCCAGCCTCCCAGGGGTTGAGCACCTTCAGGCCTTCGATGCCCGAGAAATCGGATACGTTGCGGGTCACCAGCGTGGCTTCATGGAGCAAGGCCAGGGCGGCGATCTGCGCATCGGCGTGGCCCATCGGGCGCCCCGCCAGTTGGCGCTGCGCCTTGACCCGGGCATAACCGTGCGCTGCCTGGGCATCAAATGCCCACAGACGGCCGGCAAAATCCTGTTCGAACATGGCGGTGGCAGCGGCCTGCAGGGCCCGCTGGCGTTGCCCGGTGGGCATCAACGCCAACCCGGCCTCGATCTCGGCCACGGTGATGGCGCTGGTGCAAAGGCTGGCCGTCGGTTGTTGCGACACCCAGGCCAGCACGGCCGCATCGGGTTGCGGACGCATCAGTTCGGACAGGACATTGGTGTCCAGCAGATGACGCGCCGTCATGCGTCGAAACGGGGCAGTTCGCGCTCGGGGTCTGCGTGGCGCGCGGGTGGGCACCAGTCGTCACCGGCCAGGCCCTGGAAGCGTTGCCGAACCCGGTTCAGCCACACGGCCCCATCGTCCGTTAGCTCGCTGGAGGACAGTGCCTTCGCCAGGATCACGCGGACCTCCTGCTCCATCGACCAACCATGCCGGGCGGCGCGCAGACGCAAGTTGCGCTTGAGACGGTCGTCGAGATTGCGTATGGTGAGCGTGGCCATGGAAAAGCTTGCCTGACGGGGATGCAGAGACGCATCGAATGACTGCATTGTAGTCAATGCATGCACTGACTACAACACAATTACATCAAGCGCCTTCGCGCCGTCACGAACCATACTGTTTGCCGATCCAGTCCCGGTAGGCCCCGCTCTGCACGTGCTGCACCCAGTCTGGGTGATCCAGGTACCACTGCACCGTCTTGCGGATGCCGGTCTCGAAGGTTTCGGCCGGGCGCCAGCCCAGTTCGCGCTCGATCTTGCGCGCGTCGATGGCGTAGCGCCGGTCGTGGCCGGGACGGTCGGCGACGAAGGTGATCTGGGTGGTGTAGCTGGCGCCGTCGGCTCTGGGGCGCAGTTCGTCGAGCAGCGCGCAGACGGTGTGCACGATCTCGATGTTGGGCTTCTCGTTCCAGCCGCCCACGTTGTAGGTCTCGCCCAGGCGGCCGCCCTCCAGCACGCGGCGGATGGCGCTACAGTGGTCTTTCACGTAGAGCCAGTCGCGCACCTGCATGCCGTCGCCATAGACCGGCAGGGGCTTGCCCGCCAGGGCGTTGACGATCATGAGCGGGATGAGCTTTTCGGGGAAATGGTAGGGGCCGTAGTTGTTGCTGCAGTTGGTGGTGAGCACCGGCAGGCCGTAGGTGTGGTGCCAGGCGCGCACCAGGTGATCGCTGGCGGCCTTGCTGGCGCTGTAGGGGCTGTTGGGCTCGTAGCGGTTGGTTTCGGCGAAGGGTGGGTCGTCTTTGGACAGGGTGCCATAGACCTCGTCGGTGCTGACGTGCAGGAAGCGGAACGCTGCCCGTTCCGGTTCGGGCAGGGCGCCCCAGTGGGCGCGCACCGCCTCGAGCAGGCGGAAGGTGCCGAGCACATTGGTCTGGATGAAATCTTCGGGGCCGTGGATGGAGCGGTCCACATGGCTTTCGGCCGCAAAGTTGAGCACGGCGCGCGGGCGGTGTTCGGCCAGCAGGCGGTCGAGCAGAGTGCGGTCGCCGATGTCGCCCTGCACGAAGGTGTGGCGGGCATCGCCCTGCAGGCCAGCCAGGTTTTCGAGGTTGCCGGCGTAGGTGAGTTTGTCGAGGTTGACGACGGGCTCGTCGCAGGCGCCAAGCCAGTCGAGCACGAAATTGCTGCCGATGAAGCCGGCACCGCCGGTGATGAGGATCATGTAACCGCACCCTGTTGACTGTGTGATGGGGGCATTATCGTTGCGGCAGAATCCCGCCCAGAACGAACGCATCCCTAGGAACCCCTACGTGCCCGAGCTGAACGCCCCCGCCGATGTCCGCGCTGCCTTCGAAGCGGCCCACGCGGCGACCCAGGACCTGACCCGGCGCCCCGACAACGCCACCCTGCTGAAACTTTACGCGCTGTACAAACAGGCCACCGAAGGCGACATCCGGCGCGAGCGCCCGGGCCTGTCCGACCTGGTGGGCCGCGCCAAGTGGGACGCCTGGGCCGCGCTCAGGGGCACCCCCACCGAGGAAGCCATGCGGAACTACGCCGAACTGGTCGACACGCTGGAGTGACGCGGCCAGGGCGAGCACCACCGCGAGGGCCCGGAGCCGGCCCGGGCCATCATGCAGGCTCCACCTCGACCAGACAGTCGTAGAACGTGGGCGCGCGGCCCAGGTCGGTGAGGCGCTGGTGGGTGAGTTCGTTGACGTTGGTGCCGCGCGGGCCCAGCTTGCGCCACCAGATGCCCAGGCCATTGACCACGCCGGGGCGGGCCCGTCCGTTGAGGCGGGCGGTGCAGTGGTAGCTGCCGCGGTCGTTGAAGACGCGCACCAGAGCGCCGTTGGTGATGCCGCGCGCGGCCGCGTCGTCGGGGTGGATTTCGAGCAGGGGCTCGCCCTCGGCGTCGCGCAGGCTGGTGACGTTGACGAAGGTGGAATTGAGGAAATGCCGCGCCGGCGGCGAGATCATGGCCAGCGGGTATTCGGGGCGGCTGCCCACGGGCTCGTGGTTGGGCAGCACCTCGGGCAGGCCATCGAGGCCCTGCGCGGCCAGCCGCTCGCTGTAGAACTCGCACTTGCCCGAGGGCGTGGGAAAGCCGCCGTTCGCGTACGGCGCCTCGGGCAGGGGCAAGGTGGCGTAGCCCTGGCGCAGCAGGGTGTCGAAATCGACCGCGTCGCCGTAGGCCTGGCGGCACAGGGCCTCGTCGCTGTCCTGGAAACAGGGTTCGGTGAAACCGAGGCGCCGCGCCAGTTCGCGGAATACCCAGGTGTTGGGCCGCGCCTCGCCCAACGGGGCGATCGCCGGGCGGTTGAGCAGCACGTCGGTGTGGCCGTAGCTGGCGTGCACGTCCCAGTGCTCGAGCTGGGTGGTGGCCGGCAGCAGGTAGTCGGCGTGGTCGGCGGTGTCTGTCTGGAAATGCTCGAGCACGACGGTGAAGAGGTCCTCGCGCGCGAAGCCGGCGACAACCTTGCCCGATTCGGGCGCCACGGCCACCGGGTTGCTGTTGTAGACCACCAGCGCCTCGATGCGCGGGCCGAATTCGGGCGACGTCTGGCGCAGCAGGTCGTCGCCGATGGTGCTCATGTTGATGGTGCGGGGCCGCGCCACGCCCGCAGCAGCCAGCAGGTCGGGCCGCTGCAGGACGGCGCGCTGCACCGGGAAGTGGGCCGAGTTGCTCAGCAGCACCCCGCCGCTTGGGTGGCGCCAGGCACCGATGAGCGCGGGCAGGCAGGCCACGGCGCGCACGGCGTTGCCGCCACCACGTGCGCGCTGCATGCCGTAATTGAGGCGGATGGCCACGGGCTCGCGCCGCTCGAAGCAGGCCCCGATGTCGCGCGCCAGGGTACGGATCTGCTCCACCGGCAGGCCACACCACCGCGCGGCGCGCTCGGGCGGCCACTGCAGGGCGCGCTCGCGCAGCTGCGGCCAGCCCAGGGTGTGCTGTGCGAGGTAGGCGTGGTCGAGCCAGTCGTGCGCGATGAGTTCGTGCATGAGAGCGTAGGCCAGCGCCGCGTCGGTGCCGGGCAGCAGGGCCAGGTGCTCGTGGCACTTGTCGGCCGTCTCGCTGCGGCGCGGGTCGATGCAGACCAGCCGCGCGCCCTGGCGCTTGGCCTCCTGCGCATAGCGCCAGAAATGCAGGTTGCTGCCGATGGAGTTGCTGCCCCAGACGAGGATGAGACGCGCGTCGGTGAAACGCTCGACCCGCAGGCCGACCTTGCCCCCCAGGGTGTATTCGAGCCCGGCGGCCCCGGCCGAGGCGCAGATGGTGCGGTCCAGCAGCGAGGCCCCCAGGCGATGAAAGAAGCGCGCGGCGATGCTCTCGCCCTGCACCAGCCCCATGGTGCCGGCATAGCTGTAGGGCAGGATGGCCTGCGGGTCGCGCGCGGCGATGGCTCGCAGGCGCGCGGCGATGTCGTCGAGCGCCTCGTCCCAGCCGACGCGCTCGAAGCGGCCCGCGCCCTTGGGGCCAACCCGCCGCATGGGGTGCAGCAGGCGTTCGGGGTGGTGGGTGCGCTCGTGGTAGCGCGAGACCTTGGTGCACAGCACGCCGCCGGTCTGCGGGTGATCGGGGTTGCCCTGCACGCGCACGGCCACGCCGTCCTGCACGGTGGTGATGAGCGAACAGGTATCGGGGCAGTCGTGCGGACAGGCCCCCACGACCTGCCGGACGCCGGGAGAAAGGGCAATCATGTCGGACATGACAGCCATTGTGCGGCAAATGCCGACCCTGCGGCGGTGATGCAAAGATCGCAGGACTTGGGTACCATCTGCCTGACGAACAACCGCCGTTTTCACCATGAAACTCAACGAAGCCATACTGGGCCAGTCAACGGGCATGGCCGCCCTGCGACGCGACATCCACGCCCACCCCGAACTGTGCTTCGAGGAAGCACGCACCGCCGATCTGGTGGCCAACAAGCTCACCGAATGGGGCATTCCGGTGCACCGGGGGCTGGGCACCACCGGTGTGGTGGGCATCGTGCATGGGCGCGACGGTGGCGCCTGCGGGCGCGCCGTGGGCCTGCGCGCCGACATGGACGCCCTGCCGATCCAGGAGTTCAACACCTTTGCCCACGCCAGCCGCCACCCCGGCAAGATGCACGCCTGCGGCCACGACGGCCACACCGCCATGCTGATGGCCGCGGCCCAGCACCTGGCCCGGCACCGCGACTTCGACGGCACGGTGTACCTGATCTTCCAGCCCGCCGAGGAAGGCGGGGGCGGCGCACGCGAGATGATCCAGGACGGGCTGTTCGAGCTGTTTCCCATGGAGGCGGTGTTCGGCATGCACAACTGGCCGGGTGCGCCCGTGGGCACCTTTGCCGTGAGCCCGGGGCCGGTGATGGCATCGAGCAACGAGTTCAAGATCACCATCCGCGGCAAGGGCAGCCACGCCGCCCTGCCCCACAACGGCATCGACCCGGTGCCGGTGGCCTGCCAGATGGTGCAGGCCTTCCAGACCATCATCAGCCGCAACAAGAAGCCGGTGGACGCGGGCGTGGTGTCGGTGACCATGATCCACGCCGGCGAAGCCACCAACGTGGTGCCCGACTTCTGCGAGCTCCAGGGCACGGTTCGGTCCTTCTCGGTCGAGGTGCTCGACCTGATCGAGACGCGCATGCAGGCGATTGCCGAGCACACCTGCGCGGCCTTCGGGGCCGAATGCGAGTTCGAATTCGTGCGCAACTACCCCCCCACCGTGAATTCGGCCCCCGAGGCCGAGTTCGCGCGCCAGGTGATGGCCGGCATCGTGGGTGCCGACAACGTGCTGGCACAGGAACCCACCATGGGCGCCGAAGACTTCGCCTACATGCTACAGGCCAAGCCGGGGGCATACTGCTTCATCTCCAACGGCGATGGCTCGCACCGCGAAATGGGCCACGGTGGCGGCCCCTGCACGCTGCACAACCCGAGCTACGACTTCAACGACGACCTGATCCCGCTGGGCGGCACCTACTGGGTGGAACTGGCGACGCAGTGGCTTAAGCGACCGGCGGCATGAAGACGGGAAACCCGGCCCTGTGGGTGGTGGCCCTGGCACTGCTGGGCGGTTGTGCCACCGCCCCGGCCCCGGAGCGTTTCACCCTGCTGCCACAGGCGGGCCAGGGCCCCGGAGCCGTGGTGGTGCAATCCGGCAAACAGACCCTGGTGCTGGACCGGCCTTATGCCGTGGCGCTGGCCGGGCCTCAGGGCCTGCAGACCGAAACCACCGATGCCGCCGCCGTACAGGCACGCTACGGGTCTGTGCTGGAGGCCTTGCCGCCCAGGCCCCAGACCCACGCCCTGTACTTCGAGCTGGGCAATGCGCAGCTGACGGCGGCCTCGAAACTGCAGGTCGAGGAGATCCTGCGCTTCATCCAGGGCCTGCCTGCCCCGCGCCTGCTGATCATCGGCCACACCGACGCCATCGGCACCCCAGCCCTCAACGAGGCCCTGGCCCTGGAGCGGGCCGAGGTGGTGCACCGGCTGATTCGGGAACGGGGCTTTCCCGTGGGCTCCATGCAGGTCGAGGGACGCGGACACCGCGATCCGCTGGTCCCCACCCCGCCCGGCGTGCCGGAGCCCCGCAATCGGCGGGTGGACATCGTCGTGCGCTGACCGCGCGCTTCAACCGGCAACGGCCCCCTGCGCCGGGCCTGTGGTGTAGCGCTGGGCGGCGATTTCGAGCAGGCCATCGAAGATCAGGCTTTCCACCAGCTCGAAGGGCATGGTCATGCTGGGGGCCATTTTCCAGCCCGCACCGCCGGTCATGATGCAGACGGGCTCTTTACCGCAGTGGCGGTGCAGGTTGTCGACCATGCGCTGCACCGCCCCGGCGATGGCAAAGGTGCCGCCACTGGTGAGGGCATCGCTGGTGTTGGTGGGGAAGTCGCGCACCTCGCCGGTCGGCACATGCAGGCCGGCGGTGCCCGATTCCAGCGCACGCAGCATGATCCCGTGCCCCGGCAGGATGAAGCCTCCCAGGAAGCGGCCTTCGGCGTCCAGGGCCTCGACCGTGACGGCGGTGCCCACCATGACGACCACGCAGGGCCGTGCCTGACCCCGCGCCACCAGCCGCTGGCGCGCACCGATCATGGCCACCCAACGGTCGGAACCCAGCCGCGCGGGGTGGTCGTAGCCGTTGGTGACACCGGCTTCGGCAGCGCTGGAGACCACCCACTGGGTGGGGGCATCCCAGAGTTCGAGCTGCTCCTCGACGCGGCGACGGACGGCCTCCCCGGCCACGATGCATCCCAGCACGCGCTCGGGAGGCGCCAGGCGGCTCCAGTCCCCGTCGGCCAGGGTTTCGATGTTCTCGAGAAACTGCACACCATGGGCCAGCACGCGTGCACCCATGCGGGGCTGGTCGTACAAGGCCCACTTCAGGCGGGTGTTGCCCACGTCCAAAGCCAGAAAAGTCATGCGCGCATGATAATGAAGTTCTCAGGCCAGCGGCGGCCGGGGGATCGGACGCAGGCTTTCGTAGGCGCGCGCCGCGCGCAGCACCAGCGCATCGCCGAACATCGGGCCCACGAACTGCAGGCCGATGGGCAGTCCGTCGGCCGTGAAGCCGCACGGAATGGTGCAGGCGGGCTGCTGCGTGAGGTTGAAGGGGTAGCTGAAGGGCGTCCAGCCCAGCATGGACTGTGCGTCCATGGGGCGTGTGCCTGCAGGCACCGCTTCGAAGGCCGGCACCGCCAGCGTGGGCGTGACGAGCAGGTCGTGGTGCTGCATGAACTGCCGCATGTGCGAGCCCAGTGCGCCCCGGCGCAGGTGCAGCTGCTGAACCTGCAGCGTGGTGAGCCGGCTGCCCAGCTCGGCCTGGGCCTGGAAGTCGGGGTCGACCACCGCCTGCTGCTCGGGCGTGAGCGAGTTCCAGACCGCCCAGGTGCCCAGGAACCACAGGCCGGTGGTGATGTCGAGCGGGTCGTCGAAGCCTGGGTCGACGGCCTCGACGCGGGCGCCCAGTGCCTCCAGCTCGCGCACCGCCGCATCGACCGCGGCCGCCACCTCGGGGTGCACGTTGCGCGCGTACCCGAGCGTGGGCGAGTAGGCGACGCGCAGGCCCCGGATGCCGTCTTCCAGGCCAATGGTGTAGTCGGCCGGGTCGGGTGGCAGGGCCGTCCAGTCGCGCGCATCGGGCTGCTTGAGCACGTTCATCATGAGCGCCGCGTCGTGCACGTTCATGCTGTGCGGCCCGAGGTGGGCCACCGAGCCGAACGGCGACAGGGGGTAGGCGGGCACCCGCCCGAAGCTGGGCTTGAGGCCGAAGTTGCCGCAGAAGCCCGCCGGAATCCGAACGCTGCCCGCCCCGTCGGTGCCCACGCCGATCGGCCCCATGCCGGCCGCGACGGCCGCAGCCGTGCCGCCGGACGATCCCCCTGCCGTGCGCGCCGGGTTCCAGGGGTTGCGGGTGATGCCCGTCAGCGGCGAGTTGGTCTCGCCCTTGCAGCCGAATTCCGGCGTGGTGGTCTTGCCCAGCAGCACGGCACCGGCCTCGCGCAGGCGGGCGGTGGCCGGGGCATCGGTGTCCCAGGGCTGGTCCGGCGAGACGGTGCGGCTGCCGCGCAGGGTGGGCCAGCCGCGCGTGAGGATCAGGTCCTTGATGGAGATGGGCACCCCGTCGAGCAGACCCACGGGCGAGCCAGCGCGCCAGCGGGCTTCGCTGGCCTGGGCGCCGCGCAACGCCGCGTCGGCATCGACCAGGCAGTAGGCGTTGAGTTGCGGGTTGAGGCGTTCGATGCGCGCGAGCACCGCCCGCGTGGCCTCCACGGGCGAGGCCTGTCCGCTGCGGTACAGGCGCAGCAGTTCTGTGGCGGTGCAATCGGCCAGATCGGTGGATGGCTCGGTGGTTTGGGAGGTCATGGCACAGGCTCCTGGTGAGGGCTCGAGGGGGTCAGGCGGGCGCGCGGCTGCCGGTGAGGTCAAGCGCGGCCAGGGCCATGACCTGCGCGGCGTCGACCAGCGCCTGGACCTCCACGTACTCGTCGGGCTGGTGCGCAAGGTCGAGAATGCCCGGACCGTAGGCGATGCAGTCGCGCAACCGGGCAGTACGCACGATGTGCTTCTGGTCGTAGGTGCCGGGACTGGCGATGTAGCCCGGCTCGCGCCCCAGCACACGGGCGATGGCGCGCGCGGTGGCCAGCACCACGGGCGCGTCGCGCGGGGTGGCGGTGGGCACGAAACCCATGATGTCGCGCACGGCGTAGTCGAAACCGGGGCGGGTGCGGCGGAGCTCGTCGAGCATGTCGACGATTTCCTGCTTGACCGCGTCGAGCGTTTCCTCGGCGATGAAGCGGCGGTCGAGCACGGCGCGGCAGCTGTGCGCGACCACGGGCGCGGGCAGGTCACCGGTTGGGCGGCCCTGGGCATCCAGGGCGTAGCGCTGCTCGACCTGCCCGCCGTGAATGGCGTTGACGTTGAGGGTGCTGACGCGCGCACCGGGCGGCTCCACCGGCTCGACGGTGTGGCGCTCGCGCAGGCGGGGCTGCAGATCGGTTTCGAGCCGGTGCACGAAGGCGGCCATGTGCTGGATGGCGCTGTCGCCCAGGAAAGGCATGGAGCCGTGCGCGATACGCCCGCGCGTCTCCACCTCGCCCCACCAGACGCCCCGGTGCCCCAGGCAGATGCGGTCCACCCCGAGCGGCTCGGGAATGATGACGTGGTGCACGCGCGGCGGGCTGAAGTAACCACGCTCGGCCAGGTAACCGACACCGGCGAAACCGCCGGACTCCTCGTCCACCGTGCCGCTGATCTCGAGCGCACCGCGCAGCGGCCAGCCCGATTCGATGAGGGCTTCGCAGGCGATGACGCTGGCGGCAATGCCGCCCTTCATGTCGCAGCTGCCGCGCCCGTAGACGCGGCCGTCGCGCAGCTCGGCCCCGAAGGGGTCGGTGGACCAGCCGCTGCCGGCCTCGACCACGTCGATGTGGCCGTTGAAGTGCACGCCCTCGCCGGCCTCGGGGGCTTCGAAGCGCGCGATCACGTTGATGCGTGGGTGGGCATCGCTGTCGCCCGGGGCGCCGGCAGCGCGCACGTACTCTACCGCAAAGCCCCGGCGCGCGAGGCGCTCGCCCAGGAAACGGGCGCAGGCCCCGTAGTGGTCCCCCGGGGGGTTGGTGGTGGGAATGCGCACCAGATCCTGCGTGAGCGCCACCAGTTCGGCGCGTTTGGACTGGATGCGTTGCAGCAGGGCGTCGACGGATCGGCTCATGGACCGCACTATAGCGCCGTGCCGTGCCAGGGGTGGCGCGAAGGCGTCAGTTCTGGCGCCAGGGCAGACCGTGGAAGCGCCAGCCGCCCTTGCGGCCCCGGTGGGCGTGGCCGTCGGGGTCGCCCTCGAAACCTTCGAGGATGTTGTAGGCCTGCAGGCCCAGTTCGGTGGCACGCCGGGCCGCCGCAATCGAACGCACCCCGCTGCGGCAAAGCAACACCAGCTTGTGCCCGTCGGCCCCGGCCTGGCGGATGGCGTCGTCGAACGCCGGGTTCGGCACCATGCCCGGCCACTGCTTCCAGGCGATGCCCAGCGCATCGGGCACGAAGCCGACCCACTCGCGCTCGGCGTCGGAGCGCACATCGACCAGCACCGCCTCGCCGTCCTGCACCCAGCGCCAGGCCAGTTGCGGCGACACATCGCCCGCATAGCCCTGGGCCGGGCGCGGATGCATGAGCCACGCGCCGTCGGCGTCGTGCCGGGCACCGGAGACGAGGTTGGCGGGCACGGCCTCGTCGATGCGGCGCGGCCTGGGCAGGTTGAGCGCGTTCATCAGGGCCACGAACTCGGCCTGCGTCTTGCCGGCGATGCGGGCGTTGCCGGCCTTTTCCTGACCGATGGTGGAATGCGTGCGCCCCTGGTAGTCGTGCCCGGGCCAGACGGTGGTGTCGTCGGGCAGCGCGAACAGCACCCCGGTGATGCTGCGGTAGAGCGCCTCGGCGCTGCCGGACTGAAAATCGGTGCGGCCACAGCCGTTGATGAGCAGGGTGTCGCCGGTGAATACGTGCCGTTGCGGGCCGTCTTCCCACACATACGACATGCTGCCGGCGGTATGACCGGGGGTGCTCAGGGCCCGGATGTGGTGGCGCCCGAAGGCCAGCGTGTCGCCGTCCTCCAGCTGCACCGCAGCGGTGGTGATGCCGCAGGCCGCCGGGGCCGCCGTGCGTGCGCCCGCGAGTTCGGCCAGCTGCGCCGCGCTGGTGATGTGGTCGGCGTGGGCGTGCGTCTCGACCGCCCACAGCAGCTTGAGTCCGTATTCGCGCAGCGCAGCCAGGTCGCGTTCGAGCTGGGTGTCGACCGGGTCGATGATGAGCGCCTCGCGGGTGCCCTCGTCGAACAGGACGTAGGTGTACGTGCTGGAGTCGCGATCGAAAAGCTGCAGGGGTTTCATGGCCGGGTGTCTCGTTTGACGGGGCTCACGCACCAGGGCGCCGGCGCTTCAGGAGAAACGGGCCAGCATGTCGGCCACGTCGTCGGCCGGCGCATCGCCTTGCGCGATGACGCACCCCACCATCATGAAGAAGGACTTGTCGAGCGCCTTGCGGGCGGCCGCCAGCTGCTGGGCCACCTTTTCGCAGTCGGTGTCGGTCTCGATGAGGCGCTGGATGCCGCGCAGCTGGCCTTCCACCCGCTTGAGGCGCAGCAGCAGGGCTTTCTTGCGTTCGGGGTCGCTGACAGGGATCATGCGGGGCTCCTGGGGTGTGGTCGGACCACAGCGGGTCACCGGAAGGGCTGGACAGGACGCCTCATACCCCCCGATGTATATTCTAGCGGGCCCCGCGCAGCGGTCAATGGCTGGTCCAGAAATCGTAGCCGGCCAACGCCACCCCGCCCAGCAGGATCAGGGTGATGTCGATCTGGCTGAGCTTGTGGATGTAAGGTGCAAAAAACAGCACCAGCAACAGAAAGCCCAGCAGGCCCGAGATTCGTTCGACTTTTTTCATGATGTGCTCCGTTGTACGAATTCCTGCACCAGCCAGTGGGCGGCACGCATCAGGCGTGCGTCGTGCAGGCGAGGCCCGATGGCCTGGATGCCAAAAGGCATGTTGCCCGAGAGCTGCAGCAAAGGCAGCGAAAGCGTGGGCAGACCGGCGAAGGTCCAGACCGTCTGCATGATCGGGTTGCCGGTGGACGCCAGCCCCGCCGGTGCCGCACCCAGGGCGGCGGGGGTGAGGATGGCATCGTACCGATCGAAAAACTCGTCGAAGGCGCTGGCCACATGGGGCATGCGGTTGCGCGCGATCAGGTAGTCGGACGCGGTGATCCGGTAGGCTTGCTCCAAGCGCTGCCGCAACGCCGGGCTGAGGCCGTCGGCATGGTGGTGGTACTCGAAATACAGGGCGTGGGCGAGCTCGACGTCGTTGACGGTGGCGTGCCAGCGCACCGCCTGTTCGATCGACGCGGGCAGCTCGACCACTTCCACCACACCTTGCATCAACTCCACGAAGGCCTCACAGGCCTCCTGGGCCTCGGGGTCCATCTGGTCCCACCACGGGGTGCGCACGAAGCAGAAGCGCGGCGGCAAGGGAGGGGCCGAGGTGGCGGTGGCCAGCCAGCTCCGGGGGCCACGGCCATGGCTGGCCACGTCCGCGCCATCGTCGCCGGTCATGATCTCGCCCACCAGGGCCAGATCCTCGATGGAGCGGGCAAAGACGCCCAGTTGGTCCAGCGACGGAGACTGCTCGAACACCCCCGTGCGCGGCAACTCGCCCAGGGTGGGCTTGAAGCCATAGACCCCACAGTACGAAGCCGGGCGCAGCACCGACCCGTTGGTCTGGGTCCCCAGGGCCACCGGCACCACGCCCGAAGCCACCGCCGCCGCCGAACCGCTGGACGAGCCGCCCGGGGTGTGCTCGGGGTTGTGCGGGTTGCGGGTGGGGCCGGGATGGAAGGTGGCGAATTCGGTGGTGACCGTCTTGCCGAAGATCACCGCGCCCTGGCCACGCAGCCGCCGCACGACGGTGGCGTCTGCGATGGGGTACCGACCTTCGTGCAGAGGGCTGCCGCAGCCGGTGGGGAAATCGATCGTGTCGATGATGTCCTTCACCGCCACCGGCACCCCGAACAGCCGGCCCGGCGGTTCGCCGCGACCCCGCTCCAGGATCAGGTGATCGGCCTGCAACCGGATGACCTGTTCGTCCAGGCTGGCAAACAGGTGCAGCCGCTCGTCGACCGCCTGGGCGAACGCGAGCTGCTGGTCGTAGAAACCCTTGAGGTCGACCTGGCCGCTGGCCAGCACCTCCCGGTATTGGGCCACGCCCCAGGCTTGAACGCTGTTGTCTTCGCTCATGCCGGCTTACAGGGTCTTGAAGATGCTGGGGTCCACCACCGACTCATCGTTGGGGTCGTAGGGAACCTCGGTGGCCTGGTTGAAGAAGCGGTCGGGCAGGTAGGACACCAGCGAGGGGAAGATGTAGGTCAGGGCCAGGGTCAGGATGACCATGCCGACGAACGGGAAACACCCTCGGAAGATCGTCCACAGCTCCACCCCTTTGGGGGCCACCCCCTTGAGGTAGTAGGCCGACATCGCCATGGGCGGTGTGAGGAAGGAGGTCTGCAGGTTGATGGCGATCAGGATGCCGAAGAGGATGGGGTCGACATTGAAGATCGGCAGCAGCGGCAGGAAGATGGGCACGAAGATGATGATGATCTCGCTCCACTCCAGCGGCCAGCCCAGGATGAAGATGATGAGCTGTGCCAGCAACAGGAACTGCACCGTGCTCAGGTTCATGCCGGTGAGCAGTTCCTTGACGATGTGCTCGCCGCCCAGGTAGGAGAACACCGACGAGAAGGTGGCCGCGCCGACGAAGAGGAAACACACCATGGCCGAGGTGCGGCCGGTGAGGTAGACGGCCTCGCGCAGGCGCTCCCAGCTGAAGGCACGGTAGGCGATGGCCAGGATGATGCCTCCCAGGGCCCCCATGGCGGCGGCCTCGCTGGGGGTGGCCAGACCGAACAGAATGGAGCCCAGCACGGCCATGATCAGAGCGGCCAGCGGAACGAAAGCCTTGAGCATCAGCAGGATGCTCTGCATGACGCTGTAGTCGACCGTGTCCTTGGGCTTGGGGCACAGGGAGGGGTTGAGCACCGCGCGGCCGATCACGTACAGCACGTACAGCGTCACCAGCAGGAAGCCGGGAATGAGCGCAGCGGCATAGAGCTTGACCACCGACACGCCGGCCGTGGCGGCATAGACGATGAGCAGGATGGAGGGCGGAATCAGGATGCCCAGCGTGCCGCCGGCGGTGATGACACCCGCAGAGAGCTTCTGGTCGTAGCCCGCCTTGAGCATGGCCGGCAGGGCGATCAGACCCATGAGCGTGACCACCGCACCCACGATGCCGGTGGCGGTGGCGAACAGCGCGCAGGTGATGAGCGCGGCCACGGCCATGGAGCCGGGCAGGAAACGCAGGCCGATCTGCAGGCTGTGGAACAGCCGGTCGAGGATGTTGGCCCGCTCGATGATGTAGCCCATGAATAAAAAGAGCGGGATCGATATCAGCACATCGTTGTTCATCACGCTGAAGGTGTTCTGCGTGAAGAGGTAGAAGATGCGGTTGTCCCAGAAGCTCTGGTCGGCAATGAAGTAGGCGTAGTAGCCGAACCCGATGCCCATGGCCATCAGGGTGAAGGCAATGGGGAAACCCAGGAAAATGACCAGTATGAATAGACCCAGCATCAGCAGGGCAATGGCGGGATCGCTCATGGCGTGACCTTATGACCGTGTTGTTCTTGGAGTTGGACTTCGAGTTCTTCCACATCGCCCGAGCGGGCAGGCCACGTGCCGGTGCGGATGCAGACGATGCAGCGCATGACCTCGGCAATGCCGGCCAGCAGCAGGGTGACGCCGGCGACGAAGATCATGAGCTTGAGCGGCCAGACGGGAATGCCGGCCGGGCTGTTGACGCTGGATTCGAGGATCTTGGCCGACTCGAAACCGTAACCTGCCCCGGTGAAGACCATCGCCAGGATGCCGGGGAAGTAAAAGATGAAATAGAGCACCAGGTCGACCTTGGCCTGGGTGGTGGGGCGCCACTTGCGGTAGATGAAGTCGCCGCGCACGTGCGAGCCGCGCGACAGCGCGTAGGCCCCCGACATGATGAACAGGGCACCGTAGAGCATGTAGCTCATGTCAAAGGCCCAGACCGTGGGGCTATGCAGCACATAGCGCATGAACACCTCGAAGCAGGTGCTGGCCGTGAGCACCAGCACACACCATGAAAAGGCGTGACCCACCGCCTTGCTGAAGACATCTATGACCCGGATCGTTTGTTCCATGGTGACGCGTCCATAAAGTAAAAAAAGAGCTGCCGAGACACCTCGGCAGCTCGGATGAGAAAGGCGGCTTACTTCGGCAGCTTGATCTTCTGCACGTGCTCGTAGGCCATCTTGTAATCGGCTTCGTTGGTGAAGTGGTAGAAGCCCACCCGGCGCGCCCAGGCCTTGAAGGAGTCGTTCACTTCCTTGAACATGTCGACTTCCTTCTCCAGCTTGGAGGTGACCTTGTCCCAGGCCGCCAGCTGACCCTTGTACACGTCTTCCGAAGTTCGAGACACCTGCACCTTGTGCTTGGTGATGAGTTCCTGCAGGTCGCGCGAGTAGTTGTCGTGCGCCAGGGCGGTGTTGGCGGTCGAGGTGGCTTCGGCCGCGTACTTCAGGATGGCACGCAGGTCGGGGGCCAGGGCGTTGTACTTGGTCTTGTTGAAGATGATCTCGAAGAACTCCTGGGCCTGGTGGAAGGAACCCATGGAGTAGTACTTGGCCACGTCCTGGGCACCGAAGCGCATGTCGGAGGTGGGGTTGTTGAACTCGAAGGCGTCGATCACGCCGCGCTGCATGGCGGGCACGATTTCACCGCCGGGCAGTTGGGCCACGGCCATGCCCATTTCCTGCAGCATGTCGGCAGCCAGGCCGATGGTGCGGTACTTGAAGCCTTTGACCGCAGCAGCGGTCTTGGGCGGCGTGTTCTTGAACCAGCCAAAGGGCTGCGAAGGCATGGGGAAGGCAAAGAAACCGACCACGTTCAGGTTCATCTTGGCCACCAGCTTGTCCCACAGCTGCTGACCACCACCCTGCATGATCCAGCTCAGACCGATGTCGGGCGTGGCACCGTTCACGGGGCCTGTGCCGAACAAAGAGGCGACCTTGGACTTGCCGTACCAGTAACCCGACACATGATGACCACCGTCGATCACGCCATTGCTGACGGCATCCATCAGCTCGAAAGGCTTGACCACGGCACCTGCGGGCAGGTACTCCAGGCGCATGCGGCCACCGGCCATGTCGTTGACACGGGTGACGTACTGCTGCGCCATCTCGGAGAAGATGTCGTTCTGACCCCAGGCACCCTGGATCTTGAGCACCGTCGGCGCCTGCGCCACGGAGATCATGGGGAAACCGGCCAGCGGAGCGGCCACGGCGGCGGTGGCGGCCTTGCCAAAGAAACGGCGGCGCGACGCCTGCGGGGTCTCGGCCTGGGTTTCAGCGACCGAAACGTCGGAAGTCTTGTGGTTCATGGGGTCTCCTGAGAATGATGAAAAAAACGACACGCCGACCAGGCAAGCCACAGCAACGAGCGCCGGATCGGCGAAGGAAAATGTGTCGTTGGCATAGTATAGGGAAGTCAAAACGGCCGCCCCGCGCAAATGCGCACCAAACCATCAGTGAAAACCCCAGCATGGTGTCGCCTAGGCTACTTTGGCGGCTTGAACCGTTTCACTTGCTGGGATACGTGGCTAGAATCGCGTCAATGTTGACGTTTACGTAAACGTAAATTCACGACCCTCGCCCGCGTGGCGACGCCCCTGACCAGGAGACCCATCCCATGACAGACCTCTCCGCCGAATACAAGGCCCTCTCGGAATACCGCCCCACGCACAAGGTGCGTTTCGTGACGGCGGCCAGTCTGTTCGACGGGCACGATGCGGCCATCAACATCATGCGGCGCATCCTGCAGGGCATGGGGGCAGAGGTGATCCACCTGGGCCACAACCGCTCGGTCGACGAGGTGGTCACGGCCGCGCTGCAGGAGGACGCCCAGGGCATCGCCATCAGCTCCTACCAGGGCGGCCACGTCGAGTACTTCAAGTACATGGTCGATCTGCTGCGCCAGCGCGGCGGCGAGCACATCCAGGTCTTCGGCGGCGGCGGCGGCGTGATCGTGCCGGCCGAGATCCGCGAACTGCAGGCCTATGGCGTGGGCCGCATCTACAGCCCCGAGGACGGCCAGCGCATGGGCCTGGCCGGCATGATCGGCGAGATGGTGATGCGCTGCGACCAGGATCTCACCCCCTACGCGCCCGCCTCCATCGACGCCATCCAGGGCCAGACCGACGCGGCCTGGCGGGCGTTGGCCCAGCTGATCACGGCCCTGGAGAACCAGCGCGCCGACGCCGGTCTGGTGACCCAGTTGCGAGAGCGCGCGCAAGGCCTGAAGGTCCCGGTGCTCGGCATCACGGGCACGGGCGGCGCGGGCAAGTCCAGCCTGACCGACGAGCTGATCCGCCGCCTGCGGCTGGATCAGGACGACGCGCTGCGCGTGGCCGTCATCAGCATCGACCCGAGCCGGCGCAAGAGCGGCGGCGCCCTGCTGGGCGACCGCATCCGCATGAACGCCATCGGCCCCTGGCAGAAGGGCTCGCGTGTCTACATGCGCAGCCTGGCCACACGCGATTTCGGCAGCGAGATCTCGGCCGCCCTGCCCGATGTGGTGGCCGCCTGCAAGGTGGCGGGCTTCGACCTGATCGTGGTCGAGACCTCGGGCATCGGCCAGGGCGATGCGGCCATCGTGCCGCACGTGGACGTGCCGCTGTACGTGATGACGCCGGAGTTCGGCGCGGCCAGCCAGCTCGAGAAGATCGACATGCTGGATTTCGCCGCGTTCGTGGCCATCAACAAGTTCGACCGCAAGGGTGCGCCCGACGCGCTGCGCGACGTGGCCAAGCAGGTGCAGCGCAACCGCGAGGCCTGGAGCGAGCGCCCCGAGGACATGCCGGTGTTCGGCACCATGGCCGCACGCTTCAACGACGACGGCGTGACCGCACTCTACCAGGCGCTCAAACCCCGCCTGGCGGAGTTGGGCCTGCCGCTGCAGGCGGGCCGGCTGCCGATGGTGCAGGTGCGCCACAGCAGCAACCAGAACCCGGTGGTGCCGTCGTCGCGCACGCGCTACCTGGCCGAGATCAGCGACACGGTGCGCGGCTACAAGCGCAAGGCCCTGCAGCAGGCGCGCCTGGCGCGGGAGATCCAGCAACTGCGTGCCACGGCCGGAATGCTCAAGGTCGGCAAGCCCGAACGCGCCAAGGCCGCCGAGGCGGTGGTCGACCTGGCCGAGCAGCGCGAACTGCAGCAGGACCCGGCGGCCCGCAAGCTGCTGGCGCAGTGGCCCGATATGCAGAAGGCTTACGCGGGCGACGAGTACGTGGTGAAGATCCGCGACAAGGAAATCCGCACCCAGCTCACGCACACCACGCTCAGCGGCAACAAGATCCGCAAGGTGGTGTTGCCATCGTACGAGGACCATGGCGAACGGCTCAAGTGGCTGATGCTGGAGAACGTGCCCGGCAGCTTCCCCTACACGGCCGGCGTGTTCGCCTTCAAACGCGAGAACGAAGACCCCACCCGCATGTTCGCCGGCGAAGGCGACGCCTTCCGCACCAACCGCCGCTTCAAGCTGCTCTCCGAAGGCATGCCGGCCAAGCGCCTGTCCACGGCCTTCGACTCCGTCACGCTCTACGGCCACGACCCCGACCTGCGCCCCGACATCTACGGCAAGGTGGGCAACTCGGGCGTCAGCATCGCCACGCTCGAAGACATGAAGGTGCTGTATGGCGGCTTCGACCTCTGCCACCCGGCCACCAGCGTGAGCATGACCATCAACGGGCCGGCCCCCACCATCCTGGCGATGTTCATGAACACCGCCATCGACCAGAACATCGAGAAGTTCAAGGCCGACAACGGCCGCGAGCCAACCGACACCGAAGCCGAAAAGATCCGCGAATGGGTGCTGGCCAACGTGCGCGGCACGGTGCAGGCCGACATCCTCAAGGAAGACCAGGGCCAGAACACCTGCCTGTTCAGCACCGAGTTCAGCCTGAAGGTGATGGGCGACATCGCCGAATACTTCGTGCACCACGACGTGCGCAACTTCTACTCGGTGTCCATCAGTGGCTACCACATCGCCGAGGCCGGCGCCAACCCGATCAGCCAGCTCGCCTTCACGCTCTCCAACGGCTTCACCTTCGTGGAGGCGTACCTGGCGCGCGGCATGCACATCGACGACTTCGCGCCCAACCTGAGCTTCTTCTTCAGCAACGGCATGGACCCGGAATACACCGTGCTGGGCCGCGTGGCACGCCGCATCTGGGCCGTGGCCATGAAGGAGAAGTACGGCGCCAACGAGCGCAGCCAGAAGCTCAAATACCACATCCAGACGTCGGGCCGCTCGCTGCACGCGCAGGAGATCGCCTTCAACGACATCCGCACCACGCTGCAGGCGCTCATCGCCATCTACGACAACTGCAACAGCCTGCACACCAACGCGTACGACGAGGCCATCACCACGCCTACCGAGGAAAGCGTGCGTCGCGCGATGGCGATCCAGCTCATCATCAACCGCGAATGGGGCCTGGCCAAGAACGAGAACCCCAACCAGGGGGCCTTCGTCATCGACGAACTGACCGAGCTGGTGGAAGAGGCCGTGCTGGCCGAGTTCGAGCGCATTGCCGAGCGCGGCGGCGTGCTGGGCGCCATGGAGACCGGCTACCAGCGCGGGCGCATCCAGGACGAGTCGATGCACTACGAGATGCTCAAGCACACGGGCGAACACCCCATCATCGGTGTCAACACCTTCCGCAACCCGCACGGTGATCCGACGCCCGAAACCCTGGAGCTGGCCCGCTCGACCGAGGAGGAAAAGCAGAGCCAGTTGACGCGGCTGCAGGACTTCCACGCCCGCCACGCGCACGAAGCCCCGGCCATGCTGGAGCGCCTGCAGCGTGCGGTGATCGAGAACCGCAACGTGTTCGAGGTGCTGATGGATGCGGTGCGTGTGTGTTCGCTGGGCCAGATCACGAACGCGCTGTTCGAGGTGGGCGGTCAGTACCGGCGCAACATGTGAGCGTTCGGGTGGCGCCATTGCCCCAATAATGGCGGACATGCGCGCCCTGATCCAGACCCACCTGGCGCCGCTGCGCGAGGCACAGCGGCGCGAGCCCATGCCTCCGCTGCAGACCCGACTGGGCTGGCTCGATGCCCTGGAACGGCTGGTGCACAACCACCGCGACGCGTTCGCGCAGGCCATCGCCGAGGACTTCGGGCACCGCAGCGTGCACGAGACCTGGCTGGCCGAGGTGTTGCCCCTGCTGCTGGACCTGCGCCACACCCGGCAGCACCTTCGCCGCTGGATGCGGCCGCGCCGCGCCGCCACGGCCTGGCAGTTCTGGCCCGGGCGCAGCTTCTTGCTGCCCCAGCCGCTCGGGGTGGTGGCCGTGATCAGCCCGTGGAACTACCCGCTGCTGCTTTCGCTCGGCCCGGCGATGGAGGCACTGGCTGCGGGCAACCGCGTGCTGCTCAAGCCCAGCGAACTGACGCCGCGCTTCTCGGCCCTGCTGGCCACGCGGGTGACCGAACACCTGCCGCCCGATGTGATGGGGGTGCTCACGGGCGGCCCGGAGGTGGGCGAGGCGCTGTGCGCCGAACCGCTGGACCACCTGTTCTTCACCGGATCGACGCGCGTGGGGCGCCTGGTGGCGCGCGAGGCGGCGGCCGTGCTGACACCGGTCACGCTGGAGCTGGGCGGGAAGTCGCCGGCCATCGTCTCGGCCAGCGCCGACCTGGACCGCGCCTGCGCCAGCATCGTGACCGGCAAGGCCATCAACGCCGGGCAGACCTGCATCGCCCCCGACCACCTGCTGGTGCACGAAACGCACCGCCCCCGCCTCGAACAGGCCCTGCAGGCTGCGTTCCGCCGCCAGTACCCGGACCTGGCCCGGCCCCCCGACTACAGCGCCATCATCGCGCCGGCGCATTTCGAGCGGCTGCTGCGACTGCGCGACGAGGCCGTGACCCAGGGCGCGCGTGCGCTCGAACTGGCCAGCGTGCCCGGCTGGCCCGACGCCGTGCGCCGCCGCATGGCCCCGACGCTGCTGTTCGACGTGAACGACGGCATGGCCGTGATGCAGGAGGAGATCTTCGGCCCGCTGCTGCCGGTGCTGTTCTACCGCACCCTGGACGAGGCGCTGGCGCAGGTGCGCGGGCGCGACCGGCCGCTGGCGCTGTACTGGTTCGGCCACAATGCGCGCGAACGCGAGCGCGTGCTGCGCGAGACGCACGCCGGCGGTGTGACCGTCAACGACTGCCTGCTGCATATCGCCCAGAACGACCTGCCCTTCGGCGGCGTGGGCCCGAGCGGCCAGGGTGCCTACCACGGGCGCTGGGGTTTCGACAATTTCTCCAAGCTCAAGCCGGTGTTCGTGCAGTCGCGCTGGTCGGGCGTGCCGCTGCTGCGCCCACCCTACAAGGGCGTCTTTCGGCGCATGCAGCGCTGGCTGGGCTGAGGTATGCTGGAGCGACCATGTCCACAACATCCCGCCAACACCTGACCATACTCACCGGCGCCTCGCGCGGCATGGGTCTGGCCATGGCCAGTCAGTTGCTGCAGGCCGGCCACGTGCTGCTGTGCATCTCGCGCCAGACCAGCGAGGCACTGGCCCACGAGGCCCAGTCGCTCGGCGCCCACCTGGAACAGTGGTCGCAGGATCTGGCCGACCCCATGGAAGCCGCCGAGCGGCTGGAACGCTGGCTGCACAGCCTGCACGCCCCGGCCTGGGCCGGCGCCACCCTCATCAACAACGCCGGCGTGATTCCGCGCATCGGCCCGATCGACCGCTGCGACCCGGCCGAGCTGTCGCGTGCCCTGCGTGTCGGCCTTGAAGCGCCCATGCAGCTCACGTCCGCCTTCCTGCGCGCCACCGGCGCCTGGGTCGACCTGGGTTGGGACGGGCCGCGCAAGGTGCTCAACATCTCGTCCGGCCTGGGGCGGCGCCCCATGGCGGGCCAGGCGCCCTACTGCGCGGCCAAGGCGGGCATGGACCACTTCTCGCGCTGCACGGCGCTCGACGAGGCGCGGCGCCCGAACGGCGCGCGCATCGTCTCGCTGGCCCCGGGCGTGATCGACACCGACATGCAGACCCAGCTGCGCGCCGGCGACGCCAGCGGGTTCCCCGACCTGCAGCGTTTCGTGCAGCTCAAGACCGGCGGCCAGCTAGACACCCCGACCCAGGCCGCCGCCAAGGTGCTGGCCTGGCTGGATCGTCCCGACTTCGGGGAGCAGCCGGTGGCCGACGTGCGCGACTGAGCGTCGCCTGGGTGTCCCCACCGATCGCGTTGCGGGGCTAAGATGCTCCCATTGATGAACCACCCCGATCTGGAGAACCCCCATGACCCGTGAAGTCGTCGTCGTCAGCGCCGTGCGCACCGCCATCGGCACCTTTGGTGGCAGCCTCAAGGACGTGCCCCCCACCGAACTGGGCGCGCTCGTCGTGCGCGAATCGCTCGCGCGTGCCCAGACCAGCGGCCAGGATGTGGGCCACGTGGTGTTCGGCCACGTCGTCAACACCGAGCCCAAGGACATGTATCTCTCGCGCGTGGCCGCCATCAACGGCGGCTGCGCCGAAGGCACCCCCGCCTTCAACGTCAACCGCCTGTGCGGCTCGGGCCTGCAGGCCATCGTCTCGGCGGCGCAGTCCATCCTGCTGGGCGACTGCGACATCGCCATCGGCGCCGGTGCCGAGAACATGAGCCGCGCACCCTATGCCAGCCTCAACACCCGCTGGGGCGCGCGCATGGGCGACGCCAAGCTCGTGGACATGATGGTCGGCGCGCTGCACGACCCCTTCCACACCATCCACATGGGCGTCACGGCCGAGAACATCGCCGCCAAGTGGGGCATCACCCGCGAGGACCAGGACCGCCTGGCCGTGGCCAGCCACAACCGCGCGCAGAAGGCCACCGAAGCCGGCTACTTCAAGGACCAGATCGTGCCCGTAATGCTCAAGAGCCGCAAGGGCGAGGTGGCCTACGCCACCGACGAGCACTTCCGCCCCGACGCCACGATGGAGGACCTGGCCAAGCTCAAGCCCGTGTTCCTGAAGGAGAACGGCACCGTCACCGCCGGCAACGCCTCGGGCATCAACGACGCGGCTGCGGCCGTGGTGCTGATGGACGCCAAGACCGCGCAGACACGCGGCCTCAAGCCGATGGCTCGCTTGATGGCCTACGCCCACGCCGGGGTGGACCCGAAGTACATGGGCATCGGCCCGGTGCCGGCGACGCAGAAGGCGCTGCAGAAGGCGGGCCTGAGCGTGAACGACCTGGACGTCATCGAGGCCAACGAGGCGTTTGCCGCACAGGCCTGCGCCGTCACGCGCGACCTGGGGCTGGACCCGGCCAAGGTCAACCCCAACGGCTCGGGCATCTCGCTCGGCCACCCGATCGGCGCCACCGGTGCGCTGATCACGGTCAAGGCGCTGCACGAGCTGCAACGCGTCAACGGCCGCTACGCGCTGGTGACCATGTGCATCGGCGGCGGCCAGGGCATTGCGGCGATCTTCGAGCGGACGTGAGTCCGGCGCTCCAGGGCCTCAGTTGCCCTGGAAGCCCCCGGCGCGGCAGGTCAGCACCAGCGTGTCGCGCCAGCCGTGCTCGCCCGGCACCAGGGGCTGGATGGGCGTGGTCTCGTGGATCACGCGCGTGTCGTCGAGCAGCAGCACCGACCACGGCTCGGTGAGCGTGAAGCGCTGGCCCGACGGGCCGTGGGCGTCGAACACCCGGCTTTCGCCGCCCTTGATGCCGTGGCGCCCGACCAGGAACACGGCCACCAGGTCCACACCGTCGCGGTGCGCCCCCTCGGGGGTGGGCCGTCCGATGCCGTCGGTGGTGTCGATGCGAAAGGGATGCGCCTCCACGTACCAGGGCTGCGCCCCCCGCAGGGTCGAGACGGCCGCGGCGGTGCGCACCAGCAGGCGCTGCCAGGCCGGATGGGCCACCATGGCCGGGGCCAGCGGCTCGAACCAGCGCTGCATGCCGCCATGCAGCGCGTTGTATTCCACCGGCTGCCAGTGGGCCCGGTGCGGCATCGGCTGCACCCGTTCGCCGTCGACCACAAAGCAGCCATGGCGCCGGCGCCGGTAGCGCCCGCCGTCCTTGAGGTATTCGTCTGGCGGCAGATCGTCCCACGCCGGCTGCAGGGCCGCCAGATCCTGGGCCTCCAGACCGAGCCAGGTCTGCACCGTGCGCGCGTCCAGCACGGCATAGCCGTCTCGGGCCAGGGCCTCGTCGAGCCGGCTCAGCGGCACACAGGGGGGCATGAAATGGGCGCTCATGGACGGGCAGTGTAGCCGCCCGCCTGTGCCGCGAACCGGGTAAACCATGTGGACGCTGCATCAGCGTTTGGTTATCTTTTCGCCTTGATAAAAATCAATTGCCTTGCCGAGGAGACCCCGCCCCATGAGCACGACCCACCCCACAGAGGTGCTGCCCCCCGACCGCCCCGCCAGCGCCGATGCCCCGGCCGCCCCACCGCCCCCCGAGGCCTCGGTGTTCGCCCTGACCCTGGCCGAGCTGACCCCGGCCGACCCGTTCCGCTGGCTGGCGCGCGGCTGGAACGACTTCCGGCAATGCCCCAAGGTCGGGGCGTTCTATGGCCTGTGCTTCTTCCTGATGGGACATGCCCTGTGGTACGTGTTCCATGCCGCGCCGGCCTACGTGCTGGCCCTGAGCGCGGGCTTCCTGCTGATGGGCCCCTTCCTGTGCCTGGGCATCTACGACGCCAGCAAGGCCTGCGAGAGCGGACGCCGGCCCTCGCTGACGGCCTCGCTGCAGTCCTGGCGACCGACCAAGGGGACCATGGCCATCTTCGCCGGCGTGCTGCTGATCCTGGAGATGCTCTGGGGCCGCGCGTCGCTGGTGGTGTTTGCCGTCACGTTCAACACCATGCCCTCGACCGAGAACCTGCTGGCCGAACTGTTGCGCGTGGAGAACCTGGAGTTCCTGATCACCTACACGGTGGTGGGTGCCATCTTCGCCGGACTGATCTTCACCACGAGCGCCATCTCCATCCCCATGATCCTGGACCGGCAGGTGGACGCCATCTCGGCCGGCCTGACGAGCATCCGGGCCTGTCTGCAGAACCCGGGGGTGATGATCCTGTGGGGGGCGCTGATCACCCTGATCATCGGGCTGGCCATGCTGCCGGCCTTCGTGGGGCTGTTCGTGGCCGGGCCGGTGATCGGCCACGCCACCTGGCACGCCTACCGCCACATCGTTCCGCGACCCGACACGACAGGCTGAAACCGTTACCCGGCCGCCCCGTCGGCGCCTGCTTGGCGCTATGCTAGGGTGCTATGGTCGAAATCAACGCATTCAGCCAGTTCCAGGTCTTCGTACTGGTCCTGACGGCGCTCCTGCTGTTCCTGTACGGCCTGGAGCACTTCAGCAAGGAACTCCAGACCATCGGGCGCGACCGCCTGCCGCGCTGGCTGGGGCTGGCCACGCGCGACCGCTTCCGCGGCCTGCTGCTGGGCGCCGCAGTGACGGCGGTGGTGCAGTCGAGCAGCGCCGTCTCGGCCCTGGTGATTGCGCTGGTCAACGCCGGCACACTGAATTTCACGGCCAGCCTGGCGGTCTTGCTTGGCGCCAAGATCGGCACGACCTCGACGGCCTGGCTGGTGTCGTACAAGCTCACCCACATCGGGCCGTACCTGATCGTGCTGGGCGGGATCATCACCATGCTGCCGTTCTCGATCCGCGTGGTGGGGCGCGCGATCTTCTACTTCGGCTTCATCTTCTTCACACTCGATCTGGTGAGTGACTCGCTGGAGCCGCTGCGGCAGTCCCCCTGGGTGCTGGAATGGCTGGCCCGGGCCAGTGAACCCTGGCTGGGGGTGCTGATGGGGGTGGCCATGACGGTGGTGCTGCAATCGAGCAGCGTGGTCAGCGGTCTGGCCATCGTGCTGGTGCAGCAGGGCGTGCTGGACCCACTGGGCGCGGTGGCGGTGGTGGTCGGCGCCACGCTCGGCACCACCGCCACCGGCCTGATCGCGAGCATCCCGATGGGCAGCTACGCCAAGCGTGCGGCCCTGATGAACCTGATGTTCAATGCGGTGGGGGTGCTGCTGATGCTGCCCTTCGTGAGCGCGTTCGGGCAATGGGCGGTCCGGCTGGGCGAAACGCCGGACCAGGCCGTGGCGATCGCCAACCTGGCCTTCAACGCCGGCGTGGCGCTCCTGTTTCTGCCCTTGACGGGCTGGATGGGGCAGCGCTTCGCGCCCCGGGTGGCGCCCACGCCGTCGCCCGAGAACGCCCCGGTCTGAACCGGATGGCGCCGTTGCCGCTCAGGCGTTGACTTCGACGACCACCCGGCCCCGGGTCTGGCCGGCCAGGATGTCGCTGGCGGCTTCCATGGCCTGAGCCAGAGGGATGGTGGTCGTCATGGATGCGAGCTTGCCCCGGTCGAGGTCGGTGGCCAGGCGAGTCCAGGCCGCCTCCCGCCGGGCCATGGGCGCCATCACGCTGTCGATGCCATAGAGCGTGACGCCACGCAGGATGAAGGGCGCCACGCTGGCCGGGAAGTCCATGCCCTGGGCCAGACCACAGGCCGCCACCGCGCCACCGTAGCGGGTGGACGCGCAGGCGTTGGCCAGCGTGTGGCTACCGACGGCGTCCACCACGCCGATCCAGCGCTCCTTCTGCAGCGGCTTGCCCGGCGCACCCAGGGTGGCGCGGTCGATCACGTCGCTGGCCCCCAGGCCTTTGAGGTAGTCGGCCTCATGCGGCCGGCCGGTTGAGGCCACCACGGTGTGGCCAAGCCGGGCCAGCAAGGCGATGGCCACGCTGCCCACCCCACCGCCGGCGCCGGTGACCAGCACCTCGCCGCTGCCCGGCTCGACGCCCTGCTCGTCCCAGTGCCGCTGCAGCGCCATCACGCACAGCATGGCGGTGTAACCTGCGGTGCCGATGGCCATGGCCTCGTGCGGCGTCATGCCCGCGGGCAGGGCCACCAGCCAGTCGCCCCGCACACGTGCCTTCTGCGCCAGACCACCCCAGTGCGTCTCGCCCACACTCCAACCGTTGAGCACCACCTTGTCGCCGGCCTGCCAGCGCGGGTGGCTGCTGGCTTCGACGGTGCCGGCGAAATCGATGCCGGGCACCATGGGGAAGCTGCGCACCACGGGCGACTTGCCGGTGATGGCCAGCCCGTCCTTGTAGTTGATCGTGGAGCATTCGATGCGTACCGTGACGTCGCCCTCGGGCAGTTGCGACTCGTCGATGTCGGTCGGGTCGCAGCGGTAGCCCGTCTCGGGCCGGGTGATCAGCAGTGCCTTGAACATGGCGTGTGTCTCCTCAGAAATTTTCAGACCAAGGCCTCGGCCAGCAGCTCGTAGGAGCGCCGCCGCACGGCCGGGTCGTGGGCCCAGGTGATGACGACGATCTCGTCCAGGTCGTATCGCTCGGCCAGTTCGTGCAGGCGAGCGGCCACCTCCGGCCCGGAACCGACGAAGGAGCGGCCGCGCAGCGCACGGGCCTGGGCCTCTTCGTCGGAGGTGTAGTCCCGCACCGCCTGGTCGGGCGGCAGCAGCGGGCCGAGCCGGCCTGTGTTGCGGTCCATGCGCCAGCGCTCGCGGCTGCGGAAGGCGTGCCAGGCCGCCTCGGTGGTGTCGGCGGCCAGCGCCCAGACGCACAGCGTGGCCTCTGGCCTCGGGTGCTGCGGGCTGGGGCGGTAGTGCTCGCGATACAGAGCCAGGGCATCGTCGGCGCCCTGGCCCTCGGTGATGAACCAGGCGAAGGCATAGGGCAGGCCGTAGTGGGCCGCCAGCTGGGCACCGTAGTCGGAGCTGCCCAGCATCCACAGCACCGGGTTGCCGGGACCGCGCGGGTGGGCCGCAATGCCATGGCCCGGGTGCCCCGGCGGCAGGTCGACACCGTGCAGCCAGGCCTGCAGTTCGCGCACGTGGACGGGAAAATTCTCGGCGCTGGCGTGCGCCTGCGGGTTGAGCAACCGCGCGGTGCGCTGGTCGGAGCCCGGGGCACGGCCCACGCCCAGGTCCACCCGACCCGGCGCCAGTGCTTCGAGCACACGGAACTGCTCGGCCACCTTGTAGGGGGCGTAGTGCGGCAGCATCACACCGGCACTGCCGATGCGGATGCGCGTGGTGCGCGCGGCAATGGCCGCGAGCAGCACCTCGGGCGCGCTGCCCACGATGCTCGGGTGGCCGTGGTGCTCGCTGACCCAGAAACGGTGGTAGCCCAGGGACTCGCAATGCGCGGCCAGGGCCAGGGTCTCGGTGATCGAGTCGGCCTCGGATCGGCCGGTGACGGCGACCGACTGGTCGAGCACCGACAGCTTGAGGGGACGATGGGGCGCGCTCATGACGCCGATTGTGGCGCAGCGCCGGCCTCGGCCTCCTGCAGCATGCGCCACATCACCTTGCCGCTGCCGCTCTTGGGCAGAGCGTCGGCGAACTGCACCGTGCGCGGCACCTTGTAGGCGGCCATGTGCTCGCGGCACCAGGCGATGATGTCTTCCTCCGACGTGTTCCCTCGGGCCTCGGCGCGCAACACCACCACCGCCTTGACCGACTCGCCGCGGTAGGCGTCCTGCGTCCCGATGACGCAGGCCTCGGCGATGGCAGGATGCCGGAACATGAGCGCCTCGACCTCGGCCGGCCAGACCTTGTAGCCGCTGGCGTTGATCATGCGCTTCAAGCGGTCGGTGATGAAGAAGTAGCCGTCCTCGTCGACGCGGCCCAGGTCGCCGGTGCGGAAGAAGCGCTTGCCATCGAGTTCGATGAACGCGGCTTCGGTGGCTTCGGGGCGCTTCCAGTAGCCGCGAAACACCTCGGGGCCGTGGATCACGATCTCGCCGGCCTCGCCGGCAGGCAGCTCCTGCAGCGTGAGCGGGTCCACGATGCGTGCGTCGGTGCTCAGGAAGGGTATGCCCAGACACTGCTGCTTGGGGTTGTCGGGCGGGTTGTTGTGCGAAGGTGCGGCGGTTTCGGTCAGGCCATACCCTTCGGCGTAGCGCAGGCCGTACTGCTCGAACAGGCGCTGCGCCACGGCCTGCGGCATGGCCGCGCCCCCACCCCCGATGCTCAGCAGGCTGGAGAGGTCGTAGCTGGCGAAGTTCGGGCTGGCCAGCAGGTCGATGATCATGGTCGGGATGTTGACCCAGTGCGTGACCTTCCAGCGCGAGATCAGGCGGCCGGCCAGGTCGCGGTCCCAGCGCGGCATGACGACCATGGTGGTACCGGCATAGACCCCGGCGTGCATGCCCACCACCATGCCGGTGATGTGGAACATGGGCACCACCAGCAGGCCGACGTTGTCGGCCGCGCCGCCGCTCCACAGCGTGGCGGCCACCGCGTTGTGCATGAGCGTGGCGTGCGGATGCATGCAGCCCTTGGGCAGACCCGTGGTGCCGCTGGTGTAGGGCAGCACGGCCAGATCGTCGGGCCCGACGGTGTGGTCGGGCAGCGCAGCGTCGCAGGCCAGGGCCTCGGCCCAGTCGCTCACCCGGCCTTCTTCGAGCGCCGGGGGGGCATGGCGCGTGGCCAGCCACTCGCGCCAGGCGGCGGGCAGGTCGCTCTCGGGCGCGAAGCAGGCCTCGGGTATGGCGTCGCGGTAGTGGGCCACCAGCAGGTGCTGCAGGCGCTGTCCGGCAGCCAGGGCGTTGCTGGCGCGCGCCAGCTCGGGGGCCAGATCGGCCGCAGCGATGGCCAAGCGCGCGTCGGGGTCGGTGATGTAGTGACCGAGTTCGTCGGCCTTGTTCATGGGGTTGACCGGCACCACCACGGCATTGGCGCGCAGGATGCCGTAGTAGGCAGCGATCCACTGAGGGCAGTTCTGCATGAACAGAATAACGCGGTCGCCCTGGCGCACCCCTTGCTGGTGCAGCCAGGCGGCCACGCGCTCGGCCTGGTGCAGCAGTTCGGGGTAGGTGGTGATGCGGTCGAAGAACACGGTGGCCGGCTTGTCGGGGTAGCGGCGGGCGCTGACCTCCAGGTTGAACCACAGGGAGGTGGCCGGCGGCGTGATGCGATGCGGCAGGCGTTTGGGCCAGAACTTGTGGTGGGCGCGCACAGGGGATGGCGCATCGGGACTCATCACAAACGTCTCCTTGGTTTTGTTCGGCAGGTGAGAAAGGATACGCAATGACAACGCCGGCTTCCAGTACGGCCATGTCCCGCAAGGGACCTGATTCACTCTGGCACACAACCTGCTTGCCTGAGAACCGGATCGCCAACGGGTGTGCGTGGGGGAGCAGACAGGCCCGAGTAAACCCGAATGACGCCCACCGCAGACCTGTATACAGTTTTCGCTGTCGCACGGGGGACAAAATCCTTCCGGGCGCCACATCCATCTTCAACCAGGAGTTCGACACATGCAAGGGACGACTTTGAAATTCGCCGTGGCCGCCGCCGTGGCAGCCGCCACCCTGACCAGCCTGCCTGCCCACGCCGGCAAGGACCTCGACAAGATCAAGGCCAAGGACGAACTGGTCTGCGGCGTCAATGCCGGTCTGGCGGGCTTTTCCGGCGCCGACAGTCAGGGCCGCTACAGCGGCATCGACGTGGACATGTGCAAGGCCGTGGCCGCTGCCGTCCTGAAGGACCCCAACAAGGTGCGCTACGTGCCCCTGACCGCACAGCAGCGGTTCACGGCGCTGCAATCCGGCGAGATCGACATGCTGTCGCGCAACACCACCTGGACCCTGACCCGCGACGGTTCGCTGGGTCTGGTGTTCACCGGCGTGACCTTCTACGACGGCGCCGGCTTCATGGTGCCCAAGGCCCTCAACGTCACCAGCGCCAAACAGCTCAAGGGCGCCACCGTCTGCGTCGAAGCCGGCACCACCACCGAGCTCAACCTGACCGACTACTCGCGCGCCAACAACCTCAGCCTCAAGCCCGTGGTGTTCAACAACGCCGAAGCCGCCACCGCCGCCTACTTCAGCGGTCGCTGCCAGGCCTACACGACGGACGCCTCGGGTCTGGCGTCTTACCGCTCCAAGCAGGCGCAGAACCCGGCCGACCACGTCATCCTGCCCGAGCTGATCTCCAAGGAACCTCTGGGGCCGGCCATCCGCCGCGGAGACGACGAGCTCTTCGCCATCGTCAAGTGGGTCGGCTTTGCCCTGCTGGAGGCCGAGGAATACGGCATCACCCAGGCCAACGCCGACAAGATGCGCACCGAAAGCAAGAACCCGGCGGTCATGCGGCTGCTGGGTGCAGGCAACGAAGACACGGGCAAGCTGCTCGGCCTGGACAAGGAGTGGGCGCTGCGCGCTGTCAAGGCCGTGGGCAACTACGGCGAGCAGTTCGAACGCCACATCGGCCCCAAGACCGCCATCGGCCTGCCCCGTGGGCTCAACAACCTCTGGACCAACGGCGGCCTGATGTACGGCATGCCGGCACGCTGATCCGCTGGTCAACGGGAACCGGGACTGGCTGCTCCATGTCCCGGTTTTTTCATTCAGACACGAGACAAGGGAGAAGGCTGTGACACAGACCCATTCCCCGGCGACCGGGCACCGATGGTCCCTCAACAGCCGTGCCACGCGCGGGTGGTTGTTCCAGTTCCTGGCCCTGGTGCTGGTGGCGCTGGGCATCTGGTTCCTGGCGCACAACACCCAGGTCAACATGGCCGCCCGCGGCATACCGAGCGGCTTTGACTTCCTGTCGATGCCGGCGGGCTTCGACATCGGCGAGACGGTGATTGCCTACTCGCCCACCGAGAGCTATGGCAAAGCGATCTGGGTCGGCGTGCTCAACACGCTCAAGGTGGCCGTCATCGGCATTGCACTGGCCACCCTGATCGGTGTCGCCATCGGTGTGGGCCGCTTCTCGCGCAACGGCCTCCTGCGCGGCCTGTGCTACGGCTATGTGGAGCTGTTCCGCAACATCCCCGTGCTGTTGCAGCTCCTGATGTGGTACCTGTTCATGGTCGAGGTCCTGCCACCTTCGAACCAGTCCTGGTCCCTGTTCGACCTGTTCTTCCTGAGCAAGGGCGGGTTTTCGATGCCGTCTCCGAAAGCCGACACCGGCTGGTCGTGGGTGCTGTGGGGTGCCATGGCGGGCCTGGCCATGGCCGTTCTGTGGCGACACCGCACCCTGCGACGCTTTGAACGCACCGGGCAGGTGGGCGACATGTTCTGGACACCCGTGGCCCTGGTGTTCGTGCTGGGCCTGGTGGGCTGGCTGGTTGGCGGCATGCCCGACGAATGGGAGATCCCGGAACAGCTGGTGTTCATGGTAGACGGCGGCATCAGTGCCACGCCCGAATTCCTGACGGTGCTGATCGGTCTGGTTACCTACACCGCCGCCTTCATCGCGGAGGTGGTGCGTGGCGGCATCCAGTCGGTCAGCCACGGACAGACCGAAGCCGCCTCTGCGCTGGGCCTGAACCCTCGACAGATCATGAAGCTGGTGGTGCTGCCCCAGGCGTTGCGCGTGATCATCCCGCCACTGACGAACCAGTACCTGAACCTGACCAAGAACTCGTCGCTGGCGGTGGCGGTGGGCTACCCCGACGTGGTGTCGGTGGCCAACACCACCATCAACCAGAGCGGGCGCGCCGTGGAGTGCATCGCCATCATCATGCTGGTCTACCTGAGCACCTCCCTGAGCACCTCGGTGTTCATGAACTGGTACAACCACCGCAAGGCGATACAGGAGCGTTGAGCCATGTCCGAGACTTTCTCGCCCATTCCGCCCAGACCCTCTCCCGTCCGCAACTCGGGGATGCTGGCCTGGATGCGACAGAACCTCTTTGGCAGCCTGTCAAACACCCTGACCACCTTGTTCCTGGTGGGTCTGGCCCTGTACCTGCTGCCAGGCATGCTTCAGTGGGGTCTCATCCATTCGGTGTTCGCCCCGGATGCAGCCGCCTGCCAGGCGGCCCGAGGCAACGGTGCCTGCTGGGGCGTGGTGACGGAAAAATACCGGGTGATCCTCTTTGGCCGCTTTCCCTACGATGAGCACTGGCGCCCACTGCTGGCCACCGCCCTGATGCTGGGCGGCCTGGTGATCAGCTGCATGCGCTTCTTCTGGAACCGTTGGCTGGTGCTGATCTGGGTCGGGGTTCTCGCGGCCTTTTTCGTTCTGATGGGCGGTGGCGTGCTGGGCCTGAGCCCCGTGCGCTCGGACATCTGGGGCGGCCTGCCGCTGACCGTCATGCTGGCCACACTCTCGCTGTTCCTGGCCTTTCCTCTGTCGGTGGTGGTGGCACTGGGACGGCGCAGCCGCCTGCCGGCCATCCGCAGCATCTGCATCACCTACATCGAACTGATCCGGGGGGTTCCATTGATCTCGGTGCTGTTCATGGCATCGTTCATGTTCCCGCTGTTCATGCCGCAGGGCATGGACATCGATGTGCTGGTGCGCGTGGTGGTGGGCATCACGCTGTTCGCAGCGGCCTACATGGCCGAAATCGTGCGCGGCGGCCTGCAGGCCATTCCCAAGGGCCAACTCGAAGCCGCCGACACGCTGGGCCTGAACTACTGGCAGACCCAGCGCAAGATCGTCCTGCCCCAGGCCCTGGCGATGGTCGTGCCGAGCATGATGAACAACTTCATCTCGGTCTTCAAGGACACCTCGCTGGTGACTATCGTGTCCATGTACGAACTCACCGGCGCCCTGTCTCTCGCGCTGAACTCCGACGTCGAGTGGCGCCCCTTCAAGATCGAGGCCTACCTCTTCATCACGCTGCTCTACTTCGTGATGTGCTTCGCCATGTCGCGCTACAGCCTGTGGGTGGAGAAGCAGCTGGTCAAGAGCAAGGCACGCTAAACAAAGGATATCGACATGTCTGACCCCATCATCCGCTTCGAAAAGGTCAACAAGTGGTACGGCAACGACTTCCACGTGCTGCGCGACATCGATCTGGATGTGGCCCGCGGCGAGCGCATCGTGATCTGCGGCCCCTCGGGCTCGGGCAAGTCCACGCTGATCCGCTGCGTCAACCGGCTGGAGGAGCACCAGCAGGGCCGGATCGTCGTGGACGGCACCGAACTCACCGACGACATCAAGGCCATCGACCGTGTACGCCGCGAAGTCGGCATGGTGTTCCAGCAGTTCAACCTGTTCCCGCACCTGACCGTGCTGGAGAACCTGACACTGTCGCCCATGTGGGTGGGCAAGGTGCCGAAGAAGGAGGCCGAGGAAAGGGCCATGCAGCAACTGGAGCGGGTGCGCATCGCCGAACAGGCGCGCAAGTATCCGCTGCAGCTCTCCGGGGGCCAGCAGCAGCGGGTGGCGATTGCGCGCGCGCTGTGCCTGACGCCGAAGATCATGCTGTTCGACGAGCCCACGTCGGCGCTCGACCCGGAGATGATCAAGGAGGTGCTGGACGTGATGATCGAACTGGCCGGACAGGGCATCACCATGATCTGCGTCACGCACGAAATGGGCTTTGCCAAGGCCGTGGCCGACCGCGTGATCTTCATGGACCAGGGCCAGATCGTCGAACAGAACACTCCGCACGAGTTCTTCAACCACCCCCAGAACGAACGCAGCAAGGACTTCCTGTCCAAGATCCTCGGACACTGAGCCACCACCGTCGCCTGGGTGGCAGCCAGGGCCGAGGGGCCGCCCTATGATGGCGGCTCATGTCTGCTCCTGCCTCTGTGCCCACGACCGGCACCCCTCTGACCCCGGGCCTGCCCGCTGTGCTGTGGCTGTTCACGCTGTGCAACTTCGTGGTCGGCACCGGCGCCTTCGGCATCAGCGGCTACCTGGGGCCGCTCGCGGCCGACCTGCAGGTCGGTGTGGGCGCGGCTGGCCAGACCATGACCGCCTACGCGCTGGCCAATGCGCTGCTGGCCCCGCTGATCATGCTGCTGACCGGCCGCTGGCCGCGCCGCACGGTGATGCTGCTGGCCCTGGGCCTGTTCGGTGCAGGCGCCTTGGTGTGCACCCTGGCACCGAGCCTGGGCGTGCTGATGGCAGGGCGCGTGCTCATGGGCGCGGGCGCCGTGTTCACGCCCGTGGCCGCCGGGGTGGCCGTCTCCCTGGTGGCCCCCGAGCAACGCGGCAAGGCGCTGTCTCGGACCTTCCTCGGGATGAGTCTGAGCTATGTGCTGGGCATGCCGCTGGGTGCCTGGCTCGGCCTGGAACTGGGCTGGCGCTGGCCCATGGGCGCCGTCGGTCTGGCCTGCGTGCCCATGCTCTGGCTGCTGGTCAGCCGTGTCGATGCACGAGCCGGCGCCAGCGACGGTGGCTTCACGGGCCTGGGCGGGTTGCTGCGCCGCCGCGAGATCCAGCTCACGCTGCTGCTGACCCTGCTCTATTTCAGTGCGATCTTCACCGTCTCGGCCTACATCGGTCCGGTGCAGCTGGCGCTCAATCCCCTCTCTCCGGCTGCGCTGACATGGACGCTGATGGCACTCGGCCTGGCCGGCGTGGCCGGCACGCTGCTGGGCGGCTGGCTGACCGACCGCTTCGGCCCGCGCCGCACGCTGTTCTGGCTCATGGGCAACATGGTGTTCGCAATGCTTTCCGTCCCGCTGACCGCCGGCCATCACCTCTTCACCGTGGCGGCCTTCTCGTTGTGGACGCTGTCGGGCTTCGGGATCATGACGCCGCAGCAGTCGCGTCTGGCCGAGCAGGCGTTTGCCCAGGCCCCCATGCTGCTGAGCCTCAACGCCTCCATGCTCTACGTCGGGATGGCGCTGGGAGCGGCCAGCGGCGGGGCCGCCATCGGGTGGCTGGGCTTCGAGCGGCTGTCCTGGCTGGGAGCCGCCTTTGCCGTGGCCGGATGGCTCACCCTGATGCGTCGCAGCAGCGCACACCAGTCCGCGGCCGGCCGGCCATGACCCCTTACGGAACTTTCCCCACACACCCGCTATCATTGCTTGATGCGTGCATTTTGGCTATGGCTGATGATCTGCCTGCTCCCGCTCCGGGCGCTGGCCGGCGATGCCATGGCGTTGCAGACCATGCCGCTGGGCGGGCCAGCCGCCAGCCTGCAGATGTCGGCCCCATCGGCCCCTGAGGCCTCTGGCTGCCACGGCCAGTCCCATGCGGCACAGGCGCCCATGTCAGCCCTGGGACACCCCGATGCGATCCACCACGGCGATACCCCTGCCGACGAGTCAGAACATGATGTCCTGTGCACTGTGTGCGACATCTGCCACACCACCGCGACCCTGAGCCCCGAACCTCGGTTCGCCACCGCTTCTCCTGGCGCCGCTGTGCCTGCGCACGTGCGCGGCCCGATCTTGAGCGCCGAGCGCCTGCCGGTCCACAAACCCCCCATCGCCTGAGCGCCCCCAGCCCCAGTGCGTCCGAAATTTGCCGCTGACGGCATCCGGACGCCGGTTTCGAGCGTTTTCAGGAGATTTTCATGCGACTCCCCAGAGGCCCTGCACGGCCCTGGCTGGCTGTTCTGCTGGCCATGATGGCCACGGCCGGTCATGCCCAACCCCACGGCCACAGCCACCCCTCCCTTCTAGCGCCCAAGGTGACGGACACTCCGTCGGCCGCTGTCCCGATGGACAACTGGAAAGCCGCCAACGACGCCGTGGGCGAAATGTCCCGCGGCCACATCGACATCCTGCGCTGGGAACAGGGCCGGTCGCCACAGCCCCCCGGCATGCCGCTGGTCCGTCCCGCGCCGTGGACCCTGGCACAGGCCATCCAGAGTGCAATGCACAACCGCCCGAATCTGCTGGCCCGCCCGGGCATGAGCGCCCAGGACCGGACCGCCCTGCGCCTGCAGGCCGAAGCGCTGGCCCACGAGGTGGAGCGCGCGTGGATTGAGGCAGTGGCCGCTCGCCAGAGCCTGGGTTACCGCGAACAGGTGCTCGAAGCCGCCGAAGCCGCCGCCGAACTCGCCCAGCGCATGGCCCAGGTGGGCAACTGGAGCGTGGCGCGCCAGATGCAGGAGGAACTCATCCTCTGGAACGCGCGCGCCGAGCTCCGGGTGGCCCGGCATGCCGAGACAGCCGCCCGCGAAGGCCTCTGGCGCCTGCTGGGTCAAGGCGATGGATCCCCGGCCACCGCCCTGGACCTCGCACGGCTGCTGCCCGAAAGACTGGACGAACTTCCGCCCCGCATGGCTGACGACCCCAGCGCCCGGGCCATGCTGGAGGAGCAGGCGCTGCAGCAACACCCGCGCTGGCCCTTGCTGGCGATCGAATCACGTCGGCAGATGCAAGGCCTGACCGCAGCCTCGCGCGAACAACTGGAACGTGTGCTGGCAGACAGCATCACCACCGCCGATGGACAATGGCCCGCCACCATCGACTACCGACAGCCGTGGCCGCACGCCATCGAACGCGCCGCCCAGGCACGCGCCGACGCCACCACCCTGGAGCGCCGCATCCGCTCTGACCTGCGCGTCGCCCTGAATGCCTGGCACACCGCCCGCGACACGGCGCAGCAGGCGCGCCAGGACGTCCAGCGCCTGCACAACGCCCTGCAGGAGGACGCCCAACTGCGCTACAACGGCATGCTCGCCAGCACCTGGGAGCTGCTGGCCGCCGCGCGAGCGCGGGTCGAGAGCGTCAACGCCGCGCTGCAGGCCCAGCGCGATGCGTGGCTGGCCCACGCCGACCTGCAGGCCGTGCTCGCCGGCCTGCCCTATACGGGCCAGAGCCCGGCCTCGACCGGCACACCCGACACCCCCGCACAAGGACACTGAACATGCAACGCCGACATTTCTTCCAGCAGGCCCTGGCCGGTGCCGCCACCGCCGTGGCGGCCACCACCGTGAGCCGCAGCGCGCTGGCCGCCCTGCCCGAACCCGTCATCCGCTCCAGCGCCGATACCGCCGCCCCCTGGACCCCCCCCGGCGTCACCGGCGCGGGCAGCCCCTACAACCCGGTGGTCACGCTCAACGGCTGGACCCTGCCCTTTCGCATGAGCAATGGCGTCAAGGAGTTCCACCTGGTGGCCGAACCCGTGGTGCGCGAGGTGGCCCCGGGCTTCCTCGTCAACATGTGGGGCTACAACGGCCAGAGCCCGGGCCCGACCATCGAGGTCGTCGAAGGCGACCGCGTGCGCCTGTACGTGACCAACCGCCTGCCCGAGCCCACCACCATCCACTGGCACGGCCAGCGCCTGCCCAATGGCATGGACGGCGTCGGCGGCGTCAACCAGCCACCGATACCGGTGGGCAAGACCTTCGTCTATGAGTTCGTGGCGCGCCGCCCCGGCACCTTCATGTACCACCCGCACGCCGACGAAATGACGCAGATGGCCATGGGCATGATGGGCTTCTGGGTCACGCACCCCAAGGGCCAGCACCCGCTGATCGACGAGGTCGACCGCGACTACTGCTTCCTGCTCAACGCCTTCGACGTCGAGCCCGGCGCGCGCACGCCCAGCGTCAACACCATGACCGACTTCAACATCTGGTGCTTCAACAGCCGTGTCTACCCGGGGCTGGACCCGCTGGTGGCGCGCCTGAACGAGCGGGTGCGCATCCGCGTGGGCAACCTCACCATGACCAACCACCCGGTCCACATCCACGGCATCGAGTTCGAGGTCACCGGCACCGACGGCGGCCCCGTGCCCAAGGGAGCACGCTGGCCCGAGGTCACCACCGACGTGGCCGTGGGACAGATGCGCCAGATCGAGTTCGTGGCCGACGAGCCCGGCGACTGGGCCATGCACTGCCACAAGAGCCACCACACCATGGGCGCCATGGGCCACGGCGTGCCGACCATGATCGGTGTCGACCACCGCGGGCTGGTGCAGAAGATCCAGAAACTGGTGCCCGACTACATGGTCATGGGCGAGCGCGGTATGTACGACATGAAGGAAATGGAAATGGAGCTGCCACCCAACACCTTCCCGATGATGACCGGCCAGGGCCAGTTCGGCCCGGTCGGCATGGGCGGCATGTTCACCCTGCTCAAGGTGCGCGCCGACCAGAAGCCCGGCGACTACACCGACCCCGGCGACTACGCCTACCCACCGGGCACCGTGGCCCATGCCTACGAAGGTCCGGTGCCCGACGCCCCGCGCCCGATGGGCCACCAGCACGGCACCCAACACCACGGCGGCATGCCCCCACCGGCGCAGGTACGCAAGCCCCAGGGCGGCCATGGCCACCACCACTGACCCCTCTATCCAAGGAACCCCATCATGCCGATGAAGACACCCTCCAGACGCACCCTCCTGGCCCTCGCCATCGGCGGCCTGCTTGCCCCCCCTGTCTGGGCGCACGGCCCACAGGCACACGGCGCCCCGCGCATGGCCTCGCTCAAGGAGCAAAAAGCGTGGGGCATTGCCGGCGATGCCGGCAACGTGAGCCGCACCATCGAGATCCGTATGGGCGACGACATGCGTTTCACGCCGGAGCACCTCACCGTGCGCCAGGGCGAGACGGTGCGGCTGGTTGCCGTCAACGCCGGCCGGGTACTGCACGAGATCGTGATCGGCACGCCCCAGGAACTGGCGAACCATGCAGCGCTCATGAAAAAATTTCCCAACATGGAACACGACGAACCCTACATGGCCCACGTCGACCCCGGCCAGCGCGGCGAGATTGTCTGGGCCTTCAACCGCCCGGGCAGCTTCGAGTTCGCCTGCCTGATCCCCGGGCATTTCGAGGCCGGCATGAAAGGACGCATCACCGTCCAGCCCATGACCGCGCAGCCCCACGGACACATGAACCAGTGATTGGAACACGCCCATGAAAAGACGCACCTTCCTCCAAAGCGGCATCGCGGCCCTGTCCACCACCGGCGCCGCATGGAACAGCCAGGCCCAGACCAAACCGCTGGTCCAGGTCTGGAAAGACCCCAACTGCGGCTGCTGCAAGGACTGGATCCGGCACCTTGAAGACCACGGCTTCGCCACCCAGGCCATCGACAGCGGCAACACCGCGGCCCGCAGGCGACTGGGCATGCCCGATCGGTTCGGGTCCTGCCACACGGCACTGGTTGGCGGCTACGTGATCGAAGGCCATGTGCCGGCCGCCGACATCCAGCGCCTGCTGCGCGACAAACCTCAAGCACTGGGACTGAGCGTACCGCGCATGCCTATCGGCAGCCCCGGCATGGACGGCCCCGAATACGGCGGCCGCAAGGACCCGTACGACGTGCTGCTGGTCCAGCGCGACGGCGACTCCCGCGTGTACGCCAGCTACCACCGCACATGAGCCCCTGTGCACCGGCTGTCCCCGATCGTTCAAACCGAAGGAACCAAAACATGATGAAACACACCCTCTGGCTGGCCACCGCCCTGGGCCTGTCGCTGACCGCCGCCGCGTCGGCACAGACTACCGACGCCCACCACGGCCACGGCACCCCGGTGACCGCCGCCCCTGCGTCTGACAGCACCGCCACCACGAACATCCTGCCCGCGACCGAGGCCGAGGTGCGCCGCGTCGACCTGCGCAGCGGCAAGATCACGCTGCGCCACGGCGAGATCAAGAACCTCGACATGCCGCCCATGACCATGGTGTTCCAGGTACGCGAGCCGGCCCTGCTGGAGCAGGTGAAGGCCGGCGACAGGGTCCGCTTCACGGCGGACCAGATCAACGGCGCCTACACCGTGCTCAGCCTGGAGCGCATGCAGTAAGCTTCGGGGGCCATGCCCCAGAAGCTCCGCCACACCCTGCTCTCGCTGCGCGACCTGGCGGTCTCGTTCGGGCCGTTCACGCTGCTTACCGTCGGTCTGCTCGCACTGGCCTACTGGTGGCTGGAGCCGAACCCGCCCAAGCGCCTGGTGCTGGCCACCGGCCCGGAACAGAGCGCCTACGACACCTTTGGCCAGCGCTACGCCCAGGCCCTGGCGCGCCATGGGATCACGGTCGAACTGCTGCCGAGCGAGGGCTCGTCGGACAACATCGGCCTGCTGCGCACCGGCCACGCCGACATCGGCTTCGTGCAGGGCGGCAGCGGCAGCCTCACGGCCGACGACGAAGGGGCGCTGCTGAGCCTGGGCAGCCTGTTCGTCGAACCGCTGTGGCTGTTCTACCGCGAGGACGCCGCCCGGCGCCTCAACCGCAGCGAGCGCATCGGCACCCTGTCCGATCTGTCTGGCTGGCGCGTCAACGTGGGCACCGCCGGCAGCGGTGTGCCCCAGTTGTTCGAGCGCCTGCTGCAGGCCAACCGGATGGAACCGGCTGCCCTGCGCCTGAGCGAGCTGTCCCAGACCCCCGCGACCATCGCCTTTTTGGAGGGCGAGATCGACGCCATCGTCTTCGCATCGGCCCCCGAGTCGCCCATGGTGCAGATGCTGCTGCAGACGCCGGGCGTGCGGCTCATGAACTTCGAACAGGCCGAAGCCTACTCGCGCCGCTTCGGTTTTCTGACCCCGGTGGTGCTGCCCCAGGGCGTGGTCGATCTGGCGGGCAACCGCCCGGCCCAGGACCTGCATTTGGTGGCCTCCACCACCAGCCTGCTGGCGCGCGAGGGCACGCACCCGGCGATCCTGCAACTGTTCGCCCAGACCGCGATCGACCTGCACGGCCCGCCCGGGTGGTTCAACCGGGCACGCGAATACCCCAGCCTGGAGCACGCGGAGCTGCCCGTATCGGACGAGACCGAGCGCGCCCTGCGCAGCGGCCCTCCCCTGCTGCAGCGCTACCTGCCGTTCTGGCTGGCCAACCTGATCGAACGCATGTGGCTGGCCCTGGGCCTGATCATCGCGCTGGCCCTGCCGCTGTCTCGCATCCTGCCGCCCCTGTATGCGCTGCGCATCCGCTCCAGGGTGTTCCGCTGGTACCCCGAACTGCGCGAGATCGAGGCCCGCGCCGAGCAGCGCACGCAACCGATGGAAGACCTCATGAACGAGCTCGACGCCATCGAGGCCCACGCCGAAAAAGTCCACCTGCCGCTGGCCTACACCGAGGAGCTCTACACCCTGCGCCACCACATCGAGTTGGTGCGCCAGAAACTGCGCCGCCTGCAATAATCGGGGCCATGACCACCTTCGTCGATGCCAGCCTGATCGCCGCCGACGGCGCCCTGCGCGCCCTGTTCGCCCCCCACCGCGCCGGCCGCGCCTGTCCGACGGTGAGCGAGCCTCTGCGGGCCGCCTCCGCCGCGTTGAGCGAGCCGGACAAGAAGCTCGCGGGCGCCCTCATGCGGGTCAACCACGTGGGCGAGATCTGCGCCCAGGCGCTCTACACCTCCCAGGCGCTGGCGGCCCGGCTGGGCCCCGGCTCTGCCACTGCCCGGGAACGGCTGGCCCGCCACCTGGAAGTGGCCGGACAGGAAGAGACCGACCACCTGGCCTGGTGCAAGCAGCGCCTCGACGAACTGGGCGATCGCCCCTCGCTGCTCAACCCGCTGTGGTACGCCGGCGCCTTCGGCATCGGCCTGCTGGCCGGCCGGCTGGGCGACAAGGTCAGCCTGGGCTTCGTGGTGGAAACCGAGCGCCAGGTCGAGGCCCACCTCGACAGCCACCTGGACCGCCTGCCCACCGAGGACCACGCCTCGCGCGCCATCGTGGCGCAGATGAAGGACGACGAGGCCCGCCACGCCCGCGACGCCCAGCACGCCGGCGCGGCCGAACTGCCGGCCCCAGTGAAGGGGGTGATGCGGCTGGCCGCCAGGGTCATGACGACCGTGGCGCACCGGATCTGAAACCGCGTCAGACCTCGATCAATTCGAAGCCGGTGGTGATCTCGGCCGTCTTGGCCAGCATGATGCTGGCCGAGCAGTATTTCTCGTGACTCATGGCAATGGCGCGCTCCACCGCCGCTGCCGGAATGCCCTTGCCCGTCACGGTGAAGTGCATGTGGATGCGGGTGAACACCTTGGGGTCGGCATCGGCCCGCTCGCTGGTCAGCTTGACCGAGCAGCCGCGCACGTCGTGGCGCCCGCGCCGCAGGATCAGTACCACGTCGTAGGCGGTGCAGCCCCCGGTGCCCGCCAGCACCGTCTCCATCGGGCGCGGCGCCAGGTTGGCCCCCCCGTTTTCCGGGCGGGCGGCGTCGGGCGCCCCGTCCATGGCCAGCACGTGGCCGCTGCCGGTTTCCGCCACGAAACCCATGTTCGAGCGGGTGCCGGCGCCGCCGGTCCAGGTCACAGTGCATTCCATGACAGCAGCCTTTCTCCATAAAAACAACAACAGCAAAAGGGTTATGCTGCGTCGCAACAAAATAGCCCTATAATGGAGCCATTGTATGCAATCGATGGCCTGTTCTGTATGCCATCCCTTGCATGCCCGGGGCCTCGGCCCCCACGTGACGGTTGTCTCCTCTGCCCTCTATGGGTGGTTCATGCCCGGACCCTGTGTCCGGGCTTTTTTTTGGTTTTCGGCTGAGTCCGGACGGTTTCTGCCGCGATCGGAACGGGTCTTATGATGCGGGTTGCGGGTCACCCCCGCCCCGAGCCCGTTCACCACCGACGACCATGCCCCAGAAACCCGCCGCCCCGACAACGGCCCTGACGCCCGCCGACTACCTCAAGAAGATGCTCACGGCACGCGTCTACGACGTGGCCGTCGAGTCCGCGCTGGAACCGGCCAAGCAGCTCGGACGGCGCCTGCACAACAAGGTGCTTCTCAAGCGCGAGGACCAGCAGCCCGTCTTCAGCTTCAAGCTGCGCGGCGCCTACAACAAGCTGGCCCACCTTTCGCCCGAACAACTCCAGAAGGGCGTCATCTGTGCCTCGGCCGGCAACCACGCCCAGGGGGTGGCCCTGGGGGCGAACAAGCTGGGCAGCCGTGCCGTGATCGTAATGCCCACCACCACGCCCCAGGTCAAGGTCGACGCCGTCAAGGCCCAGGGCGGCGAGGTCGTGCTGCACGGCGACAGCTACTCCGATGCCTACCAGCATGCCTTGCGGCTGCAGAAGGAACAGGGGCTGACCTTCGTCCACCCCTTCGACGACCCCGACGTGATCGCCGGCCAGGGCACGATCGCGCTCGAGATCCTGCGCCAGTTGCAGAGCCTGGGCTCGAACCGACTCGACGCGGTGTTCGTGGCCATCGGTGGCGGCGGCCTCATCAGCGGCGTAGCCAACTGCATCAAGGCCGTGCGTCCGGAAATCAAGGTGATCGGCGTGCAGATGAACGACTCCGACGCCATGATGCAATCGGTGCAGGCCGGCGAGCGCGTCACGCTGAGCGATGTGGGCCTGTTCTCCGACGGCACTGCCGTCAAGCTCGTGGGCGAGGAGACGTTCCGCATCTCGCGCGAACTGGTCGACGAATTCATGACCGTCGACACCGACGCCGTGTGCGCCGCCATCAAGGACATCTTCGTCGACACGCGCAGCATCGTGGAGCCGGCCGGCGCGCTGGCCGTGGCCGCCATCAAGCAGTACGTGGCCCGGCACAAGACCAAGGGCGAGACCTACGCCGCCATCCTGTGCGGCGCGAACATGAACTTCGACCGCCTGCGCTTCGTGGCCGAACGCGCCGAGGTGGGCGAGGAGCGCGAGGCGCTGTTCGCCGTCACCATCCCCGAGGAGCGCGGCAGCTTCAAGCGCTTTCTGGAAGCCATCGGCAACCTCGCCGGCGGGCCGCGCAACGTGACCGAGTTCAACTACCGCATCAGCGACGCCCGGGTGGCCCACGTGTTCATGGGCCTGACCACCCACGGCAAGGGCGAGAGCGGCAAGATCGCCGCCAGTTTCGACAAGCAGGGCTTCGCGACGCTGGACCTCACGCACGACGACCTGGCGCAGGAGCACATCCGCCACATGGTGGGTGGGCATTCGCCGCTGGCGCAGGACGAGCGGCTGTTGCGCTTCGTCTTTCCCGAGCGGCCCGGTGCGCTGCTGAAGTTCCTGAGCCTGATGCGTCCGAACTGGAACATCAGCCTGTTCCACTACCGCAACCAGGGCGCGGACTATGGCCGCATTCTGGTCGGCCTGCAGGTGCCCGAGAAGGACGGCAAGGCGTTCCAGAAATTCCTCGACACGCTGGGCTACCCCTATGTGGAGGAAACCCAGAACCCGCTCTACCGGCTCTTCCTCAAGGCCTGACCGGAGATGGGGGCTGCGCCCCTCGGCCCCGGTCAATCGTCGTCGTGGTCCCCGTCGCGGTTGCCTTGTGACTGCCAGGTCGTCCCGGCACCGGCATCACGCATCACACCGGCCTGCTGCCACTCCCAGGCCCAGTAGGACAGCACGCCGGCCAGCAGCAGGACCGCCAGCCAGCGGTGGTCGCGCCGGACCAGATCGGGGCCGATCCCCTCCATCCGCCCGGTGAGCATGGGCCCCGCGAGGTTCCTGCGTCGCCACAGGCTCAGGCCGAGCAGGAGGCCCAGGTGCAGCACGACGAGGACCAGGAAAAGCTCTCCCAGGAACTCATGCACCTCCTCCATGCCTTCGGTGACCCACTCGCCGCCCCACTCGTTGAAGGTGGCGTAGCCACTCAGCGCCAGCGGCAGCACCAGCAGCAGCATCGAGACGATGGCCCCGGCCATGAGCAGGTTCTGTCCCTGGCGCCAGTTCACCGGCCCCGACCGCAGCGATCGCAACCACTGCGGCGCCACGCTCAGCTTGCCCCAGAGGGCGGACAGGCGCGCCTGGCGCGGACCGAGCCACCCGTACAGCAGTCGAAAGCCCAGCAGTCCTGGCAGGGTGTAGCCCAGGACCACGTGCACCAGGCGCAGGCGCTCGCTGTCGGCCGTGAGGTAGGCCCCGACGAAGCAGAAGGCAAACAGCCAGTGGAACATCCGGGTCGGGGCATCGGTGACGCGGCGGCCTGGTGAGGGCGCCGCTTCCGACTGGGTGACGGCATGGGGCGCGGTGCGAAAGAACGTCATGGGGTACTCCTTATCGGGGGCGTCAATCCTGGAAGGCGCGGCGATAGCGGGCGTCCAGTCCATGGGGGAAGCGCAGGGCATCGTCGTCGAACCGGCCTTGCTCGGCCTGGGTGTGGCAGGCCGCGCAGTTGGCCGCGCTTTTGACGCTCGCATGGCGCCAGACGGTGTCGTCGAGTTCGCGGTGCTTGCGGGCAAACCAGGCCGAGCGCGTGATGCGGTCCTCGGCGGGCGCCTCGCTCACGCGCTTGTAGGTTCCGGCGTTGGCCTGCAACCATGTGGCGATCTGCTGCACGGCCGCGGGGTCGAGCGAGGCGTCGGTGCCGTAGTGACGCTCCAGCCCCGTCATGACGCGGCGCCAGGAGCTGGCAGGCAACAGGCCGGGCGGGTAGGCAAGGTGGCAGGCGGCGCACTCCTGCGTGTACAACGGCAGCATCTGCCGGGGCTGCAGAGGGCGGCCGTCGGCCAGCGCCAGCGTGGCGCTCAGGCCCGTGCAGGCCCAGAGCACGGCCGCAACCCGGCCCAGTCGTTGCAAGGGGATGCTGAGATGGGGCATGGAAATTCTCCTTGGGGGTTCAGGGTTTCAGGCTGCCCAGATAGGCCAGCACATCGGCTTTTTCGGTGGCGCTGCACTCGCGCCCGAGCACGTCCTTGCAGTTGCGCCGGAACCACTTGTCGACCTTGGCTTCGTCGGTGAACGCCTTTGGGTTGAAACCCGGCGCCAGGGGCGCGATGGCCTTGCCGGTGCCGGCGTGCTTGCCCGGCCGAGTCGGGGGCATGCCATGGCACGACGCACACGACCAGTCGCCCCCGTGCGGGTTATTGAAGAAGGCCTGTCCCTGCGCAACCCGGCCAGGGGCACCGGCCGCCACGCTCCAGCGGTTGAGCTGCTCGGGCAGGCTGGTGTCGGCGGCCCGGACCAGCGGCCAGGCCAGTACCATGCACAGGCCCAGGGCCCAGTAGGTTCGGTTAAGGTTGCGGGCGGGGGAGGTCATGGCAAGACGGCCTTTCTGTCAGCGGATGGATTCGATGGCACCGATGTTGCGCCCCCCTGCCTGTACCAAAGCTGAACCCGCCGTTCATCTGCGGTTCAGCCTGCAGGCCGCACAATCGCCACCGAAATAGTCCTCTGCGCGCACCAACCTACTGCGCACATGGGACCCCATGCACCGAGACCTTCAAAGGGAAGCAATGCGCAAGACCTTGAGCCTGCTCACGCTGGCCCTCGCGGCGGGGCTGGCACCGCCGCATGCGCTGGCCGACAGCGACCACGACCGCGCCCGGGCCGCCCTGCTCGCCGGCGAGGTCCTGCCCCTGCCCGCCATACTGGAGCGCGTGGCGCAGGCCCACCCCGGCGAGGTGCTCAAGGTCGAACTGGAGCGCGACCATGGCCGCTGGGTCTACGAACTCAAGATCCTTCAAAGCGGGGGCGTCTTGCTCAAGCTCGAGGTCGATGCCAAGGACGCCACGGTGATCCGGCGCCGGGAAGGCGGTCGCTGATGCGCATCCTGGTGGTGGAAGACGATCCGGCGCTGGCGGCTCAGTTGCGCCAGGTGCTGCACGACGCGGGGTACTCGGTCGACCACGCCGACAACGGCCGCGTCGCCTGGGACCTGGGCGGCACCCAGACCTACGACGCCATCGTGCTCGACCTGGGGCTGCCCGTGCTCGACGGGCTGAGCGTGCTCAAGCGCTGGCGCAGCGAGCACATGACGGCGCCGGTCCTGATCCTGACCGCGCGCGACCAATGGCACGACAAGGTCACCGGCATCGACGCCGGGGCCGACGACTACCTCACCAAGCCGTTTCACGCCGAGGAACTGCTGGCCCGCGTGCGCGCCCTGATCCGCCGCTCCCGCGGCCTGGCGTCCGCCGTGATCGAATTCGGCCCCCTGTCGCTCGACACCCGCAGCGCCCGGGTGACGCTGCACGGGCAGCCTGTGGGTCTGACCTCGCACGAGTTCCGGCTGCTCGCCTACCTGATGCACCACCCCGACGAGGTCGTGTCCCGGGCCGAACTCACCGAACACCTCTACGCACAGGACTTCGAGCGCGACTCCAACACCATCGAGGTCTTCGTGGCCCGGCTGCGAAAGAAGCTGCCCCCCGAATGGATCGAGACGGTCCGGGGCCTGGGCTATCGACTCCACCTTCCAGCCCAGGGCGGCTGACCCATGCCCGGCTGGACCCGCTCCTTGCGCTGGCGCCTGCTGGGTGCAACCCTGCTCACCGTGGCGCTGGCGCTGGCGGGGGCGGGCTGGTCGCTGGTCCAGCTGTTCCGCGAGCACGCCTCGGCACAGTTCGAGGCACAGCTGCTGATGCAGCTCGACCAGCTGACCGCGGCCTTCGAACTGGACGAACAACAATCCCCCCACCTGGCCGCACCACTGAGCGACCCACGCTGGCAGAAGCCCTACTCCGGCCTGTACTGGCAGATCGAAGCGATCCCCTCCCCCGAACAGCCTTCCCTGCCGCGCAGCGTCTGGCGCTCACGTTCCCTGTGGGACCACGAACTGTCGCTGCCCGGCGACCGTTTGAACACCGACGAACTGCACCGGCACCGGGCGGCAGGTCCGGGCGGCCAGTCGCTTTGGCTGCTTGAGCGCCGCGTGCAGTTCATCGCCCCGTCTGCGGCGCCAGACCTTCAAGGCGCCGAACCCGTTCGGTCACAGCCGTCGTGGCGGCTGGTGGTCGCGGCCGACGACGCTGCGCTGACCGCAGCCGTGACCCGCTTCACGGGCTCGCTGGCGTTGTACCTGGGCATACTGGCAGCGGCCCTGCTGGCGGCCGCCGGCGTTCAGGTGCACCTGGGCCTCAAGCCCTTGCGCACGCTGCAACGGGCCGTCCAGTCCTTGCGCCATGGAAGCGCGAACCGGCTGGGTGGCGACTTCCCGAGCGAAGTCCAGCCCCTGGTGCAGGATTTCAATCGCGTGCTCGACCAGAACGAGGAAGTGGTCCAGCGCGCCCGGCACCTTGCCGGCAACCTGGCGCACGCCATCAAGACCCCGTTGAGCGTCATCGGCAACCTCGCCGACGACAACACCGCCGACCGCCCGGCCCTGTCGCGCCAGCTGCGCGAACAGGTGGATCGGGTGCGCGACCAGGTCGACTGGCACCTGAGCCGGGCGCGCCGGTCTGGCGCCGGCCTGCCCGGCCAGCGCACCGACGTGGCGCCGGTGATTGAAGGCCTGGTGCGGGTGATGCGCAAGGTCCACGGCCACCGGGACGACCGGCCCGGGCTCCTGCTCGAGATCGCCCCGGTGCCGTTTCAGCTGCGCTTCGCGGGCGAAAGCGAGGACCTGCAGGAGATGGTCGGCAATCTGCTTGACAACGCCTGCAAGTGGGCCAGAAGCCGCGTCCGGGTCCAGGCCACCACAGAAGACGACGGCTGGTGCCTGACCATTGACGATGACGGCCCCGGCCTGACGGAGGCTCAGCGCGAGGCCGTCTTCGGGCGCGGCGTGCGCGCCGACGAACGCGCGCCGGGCTCGGGGCTGGGTCTGTCGATTGCCCGCGACACCGCGGCACTGTACCGGGGCCGCATCGACCTCGGCCCGTCGAACCTGGGTGGCCTGCGGGCGACGCTGCGGCTGCCGCGCGAACGCTTATGATGCGGCGTCGCTTCGACGCACGGTCAACAAGGGGGCTCGGTCCATGGGTGCAACGCTGGAAGGCAGACTGGTGGTGGCCATCTCGTCACGGGCCCTGTTCGACTTCGAGGCCGAGAACGAGGTGTTCGAGCAGGGCGACGACCGCGCCTACATGCGGCTGCAGCTCGACCGGCTCGAACAGCCGGCCGGCCCGGGCGTGGCGTTCTCGCTCGTGCGCAAGCTGCTGAGCTTCAACGACACCGAGCACCAGCGGGTGGAGGTGGTGATCCTCTCGCGCAACGACCCGGTCTCGGGCATGCGGGTGTTCCGCTCGGCCCAGCACTATGGGCTTCCGATCCAGCGCGGCTCCTTCACGCGCGGCCAGCCGCCGTGGCGCTACCTGCGCCCGCTCAAGGCCAACCTGTTCCTGTCGGCCCACCTGAGCGACGTGCGCGCCGCGCTCGACGCCGGGGTGCCGGCGGCGCAGGTCTACCCGCAGTCGGTGCGGGCCTCCGACGCGCACCCGCACGAGGTGCGCATCGCCTTCGACGGCGACGCCGTGCTGTTCTCCGACGAGGCCGAACGCGTGTTCCAGGCCGAGGGCCTCAGCGCCTTCCAGCAGCACGAGGCCACCAAGGCCACGCAACCGCTGCCCGGCGGGCCTTTCAAGCCCCTGCTCGAAGCGCTGCACCGGCTGCAGAGCGAGGGTACGGCGCAGATGCGCGTGCGCACCGCGCTGGTCACGGCGCGCAGCGCGCCGGCGCACGAACGCGCCATCCGCACCCTGATGGACTGGAACATCGAGGTCGACGAGGCCATGTTCCTCGGCGGGCTGCCCAAGGGCGAGTTCCTGCGCGAGTTCGAGCCCGATTTTTTCTTCGACGACCAGACCGGGCACATCGAGCACGCGGCGCGACACGTGCCGGCGGGCCATGTGGCCTCCGGGGTGTCCAACCCCAGTCCGACGGCCTCAGAGGCCGCTCAGCCCGCCCGGTAGCGCTCCCAGCCGCGCGCGCGCAGCTCGCAGGCCGGGCAGGTGCCGCAGCCGTAGCCCCAGTCGTGGCGGTGGCTGCGATCGCCCAGGTAGCAGGTGTGGGTGTGCTCGACGATCAGGTCGACCAGCGCCTGGCCGCCGCCGGTCACCCCCGAAGCGGCGCCCAATTTGTACGACAGGGCCCAGGTCTTCGCCTTGTCGATCCACATCAGCGGGGTCTCGATCAGGAAGCGCCGGTCCATGCCCAGCGAGAGCGCCAGCTGCATCGCCTTCATGGTGTCGTCGCGGCAGTCGGGGTAGCCCGAGAAATCGGTCTCGCACACGCCGGTGACGATCACCTCCAGCCCGCGCCGATAGGCCAGCGCCGCAGCGAGCGTGAGGAACAGCAGGTTGCGTCCGGGCACGAAGGTGTTGGGCAGGCCCGAGCTTTCCATCGCGAAGGCCGTCTCGCGCGTGAGCGAGGTCTCGCTGACCTGACCCAGCACGCCGACGTCGAGCCGGTGGTCCTCGCCGAGCCGGTCGGCCCAGGCGGGAAAGTGCCGCTTCAGTTCGGCGAGCACCGTGAGCCGCGCGTCGAGCTCGACGCGGTGGCGCTGGCCGTAGTCGAAGCCGATGGTCTCGACGCGCGCGTAGCGCTGCAGGGCATGGGCGAGGCAGGTGGTCGAATCCTGCCCGCCCGAGAACAGGACGAGGGCGCGGGTGTGCATGGCGCGATGGTAACGCCGGCCATGCGCCCCAAGCCGCCCGGCGTCAGTCCAGCGCCTTGAATTCCTTGTCGTGCATCCAGGCGGCGTGCTTGGGCGCCCGCTTGGTCTTGCTCCACTCTTCCAGCATGGCCCACTTCACCTCGTCGAGCTGGCGGTACATCTCGGGCGTGCCGACGTCGGCGGCCAGTTCCAGGCGGTGGCCGTTGGGGTCGAAGAAGTAGATGCTCTTGAAGATGGTGTGGTCGGTCGGGCCGATCACGTCGATGCCGGCGGCCTGCAGCCGGGCCTTGGTGTCTTCCAGGGTTTGCACGCTGTCGACCTTGAAGGCGATGTGCTGCACCCATTCCGGCGTGTTGGTGTCGCGCCCCATGGCCGGCGAGTTGGGCAGCTCGAAGAAGGCCAGCACGTTGCCCTGCCCGGCATCCAGGAACAGGTGCATGTAGGGATCGGGCGCCTTGGTCGAGGGCACCTGGTCTTCGGCGATGGCCAGCACGAAGTCCATGTTGAGGTGCTTGACGTACCACTCCACGGTTTCCTTGGCGTCCTTGCAGCGGTAGGCCACGTGGTGGATGCGATCGATTTTCATGGGTTTCTCCTGTGGGGGGAATGGGTTCAGGCGCCGGTCTGGGCGGGAGCGACGTCTTCGCGGGCCAGCCGCAGGGCTTCGCGCAGGACCGAGATGTCGCCGATGTGGTTGGCCAGCAAGAGCACCAGCTTGGCATTGACGAGCTCGCTCTGCTCGTCGCTCAGGCCGCGGTGCGTCTCGATCAGGGCCTCGTAGAAGTCGTCGCCGGGCGTGAAGTCGCGGAAGTAGCGCTGGCCGGGCTCGGCCAGGTTGGGTTGCAGGTTCAAGGGCATGGGGTCTCCTGGATCGTGCAGGGATGAAGGTACGTCGGGTGCCTCGCCGGGTCAAGCCGGCAGGCTCTCCACGTTCTGTGCGGTGGCGCGCGCCAGCGCGATGCGCACGGCCTGGGCGTCGAAGCGGCGCCAGCGCGCGGCCACGTGCTGGTCGGGGCGGATCAGGTAGCAGGAGCCGGGCGTGGCGTCGAAACGCTGCGCCACCAGGCCCGCCGTGTCGCTCACCTGCGGCCATTCGCCGGTCGTCGACCGAACCCCGTTGGGGGTAACCAGCAGCGTGCGGACCGGGATGCCCGCCTGCCCCAGCGCGCGCAGCGCCTCGGCCATACCGGCCTGGGTTGCCACGTCGGCGGCGCCGTTGGCGAACACCATCAGCGTGAAATGGTTGCCCACCTGGTCCAGCAGCCAGGCGGCCTGCCCGTCGCGGCCGACCGGGGCGTCGTCGAGCGGGGCGCCCGGCACCATGCGGCCGGCGAAGGCGTCCGCATCGGGGGTGTTCAGGCGCGACTCGGTCAGGAAGCTCGGCACGCTCAGGCGGCCCGAGTTCACGAGCTTGCGCGCAAAGGCATGGTGCTGCGCCAGTTGCAGCACCGCGCTGCGGAAGGTCTTGCTCACGCGGCTCTTGGGGGTGATGAAGTCGGTCGAGCGCGTGGAGTTGCGGATGTTCTCGTCGGCCGCGTAGGTGCGATCGGCGTCGTAGGTGTCGAGCAGGCGCTCGGGCGCCTTGCCCTGCATCACCAGCGCGAGCTTCCAGATCAGGTCGTCGGTGTCCTGGATGCCCGAGTTGGCACCGCGCGCGCCGAAGGGCGAGACCTGGTGCGCCGCATCGCCCACGAACAGCAGGCGGCCGTGGCGGAAGTTCGTCATGCGCCGGCACTGGAAGGTGTAGATGCTGGCCCACTCGAGCTCGAATTCGCGGTCGTCGCCAAGCATGGCCTTGACGCGCGGCAGGATGTTCTCGGGCTTCTTCTCTTCCTCGGGGTCGGCGTCCCAGCCGAGCTGGAAGTCGATGCGCCAGACGTTGTCGGCCTGCTTGTGTAGCAGCACCGACTGGTTGGGGTGGAAGGGCGGGTCGAACCAGAACCAGCGCTCGGCCGGGAAGTCGGCCTTCATGATGACGTCGGCGATCAGGAAGCGGTCCTGGAACACCTTGCCCTCGATGTCGAGCCCGAGCTGGCGGCGGATCGGGCTGCGCGCGCCGTCGGCCACGATGAGCCAGTCGGCCTCGATCTCGAACGGGCCGTCCGGCGTCTCCACCGTGACGGTGGCGTGGTCGGCGTGCGGCTGCACCCCCACGACCCGGTGCTTCCAGCGGATGTCCACGCCCAGTTCCAGCGCGCGCGCCACCAGGGCCTCTTCCAGGTGGTATTGCTGCAGGTTGACCATGCCCGGACGCTTGTGGCCAGGTTCGGGCACGAGGTCGAAGCGGTAGACCTCGTCCTCCTTCAGGAAGGTGCGCCCCACGTTCCAGCTCACGCCTTTTTCGCAGGCAAAGTCGCCCACGCCGAGGCGATCCAGCACCTCGAGCGCGCGCTTGGCGTAGCACACGGCGCGCGACCCCACCGAGACGCTGTTGTCCTCGTCGAACACCAGCACGGGCAGGTCGTGCAGCCGGGCGTCGATCGCCGCACTCAGCCCCACGGGGCCGGCACCGATCACGATCAGCGGGCGTCGCTGGGGGCCATCTGCCCCCTTGAGGTCGGTCGGCGCCCGATAAGGGAATTCCGGGTAGGTGTAGGTCGCCATGGGCGGGGGTCTCCTGCGGTTGGGACAACAGGCACGGCCCCATCGGCCCGTGCGCATGGCGAGACTATACCCGAAGATTTCTTATTGGTAAATTGATTTACCTAAACATAAACTCATGCCTTGCCAGGCGTCACAGCACGTGGCTCCAGCGCGCCAGCATGCGGATCAGCGCCCGGTTGACGTGGTCCAGCGCGAATTCATGCTCCTCGCAGACCTGCGCGAGCTGGTCGATCCGGTCGAAATCCTCCATCTGGCGTGCGAGGTCGAGGTAGGCGAAGTACGCCCCGTCCTGGCGCAGCAGCGCCGAGACCATGCGCTCGGACACCGGCACGCGCTGCAAGGCGCGCGCCAGCGGCTCGTGGAGCAGGCGGTCGAGTTGCGAGAACAGGCCCGTGAGGTAGATCTCGGTGCGCAGGTCCTGCTGGGGGCCGGCGTCCATGAGGTATTCCATGAGGCGCGCGCGCAGCACCAGGGCGTGGCGCATGGGCAGGAGTTCCTTGTCGGTGTGCGCCCCCGGACGCTGCTCCAGCAGCCATTCCCGCACCCGGTTCTGACCCAGCAGCATGATCGCCTGCCGAATGGTGTCCACCTCGCGCCCGGTCCCGAACAGGGGCGAGTTGGCCAGCTGCAACAACTTGAACGTAAGCACCGGGTCCTGGTGCACCACGTCCTCGACCGTGTCCATGGCCCGGTCTTTCTGCAAGGCCAGCTGGACCTCGGTCACGGTCAGGCGGTCGGCGGGAACGCCAAAGCGCTGGTACGGACGCAGCACGTCGTCCACCGGCCAGCCGCACACGCCCCAGGCCTGCGCCTCGTCCAGGCAATGCGCTGCCAGCGCCCGGGTGGGCATATTCCGGTACAGCTGCCCGGGGGGCAAGGGACTGCGCGCGCGCGGGCCGCCGTGGCGCCGCTGCGCCACCACGTTCATGACCGCAGCCACCTCATCCGGCGCCAGCGTCAGGAGGTGGCGCATCGACGAGGTATCGTTCTTGGCGGAAGCCGCCTGCGACAGGGGCGCCGGGCACACCAGACGGTGCCCCTGACGCGCCGCCTGAGCGGCCCGTTCGGTCAGGTCATCCGCCGCCACCAGGGACGGATCGGGAAGCTCCAGCCAGACGCGTTCGCTCGGCGCCAGCACCAGCGCCTGCGAGAGGAGCTGCCGGTCGGCGAACGCCACGATCGGCGTGGGGGCCGACTCCGACCACTCGCCCTCCAGCAGATGCAGCAGGTGGGCGGCATCGACGGAATCCGGATCCAGCGCGCGCACGCGCAGACGCACCGCCACCAGCTGGCGGGTTCGGCCCCATACGGGCTGGTAGGCGATGGCAACGTGGTCGAGGATGTTGAGCGCCATACATCAGGCAATGTACTGGAAGAGCGAAAGCCTTTGTACCTGCGAGTATGACTTGAGTGCGGCGTCGAGCGCCAGCTGCTGCGACTGGAAATCGGAAATGCCCTTGACGAAATCGAGGTCGGTGAGGTCCGACTGTTCCTTCTCATGGAACACCTCGCGGTCCTTGAACAGGGTCTCCATGTTGTCGGCCCGGTTGAGCCATTCGCCCACGCGGCCCCGAGACACCAGTATGGTGTCCATACCGCCATCGATCTCCTTGATCGCACGGGCCATCTCCTGCGTCAGCTGGGCCGACTGGGCCGTGCCGTTGTAGCGCAGCGCATCGATCGCGTTCTGCATGGTCTCGAAGATGTCGGTGGGTTGCCCCACCACCGGCGCAATGTGCAGCCGGTCGCCTTCGGCCGGCACACCTTGGAGTTGCAGGGTCACGCCCTCGAACGTGATGTGCTTGTCCTGCTCGAACACATAGGTCTGCGCCGCAGGATCAACCGGGGTCGCACCGTCGATGGCCACCAGCGTGCCCGCCGCGATGTCGCGGATGCGGAACTCGGTGTCGCTGACGAATTCGATCTCGTACCCCAGGCCGGCGGGAACCGCATCGGGGTTCAGGGCATCGGGCAGGGGCTGGCTGGCGTCGAACCGCCCCAGGTCGGAACGGAGCTGGCCGGCATTGCCCGGGTCAGGACGGGACTGGAATTCGATGAAAGCACCCCCACCATCGAATACCGGCTCAATAAGGAGCGTGTCGCCGGGAAAAGGCTGCCCGGAAACGTCAAATGTCAGATCAAAGGTCCCTGTGCCCACAGTCACCGAAGCACCGAGCGCGGGGTCGTAAGGCTGCAACGGCACGACGACGGCCCCCGAAGTGTCCGACACCACCTGGAAAGACCAGGCCTGCGTCGCAGGGTCCTCGAAAAACTCCACCCGGTAGGGCTCGACAGGATCCGGCAATTGCGTAACATTCCCAACAGACAGATTTCCCGCAGCCACATCCCCCTGGTTCGCCAGGTTCAGCGATGTCGTGAAAACGCCGTTGCCCTGCGGCACACGCATCCAGGTGGCGAACCCGTCGATGGCCTGCGGCAGGCTGTTTTCCGTGGCGGCGTACTGCCCCACCTGCCCCTCGAAACGCACACCGGCGTTGGGCCCGTAGGTGTCGATGAAGGGCTTTTCCGCTCCGCCCAGGCCACCGAACAGCGTCAGGCCGGAGGTGCCCTGCCGGTTGGCCACCGCCAGCATCTGTTCGCGCAGGCCTTCCAACTGCAAGGCCAGGTCGTTGCGAATGTTCGCCGTCAGAATGGGGTTGCCGGCCTGCACCAGCAGTTCACGGGCCCGGTGCAGCACGTCGTTGGCCTCGCCCAGTGCACTTTCGGTCTGCGTCAGCGCCGTGCGCGAGGCCTCCAGGGCCCGCAGGTCGGACTGGATGCGCGACAGCCGGTTCTGCGCCCGCTCCGCCAGCGTGGCGGCCACGGCATCGTCGCTGGCCTTGAGCACCCGCTTGCCCGACGAGAGCTGGTCCTGAGAGGTGGCCAGGTCCGACTGCCGTTTGCCGATGTTGAGCAGGGTGTTGTCGTAGCTGTTGGCGGTGGCGATGCGGTACATGCTCATGGCTTACTCCCGTGGTCGGTGCTCAATGGGCTCACCGGCTGAAGGACTGGATCAGGATATCAAACGTTCCCTGGGCGACCTGCAGGAACTTGGCCGAGGCCTGGTAGGCCTGCTGGTACTGGATCAATCTGGCGGCTTCTTCATCCAGGTTGACGCCCGCCACGTTGGCACGGGATTTTTCGGCGGCCACCGCCGAACTCGACGAGAACTCCGCCGCAAAGCGACCGGCCTGCACCTTGGAGGCCACCTGGGAGAACACGCTGATGTAGCCGTCTCCCAGGCTCACCCCCTGGAAGCTGTTGACGTCACGCAAGTCGAGGATGGCCTTGGCGTTGCCAAAGTTCTGCCGCATGTCTGCACCGGTCCCTTGGGCCAGGACCAGGCGGTCCCCATCGACCGGAGAACCCCGCAGCTTGAGCGCGTACTCCACGGCGGTGGCCGGGTCGCCGGGGGTGGTCTCCACGCTGAAAGACAGGGTTTCCCCAGCGATGTAGGGCAGTGGTCCGGCCAGTGGCGTAACAAGAGGATCTGCCGGATCGTCTCCTGCGGCATAGACCGAAAAATTCCCGCCGCTGTACACCACCTGCAATTCAGGCAACAACGCCGGGGGCTGCGGCAAGCTGCCCGAGCGCAGGCTGACCGACTCGATCGTCAATCCGCTGCCGGCATTGAGGTCCGGGGTCAGCAGCACCGGACTGGCCGCGGCCAGGTTCTGGGGGTCCGAAATCGCCACATCCAGGTTGCGCGCGGCCGACTCGTACGGACGCATCAGAAAGCGGTCACCGGCCACTGCGGCACCCGAGGCCACCTCGAACGCAAGCCCGTCGACCTGCATCGTCGCCGGATCCGTGGTGTCGAACCGGACCGCCTTGCCATCGCTCAGGCGGATGATGCTGCCCTCCGTGGCCGAAGTGAAACGGACCTCGTAGTCGGAAGCAATCAGCTGGGTGGGGTCGTCGACCCGCTGGGTGATGACCGCATTGCCCGTATTCCCGTTGGCCGGGTACCCATCGGCCATTTCCGGTGCCGCGAAGAAATCGCCCCCGGGCTGGCCGTTGAGATCGAGACCCAGCCGGTGCTGTGCGTTGACCTGCTCCGCCAGCGACAGGGCCAGGCGCCCGAGCGTGTTCATGGTTTCCGGCAGATCGTGGTTCACGTATTGCAGCAGGCCCTTGAGCTCTCCGCCTGCCATGAAGCCCTCATTGACCTCGAAGCTGCCTCCCGCCTGCTCGATCTGGATGACCACGCGCTGAGGGTCCAGAGGGTCTTCCGTGATTTTCAGCGGGCTCGACCTTGCCCCGATCACCAGGGGCTGGCTGCCGGCCACGAACAGACTGATGCTGCCGTTGTCCGCCGGCACGGAACTGGTCTGCACATGGGTGTTGAGCTTCGCGATGAGGGCATCGCGCTGATCGAGCAGATCGTTGGGGGACGCCCCCGTTCCCGACAGTGCCACGATGCGCTCGTTCAGGCCGGCGATCTGTTCGGTCAGGGTATTGATGGAGCCGACCACCGACTCCACCTGCAGTTTGGCCGACAGACGAAGTTCGTCCATCCGGGACGCGGTGTCGCGGAACCGTGCCGCCAGTTCCTCGGCCCGAGCGATGACCACGGTGCGCGCCGTCATGTCGGTGGGCGCCGAGGCGACATCCACCCAGGCGTTGAGGGCCTGGTTCAGGGTGGCCCCCAAGCCGGTTTCCCCCATGGGGAACAGGTCTTCGAGCTGCTGCAGTTTCTGGTAGCGGATCACATCGCTGGAAGCCACCGACTGGGTGGTCTGCGCCTCCCGACTGAGGAAGGCGTCGTAGGCCCGGGTGACCCCGGCAATTTCCACCCCCTTGCCGAAATAGCCTGCGCCCAGCAGTTGGGCCCCGGCGCTGCGCTGCTCGACCGTCTGGCGCGAATAGCCCTGCGTGTTGACGTTGGCGATGTTGTGCCCGACGACCTGCAAGGCCGCCAAGTTGGTGGTCAGGGCGCGGCTGGCGATGTTGAGGCTGCTCACAGGGCATTCCTTTCAGGCATCAGGCCTGGGCGCGCTGCAGGCTCAGCGTGGTGTTGATGACCCGACCCAGCTTGTCCGCGTACTGCGGATCGGTGGCGTAGCCGGCCTGCTGCAGTCCCTGCGCAAAGGCCCGCGCCGAATGGAGGTTCTCCATCACGGCCGCGTACCGCGGGCTGTTTCCGATCAGGCGTGCATAGTCGCGAAACGATTCGGCGTAGGAGTCGTAGGCCCGGAACTTGGCCGTCACCTTGCGCGGCTCGCCGTCGATGTATTCGGTGGTGGTGATCTCGGCCACCTTGCCCTTCCAGCCCGAGCCGGCCTTGATGCCGAACAGATTGAAGGCGTTACTTCCATCGGCGTGGCGGATCTCGCTGCGCCCCCAGCCCGTCTCGTGGGCCGCCTGACCGATCATGAAGGCCGCCGGTATGCCGGACTCGCGGGCCACCTGCTGCGCTGCGGCCTTGTGTCGCTCCACAAAGTCCGCCTGCCGGGCCGAGGGGGTCGGCGCTCCGGCAGGCACAGCCGGTGCATGGGCAGCCCCCGCCTCGCCGGACGAGGCCGGAACGGTCTGCCTGGAGAGCTGCCGCTCGATCATCTCGCTCAGCCCACCGGGCAGGCCCGTCATCTGCTGCGCCCACTGCTGGTCGAGCAGCTGCGTGCCCAGATCGGAACTCTCGTTGTCGATCAGCCCGCTCTTCATGGACGCCTCGCGCATGCTCTTGAGCAACTCCTGCATGAACAGGGCCTCGAACTGGCGAGCGGTTTCTTTCAGCGCGGCGCGTCCGTCCTGTCCGGCCAGGGACTTGAGGCTGTCGAGCGACTTGGCGTCGACGGCCAGACCACGCTGGCCCGTCAGCGAAAGCGTGGAGGGCCCCATGTCAGATCACCTCCAGCTCGGCATTGAGGGCACCGGCCGCCTTGATCGCCTGGAGAATGGCCACCAGGTCCTGCGGCGAGGCCCCCAGCGCGTTAAGCGCCTTGACCACATCGGTCAGCTGCGGGGCGGCTTCGATCTGCAACAGGGCACCGCCGTCCTGGGCGATCTGGATGTCGGCCTTTTCCGTCACCACGGTCTGGGCCCCGGGCGGGGCCAGGGGACCGGGCTGGCTGACCACAGGTGTCGAGCTGATGCTGACCGACAGGTTGCCGTGTGCAACGGCACAGGCCCCCAGCGTGACCGCCTGGTTCATCACCACGGAGCCGGTGCGCGAATTCACCACCACGCGGGCCATCGGGTCTGGCAGGTCGATGGACAGGGCCTCGATGTCGGCCAGAAAGGCCACGCGTTCACCCGGCGAGGGCGGGGCGGCCACCCGCACCACGCGACCGTCCATGGCCTGGGCCGTGCCTGTGCCCTTGGCGCGGTTGATGGCGTCGGCCACGCGGCGCGCGGTCTGGAAATCGAAGGACGAAAGGTTCAGGTCGACCGTATCGCCCTGCAGCAAGGGGGTCGGCACGCTGCGCTCCACCTGCGCGCCCCCCGGAATCCGGCCGGCGCTGAGGTGGTTGATCTGCACGCTGCTGCCCCCGGCCGAGGCACCGGCCCCGACCACCAGCAGGTTGCCCTGCGCCAGCGCATAGACCTGCCCATCCACCCCGCGCAGGGGCGTGGTGATGAGGGTGCCCCCACGCAAGGACTTGGCGTTGCCCACCGACGAGACGGTCACGTCGACGAACTGGCCAGGCTGGGCAAAAGCAGGCAGCTGGGCCGTCACCAGCACCGCCGCCACATTCTTGGGCTGCACATTGACGCCCGGGGGCAGGCTGATGCCCATCTGCTGCAGGTAGTTGCGCAGGCTCTGGCTGGTGTAGGGCATCTGCGAGGACTGGTCGCCGGTGCCATCGAGCCCCACGACCAGCCCGTAGCCCGTCAGCTGGTTGCTGCGCACGCCCTGCACGGCAGCGACGTCCTTGATGCGGGAGGCCCGCGCCAGATCCGGCGCCATGACGGCCAGACCGGCCAGCACCAGGGCCAGCAGGCGGGAAAGGGAAAAGAAAAATCGGTTCATAAGGCGTTACCTCGTGAACCGATTGTCAGAAAACTTTAGAAGGGCAAAAGCGTCAAAAAGAACCGGGAAAGCCAGCCAAATGTCTGCGCATCGTTCTGCGCCCCACGCCCGCGCGAGAGCACCCGGACACTGGCCACCTGGGTCGACGGAACCACATTGCCCGGCTGGATGGTCCGCGGGTCCACCGTGCCCGAGAACTGCAGCACGTCCACATTCTGGTTCACGCCGATCTGTTTTTCACCGATCACCACCAGATGCCCGTTGGGCAGCACCTCGGTCACGGTGGCCGTGATGTTGCCCGAGAAGGTGTTGCTGCTCTGGGTGGCGCCGTCGCCGCTGAAGGTATTGGACGACGAGGCCCCGGCCTGCAGCTTGTCGATCAGGCTGGCGCCCAGAAACGGAAAGCCAGACACGCCCGCGCTCAGCTCCGAATCCCGGTTGACGTTCGAGGACGACTGCTGCGTGGCGGACAGCCGCTCGGTGATCTGCACCGTGATCGTGTCGCCCACGAGTCGGGCACGGTGGTCCTCGAAGCCCGGCCGGTAGCTCACGGTCGAGTACAGACCCCCGGTGACCGGCTGCGCCGCCGCGACCCGCATCTGCTGTGCCTGCGGCCACTCGACCTGGGCGGGTGCCTTGGCCAGGTCGACATCGGGGATCTGGGACAGGGAGGCACACCCGCTCGTCAGGGCGACCAGGCCGGTGCACGCCGCAATGCGCAGGCGGCGCATCGTGCGGCCCGTGATAAGGGTGTCGTTCATGTTCGTTTGCTCCGCTTCCATGCAGGCCTTCGCTTCAGTCAGGATCACAGCTGGCCAAGGCGCTGCAGCATCTGGTCCGAAGTCTGGATGGCCTTGGAATTCATTTCGTAGGCGCGCTGGGTCTGGATCATGGTGACCAGCTCCTGCACCACGTTCACGTTCGAGGTTTCCAGAAACCCCTGGACCACCTGCCCCAGGCCCTCGGTCCCGGGCGTACCCGTGATGGGGTTGCCCGAGGCCAGCGATTCGGTGAACAGGTTCTGCCCCCGGGGCTCCAGGCCCGCCGGGTTGATGAACGTGGCCAGCTCGATGGTGCCGGCCTGCTGGGGCGCGGGGTTGTTGCCCACCATCACGGAGACGATGCCGTCGGCGCCGATGGTCACACTGCGGGCGTCCTGCGGAATGGTCACCCCGCCCAGCACCCGGTAGCCGCTGGAGGTCACCACCTCGCCCTGCGCGTTGACCTGGAAGGTGCCATCGCGGGTGTAGGCCGTTTCGCCGTCGGGCATCTCGATCTGGAAGAAGCCGCCGCCGTTGATGGCCACGTCGAGATTGTTGCCGGTCTGCTGCAGGCTGCCCTGCGTGTAGGAACGCGCGGTGGCCACGGTGCGAACCCCCAGGCCGATCTGCAGACCTGTGGGCAGTTCGGCCTGCTCGGCCGTGTTGCCCCCGACCTGGCGCAGGTTCTGGTAGATCAGGTCCTCGAAGATGGCGGTGCCGCGCTTGAAGCCCGAGGTGGAGACGTTGGCCAGGTTGTGCGAGATCACATCCATCTGCGTCTGCTGGGCCTGCATGCCGGTCTTGGAGATGTGCAGGGAATTGATCATGGGTAAGCTCCTGTGGAATGCGCTTCAGGGAAGCGTTCAGCCATTGAGGCTGAGCAGCTGGCTGGCGGTCTGGTCGTTCTTCTCGGCGTTTTGCAGCATGCGCATCTGGACCTCGAACTGCCGCGCCACGGTGATCATGCCGACCATGGCCTCGACCGGGTTCACGTTCGATCCCTCCAGCATCCCGTCGGCCAGGCGGGCATTGGCGTCCTGGGGCAGCGGGGCACCATCGGGGCTGCGGAACAGGCCGTCGTCGCCGCGCTTGAGGGCAAGGTCCTGGTTGGGGGTGACCAGCTTGAGCTGGCCCACCTGCTCGACCGGCTGGCCCACGACCTGCGCCGACACCGTGCCGTCCGAGGCAATCGAGACCTGGGCGTTGGCCGGAATGTTGATCGGTGCGCCACCCGCATCCAGCATGGGCAGCCCAGAGTGGCCCACCAAAAGGCCATCGGCAGACACCTGCAGGGCCCCCGCACGGGTGTAGGCCTCGGTGCCGTCGAGGCCCTGGATCGCGAAGTACGCCTGCCCCACCGCCGCCACGTCCAGGCTGCGCCCGGTGGTGTTCATGCTGCCCGGGGTGTCCAGGTGGCCGGCCGTGGCCTCCAAGGCGAACACCCGCGTGCTGGCCCCCTCGCCACGCAACGGGACCGCACGGAATGTGGCCATCTCGGCACGGAAACCTGTGGTGTTGACGTTGGCCAGGTTCTGGGCAAGCACCTGCTGCCGGTGCATGGCGGCATTGGCTCCGGTCATGGCGGTGTAGATGATGCGGTCCATGGCGTCCTCGTCTTCTCAGTGGCGATGGTTCAGGGCGTTCAGCGCAGGTTGACCAGCGTCTGCTGCACCTGGTCCATGGTCTTGATGGTCTGCGCGTTGGCCTGGTAACTGCGCTGCGCCGTGATCATGTTCACCAGCTCGGCCGTGATGTCGACGTTGGAAGCCTCCAGCGCACCCGACTGCAGGGCGCCGAACTTGCCGATGCCGGGCGACCCGAACAGGGGCTGCCCCGAACTGAACGACTCCACCCAGTTGCCTCCGCTGATCAGCCCCAGGCCCTGCACGTTGCGGAAATCCGCCAGCGCGATCTGCCCCTGCGCCTGGGTCTGGCCGTTGGAGTAGCGCGCCATGACCACACCGGCCGCATCGATATTGAGCCCCGTCAACTCCCCTGCGGTGTAACCGTCCTGTGTGAGGTTGGTGACGGCGAACTTGGTGCCGAACTGGCTCACCTTGGAGAAGTCCACCTCGACGCCGTAGTCCCCGATGTTCGGGTTGGGCGAGGTCAGGGTCAGCGGCACGTTGGCCGTCGGCGACTCGATCAGACCCTCGTTGGTGAAGGTCATGGTGGTGAGGGAGACATAAGGCTCGTATGATTCCGAACGAAAAGTACCAGCGTTTTCAAAATAAACGTCAATAGGGTCTGTGTTGTTGACCGGATCAAGTGCAACCCAAGCGTCGTATTCATCTTGGTTCGCCTGCGCATTGAACGCAAAAAAATCGTCAATGTCGATGGCCCCACTGGTATCGACATCGGCAGCATCCGTTGAGCCTAACCACGCCTGATACTGCTCGTAAATCTGGGCATTGGTCTCCATGGCCGTCGCGGCGGCATCGATCTGGTCGGCCGTGAACACCTGCCATTCGTCGGCCTCGGTCTTGACGAAGTAGAAGCTCACCGGCACCTCCACGCCTTGCGAATCAAAGGCGATGAGCGAGGTGCCGTATGTGGTGACGGGCGTGGGCGGATTGACGCTGGTGGCCACCACCGCACGCGCATCCAGGTTGAACTCGGCCGAGATCAGGCCGGTCGCGTTGGCCGGGATCGGCGCACCCGTGGGCAGCACCATGGGCTGCAGGCTCACGCTCAGCGGGTTGCCGGCCGTGTCGGTCGGGTAGCCCATGAGCTGGGCGCCCGTGTTGGTGACGATCTCGCCGTCGCGGGTCAGCTTGAACTGGCCGTCGCGGGTGTAGGCCGACGTCCCGTCGGGCAGGGTGACGGCAAAAAACCCGCCACCGTTGATGGCCACGTCCAGGTTGTTGCCCGTGATGTTGAGGTTGCCCTGCGTGAACAACTGAGACACGGTGGCCACCTTGACGCCTATGCCTTGCTGGCCCCCCCCGGAAGCGCCGATGGCGCTGGCCACCATCTCCGCGAACTCGGCGCGCCCGGCCTTCATGCCCACGGTGTTGGCGTTGGCGATGTTGTGGCCGATCACGTTGAGGTTCTGGCTGGCCGCGTTCAATCCAGACAAACCGGTTTGGAAACTCATGGCTTACTCCTGAAGAAATTCGTAAATACGCTTACATGAAGGCGAGGACCTGGTCGTAGAGCAGCGTCTGGCCGGCCTCGGTGCGCAGGCGCATGCTGCCGTCGACCATGCCCACGGATTCGATGCGCTGGCGCGCCAGCGGCACGGCCGTCACCGGTTCTCCGGCGGCCTGCGCCGAGACCCGGAAACCGCCCACGTCGGCGGCGTCGACGCCATCGAGCGCCCATTCGAAACTGTGCATGCCCGCCGACTTCGGACCCAGATCGACCGTGCCCAGCAGCTGCCCGGCCTTGCCCATCACATCCACCCGGACCGCATCCGCGCGCTCCGTCAGACTCAGGCTGCCCTGCGCCACGCCGCCGCTGATCGACAGCAGATTGCCCTCGGCCACCACCTGTCGCCCGACCAGCGAGACGCCCTGCATGTTCTGCAAGGCCGAGAACTGGGCGGCCATGCCCTTGATCGTCTGATTGAGCTGCTGGATGCCGGTGACGGTGTTGATCTGCGCCATCTGCGAGGTCATCTGCGCGTTGTCCAGCGGGTTGAGCGGGTCCTGGTTGTTGAGCTGCGTCACCAGCAGCTTGAGGAAACGGTCCTGCGCGGCCTGCGGATCGGCGCTTTCGGCGTTGGCACCGCCCTGGGCGTTGAAGGTCTCGATCTGGGCGCTGGTCAAGGGGGTCATGAACATGGCAGTTTTCCTTTACTGGCCCATCTGCAGGGTCTTGAGCAGCAGCGACTTGGCGGTGTTCATGACCTCGACGTTGTTCTGGTACGAACGGGAGGCCGAGATCATGTTGACCATCTCCTCGACCGGATTGACGTTGGAGTGCGTCACATAGCCCTCGGCGTCGGCGCTGGGGTGCTGCGGGTTGAACACACGGCGGTTGGGCACGTCGCTCTCGACGATGTTCTGCACCTTCACGCCGGCGGCGCTGCGGTCGTTGGCCATGGGAACGGCCTGGAACATCACCTGGCGCGCCCTGTAGGCCTGCCCGTCCGGGCCGGCCACGGCGTCGGCGTTGGCCAAGTTACTGGCCACCACGTTGAGCCGCTGGGCCTGCGCGCTGACCGCACTGCCCGAGACCCCGAAGATCGTGAACATGGACATGGTCGTTCTCCCTGCCTTACTGGCCCTGGATGGCGCTGAGCATGGTCTTGACATGCCCGTTGATGAAGCGCAGCGTCGACTCGTAGCGGATCGCGTTGTCGGTGAAGTTCGCGCGCTGCTGGTCCATGTCGACGCTGTTTCCGTCGAGGCTGGGCTGGGTCTGCACCGTGTAGGCCAGCTTGGCCCGGTCGGTCACGTTGCCCCGGCTGTCGACGCTGCGCAGATGCCCGGCGTGGGTGGCGCCCACCTGCGCGGCATCGCGCTGCCCCGATGTGGCGCTCTTGAGGGCGCTGGCGAAGTCGAAGTCGCGGGCGACGTAGCCCGTCGTGTCGGCATTGGCGATGTTGCTGGCGATCACCTGCTGGCGGTGCGCGCGCAACTGCAGCGAGTTCGACATGAACTCCATCCGTTGGGTCAGTTGCTCTAACATGGTCACCTCACTGGTTGACGGCGGGCAGGCTCGGCGCCTGGATGAAGGTGATTGTCAAAAACTTGAGGCCATCCAAAGCCCCGATAAGACCGGCAGAACCCCGCCATTTCCCCGCTTGGCACCGCAGGGGGAACGCTAAAGTTCTTTCCCTGGATGACGACAGACATGCACATGCCCCGCCCGACCCCGAACCCGCTGTGGCCGCTTCGCCCCGGTCAGGGCTGGCGCGCCTTTCTGGCAGCCGGGCTGCTGGCGCTGACGGTATCGATCGGCACCCCACGCCACGCCCAGGCCCAGGCCCAGGCCCAGGATGCCTCGGCGGCCAGCACAGGCTGGACCTCAACGGCCCAGGACTGGATCAACCGGCAACTGACCATGGGCGACAGCGCCGAGGCCAGTGCCACAGGCCTGCGCCCCGAAGTGATCGTCGGCGCCCTCGACACCCGGCTGCGCCTGGCCCCCTGCGCCCAGGTGGAGCCCTTCGTCCCCCAAGGCACCAAACTGTGGGGTCGCTCGCGCATCGGCCTGCGGTGCGTGGAGGGCCCGACCCGCTGGACCGTCTTCCTGCCCGTCACCGTCAAGGCCTGGGGCCCGGCCTGGGTCATCCGCCAGCCCGTGGCGCCCGGCGCCACCCTCACCCTGGACGACGCCGAACTCACCGAAGTGGACTGGGCGCAAAGCGTCTCACCCGTGCTGCCACGCGCCGAGGACTGGGTCGGCACGCAGGCCATACGGGCCATGATGCCCGGTCAGGTGCTGCGCGAAGCCATGGTCAAGCCCCCCCAGCTCTTTGGTGCCGGCACCCAGGTCAAGGTCCTGGTGGAGCAGGGGGCGGTGCGCCTGTCGGCCACCGGCCAGGCGCTCACCCATGGGTACGCCGGCCAGACGGCGCGGGTGCGCATGCCCAATGGCCGCATCGTCACGGGACTGGTGCGCGATGGCCAAACCGTTGAAATCGAACTCTAGGGCCAACCCGTCGCCCCCCACCCGGACACCCCGGGCTGTCGGCTGTGACCCACACCGGCGTGCAAAAAACCCGACTTTTTTCAAAAAAAGGGGTAAAGTTTCCCCTGTCCCGGTCGATACGTCTCTCAAACCCCCCGGTTTCGGGGCCTGGAGAGTGTCATGAAAATCAACAACCTGTCAGAAACGCCCGTCAGCACCGCCTCCGTTGGAGCTGCCAAGCCCATGGACAGGTCGGTTGCGCCCGAAGCCAACGCCAACCCAGCCGAAGCCAGCGTATCGGTGAAGCTCTCGCCGGTCACGCAGACCATGACCAACGGCGTGGCCCGCTCGGGCACCGACGTCTTCAACGCCGAAAAGGTCCAGGCCATGCGTACGGCCATCGAGAACGGCTCGTTCTCGGCCAACGCCGAGGTCATTGCCGACAAGCTCCTGTCCAACGCCCGCGAAATGCTCAGCGTCGCCTCATCCAACTGATGTCCTGCGCCCGGCGCCCCGCCTCCCCCGTTCGATGAACAGCCCTCCTCCCGACTGGACCCGTTGCCAGGCCCTGCTGGATGAGTTGCTGAGTGCCATTGAGGCCGCCCAAGAGGCGGCCGTTCTGTCTTTGTCTTCGGAATCGCAGGCCGACGTGCTGGCCCAGCGCTGTAGCGCCCTGTCGCAGCAGATGTCGGAGGCCGCCCCGGAGCTGAACCGCTTTTTCAGCGGCACGCCAGCGCATGTGCCGCCCGGGGTGACCGTGCGGATGGCGCGTGTGCAGGCCGGGATCGATGCCCTGGGCGAGCAGACCACGCGCCTGGAAGCCGGTATCCGTCAGAAGATGAACATCCTGTTCCCGGACCGCCAGGGCCACACCTACGCCCGCCCAGGCGGTCGGCGTAACTAGTAGGAGCGACCCGACCACCCCTGCCCAGGGGTGACTCTCAGGAATGGATCAGTGCTCGCGCAAGCGGGCCCGCAACCGGGCAATCGACTGGCTGTGCAACTGGCACACCCGCGACTCGGTCACCCCCAGCACGGCGGCAATCTCCTTGAGGTTCATGTCGTGCTCGTAGTACATGCTCATCACATACTGCTCGCGCTCGGGCAGCTTCTGGATGGCATCGACCAGGGCCGAGCGCATGCGCTGATCGCCCAGCAGGGACGACGGATCTGCGGCACCATCCGTGGGCAGGTAGCGGTCCAGGAAGTGGTCCTCGTCGTCGCCCTTGCCCGAGATGTCCTCCAGATACACCAGCTGGGCGCCGCGCACGCGGGCCAGCATCTGCTGGTATTCCTCCAGCGGGATGCTGAGTTCGGCAGCAATTTCCGACTCCTTGGGCGGCCGGTGCAGGCGCTGTTCCAGCTTCTGCACCGCCTGCTCGATGTCCTTCTGCATCTTGCGCGATCCGCGCGAGAGCCAGTCGCTCTCACGCAGCTCGTCGAGCATGGCGCCACGGATGCGCTGGCTGGCAAAGGTCTCGAACTGCACGCCCTGGGACGGCTCGAAGCGCGCCAGCGCCTCGGTCAGGCCGATCATGCCCACCTGGATCAGGTCATCGACCTCGACGCTGGCCGGCAGCTTGCCCATCATGTGGTGCGCCAGACGGTGCACCAGCGGACTGTACTTGCGCAGCTGGGCATCCCGGTCAAGCGTACCTTTGGCGGTGTACATCTGAAACTCCGATGATCGGATCGGCATGTGGCGTTCTGCGCGCGATGGGTTCTGAATCATCTTGTGGTGCCCCCTTGCAAGTCATGACCAAGGCGCTGTCGAGCACCTTGAGCAGGAAGCTCTCGGGCACGGCTTGTCGGGGATCGGTCGGTTGTTCATGATACTCCAGCATCCATACGGGCGGCACCACGCCCAGGCGGCGGGTGCTGTTGTCGATCAGGGCCTGGGCCGTCCTGCGAGACAGGCCCCGCTCGGTGGTGCCACGCAGCACCGCGATCGGCTGCAGCCCCCCCACCTGAACCAGCACCTTGAGGGCACTGTAGGCCTCGACAACGCTGCGCCGGGTCGGCTGCAAGGCCACCAGCGGACGGGCCACGCTGTCGCCCAGCAGGACGGCCAGGGCCTCCACCGGGGCATGCAGCAGCACCACGGCACCTTCGGGAACGTCCCGGAGCCAGCGCTGCAGCACCCGCTGGTGCCCCAGAGAGGCATCTTGCGGCTGCAGCCCCTGGACGCCCTGGATCACGGCCACATCCTGGCCCATGGCCTGCAAACCCTGTTCCAGCACCCACAACAGTTCCAGCGATGGCTCTGCCTCGCGCGCCGGCGCCACCACAGGCACCACGCGGGTCGGGAACCGGGCCGGCGCCAGTGCCTGCAGTCCGTGGGCCTGGCTGTAGATCGGATCAAGCATTCCAGGCATCCAGCGCGACGGCGGGCTGACCGGTCTGGGCGAAAAAAATCCCCAGTTCCGCGTCCCTCGGGTCGAAGGCCGACTTGCCGGACGTGCCCATCGACATCCGCACCAGGGTCTGTGCGTCGGGGCGCTGCCAGTCCTCGGGCACGCGCTGTCCGGTGCTCACGCCGCGCAGCACGACCTGATGGCGGATCAGCGTGTCCAGCGCCGGCCCCAGTTTGGCCGCCTCGTCGATCTTGGAGAGCACCGCGCCGTAGAGCTCGGTGCCCTTGTACGCCGCGAACACATCGTCCAGCGTGTCGCCGTGGCTGCCCGCATTGAGCACCAGCAGCTTCTTGATCTTGGGTGTGGCCAGCAGCTCCAGCATTTCCTGGATGCGGGGATCCTTGTGGCCGAGACCGGCGGTGTCGATGATCACCATGCGCTTGTTGGCCAGCAGCCCCAGCAGGTCCTGCAACGCCGCGAGATCGTGCGCCAGATGGGCCACCACGCCCAGCATGCGGCCGTAGGTGCGCAGCTGCTCGTAACCGGCCACACGGTAGGTATCGAGCGTGATCAGGCCGACGCTGTTGGCCCCATAGGCCTTGACGCACTGGGCCGCCAGCTTGGCCGCCGTGGTGGTCTTGCCGACCCCGGTCGAACCGATCAGGGCGAACACCCCGCCCTCGTCGCACAGGGCACTGGCGTCCTGCTGCGTGCGCAGGTTGCGCGCCAGCACCTCCTGGGTCCAGCGGAAGGCGTCGGCCGGCTTCTTTCCGGCGGGCAGCCGCTCCAGCACCGCGCGCACCATGGTCGGCGAATAGCCGGCCCGGATCAGCTTGAGCATCAGGCCGGACTGGATCGGATCCTGGCGCGACGAGCCCAGCCAGGTCAGCGTGTTGAACCGCTCCTCGATCATCGCCTTGAGGCCGGTCAGCTCGGCATTGAGCCGCATCTCGGTGGCCGAGGGCTTGGGCGCGTCGGCCGCCGTCTTGGCGGGTGCCGCTGCCTGGGCCTTGCCCGCAGCGCGCTTGCCGTCGCCGGCCTGCGGGAACGACAACCGCATGTCGTCGTCTGCGTGCAGCAGGCCTGCGGCGGGCCGCGGGGCATCGGTGGCCTGCGGGCGTTCGTTGGCCCCGCCCTCGGGAGCCGCCCCGCCCTGCAGCACCTCGCGGCGTTTGCGCAGCATGCGCTCACGCACGTAGTCCTGGAAGGACAGGGTGCTCATGGCCAGGGTTTCGGTGTCCTGCGCCACCGTGCTGTTGCTCGGCACCGACAGCTTGCGCGGGGCCATCTGCTGGGCCGCCCGCTCCTGCAGCCGGCTCGCCCCCTCTTGGGAAGCGGTCTGCCGCGAGGCTCGCGACGGGTTGATCGGCAGGCTCGACAGGCCCTCCTCGGTCGTGGCCAGCACCTCGAAGCCATGCTCCGTGGTGCGTGTCGACAGGATGATGGCCGCGTCTCCCAGGCCCAGTTTGACCTTGTTCATGGCCTCGCGGGACGAGGGGGCGAGAAAGCGTTGTACGTTCATGCGGGTTCTCCAAGAATCGGGCCGATGCGTATGAGATGGGTTTCAGGGATTTCACTGTGCGCCAGCACCTGCAGCCGGGGCGCGGCACGGCGCAAAAGTCGCGCCATGGCCGAACGGATCACGTCGGGCACAAGCAGACAGGCCGGCACCCCCGCCTCTTCCTGCTTGTTGGCCACGTCGGCCGCGGTCTGGGTCAGCATGTCGGCCACGCCCGGGTCGAGCGCCGACATCGTTCCACCGGTGAAGGCCTGGGTCAGCAGGCGCTCCAGGCCGGGCTCGATGGCGATGACTTCCAGCTCGCGTGCGGGGCCGTAGATCTGCTGCACGATGGCGGGAGCGAGCGCCTGGCGCACGCGGCGCGCCAGTTCGGCCGGGTCCTGGGTGGTGCCGGCGTGCTCAGCCAGCGCCTCGATGATGGTGCGGATGTCGCGGATGTTGACCTGCTCTTCCAGCAGGAGCTGCAACACTTTCTGGAAAACACCGATGGGCACCATTTTGGGAACGACTTCTTCGATCAGTTTGGGGGCCAGCTTGGCCACGTGCTCCACCAGTTCCTGGGTCTCGGTCCGGCTCAGCAACTTGCTGGCGTGCACTTGCATCAAGTGTGACAAATGCGTGGCCAATACGGTCTCGGAATCAACCACCGTATAGCCGGCCATTTGCGCGTTTTCCTTCTGGTGCTCCTCGATCCAGTGGGCCGGCAGGCCGAACGCCGGGTCGGTGGTCGCGGTGCCGATGAGCGGCGTCTTGATGTGCCCCGGGTTGATGGCCAGGTGCTGGCCGGGGAACACTTCGCCTTCGCCCACCACCACGCCGCGCAGGGTGATGCGGTAGGTGCTCGGGCGCAGTTCCAGGTTGTCGCGCACGTGCACGGGGGGCGGCAGGAAACCGACCTCCTGGGCGAACTTCTTGCGCACGCCCTTGATGCGGGTGAGCAGGTCGCCCTGGCGCGTCTTGTCGACCAGAGGAATCAGCCGGTAGCCCAGTTCCAGGCCCAGCAGGTCCACGGGCTGCAGGTCGTCCCAGCTGGCCTCGCCATCGGTCGGAGCGGCCGCTGCGGCGGCGGCGGCCTGTTGCTTCTGCACCTCTTCGGGCTTGGGTTTGGCCTGCTCCCGGGCCACCCAGTAGGCAAAAGAACCGATCACCGCCGCGAACAGCAGGAACACGAAGTGCGGCATGCCCGGGACGATACCCAGCAGGAACAGCACGGCCGCGGCCACGCCCAGTACCTTGGGCGAATCGAACATCTGCTGCACGATCTGCTGGCCCAGGTCTTCGTCCTTGCCCACGCGCGAGACGACCATGGCCGCCGACACCGAGATCAACAGCCCCGGGACCTGCGCCACCAGCGCATCCCCGACGGCCAGGGTGATGTAGTTGTCTGCCGCGGCCCCCATGGACAGGCCATGCTGCGCCATGCCGATGGCAAAGCCACCGACGATGTTGATGATCAGGATCAGGATGCCGGCGATCGCATCGCCCCGGACGAACTTGGAGGCACCGTCCATGTTGCCGAAGAAATCGGCCTCTTCGCCCACCTCGGCCCGGCGCCGCTTGGCCTCCTTCTCATCGAGCAGTCCCGCGTTGAGGTCGGCGTCGATGGCCATCTGCTTGCCCGGCATCGCATCCAGGGTGAAGCGCGCGCCCACTTCGGCGATGCGCTCCGCACCCTTGGTGATGACCACGAAGTTGATCACCACCAGGATCAGGAACACGGTCAGGCCGACGGCGAAGTTACCCCCGATCAGGAAGGTGCCAAACGCCTCGATCACCGCTCCCGCCGCCCCCGGCCCGGTGTGCCCCTCCATCAGCACCACGCGGGTCGACGCGACGTTGAGCGCCAGGCGCAGCAGCGTCGTCAGCAGCAGGACGGTCGGAAACGCCGCAAAGTCCAGGGCGCGCTTCATGTAGGCCGCCACCATCATCACCGTCAACGCCACCGCGATGTTGAGCGTGAAGAAGGTGTCCAGCATCCAGGGCGACAGCGGCAGCACCAGCATGGACAGGATCACCATGACCAGGATGGGGGCCGCCATGGCCGAGAGGTGCCTCCGGTTGCCGCCCAGCCAGGCCTGTATCGATTGCCACTGCGGGTTCATGCATCAAGCTCCAAGAAGGTTGTCGCGCACCGCCGGACGGCCGCGGTGCGGATCGAGTTCGACCGGCACCTCGGGTGCGGGCGGATCGCCCGGCATCGGGCCTTCGCCGCGCAGCGCGGCACGCAGCCGGTACACATAGGCCATCACCTGCGCCACCGCGGTGAAGAGCGCCGCCGGGACCTGCTGGTCGATGTCGGTGTGCGCGTACAGGGCACGTGCCAGCATCGGGGACTGAAGCACCGGAACGTTGGTCTCCTTGGCCACGTCGCGGATGCGCAACGCGATCAGGTCCGCCCCCTTGGCGATGACATGCGGCGCGGCCATGGTGGCCTCGTCGTACTTCAGCGCCACGGCGTAGTGGGTCGGGTTCATCACCACCAGGTCCGCCTTGGGCACCCGGCTCACACTGTTGCCCTGTGAAATCTCGCGCTGGCGCTGGCGCATGCGGCCCTTGAGCTGGGGGTTGCCGTCGGTTTCCTTGTGCTCGCGCTTGACCTCCTGGTGCGACATCTTGAGCCGGTGGCTGTGCAGGTGGCGCTGCAGGGGCACATCGATGGCGGCAATGAGGCCGACGACCGCCAGCAAGGCCCCCACACCCAGGGTGTACCACTGACCCATCTGGCTGAGCGAAGACTCCAGCGGACGCAGCAGCAGCGTGCCGAATTCCACCAGGTGGCTGCTGACGAAGACCGAGGCCACCACCGCCAGCAGGACGGTGATGGCAGTGAGCTTGAGGATCTCGAAAAACTGCTGGCGCGAGAACAGGCGCTTGAAGCCGCTGATCAGGCCAATCTTGCTCAGCTCGGGCATCAGGGGCTTGGCGCTCAGGGCAAACGAGCCCACCGACACCAGGGCCGCCACCACCGCCACCGCAATCAGCACCCCCAAGGGGAGAAAGAACATCAACCCGGTACCGACGCCATCGCCCAGCAGGCGCAAGATTTCCTCCGGGTGCCGCAGGCTGTCGCGGTCGAACGTGAAGCTCGACCGCATGCCCTCACGCATGCGATCGAAGCCCCAGGGCACCAGCAGGGAGAGGAACAGCAGCCCCCCACCCAGCACCATGAAGTGCGAGAGATCGCGCGAACGCGGCACCTGACCGTCTTCCCGGGCTTTCTGCAGGCGCCGGGGCGTGGCGGGAAGGTTGCGGTCTTGTGTGGAGGATTCCATGGGCGGTCAAACGAATCGTTGACCGCATTGTCTGACCCGGGCGGAATTTCTAAAGCCCGAAAAGGGCGTCCGTGGCCGGCCTATTCATGCGCTTGGTGGGCGGCCCCGGCGAAGGACCGTCCAACCCGGTTCAGAAGCCCAGGCTGGCCAGCAGGTCGTCGACCTGCGCCTGGTCGGTGACCACATCGGTGCGTCCCTGTGCATCGACCACCGGCCCCTGCAGACCGGGGGTGCCCTTGGGGGCCTCCTTGTTGCCGGCGGCGGGGTCGTTGAGCGCATGCGGCGCCGCCTGCAGCAGCAACTGAAGCAGCTGCTCCTCGATGGTGCCGGCCAGCGCAACGACCTTCTTGATCACCTGCCCGGTGAGGTCGTGGAAATCCTGCGCCAGCATGATGTCGGTCAGGTGCTGGTCGGTGAGTTCGGCACTTTGCTGGATTTTCTGGGACCACTCGGTCAGTTCGGGCATGGCCCACTTCAGGCCCGGAACACCCTGGATCGTCTCGAGCATCTGCTTGCTGTGCTCGATCACACGGCTCTGTGCGGCCTTGGCCTCGTCGACACGGTTGAGCACCTTCTCGGCCGCCTCGCCGGTCAGCCGCGCGATGTACTCCAGACGGCTGCGGGCATCGGGCAGTTCATCAACGGTGTCCTTGAGCACCGGGGTGTACCCGAGTTCAGTCAGCGCATCGTGCAGCTGGCGGGTGATGGCCCCGAGCTGGTTGAACATTTCCGAGGATTTGCCATCGCTCGTGTTGGCGTCATTGCTCATGTCCGACATGACTACCAGCCCATTTTCTTGAAGATGTTGGTCAGCTTTTCTTCCAGGGTGGCCTTGGTGAATGGCTTGACGACGTAACCCGCCGCCCCCCCCTGGGCAGCCGCGATGATGTCCTCCTTGCGGGCCTCGGCCGTGACCATCAGCACCGGAATGTGCTTGAGCTTTTCGTCGGACTTGATCTGGGTGAGCAACTCGAAGCCGTTCATGTTGGGCATGTTGATGTCGCTGACGACGAAATCGAACTTGCCGTTGCGCAGCTTTTGCAAGGCGGCCACACCGTCTTCCGCCTCGTCGGCATCGGCGTGCCCGATCTCCTTGAGGAGGTTGCGCACGATGCGGCGCATGGTGGAAAAATCGTCAACTATCAGGAATCGCAAATCGGCCATATGGGTGCTCCAGCAGGAGGGCTCTCTCTTCTAAGTGTAAGTGCAATCAGCGACTTGGCTCCGACACGGCATCCGACAGGCGCGGCAGGGCAGGCAAGACCGGCAGCGACAGTTCCTGTGTGGCAGGCGGAACGGTCTCCTGTTCGAACGTCTGGTTCAGACGCTCCTCCGCCTCGCGTGTCATCACTATGATACTGATGCGCCGGTTCAGCGGCGAGCGCGGATCGTCGGGCAGCAAGGGCGTGCTGGCCGCCAGCCCCAGAACGCGCAGCAGCTTGTCCTCGGGCATGCCGGCGGCCACGAGTTCGCGGCGGGAGGCGTTGGCGCGGTCCGCCGACAGTTCCCAGTTGCTGTAGCCCCGGACCCCGTTGCCGTAGGGCACGGCATCGGTGTGCCCGGCCAGCGCGACTCGGTTCTCCACATCGTTGAGGGCCGTGCCGATCTCGCGCAGGATGTCGCGCATGTAGGGCTTGACCAGCGCACTGCCGACATCGAACATCGGGCGGTTCTGCTCATCCACGATCTGGATGTGCAGCCCGTCGACCACGGCTTCGAGCTTGATCTGGTCCTTGTACTCGTTGAGCTTGGGGTTGGTGTTGATCAGGTTCTCGATCTTGGCGCGCAGGTTTTCGAGTCGGATCTTGTCCTGCTTGGCCCGGTCCTCCCGGGCCACGGCCGCCGCGATCTCCCGGGTCTTGACCTCCTCGCTACCCCTTGCCTGCTCCCCGACCGATTTCACGAGATCGTCGCCCCCACCATCCAGAATGCTGTTCGCCCCGCCCGAGCCTGGCCCACCGAACAGGGCGACCATGAGGGGTGCATTGAAATAGTCCGAGATGCCCTTGCGATCCCCTTCTGTGGTTGAACCCAGCAGCCACATCAGCAGGAAGAAGGCCATCATGGCCGTCACGAAGTCGGCGTACGCGATCTTCCACGCGCCGCCATGGGCCGCATGCCCACCTTTCTTGACGCGCTTGATGATGATCGGCTGAAGTTGCTTGCCCGAGGCCGCCATGGAATACCCGCCTTACTTCTTGGTCTTGACGTGGCCTTCAAGCTCGGTGAAGGTCGGTCGCTCGGTCGAGTACAGCACCTTGCGGCCAAACTCAATGGCCGTCATGGGCGCGTAGCCCTGCATGCTGGCCAACAAGGTCGTCTTGATGCATTGCAACTCCTTGGACCCCTCATCGAGCTTTTGCTCCAGCAGGCCCGCCAACGGCTCGGCAAAAGCGTAGGACAGGAAAATACCCAGGAACGTACCCACCAGGGCGGAGCCGATCATGCCGCCCAGCACGGATGGCGGTTGGCCGACCGATCCCATGGTGTTGACCACCCCCAGCACCGCCGCGACGATACCGAACGCAGGCAATGCGCCCGCAAGACGCTGCAACGCAGCGACGGCAGCATGCTCCTCCTGGTGGTGGGTCTCGATCTCGCTGTCCATCAGCGATTCGATCTCGTGCGCGTTGAGGTTGCCCGAGACCATCATGCGCAGGTAGTCGGTCACGAATTCGACCACGTGGTGGTCGTTGCCGACGATGGGGTATTTCTGGAACAGCGGGGAGTTGTGCGGGTCCTCCACGTCGGCTTCGATCGCCATCAGGCCCTCCTTGCGGGCCTTCTGCAGGATCTCGTACAACATGGCCAGCAGCTCCATGAAGCGGTCCTTGGTGTACTTGGAACCCTTGAAGCACAAGCCCAGACCCTTGGTGACCTTCTTGACCACCTTCATCTGGTTGTTGGCCAGAAACGCTCCGATGGCCGCGCCAAAGATGGTGATCATCTCGAACGGCAGCGCCTTCAGGATCACGCCAATGTTCCCACCGTGGACGATGTAAACGCCAAACACACAAACCAGTGCGATCAACCAGCCGACTATGACGAACATCTGTTTCTGCCTTTACGTTGTCCCGTGGCAACAGCAAGAGCGGATCCGGTGAACGCGCACGCTTGCCCGAGCCGATCCCGACCGCCATCGGCCCTCATCAGCACATTCTATCGACCCCCGCCCCGGGGACTTGAATGCTTATTGGGTTCGCGCCACAGCCACGCCTGCCCCCAGCGCTGCACCAGCCGCCAGCCGGCCCAGCCCCGCCAGGCCCAGCGCAGCACCCCGCGAGGGCGCCGCCACACCAGCCACAGGCCCGCTGCGGCCGGCACCAGGGGATGGCGCTGCAGCCAGCCACCGGCACGTCGCAGTCGCTCGGCCCAGTCCAGCGCCGGGCCGACGGCATGGGCGTGCTGAACCAGACGCTCGCGCAACGCCCCCGAGGCCTGGACCAGCTCGATCCGCCGCTGCATCAGGGTCTGGCGTGTCGTGTTCATGGACGAAGCTGCCGTTCGTCCCGACGAAGTTCTTGCAGACTGGCCTCGAACCAGCGTTGACTGCGGCGCCAGCGCACCCAGGCCCAGACCAGCGCGACGGTGCCCAGCGTGAGGAAAATGGCCGTGAACAGCGCCAGCGCCAGGGTACGGTGCCCGTCCCACAGGAGCACAGTCAACAACATGGCGAGGAAGCCCAGGCCCAGGCCCAGCAGGATCACGGCGGCCAGCCCCAGCAACAGCAGTTCGACCACTGTGTAGGCGTGCTCGCGCGCCTCGACGCCCAGCAGTTCCAGGCGAACGCGCAGCAACTCAACGCCGTCGGACAGCCAGCCTCTGAGGCCGCTGGCCAGCGTCCCTTGCGCAGAGTCACCGGCTTCGCGATCGCTCATCGGGCCATCCCAGGCCGGGTGGCGTTCAACGCCGGCCGATGAGCAGCCCGATCAGCAGACCGGCCCCCGCCGCTATGCCGATCGCCTGCCACGGTTTTTCGTGCACGTAGTGGTCGGTGGCCTTGGCCACCTCGCGGGTCTTGGCCCGGATCGCGTCCTCGGCGTCGGCCAGCTTGTGGCGCGCCTCGCGCAGGTTGTCCCTCATGCGGGCGCGCAACTCGGCCACCTTCTCGCCGGTCTGGTTCGCGGTGGCCTGCAGCAGTTCCTCCGCGTCGGCAATCACCACCTTCAGATCGGCCACCAACTTGCCCTTGGGGTCCAGGGTATCTTCCGGCGCGCTTGACATGGCAGTCTCCTGATCAGGTTGAAGGAAAACCAGAGCTTATCAGACCCCTTTGGCCGCGTCCGGGTTGCGCAGGCGGATGTGCAGTTCGCGCAGCTGTTTCTCGTCTACCACGCTGGGGGCCTGGGTCAGCAGGCACTGGGCGCGCTGCGTCTTGGGGAAGGCGATGACGTCGCGGATCGACTCGGCCTTGGTCATCAGCGTGATCAGGCGGTCCAGGCCGAAGGCCAGCCCCCCGTGCGGAGGCGCGCCGTATTGCAGGGCATCGAGCAGGAAGCCAAACTTGAGCTGCGCCTCTTCCGGTGTGATCTTGAGCGCGGAGAACACCTTGCTCTGCACGTCGGCGCGGTGGATACGGACCGAACCACCGCCGAGCTCCCAGCCGTTGAGCACCATGTCGTAGGCCTTGGCCACGCAGCGCCCGGGGTCGGTGTCCATGTAGTCCTCGTGGCCATCCTTGGGCGCCGTGAACGGGTGGTGCACCGCATTCCAGCGGCCTTCCTCCTCGTCGTGCTCGAACATCGGGAAATCCACCACCCACAGCGGCGCCCAGCGGTCCTCGAACAGGCCGGTCTTCTTGGCCAGTTCGCCATGACCGATCTTGATGCGCAGCGCTCCGATGGCGTCGTTGACGATCTTGGCCTTGTCGGCCCCGAAGAACAGGATGTCGCCGTTGGCCGCGCCCGAGCGCTGCAGGATGGCAGCAATGGCGGCATCGTGCAGGTTCTTGACGATCGGGCTCTGCAGTCCATCGCGGCCGGCGGTCACGTCGTTGACCTTGATCCAGGCCAGCCCCTTGGCACCGTAGATCTTGACGAACTCGGTGTAGGCGTCGATCTCGGAGCGGCTCATCTCGGCACCGCCCGGCACGCGCAGGGCCACCACCCGGCCATTCTTCATCTGGGCCGGGGCGCTGAAGACCTTGAAGTCCACGTCGGCCATCACATCGGTCAGCTCGGTGAATTCGAGCTTCACGCGCAGGTCCGGCTTGTCGGAGCCAAAGCGGTGCATGGCCTCGGCGTAGGGCATGGTCGGGAAGTCGCCCAGGTCCACGCCCAGCGTGTTCTGGAACACCGTCTTGATCATGCCCTGGAACATGGCACGGATGTCCTCCTCGGTCAGGAAGGAGGTTTCGATGTCGATCTGCGTGAACTCGGGCTGGCGGTCGGCGCGCAGGTCCTCGTCGCGGAAGCACTTGGTGATCTGGTAGTAGCGGTCGTAGCCGGCCACCATCAGCAGCTGCTTGAACAGCTGGGGCGACTGCGGCAGCGCAAAGAAGTGGCCATCGTGCACGCGGCTGGGCACGAGGTAGTCGCGCGCGCCTTCCGGGGTGCTCTTGGTGAGCATGGGCGTCTCGATGTCGATGAAGCCGTTGGCGTCGAGGAACTTGCGCACTTCCATGGCCACGCGGTAGCGCAGCATCAGGTTGTTCTGCATGTAGGGCCGGCGCAGGTCCAGCACGCGGTGCGTCAGGCGTGTGGTCTCGGAGAGGTTTTCGTCGTCGAGCTGGAACGGCGGGGTGACCGAAGGGTTGAGCACGGCGATCTCGTGGCACAGCACCTCGATCTTGCCGCTCTTGAGGCTGTCGTTGGTGGTGCCTTCCGGGCGCGCGCGCACCACGCCCTTGACCTGAATGCAGAACTCGTTGCGCAGGCCTTCGGCGGCCTTGAACATCTCGGGGCGGTCGGGGTCGCACACCACCTGCACGTAGCCCTCGCGGTCACGCAGGTCGACGAAGATCACCCCGCCGTGGTCGCGGCGGCGGTTCACCCAGCCGCACAAGGTCACGCTCTGCCCCATCAGGGCCTCGGTCACCAGACCGCAGTATTCGCTTCGCATTGCCATAACAGGTTTCTTTCAGTATCACTTCACGCTTGGGTCGGTGCCGCCGCAGGGGGGATCTGGGCCGTGCCCTTGGCCGCCCCTGGAACGATGACGCCCATGGAAATCACATAGGTCAGCGCCTCGTCGACGCTCATTTTCAGTTCGATGCAGTCGCTCTTCCTGAGCATCACGAAATACCCGCCCGTGGGGTTGGGGGTGGTGGGCACGTAGACGCTGATGCAATCGTCGCCCAGCTGTCGCGCCACCTCGCCGCCCGGCGCCCCGGTCAGGAAGGCAATGGTCCAGACCCCTTCACGCGGCCACTGCACCAGCAGGGCCTTGCGAAAGGCGTTGCCTTTCTCGGAAAACAGGGTGTCGGAGACCTGCTTCACCCCCGAATAGATCGAGCGCACCACCGGAATGCGGTGCAGCAGGGCATGCCACCAGTGAACCAGGCGGTTGCCGATGATGTTGGAGGCCAGCGCCCCGATGCTCAGCACCACGACCAGGGCAAACAGCACGCCCAGCCCCGGGATGTGCATGCCCAGCAGGCGGTCGGGCTGCCAGGCCTGCGGCAGGATGTTCAGGGTCTGGTCCAGGGTCGAGACCACCCAGTCGAGCACCCACAGGGTGATGATGAGCGGGACCAGGACGAGCAGGCCGGCCAGCAGCCATTTGCGCAGCGCGGACACGGGGCGCAATCGGTTCAGTGACAGGCGCAGGACGCGCCGCAGCCACCGACGGGGGCGGCACCCTCGCCTCCCGAAGAGGCAGCGGGCGCACTCGCGCTGTCGGCCGCCGGCGAAGCGGCAGCCGATGTGGCCGAGGCGGCGGCCCCGGCTCCGCCGCCATTGCGGAAGTCGGTCACGTACCAGCCGGAGCCCTTGAGCTGGAATCCGGCTGCAGTGAGCTGTTTGCGGAAGGCGGCCGCACCACAGGCCGGGCATTCGGTCAGGGGCGCGTCGGAGATTTTCTGCAAGACGTCCTTGGCGTGGCCGCAGGACTCACATCTGTAAGCGTAAATGGGCATGGCTGTAACCTAAGGAAGAAGCGGAAATCGGGAAAACCCGTCATTATAAATTGGCGGCTCCCGCGCGGGCACTCCGCCCGCCCGATCTCACCACAGGGTCACGCGCACAAAGCCCTGCATCACCAGCAACCCGATCACAAAGCCGATGCCGCCGTAGATGATGGCCTGCAGCAACCGGTTGGTGCGGCGCTGCTCCTGCACCAGCGCCTCCATCTCCCGCCGCAGTTGGCCCGGGCGCTGCCGGAGGTAGTCGTGCAGCAACCGCGGCAGTTCCGGCACCAGCTTGGCGTAGTGTGGCGCCTCGGCCTTGAGCTGGTCCCAGAACTTGCGGGGTCCCACCTGCTCCAGCATCCATTTCTCCAGAAAGGGCTTGGCGGTGCTCCAGAGGTCCAGGTCGGGGTCGAGGTCGCGGCCCAATCCTTCGATGTTGAGCAGCGTTTTCTGGAGCAGCACCAGTTGCGGCTGGATCTCGACCTGGAAGCGGCGCGAGGTCTGGAACAGCCGCATCAGCACCAGGCCGAGCGAGATCTCCTTGAGGGGACGGTCGAAATAAGGCTCGCAGACGGCCCGGATCGCCGCCTCCAGTTCGTCGACCCGGGTCTCGGGCGGCACCCAGCCGGACTCGATGTGCAGTTCGGCCACACGCTTGTAGTCGCGCCGGAAGAAGGCCGTGAAATTCTGCGCCAGGTACTCCTTGTCGAACTGCGTGAGCGTGCCGACGATGCCGAAGTCGAGCGAGATGTAGCGCCCGAAGGTGGCCGGATCGAGGCTGACCTGGATGTTTCCGGGATGCATGTCGGCGTGGAAGAAGCCGTCGCGGAACACCTGCGTAAAAAAGAGCGTCACCCCGTCGCGCGCCAGCTTGGGGATGTCCACCCCGGCGGCACGCAGGCGGTCCACCTGGCTGATGGGCACCCCCTTCATGCGCTCCATGACCAGCACCTCGGAGCGGCACCACGTCCAGTGCATCTCGGGTATCAGCACCAGCTCCAGGTCCTGCATGTTGCGGCGCAGCTGGGCCGCGTTGGAGGCCTCGCGCACCAGGTCGAGCTCGTCGTGCAGGTACTTGTCGAACTCGGCCACCACCTCGCGGGGTTTGAGCCGCTTGCCATCGGCCGAGAGCTTTTCCAGCCAGGTGGCCATCAGGCGCATCAGGGCCAGGTCCTTCTCGATGACCGGAAGCATCTGCGGCCGCAGCACCTTGACGGCGACCTCGCGCCCGTCCTTGAGTTTCGCAAAATGCACCTGCGCAATCGAGGCACTGGCCACCGGCACCTGCTCGAACCCGTCGAAGACCTCGTCGATCCGGCAGCCGAAGGCACGCTCGATGGTGGCCACGGCCACGGCGCTGGGAAACGGGGGCACGCGGTCCTGCAAACGGGCGAGTTCGTCGGCGATGTCGGGCGGCAGCAGGTCGCGCCGGGTCGAGAGCACCTGACCGAACTTGACGAAGATGGGTCCCAGGCGCTCCAGGGCCTCGCGCAGTCGCTGCCCCCGTGGGTCACGCAGGCTGCGGCCAACGGTGATGAGCCGGCGCAACACGCGCAGCGCCGGGTTGCGAAAGCCCGACAGCACCATCTCGTCCAGGCCATAGCGCAGCACCACCCAGACAATGAAGACGCCCCGGAAAAACCGCCTCATGACCGGCCCTTCGGTGCTTCAGCCCCAGGGGCTTGCGACTCGAAGGGAGCGCCCCCCCGGCGCGCGACAAACCCCTGCAAGCCTTGCACCCACTGGCGGCCCCAGCCGGCCAGGGAGTGCGCCGCGGCGTCACCCAGCAGACGAGCGAGGTCTTCCTCGATGTCCCAGCGCACGTTGTCCACCAGCCAGGCCACCTCGGCCGCGAACTGGACATCACCCTGGATGTCGACCGCCGGCTTGCCGCCCGCGAGCACCGCCTGCGCCAGCGACAGCGGTGTGGCTTCGAGCACGGTGAGCCGGAGGTCGGGCACGGTGGCCGGATCGGCCAGCGCCAGCAACCCCGCCGGCGTGGCCTGCAAGGCCAGGTCGAGACGTTCCCAGGTGACCCGCAGGCTCTTGCCCTGCTGCCGACGCAGGCGCTCCATGGCCTGCGGCTCCTGCATCAGCACGTGGTTGAGCAGCAGCACGATCCGGTTCTGCAATTCCTGGCGCAGCCACGCGGGCGGGGGCGGCACCGCTTGCGCCAGCGACTGCAGAAGGTCGGCCGGCGGCAACAAAAAAGGGGGCTTGTTCATGAGCCCCCGATTTTGCAGGATAAAAGCGTGCGGCTCACTGCAAGGCCTGAACCCCTGCCACCAGCCAGCCCCCCTGCCCCGCCTTGGGCCGGGTGATGTTCCAGACCTCGCGGAAGGGGTTGGGTCCCGCCGAAGGCTCTTCCCGGATCATGCCGGAGAACTCCACGCTGGCCATGTATTCGTCGTCGAGCTCCTCGATACCCAGCAGTTGCGCCTCCAGCATCACGACCTCGGTCTTGTTGGCGGCATCGCCTGTGTGGCTTTCCCGTTCGGCCAGCTGGGCCCGGATCTGCTCGACCATCTCGTCGGTCATCATGGCGCGCAGGGCGGGGATGTCGGCCCGGTCCCAGGCGTCCTGGAGGCGGATGAAGTTGGCCTTCGAGGCGCGCAGGAAACCCTCGGCATCGAAGCCGGCCGGGATGCCCCATGTCTGCGGGCCGCCCAGCGCCGACCCGATCAGCGAACCGCCTTGCGGGGCCCCGCCATCAAAAGGCATCTGGGTGCGCTCCCACGGCCGCGCCGAAGCGTCGTTGCCCACATTCTGGGGGCTGTAGGCGCGGGGTGTGGCCCCCTCGAAAGCCAGCGGCGAGCGGGCCTGGGACTGTCCGGCGCGCGAGCGCATGACCATCCCGAGCACAGCCATCGCCACCACCGCCAGCAGGACGAACAGAAGGAACAGGCCGAACGCCTCGCCAAAGCCCAGGGCAGAGGCCAGCCAGGCCAGGCCCAGACCGGCGGCCAGACCGCCCAGGATGCCCCCCCAGGGGCGCGATGCGGCCGCCGGCGCCGCAGCCGTTGCCGGGCGGGTGGCCGTGGTGGCGTTCTGGGTGGTGCCTGTCTGCGTTGGCGCCTGGGCCGGCTGGGTCGGCGCAGCATTGCGCTGCGTCACGTTGCTCGACTGCTTGCCAAACGACAGCCCGCCACCCAGACGCTTCTGCGCCCAGGAGTCCTGGGTCGACAGCACCATGGCACAAGCCAGTATCACGGACCAGACCTTCATGTCTCTTGCTTCCTGTTGTTCAATGAAAAAACGCCTGCCAGGCCCCTCAGCACTTGACTCCCACATGCAGCGCAGTCACGCCGGCGCTCAGGTTGTGCACGTCGACGTGACCGAAACCGGCCTCCCGCATCATCCCCTTCAGGGTTTCCTGATCGGGGTGCATGCGGATGGATTCGGCCAGGTACCGGTAGCTGGCCTCATCCCGCGCGACCCACTTGCCAAGCTTGGGCAGGATGTTGAAGCTGTACCAGTCGTAGGCCTTCTCCAGCGGCGGCGCCACCTTGGAAAACTCAAGCACCAGCAGTTTGCCACCGGGCCTGAGTACACGATTCATTTCCTGCAGCGCAAGTTCCTTGTGCGTCATGTTGCGCAGCCCGAAAGCCACGGTCACGATGTCGAAGGCACTGTCGGCAAAGGGCAGCCGCTCGGCATCGCACACCAGCGTGGGCAGCGCCAGCCCCTGGTCGAGCAGGCGGTCGCGCCCCTCGCGCAGCATGGCTTCGTTGATGTCGGTGTGCACCACCAGTCCGTTGGGCGCCACCCGCGGGGCAAACGCCAGGCCCAGGTCGCCGGTGCCCCCGGCGATGTCGAGCACGCGATCCCCCGGACGCGGATGGGCCACCGTGATCGCGTAGTGCTTCCACCAGCGGTGCAGGCCGGCGGACATCAGGTCGTTCATCAGGTCGTAGTTGGACGCAACGGAGTCGAACACGCCCCGCACGCGGCGTGCCTTCTCCTGTTCGTCGACCGTCTCGAATCCGAAATGCGTCTGGCTCATGGCACGATGGTAGGCGATGTCCTGGGCTTCGGCGCCAATACCTTTGCGCCAGATGCACCATGGGTGCACCGATCGGCGCTGACCGGAACGCTCTCCCGCGGGCAGCGCCAGCGCCTGGGGGAGCCGCAATCGCTTGTGTGGACAGGCTTTTTTCAGTGCTTGCCGCATCCGGCGGCGGCCGCCTCTGGCATGGGCGCATCCCGGTCTGCGCCGGCGGCCTGCAAACGGGCGTTGTAATCGGCCCACAGTTCGGCCTCCTGGGCCCCCAGGAAATAGAGGTAATCCCAGGAGAAGATGCCCGAATCGTGCCCGTCCGAAAAGGTGGGCTGCACGGCGTAGTTGCCCACGGGTTCCAGCGCCACGATGTCCACATTTCGCTTGCCGGTCTGGAGGGTTTCCTGCCCAGGGCCGTGGCCCTGCACCTCGGCCGACGGCGAATAGACCCGCATCAGCTCGAAAGGGATGCGGAACTGGGCGCCATCGGAAAAGGCGATCTCGAGCACGCGCGACTGGGCATGCAGGGTGATGGCCTCGGGGGTCGGGGTTTGCGGGTTCAGGCCTGCCATGGTCACGTCTCCTGTATGAAGTGCGGAAAAAAGGGGGTCAGGGCATCGCCAGCCCGATGGCGCGGTCGCAGGCGTCCAGGCGTTCATGGATCCACGCGAGACGCGCGCCGTCGTTCTCGCGCACGGGTGGCGCCCAGAGGGGCGCGGGGAACCGGCTGTCCCAGTCGAAACGCGCCACCACGTGCCAGTGCAGGTGGGGCACCAGGTTCCCCAGCGCGGCCAGGTTGATCTTGGTCGGCAGCAACTGGGCCCGAAGAACCCGCTCGACCGCCGTCACGGCCTGCATGCACAGGGCCTGATCGCCTGCTTCCAGATCAGACCACTCGGCCACATGGTCCTGCCAGACCACGCGGTAGAAAGCCGGAAAGTCCTGTGCCTCGGCCCCCTGCACCCGGATCACCCGGAAACGCTCGTGCCGCCACACCAGCAGGCCGCCCTCCTCGCGGCACAGGGGGCAGGGGGAGGCGCCGTGGCTCACACCAGCACCCGCTCAATGCCGCCCCGGTTGGCGCGTGCCACGTAATCGGGCATCCAGTCCTCACCCAGGATGTGGCGCGCCATCTCGACCACGATGTAGTCGGCCTCCAGCAATCCGTTCTGCAGGTCGTTGCCATAGCGGCTCAGGCCCTGCAGGCAACTGGGGCAGCTGGTGAGGATCTTGGTGGGGCCCTTGGGCACCGCGCCGTGCTCGGCGGCGAACGCGGCGAGCTGCTGTTCGTTCTGGCGCAGCTCCTCTTCCTTGCGGAAGCGCACCTGGGTGGAAATGTCGGGGCGCGTCACGCCCAGCGTGCCCGACTCGCCACAGCAGCGCTCACTCTGCAGCACGGTCGGTCCCAGCAGCGCCTTGACGGTCTTCATCGGCGCCTGCTGCTTCATCGGACTGTGGCAGGGGTCGTGGTACAGGTAGCCCCCCCCGTTGCCTTCGAGAGTGATGCCCTTTTCCAGCAGGAATTCGTGGATGTCGATGATGCGGCAACCGGGAAAGATCTTGTCGAACTGGTAACCCTGCAGCTGGTCGTGGCAAGTGCCGCAGCTCACGACCACGGTCTTGATGTCGAGGTAGTTCAGCGTGTTGGCCACGCGGTGGAACAGCACCCGGTTGTCGGTGATGATCTTCTCGGCCTTGTCGAACTGGCCGGAGCCGCGCTGCGGATAGCCGCAGCACAGGTAGCCCGGCGGCAGCACGGTCTGCACCCCCGCGTGCCAGAGCATGGCCTGGGTCGCCAGCCCCACCTGACTGAACAGGCGCTCGGAGCCGCAGCCGGGGAAATAGAACACGGCCTCGGTGTCGGCGGTGGTGGCCTGCGGGTCGCGGATGATGGGAACGTAGTTCTTGTCCTCGATATCCAGCAAAGCCCGCGCGGTTTTCTTGGGCAGCCCGCCCGGCAACTTCTTGTTAATGAAGTGGATCACCTGCTCCTTCACCGGGGCGGTGCCCACGGTCGCCGGCGGTCTGGCGGTCTGGCGGCGCGCAACGCGCTGGAGCAGGTCGTGCGCCAGACGCTGTGCCTTGAAGCCGATGCCCACCATGGCGCTGCGCACCAGCTTGATGGTCTCGGGGCTGGTGGCGTTGAGCATCAGCATGGCCGCCGCGTTGCCGGGCCGGAAGCTCTTCTGCCCCATCTTGCGCAGCAGGTTGCGCATGTTCATGGACACGTCGCCGAAATCGATCTTCACCGGGCAGGGCGACAGACACTTGTGGCACACGGTGCAGTGGTCGGCCACGTCCTCGAACTCCTCCCAGTGCTTGACGCTGATGCCGCGGCGCGTCTGCTCTTCGTACAGGAAGGCCTCGATCAGCAGCGAGGTCGCCAGGATCTTGTTGCGCGGGCTGTACAGCAGGTTGGCGCGCGGCACGTGGGTGGCGCACACCGGCTTGCACTTGCCGCAGCGCAGGCAGTCCTTGACCGAGTCGGCGATGGCGCCGATGTCGCTCTGCTGCATGATCAGCGACTCGTAGCCCATGAGGCCGAAGCTCGGCGTGTAGGCCTGGCTCAGGTCCGCCGCACGCTGGTCGGCCGCGCCGAACAGGGCGCCACCGCGCAGCAGCTTGCCCCGGTTGAAGCGCCCTTCGGGATCGATGCGCTGTTTGTAATCGGCGAACGGGGTCAGCTCCTCGTCGCTCAGGAACTCGAGCTTGGTGATGCCAATGCCGTGCTCGCCCGAAATCACCCCGTCGAGGCTGCGCGCCAGCACCATGATGCGACCCACCGCCTCGTGCGCGGTCTGCAGCATCTCGTAATCGTCGCTGTTGACAGGGATGTTCGTGTGCACGTTGCCGTCGCCGGCGTGCATGTGCAGCGCCACCCAGACGCGTCCCTTCAGCACGCGCTGATGGATGGCGTTGCATTCGGCCAGGATGGGAGCGAACACCGCGCCGGTGAAGATGCCCATCAGGGGCTCGCGGATCTGGGTCTTCCAGCTCGCCCGCAGGCTGTGGTCCTGCAAAGGAGCAAACACCGCATCGAGGTCCTGCGCCCAGACCTGCCAGAGCGAGCGCGCCTCGCGGATCACCGCCAGGGCCTGCGCCACACGCTCGGCCAGCAGCTCGGGCGCCGGCACATCGGTGGCATCGCTGCCCTCGCCCAAGGGCAACGGGCCCTTGACAAAGAAGGCCTCCAGCTCGTCGCACAGGCGGATCTTGTTGCGCAGGCTCAGGTCGATGTTGATGCGCTCGATGCCCAGGGTGTACTCGCCCATGCGCGGCAACGGGATCACCACGTCCTCGTTGACCTTGAAGGCATTGGTGTGTCGGCTGATCGCGGCGGTGCGCTTGCGGTCGGCCCAGAACTGCTTGCGAGCTTCCGGACTCACGGCGGTGAAGCCCTCGCCGCCGCGGGCATTGGCCAGGCGCACCACCTCGCTGGCCGCACGGGCCACCGCATCGGGCTCGTCCCCGACGATGTCGCCGATCAGCACCATCTTGGGCAGGGTGCCGCGCTTGCTCTTGGTCGTGTAGCCCACGGCCTTGAGGTAGCGGTCGTCCAGGTGTTCCAGGCCCGCGAGCAGCACCGGGGAGGCGTCCGTCGCCGTGACATCCGGCCCGGTCGGCTTCTGCAGCGAGAACATGAAGTCCTTGATCTCGACGATGCTGGGCACGGCGTCCTTGGGGTTGCCGAAGAACTCCAGGCACACGGTGCGTGTGTGCTCGGGCATGCGGTGCAGCACCCAGCGCGCGCTGGTGATCAGGCCGTCGCAGCCCTCCTTCTGCACGCCGGGCAGGCCGCTCAGGAACTTGTCTGTGACGTCCTTGCCCAGCCCTTCCTTGCGGAAGGTCCTGCCGGGAATGTCGAGTCGCTCGGTTCGGATCAGCGTCTTGCCATCCGCCTCGAAATACTGCAGCTCAAAGCTGGCCACCTCGGCGTCGTGGATCTTGCCCAGGTTGTGCCCGATGCGCGTGACCTCCAGCCACTGCGCGTCGGGGGTGACCATGCGCCAGCTGGCCAGGTTGTCCAGGGCGGTGCCCCACAGCACGGCCTTCTTGCCGCCGGCGTTCATGGCAATGTTGCCGCCCACGCACGAGGCCTCGGCACTGGTCGGGTCCACGGCAAAGACGAAACCCGCGCGTTCGGCGGCGTCGGCCACGCGCTGGGTCACCACACCGGCCTCGGTGTGGATGGTCGGCACCGGGTGGTCGACGCCGGGCAGGGCAAGCATCTCGACCCCGGACATGGTTTCGAGCTTCTCGGTGTTGATGACCGCGCTCCTCCAGGTCAGGGGAATGGCCCCGCCGGTGTAGCCGGTGCCACCCCCGCGCGGGATGATGGTCAGACCCAGTTCGATGCAGGCCTTGACCAGGCCGGCCATCTCGGCCTCGCTGTCGGGCGTCAGGACCACAAAGGGGTACTCGACGCGCCAGTCGGTGGCGTCGGTCACATGGCTGACGCGGCTCAGCCCGTCGAACTTGACGTTGTCGCGCGCCGTGTGCCGGCGCAGCGCGCGCGTGGCTTTCTGGCGCAAGGTGGCCATGGCCCCGAAATCGCGATCGAAGGCCGCCACGGCGTGTTCGGCGGCCTGCAACAGCTCGCCCACCAGGGCATCGCGCTCACCGTCTTCCTGCGGCTGGCGGCGCTTGTGCACCTCGCCCAGGCGGTGTCGCATGGCGCCCACCAGCGCGGCGCGGCGCTTCGGGTTGTCCAGCAGGTCGTCGTGCAGGTAGGGGTTGCGCTGCACCACCCAGATGTCGCCCAGCACCTCGTAGAGCATGCGCGCCGAGCGGCCCGTGTGGCGCTCCTGGCGCAGCTGGTTGAGCACCGTCCAGGCGCGCTCGCCAAGCAGCCGCTGCACGATTTCCCGATCCGAGAACGAGGTGTAGTTGTAGGGAATCTCGCGCAGGCGCGGTGCCTCTTCGGCGGCGTCAAGCAGGTGCTGGATCGGGGTGGGCGCGTTCATTTCAGGGGGCAGGTCAGCCGAAAAGCTGGGTCGCCGATGTTACCGCAGCGCAACATACACCTGTGCCCGGCGGGGGGATGGCCCAAGGGCGTCAACGCCGGCCCGAACGCCCCCGCCCCCTGTCCAGCCACCAGGCGACAGAGCCCATCACGGCCACCATGGCCAGGTAGGTCGCCATCTGGCCGTCCCGGCCAGAATGCAGCAGACCGGCCACCAGCACCCCGGCCCCCGAGAACGCCAGCCAGCACCAGGCCCTCCAGCACCAGGCCCTCCAGCAACGGGCCCTCCAGCAACGGGCCCCGCGCACACGGCCACCGGTCGCCAGCGCCAGACACAGCAGCGCCGCGACGCCGAACGCGGGCGCCAGAAAATGGAACAGGTGCAGTGCAAGTTGCCAGATATTCACGGGAATCGGACCCAGTACGCAGGCAAAGCTTCGAATTTTATAATCGGCCCCCATGGCAGTCTGGACACTCGGGATCAACCACCAAACCGCCCCGCTGGATCTGCGCGGGCGGTTTGCGTTCGCCCTCGACCAGTTGCAACCCACCTTGCAGGGCTTTCGCTCGTCGCTGGTGCGCTCGTCCGAGGCCACCCTGCTGTCGACCTGCAACCGCACCGAAATCTATTGTGCCTCCGACGAGCCCGTGCTTGAGCCCGCCCTGCACTGGCTGGCCAACACCGGCGGTGTGCCGCCCCACGTGCTGCGCGAACACGCCTACCTGCTGCAGGACGACCAGGCCGCGCGTCACGCCTTCCGCGTGGCCAGCGGCCTCGACAGCATGGTGCTGGGCGAACCCCAGATCCTTGGGCAGCTCAAGGACGCCGTGCGCGTGGCCGACGAAGCCGGCGCCCTGGGCACCACGCTGCACCAGCTGTTCCAGCGCTCGTTCGCGGTGGCCAAGCAGGTGCGCAGCTCCACCGAAATCGGCGCCCATTCGATCAGCATGACCGCCGCTGCGGTGCGCCTGGCGGGCCAGCTGTTCGAAGACCTGCGCGACATCCGGGTGCTGTTCGTCGGCGCCGGCGAGATGATCGAGCTGGCCGCCACCCACTTCGCCGCCAAGACGCCGAAGGGCATGGCGATCGCCAACCGGACCCTGGAGCGCGGCGAGAAGCTGGCCGGCCGCTTCGGGGCGGAAGTGATGCGCCTGGGCGACCTGCCCGAACGCCTGCACGAGTTCGACGCCATCATCAGCTGCACCGCCAGCACCCTGCCCATCATTGGCCTGGGGGCGGTCGAGCGCGCGCTCAAGCGTCGGCGCCACCGGCCGCTGTTCATGGTCGACCTGGCGGTCCCGCGCGACATCGAGGTCGAGGTCAAGGGCCTCGACGACGTCTACCTCTATACCGTCGACGATCTGGCCGCCGTCGTCCAGACCGGCAAGGACAACCGCCAGGCCGCCGTCGCCCAGGCCGAGGCCATCATCGATGCGGGGGTGCAGAGCTTCATGCACTGGATGCACCAGCGCGACCCGCGCGCGGGCGTGGTGCAATTGATTCAGCAGCTCAACGCCCAGGCCGACGAATGGCGCGCCAGCGAGATCGCCCGGGCCCGCAAGCGGCTGGCCAAGGGCGAGGACATCGACTCCGTGCTCGACGCCCTGTCGCGCGGCCTGACCCAGAAGATGCTGCACGGCGCCCTGGCGGAACTGCACGCGGGCGACGAGCAGGCCCGCCAGGCCACCGCCGAAACCGTCTCGCGGCTGTTTCTGCGCGGTCAGCCCCGAGGATGAAACCCTTCGTCCGCGCCAGCCTGGAGCGCCAGCGGCAACGCCTGCACGAGCTTGATGCCTTGCTCAGCGCCCCCGACGCGGTCAGCGACATGGAGCGGTTCCGCAAACTGACGCGCGAACACGCCGACACCGATGCCGTGGTGCAGCCCTATCTGCGCTACCTGCAGCGCGAGGCCGACCTGCGCGAGGCGCAGGCCATGGCCCTGGATGCCGACGCCGACATGGCCGCCATGGCACAGGCCGAAATGGCCGAGGCGGCATCGGACCTGGCCACCCTCGATGCGGAACTGCAGGCCCTGCTGTGCCCCAAGGACCCGGACGACGAGCGCCACGCCTTCCTGGAGATCCGCGCCGGCACCGGTGGCGACGAGGCGGCCCTGTTCGCGGGCGATCTGGCGCGCATGTACACGCGCTACGCCGAACGCCAGGGCTGGCGGGTCGAGGTCATCAGTGCCTCGCCCAGCGAACTGGGAGGCTACAAGGAGGTGGTGCTGCGTGTGCTGGGCCACCGCGCCTACGGACGGCTGCGCTTCGAGTCGGGCGGCCACCGCGTGCAGCGCGTGCCGGCGACCGAATCGCAGGGCCGCATCCACACCAGCGCCTGCACCGTGGCCGTGCTGCCCGAGCCGGACGAGGCCCAGGCCGTCGCGCTCAACCCGGCCGAGCTGCGCATCGACACCTTCCGCGCCAGCGGGGCCGGGGGCCAGCACATCAACAAGACCGACTCGGCCGTGCGCATCACCCACCTGCCCACCGGCATCGTGGCCGAATGCCAGGACGACCGCAGCCAACACCGCAACAAGGCCAAGGCGCTCCAGGTGCTGCTGGCCCGCCTGCAGGACCGCGAACGCCACGAGCGCGAGGCCCGTGAAGCCGCCACCCGCAAGGGTCTGGTCGGCAGCGGCGACCGCAGCGACCGCATCCGCACCTACAACTTCCCGCAAGGGCGCGTCACCGACCACCGCATCAACCTCACGCTCTACAAGCTGCCCCATGTGATGGAGGGCGATCTGGACGAGGTCGTCCACGCCCTGCAGGTCGCGCGCGGCGCAGAACTCCTGTCGGAACTGGAAAGCGGCACACCCGACGGGGCACTGCTGTGACGGTCTCGGAGGCTCTGCGGGAGGCCCTCGCCCCGGGCCTGGATCGGCTCGATGCGCAGGTGCTGCTGCTGCATGCCCTGGGGCGTGCCCCGACCGATCGCGCCTGGCTGATCGCCCACGACAGCGACCCGCTGAACCCGCCCATCCTGGAGCGCTTCGAGGCCCTGTGCCGCCAGCGGCTCTCGGGTGTTCCGGTCGCCTACCTCACCGGACGGCGCGAATTCCACGGACTGGATCTTCAGGTGGATGCCCGCGTCCTCGACCCCCGGCCCGACACCGAAACCCTGGTCGACTGGGCACTCGAACACCTCGAAGACTGCGCTACACCCGCCTTGCTGGATCTCGGAACGGGCAGCGGCGCCATCGCGCTCGCCCTGCAGCACCGCCGGCCCGATGCCCAGGTATGGGCCCTGGACGCCAGCGCCGACGCGCTCGCCGTCGCCCGCGCCAACGCCGCCCGGCTCGGTCTGCCGGTGCGCTTCCTAAAAGGTCACTGGCTGAGCGGCTGGGCCGACCATGGCCTCGGCGTGCCCCAGACCTTCGACCTGATTGTCTCCAACCCACCCTACATCGCCGCAGACGACCCGCACCTGACCCGGCTCACCCACGAACCCCCACAGGCGCTGGTTTCGGGCGCCGACGGGCTCGACGACATCCGCCTCATCGTGGCCAGCGGCCTCTCGCACCTGAAACCAGGGGGCTGGCTGCTGCTCGAACACGGCTGGAACCAGGCCGATGCCGTGGCCGCCCTGCTGCACGCGGCGGGGTACGCCGACATCGGCCACCGCGCCGATCTGGCCGGCCACACGCGCTGCACCGGCGCACGCCGGGGATGACCCCGCGGCCCCGCAGGCCTGCGGGTTTGACCCGATAATTGTGCATTTGGCGAACCACCGCCACAGCCCCTCACCCAGGAGACCACCCCCATGAGCGACGCCAACCAGCGCATCGACGACCTCGTCAAGAACCACGACATCGTTCTGTTCATGAAAGGCACCGCCAGTTTCCCCATGTGCGGGTTTTCCGGCCGTGCCGTGCAAATCCTCAAGGCCTGCGGCGTCGATCCCAAGGCCCTCACCACCGTCAACGTGCTCGAAGACCCCGAAGTCCGCCAGGGCATCAAGGAATACAGCAACTGGCCGACCATTCCGCAGCTCTATGTCAAGGGCGAGTTCATCGGCGGATCGGACATCATGATGGAGATGTACGAATCCGGCGAACTGCAGCAGGTCATCAACGGCCAGGCCGCCTGAGGGCGCACCGGGCACACCTCGGGCGGGCGGGGTCAGGTCCGGCCCATCACGCCAGGTCGAACCGGTCGGCGTTCATCACCTTGGTCCAGGCGGCGACGAAGTCGTGGACGAACTTCTCGCGGCTGTCGTCCTGGGCGTAAACCTCGGCGTAGGCCCGCAGTATGGCGTTGGAGCCGAACACCAGGTCCACGCGGGTGGCTGTCCACTTTGTCGCGCCACTGGCCCGCTCGACGATGGCGTAGCTGTTGCGACCGGTCGGCTTCCAGGTGTAGGCCATGTCGGTCAGGTGGACGAAGAAGTCGTTCGTCAGGGCGCCCACACGGTCGGTGAACACACCATGCGTTGACCCGCCGTGGTTGGTGCCCAGCACCCGCATGCCGCCGACCAGAACCGTCATCTCGGCTGCGGTCAGGCCCATGAGCTGGGCACGGTCGAGCAGCATTTCCTCAGGCTGCACCACGTAGTGTTTCTTCTGCCAGTTGCGGAAGCCGTCGGCCAGCGGCTCGAGCACCTCGAAGGACTCGGCATCCGTCTGTGCCTGGCTGGCGTCACCACGGCCCGGCATGAAGGGCACACTCACGTCGATGCCGGCGGCCTTGGCAGCCTGCTCCACGCCCACATTGCCGCCCAGCACGATCACGTCGGCCACGCTGGCGCCCGAGTCGGCGGCGATCTTTTCGTACACCGCCAAAACCTTGGTCAGTCGCGCGGGTTCGTTGCCTTCCCAGTCCTTCTGCGGGGCCAGCCGGATGCGCGCCCCATTGGCACCTCCGCGGCAATCCGAACCGCGGAAGGTGCGGGCGCTGTCCCAGGCCGTGGCCACCAACTCACCGATGGTCAAGCCGCTGGCGGCGATCCTGGCCTTCACGGCGGCCACGTCGTAGCCTGCGGGCCCAGCGGGCACCGGGTCTTGCCAGATCAGGTCTTCGGCCGGCACTTCGGGACCGATGTAGCGGGCCTTCGGTCCCATGTCGCGGTGGGTGAGCTTGAACCAGGCGCGCGCGAACACGTCGGAGAAGTGGGCCGGGTCGGCCGCAAAGCGTTCCGAGATCTTGCGGTACGCGGGGTCCATCTTCATCGCCATGTCGGCGTCGGTCATGATGGGCATGCAGCGGATGGACGGGTCTTCCACATCCGGCGGCATGTCTTCGGGCTTGATGTTGACGGGCACCCACTGCCAGGCGCCAGCCGGGCTCTTGGTGAGTTCCCAGTCGTAGCTGAGCAGCAGCTTGAAGTAGCCGTTGTCCCACTGGGTAGGGTTGGAGGTCCAGGCGCCTTCAATGCCGCTGGTCACGGTGTCGCGGCCGATGCCACGGGTTTTGTGGTTCATCCAGCCAAAGCCCTGTTCCTCCAGATCGGCGCCTTCGGGGGCGGGGCCCAGGTTGGCGGCACTGCCGTTGCCGTGCGCCTTGCCCACGGTGTGGCCTCCGGCGGTCAGTGCCACGGTTTCCTCGTCGTTCATGGCCATGCGGGCAAAGGTCACGCGCACGTCATGGGCGGTCTTGAGGGGGTCAGGCTTGCCGTCCACGCCTTCGGGGTTGACGTAGATCAGGCCCATCATCACGGCGGCCAACGGATTTTCCAGATCCCGCTCACCCGAATACCGGCTGCCTTCGCTGCCGCTGGGGGCCAGCCATTCCTTCTCGGAACCCCAGTAGGTGTCCTTTTCCGGGTGCCAGATGTCTTCGCGGCCAAAGGCGAAACCGAAGGTCTTGAGGCCCATGGACTCGTAGGCCACGTTGCCCGCGAGGATGATGAGGTCGGCCCAGCTGATCCGGTTGCCGTACTTTTTCTTGATCGGCCACAGCAGGCGACGGGCCTTGTCGAGGTTGGCGTTGTCGGGCCAGGAGTTGAGTGGGGCAAAACGCTGGTTGCCGGTGCCCGCCCCACCACGACCATCGGCCACGCGGTAGGAGCCGGCGGCGTGCCAGGCCATGCGGATCATCAGCCCGCCGTAGTGGCCCCAGTCGGCCGGCCACCAGGGCTGGCTGTCGGTCATCAGCGCCGCAAGGTCTTTCTTGAGTGCGACCACGTCGAGTTTTTTCACTTCCTCACGGTAGTTGAATCCGTCGCCCAGGGGGTTCGTCTTGCGGTCGTGCTGGTGAAGGATGTCGAGGTTCAGCGCATGGGGCCACCACGCCATGTTCGTCTTGCCGGCGGTCGAGTTCGCGCCGTGCATCACCGGGCATTGCCCTGCCGCGCCTGTGTGGTTTGCATCCATGTCCATATCCTTTCAAGGTTGCGTCCAAAAGTCACAAGGCGATCGAAGGTGGACCCAAGGGTCCGACACCGGTGGTCCGCACCCCGGCGCCTTGCGCTTCGACATCGCCATGGACGTTTCAGTCTACGGCGCATCGGAATGGAGCGGGGTCGTATTTGTCAATCGGCGCAATAGCCGGGCCAGGCCCGGTGCATGCTCCGGCCCACCGTTCACCGAACTTTCGACCATCACCCCAAAAATCTGCGTCCGCTGGGCGATCACAGCATCTTCAGACAAAGAATTGAGATAATCGATCAGAATAGAGCGAAGATATTCGATAAATAGAATATTTTTAGTTCATTTTGGAGTCACGCCCCCATGGCAATCAACCACACCCGATGGGAAAGTCTGACCGTCCTGCTTTTTGGACGCGTATCGTTTGCCGAAGACGAGGAATTCCCGGCTTTCCGTTACCGGCTGCTGATCCTCCTGCTGATCGCTGGCGCCTTCTTCACGGCCCTGTTCATCGTGGGCAATGCCACCAACGTGAACCCGATCCGTGGGTGGCATCTGTGGTCCATGACGGTCTTCACCCTGGCCTCGCTGTTGTTGTGGCTGTGGCTGCGCGGTCAACCCCATCGGTTCGGGCAGGTGGCATGGCCCTACGAGATCCTGTGCCTGATGGAGTACACGTCGGCCCTGGTTTTCGTGCCGTTCGATGAGCTTCGGATCCTGTGGTTCTACGTCAACGTCCCAGGCGTCTTCATTCTGCTGGGGCAACGCCCCGGCTGGATCGTCACGCTGGGCACGGCGGCCGGCTTCGTGCTGGTCAATCCCTGGCTGGCGGCACCCTACTCACCCAATGCGATGGCCACGGCCGTTTTGAGCCTTCTCTTCTTCGGCGTGGTGTTCCACGCCTATGTGGACCGTTCGATGTCGTACTACCTGCGCATGCGGTCCTACAACCGAGAATTGCAGCGCCTGGCCTCGCACGACCCCCTGACCGGCGTGATGAATGCCCGCGCCTATTACGCCGCCTGTGAGCGACAGATCGGTCTTGGCCAGCGAAGCGGCCAGCCCTTTGCCGTGCTGTTTGTGGATCTGGACCACTTCAAACGCATCAACGACACCCACGGCCACGCAGCAGGAGACGAGGTGCTGCGCACGGTCGCCTTGACGTTGAAAAATGCCATCCGACGCAGCGATCTTCTGGGTCGAATCGGCGGCGAGGAGTTTTCCATCTTCCTGCCCGAAACCCACCAGCAGGGCGCTGTCGAACTGGCCGAGGCCTTGAGGGCAGCCATTGAAGCCTGCCAGCCCCTCATTGGCGAAAACCGGCTCACCATCACAGCCAGCATCGGGGTCGCCGTCGGACGGTCGGCACAGGCGACCATGCAGTCGATACAGGAAGACGCCGACGCAGCCATGTACCGTGCCAAGCAGGCGGGGCGAAACCGGGTCACCACCTTTTCTTGAGAATCACGGCGACGGTCACTCCACGGTCACGCTCTTGGCCAGGTTCCGTGGTTTGTCGACGTCCGTGCCTTTGGCACAGGCGGTGTGGTACGCCAACAGCTGCAGCGGCACCACGTGCAGCAGCGGGCTCAACACGCCGTAATGCTCGGGCATGCGGATGACGTGGATGCCCTCTTCGCTCTGGATGTGCGTATCGGCGTCGGCCAGCACATAGAGCACGCCGCCGCGCGCGCGCACTTCCTGCATGTTGCTCTTGAGCTTTTCCAGCAACGCATCGTTGGGCGCCACCGTGACCACGGGCATTTCGCTGGTGACCAGTGCCAACGGACCGTGCTTGAGTTCCCCGGCCGGATAGGCCTCGGCGTGGATGTAGCTGATTTCCTTGAGCTTGAGGGCACCCTCCAGTGCAATCGGATAGTGCAGGCCCCGGCCCAGGAACAGGGCGTTGTCTTTCTGTGCAAAGTCCTCGGCCCAGCGGATGACCTGTGGCTCCAGCGCCAGCACGGCCTGCAGGGCCACGGGCAGATGGCGCATGGCCTTGAGGTGGCGCGCCTCGTCCTCGGCGCTCAGGCGGCCCTTGGCCTGGGCCAGGGCCAGCGTCAGCAGGAACAGTCCGGCCAACTGGGCCGTGAAGGCCTTGGTGCTGGCCACGCCGATCTCCACCCCGGCGCGGGTGATGTAGGCCAGCTCGCATTCGCGCACCATGGCGCTGGTGGCCACGTTGCAGATCGTGAGCGTGTGGGTCATGCCCAGACCCTGCGCATGGCGCAGCGCGGCCAGGGTGTCGGCCGTTTCGCCGCTCTGGCTGATGGTCACGACCAGCGTGCGTGGGTGGGGCACGCTGGTCCGGTAACGGTACTCGCTGGCCACCTCCACCTGGGTGGGCATGCCCGCAATGTCCTCCAGCCAGTACTTGGCCACGCAACCGCTGTAGTAGCTGGTGCCGCAGGCCAGGATCAGCACCTGGTCGATGTCCTTGAACACCCGCCAGGCGGCCTTGCCCGGTTGGCCGTGGTCGCCCAGGCCATCGAACAACTCCGGGGCCACCCCTTCAATGCCTTCGAGCGTGTCGGCAATGGCGCGCGGCTGCTCGAAGATCTCCTTTTGCATGTAGTGGCTGTAGGGGCCCAGTTCCACGGCGCCGCTGTGGGCGCGCACCGTGCGCACTGGCCGCTGGTCGGCGCTCAGGGTCTGCCCGCTGCGGTCGGTGATCCAGTAGCGCCCCAACTGCAGATCCACCACATCGCCCTCGGCCAGGTAGACGATCTGGTCGGTCACGCCGACCAGGGCCATGGCATCGCTGGCAATGAAATGCTCGCGGCCCTGGTCGCCCACGCCCATCACCAGGGGCGAGCCCGCGCGCGCGCCCACCACCCTGTGGGGCTCGTCCTTGTGGAACACGGCTATGGCATAGGCGCCCTGCAAACGCCCCGCAGCCGTGCGCACGGCCTGCTGGAGGTCGCCGTCGTACACGCTGTCGATCAGGTGGGCAATCACCTCCGTATCGGTCTGGCTCTCGAACACGTAACCTTTGGCCTGCAGTTCACGCCGCAGTTCGTCGTGGTTCTCGATGATGCCGTTGTGGACCAGTGCCACCCGGGCGCTCCTGGCGGCGGCCCCACCCCCTGGGCCATGGCTGAAATGCGGATGCGCATTGCCGACCACCGGGGCCCCGTGCGTGGCCCAGCGGGTGTGCGCAATGCCGGTGCCGGCCTCCAGGCCGTCCTGTTGCACCTGGGCCTGCAGCTCGGCCACGCGCGCCGTGCTCCGGGTCCTCAGCAAGCCTGCGACCTGAGCGCCCGCCCCAGCAGTCACCCCACCCCGATGGACCGCGACGCCACAGGAGTCGTAACCACGGTACTCCAGCCGCTGCAAGCCCTGCACCAGGACCGGGACGATATTGCGCGGGGAAACCCCGCCGACGATGCCACACATGACCACACCCTCCAGCGATGTACTTGGTGCGCGATGCTAGTCCGCCTTGAATGAAAACGGTTTTCTTGTTATATACATTTTTGAAATTTAAAATCAGAATGCATGAGGAATAAAATTTAAATTCAATTTTCTTTATATTTGATCCAAATCAATCATGGACGAGACCGACATTCGCTTGCTCACCGAACTCCAGCGCGATGCCGCCACCCCCAACCAGGTGTTGGCCGAACGGGTCGGCGTTTCACCGGCCACCAGCCTGCGCCGGATCCGCCGACTGGAACAACTCGGCATCATTGGCCGCCGCATCGCCCTGCTCCAGCCCGACCGGGTGGCCGCCGTCCTGGGGCACGGCCTGACGGCCCTGGTCGAAATCAGTCTGGACCAACAAGGCCAGGAGCATCTGAACGATTTCGAGTCCCGCGCGGTGGCGGATGCCGCCGTGCAGCAGTGCTACCGCGTCAGCCCCGGCCCGGACTTCCTGCTCGTGATCGCCGTGCGGGACATGTCCGGCTACCAGGCGCTCGCGCAGCGGCTGTTCACCGCGAACCGCAATGTGCGCAACGTCAGGGCTTTTTTCAGCATCAAATGCGCCAAGTTCCAACCCGCCCTGCCTCTCACGTGAGCCGACCCGGGCCACCGCTTGAGGCAAAAACCGACCCGTTTCGTCGGAACCTGGCTCAGTCAACTCGCTCTTACCCCAGGTAACGCGTTACCATCACCCCGGAAAGGAGTTCTCACGCATGCGCTTGTCGATCACGATCAAAACCTGGACCACCGCCTTTCTGTGCCTGGCCTTTCTCGCCCCCGCCTGGGCCCAGCAGATGGTCAGCATCCAGGGTTCCACCGTGAACATGCGTGCGGGCCCCGGTCTCCAGAACGAGGTGCTGTGGCAGCTCAGCCAGGGTTACCCGCTGCGGGTGCTCGATCAGCAGGGCAGCTGGTTCAAGGTGCAGGATTTCGAGGGCGATGAGGGCTGGGTGGCCAAGCGCATGACCGGCCGGACCGCCCACCTGATCGTCAAATCCCCCACCGCCAACCTGCGTGCCGGCCCAGGCACCCAGCACCGCATCGTTGCGGTGGCCAAGTACGGGGATGTGCTGCGCACCGAACAGCACCAGAACCGCTGGGTGCGTGTCAAGCACAACGGCCGCACCGCCTGGATCGCCCGCTCCCTGGTCTGGGGCTGGTAAGCGCCCCGTTGCGCCTCAGTTTCGGTCCGGATTCTTGACCGGGCGCTTCCATCCGCTGATCGTCACCTGCTTGGCCCGGGCCACGCTCAAGGCGCCTGCAGGAGCGTCCTTGGTGAGGGTCGAGCCTCCCGCCACCGTGCCTCCCGCACCGATGTTCACCGGCGCCACCAGCACGCAGTTGCTTCCCACGTGCACATCGTCGCCGATCACGGTGCGGTGCTTGTTGGCGCCATCGTAGTTGGCGGTGATGCTGCCCGCGCCGTAGTTGACGCGCTCCCCGACCGTGGCATCGCCCAGATAGGCCAGGTGGTTGGCCTTGGCACCGGCGGCCAGCGTCGAGTTCTTCACCTCGACGAAATTGCCGATGTGCACCTGCGGACCAAGCTGCGCTCCCGGACGCAAGCGGGCAAACGGCCCCACCAGCGCGCCCGGCCCCACCGAAACGCCCGCCCGTTCGCCATCGATGTGCGTGAAGGGGTGGATCACGGCCCCGGCCTCGATGCGTGCATTGGCAACCACGCAGTGGGCCCCGATGCGCACCCCGGCGCCAAGCTCGACCTGGCCTTCAAAAATGCAGCCGACATCGATCTCGACGTCCTGGCCGCACTGCAGCGTGCCCCGGACATCGAGTCGTGACGGATCGGCCAGCCGCACGCCTTGTTCCATGAGCGCATCGGCCACGCGACGCTGGTGGGCGCGCTCCAGCTCGGCCAGCTGTGCCGGGCTGTTGACCCCGGCCACCTGGACGGCATCGGTGATCCGGTGCGCCCTGACCGGTACGCCATCGGCCACGGCGAACTTCACCACGTCCGTGAGGTAGTACTCGCCCTGGGCATTGCGGTTGTCCAGACGCGCCACCCACGCCCGCAGCCACCGCGTAGGCACAGCCATGATGCCGCTGTAGATTTCGGTGATGCGCCGCTCGGCATCGCTGGCGTCCTTGTGTTCGACTATGCCCAACACATCGCCCGCCCCATTGCGCAGGATGCGGCCATACCCCGCAGGGTCGGGCATCTCCAGCGTGAGCAGGGCCAGCCCGTCACCGGCGCTCAACGCCAGCAGGGCCTGCAAGGTTTCCGGGTGCGTCAGGGGCACGTCGCCCGACAGCACCAGGGTCAGGCCATCGTCGTCCAGCAAGGGCAGCGCTTGCTGCACCGCATGCCCAGTGCCGAGCTGAGGCTCCTGCCGCGCAAAGCGCAATGGCATGGCATGGCTGCCCAACGGGCCCAGTGCGGCCTCCACGTCTGCGGCACCGTGACCGGTGATGACCACGGCCTGTCGTGCCGACAACTTCGCGGCACATTCGATCACATGTGCGGCCAGCGCACGGCCGGCCAACCGGTGCAACACTTTCGGGCGCAGACTTTTCATGCGCGTGCCCTTGCCGGCCGCCATGATCACCACATCCACGGGAACAGACATGAATACCTCCAAGCTTGTCGCAACCGGACCGGATGCGATGGCGCCATTATCCGGCCCCGGCGCAGGCTCGTTGTCTCCAGACCGGCTTGCTATGATCCGGCCAGCGGATGCCACCGGCGGTTTCCTGCCGCCCCATCTGGCATCTCCATCCCCTCATGCGCCGAACCCTCCGGAGCCGCCAGGCATGAATTCCCCCCTTGCCTCCACCATCGACCTTCTCCACGAACCCGGGCACCTGATACGGCGCGCCCACCAGTTCGCTGTCTCGCTCTTTCACGAGACCCACGGGCGCCAGGTCACGCCGGTTCAATACGCCATCCTGCGCGCCCTCGCTGCCGAGCCCGGCATCGATCAGGTCACCCTGGCCCAGCGTGTCGCGCTCGACACCTCCACCACCGCCGACATTGCCGCCCGGCTCGAAGGCAAGGGCTGGATCCTGCGCGAACTTCTGCCGCGCCGCCAGCGCCGGCTCTCGCTCACTGCGGCTGGCCAGTGCGTGCTGCAGGAGATGCTGCCCCGCGTCGCGCCCATGCACCACCGGCTGCTGGACACCCTGCAACCCGACGAACAGGCCGAGTTCCTGCGCCTCTTGCGCAAGCTCGTTCACGTCAACGACGTACCTCCCGCCCCCAAGGGTTGAAGGCGATAAGGAGGTCTTCTCAACCGGCCCATCATTCAGTACAATGAATGTCATTCAGCATACTGAATTAAGGACACTTCATGTTTCCCAAGAACGCCTGGTACGTCGCCGCAACTCCCGACGAAATCGATGCCAAACCCCTGGGGCGCACCATCTGCAACGAACGCATCGCCTTCTACCGAGGCGAGGACAACCGCGTGGCCGCCGTTGAGGATTTCTGCCCCCACCGCGGCGCTCCGCTCTCGCTGGGCTTCGTGAAAGACGGGCGCCTGGTCTGCGGCTACCATGGCCTCGAGATGGGTTGCCAGGGGAAAACGGTGCACATGCCTGGCCAGCGCGTGGGCGGTTTCCCCGCCATCAAGGCCTATCCGGTCGAGGAACGCTACGGCTTCATCTGGGTCTGGCCCGGCGACCCGGCGCGCGCCGACGCCGCGCTGATTCCGCACCAGCCCTGGCACGACCACCCCGAGTGGGCCTTTGGCGGCGGTCTGTACCACATCGCCTGCGACTACCGCCTCATGATCGACAACCTGATGGACCTCACGCACGAAACCTACGTGCACGCCACCAGCATCGGCCAGAAGGAAATTGACGAGACCCCGTGCACCACCAAGGTCGAAGGCGACATGGTGGTCACCAGCCGCTTCATGAACGACATCGCGGCCCCACCATTCTGGAAGGCCGCACTGCGTAGCCACCACCTGGCCGACGACGTGCCGGTGGACCGCTGGCAGATCTGCCGCTTCACGCCCCCCAGCCATGTGATGATCGAAGTGGGTGTGGCACACGCCGGGCACGGCGGTTACGACGCGCCGGACGACAAGAAGGTCTACAGCATCGTGGTCGACTTCATCACCCCCGAGACCGACACCTCCATCCACTACTTCTGGGGCATGGCGCGCAAGTTCCGCCCGCAGGACAAGGCACTGACCGCCAGCATCCGCGAAGGCCAGGGCAAGATCTTCGCAGAGGATCTGGAGATGCTGGAGCGACAGCAGAGGAACCTGCTGGACAACCCCAACCGCCGGCTGCTCAAGCTCAACATCGATGCCGGCGGGGTACAGTCGCGCCGCATCATCGACCGCATCGTTGCGGCGGAACAGGCCAGCGCCACGCCAGCGACCTGACGCCCTTCCGAACCGGGCTCACCCCCCCAGCATCCGCTCCAACTGCACCGCGTCGGCACAGAAGGCGCGGATGCCTTCGGCCAGTTTCTCGGTCGCCATGGCGTCCTCGTTGAGTGCCAGACGGAACGCGGGCTCGTCGTAGTGCACTGCGGGCAAGTCCAGGTTTTGAGCCGCGTCCGACTGCAGGTGTCTGGGAACCGGCCCCTCGCTTCCGGCCAATCGACCCAGCAGCTCCGGACTGATCGTCAGCAGATCGCAACCCGCCAGTGCGAGGACCTGACCCACGTTGCGAAAACTCGCCCCCATCACCTCGGTACGAATGCCAAAGTGCTTGTAGTGGTTGTAGATCCGCTGCACCGATCGCACGCCCGGATCGTTCAAGCCCGCCTGGGCGGCTTCGTCCCAGCCCGCACCGGCCTGCTTCTTGTACCAGTCGTAGATGCGCCCCACGAAAGGCGAGATCAGTTGCACCCTGGCCTGACCGCACGCCACGGCCTGGCAGAAGGAAAAGAGCAACGTCAGGTTGGTGTGTATGCCCCGGCGCTCCAGTTGCTCTGCGGCCTGTATCCCTTCCCAGGTTGCAGCGATCTTGATCAGCACGCGGTCGATGTGAACGCCTTCGGCCTGATAGAGTTCGATCAACCGCTGGGCACGGGCCACGGTGGCCGGCGCATCAAAGCTGAGCCGGGCATCCACCTCGGTCGACACCCTGCCTGGCACCATGCCCAGTATCTCGCATCCGAACCGCACCAGCAAACGGTCCACCACCTCATCGGTGGCTCGGCCCGAAAATCGGCGAGCGGTTTCACGCAGTAACGGGGCATACTCGGGTTTCTGCACCGACTTCAGAATCAGCGAGGGATTGGTCGTCGCATCGCGCGGCTGGTACTGGGTCAGCTGAAGGAAATCCCCGGTATCGGCCACGACGGTCGTGTGCTGCCGCAGGGCATCTAATTGATTCATGGATGGGTATCGGTCGGTATTTCTAGGTCCATTATGACGGGAGTCCCCCACAGCATGCTCGATCGCATTCAGGCCTCATTGCCTTCCCTGGCCCCCGCCGAACAGCGTGTGGCCCGTCTGGTTCTGCTCGACCCGCGCGCCTTCGCCTCCCTGCCTGTCGGCGAGCTGGCATTGCGCGCCCACGTCAGCAAACCCACCGTGGTGCGCTTCTGCCGAAGCATGGGCTACGACGGCCTCAGCGATTTCAAGCTCAAGCTGGCCGGAACCATCAGCGAAGGCATCCCCTTCATCCACCGCAGCGTGGACCCCGACGACAAGGTCAGCGACGTGCTGGTCAAGGTCATCGACAACAGCGTGGCGGCCTTTCTCAAATACCGCAACGACGCTTCGCCCTCTGCGCTGGAAAAAGCCGTCAACGCCCTGGAAGACGCCTACCGGCACAACCACCGCATCGAGTTCTACGGTGTGGGCAATTCCGGTATCGTGGCCATGGACGCCCAACACAAGTTTTTCCGCCTGGGCGTCAACTCCATCGCCTACAGCGATGGACACATGCAGGTCATGAGCGCGGCCTTGCGCAATCCGGGCGATGTGGTGGTCGTGATTTCGAACTCTGGCCGCACGCGCGACCTGATGGACGCGACCGGCATCGCCCACCGCCATGGCGCCACCACCATCGTCATCACGGCCAGCGGCTCGCCCTTGGCCGCGAGCGGCCACATCCATCTGGCGGCCGACCATCCCGAGGGCTACGACCGCTACAGTCCGATGACATCGCGCTTGATGCACCTGCTCATAGTCGACGTCCTGGCCACCTGCCTGGCCTTGCGCATCGGCAGTGAAAAATTGCAGCCCCTGTTGCGCAACATGAAGGCGAACCTGCGCAGCAAACGCTACGCCTGAGACTCACGCCGCCACAGGATCCAGAGCGAACAAAGGCCTGGGTGCTAGGCGTTGGGTGGCACCGGCAATCGCGGCGATGTGCTCAGGCGTGGTTCCGCAGCACCCCCCCACAATGTTGACCAGGCCTTCGGCGGCAAATCCGTGCAAAAGTCGGGAGGTGTCGGCAGGTGTCTCGTCGAACCCCGTTTCGCTCATCGGGTTGGGCAAGCCGGCATTGGGGTAGCAACTGATGTACGTGCCCTGTGCCACCCGGGCCAACTCCTGTATGTACGGCTTCATCAATGCCGCGCCGAGCGCACAGTTCAAACCGACAGCGAGCGGCTGCGCATGCCTTATGCTGGCCCAGAAAGCCGAAACGGTTTGCCCGCTCAATATCCGCCCCGATGCATCGGTCACCGTGCCGCTGACGATGAGAGGCACACGCTCCCCGCTGTGATCGAAATATTCTTCGATGGCAAACAGAGCCGCCTTGGCATTGAGCGTGTCAAACACGGTCTCAAGGAGAATCAGGTCGACCCCGTTCTCCACCAATGCCTCCACCTGCTCGTAGTACGACTGGCGCAGCTCTTCGAACGACACATTTCTGGCCCCGGGGTCGTTCACATCCGGGCTGATGCTGGCGGTCTTCGGCGTGGGGCCCATGGCACCCGCCACAAATCGGGGACGTTCGGGTGTACTGAACCGCGCGCAGACGGCCTTGGCCAAACGCGCCGATGCCGCGTTCATCTCTGCCGCCAAGTCCGCTATGGCGTAATCGTCCTGCGCGATGCGGGTGGCACCGAAGGTATTGGTCTCGATGATGTCGGCCCCGGCGGCCAGATACCCTTCGTGAACGTCGGTGACGATGTCGGGGCGCGACAGGCTCAACAACTCGTTGTTGCCCTTGACATCACGCGCCAAATCACGGAATCGATCGGACACCTCGGACCGGCCGCGGAAACCGCTACCACGGTATTGCGCTTCATCCAGCCGAAAACGCTGGATCATGGTGCCCATGGCACCATCGAGCACCACAATGCGCTGCGACAGGATCTGAGGCAATTCCGTGGCACGCGTGTAGCTGGGCAGGGGCATGGCGTCAAATGATTCAACGTGAAAAGAAGAAAACCCCGAATCCAGTTTTTATAAAACGGTATTCGGGGTTTCTAGCATAACAGCCTGACGATGACCTACTTTCACACAGGGATCTGCACTATCATCGGCGCGAAGGCGTTTCACTGTCCTGTTCGGGATGGGAAGGAGTGGTGCCACCTTGCTATGGTCGTCAGGCATAACGGGTTGCCTGGCTGACGTTTAGATCAACCAAGCGAATTCATAGAGTCGAGATCATGGCACGGTGAGGTGCAGTTTTGATTGTGTTGCTTCATCGAGCGTCATACGGCACACGTTAGTGTTCCTGATCGGTCTTCGATCAAAGTTATAGGGTCAAGCCGCACGGGCAATTAGTACTGGTTAGCTTAACGCATTGCTGCGCTTCCACACCCAGCCTATCAACGTCGTGGTCTACAACGACCCTTCAGGGGGCTCAAGGCCCCGGCAGATCTCATCTTGGAACGAGTTTCCCGCTTAGATGCTTTCAGCGGTTATCTCTTCCACACTTAGCTACCCGGCAATGCCACTGGCGTGACAACCGGTACACCAGAGGTGTGTCCACTCCGGTCCTCTCGTACTAGGAGCAGGCTTCCTCAAATCTGCAGCGCCCACGGAAGATAGGGACCAAACTGTCTCACGACGTTTTA